>JAABUR0100000017.1_pt1 | contig 367452 bp, 324 predicted proteins | sample 5560091 | NCBI WGS metagenome assembly JAABUR01 (sample SAMN10711879, study PRJNA513375) | rock metagenome | isolation source: Antarctica rocks | place: Antarctica: Victoria Land, University Valley sud | reverse complement strand
TCGTCGACATCGAACTGCAAGCCCTCGAAGGAGCCGCCCAGAGCGGCACGATCGTGCCGGCACTGGCAGCCGGGGACGGGGTCAACACCCCCGCCAGCCCCCCCGGGTCCGCGTTCCCCTACGTGGCGCTGCCGAACGCCAAGTCGGTCAACCTCGGCACCTCCAACGCGGGCGGCTCGACGATGCCGAACGGCGGGGTCAGCAGCGGCGGCGGTGGCACCGCCCGATCGGCCCCGGGGCAGACTCCCGTGGTGCCGGTGACAGCCGGAGTGCTGGGCATGGTGCTACTCGGCACCGGCCTGCGAAGCATCCACCGTAAGCGCGGCGCCTCGCAGGCCTGAGCTTCACTTGCGTGACGCCTGCGGGCGGGTGGCCAGTTCGGCCACCCGCCCGCAGCACGCTGCCGCCTCGCTACCTCGTGAGCCCCGCACTATCGCCGCGAGACTTCGACCAACCCCGCAGGCCCCCTAGCGAGACCCAGGAGAATCCGTGACCAACACGGCCGGCGCTTCGACCGCTGGTGGGTCGGCGGCTTCGCCGGCAGTCCGCAGGACCCTTCCTCCCAGGTCCGCAGAAGCGGTGGCCCTCGTTCTCGGCGGCGTGCTGCTCGGCATCCTGCTCGCCGTGGCTCTCGGGCAGTCACGGTCACCAACGCTCGTGGCGCCCAACCCGACAGGTGACCGCATCCCGACGGCGCAGGCGCCGCACGCGTTCGTCCCGGCGACCACCGCGGGGCATCTGGTGCCCCTGGCCCAACATGTGCCGCCGGTGGAGATCGCCGCGCCGGTGATCGGGCTGCGGTCGGTGCTGGCGGGCCTGCGGCTGAACACCGACGGCTCGCTGCAGGTCCCGACCGACTACGCCCAGGCCGGCTGGTATAGCCAGGGCCCGGCCCCGGGGGACGTCGGCGAACCCGCCGTCATCGTCGGCCACGTCGACTCGACCACCGGCCCCGCCGTGTTCTTCAAGCTGCGTGAACTACGGGCCGGCGACCCCGTCCTGGTTCGCCGTGCTGATGGAAGCAGCGTGAGGTTCGTCGTCTACCGCACTGCGCAGTACCCCAAGGAGGGCTTCCCGGCCCGCAAGGTCTACGCCCCCGGAACCGCCGCCGAACTTCGCCTGATCACCTGCACCGGCGACTTCGACCGAGCCACAGGCCACTACCTGGGCAACTATGTTGTCTACGCACGAGCGAAGGCAGCCAGGTGAACGCCGTCCGACCCCCCGGAAGTGCGATGCGCGAGCAACCGGCAGTGGACGAGGCAGGCCGCGATGCTGCAAGGGCAACGCGCTCACACCTCGCCGTGCACCCGTCCCCTGAGCCGCCCGTTCGCAGCTGGAAGCCGTTCGCTGTGGTTGCGGCAGGGCTTGTGGCGGTGCTGTTGGCGGTCGTGACGGGCCTGCACGCGGCAGGCGGCAGCCATTCGACCCAGCCGCTGGCAGCCAGGGTGCCGGTTCAGTCGCCGTCGCAGGCCAACTCGGGTACCTCCGCTGCCGACCCTGTCGCTGCCGACCCTGTCGCTGCTGACATCGCCAGGCAGCAGGCCACGCTGCGCCGGGTGCCGGGCGATTATGACGCGTGGGCTGTGCTGGGGCTGGACTATGTGCAGCAGGCGAAGATCAAGGTTGACCCTGCCTACTACCCGAAGGCGCAGGGCAGCCTGGCCCGTTCGTTGGCGCTCAACAGCACGACCAACGTTGCGGGGTTCGCCGGTCAGGCTGCGCTCAAGGCGGCGCAGCACGACTTCGCCGCCGCCCGGTCGTGGGCGCAGCGGGGGCTGCGGGTCGACCCGGCCAACGCGGTGCTGGTCGCGACGCTCAATGACGCCGACACCCAGCTGGGGCGCTATGCGGAGGCGTTCGCCGCTGCTGACCGGCTCAACCGGCTGCACCCGGGGGTGCCGGCGTTCACCCGCGCCGAGTACGTCTATGAGCTGCGCGGCGACATCGCCCGGGCCGAGGCGGCGATGCGCCTGGCGCTGGATTCGGCGCAGTCACCGGCGGACACCGCGTTTGCGCAGTACTACCTCGGCGAGCTGGCGTTCGGGCGGGGGGACGCGGCCGCGTCGCTGCGCTTCAACGAGGCCGGGCTGGCCGCGGACCCGGCCTATCTGCCGCTGCTGGAAGGCAAGGCACGCGCGGAGGCGGCGCTGGGCCGGGTGGCGGACGCGGTGCGTGACTACGCCCAGGTGGTCCGCGACGTGCCGCAGCCGCAGTACGTCATCGAAGCCGGCGAGTACCTGCAGTCCGTGGGCCGGATCAAGGCGGCGCAGCAGATGTACCGGCTGTTCGAGGTCGAGGCGCGGCTGTTCACCGCGAACGGGGTCACCCTGGACACCGACCCGACGTTGTTCTACGCCGACCACGGCGATGCGGCGAAGGCGGTCGCGGCCGGGGTGGTGGGGATCGGCATCCGGCCGTTCATCGAGATGGACGACGCCTACGCCTGGGCGCTGCACCGAGCTGGACGGGACCGCGAGGCGCTGGGCTGGGAGCGTAAGGCGATGGCGCTGGGGACCCGCAACGCCCTGTTCTTCTTCCACGCCGGGATGATCGAGCTGGCGCTCGGTGACCGCCTGGCGGCCCGTGCCGACCTCGAGCGGGCCTTCGCGATCAACCCGCACTTCAGCCCGCTGCACGAGCCGCAGGCCCGGCGGACCCTGGCGATGCTGGCAGCAGCCCGGTGAGGCGGCTGGCCGGCGTGCTGGCAGCACTCGGGGTGCTGCTCGCGATCTCGGTGGTCCTGGCACCGGCGGCGGGCGCGCATCCGCTGGGCAACGCGACGGTCAACCACTACGACGGGCTGGGGCTGTTCCCCGACCGGGTCAGCGTGCGGGCGGTCGAGGACATCGCCGAGCTCCCGACCCTGCAACGCGCACCGGAGATCGACAGCAACGGCGACGGCGCTCTGTCCGGCGCCGAACGTGCCGGCTACGCCGCCGCCCAGTGCCGGGCCCACGCCGTCTCGGCCCGCATCCTGGTCGCCGGCCAGCGGCTGGCGCTGACCGTCGCGGGCAGCGACTACACCGAACGCCCCGGGGTCATCGGGCTCAAGGTCGGCCGGCTCGTCTGCCAGCTGGGCGCACCCGCCGAGCTGAGCCGAGCGGGCACGCTCAGCGTGGACGACCAGTGGGACTCGGGCGGCATCGGCTGGCATGAGATCACCGCCGTCGGCCACGGGGTCCTGCTGCAGAACTCGCCCTTCCCCGCGGCCAGCGTCAGCGACGAGCTGCTGCGCTACCCCAACAACCTGCTGTCCTCCCCGCTGGACGTGCACAGCGGCAGCATGCAGGTCCGGCCCGGTGACGCCGCCGGGTCGACCTACCGCAAGGCCCGGACCCTGTCGACGGCGACGCTGCCGGTACGGGCGCTCAACGACCTGGCGAACCAGTTCAACGCCCTGGTCGGGCGCAAGCACCTCACCGTCGGCGTGGGGCTGCTGGCCGTGCTGCTGTCGATGCTGCTCGGCGCCGGTCACGCGTTCCTGCCAGGACACGGCAAGACGATCATGGCGGCGTACCTCGTCGGCCGGCGGGGCCGCCGCCGCGACGTCGTCACCGTCGGTGCCACCGTCACCCTCACCCACACCGCAGGCGTCCTGATCCTGGGCGCCCTGATCAGCGTCACCGCAGCGTTCGCCCCCGCCGCCGCCGAGCAGGACCTCGCCATCGTCTCCGGCCTGCTCGTCGCCGCAGTCGGCGCCGGGCTGCTCATCAGCGCCCTGCGCCGCCGCCGCGGCCCCATCATGCTGGTCGCCGAGGCCCAGAACTCGGCCGTCGCCCTCGACGCACCCGACCACCTGCTGGTCGGCGCGGCTGGGACCGTCGCCGAGCCGGTCGCCGCCACACAACCGCACGGCAACGGCCATCCGCACGGGCATCCGCACGGCCACGGCCACGGGCACGGGCACGGGGAGCCCGAACGCTTCGGGCGCGGCGGGCTGATCGGACTGGGCGTCGCAGGCGGCCTGGTCCCGAGCCCGTCCGCGCTGCTGGTCCTGCTAGCCGCAGTAGCGCTCGGACGGACCGCGTTCGGCGTCCTGCTGGTGCTCGGCTACGGCCTGGGGATGGCGGGTGCGCTGACCGCCGCCGGCCTCATCCTCGTCCGGCTACGCGGCCGGCTCACCCGCCTGTTCGACGGCGGCAGTCCCCTCACCGCCCGACTGACAACCGCCCTACCGCTAGTGACATCGGGCCTGGTGCTCCTCGTCGGAGTCGGCCTCACACTCCGCGCCGTCGGCGGAAGCATCTGAGCCATCGTGGCCAGGCCCCTTACGGTCAGCTTTTGGTCATTGTTCCGGCAGGTCGCCGGGCACGCTCTGTTCACTGAGTTGGGTCAGGTGGCTCTGCTCCTCGATCCAAGCATCGATGCGCGTCCAGATGCCGGTCAGCCAGTCCGCCTGCTCCTCATCACCGGACGGCAGCGTGGCCGCGGCTTCTCGCCACCACAGCAGATGCAGCTCGCGGCGAAGCGGCAGCGCGTCCCACACGCTGCCGATGTCCTGGAGGTCGTCGTGGCCGGTGTGGGTGAAGACGACGACGTCAGTTCCCGGCGCCGCTTGCAACGCCGCCAGAGTCCCCGCCGGCCGGGGCGGCAGCACGTGCGGCATCCGTTCAGCCTGCCGTGCCTCGGCGAGCCGTCCTTTGCGCCAGAGGCGGGTGACCGCAAGCCGATGCCGCGTGGGGGTCCAGTCCCCCCCTTCGGGATAGAGCAGCAGAGCATCGTGACTCGTCAGCGTGGCGGCAACCTCCGCGATCTTCCTCGCTGCAGCGTCAGGCCGGCCCTCGCCGGTCGCAATAAAGCTGCACCCGATCCGGCTGAGCAGGACATCGAGCGACGGGTCGAGCCGCAGCTGCTCCTTGAGCACGATCCGCGGGCGGCGCTCATACCGGCTGAGCAGCAGATGGACGAGCACGAAGCTGGCTCCCGGGCCCGCGTGGCGCGCGAGCACCAGGATCGGGTCGGCACCGGCCATTGTGGCCGCGTCCTCGGGGTGGGTGACAGGCTCCTCGACCGTGAGGCGGAACCGGAAGACGAACTGCGCGACGAGCACCAGTGCGCGAAGGAAACCGCGGATCAGGGCCAGGTGAGCGTCCTCCTGACGCGCTGAGCCAAGGGCATACCCGAACCCGGACGCGACCCACAGCACGAAGCACGCCAGCAGGCAGGCGCTCTCGCCAAACAGGTAAGCCACGGCGAAGCCCCAGACACGCGGCAGTCTCCACCGCGGCCGCCGGCGGCGAACTATCAGGACGATCAGGGCGCAGACGGCATGCCCCACGATGACAACCGGCAGCAGCAGCAACGCCACCACCGCCAGCAGTGGCATCAGCGGAGCGATCACGAACCGCCGAACCAGCCAGGGGGGCACCGGCAGGTGGCTCAAGGCGAGTCGCTCTCCCCAAGCCCGTGGACGACCCGAGCCGGCTCCGACACCGGCTCCGGCACCGGCACCGGCTCCAATGAGAGGTAGGCGGCTGTCGCCGTCCGGGCTCGCTCGATCCGGGCGGCGACACTGCGGCTGTCGCGGTAGCGCAGGCTTGCCAACGGCGTTCCCTCGTCCCCGGTCGGCAGCACGTGCACGCGCACCCCCGGCGGCACGTCCACAAGGTCTTCCACGAAACGATGTCTGCGGGCGACCTCGAAAGCGACCAGGCCGACCTCCCACGGCCACTTGGGCGCCTGCAGAGGCCGCTCGATGCGTCCGACGTGCAAGACGTAGATCGTGCGCGCGCCCAAGGTGACGGCCCGTCCGAGCGGAAGGCTGTCTACCAGACCACCGTCGAGATAGTGCTCGCCGTCGATCTCGACAGCCGGTAGCAGTCCCGGTACGGCGCACGATGCGAGCACGGCGTCGGCGAGGGGACCGCTGTCGAACCAGTGACCCCGCGCCCGCTCGATGGAGGCCGCGACGCACTGAAAAGGGATGGCGAGATCCTCGATGAGCATCCCCGGCGCGTGCGCGTCGATCAACGCCCGCAGCCGGTCGCTGCTGTGCAGATGGGTTCGCGAGCGCGCCAGCGTGCGTAACTGACCCAGCATCGAACTGGAAAACACGTCCGCGTTCCCCAGCGCTGACCACAGCTCCGTCAGGCGCTCCACCGCCGCGACGCCCGGGTCTCCGGCAATGACCGCCCCATTGATGGCGCCCACCGACGAGCCAAGCACCAACTCGGGGCGCACGCCGGCATCGGTCAGGGCCTGCAACATCCCGACCTCGGCGGCGCCGAGCAGACCGCCGCCGCCCAAGACGAACGCCGTCGAGCCGTTACCTGCCAATACGCGCATCAGCCCCCCAAGACCTGCTCCTGCACCAGCGGACCACATCAGGACCAGGCCGGATGGCGGCAGCGCCCACTGCTGCACCATCGACAGCTCAACGACGGCGAGTATCTCGTAGGGCACCAGGCGCGGCTGGTCAAAGGTGCCGAGCGGCGACTTCCCGCAGACGGAGGAGTGAGCTTTCAGGTCAACCTCGTCGACCCGTGTTAGAACTTCTTCGTCGGCGTCTCCGGATACCGCTACTGAGCGCTGGTGCCCGCCCGGGCAAGCATCCCCTTGTTGCCGCACCCAGACCTCGGACCCGCCGACCGCGAAGGTCGCACCGAGCCCGCTTCGCCGGAGTGGCTCGGTGGGCGCTCGGTCCTGCTGTTCAGGAGGACGCGCTGAGCCCGCCGCCGCTGGTGAGCTGGCCCAGCAGCTCGTGGCACTTCTGTGCCCGCTCGGCATCCTGCTTAGCGCAGGTGCGGAAGAAGGACTGGACGTCGTCGTGGCCCTCGGCGTCGGCCACGTACGAGTCGTAGGCCTGAGCGGCCTTGAGCGCGTGGTACTGCACGCTGACGAGGTTGTAGACGATGTCGTCGGCGGGGCTGTGGTGGGTTGCCATGGCGGCCTCCTTGCGCTGTTACGGGATGGTGACCGGTGCCTGCCCGTGCCGCGCGCCGACCAACCGCAGTCACGCAGCGCAGTGGCGCCCCGACCAGCTCGGGTCGGGGCCCCGCGAGGGGCTACGGCTGGAACGGGTCCTTGGTGACGGCGCCAGGAAGCGGCGGCACGACGGTCTCCGTGCGCCGGCCGAGGAACCCGCTGGGTCCGATGACCGTGACGTCGGCGATCCCGGTGGACACAGGTGCAGCACCGAAAAGCGGGGCGACTGAGGTGGGCGAGACCCCGCCGGCCGCGCCAACCGTCACAGCCGCAGCCGCGCCGACGGGCGCAGCCGTGCCGACGGGCGCGGCAGCCGAGCGGCGGCGGCTCAGTGCGAGCAGGCCCGAGCCCGCCGCGACAGCGGCTGCCGCGAGCAGCGGCGTACGGCCCTGCCCGGCGGCCAGGGTCCCGATCCGCGACAGGGTGCCCTTGGCCTGCTGCGCCGGGCGGGCCAGCTCACCGTTGGCCGAGTGCACGACCCACGCCGAACCGGTCAACGCCGGGATCAGGAACTGCAGCACGTTCAGCTGCCGCTGAGCGCTCGCCTGCTCCGGCGCTGTCCCCGGACCCGGCTGCGTCGCGCCCACCACCGGCTGGTCACCACCACGCGCCATCCGCCGGCCCAGCACCTGCTGGTACACCGTGCCCGCCAGCGCCGCCCCCGTCAGCCCCGTCTTGATCGCCGACCCGCGGGCGAAGCCCTGCTGGGACTTCAACCGCCCCTTGTCCTCACGCACCAGCACCACCCCGCTGGCCAGGTGCGCCGCCACGCTGCTCAGCAACAACGGGCTGAACCTGCTCCACCCGGCGTTGGCAGCCCGGGACCGCTGCCGCGGGTCCGACAACTGCGCGGCAGCACCGTTGAGCCCCACAGCGCCCATCAGCTCACCGCCGAACCAGCTGGAAAGCGACACGTCATGCACGATGCGAGCGGCCAAGATGCGCGAGTTCACAGCTGCCTCCTCGAAGGCGTCGGGTACTGGTCGGGGTACTGACGGTGCGACGACACCTTCGGTCTGCCCACTAGGGGGCCCCCCGCTACATGCTGCTACCGCCGCGCCCCGGCGAACAGACACATCGTGATCCTCGAGCGGGGTATTCGCCCCTTCTGCCCGATCAATCTGATCAGGTTGTGTCGGCGGGCGACACAACCCGATCCACGACGGTCCGGTTCGCCCTAACTGTCCGCGGAAGTGGATCGGGATGTGTCGCTTGCAGCCGGAGTGCCCAGATCCACTCGGGTGGCTCAACCCAGCCGGGCGTGCAGGAACTCGAGCGTTGCCTCCCACGCCTCGTCGGCCGCCTTCTTGTCGTAGGTGCCCAGCAGGTTCTCGTCGTTGAAGAAGGCGTGGCCGCAGCCCTCGTACAGGTGCATGTCGGTGTTGGTCTGAGCCTGGGTGCGGATCTGCTCGAACAGGTCCCTCGCTGCCTGCTCCGGGATGAAGTCGTCCTGCTCGCCGAAGTGGCCGAGCACGTCGGTCTTGATGCCCGACAGGTCGTCCGGCGTCTCGGGCAGCACCCCGTAGAAGGCGACGGCCGCCCCGACGCGCTCGCCCTCCTGGTTGGCGAGCAGGACGACGAAGCCGCCACCCATGCAGAAGCCGACAGCCCCGATCTTGTCCCCGGTCACCGCCTCGTGGCCGAGCAGGAAATCGACCGAGCCGGCAAGCTCACGCACCGCCCGCTCCGGCGGCAGCTCGCCCATCAGCTGCTGCGCCTCCTTGGCGTCGTGGGTGGTCCGGCCGCCGTACAGGTCCGGCGCCAGGGCGACGAAGCCCGCTTTCGCGAAGCGGTCGCAGACGTCGACGATGTGGTCGACGAGGCCCCACCACTCCTGGATGACGATCAGCCCAGGTCCGGAGCCCGACTCCGGCACCGCCAGGTAGCCGTGCGCCTCGTTGCCGTTGCTCGGGAAGGTGACGTTCTGGCGCGGGTTCTCGCCGGCCTTGTTCTCGGCTGCGTCTGTCGTGTCGGCCATGCCTGTGCTCCCTTGGTTCTGCGATGTTGACGTGCGAGCTGATGTCGTTGTCGGGTCCAGCCCTTCCCCGGGCTTCGGCGTTACTGCTGCTGCAGCATCTGCGCGACGAGGAAGGCGAGGTCGAGCGCCTGCGAGGTGTTGAGGCGCGGGTCGCAGGCGCTCTCGTATCGCCGGGCGAGATCGATCTCGCTGATGTCGAAGCCGCCACCCAGGCACTCCGTGACGTCCTCGCCGGTCAGCTCGATATGGATGCCGCCGGGCCACGTCCCGAGCCCGCGGTGCACGGCAAAGAAGCCCTCGACCTCGCTCAGCACGTCGTCGAAGTGCCGGGTCTTCACGGCGCCCACAGAGCGGGTGTTGCCGTGCATGGGGTCGCACGCCCAGATCACCGGGTGCCCCGTGGCACGGACCTTCTCGACCAGCGGTGGAAGCACGTCGCCCACCCGCCCCGCCCCCATCCGCGCGATGAGCGTGAGCCGGCCCGGGACCGCGTCGGGGTCGAGGCGCTCGACGAGCTCGACGGCATCCTCCGGGCGGGTGCTCGGCCCCAACTTCACCCCGATCGGGTTGGCGATGCCGGCGAAGAAGGCGACGTGCGCGCCGTCGACCTGCCGGGTCCGCTCCCCCATCCACACGGTGTGCGCCGACTGGTCGTAGCGCCGGCCGCCCTGCTCGTCACTGCGGGTCAGCGCCGCCTCGTAGTCGAGCAGCAGGGCCTCGTGCGAGGTCCACAGCTCGACGCCATGCGCCTGGGCTCCGAGGTCGACCCCGCAGGCACGCATGAAGGCGAGAGCGCGGTCGATGTCTCGGGCCAGCTCCTCGTACCGCTTGCCGGCCGGGGAGCGCCGGACGAAGTCACGGGTCCAAGCGTGCACCTGCCCGAGGTCGGCCGCGCCGCCGGTGGCCAGCGCGCGGACGAGGTTCAGGGTGCTGGCACTGCTGTGGTAAGCGCGCACGAGCCGGTCGGGGTCGGGAATGCGCTGCGCCGCATCGGGCTCGAGGCCGTTGACGGCATCACCGCGGTAGGAGGGCAGGCCCGTCGCCGGCTCGATATCGGCCGAGCGGGGCTTGGCGTACTGCCCCGCCATCCGCGACACCTTGACCACCGGCAACGAGGCGCCGTAGGTCAGCACGACAGCCATCTGCAGCAAGGTCCGAACCTTGTCGCGAATGCCCGCCGCCGTCGCCCCCGCGAACGTCTCGGCGCAGTCGCCGCCCTGCAGCAGGAACGCCTCCCCGCGGGCCACGGCTGCCAGCCGCGTCATCAGGGTGTCGATCTCCGGCGCGGTGACCAGCGGCGGCAACGCCTCAAGCGTGCCGACGGCAGTGGCGAGCGCAGCCGGGTCGGGCCAGGCGGGCTGCTGAGCCACTGGCCGGCCCTGCCACATCCGTTCAGCCATGATCCGAGCCTACGGTGGGCGGCCCCTCCGTGACAGTGGCTGCCGCCGCGACAGTGGCTGCCGCCGCGCACGTCAGCCGAAGAAGACCTCAGCCTCTGCGTAGAGCTCGGGCGGCACCGTCTTGAGCTCGCGCACCGCCTCAGCGAGCGGTACCCGGACGACGTCGGTGCCGCGCAGCGCGACCATGATCCCGCTCGCCCCGTCGGCGACAGCGTCGATGGCGTGCAGCCCGAAGCGGGTGGCGAGCCAGCGGTCGTGCGGGGTCGGGGTGCCGCCCCGTTGGATGTGGCCCAGCACGGTGGCGCGCGCCTCGTACCCGGTACGGCGGCTGATCTCCCGCTCGAGCAGGACGCTGATGCCGCCGAGGCGGGCGTGCCCGAACGCGTCGAGCTCCCCGGAGCCGCCGCTGTCGTCGATCGTGCCCTCGCGCGGGAGCGCTCCCTCGGCGACGACGACGATGGGGGCGTACCGATGCGTGGCGAACCGGCTCTTGACGTAGGCGCAGACCTCGTCGATGTCGAAGGGCCGCTCCGGGATCAGGATGACGTTGGCGCCACCGGCGACCCCGCTGTGCAGGGCGATCCACCCCGCGTGGCGCCCCATCACCTCGCAGATGAGCACGCGATGGTGGCTCTCGGCCGTCGTGTGCAACCGGTCGATGGCCTCCGTAGCGATCGTGACGGCGGTGTCGAAGCCAAACGTGTAGTCGGTGGCGCCGAGGTCGTTGTCGATCGTCTTGGGGACCCCGACCACGGTGACACCGTCGCTCGCGAGGCGCGCGGCCACACCGAGGGTGTCCTCGCCGCCGATGGCGACGAGCGCATCGATGCCGAGGCGCTCGAGCGTGGCGCGCACCCGCTCCGCTCCGCCCTCCTCCTTGTAGGGGTTGGTGCGGCTCGATCCGAGGATGGTGCCGCCGCGGGGCAGGATGCCTCGCACGGCTTCGACGTCGAGCGGCATCACGAAGTCGTCACCGCCGTCGAGAGGTCCTCGCCAGCCGTCGCGAAAGCCAACGAACTCGAACCCGTGGACCTGCACGCCCTTGCGGACCACAGCACGGATGACAGCGTTGAGACCGGGGCAGTCGCCGCCGCCGGTCAAGATTCCGATGCGCACGGCGGCAGCGTAACCGCCGCCAGCGACAACCGGCGAGGGCTGTCGCAGGGGACGAGGAGGGGTGCCAGAGGCGACGCCCTCGTCAACGGCTCGTACAGGCTCGGTGTGGAGGTCACTTCTGCTGCGCCAGCGCCGCCACCCTGGGCGCCCTGTCTGCCGTCGACAACGGCCCCGGCACAATCCCGGACCGGCCCTTCGGCCTCGGCGCACACAAACGCGCCTTTGCGGGCTCCCACTGCCCTCGAAGGCGTCGTTTGTGTGCGGCGGCTCGATGGCCAGCACGCAAACGCGGGATTCACGCACCCAGAAGTGCCCCCAAGGCCGACTTTGTGTGCAGCGGCCTTGAGCGCGCCCTCGCTCGGGGCGGGTACAGCTGCCGGGCCACCGCCGCCGGCACGCGACCTGCGCCGTGAGCCGCTCGGATGCGGGCCAGCCGCCCTTGGCGCGCTCGGCGGGCGTCCGGATCGAGGCCGAGCAGACCTTCGGAGGGGTCACCATAGCGTCGACCATGCGGGCCGGCTGGTGGTGGGGCACCGAGCGCCAGGACGAGGGCGAGTTCTTCCGCGCCCGCATCACCGGTGCGGCCTTCGGCTAGCAGTTCGTGCCCCATCCCTATAGGCGTGCTACGGCGCCGGGACTAGCGTCGCCGCATGCCAGAGAACGTGCAGGACGCACCCGACCCAGCCGGCCCAGAGTTCTTGGGCGAGCACAACCCGGTGGAGAAGCTCAGCCCGGCCACGACGGCGGATGCACCCGCCGTCGACGCCGAGCTGATCCCCACCGACCCGGCTCTGAGCCAGGGCGCTCCGCCCAGCTGACCACGCCTCAGGGGACTGCCAAGCGCCGCCTGCGGCTGGTGGCGCTCAGCCCTGTCCGGCGGCTTGCTTCAGCGAGGCGCCGGGCTCGACCTCGGTGCCGTCCTGCGACCACCGGATGTGGAACGCGCCGTCGCGGTCGAGGCGCTGGTAGGTGTGGGCGCCGAAGTAGTCGCGCAGCCCCTGAATCAGGTTGGCCGGGCCGCGCTCCTGCCGGTAGCCGTCGTAGTAGGCGAGCGCCGACGAGAACGCCGGCAGTGGGATGCCGCTCGTGATTCCGGCCGTCACGGCTCGTCGCCACGCATCCTGCGCCGAGGCCAGCTCGCCCGCGAAGTAGGGCAGCATCAGCAGGCTGTCGACATCTGGCGTCTTCTCGTACGACTCACGGATGCGGTCGAGGAACCGCGCCCGGATGATGCAGCCGCCGCGCCAGATCGTCGCGAGCCCGCCGAGGTCGAGATCCCAGCCGTTCTCCCGGCTCGCGGTCGCCAGCTGGTCGAACCCCTCGGCGTAGGCGACCACCTTCGAGGCGTACAACGCCTGGCGGATGTCGTCGACCAGGCTCGAGTTACCGGACTGCTGCGGTGCCGGCCCGGACAGCTCGCGGGCCGCCCGCCCGCGCTTGTCGCGCAGCGCGGACAGCGACCGGGCGTAGACCGCGCTGGTCATGCTCGGTGCGGGAACCCCGAGCTCGAGCGCGTCCTGCGCCGTCCACCGCCCGGTGCCCTTCTGCTCAGCCTGATCGACGATGGCGTCGACCAGCGGCTGGCCCGTCGAGTCGTCCCGCTTGGCGAGCACGATGCCGGTGATCTCGATGAGGAACGACTCCAGGTCGCCCTCGTTCCAGCCCTCGAAGATCTTCGCCAGCTCGTCCGCCGGCTGGCCGAGCAGGTGGCGCATCAGGTCGTAGGACTCGACGATCAGCTGGATGTCGGCGTACTCGATGCCGTTGTGCACCATCTTGACGTAGTGACCGGCCCCGCCGGGCCCGATGTAGCGGCAGCAGGGCTCGCCGTCGACCTGCGCGGCGATCGTCGTGAGGATGGACTCGACCTGCGCGTAGGCCTCGGGGTCGCCGCCGGGCATGATGCTCGGCCCGTGCAGCGCCCCCTCCTCGCCGCCGGAGATGCCGACCCCGAGCAGGGAGACGCCGAACTCCTCGGCGCGTTCCTGGCGCCGCATGGTGTCGCGGAAGAACGAGTTGCCGCCGTCGATGACGATGTCACCCTGCTCCAGCAACGGCAGCAGCTCGTCGAGCACGGCATCGACGGGAGCGCCCGCCTTGACCATCAGGATGACCTTGCGCGGACGCGCGAGCCTGTCGACCATCTCCTTGAGCGACCCCGCGCCGGTGAGCGGGTCGCTGCCCTCCAGGCCGTTGACGAAGGCGTCCGTCGTCGCCTGCGTGCGGTTATGGGCGACGACCGGGATGCCGCGGCTCGCGATGTTACGCGCCAGGTTCTGACCCATCACCGCCAGCCCGGTCAGGCCGATCTCTGCCATGTGCTCTGGTTGCTGAGTCATGGTTGTCCTCTCCCCCAGCAGAGCGCGGTCGACGCTGCGGACCTCGATTACCCCATGGCACGTGTTGCCGGCCTGCCCCGGGCGGTACAGAAGCGGCGCTCACCCGCCGAAGCCGTACAGATGGGGCAGCGCGGGCAACTCACGGCAGCGCGTGCTCGATGGTTCCCATCGCTGCTGGCAACGGCCTTGTTCGTGGCCGTATCGGCTGCAGGTGCAGCCGCACCGGCTGAAGCCGCTCCTGCTTCGCATGCCCCGCTCGCTACCAGTGGCACGGCTGCCCATCCCGCTGCCACCGACCTGCGCTCGCTCAGCGAGCGGCTGGATGCCGCCGAGCAGTTGGTCACCCAAGACACCAGGGCCGCGCAGCTCGCGGCCGACGAGGCTCTGCGCCTCCGTACCGCCGAGCTCGCGGCAGAGCGCGCGGTCACCCTCGCGCGGACCGGTATGCGGGCGCAGCTGTGGCGGGTGATGGAGTCCGGGACCCCGAACCCTGCGGCAGCCGTCACGGTCCTGCCCATCCCGGGTTCGTCCGGAGGCGCCGGCACCGCTGAAGGGGCAGGGCTGCTGGTCGCCGTCCAGCAGCGCCGGCTCAACCAGCAGCGCGACAGCCTCGCCGGGGCCCGTAGTGCCAACGCGCACCTGCACGACCTGCAGGTACAGGCTGCCGCCGGCCGGACCGCGGCACGGCAGCAGGCGGGCCGGGCGAGCCTCGCGGCCGATCGGGCTCGCCGCCTGCTCGACGCCGCCAAGGCGCAGGCCGCCCGGGACGCTGCCGCCGCCCGAGCCGCCGCCCGAGCCGCTGCCCGGGCCGAGGTCGCCGCCCGGGCCGAGGTCGCCGCTCACGCCGAGGTCGCCGCCCGCGCAGCAGCGGAACAGGACGCTGCGCACGAAGCGGCCGCCGCTCGAGTGGCCGCCGCCCACGTCGAGCAGATGCGGCTGGAGGCGGTGCAGCAGCGCCTCGACACCGCCGACACCAGCCTGGTGTCCGCCGTGGCGCCCCTCGCCACCGGAACGGATGCGCCGGCGGTCGCCTCGCCGGACACCCCGGACGCCGCGGCTCAGGCCGTGGTGCTGCACGTGCTCGATGCCGCCGCCCCAGGCGCGATGCCGGCCGGCTATCACCCCAGCGGCCAGGTCGTGACCGGGGTGGGCAGCTGGTACGGGCCGGGCTTCGTCGGCAGCCCGACCTCGAGCGGCACCCCGTACGACCCCGAGCAGCTCACCTGCGCCATGCTCGCCGTACCGCTCGGCACCGTTGTGCGCGTGACGACGGCGGCCGGGCGGGCGGTCACCGTGCTGGTCACCGACCACGGTCCGTACGAGCCGGGCCGGGTGGTCGACCTGTCGATGCGAGCTAACAGAGTTGTCGACCTCGGGCTCGGCAACGTCCGGGTCGAGGTGCTCGCCAAGGGTTGACGCGGTTGACTGCGCGGTGGGCGGGGTGAGCGAGGAAGCGGCGCGAGCAAGCCCAGCGCCCTCACGCTCCCGAGGTCATCGCCCTCCCGCAATCATCGCCCTTCCGGAATCATTGCCCTCCCGGCGTCATCGCCCTCCACCGCGCGAGGTTGTGCCTGGCGTCGGCCAGGGCGTCATGCGCGTCCGGCGGCGAATCGGGCAGTCGCGGCCTGCCGACGTCGTCCCACCGCTGCCGCAGCTCGCGGGTGAACCGCGGCAGGACCCGCGGCAGCGCCGTCATCGACCCCCAGAGCTGGCACAGCGCGACGTGGTCATAGGCGCCGTACCACGCCCACAGCTCGGGTTCGGCGCCGTCCTCGGTGAGAAAGGCCAGCAGCTCGTCACGGATCGCGCTGCGCGGCCGCCAGACGGGCGAGGCAGGTGAGGGCAGCTTGTCGAGGACATTGCGGCGCACCCATGGGCCGGCTCGGTCGGGGTCGAAGCCGGTGCTGATGGCGTAGTACTCGCGGCTGCCGGACTCGTCGACGACACCGATCGACACCAGCTCGATCGTCGTGCCGTCCTCGATGAACTCGCAGTCGTAGAAAAAGCGGATGCCGTGCTCCCTGCTGCTGGCCGATCGTGCTGCTGGCCGGCGTTGTCCCTGGGCCGAGAGCTGCTGGGCGCGGCGTCAGGCGGCCCGGCCGGCAGCACGGTCGGCAGACTCCGCCGCGTCACGCTTGGCCTGCCGCGCTGCCTCGACCATCTGTTGCTTGGCCTTCGCGGCGTAGATGTCGACGTACTCCTGACCGGACAGCATCATCAGTTCGTACATGATCTCGTCGGTGATGCTGCGCAGCACGAACCGGTCGTCGTCGAGCCCGGCATAGCGGCTGAAGTCAAGCGGCTCACCGATACGGATGCCGATCTTGCGGATGGACGGCCAGATCGTTCCCTGCGGCTGCACCTCGAAGGTCCCGATCATGGCGACGGGAATGACCGGAACCTCGGCCGCCAGCGCCATGCGGGCGATCCCGATCTTGCCGCGGTACAGCCGTCCGTCGGGCGAGCGGGTGCCCTCGGGGTAGATGCCGAGCACCTTGTTGCCGCGCAGGATGCGCACACCGGTGCGGAGCGCATCCTCGCTGGCTTCGCCGCCACTGCGGTCGATCGGCACCTGCCCGACCCCGGCGAAGAACATCAGCTTCAGCCGCCCCTTGAGCCCGCGCTCGGTGAAGTACTCACTCTTGGCCAGGAAGGTGATGCGCCGCGGCACGACGAGAGGCAGGAAGATGGAGTCGAGGAACGACAGGTGGTTGCTGGCCACGATGGCCGGGCCCTCGAAGGGGATGTTCTCCAAACCCTCGACGGTCGGCCGGTACAGCGGGCGCAGCAACGGCACCAGAATGGCTTTGAGCAACCAATACAGCACGTCTCGCTCCTCACCGGGTCGGATCCGTCACCCTCGGTGATTACCGCTAACCCTCACGGCCTTGTTGGAGCCTACCGGTGGCCGCTGCCGCGGATCAAGGACCGGAGCATCAGCGGCGCGTCACCCGTTCCGAACGTGTCCACCGGGCTGAAGCGTCGGCGCGTCGCCCCACGGCGCCATCTGGCTCTGTTGCAAGCCGCTTCCGCGTGCCAGGATGAGAGCAAGCAGCCGTCACGTGCGCGCTGCGCCATCCAGCGCGGGCCAGTGGAGGTGCGGTGTCGATCCTTCCCGGCGCCGAGCCGTGGTCGGCTGACGGCGGCCCGCTCGGGGTGCTGGTGCTGCACGGGTTCACCGGGACGCCCCAAGCGGTGCGTCCCTGGGCCGAGCACCTTGCGGCGGCGGGGTTGAGCGTCGAGCTGCCGCTGCTGCCGGGTCACGGCACGCGCTGGCAGGACATGGCCGCCACGGGCTTCGATGACTGGTACGCGGAGGCGGCGCGATCGCTGGCCGCCCTCCGGGCCCGTTGCGACGCTGTCGCCGTCTGCGGGCTGTCGATGGGCGGCACGCTGGCGCTGCGGCTCGCCGAGCGCCAGCCGGACGCCCTCTGCGCAACCGTCGTCGTCAACGTCTCGCTCACCACCGAGCGCCGCGATGCGGCGCTGCTCCCCCTGCTGCGGCGGGTCGTCCCAGCGCTGCGCGGGGTCGCCGGCGACATCAAGGCACCGGGCGCGACCGAGCTGGCCTACCGCTACATGCCGCTGTCCGCCGCCTACTCGCAGACCCGGGCCTGGGTTGACGTGCGGGCCGACCTCGCGACGATCCGGTGTCCGGTCCTCGCCTACCGCAGTCGCGAGGACCACGTCGTGCCTGCTTCGAGCACCCTGCTGCTGGTGGAGGGCGCCACGGGTACGACGGTCGAGGAGCGCGTGCTCGACGACAGCTACCACGTGGCCACCCTCGACAACGATGCACCCGCGATCTTCGCCGGCTCGCTCGACTTCGTCAGTCAGCATGCCGGCATCGACCTGAGCTGGGCGCGATGAGCGGCGGCGAGGTGCGAGGGCGTGGCAACGGGCTGACTGCCCCCGCCTACGCGCCGCTGGCAGATGTCGAGCCGGCCGACGTCGACGCGCTGCTCGCCGCGCTGGCCGGCGAGGGAGTCGCGGCCTACGCCGCCCTCGCCGCGGCGGGCGCATTGGGCAGCCGGGTGCCAGAGTCCGACGCGCCTGGCGACCCGGGGCGCGTCTTCGTCGACACCCAGCAGCAGGCCGCCGCTCGCCGAGTGCTCGCGCGCGCGCTGCCGCTCGTGGCGGCCCGGCTCGTCGAGCAGGAGCAGGCGGCCGCCTTCGCCGCCATCGTCGCCGCGTGGGACGCACCGGCCGAGCGCAGTTGGCCCGACGCCGAGGACCTGGGCCCCCCAACGCCGGTGCGACCTGCGCCGACCCGGCCACCGGAGCGACCTGCCGCGCCCGCAACACCGCCTCCGGCCCTGCCCCCGGTGGCAGCAGTGCACCCGGCAGCTCTCGGCCGAGCCGATCATCCCGACGAGGAGGACCACTACGTCCCCCCACCGCCGCCACCGCTTCCCCGGCTGCGCGGGGTGACCCTGCTGATCGTCGCCGCGCTCGCCGTGGGCATCGGCCTGCTGCTGGCCCCGACACTCGTTGGCCTGGAGCACCGCACGTCACTGGATGCTCTGGGCGTCGCCTGCATCGTGGGCGCCGTTGCGCTGCTGGTCAGTCGGATGCGCACGACGAGAGTCGACGACGGCCCCGACGACGGCGCCGTCGTCTAGCGGACCCCCCACAGGGCCGCCGTCAGCGGCGTCCGCCCGCACTGCCAGCGCGCAAGCAGCTACTCGATGTCGATGTGCTGAGCCGGCGAAGTGGGGCCGGCCGCCCACGTGTGCTGCGCCGTCTCCACGGCCGTCCGCAGGGCCGCGGTGAGCGAGGTCGCGGCATCCCCCAGATGCCCTGCCACCTCAGGGCGGGTCGTCTGAAGCACCCGGATCAGCTGGCAGACCGGGCACACCCGGCACTCGGGTGAGCCGCCGAGGCCGTCGGCGAGCGGTCCCGTGGCAAGCCAGCCCTGCACTGCCTCCAGCAGCCGGGCCGCCTCCTCACCTAGTGGACCGGACGGGGGCGGGCCGGACGCCGTCACGACGACATCCACAGGGCTGGGTCGGGCACGAACGAGACGTCGAGATGCCCGCCCTCGAGCTTGGCGCCCCGCACCTCGCAGCGACGCAACGCGGAGGGCAATGACACCAGCCGTCGCCAGCTGCCGACGGTGACGACGAGCTCGTCCCCCTTGCGCACCAGCGAGGTCTGCGACCGCTCGGCGAACGGCAGGGCCAGAACCAGGACGAAGCCATCGTCGGTTCGCCGCACCTGCACCGGCTCGGGGCCGGCCGGCAGCTCCATCGGGTCGAGCTCGGCGTAGAGCTGGTTCGCGAGCCCGGCGAGCCGCTCCGCGCCGACCGGCTCGCTGGCAAGGTATGGCACCCGCAGCACGGGCAACGGCGAGAAGGACTCCTCGACGTCGGCCAGCTGCCGGGACTGCGCCGCCACCCACGCGTCGCGCCAGGGGTCGCCGGAGGGGAACAACCGGTTGGCGATCACGGCATCGACGCGGTAGCCGTAGAGCGACAGGCTGGTCAGCGTCCGCCGCGCTTCGGCGACGACGACGGCCTCTGGTGTCAGCACCAGCCGCACCGCCGTGCGTGCCGGGTCGGCGAGCACGGCGCGGATCCCGGCGAGCTCGGCGTGCAGCCGCTCGACCGCGTCGAACACGGCGTCGTTGGGCATCGGGACACCGGCGACCTTCCCGAGCACCGGGCGAAGGCTGCGGACAAAGCGCCGTTCGGCCGGCCAGATGCGCCGCATGTACCAGTCGAGCGCGTCGGGAAGGGCCAGCAGGCGCAGCGTCTCGGCTGTCGGCGCGCAGTCGACGACGACCAGGTCGTAGCGCCCGGACTCGACCTGCTCGCGGACGGCCAGCAGCGCGAGCACCTCGTCGGCGCCCGGCAGCACGGTCAGCTCCTCGGCCTCGATGGGGTCGACGCCGGCGCGGTCGAGCACCGACAGCAAGTAGCCCTGGACCTCGCGCCACACGGTCTCGAAGCGGCGCTGGGAGTCGACCTGCATGGCGTGCAGGCACGGCTCGACCTCGCCGGGCTCGCCGCCGGGCAACGCGATGTCCAGCGCGTCGGCGAGCGAGTGCGCCGCGTCCGTCGAGACGACGAGGGTGCGGGCGCCGGCGCGGGCGCTACGCACAGCCGTCGCCGCGGCAGCAGTCGTCTTGCCGACGCCGCCCTTGCCGGTGAACAGCAGGACGCGCGCGCTCGACGTGCTAGGAGAAGTGCTCAGCTTTCCGCACGCTTCTTGAGGTCCTTCAGCGCAGCATCGACGATCTTGCTCTGGATGAGCCGGCGGATCAGGCCGGGTACCGGGATGGCGACCTCGACCAGCAGGTCGTAGGTGACGGTCGTCGAGCCGCCATCGGCATGCAGCTCGTACGAGCCGGCCTGCGACTTCTGCGAGCGCCCTTCGAGCATCGTCCACGAGACCCGGTCGTCGCCCTCGAAGGAGTACTCGTTGACGTAGCTGTCGGACAGACCGAGCAGCTCGACCTCGATGCGGACCCGGCGTGCGCGCCCGTCGGCCCCTGTCTCGAGGACCTCGGTCCGCCTCACCGGGCCAGCCCACTGCGGGTAGTTGTCGAAGTCTGCAATCACGCCCATCACGGTGGACGGCGCCGCATTGACCACGATGCTCTCGTGGGCATGGTCGGCCATGCTCGCGGCTCCTCCTTCGCGCTCAGGCGCACTCAGCGGACGTCGGTGAATGTGCGTCGGCTCCTGGCTGGGGTGCGTGCGCAGGCTATCCGGTGACGCCCCCCACTGACGACCCGCCCGGTCAGGTTGCCGCCCCGCGGGCTGGAACCCGCGCCGAGCCCTCAGGAGCAGGGAAAGCTCAGAGTAGGGAAAGCTCAGAGCAGCGACAGCAGCAGCGGGATGACGACGGCGACGAGGATGCCGACCAGCAGCGCGAGCACCAGCCGTCCGCCGCGCGGCAGGGCGAGCACCCGCTCCACGGCACCCGGCCGGTGCCGACCGGTCGCCGCCGTTCCAGCTGCGAGGTCGTCGCCGGACAGGAAGGCTGCTCCGCAGGTCGGGCAGCTGCCCAGCTCCCATCGCACGGTCGTGCCGCAGGCCCGGCAAGGCCAGCCGCCCGGTCTCGGCTGCACTGCCGTCGCGGCGGGCGGCACGGGAAGCGGCGGCGACGTGGCAGCGGAGGTCGAGTCGAGCCCGCCGTCCGCACCCCGCCCGGCGGGGTGGGCCGACCGGGCGGCAGCCGCAGCCCCGGCCGCACTGCCTCCGCTCTGCGCCGTTCGCGGTGCCGGAACCGCGAGCTGCCCCGATGACGCAGCCGGTGCTCGCGCCGGGGGTCCAGCACTCCGTGGCCCAGCGTTCAGTGGCGCGTAGCAGAGGGTGCACCACGGCGCCTGGGGACGAGCGGAAGCGCCGCACGCCGGACACCGAACGCTCACGCTCGGCTTATCGGCGCGTCCACCCCCGGTGCGAGGCAGGACGGCGCCGGTGCCCACGCCGGCCGCGGCCGGGACACGCCGGGTGGTGAATCAGTCGACGAGGAGGGCTAACCACGCTTCGGTCAGCACGGCGGCAGCACTACCGGGCGTCGAGCAGCACCCCGGACAGAAAGTCGGCAAGTTCCTGGTGCGCGCCCAGGGGCAGGACATGGGCGACGTACTGGTCCGGGCGGACGAGGACCATGCACCCGGCGTCCCGGTCGATGCCTCGCAGCCGGAAGATGTCGCCGGCCGCGGGGTCGGGGCAGAAGGCCTTCTCGTAGTCGACCAGCCCGAACCCGCCCTTTCTCGGCAGCAGGACCGGCGGCAGCTCCCCGACGGCCAGGTCCCGGTGCCCCTGCTGAAAGATGGCACGGACGTCGAGCACCGAGTCGGGGTTGGCGCCGGCGGGCGTGTGCCGCGCGATCGGCGAGGCGTCCGACGCCAGGAAGTCCCACAGCGCCCGCGCCCGGGAGTCGGCCCCCGCCGGGTCGTTGCGGTCGGCGAACACGTAGAGCCGCCAGGCGCCATCCGCTCGGGCGACGTGCCCCAGCTGCACCGGCTTGGCGTCGGCCAGCCGGATCACCGGAGCGGAGTGGAAGCGCATCCCGATCGGGAAGCCCTGCGCGAGGTGCTGGAAGTCCGAGCCGGCAGTGATCATCGACTTCGCGTACCGGGTCGCAACGCCCGCGGTGAAGCGGCCCTGCTGCACGAAGTACCGCTGGAACTCCTCCGGGTCGACCCCGTCGCCGTCAGCGTCGTCGGACTCCTTCGGTGCGGCACTGAACATGCGGGCGAACTCGCGGTCGAAGGCGATCAGCTCCTCGGCGACCTCCTGCCGTTCCGCCGAGTAGGTGTCCAGCAGCTCCGGCCGGGCAGTGCCCCGAAGGACCGCAGCGAGCTTCCACCCGAGGTTCCAGGCATCGGCCATGGAGACGTTCATGCCCTGGCCGGCCTTGGCGCTGTGCGTGTGGCAGGCGTCGCCGGCGATGAACACCCGCGGCCCGCGGGCGCCGGTCTCGGCTGCCGGTACGTCGTCGAACTTGTCACACAGCCGCTGGCCGATCTCGTACACCGACCACCACGCGACGTCCTTCACCTCGAGGGTGTACGGGTGCAGGACGCGGTTGGCCACCACGGCCAGCTTCTCCGGGGTGACGCTCCTGCTGTCGAGCATCTCGCGGTCGTGGACCTGGTCGAGCTCGATGTAGAGCCGCACCAGATAGCCGCCCTCTCTCGGGATGATCAGCAGGTTGCCCTGGTTCGCCGAGAGGATGGCGCACTTGACCCGGATGTCCGGGAAGTCGGTGACTGCCAGGACGTCCATGACCCCCCAGGACTGGTTCATGGGGTCGCCGACCAGCTCGCGGCCGATCGCCGCCCGGATGCTGCTGCGTGCGCCGTCGCACCCGACGACGTACGTGGCGCGGATCGTCGAGGTGCCCCCGATCTCCGCGGAGCCCTCCAGGTGCTGCAGCGTGACGGTCACCGGGTGCTCCGACGAGCCGCTGGGTTCCACCGTCAGCCCGACGGTCTGCAGCCCGTAGAACGGCCGCAGCCTGCTGGCCGAGCGCTCCATGTGGTCGCCGAGGAAGGCCAGCATCCGGGCCTGGTTGACGATGACGTGCGGGAACTCTGACAGGCCATCCTCGGTGTCCTGGACGCGTCCGGTCCGGGTGATCCGCGTCCGGTCCCCGGGATCCGGCCGCCAGAAGGAGACCTCGTTGACCCAGTAGCCCTCGGCGACCAGCCGGTCGGCCAGCCCGAAGGTCTCGAACATCTCCACCGTCCGGCAGGCCACGCCGTCGGCCTGGCCCACCTCCAGCGGACCGTCCCGCCGGTCGATGACCGCGGTCCTGATGTCGGGAAAGTTCGCCAGCTGGGCGGCCAGGACCAGACCCGCCGGGCCGCACCCGACGACCAGGACGTCGACCTCCTCGGGGAGGCCGTTCGGCCGGTCGACCACTGACGGGTGCGGCTCCTCGACCAGCGGGTCGCGGGTCCGGTAACCGTCCAGGTAGAACTGCACGAATCTCTCCCTCGACGTGTGCGGCCGCGTGCGCCGGCCGCTTCCGACCGTGCCGCATGTTCCGCCCGAGCGCCGGCGTGCAACGGCCGGCACCATCATCATCCGTACCCCGCCGGCGCAAACCCGTCGGGGTCGGGTTCACCGGGCCGATCCCTTTGCCTCTGCGCCCGTCGCGACCCCCGAACTGCAGGCGCTGTGCACCACCGTAAGCGCGGGCGGCGCGGCTCCAGCGCGTCCGCAGCAGACCCCCTGCGCCCTGAATGAGATGCGCTGTTCAGGTCAGAGACCGTCACGAACTGCTCGCCAGCTTCTCGAAGGCGCGGGATGCGAGCCAGCGCTCTCCGCGTCATCGCCGTCCCCCCGGTACGGCTACTCTTGCCAGGAGAAGAAGCGCGCCGCGTGAGCCGAGTAGACCCCACTCCGGCGAGGCAAGTGCCGCCTCGTTCAGGGACAGTGAGTGTTGTGCGGAGGAGGAGGACCGCGTGAGCGTCAGAATCGGCTACAAGGCCTCAGCAGAACAGTTCGGGCCCCGCGAGCTGTTGAACTTCGCCGTCGAGGCGGAGGACCGCGGACTGGACATCGTCGCCGTGTCCGACCACTTCCAGCCGTGGCGGCACGACGGCGGGCACGCTCCTTCTGCCTTGACCTGGCTGGGCGCGCTCGGGCAGGCCACGCGCCACGCCACCTTGGGCACGAGTGTTCTCACCCCGACGCTGCGCTACGAGCCGGCGGTCGTGGCGCAGGCCTTCGCCACGCTCGGGGTCCTGAACCCGGGACGAGTGTTCATCGGCGTGGGCTCCGGCGAGGCGATGAACGAGACACCGGTGACCGCGGCAGAGTTCCCTGGCCCGAAGGAGCGCCGGCTCCGCCTCGCCGAAGCCATCCAGCTGATGCGCCGGCTGTGGACCGAGGAGCGCGTCGACTTCGAGGGCGATTACTACCGCACCTCGAAGGCAACGGTCTACGACCGACCCGAGACGCCCGTGCCAATTTTTGTCGCTGCCTCCGGCCCGCTCGCCGCCAAGCTGGCCGGCTCAGTGGGAGACGGCTTCATCTGCACCAGCGGCAAGGACCCCGAGCTCTACCGGACGCTCACCGGCAAGGTCGAGGAAGGCGCACGTGACGCCGGCCGCGACCCGGCAGACATCCGTCGCATGATCGAGATCAAGGTGTCCTACGACCGCGACCGGGACTTCGCCTACGACGCCTGCCGCTACTGGGCGGCGCTCGCACTGACCTCCGAGCAGAAGGTCGGGATCGAGGACCCGCTCGAGATGCAGCGGGTGTCGGACGAGAACGCCGACCAGGCCCACACCCGCTTCATCGTCTCGGACGATCCCGAAGACGTCGTCGCTCGGATCGCCCCGTACCTCGACCTGGGCTTCCAGGACCTGGTGCTGCACGGGCCGGGCCACGACCAGTCACGCTTCCTCGAGCAGTTCACCGACGACGTTCTGCCGCTCCTGCGCAAGCGCGCCGAGCAGTAGCGGTCAAACCGCGGCCTCAGCCTGTGCCGGCACGCGCGGCTCCCCCGTCGTCCGATCGCGCTCGAGCTCGTCCTTGAGAGCCCAGATCCCGGTCTTGTTCTGCTGGCCGCGTCGGCGCCGCTCGCGTGCTGCGGTTCGAGCCGACAGCTGACGCACCTCAACGGCGCTGCCGGGGCACGTGACGTCAGCACGCAGGAAGTAGTGAACGATCACGCCGTCGCCCCAGGGCTCGAGCCAGAACTCTGCGGTGCCGACCAGCGCGCCGGTGACCGCGAACCGCAGGCCGTCGCGTCCGCGGTCGTGTGCCACGCGGAGCTCGAGGTCGGGCCACCATCGGCGCCACAGCTCAGGGTCGTGCACCAGCGTGGCGAGGCGGTCGGGGTCAGCCACCACGAAGCTCTCGTCGATCACATCCACCTGCGGCACGTGCCCGATCCTGCCAGCGCGCGAGGACTGCTGTTACCGTCCGGTACCTGGCGGTGATACCGACCCTGAGGGCCAAGGAGAGTCACGTGCGCGAGTTCAGCGTCCCCGCCGACATCACAGTGGCTCCCGACGCCACGCTCAGCGACGCCGTCTTCGACGCGGAGCGTGACGACCCCGACCGGGTGATGTTCCGGCGCAAGGTCGCCAGCAGCTGGCAGCCGGTCACCGCGGCGAGCTTCGCGCGGCAGGTCCGCCGGCTCGCCGCCGGGCTCATGGCGCGCGGGGTGGAGTCCGGTGACCGCATCGGGCTCATGAGCCACACCCGGTACGAGTGGACGCTGTGCGACTACGCGATCTGGACGGCGGGCGCGGTCACGGTGCCCGTCTACGAGACGTCGAGCGCTGAGCAGGTCGCCTGGATCCTCGGCGACTCGGGCGCGGTGGCCGTCTTCGTCGAGAGCGACGAGCACCAGGCCACCGTCGGCGAGGTCGTCAGCGAACTGAGCGCTTTGCGCCACGTCTGGAAGCTGGAGGGAGGCGCGCTCGAGGAGCTGGCCGAAGCTGGCGGTGCGGTTACGGACGCCGATGTCGAGCAGCGCCGCAAGACCCCGACGCCTGACACGCTGGCGACCGTCATCTACACCAGCGGCACCACCGGCCGCCCCAAGGGGTGCGAACTCACGCACGGCAACTTCCTGTTCGACGCTGCGACGACGACCGACGGCCTGCGCGAGCTGTTCACCGAGGGCGCGTCGACGCTGCTGTTCCTGCCGCTCGCGCACGTGTTCGCGCGCATCATCCAGGTCGGGTGCGTGCTGAACCGGATCTCGATGGGCCACACGTCCGACGTCAAGAACCTGCTGGGCGACTTCGCCGTCTTCGAGCCGACGTTCATCTTGGCCGTCCCGCGGATCTTCGAGAAGGTCTACAACGGTGCCCAGCAGAAGGCGCATGCCGGCGGGAAGGCGCAGGGAGTCCTGTTCGACCAGGCCGACCGCACCGCCGTCGCCTACAGCGAGCAGCTGCAGAAGGGCCGGGTCAGCCCGCTGACCAGGGCCCAGCACCTGGCCTTCGACAAGGTCGTCTACTCCCGACTGCGGGCGGTCATGGGCGGCAAGGTGGCCTATGCCGTCAGCGGCGGCGGGCCGCTCGGCGCCCGGCTCGGCCACTTCTTCCGCGGCATCGGCGTCACAGTGCTCGAGGGGTACGGGCTGACAGAGACGACCGCGGGCGCCACGTGCAACCTGCCGGACTCGATTCGCGTCGGCAGCGTCGGGCGCCCGATCCCGGGCGAGACCGTCCGCATCGCCGACGACGGCGAGATCCTGCTTCGCGGCGAGAACATCTTTCGCGGCTACTGGAAGAACCCCGAGGCGACGGCCCAGACCCTGGCCGGCGGCTGGTTCCACACCGGCGACATCGGGGAGCTCGACGACGACGGGTTCCTCAGCATCACGGGCCGCATGAAGGAGCTCATCGTCACCGCGGGCGGCAAGAACGTCTCGCCCGCGGTGCTCGAGGACAGGCTGCGCTCCCATCCGTTGATCTCCCAGTGCATCGTCGTCGGCGACAACAAGCCGTTCATCGCGTGCCTCGTCACGCTGGACGAGGACGCGCTGCCGGCGTGGAAGAAGGAGCACGACAAGCAGGGGCTCAGCCGCGCCGCCCTGGTGAACGACCCCGAGCTGCGCGCGGAGATTCAGACAGCGATCGACCGGGCCAACAAGGCAGTGAGCAAGGCGGAGTCGATCCGCAAGTTCACGATCCTCGAGACCGACTTCAGCGAAGAGGCTGGTCAGATGACGCCGTCCCTCAAGCTCAAGCGCAAGGTGATCATGGAGGAGTTCGCGACGGACGTCGCCGGGCTCTACGCCTGAGCCGAAGGTCGAGCCACGGGCAGCGTCCGGAGCTCGGCTCCTGCAGCGTCCGTGTCGTCTACCGTCAGTAGACTCGGCAGATGGCCGACACCACCACCGTCAAGGTCCAGACCAGTACCCGGGACCTGCTCATGGAACTTGGGGCTTCCCGGCGGCAGAGCGCGGATCAGGTCATCCTGGCCGCTCTAGCAGCGATGCAACGTGACGAACGCCGCCAACGAGTTGCCGCCGAGGCGCGCGCCATCAGAGATGACCCGGTCGATCGTGCCGAGATCCAGGCGATCCAGGAGGACAGAGCGGCACTCCATGCGGGGTGAGGTCTACCGGCTGCCGGCTCGAGGAAACGGTCACGAACAGCGCGGGCGCCGATTCGCCGTCGTCCTGCAGCCGGACTGGCTCAACCTCAGCACCTGGGTGGTCGCCTTCACGAGCACCAGCGCCGCGAGACCAGCTTCCGACCGGCTGTCTCGGTCGCCGGCCGGGAGACGCTGGTGATGTGCGACCAGCTGGACGCCGTCGACCTCAATCGACTGGCCGACCCGGTCGGGGTCCTGTCACTCGAGGAGATGCAGCGAGTGGACGAGGCCCTGACATTGGTCCTGGACCTGTAGCTGACCGACCCCGGCCCCTGATGCAGGTGACCGTCACCCGCAAGGGGTGAGCGCTCACCGTGCGGCGGTGTTGTCGTACGAGCGGCAATGCTCCGCGGCATCCGGGAGCGTGGCTCGTTTCCCCGTGTAGCAGAGCGTTCTACAGTCGTACGCCTAGGCAGCTTTCTGCACCACCGGCTCGAAGGAAGTCACGTGACACCCGGCGAACTGTTGACGATCCTGGCGCTGACCGGCTACGCCGTCTACCAGCAGACCCGGCGGCACGAGGTGGTCGGGCGAACCCGGTTCAAGCTCGCCATCATCTACCTCATCATCGGGGTGGTGAGCGGTGGCTTCAACCTCCCCCCCAACGCCCTGAGCGTGCTGTTCCTCGTCATCAGTCTCGCGCTGAGCCTGGTGGTCGGCCTGGTCCGCGGCCGGTTCACCAGGGTGTGGAACGAAGCTGGCCACGTGTACAGCCAGGGCACGAGGCTTACCGTAGGGCTGTTCCTGGCCCTGGTCGCGAGCAAGTTCGTCCTTGGCACGATCGCGTACTTCGCCGACGTCAGCGACGACGGCGGGGTCGGCGAGGTCCTGCTGATGATCGGGTTGATGGTGGCCGTGCAGGCAGAGCTGATCTGGCGCCGCGCCCAGGCCCTTGGCGCCGTGCGCGAACCCGTCGGGTCGCGGGCTCCGACGCCCGGCTGACGCTTTATCGGTCCGCTCCCACGCCATGCTTCGGCGTGGGCCGCTCCGGGCCCGCCAAGGCCTCGCGCAGCCGCCGACCCGACACGTCCCAGCGCCACTCGCGCTCGACCCAGGCGCGCCCAGCGGTTCCCATCCGATCCCGAAGTGCGGGGTCGAGCAGCAGGGTGACGATCCGATCGACGACCGCGGCCCGGTCGTCGCCGTCGACGACAAAACCGGTCTCGCCTTCGAGCACCGCATCCGGTGCTCCCCCGCTGTTCCCGGCCACCACCGGCCGGCCGGTCGCGGACGCCTCCAGGAACACGATGCCGAGCCCTTCGACCTCCAGGCCGCCCCGACGGGTCCGGCAGGGCATGGCGAACACGTCACCCGCGGCGTGGTGAGCCGGCAGCTCCGAGGCGGGCACGGAGCCAGTGATCACGACATCGCGGGCCACGCCCGCTGCTGCGGCCAGCCGCGCAAGCCGCTCCCGGTCCGGGCCACCGCCGACGACGAGCAGGGCGGCCCCGGGAACGCGGCGCCTGATGTCCGGCAGCGCCTGGACCAGCAGGTCCTGGCCCTTACGGGGTACGAGGCGGCTGACGCAGACGACGACCGGCCGCTCCCCCAGGCCGTGCCGCACCCGGACCGCTGCGCCGTTGGCGGTGGGTGTGAACAGGGCCGTATCGACCCCGCTCGGCAGGTGCACGAGCTCGGGGTGCGGGCCGAGCGCCGGCGCGAGCCGGGCTCGGGTGTAGGCGCCCAGGTAGGTGATGACGTCGGTGTTCGACCCGATCCGGCGCAACACCTGCCGCGCCCCGGGCAGCATCGCCCAGCCGACCTCGTGGCCGTGCGTGTTGGCCAGCACCCGGCTGACGCCCGCACGCCGGCGCAGCCCGGGAGCAAGCAGCCCCAGCGGGGCTGCGGCGCCGAACCATGCCGTGTCGCAGCCCGTTCGCCGCACGATGTCGCAGGCGCGGCGCAGCGCGTCAGGGGTCGGCAGCAGGAGCGAGGAAGGATGGCGGACCACCTCGTACGGTTGCTCGGCGTCGAACTCGCGAGCCCCCTTCCAATCGGATGCGTAGACCACCAGCTCATCGGCCGGCAGTTGCCGGGTCAGCGCGTGCACGTACGCCTGGATGCCGCCCGGCCGGGGTGGGAAGTCGTTGGTGACGAGCAAGGTGCGCATGCTGGACGATCCTGCCGTGCCGGATCGCGCATAGAGGTCAGCCGCCTAGCAGGCTCAGCTCAGCCGGCTCACCGCCAGCCGCCAGCGCTGCTGCAGGGTCGCACGCGTGTCACCGGTCTCCGCCTGGAGGACATCTGCAAAGGCGCGCCCCGGCTGCTGCTCCAGAGAGCGCACCAGGCGCACCAGGCCCGCCGGCCCGGCGCGGCGGACGATCTCGCGCACAGCGAGCCACGCGCTGGAGTATTGCGCGGCGGCATCCGGCGCACTCGGGCTGAGCTCGGCGTCGGTCGGCAGCTGGGCGGGGCTTCGGCCCTTCCGGACGAGCGCTGCCAGCTCCGGAGCCACCCGCTCGTCGGGCCACGGCACATCGCGCCAGGCGGTCCACTCCGCCGCACCCTCCACGAGCCACGCCGGCAGACGGGCGTCGGCATGATCAGTGCCGGCCGTTGCCAGGTGGGTGAGCTCGTGGCGCAGCACGACATCTCGTCCGGTCGGCGACAGCACCGACCACGAGGACGGGTCGAGGAGCAGCCGCGGGGGCGCGGCACTGACGAACGCGGCCACCAAGTCCGACCCGCCCGCCACGTGCCCGGGCGGCGCCTGGGGTATCACCACGACCGGCTGCCGGACAGCAGCGCCCCAGACCGCTGCGACCACAGCCACCGCAGCCGGCAAGCGGGGCAGGACGTCGGAGGGAAGGTGTGCTGCCGATGCCGGCCGGGAGGTGACCGCTGGGGCCCGGGGCACAGCACGAGTGGCCGGCGCGCCAGAAGTGGCCGGCGCGCCAGCAGTGCTGCAGGCAGCGCAGGCGAGCAGCGTGCCGACACCGGCACGAGCCGTCAGCCGCACCCGGCGAATCGTACGACCGCGTCAGCCTGCCCGTGCCCGCCAAGAAGACACCCGGGGGACGAGCTGGAGAGGCGGCACGAGACCGCCCGCGGCCAGCGCGTCGAGTGCCGACCGCTCGGCGTCGTCGAGCTCTACGCCTTCGGGCGGGGCGCCGAGCATCACGCTGACCACGCAGTCGCCGCAGCGAAGCCCTCGCATCTCACAGCCTTCACAGTCGATGTGCACGATGATGCCTCCGTTCCAGCCGGGCTCATCCCGGGGCTGGTGCGGACGCTAGGGCCGGCCTCTGACACTTTTCGACTGAGCGCTCCGGGGCCGAGCGCACAGCCGTCAGCTCGACCCGATGGCCGCCCGGATGCGGGCCTGCGCGTCATCGAGCGATGCCGGATCGGGATCGGTGTCGGCCAGCTCCAGCCGCACCTGGTCCTCACTGTCGATCGGGATCAAGTGCACGTGCACGTGCGGCACCTCGAGGCCGAGCAGCAGGGCGGCCACTTTCCGCGGTGACCAGACGGTGTCGATGGCCCGTCCGACCGTGGCCGCCGCCGCCCACAGCGCGGAGCGCTCGTCGTCGTCCAGCTCGAGCCAGTCGTCGACTTCCCGGCGGGGCACGACGAGCGTGTGGCCAGGCCGGATCGGTGCAATGGTCAGGAACGCGACCACGGCGTCGTCCTCGTACACCATCCGCCCGGGCAGTTCCCCCTGAATGATCTTGGTGAAGATGCTGGCCACGCACGAGACCCTAGTGGTCTGATGCCGCCACCTCCGGGCAGTCACGGCCGCCGGGCTCGCTGTTCTGGTTCACCCAAGCGGCGGCTCGCGGACCATACTCGCGAGCCCGTGCCGGGGACGCGGCTGGCTCAGCCCACCCGCAGCGTGGCGTACGCGCCGCGGGTCAGGTGGGTGATGTGCAGCCGGCGCGGGTGGTCAGGCCGCGTCTCGCCGGCCCAGTAGGTCGCGTAGGCCAGGCGCAGGCCCCCGGCGGTGTCGGTGAACGCCGACGCGCCTCCCGGCCCCTGGTCGATGCTGTTGCTGGCGAGCAGCGGATGGGCGGGATCCGGCCGGAAGCACGGTGCCAGCGGCCCCTTGGGGCAGATCGCATACCCGGTGGCGTAGCTGCTGTGCCCGGTGGAGTCGGAGCGGGAGTCGTTCGCCGAGTAGAACAGGTAGGTCGTGCCGCCGTAGGAGATCATCGACGGGTTCTCGATCGTCCCGCCCTCCCAGGGTGCCGCCCGGTTGGTCTCGAGCAGGTTCTGCCAGGGCGCGCCGGCCTTCGGCTTGCCGTCAGTTTCCAGCTCGACAGCCATCAGAGCCGACTCGCGCACGCCGATCATCCCGGCGGCCTTCCACAGCAGGTAGTTCTTGCCCGTGGCCGGGTCGTGGTACGGCGAGGGGTCGATGGAGCCGGCAGGGTCGTGCGTGGTCGGCTGGCACTGGATGGGAGCACCGCCGCTGACGTCGCGGAACGGGCCGACCGGGCTGGTCGAGGAGGCGACGGTGAGGCAGAAGCGCCCGTAGTGGTTCGGGTCGTCGCTGGCCCACCCGACGCGGACCGCTGAGTAGGCGTAGTACGTCGAGCCGATGGCGAACACGCCCGGTGCCCACAGGTCGCGGCGCAGCCACGGCCCCTGAGCGTCGGTGAGGCCCCACGACGCCGGACGCACCAGCCCGTCCTCGTTGTTGTACTTGCCCCAGTCGTTGTCGGCCGAGGCGCGAATCTCTGCAGGGATCGCCGAGTCGGTGGCGACGCTGTACCCGGGGCGTCCGGGCGGGCCGTTCGTCGAGTACTGCGCGCGGATCCGCCAGGTCGTCAAGTCCGTGCTGGTCAGCACCGGCAGGTAGCGCCCGCCGGTCGGCGAGGAGTAAGCGTAGTAGACGCTGCCGACCCGCACCACGGTCGGGTCACCGAGGTCGCCCCGCCAGACCATCCCGGCCTGGAACCAGCCGTGGTCGTTCGGGCCGCCGTTGTCGGCGTCCTTGAACGGTGCGGTGGGCGCGCCGCATGCGGCCGCGAGGATGGCCGCTGCGAGTCCGGCGCCGACGAGGCCGCGCACTCCTGTGCGCCCGCGGGACAACCGCCGCCACGTCGCTGGTCCCCGCCGGCCTGGTCGCATACAGGTCCATCGGCCGGCGTCGCCGCGCGTCTTGAGGCGCCAGACCCGGTAGCACCCGGCTGGCCCACCCGCACGCGCTCACAGTGCAGGCCTCCTTACCGCGCCGCGCCGCGCCGCCAGGGCGCTCACGGGGTGACGAGCCGGGCCCTATGCTGGCCCGGTGGCCCTGGCGTCCGATCGCGCGGCCCCCGCTCGCATCGGGCTGACGCAGCGGCAGCTCGGCCTCGTCTTCGCGGCAGCACTGGCCATCCGGATCCTCTACTGCCTGCTGGCTCTGCGCTCATACACCTTCCACGCCGACGACGGGCACTACTCGGAGATCGCCGCCAACGTTGCCCACGGGCACGGCGTCTCCGCCGAGTTCCCCTACCTCTGGCGGCACCACACCGCCTTCCGGCCGCCGCTCTACCCGCTGCTGCTCGGCGGCGCCTACGCCCTGTTCGGCGTGCACATAGGCGTCGCGCAGGCGCTCAACGTCGTGCTCGGCAGCCTCGTCGTGGTCATGGCCGCTGTGGTCGCGGGACGGCTCGGTGGGCGCCGGGCTGCCGTCGTCGCCGCCGTGCTCGCCGCGCTGCATCCGGCCCTGCTCGCCAACGACGGCGTGGTGCTGACCGAGCCGCTGGCCCTGCTGCTGATGCTGCTCGCCCTGTGGCTGCTGCTGACCAGGCGCTGGCTGCTCGCCGGACTCGCGCTGGGGCTGCTGGTGCTGACCCGACCGAGCGCGCAACTGCTCGTCCCCACCCTCGCCGTGCTGCTGATCCTGCAAGCGCGATGGCGGCAGGCGCTGGTGATGGCGGCTACCGCGGCCCTCGTCGTGAGCCCGTGGGTGGTGCGCAACGTCGTCTACTTCGGCAAGCCGGTCATCGTGACCTCGAACGGCTTCAACCTCGCGGCCATCTGGTCGGACCAGGCCATCGCCGCCGGCCACTTCGTCGACCCCATCCGCGATCCCGCCTTTGCCGACCTGCGCGGGTATCCGCACTCCTATGCCAACCTCAACGAGGCGAACCTCGACGCCGCCTTCCAGCAGGCCGGCCTCCACGGGCTGCGCACCCACCCGGAGCGCATCGCGTCGCAGGTCAAGGACAACCTGCTGTTCGTGCTCGACATCTCCTGGCAGACCGACGACGACGCGGAGCGTCTCGATGGCCGCAACCTTGCGGTGCGGCATGCCACCCTGCCGGTGATCTGGCTGCTCGAGGTGCTCGCCCTCGTCGGCCTTGTTCCGCTGCTGCGGCGCCGCGACGGCCTGCTCGTCGCCGTCACTGCCTGCTACTTCATCGCCGTCGCGCTCGTCACCGTCGCCCCGCCGCGGCTGAGGGCGCCCTTCGACGTCCTCGGCTGCGTCGCCGTCGGAGTGCTGGTGGCGCGGCCGCCGTGGCGCGGGCGTGATCAAGATCTCGGCACTGCCCCCGCTGTTCGGCGCGTCCCGGCCTCGGCGGCGGTGCCCGGCCCATAGCCTGGCCGGGTGACGCTGTTCCCGCCGCGCCCTCCGTGGCCTGCGGGGCAGCGCCTGCACCGGCGTGATCTCCTTGCCGTCCTGGTGCTGGCGATGGTGGTGAGGATCGGCTACGTCGCCGTCGTGATGCGCCATTACCATCCGCAGTCCGACGACATGCAGTACGTCGAGATGGCCAAGCGGTTCGCCGCCGGGCACGGCATCGCCACCTCGTTTCCCTACGGGTACCTGCACCCGACAGCCTTCCGACCGCCGGTCTACCCGGCCCTCCTCGGAAGCTGGTACTGGCTGGTGGGCGCCTCGATCGGCGCCGCCCAAGTGCTCAACGTCGCGATCGGCGCGCTGGTCGTGGTGGCCGGGGCCGTGCTGGCGGCTCGGTTCGGTGGGCGTACCGCGGGTCTGGTCGCCGCTGGTCTGCTCGCGGTCTACCCGCCGCTGCTCGCCAACGACGGCGCGGTGCTGTCCGAACCCGTGGCGCTGCTGATCCTGCTCGCAGCCCTGCTCGCGCTGCTCGACTCGCGCGCGCTGCTGGCAGGCGCTCTGGTCGGGTGCCTGGTCCTGACCAGACCCAGCGCCCAGCTCTACGTTCCCGTGCTCGCCGTGCTGCTCTGGCACCGCGCCGGCGCTCGGCGCGCCGCGGTGCTGCTGGCCGCCGTAGCCGTCGTGGTACTGCCCTGGGTGGCCCGCAACGATGCTGCCGTCGGCCGCCCGGTGGTCGTCACGTCCAACGGGTTTAACCTGGCGGCCACGTGGTCACCCGAGGCGCTGCGGACCGGTCACTTCGTCGACGCCTACTTCAATCCCGCGTTCGCCGCGATCCGAGGCGACCTCGCGGGCCCCGGACGGTTGCGCGAGGGGCCGGTCGACGCTGCCTTCCGCGCGGAGGGCATGCGCGGCCTGCGCAGCCACCTGAGCCTGGTGCCTGGCCGGGTGGTAAACAACGCGCGCTACCTGTTCGACGTCGGATGGCGCACGACCGACAGCGCCGAGGTCAAGGACGGCCGCAGCCTGCGCCTCCGGCACGCCGCGCTGCCGTTCGTGTGGGCCATGTGCGTGGCCGGTGTGATCGGTTTATGGCGGCTGCGTCGCCATCCCGACGCGCTGCCGCTGGTCCTCACCACCGGCTACTTCGTCGGCATCGCGCTGGTGGCGGTCTCCCCGCCCCGGCTGCGCGCACCATTCGACGTGCTGGCCTGTGTCGGAGTCGCCGTGCTCGTCGTACAGCTCGTGCAGCAGCGCGCGCGGCGGAAGGACGACGAGGAGGCGCTCCTGCCGTACGAGCGGAGCGCACGCGTGGCCGAGGAGCGGACGCCCGCCTCGTTGTGAAGCGGCGCCTCGGGCGCTGAGGGGCACCACGCCCTGTACCGCGCCGAGTTCCGGCCGACTTTTGTCAGAGGCCCCTCCTAGCTTCACCCCATGCCCGCTCCCGCGCCGACACCGCTGACCTGCCCCCCTTCCCGAAATGTCGTGAGGCCGCGACACGGGCCGTGGCAGGCCACGTTCGACGACGCGCTGCATGACGCGGGCCGCTCGCTGGCCGACGTGGTGTTCGTCGTCGTCGACCTCGAGACCACGGGCGGCTCGGCGGCTGACTGTGAGATCACGGAGATCGGCGCGGTCAAGGTGCAGGGGGGGCAGGTGCTGGGCGAGTTCCAGACCCTCGTCCGTCCGGCTGCCGCCATCCCGTCCTTCATCTCCGTCCTCACCGGCATCACCGACAGCATGGTGGCGAGCGCACCCCGGCTCTCGGCGGCACTGCCTACCTTCCTGGAGTTCGCCCACGGTGCCGTGCTCGTGGCGCACAACGCTCCTTTCGACCTCGGTTTCCTGCGCACGGGCTGCCAGAGGCTGGGGATCGAGTGGCCAGGGGCGCAGTCCGTCGACACCGCCCGGCTGGCGCGCCGCGTCCTCACCCGCGATGAGACGCCCGACTGCAAGCTGGCCTCGCTGGCCACGCTGTTCCGGGCGGGCGTCCGGCCGTGCCACCGGGCGCTTGCCGACGCGCAGGCGACCGTCGATGTGCTGCACGGCCTGTTCGAGCGGCTCGGCACGATCGGCGTCACCACGATGGAGGAGCTGGCGAGCTTCTCCTCCCTGGTCCCCGACGGGGTGCGGCGCAAGCGGCACCTCGCCGACGCGCTGCCCAGCGGCCCCGGGGTGTACATCTTCCGCGATGCGGCGGGGCGTGCCCTCTACGTCGGCACGTCGCGCAACCTCCGGGGGCGGGTGCGGACCTACTTCACCGCGGCCGAGCCGCGGGCGCGGATGGCGGAGATGGTGCGCATCGCCGAGCGGGTCGACGCCGTGCCGTGCAGCACCGCGCTCGAGGCCGAGGTGCGTGAGCTGCGGCTGATCGCCGAGCACAAGCCTCCATACAACAGGCGCTCCCGCCATCCCGAGCGAGCATCGTTTCTCAAGCTGGCGGTCGAGGCCTTCCCCCGCCTCTCACTCGTGCGGGCGATCCGTGACGATGGCGCCCTCTACTTCGGGCCGCTCGGCAGCCGTCAGGTCGCCGAACGGGTCATGGCGACTCTGCACGATGCATTTCCGCTGCGCCAGTGCGCGGGGCGGCTGTCTGCGAGGCGCCGGACGCCTGCGTGCGTGCTGGCGGAGATGGGCCGCTGTGAAGCCCCCTGCGACGGGCGGGAGACACCGGAGCAGTACGCCGGCCACGTGGCTCGAGCAGCCGCCGCGATGACGGGCGACGCCCGGTCTGTCGTCGCCTCCTTCCGGACCCGGATGGGGTTCCTCGCGGCCGGGGGGCGGTTCGAGGAGGCGGCGGTGCACCGCGACAGGCTGCTGACGTTCGTACGCGCGGCGGCGAGGATGCAGCGGCTCGTGGCACTCACCGCCCTGTCCGAGGTCGTGGCGGCAGCGCCGACCCCCGAAGCCGGTTGGGAGCTTGTCGTGGTGCGGCACGGCCGTCTCAGCGCCTGCGGAGTCGTTCCACGCGGGGCCGCCGTCCGCCCGTTCGTCGACGCGCTGCAGGTGACGGCCGAGCAGGTGACTCCCGGGCCCGGCCCGCTGCCGTGCGCCAGCGCTGAGGAGACCGAGTGCGTGCTGCGGTGGCTCGAGCGCCCAGGTGTGCGGCTCGTCGTCAGCAGCGGGGCGTGGTGCTCACCTGCTCACGGGGCGCAGGGGCAGCGCCGACTGCTCCCGCGCGAGCTCCCCGGCGCGGGCCCGAGGCAACAGATGGTTCCCGCCGGCGGCGGTGGGGGACGGCTCGCCAGCAGGCCGGCCCGCGCAGCGGCCGAACGGCCGCCTTAGGCTGGGCACGTTCCAGGCGACAGGGAGGTCTTGCGGTGGTCACGGCGGTGGTGCTGCTCACGGCGGCTGTCGACAGCATCCCGGAGGTCGCGCAGGCTGTCGCCGAGCTCGACGGCGTCAGCGAGGTCTACTCGGTCGCCGGCGACGCCGACCTCGTCGTCATGGTTCGGGTTCGCCGGCACGAGGAGCTCGCCGACGTCATCGCCGACCGCATCGGCAAGGTCGAAGGGGTCCTGGGCACTCACACCATGATCGCGTTCCGGGCGTACAGCCGACACGACCTGGAGGCGACCTTCAGCCTGGGTGACGAAGCGGGCGGCTGAAACCGCCGGCAGGCCACACCCGAGCCCAGTCGGTCGCTGGCTAGTGGCTGGTTACTTGGCTGGCTGGCTATTTGGCGCACACGGGGCAGCGGGCAGCACTGTAGGGCTTGTCCGAGGTGCCGAGCACAGCCCCTTTGACGATCGCTGGGCAGTTGGGTCGCAGGTGGAAGCGCTGCGCTTGGGCTCGAGCCTCAGACGCGCTGAGCTGCTCGATCCAACCGGCTGGCGGCGTGTATGGCACGGGGCTCCCTTCGGCGACGGCCAGGGTCATCCGGTCGACTGCCTCCCACCAGCATGCGCCTTGGCACAAGCGGCCTGCCGAGGGTGGGCTATAGCCGCGGCCCCCGGGGTGCGGCTGGCGCTGAGCCGAGGGGCGCATCAGCGCGCAGCCTGCCGAGCACGGCGCCGTCAGCCGACCGAGCACGGCGCCCTCAGCCGGTCGTCGTGCTCGTCTTGATCCAACGCTCCAGTACCCGCGCTGCCGCGCCGCTGTCGAGCGCCGCCGCGGCCCGGGCCATGCCGTCCCGCAGCTGGCCATCGAGCGCGGTGGGGCGCACGCCGTCGGCGGCGACGATCGCTGCCGCGGCGTTGAGCAGCACCGCATCGCGCACCGGCCCCCGCTCCCCCGCAAGCAGCGCCCGGGTGACCCCAGCGTTGTGCACCGCGTCACCGCCCCGCAGGTCCTGCGGCCGGGCCGGGCGCAACCCGAGAGCGGCGGGCTCCACCCGGTGCACCTGCACCTCGCCGCCCGCTACGGCCCAGACGGTCGTGGCCGCAGTCGTCGTCAGCTCGTCCAGCCCGTCGTCGCCGCGGACGACGAGCGCCGACGTCCCCCGCCGGGCGAGGACATCGGCGAGCACCGGCGCGAGCCGCTCGTCTGCGACACCGACGGCTTGTGCTCCCGGCCGGCCCGGGTTGGTAAGCGGACCGAGGACGTTGAACACCGTCCGCACCCCCAGCTCCCGCCGAGCGAGGGCCGCGTGACGGAGCGCGGGGTGGAACAGCGGAGCGAAACAGAATCCGATGCCGACATCGGCCACGCACTGGGCCACCCCGGCCGGTGACAGGTCGACGGCGACGCCTAGCGCCTCGAGCAGATCGGCTGAGCCGCACTGTGAGGACGCCGCCCGGTTGCCGTGCTTGATGACAGGTACCCCGCTCGCCGCGACCACCAGTGCCGCCATCGTCGAGAGGTTGACGGTGGACGCGCGGTCGCCGCCGGTGCCGCAGGTGTCGACAGCCCGCGCCGCCAGCTCGTCGGCGACCGGCAGGGCGACCGCGCGGGCGAGCATCGCCTCGACCAGCCCGCTGACCTCGTCAGTCGTCTCACCCTTCGCTCGCAGGGCGACGGCGAACCCGGCGATCTGCGCCTGCGTCGCGTTGCCATCCATGATCTCGCCCATAGCCCACGCGGTGCGTTCGCCCGACAGTGACGCTCCGTCGAGCAGCGCGCTGAGCACCCCCGACCAGGTCTCGCTCATCGTCGTGCTGGCACCCGGCCGCGCGATATCACGTGCGCGGCCAGTAGTGGCGCGGTCAGGAGTGGTCCGGGGCGCCGGCGGACGCGGGCGCCAGCTCGGCCTGGCTGCGCAGCAGGCGGACGACCGTCTCGGTCAGGAAGAGCGGATCTGCGGGGTGCAGCACAACGGCATCGGCGAGTGACCAGCGGGCAAGCCACGCGTCGTCACGCCGACCCACGAGCAGCAGGAAGGCGGGGCAGTTGCGGACCTCGTTCTTCAGCTGGCGGGAGATGCCCATGCCGCCGGTCGGTGCCGCCTCGGCGTCGAGGATGCACAGGTCGATGCCCCCGCGGTCGACAGCGTGCACGACTTGCTCACCTTCAGCGGCCTCGACCCACTCGATGGCAGGCAGATCCGGGTCGGGGCGACGGCCGACCGACATCAGCACACGCTCCCGCACGCCGGTGTCGCTGCTGTAGACGAGCACGGTGGGCATCGCGTCGGCTCCTCGGACGTCGTCGCATCCCGCCATCGGGTAGGACGACCGAAGGCTACCGGAGCGGCCCTTCCCGCTCCTGCAGCGGCGCGAGCGCCTCCCACCCGAGGTACCGGCAGGCGAGCCGCGTCTCCAGCCCGGTCATCCGTGCGCGGGCCTGGGCGGCGGCGAGCACGGTGAGCACCTGCGTGCGCCGGCCGACAACCTGCTCGGGTCCGCTGGCCGCCGTCGGCGCACTAGCGGTGGACGGCTGCATGTTCACCTCGTAGCCGGTCTCGCCAAGCGCGTCCACGAGCGCCGAGCGGTCGACGGGATCGTCCAGCTCGAACAACTGCCGGACCAACACAGGCGACGACGGGTCGTGTCCGGCAGCGGCGATGTCGTCGAGCACCGCGGCTTCGCCCCTGACCGGGTCGCGGCCGGAGCCGACCAGCCGCAAGGAACCGTCATCGACGAGCGCCGCAGGCCCGGGGCGCCGGCGTCGCCCAAACAGCCTCACCGCCTCGCGGCGCGGGTGTCACCCTGCGAGAGCGAGGCCAGCCAGGCGTTGTAGGCGGCCAGCTCGTCGCCGCCGTCGTCGCCTCCCTGGGGGTTGCTCACCGCGGTCCGGACCGCGCGGCGGTCGTCACGACGAGCGGACCGCTCGTCAGCGCGGGACCATTGCACGAACAGCGCCACAAACACCAGCGCGCCGACCAGCTCGCCCGCCGCCCACATCAGGCCGCCGCCGGTCTGCTGGTCACCGAGCAGGCTGCCGCCCCACGGCCGGTGCAGGCCCTCGTACCACTGCGCCGCGAAGACCTTGTTGTAACTCATGATTGCCAGAGCGAGCAGGGCGTGGACCGGGAAGGTGATGAACAGCAGGAGCAGCCTGGCCCAGTAGTCGAGGCGGGGCAGCGGGTCGACGCCGATGACGGGCCAGTAGAACAGGCAGCCAGCCAGCAGGAAGTGCACGTGCATCGCGTCGTGCAGGACCGGGTGCTCGAGCGTGGCCGGGTAGAGCGAGGTGAAGTAGAGCCCGTACATGCTGACGATGAGGATCGCGAAGCCCACGAGTGGAAAGGCGAGGACCTTCGCGACCCTGCTGTGCAGCACCGACAGCAACAGCTTGCGCGCGCCGGCAGGCAGGGTGCGCAGCGCCAGGGTCACCGGGGCACCGAGGGCCAGGGGGATGGGCGCGACCGTCGCGAGCAGCATGTGCTGGACTGCGTGGGCCGAGAACAGGACGCGGTCGTACCCGGCGATGCCGCCGAGCACGGCATAGGCGATGACGGTCACACCGAGCAGCCAGGACGCGGTGCGCCATGGGCTCCATGCATCGCCGCGCCGTCGCAGCCGCAGGACCGCCCACAGATAGAGCCCGGCCGACAGCAGGACACCGAGCAGCGGCAGCAACGCCAGCTCGCCGCCGAGCAGTAGCCGGGCCACGGTGGGCGCCGCCGGCAGGGCACCGTGGCCGGCGGCTTCAACGGCGCCGTCAGCGACCAGCATGAGGGGTGCCACCACCCCAGCGTAGGCCGTTACAGCGCGCGGATCACCCCTGGTAGGAGGCGTGGAGTTCCTCACGTCGGGCCGGCCAAACCCGGTGCCAGACCCACCGGCAGTTGCCGTGATGCGTCTGCCAGAATGAGCCCGTGGCAGCTGCAGCTCCGGTCCTGGAGAACGCCCCCCCGCACGGCTCGGTGACCCGTCCGTCGATGGTGTCGGTCGGCACGATCGTCTGGCTGTCCTCCGAGCTGATGTTCTTCGCGGCACTGTTCGCGATGTACTTCACGGTCCGGTCAGTCGCGCCCTTCCCGTGGCCTCCGAAGGAGGGGGTGTTCGGCAAGGGCCCGGTGGAGCTGCACGTCACCTACGCGCTGGTGTTCACCTCGATCCTGGTGCTGTCCAGCCTCACCTGCCAGCTCGGGGTGTTCGCCGCGGAGCGCGGAGACGTTTACGGCCTGCGGCGCTGGTTCATCATCACGTTCTTCATGGGGACCGCCTTCGTCGGCGGCCAGATGTACGAGTACTTCGGCGAGAACACGTTCTCGATCTCGTCGCACTCCTACGGGTCGGTCTACTACCTGACGACCGGCTTCCACGCCATGCATGTCACCGGCGGTCTCGTGGCCTTCATCCTCGTGCTGGCCCGAACATCCTTCGGTCCCTTCACGCCTGAACAGGCGACGTCGGCGATTGTCGTGTCGTACTACTGGCACTTCGTCGACGTCGTCTGGGTCGGTTTGTTCGCTGCTATCTACCTGCTCCAGTGAGAGGCCCACGCGTGAGTCAGCAGACAGCCGACCGCCGGCGCGCCCGACGGGTGCCCTCGATCGTTGTCGTCGTCCTGGCCCTGATCGGCCTCGGGGTGCTGTGGGGCATCGTCGCGCCACGCAGCGACGCTGCCGAGTCCGCCGGTCAGAGCGAGGCCGTCCGCCAGGGGCAGGCACTGTTCCTCCAGGGCTGCTCGTCCTGCCACGGACTGAACGCGCAAGGCGGCAACCAGGCACCCAGCCTGATCGGTGTCGGTGCCGCATCCGTCGACTTCCAGGTCGGCACCGGGCGGATGCCTCTGGCGCGGCCGGGAGCCCAGGCGGAGCGGCGCGACCCGCTGTACAACCAGACGAAGATCGACCAGCTGGCGGCCTACATCGGCTCGCTCGCCCCCGGCCCCGCCAAGCCGGCGGTCGACCTGGCCTCCGGAAACCTGTCCTACGGCGGTGAGCTGTTCCGCGTCAACTGCGCGCAGTGCCACCAGGCCGTCGGCGCGGGCGGCGCGCTGTCCTACGGCAAGCACGCTCCCAACCTCGGGAACGCCACCCCCGTGCAGATCGCGGAAGCCATGCGGACGGGCCCGGAGTCGATGCCGGTGTTCTCCGCCGGGCAGCTCAACGACCACCAGGTCAACTCGATCGCGAAGTACGTCACCTTCGTGACCAACCCCAAGGACCCGGGTGGCGCTGGGATCGGGCACTACGGGCCCATCCCTGAGGGACTCGTCGCGTGGCTGGTCGGCATCCCGCTGCTGGTCGTGGCGACCCTGTGGATCGGATCGAGGATCGCATGACGCAGCCCCCCGACCTGCCTGACGAGTCGCCGGAGCAGCCCGCCGGCGGCGCACCCGGGCACGGAGCCGACCCCGGCACCCGCGTCGCGGCGGGGCGCGAGGGCCAGACCGCGGCCGATGCCAGCGGTGACGTTCTTTCGCGCCTCAAGGCGCCTCGTCGCGATGACGGAGGTGCGGGCAGCGATGTCGAGCGCCCGCACGGCGCCGACTTCCAGCAGACCGACAGCTCCGTGCAGCAGGGTGGCGGCGGCAACTCCTACGTCGGCGGGTCCGGCTACGCCGACGTCGAGATCCAGCAGCCGCGGCCCGAGGACGTCGACAAGCGCAAGGAGCGCACGGCGGAACGCTGGGTCGCGACCTGGTTCGGTCTGTCAGTGCTCGGCACGCTGGTGTTCGTGGTCATGAACTTCGCCGGCAACTCGCACCGGCAGTACTACACACCGGTGCTGGGCGCCAGCCTATGCGTAGCGCTGTCCGCCCTGGGCATTGGCGTCATCCACCTGGCCAAGCGGCTGATGCCTGACGAAGAGGCAGTCCAGGAGCGCGAGCCGCACTTCTCGAAGCCCGAGGAGCGCGAGGCGACCGAGGCCGCCTTCGCCCGCGGCTTCGCCGAGACCGGCATCGGCACCCGCCCGCTCGTCCGCCGCAGCCTGCTCGGGGCAGCCGGAGCGCTCGGCCTGATCGCCCTGGTGCCCGTGCTCAACTTCGGTCACCTGGTCGGGCGCAGCCCCAAGTTCCTGAACACCACGCGGTGGCGCAAGGGCATGCGGATGGTCAACCAGGACGGCGTTCCAGTCAAGCTGGGTGACGTGGCAGCGGGCGGCCTCTACACGCTGTTTCCGGGCATCCCCAAGGAGGGCAGCCCGAACGATTACGAGGTGCCCGACATCGCCACCAAGGCGGACTCGACGATCTTGCTGATCCGCCTGCGCCCGGGGGAGAACAGGCCGGTCAAGGGGCGCGAGCACTACACCTACGCCAGCCACATCGCGTACTCCAAGATCTGCACGCACGCCGGGTGCCCGGTCTCGCTGTACGAGCAGCAGACACATCACCTGCTGTGCCCGTGCCACCAGTCGATCTTCGATGTGATCGACGGCGGACGGCCGATTTTCGGTCCCGCCGCACGATCGCTACCTCAGCTGGCGATTGACGTCGACAACGAGGGATACTTCATTGCACAGGGCGACTTTTCGGAGCCCGTTGGCCCATCCTTCTGGGAGCGCGGATGAGCACTGCCACCGCTGACGGTGTCCGCAAGGGCTACAAGGCCGTCGACGACCGTCTGGCCGGTTCGAACTTCACCAGGCGGTCGATGAACAAGGTCTTCCCCGACCACTGGTCGTTCATGCTGGGTGAGATCGCGCTGTACAGCTTCGTCATCCTGCTGCTCTCGGGTACCTACCTGAGCTTCTTCTACAAGGGCAGCACCCAGGAGACGGTCTACAACGGCTCCTACGTGCCCATGAAGGGGATTCACGTCTCCGAGGCCTACGCCTCGTCGATCGACCTGTCGTTCGACGTGCGCGCCGGCCTGGTCTTCCGCCAGATCCACCACTGGGCCGCCCTGCTGTTCATGGCGTCGATCGTCGTGCACCTGCTGCGCATCTTCTTCACCGGAGCGTTCCGCAAGCCCCGCGAGATCAACTGGCTCATCGGGGTGGCCCTGCTCGTGCTCGGCATCATCGAGGGCTTCGCCGGCTACTCGCTGCCTGACGACCTGCTCTCCGGCACGGGCCTGCGCATCGCCTACTCGATCGTGGAATCGATACCCGTTATCGGTACCTGGGCGGCGTCAATCCTGTTCAACGGCGACTTCCCGGGTGAAGACATCATCCCGCGGCTCTACGTGGCGCACATCCTGCTGATCCCGGGCGTGATCCTCGGTCTGATCAGCGCCCACATGGGCATCCTGTGGCACCAGAAGCACACTCAGTTCCGCGGACCGGGGCGGACCGAGGACAACGTCGTCGGCTCGCGGCTGTTCCCGGTGTACGCAGCCAAGGCCGGCGGGTTTTTCTTCCTCGTCTTCGGCGTGTGCGCCCTGCTCGGCGGCCTCGCCCAGATCAACCCGATCTGGCTCTACGGCCCGTACGACCCAGGTGTGGTTTCCGCGGCATCGCAGCCTGACTGGTACATGGGCTGGCTCGACGGCTCCACCCGCCTGTTCCTGCCATGGGAGTTCCGGGCGTTCGGCGTGACGCTGTCACCGCTGGTCTGGCCGACCGTGATCATGCCGGGGATCATCTTCACGCTCCTGGCGCTCTATCCCTTCCTCGAGGCTAAGCTCACCGGCGACAAGGCGTACCACAACCTGCTCGACAAGCCTCGCGACAACGCCACTCGCACGGCGATCGGCGCGCTGGCCATCGCGTTCTACAGCGTGCTGCTGATCTCCGGTGGCAATGACGTCATCGCCACGACGTTCAACGTGTCACTCAATGCCATGACTTGGGCCGGCCGCGTTGCCTTGATGGTGGTGCCACCCATCGCCTTCTTCGCCACCCGGCGGGTCTGCATCTCGCTGCAGAAGCATGACGAGGAGCTCGTGGAGCACGGCATCGAGACGGGCATCATCCGTCAGCTGCCCAGCGGCGAGTTCGTCGAGGTGACCACGCCCATGCCGGCGCCCAAGCACATCGAGCTCACGCCGGTCGAGTCCGACAACACCACCAGCCATGACAGCGACAAGCACGCGGGCAGGCTCGACAAGGCCGGGCGTGCCATCGGTGGCTTCTTCGTCGAGCGCAAGGACGATGGCGCCGGACGAACGCCGGAGGAAGCGGCCGGGCGCCGGGGCTAGACCAAGGCAGTACGCAAAGCTCTCCGGAGGGCCATCCTCCTGAGAGTTTGCGTCTGTCTGGTGGGCCGCTGTGGCCACGTGCGGAACTCGCGATTGACTCCGCCCAATGGAGGCACAGTCCTGCGAGACGCCAGTTCGATCATGCGACGTAGAGCATGCGGAGGGCCCGCGCGGACACAGCGATGTGCCGACGTCACGCCGACAGCTCGTAGGACTGTGTGCAGCTGCGGCCCAACTGAACCGACTCACAAAGGCTGGACTCTGCCGCCCCTTGCCGCACAAACCCCATAAATGCGCCTCGGCCTGCTCGTGACCAGCAACCGCTTCCGGTCGGCTCGTCATGATGGTCAACGTCGCTGCAACCGTCGGCATCGTCTCCGGCGGACGGGCGCTTGGACTGCCATGGCACCTACATCTCACCTCACCGGAGGTCCTGCAACTCGAGCGCGCCGACCGGAGGCACATCCCCTGGGGGGACATCGACGACGCCGCCCGCCGGCCGCGAACTGCTGCATCGCCACTGCGCCGTGATCGGACGAGGCCCGCCTCGATCACCCGCTCGAACTACCTGCCCAGCTCCTACGACCAGAGCCCGGTGTCACTGAGAACGCGTTCGGCGATGTTGATCGCCACCGGCCTCCCGCACATCGTCAGCCGTAGGCTGATTTATGCATGACGTTCAGAGGCTGCAGGACGACGCGAAGTGAGACAGGTCAATTTGTGCTTCTTGGCAGTCCAGAAAGCCGTCTCGTCAGCGGAGAGACCGACCCCACGGTTTCTACTAGGTCAGGCCGGGGTCAGGAGTCCCGGGGCGAGAACCGGCCGACGTACCCCTCGAACAGCAGCCCGACGACGCTGCCGAGCAGGAGCGCCACCGCGATGATGGACAGCCAGATGCCGAACACGACCCCGAGCAGCAGCAGCATGGTCGCGACCGCGATGAAGAAGGGCCAGTAGCTGCCCGGGCTGAAGTGCCCCAGCTCGCCGGCAGCATCGACGACCTCCGCGTCAGGCACATCCTGCGGACGCGGCTCCATTCGCCGAGCCACGAACAGCAGGTAGCCGCCGATCAGCACACCCAGACCCGCCGAGATGGCGAGCGCGGTGGTCCCGGTCGGGTCCTTCGAGGTGAACCAATAGACGACCGACGACATCGTCAGGAACACGGCGAAGAAGCTGAAGACCAACCCCTCGACCTTCACGGGATCACGCGTCCACAGGTTCGGGGGATGCGTGCATGTCGCCCTGGGCCGCCGCCTGCGGATAGTGCAAGTCGAAGGCCGGCCGCTCCGAGCGGATGCGCGGCAGCGAGACGAAGTTGTGCCGGGGCGGCGGGCAGGATGTCGCCCACTCCAGCGAGTTGCCGTAGCCCCATGGGTCGTCCCCCGCAGCCAGCTCGCCGTACCGGTACGAGTGAATCACGTTGTAAAAGAAGACCAGCTGGCTTGCGCCGAGCAGGAAGGCACCGATCGTCGAGATGGTGTTGAAGGTCGTGAATCCGTCGGTCGGAAGGTAGTCGGCGACGCGTCGCGGCATGCCCTTCATTCCGAGCCAGTGCTGGATGAGGAAGGTCATGTGGAACCCGATGAGCTGGGTCCACGCGTGCAGCTTGCCCAACCGCTCGTCGAGCATCCGGCCGGTCATCTTCGGGAACCAGAAGTAGATGCCGGCGTAGCCACCGAACACGGCCGAGCCGAACACCACGTAGTGGAAGTGCGCGACGACGAAGTAGGAGTCGGTCACGTGGAAGTCGATCGGTGGGCTCGCCAGCAGCACGCCGGTCAGGCCGCCGAACAGGAAGGTGACCAGGAAGAAGACCGACCAGAGCATGGGCGTCTCGAAGGTGAGCTGACCCCGCCACATCGTGCCGATCCAGTTGAAGAACTTCACGCCGGTCGGCACCGCGATGAGGAACGACAGCAGCGCGAAGAACGGCAACAGCACCGCACCCGTGGCGAACATGTGGTGCGCCCACACGGCGATCGACAGAGAGCCGATGCCGATCGTTGCGAAGACGAGCCCCTTGTAGCCGAACATCGGCTTGCGGCTGAAGACAGGGATGACCTCGCTGACCACGCCGAAGAACGGCAGGGCGATGATGTACACCTCGGGGTGGCCGAAGAACCAGAACAGGTGCTGCCAGAGGATGGCGCCACCGTTGGACGCATCGAAGATGTGCGCACCCAGGTGGCGGTCGGCACCGAGAGCGAGCGCGGCGGCCGCGAAGACCGGGAACGCGACGAGCACCAAAATGCTGGTCACCATCATGTTCCAGCAGAAGATCGGCAGCCGGAACATGGTCATGCCGGGGGCGCGCAGCGTGAGGATGGTGGTGATGAGGTTGACGGCACCCAGCACGGTACCGATACCAGACAGCGCCAGGCCGAAGATCCAGAGGTCAGCCCCGGCACCCGGTGAGAACACCACGTTGTTGAGCGGGGCGTAAGCGAACCAACCGAAGTCAGCGGCGCCATCCGGCGTGAGGAAGCCGGCGACCACGGTGAGGCCACCGAACAGGTAGAACCAGTAAGCGAGCGCATTGAGCCGCGGGAACGAGACGTCAGGCGCGCCGATCTGCAGCGGGACGATGAAGTTGGCGAACCCGAAGGCGAGCGCCGGCGCGAAGAGGAACATCATCAGCGTGCCGTGCATGGTGAGCAGCTGGTTGTACTGCTCGTTCGAGACGAACTGCAGACCGGGGCGCGCCAGCTCGGTGCGCATCAGCTCGGCCATCAAGCCGGCCAGGATGAAGAAGAAGAAGGCCGTGCAGGTGTACATGATGCCGATGGTCTTGTGGCTCGTCGTCGTGATGTAGCCGTACAGAGTCGTGTGCTGCGACTCGTGCTCTGTCGGCTCGACGTGCCTGGCCGCTGCGGGTGCCGGCTCGTGAAGGAGGGTCATGGCCTGCTCCCGGTGGTGGTGGTGCCTGCGGCGCGTGCTGTGGACTGTAGGCGTTGCATCATCGCGTCGTACTCCGCCGGGGGCACGACTTTCAGCTCGAAGTTCATCCGGTCGTGGTCGGTGCCGCACAGTTCCGCACAGCGCCCGACGAACGTGCCCGTCTTGGTGATCTCGGAGATCTCGAACTGGTTGACCCGGCCCGGGACGACGTCACGCTTGAACAGGAACTCCGGCACCCAGAAGGAGTGGATGACGTCGGGCGAGGTCTCGATGAAGCGGACGCTGCGCCCCGTCGGAAGCACCAACTGAGCCGGTTCACCAGGCCGCCCGGTCACCTGCCCGACCACCTTGTTGGGGTCGTTGGCGTCGAGGTAGCGGAACTGCCAGTTCCAGCGAAAGCCGACAACCCCGATGGAGATCGCGGGGTGCGCGGTCGTCTTGTCGAGGTAGGACTCGTCGCGCGCCGTGAAGTAGAAGAGGCCGGCGACGATGATGAACGGCACCACCGTGTAGAGGACCTCGACCGGCAGGTTGTAGCGCACCTGCGAGGGCAGCTCGTCGCTACGCTTGCGGTACCGCACGACGGCGATGAAGATGAGCGCCCAGGTGCCACCGCCCACGGCGAGGGCGGCGATCCACGACCCCGTCCACAGGTTTGCGGTGCGCTCGCCCTGCGGCGTGATCGGGTGCGGCAGACCGAAGGTCGAGAGCTTGCAGCCGCTCGCCAGCACCGTGACGAGCAGGGCCAGAACGGTCAGCCGCACGGCCGCGCCGAAGCCTCGGGCGGCGGGCCGCGGCGCCCGGTTCCGGAGCGTCTTGAAAGTCAACTCGGATGCCTCCTGTGCGGCCGAGAGGGCCGGCCTGACGACGGGTCGAAGCGTATCTCAGGGCCATTGGCGGGCCGCACCCGACCTGCCTGTGACCTGGCACTTACCCCTCCCTCACCCTTGCCGCTCAGGCTGGTGATAGGAGCCCCGAGCACGCGGTGGCGTCAGGCCGGCAGGTAGGGCGAGATCTCGTCGGCTACCGCGTCGCCGAAGCAGTCGCGCAGGCGCTCCACCGCCTCCGCGTCGACCTCGTACTCCTGCGTCCCGACGGTCTCCAGCGCAAGCGTCGCGAGCAGGCTGCCGAGCTGGGCACAGCGCTCTGCCGGCAGGCTCCAGGCCACGCCGGACAGGTACCCGGCCCGGAAGGCGTCACCGACCCCGGTGGGGTCGGCCTTGGCCCGCTCGGGTACCGCCACGACCTCGACGGGAGGCGAGTCCTGCTGCTCGATGCGGATGCCCTGCGCCCCCCTGGTCGTCACGCGGGTGCCGACGCGGGCCAGCACGTTGGCGTCCGACCAGCCGGTCTTCTGCTCGAGCAGGCTCTTCTCGTAGTCGTTGCAGAACAGCCAAGTGGCGCCGTCGACGAGTTCGCGGATGTCGTCGCCGTCCATCCGCGCCAGCTGCTGGGAGGGGTCGGCGGCAAGGGCGTAGCCCCGGGTGCGGCTCTCCTGCGAATGGCGCACCATCGCGTCCGGGTCGTTCGGGCTGACGAGAACCAGGTCCAGGCCACCGAGCCGCTCGGCGACCGGCTGCAGCTCGATGTCGCGGGCCTCCCCCATCGCACCGGGGTAGAACGAAGCAATCTGGCACATGTCCTGGTCGGTCGTGCAGAGGAAACGGGCGGTGTGCGCGCTCGTGCTGGTGCGGATGCTCTCGGTGTCGACACCGGCGCGGTCGAGCCAGGAGCGGTAGTCGGCAAAGTCCTCGCCCACGGCTGCGACGAGCGCCGGCCGGAGCCCGAGCCGGCCCATCCCAAAGGCGATGTTGGCGGCCACTCCCCCGCGGCGCACGACGAGCTCGTCGACGAGGAACGACAGCGAGAGCCGGTCGAGCTGGTCGGGGAGCAGCTGGTCGGCGAAGCGACCCGGGAAGCTCATGAGGTGGTCAGTGGCGATGGAGCCGGTGATCGCTATGCGCACGAGGGGCGAGCCTAGTCGGCGAGCAGCTCCATCCGGCCGCACGAGTACTGATGAGTAACCTCCTCGTGCCGGCCAGCAGGCTCACAACGACGAGAGCCCGGCGTGGGAGCGTGTGGCTCCCTGGCCGGGCTCGTCGTGCTGGGCGCGGACTAGCTGAAGCTGTCGCCGCAGGCGCAGGAGCCCGTGGCGTTAGGGTTGTCGATCGTGAACCCCTGCTTCTCGATGGTGTCGACGAAGTCGATCGACGCTCCGCCGAGGTAGGGCAGGCTCATCCGGTCGATCACCAGGTCGAAGCCGCCCCAGTCGGTACGGTCGTCGCCGTCGAGCTGCCGCTCGTCGAAGAACAGCTGGTAGCGCAGGCCGGAGCAACCTCCGGGCTGCACGGCAATGCGCAGCGCGAGGTCGTCACGCCCCTCCTGCTCGAGCAGAGCCTTGACCTTCAGGGCGGCAGTCTCGGTCAGGATGACCTCGGTGGACGGCGCGTCGGCCGCGGGCGCTGGGGGCGCCGCCTGGTGTGCCTCGTGCGCGTGCGTCTCGACACTCATATGAGCTCCTCTCGAACGTCCCTTCATAGTACGGACACCAGCCATCACGCGCGCATTCCCGCACCGGTCAGGCCGGCGCTGGCACCGGCAGCTCCGGGGTCATCCGGCCCAGTCCTTCGCGATCCGCCGGACCGCCTCCTGCAGCCAGCGCCGCGGATCCTGCATCGCCGCCTCGACCGACCCGGCCAGCTCGGCCAGCGAGTAGGTCGCGTCGACGCCATGCGCCGCAGCCTCCCGGCGCCCAACCGCCACCTGCCCGGCGACGACGACGCACGGCGACCCTTCCGCCTGGGCCGAGGCGGCCACCTCGGCGATGACCTTCCCGCGCAGAGACGTGGCGTCGTAGCGACCCTCACCGGTGACGACGAGGTCAGCGCCGGCCACCTGACCGCCGAGCCCCACCGCGCCCGCGACCAGCCGGGCACCGGGCTCGAGGTGACCACCGAGCCAGAGCAGGGCGGCGCCCAGGCCACCGGCGGCGCCGGCACCTGGCGCGCCGGACGGAAGCCCGGCAGCGCTGGCCCATCGCCCTAGCGCGGCGTCGAGCCGCTGCACGGCCGATGCCGACGCGCCCTTCTGCGGCCCGAAGACCGCTGACGCACCGGACGGGCCTAGCAGGGGGGCGGCCACGTCGCTCGCGACGACGAGCTGCACCGCGGCGAGCCGAGGATCGAGCCCGCTCGCGTCGAGCGCACCCGGAGCCTGCCAAGCCCCGTCCCAGCGCAGGCCGAGCGCACCGAGCATCCCGGCGCCGCCGTCGTTGGTGGCCGAACCACCGAGGCCGAGCACCAACCGCTCAGCTCCTGCCTGCAGTGCTGCTGCGATCAGCTGGCCCGCTCCGCGGCTGCTGGCACGCTCCGGGTCGCGCTCGGCACTGCTCAGCAGGTGCAGTCCGATGGCCGCGGCCGTCTCGATGTAGGCGGTCCGCTCGTGTAGCAGCACCTCGGCAGGCACGGGTCGGCCGAGGGGGTCGTCGACCACCACCGGCAGCAGCATTCCACCTAGGGCGGCGTGCAGCACCGGGACGAAGCCGGGGCCACCGTCCGACATCGGCACCTGTGTCGTATCGCCTCCTGCGCCCTGCCATGCCTCGGCGGCAGCGGTCGCCGCCTCTACCGCGGACAGGGTTCCCGCGAACTTGTCGGGAGCGACGACGACGCGCACGCGGTGCAGTGTGCCCTTCCACAGCGCAGCGCGCCTCCGCGGCCCTGCTGCGCCCGACCGACACCGCGAGACCGCAGCCGGCACCGCGATCGCCGTACCGTGTCGTTGCTTGCTTGCTTGCCTGCTGTGCTGCGCGAGCGTGTCCCGGCTCCTGCCCGAAAGGCTCACGAACCCATGCTGGCCCTGCCCTGATGGCCCTGATCCGACGAAAGGCGCCCGCGCAGGAGACGCCGCCGCCGCCGGGACCGGTCCGGCCCGGGACCAAGGGCCGCGCGACGCCCAAGCGGCAGCAGGCCCGCGACGCCCGCCGAAGTGGGGGGACGACGCCGAAAGATGCCAAGGAGGCACGTCAGCAGGACCGTGACGCCCGGCGTCGCCGGACCGCGGAGTACCGCGTGGGGATGCGCAGCCGTGACCCGGCCAAGCTGCCCCCGATGGAGCGCCAGCCCGAGCGCACGCTCGCGCGGGACATCGTCGACCGCCGCTTCACGCTGGGCCCGGTCTTTCTGGTGATCCTCGCCATCAACCTGCTGGGTGGCCTGGTGCCCGTGCCCGCCCTGCAGCGCACGGTCTACTTCGCGATGCTGGCGGCGTTCGTGCTGCTGGTCGTCGACTCGGTGCTGATCGCGCGCCAGGTCCGCCGAGCCGTGCACGCCCGCTACCCCGACTCGCACGCCAAGGTGGGGCTGTACGCGGCCCAGCGCGCCCTCATGCCGGCACGTTGGCGAATGCCCCGCCCGCGGGTCTCGCGCGGCAAGGGCTGACCCGCCGGCAGTTTGGCCGCGCAGCGATCGGCTACAGGACGCGCATGGAGTTTCGACGCCTTGGGCGCAGCGGTCTGTCGGTCAGCGAGATCGCGTACGGCAACTGGCTGACGCACGGCTCGCAGGTCGAGGAGCAGGCCGCGCTAGCCTGCGTCCGCACGGCACTCGAGGTCGGCATCACCACCTTCGACACCGCCGACGTCTACGCGGGGACGAAGGCCGAGGAGGTTCTCGGCACGGCGCTGTCAGGGGTGCGGCGCGAGTCCTACGAGCTGTTCACCAAGGTCTACTTCCCGACCGGCAGGGGCCAGAACGACAAGGGACTCGGACGCAAGCACATCCTCGAGTCCTGCCACGCCTCGCTGCGCCGGCTGCAGACCGACCACATCGACCTGTACCAGGCGCACCGTTACGACGACACCACGCCGCTCGAGGAGACGCTGCGGGCGTTCGACGACCTGGTCCGGGCCGGCAAGGTCGTCTACATCGGCGTCTCGGAGTGGACGTCGGCGCAGATCGAGGACGCGATGCGCATCGCCACGCAGATGGGCTTCGACCGCATCGTGTCGAACCAGCCGCAGTACTCGATGCTGTGGCGGGTCATCGAGGACGAGGTCGTCCCGACGTGCGAGCGCGAGGGGGTCAGCCAGATCGTCTGGTCGCCCATCGCCCAGGGCGTGCTGACCGGCAAGTACCTGCCGGGCCAGCCGCACCCCGAAGGGTCACGGGCGACTGACGAGCAGGGCGGCCGGATGATCTCTCGCTGGCTGCGTGACGACGTGCTCGAGCGCGTGCAGCGGCTGCGCCCGCTCGCCGACGCCGCCGGCTTGAGCATGGCGCAGCTGGCCGTCGCGTGGGTGCTGCAGAACCCGAACGTGGCGGCGGCGATCATCGGCGCGACGCGCCCCGAGCAGGTCGAGGACAACGTCAAGGCGGTCGGCGTGCGGCTCGAGGACGACTTGCTCACCCAGATTGACGGCATCCTCGGCGACGTCGTCACACGCGCGGCGCCGGCCAGCTGAAGGTGCAACTCGGCCAGCACGGGCGGGCCCGGAAGCTCGGGCAGGGCTCGGCGAGGCTCGTAAGGCGGTACGGGCGGGCCCGAAGGCTCGGCAGGGTCAGTGGCGCACGACGGCGAAGGTGGCCAGGGCGTGCACCAGCGTGTGCCCCTCCTGCTCGACTTCGGCTTCGCAGACCAGCAGGTGCTCGCCCTGCTTGCGGACCTCGGCTGTCGCGACGAGCACGCCCGGGCGCCCCGGACGCAGGTAGGTGACGGTGAGCTGGCTGGTGGCCGGGACATCTCCGTCGTCGGTGGTACTGCGAGCGGCAAGCCCCATGGCGGTGTCGACGAGGGTGGCGAGGACCCCGCCGTGCAGGGTGCCGGCGGGGTTCAGGTGCTCCTCCCGTGCCTCGAACTCGAGCCGACCGTGCCCGTCCTCTGCCGCTATCGGATGCACACCGAGCCGACCCGCGAAACCGTCCATCACCTGCGCCTACCCATTAGCGGTGCGCACAGTGTGCACGACGGCCGAGCTTTGTTCGGCATTGTTCGATCGAGCAGACCGGACCCGCGAATGAGCGGCGTGGCTCCGCCGCCTCAGACGCCAATGCAGACGCCGGTTCAGACGCCGACGCGGACGACGGGGTCCGCGACCCGCACGGCGTTGCGCCCGGCGGCCTTCGCCCGGTACAGGGCCTCGTCGGCCTGCCGCAGGACAGCGTCCGGCTCGGTGCAGCCGGTCGTCATCTGCGCAACGCCGGCGCTCAGGGTGAGCACGCCGTGTCCGGGGCTGCCGGCATGCACGATGCCGAGCAGCCGGACCTCGTCGAGCAGCCGCTGCACGGCTGTCGAGGCGCCCCCGGCCGACTGCTCCGGGAAGACGCAGAGGAACTCCTCGCCGCCGAAGCGGTAGCAGGCGTCGCCCGAGCGACCAACGTTGGCGAGAACTCGTCCGACGGACTGCAGCGCGGCGTCGCCCGCCTGGTGTCCGTAGGTGTCGTTGTAGGCCTTGAAGTAGTCGACGTCGAGCAGCGCGAGGCTGTACTGGTGGCCGTAGCGGACCACCCTCGCCGACAGCGTCTCGAGGTCCTCGTGCAGCCGCAGCCGGTTGCCGAGCCCGGTCAGCAGGTCACGCCGGGCAACGACTCGCAGCTCTTGCTTCTGCTGCTCGTTGAGCCGGTGCACGGCGGTGACCCGGTCGGCCGCGATCAGCCGAAGCTGCAGGTCGTGGCGGTGGATGGGCTTGACGAGGTAGTCGTCGGCCCCGGCTTCCATACCCTCGAGCGCCTGCTCGCGGTCGCCGAGACCGGTGGCCAGGATGATGTAGATGTAGGTCGTCGTCAGCTGTTCACGGATCCGGCGGCACAGGTCCAGGCCGTCGATGCGCGGCATCATCCGGTCGGTGATGACGACGTCGATGCCGCCGCGCTCCAGCACCTGCCACGCCTCGACCGCGTCGGCCGCCAGCAGGCACTCGTGGCCGAGCTTGGTGACGATGGCGTGGACGATCAGCCGGCTCGTGGGGTCGTCGTCGACGGCCAGCACCCTCATCGGACGGCTCCTGCAGCGGCGTGCGGCAGCCTGCACGTGCCTTCTCGCAAAGCTCCGGGGTGCGAGCGTGCCATCGATGACGTCCCTTCGTACGTGCGCGTGGGTGCGACCCTCGACGAGAGCAGGGTCGAAGATCCTCGGCCTGTTACTCGTCATCTGGCCGGGAAACTTGACGGCCCGCACAACGCATTAGCGGTGATACGAGGGATCAGCGGGGTTATGGGGGCTCAGTCGGCCGGCCGCAGGCTCATCGGGCCGTAGACGGCGCGCTCGCCATCGAGCAGGACCACCTGCTCCACGCCCGCGTGCAGCAGCTCCTGCCAGTTCTCGCCCAGCCACGACTCGGCGTCGGACTGCGAGGGGAAGGTCTCCGCCCCCGGGGCAGCGGCTGGGTCGAGGCGCGACCCGGCACCGTCCTCGTACCGCCACATCCACGCCACCCGCTGCTCCTGTCGTCGTCGTGATCCCGCTCGGTGCCGCTGACCTACCCCAGCAGCATCGCGGATACTGCGACGGGTGCACATGCAGCTGCTCGGGACGGGCTCGTCCGACGGCTGGCCCAACCCCTGGTGCACCTGCGCATCCTGCGGCTGGGCCCGCAGCAGCGGCCAGCTGCGGGGGCATACGTCGCTGCTGCTCGACGGCGAGTTGCTCGTCGACTGCGGCCCCGATGTGCCCCGCTCGGCCTCGCGGTTGGGCATCTCGTTGAGGGGTGTTCGAACCCTGCTGCTGGGGCACGCGCACCCGGACCACACGGGCGCCGAGGCGCTGATGTGGCGGGGATGGTCGACCGCCGCGACGCAGCCGCTGCTCCTGCTCGGGCCGGCTGCCGCCCTTGAAGCCTGCCGCCGTTATGTCGGACCGGACGACCCGGTGACCTTGCGGACCCTCGCGGCGGGCGACACGGTGACGGTGGACGGCTATCGCGTTGCCGCGCTGGCCGCCCGGCACAGCGGGCCGGAGGCAGGGCCGGCGCTGCTGTACGACATCACCGGACGTGACGGCACCCGGCTGCTGTACGCAACCGACACCGCCCCGCTGCCCGAGGACGAGCTGCCGCGCGGACCGTTCGACGCCGTGTTCCTCGAGTGCACCTTCGGCGACCGGCGCGGCGTCGGTGACCACCACGACCTCGACGACGTCGCCCGCACGCTGGCCGCGCTCCGCCGCCGAGGGGCGGTCACCGGCGCCACCCGCGTCGTGGCCGTCCACCTCGGGCACGGCAACCCGCCCGAGCCAGAGCTCAGCCGCCGCCTGGCACTGATGGGCGCGTCGGCGCTGGCAGACGGGGGGATGGTCGGCGAGGAAGCGGTTCCGGCGCCAGCCAGCCGCCGGGTCCTGGTCACCGGTGGTACCCGCTCGGGCAAGTCGGTCGAGGCCGAGCGCCGCCTGCTCGCCGCGCCGACGGTCTGCTACGTGGCGACGGCCCCGCAGCTGCCGGACGACGAGGAGTGGACCAAACGCCTGGGCGAGCACCGGCGGCGCCGCCCCGCGGCCTGGCAGACGGTGGAGACAGCCGTCCTGGCCCCGCTGCTGACCGAGCCCGGGCCCCCCCTCCTCATCGACGACCTCGGCCTATGGCTCACTCGCCGCGAGGAAGCGGCTGACGACCTGGTAGCAGCCTGGCGCGACGCGGCACGTGACGTCGTGCTGGTGACCGCCGAGGTCGGCTCGGGCGTGGTGCCTGCAACCCCGGCCGGCCGCCGGTTCCGCGACGACCTCGGGCGGCTCAACGCCCGGCTCGCTGCTGACGCCGACGAGGTGTGGCACTGCGTCGCGGGCGTCGCGGGGCGACTGCGGTGACGAACTCCGCGTGGCAGCCGTCGTTCGGGCCGGTCACCGCGCCGGATGCGGAGGCGCGCCGCCGGGCCGCGGCGCGGCTGCGCGGGGTGCTCGGGATGGATGCCGACGCGGGGCGCCTCGGCGATCTGGCCTGCTGGTGGGCGGGCGTCCGGGGTTGTTGCCCGGCGCCGGCGCCCACGCGCATCCGGGCGGTGGTGCTCGACGCATGCTCGGACACCGGGTCGAAGGCCGCACCGGCTCGCAGTGAGTCGGGTGCCGTCGGCGCGGTTGCCCTCGGCGCGGCAAGGGCGAGCTTGGTGCGAGTCGTCGCTTCGCTGAGTGCTGTGGCTCAGGCCACGCCTGATCACGAGCCGATCGCTCCGGTGCTGTCCGGCCAGCGTCTGGCTGACGCCGAGGTCGACGCCGGGGCCGACCTGCTCGTTGTCGCCGCCGCACCCACGGCCCGGCGGCTCAACGACGCGGCAGCAACCGTGACCGCGGCGCTGTTGGCCAAGGAGCCGGTCGATGTCGTCGGCACGAGGGTGCTCGACGGCAAAATCGACGACGCCGCCTGGATGGCGGGTGTCGCGGCGGTTCGCGAGGGTCTGCGTGCCGTGCGCCACGCCGCCACGGCCTTCGACGCCGCCGCCGTGCTGCGTGCCGTCGACGCCCCCGGGCTCGGAGTGCTCGCCGGTCTGATCGGGCAGGCCGCAGCACGGCGGACGCCCGTACTGCTGGACGGGGTCGCGGCGTGCGCGGCGGGGTTGGTCGCCGTCCGGTGGCAGCCCGAGGTCGCCGGCTGGCTCTGCGCCGGCAGCCGTCCGACCAGCCCCGCAGGGCGGCTCGCACTCGACGCCGTCGACGTCGAGCCGGTGCTTGACCTGGGGCTGCACCTGGAGGACGCCGCGGGAGCCTTGCTCGTCGTCCCGCTGCTGCGTGCCGCGGTCGAGCTGCTGGGCGCGGAGGAGATCGGCGCCGAGACGGGTGGGGCTGGCGAGTTTCAGCCGGTCGAGGACCGTGTCGATGGTGCCACGTGACCCATCCGGATCGCGCGTCGGCAGCGGCCCGACGCGACGCGACGCGTACTCGCCCCGGCAGCGACGCGGTGGCCGGTCTCTGGCTTGCCGTGACGCTGCTGACGGTCGTCCGGCTGCGTGGCACCGTGCGCACCGACCGCGCGGCCGCCGGCTGGGCGATGACGTGGGCACCGCTCGTCGGCATCGGGCTGGGGCTCGCCTGCGACGCGCTCATGTTCCTGACCCGGGTGACGCTCGACCCGTCCGAGGCCAGCCTGATCCCGGCGATCGTCGGGCTGGGGGCGCTGGCCGTACTCACCAGGGGGCTGCACCTCGACGGGCTGGCCGACGTAGCGGACGGCCTCGGCGCCGGCCCGGACCGCGACCACGCCCTGGCCGCGATGCGCGACAGCAGCGTGGGCGCCTTCGGAGTCGTGACAGTGGTGTTCGTGCTGCTCACGCAAGTCACGACCCTGGCTCAGGCGATCTCGCTGCACCACGGGACGGTCTCGCTGCTGCTGGCGGCCGTCACGGGGCGGACGGCGGCGATGCTGGCCTGTGTCCAGGGGCTTGCTGCCGCTCGAGCGAGTGGCCTCGGAGCGAGTGTCGCGGGCACGGTGCCCCGCGTGCGGGCGGCGTTGGCCGTGCTGGCCGTGCTGGGGGTGGCGGTCGTCGCCGGCAAGCTCGACTACGACGGAGGGCGGCTGCTCGAGAGCCTGCGCGCCGTGGTCGCGGTGCTGGTCGGGCTGGCAGCTGCGTGGCTGGTGCGCGAGCGGGCGGTGCGGCGGTTCGGGGGCATCACCGGCGATGTGCTCGGCACCATGGTCGAGGTGGCTGCTCTGGCCGTGCTCGTCGTGATGTCGACGCGGGTGCCGCACGTCCTCGTCAACTACGCGTAGCCCGGCTGGTCCGCCCGGGTTCGGCGGACGCGCTTCCAGCAGCACCCTTCAGCGGTACCCGTCGGGTTCAGCGCGTCGCGGCTCGGACGAACGGTGGCCGGATCACCTCCATGGCGGCCGGCCGGCCCCGGATGTCGACCGAAACCTCGTCGCCCTCAAGCACGTCGCGGTCAAGCAGTGCGAGCGCGATACCGACTTTGAGCGTCGGGGAGAAGGTCCCGCTGGTCACCTCCCCCACGGCCGAGCCGTCGGCACCGATGACCGCCATGTGCGAGCGGGGTATGGCGCGGTCCTTGGCGCGCAGCCCCCACAGCATCCGGGCGGGTCCTTCGGCGCGCTCGCGCAACAGTTCCTCGCGGCCCCAGAAGTGCGGCTTGTCCCAGCCAACCGCCCATCCGCACCGGGCCTGGACCGGAGTGATCTCCAGCGAGAGGTCCTGCCCGTGCAGCGGGTAGCCCATCTCGGTGCGCAGGGTGTCGCGAGCGCCGAGTCCGCACGGCCGCGCGCCAGCGGCGACGACCGCGTCCCACAGCTCGCCCGTGTCGTCCCAGTGCGGCAGCAGCTCGAAGCCGCGCTCGCCGGTGTAGCCCGATCGGCAGACGACGACCGGACGGTCCTGCCACCGGCCGGCTGTGAACGACATGTAGTCGCCCGGGTGCGGGAGCCCCAGCCGGGCGAGCACCTCGTCGGCACGCGGGCCCTGCACCGCCAGCACGCCCAGCTCGTGATGCATGTCGTGGACCTCGACGTGCGATGGCGCGGCGTCGCGCAGCCGTCGGATGACCTCGGCCGTGTTGGCGGCGTTGGGCACCAGGAACACATCGTCGTCGGCGTGCAGGTAGGCAATGAGGTCGTCGACCACACCGCCCGACGTGTCGTCGCAGCACATCGTGTACTGGGCCTCACCGGGCCCGATCCGGTCGAGGTCGTTGGTGAGGGTCTCGTTGACGAAGGCGCGCGCCCGGTGGCCGGTCACCCTGCCCTTGCCGAGGTGGCTGACGTCGAAGACGCCGACGCCGGTGCGCACGGCCGTGTGTTCCTCGACCGTGCCGGTGTACGACAGCGGCATCTCCCAACCGCCGAAGGCGGCGAGCTTGGCCCCGAGCGCGGCGTGCCGGTCGGCGATGGGGGACTGCATGAGGTCGGCCACGGGCGGGACGATACGACCGTGGTCCGACAGATGCGCCGCCGGTGCCCTGAGCCGAGGTGACGTGGTGCGGCCCTGACAGGCACCCCTGCCTTGGCCGGGCCTTGGTCGGCGGTCCGACCCTGTCGGGGGCCGGCCGTACGCTGCGCCCATGGCTGACGTCACCTTCTCGACCACCTCAGCCGCCGAGGTCGAGGCCGACGCGCTGGTGATCGGCGTGGGCATGCGCGATGACTCCCCGGTGGCTCTGGCGGGCAGCGAGGCTGTCGACGCGGCGCTGGGTGGTCGCCTCGGGGCGGTGCTCGACGACCTGGGGGCAAGCGGCAAACCCGGCAGCGTGGTGCGCTTTGCCAGCCTCGGCAGCCTGCCGTGTCCCGTCGTCCTCGGCGTCGGGCTGGGCGACGCGGATGCTGATCTCGACACCGAGATCGTGCGCCGCGGTGCCGGGGCCGCGGTCCGCGCTCTGGCCGGACGCTCCACGGTTGCGCTCTCGCTACCCGGTCCTGCCGACGTCGTCGCCGAGGGGGCGCTGCTCGGGGCGTACACGGTCCGGCCCGGCAAGGGCAAGCCGCCGGTCGAGCACGTCACCGTCCTCGTCGGCGACGACCCGGCGGAGCGGGTGGGGCTGCGGACCGCCGCCGTCAGCCAGGCTGTGAGCCTGGTGCGTGACCTCGTCAACCAGCCCGCCAACACCTTGTCCCCGCCGGCCCTCGCTGATCGGGCAGTAGCCGAGGCGCAGAACGCCGGGGTCGAGGTCAGCGTCCTCGACGAGGCGGAGCTGGCCGAGGCCGGCTTCGGCGGGATCCTCGCCGTCGGCACCGGCTCCAGCCGGCCCCCGCGCCTGGTGCGGCTGCAGTGGCGGCCGGAGGGCGCAAGGCGCACCGTCGCCCTCGTCGGCAAGGGCATCACCTTCGATTCGGGGGGGCTGTCCCTCAAGCCGCCGGTGGGCATGGAGTACATGAAGAGCGACATGGCCGGGGCGGCCTCGGTGCTCGCGACCATCTGCACGGTGGCCCGCCTGCAGGTGCCGGTTGCTGTCACCGCGTGGATGGCGCTCGCCGAGAACATGCCCTCGTCCACCGCCTACCGGCCCACCGACGTCGTCACCATGTACGGCGGCACGACGGTCGAGGTGCTCAACACCGACGCCGAGGGGCGGATGGTGCTGGGCGATGCCCTCGCGCGCGCGGCAGAGGAGCAGCCAGATGCCATCGTCGACATCGCCACCCTCACCGGCGGCCAGGTCGTGGCGCTGGGTTCTCGGACCACCGGCCTGATGGGCAACGACGACGCGCTGCTGCGTGCCGTCGAGCGAGCCGCACAGCGCTCCGACGAGCCAGTGTGGGCCATGCCGATGCCGCCGGAGATTCGCACCAGCCTCGACAGCCCCGTCGCCGACCTGCGCAACGTCGCGGGCAACGGCAACCGCGACGGCCACATGCTCGTCGGCGGCATCTTCCTGCGGGAGTTCGTGCCGGAGGGCATGCCGTGGGTGCATCTCGACATCGCCGGGCCGTCGTGGAACGGCGCGGAGCCCTACGGCCACACCCCGAAGGGCGCCACCGGGGTCATGGTTCGCACGCTGCTCGCGCTGATCGAGGACACTGCCGAGCACGAGCCGTCGGCCGAGTCGACAGCGCCATCAGCGCCATCAGCGCCATCAGCGGACGGGTAGCCGGGTCGAGCCAGGCACGGCAGGGCGTGGAAGGATGGTCCGAGCACCTCATCCGCGTCCAGGACAAGGAGCAACTACGGTGACGGATCCGGTCGACCTGGTCATTCTCGGGGCCGGGAGCGGCGGTTACGCGGCCGCTCTTCGGGCGGCCGAGCTCGGCATGCAGGTCGTGATGGTCGAGCGCGACAAGGTCGGCGGGACCTGCCTGCACCGTGGGTGCATCCCCACCAAGGCACTGCTGCATGCGGCCGAGGTCGCTGACAGCGCGCGCGACGGCGTCAAGATCGGGGTGCGCAGCAGCCTCGACGGCATCGACATGGACGGCGTCAACGCCTACAAGGACGGCGTCGTCGGCAAGCTGTACAAGGGCCTGCAGGGCCTGGTCAAAGCTCGCAAGATCGAGGTCATCGAGGGCGAGGGGCGGCTGTCGTCCCCCACCTCGGTGACTGTTGACGAGCGCGTGATCGAAGCCAAGCACGTCCTGCTCGCGACTGGTTCGGAGTCCAAGTCACTGCCCGGCCTGGAGCTCGACCACGAGCGGGTCCTGGCGAGCGAGGATGCGCTGAAGCTCGACCACGTCCCTGCATCCGCGATCGTCCTCGGTGCCGGGGCCATCGGCTGCGAGTTCGCGTCGGTGTGGGCTTCCTTCGGGACCGACGTCACGATTCTCGAGGCGCTTCCGCACCTTGTCCCGGCAGAGGAGGAGTCGTCCTCGAAGCTGCTCGAGCGCGCGTTCCGGCGGCGCGGGATCAAGCAGAAGCTCGGTGCCCGCTTTGCCGGGGTCAAGAGCGTCGGTGACGGCGTGGTCGTCACGCTTGAGGACGGGACGACGCTCGAGGCCGAGCTGCTGCTCGTGGCGGTCGGGCGCGGGCCGGTGTCGGAGGGGCTCGGGTACGAGGAGGCCGGGGTCGAGGTCGACCGCGGCTACGTCAAGGTCGATGCCTATTGCCAGACCAACGTGCCGACCATCTCCGCGTTGGGCGACCTGCGTCCGGGGTTGCAGCTCGCCCACGTCGGCTTCGCCGAGGGGATCCTGGTTGCCGAGCGCCTGGCTGGGCTCCCGGTCGTGCCGATCGACTACGACGGCGTTCCGCGGGTGACGTACTCGCACCCGGAGGTCGCGAGCGTCGGTCTGACCTCCGCCGTGGCCCAGGAGCGCGGCTACGACGTCGTCACCTTCACCTACGACCTGGCGGGCAACGGCAAGGCGCAGATCCTGCAGACGGCGGGGGCCGTCACGCTGGTCGCCGCCAAGGACGGGCCCGTGATCGGCGTGCACATGGTCGGTGAGCGAGTCGGAGAGCTCATCGCGGAGGCGCAGCTGATCGTCAACTGGGAGGCGCACGCGAGCGACGTCGCTCAGCTGGTGCACCCACACCCCACCATGTCCGAGGCCGTTGGCGAGGCACACCTCGCGCTCGCCGGCAAGCCCCTGCACTCGCACAACTGACAAGGAGTTCGACGACCATGGCGGTCTCTGTCACCATGCCTCGCCTCGGGGAGAGTGTCTCCGAGGGCACGGTCACGCGCTGGCTGAAGCAGGAGGGTGAGCAGGTCGCGGCCGACGAGCCGCTGCTCGAGGTGAGCACCGACAAGGTTGACACCGAGATCCCGGCCCCTGCTTCGGGCGTGCTGCAGTCGATCAAGGTGGCCGAGGACGAGACCGTCGAGGTCGGGGTCGAGCTGGCGATCATCGGCGATGCAGCCGACGACGCCGGCGCGAGCTCGGGTGGTGATGCGGAGCCGGCAGCGGCAGCGGAGCCGGCACCGCAAGAGGCTTCGTCGACTGCCCCCCCTGCCGAGCCGGAGCCCGAGCCCGAGCCCGAGCCAGCCCCGGTCGCGCAGGCGGAGCCGGCACCGCAAGAAGAGCCGGCCCCAGCGCCGCCACAGGAGACTGCCCCGGCAGCCGAGTCGCAGACCGCTCCCACACAGCCGGCGGCGTCGGAGCAGGTTGGGTCGAGCGACGACTCGCCTTACGTCACGCCTCTCGTTCGGCGCCTGGCGGCCGAGAACGATGTCGATCTCTCCTCGCTTACTGGCACCGGTGTCGGCGGACGGATCCGCAAGCAGGACGTCCTCGACGCTGCTCGCAGCCGGTCGGTCGCGGAGCCCCCGCCGGGCGCACCGGCGCCTGCCGGGCAGGGCGCCGGCGGGCAAGGCGCAGCGGCACAGGGTGCAGTAGCACAGGGTGCAGCGCCCGAGGACGACTCGGCTGTGACCGGCGAGACCCCCGCCATCCGCCAGCCCGCTCCTGCGGCCCCCTCCGCTCCTCCGGCCCCAGTTCGGGTTGCGGAGCCGGTGGCTGTGGCTGCCGCCACCCAGGTGCGCGGCAAGACCGAGAAGCTGTCGCGCCTGCGCGGAGTCATTGCGGCGCGGATGGTCGAGTCGCTGCAAGTCAGTGCACAGCTCACCACCGTGGTCGAGGTCGACGTGACGCGCATCGCCAGGCTGCGCGGGCGGGCGAAGTCGAGCTTCGAGGGCCGTGAAGGCGTCAAGCTGACGTTCCTGCCATTCTTCGCGCTGGCTGCCTGCGAAGCCCTCAAAGCACACCCCAAGGTCAACGCCTCCATCGATCTGGAGAAGGGCACCGTCACTTACCACGAGGCCGAGCACCTGGGCATCGCGGTCGACACGGAGCGGGGGCTTCTCGTTCCGGTCATCCACGAGGCCGGCGACCTCAACATCGGCGGGATGGCGCGCAAGATCGCCGACCTGGCGGCCCGGACGCGCAACAACGACGTCACGCCCGACGAGCTCGGCGGAGGAACGTTCACCCTGACCAACACCGGCAGCCGCGGAGCCCTGTTCGACACCCCGATCATCAACCAGCCGCAGGTGGGCATCCTCGGCACGGGGACCGTCGTGAAGCGGCCGGTCGTCGTCAACGACCCCGACCTCGGCGAGGTTGTAGCGGTGCGCTCGATGATGTACCTGGCACTGACCTACGACCACCGCATCGTTGACGGTGCCGATGCAGCTCGCTTCCTCACCACCGTGAAGGACCGGCTGGAGGAGGGCGCCTTCGACGCCGACCTCGGCCTGTGAAGGTCGCGGTCACGGGCGCGTCCGGTCTGATCGGTACCGCCCTGGTCGACGCGTTGCGTGGACAGGGTCACGAGGTGCTCACCCTGGTGCGGCGGGCGCCGACCCAGAGCAGCGAGATCCGTTGGGATCCGCACGCGGGGACGATCGAGGCGGAGCGACTGGACGGTGTGGACGCCGCCGTGCACCTGGCCGGCGCCGGCGTGGGCGACAAGCGGTGGAGCGCCAAGCACAAGCAGTCGATCCTCGACAGTCGGGTGTCGGGTACCACGCTGCTCGCGCAGACATTGGCCGGGCTCGAGCGCAAGCCGCGGGTACTGCTGTCCGGCAGCGCCGTCGGCTGGTACGGCGACACCGGCGACAAGCTCGAGGACGAGTCGGGACCGCGCGGCCAAGGCTTTCTGGCTGAGGTCGTCGAGCAGTGGGAGGCAAGCACGGCGGCGGCTGAACGGGCCGGTATTCGCGTCTGTCACCTGCGCACGGGCATCGTGCTCAGCGCCAGGGGTGGCGCCCTGAAACCGCAGCTCCTGCTCTACCGGGCGGGCCTTGGTGGGCGGCTGGGCAGCGGCAAGCAGTGGCAGAGCTGGATCACTCTGGCCGATGAGGTAGCGGCCATCATCTTCCAGTTGGGTGCCGAGCAGGTCAGCGGTCCGGTCAACCTGGTAGCCCCCGCACCGGTCCGCCAGGGCGAGTTCGCCAAGGCGCTCGGACGCGCTCTGCACCGTCCTGCGGTCGTCCCTGCGCCTCCCTTTGCTCTGCGGCTGGTCTTGTCGGACTTCGCTGACGAAGGATTGCTCATCGGGCAGCGGCTGCAGCCCAAGGTGTTGCAGGACGCGGGTTACGCCTTCCAGCACTCAACGATTGACGCAGGCCTGGCGGCGGCGCTTCGAGACTGACCGCTGGCGTGCTGAGGGAGGCGCCTCGCGAGTTCGGTCGGGTGGGCGGGGTGTCGCGGACCGTAACCGCGAGCCGGGCGGTTCAGTTGTCGGTCAGCACCGCGCCGTAGGCGGCGACCGGCAGCAGCTGGCTGCTGACCCGCCGAACCTGCCCGTCCACGGCGCGCACGCCGGGGAACCCGGCCAGCTGCCAGCTCGCCGTCCACACCCCGGTGACCCTCACCCGCTGCCCGGCCGACCGAGCCCGATAGGTATGCGCCACATAGTGATCAGGACTGGTCCGCGGGTCGAGCCCGTCATAGGCCCGCCCCGGCCAGCTCGACACCGCCGACCCACCGTCGCCGAAGTCCCACTCCCAACGCACCCGCGCGTTGATCGTGATCCGCGGGAACGGCGCCTGATCCACCACGAACACCCCCGCTGGCGGCGGATCAGCTGCCACCACCTCCGGCAGGTTCACCACCGCCTGCGCCGCCGGCTGCACATGCAGCCCCGGCACCGGCAACGGCAACCGCTGGAAGTAGCCGTCGACGAACGCCTGGGCATCAGCAGGATTGAACGCCACCTGCTGATCGGTGTTCAGACACACAGTGCCCGGCTGGCGATACCACCCCGGCGAACCAACCACCCGCTCAGACACCACCACCCGAAGCGCCCCAGCATCAGGACAGTTATGCGCCGCCGGACAATCAACAGCACCAGTCCCCTCACCAGCGACCCCATTCCCACGGCACGCCGGCGAATAGTCATACTCCTTCACATGACCAGTTAACGCTGCCACAGCGGCGAGTCCACCCTCAGCATTCTTCTTTGGGGCTTCACTTTTACTGTTGCCAAAGATGTAGAAGGAGTCGGTTGACGCCCGTGCACCGCTTGCCGAGCACATGAACCGGCACTCGCCTTCCGCCAAGCTTGGCTTCGCTGTTAGACAAACCGTGACAAGTACCAGAAGGGCCATGAAAAACGCTCGACCGGAAGCTTTACTCAAGAGTGCCGCACATCCCCGCGAACCTCTGACGCAAGCCAGTGCCCGCTAACAAGTACCAGGTCAAAATAGAACACGCCACGCGTCGCGGGTTCGGTCCTGAGTACCTGACCAGTCTTCACCACCTGCAGCGGTGCGGCCGAGAACTCAGCAGCCATTCGCGAGAATGCGGGCCCCGAGGGGCCCTGCACAATCGTGTGCACGGTGATCGGGCTCGACCTGTAGCTAGCCCCGCTGGAAACGACGGAGGCGACTTCTGTTTCAAAGGCCTTACAGGGACACGATGGGGTACGCATTACAGTTAGACCAGCCGTATAGCCACGCGCAGTGGCATCATCCAACCGCCGGAAGTACTCGCGTACAAAGGCGATGGCGCCCGCCTCGTCGGCGGAGGTTATGTAAGGCGTGGCAGTAGCAGGAGTCGGCGCAGCGGTACTTCGTGGTGTGCCACCGGACGTGCCACCGGGCGGCGCCAGACTGCTTGAAGCTGCAGAAGCGACCGGTGGAGGGGCCGGCGCGCCGGCCGGCTCCGACTGACTGCACGCCGACGTCAGCAGGGCAAGGGCAAGGGCCACGGCGGCAGGCAGTCTGACCGTCATGCACAGAGAGTAAGCAACTGCGCTGGGCCGATCATGACGTGAGATCACGGACAGCTTCGATGCGCCAGCCGCCCTCGGCCTGACGCAGCGTGATCTCGTGCGCCACCTCCCCTCGTCCGGCCACTCGCTGAGCAACGGCACCGCCTGGGGCGACAAAGACATACGGGTCGAGGGTGTCGACTACACGAAGCTGGACGCGCCCTGGCAGGAGGGACGCAACCTGCACCGATCGCAGCCTCAGGTAAAGGTCGCGAGCCTTCCAGCCGCGCCCCGACACCTGGCGCACCAAAGACTCGTCGTCAAGCAGCGCGGGGCTGGCAGGAGCATCCACCTCCGCGAGCAAAGCCGAAGAACCCTGCCGAAATGCACGACTGCGCGCCAGGTCCAACCCGCTCATCACGGCCGACCAGTCGGTAGCAGTGGAAGGCGCGGAAGCGGCAGCAGCCCCGGGGCTCTCAACAGGGCCAGCAGGAGGCGCATGAACAACCGGGGACGGTGGGGCCGCCCCGTTGGGAGACGTCGTCGTCGACCAACCCAGCGCCGCTACTCCCCCCGCTGCCCCCAGCGCGCACGCTGCCACAAGGGCCGACCGGCGCCCCGGACGCCACGTCCACCGCCCCCGAGCTCGCCGACGCCGCCCGGACGGCGTTACCGGGCCAGTGGGAACGAGCGGTGCGGGCGACGCGACGTGTGCCAGTACAGCCGCGGCCGAGTGAGCGTCGGCGCCGGCCGCCAGCGCCTCCACGAGTGGCTGCAGGACGCCTGACCGCACGCCGCCAGATGCCTCGTGCAGGACATTCACGAGTTGCTGCACGTCCTCCGTCGAGGACCCGGCCGAGCCGACGACAGCGCTGAAGCCGACGCCTGCAAGAAGGGGCCGGCCGTCCGGCGCCACCAGGATGTCGTCCAGGGCCGCTCCGCCGTGCGTGAGCCCCGAGGAGTGCAGAAGCGCCAAGGCGTCGAGCAGCGGAAGCCCCAGCGTCACCACCTGACCGGGGCTGAGCGAGCCCCATCGCTCGAGCGCCGCCCGCAGCGTCAAGGCGACCGGCGTCGCCTCGCTGACGAGGACCACACCCTCGCGCCACGGCAGAGCGTCGACCAGTGGGACGAGGTGGTCGTGTCGGACGTCCAGATAGTGGTCAGCGACCCGAACGGCGCGCTCGCGCCCACGGTCCCCCGGTGGCAGCGGGACGGCACGCCCCCGTAGCGGCCAGCCCGTCTGGCTCCCGTCGGCGCCGCCAGCGCTGTCGGCGCTGTCGGCGCTGGCGGCCCACCGCGCCTGCCACACCTCCCCTCTGCCTGACGTGTGGCAGGGCGCCCCCCAGGCCAGCTCCGCCACCTCGGGTGGCTGTGCTTCCTGGGCCGGTGCAAGCGGCTCGATGAACGCGGCTGCGGACATGTCACGGGACGCTAGAGCGCCCCCCTTGACCCTGCAGAAGGGCTGTGGACAACTGCAGAGGTGTCGCCAGCGCCTCGGATTCTGTCGAGAGGACGACGTAGGTTCCGCCTCATGGCAACCGAAGACGTGGTGGTGATCGGCGCCGGCCTCGCCGGCCTCGCTGCGGCCGTGCATCTGACCGCCGCCGGGCGTTCGGTCACCGTCCTCGAGGCGTCCGATGCCGTGGGCGGGCGGGTACGCACCGACAACGCCGACGGGTACCTGCTCGACCACGGCTTCCAGGTGTACGACACCGCTTACCCGGAGTCGGCTCGAGTGCTCGACCACGCGGCCCTCCAGCTGCGGACCTTTCCCAACGGCGCCATGCTGCGGCTGAACGGCCGGTTCCACCGTCTCGTCGACCCGAGGCAGGACCCGGTCGGCGGCCTTCGGTCGGCGGCGGTGCCGTTTGGCTCCATTGCGGACAAGGCCGCCCTGGGGCGCCTGTTGCTCCGCGTTCTACTGACCGATGGGCAGCGCTTGCTCGACCGGCCGGAGACCACCGCCTACGAGGCCTTCCGGGCAGCGGGCCTGTCGGACCGCGTCATCGACAGGCTGCTGCGGCCGTTCCTCAGCGGCGTCCTGCTCGAGGACGAACTGCTGACCACCAGCCGCTTCGTCGAGTTGGCTCTGCGCTCCTTCGCCCGCGGGAAGCAGACCGTTCCGGCGGCGGGCATGGGTGCCATCCCGGCGCAGCTGGCCGCTCGGCTGCCCGAGCCGGTGCGCCTGCAACACGCCGTGAGCAGCATCGCCGGTACGACCGTGCGGGTAGCCGAAGCCGAGGCCATCCGCGGCTCGAGCGTCATCGTCGCCACCGACGCGTGGACCGCTACCCAGCTGCTTCCTGAGCTCGGGGCACCCCCGGCCCCCCGGCGCGTCACCACGTTCTACTACGCCGCTCCCACGTCGCCATCGAAGGGGGACGGTCTAATCCGGCTTGACGGCGACCGCACCAGCCTGGTGTCAAACGTGCTGACGCTGACCGACCGGGCACCGACCTACGGACCCGGGCCGCTCGTCAGTGTCAGCACCCTGACAGCTGACGTACCCGAGCACGTCGTCAGGGGCGAGCTGCGGTCATGGTTCGGGCCAGACGTCGACGAATGGCAGCACTTGCGCACCTACGACATCCCCCGGGCCCTGCCCGCGGCTCCTCCCCCGCGCGGGAGGCTGCGCGACCCGGTCCGCGTGGCGCACGGCCAGTACGTCTGCGGCGACTGGCGTGACAGCCCGTCGATCCAGGGCGCGATGGTCAGCGGGCGCCGCGCCGCGGCTGCGCTGCTCGCCGATGCCCGCGGCGGAACTGCCGTGCGGTCCGCGGCACCAAAGGCCCCTCCGGAAATCGCACCGACCCTCGCCGCCCCACCAGGAGCCGCATGACCCGCACGCGCACCATCCTCGCTACCAGCGCCGGCTTTCGCCCGGACGGAAGGTACGGGCTGGCGGTCGGGCCCGTCCTGCATCACGCACTGGAGTTGGCGGGCGTCACAGGGCGCCGGCCCCGCCTGTGCCTCGTCAACACGGCCACGGGCGACGACACCACGCGGTACGCCCTGTCCTACGCCGCCTTCGCCCGCGACCGCCCGGATGTGCATCTCAGCCACCTCGCACTGTTCCCGATGCCGACTCAGCCCGACCCGACTGCCCACCTGCTCGAGCAGGACGTGGTGTGGGTCGGCGGTGGCAGCGTCGCCAATCTCCTTGCCGTGTGGCGCGCGCACGGCCTTGATGACGCCTTTCGGCACGCCTGGGAGGCCGGGGTGGTGCTCGGGGGGGTGTCGGCCGGGTCGCTGTGCTGGCACGTGGGCGGCACGACAGACTCCTTCGGACCCGACCTTCGGCCCATCACCAACGGTCTGGGGCTGCTGCCGCACTCCAACACCCCGCACTACGACTCTGAGAAGCAGCGGCGACCGCTCTACCAACAGCTCGTGGCCGAGGGTGTGCTTCCCGCCGGATGGGCCACGGACGACGGTGTCGGGCTGCACTTCGAGGGCACCGACCTGGTCGGGGCGGTCACCGACCGCGACGACGCGTACGCCTGGCGCGTCGAGCAGGACGCCGGCACAGCGGTCGAGACGAGGGTCGACCCGGTGCGACTGCCGGAGTCTGGCTGAGTCGCAAGCCCATGCGAGCATCCGCACGCCGCGGGGGGGGCGCGCGTCGACCATCCGGGACATAATCTGAGGTGTGGATGTGCGTGTGCTCGGTCTGGTGCCGTACCAGCAGGCGTGGACGTTGCAGCGCGAGCTACATGCCCAAGTGGTCGAGGGCTCAGCACCCGACACCCTGCTGCTCCTGGAACACCCCAGCGTCTACACGGCCGGCCGCCGGACCGAGTCAGCGGAGCGTCCTAGCGACGGGACGCCGGTGGTCGATGTCGACCGCGGAGGCAAGATCACTTGGCATGGCCCGGGGCAGCTCGTCGGCTACTCGATCCTGCGGCTGCCCACCCCGCTCGACGTCGTCGGCCACGTCCGGCGCCTCGAGCTCGCGTGCATCCGCGCTTGCGCCGACCTCGGGCTCGCCAGCGCGCGAGTCGAAGGCCGCTCAGGGGTCTGGACGGTCGACGGGTCGCGCAAGCTGGCCGCGATCGGTGTCCGCGTGGTGCGTGGGGTGACGATGCACGGGTTCGCTCTCAACTGCAACCCCGACCTCGACGCCTACGGGCGCATCGTGCCCTGCGGCATCCGCGATGCCGGCGTCAGCAGCCTCAGCAGCGAGCTCGGGCATACCGTCACCGTCGCCGACGCTCTACCCGTCGTGCAGCACCACGCCCTCGAGATCCTTTCCGCGACGGCACCGGTGCCGGCATGACGACGACCGCCCCCGAGGGCCGGCGCCTGCTGCGCATCGAGGCGCGCAACGCGGAGACGCCGATCGAGCGCAAGCCGCCGTGGATCAAGACGAGGCTGCGCACGGGGCCGCAGTACACCGAGCTCAAGAGCCTCGTGCGCCGGGAAGGCCTGCACACCGTGTGCGAGGAAGCCGGCTGCCCCAACATCTACGAGTGCTGGGAGGACCGCGAGGCCACCTTCCTCATCGGCGGTGAGCAGTGCACCCGCCGGTGCGACTTCTGCCAGATCGACACCGGGCGTCCGGCGCCGCTCGACCGGGACGAGCCCCGCCGCGTCGCCGAGTCCGTGCAGACGATGGGCTTGCGGTACGCGACGATCACCGGCGTCGCCCGCGACGACCTCCCCGACCAGGGCTCGTGGCTCTACGCCGAGACAGTCCGCCAGATCCATGCCGCCGTGCCCGGCTGCGGCGTCGAGCTGCTGATCCCCGACTTCTCCGGCGACCCCGGCCTGCTCTCGGACGTCTTCGCCGCCGCACCCGAGGTGCTGGCACACAACGTCGAGACGGTGCCGCGCATCTTCAAGCGCATCCGGCCGGCCTTCACCTACGAGCGTTCGCTCGACGTCATCCGCCAGGCGCGGGCAGCCGCGCTGGTGACCAAGAGCAACCTCATCCTCGGGATGGGCGAGGAGCGAAGCGAGATCAGCCAGGCCATGCACGACCTGTATGAGGCCGGGTGCGACCTGCTGACGATCACTCAGTACCTGCGGCCGACCCCGCGGCACCATCCCGTCGAGCGGTGGGTACGGCCAGAGGAGTTCGTCGAGCTGCAGGAAGAGGCGCGGGAAATCGGCTTCGCCGGTGCCCTCAGCGGGCCGCTGGTGCGCTCGTCCTACCGTGCGGGCCGGCTCTACGCGCAGGCGAGGAAGGTTCGGGCGGCCGCCTGAGCCCGTCACCAGCTGCCCGAGTCGCAAGAACAGGCCGCCAGTTTTGCCAATACCGGTGACGGAACTTCACGTTCATGTCATCGACTCGACACATGACCACGACATGCTGGTTTCGCCGAGTTCTCGGTTCAGCATCCAGGAGGCCCGATGAACGCCCCCGCCACCGCCTTCTCCCTCCTCACATCCACCCGGCACCGCGCTGCCGGTGTCCTTCGCACCCTGGTCGTCGTCGTCGCGCCGCAGGGCGGCCAACTCGGCAGCCGGCGCAACGCCTGGGAGTCGATGAGCGCTGACGTTCGCGCTGCCCAAGCTCGCCGCCAGACCGAGATCGAGGTACGCCAGCTGATCGCCGCGCCGCGCAGGCCCATGGAGGCATCACCCTCCTTCGTGGGCTGACCCTGTTGCTGGTGCCTCGCTGCGGGCAGGGTTGGCCACCGCCACTTCCGTACCCTTGAGGCATGGCGCGCGCAAGCAAGGACACCGGGGCGACGGCGGGCAAGCGCGGTGCGAGTGCCGAGCCGAAGGTCAGCAGGATCAAGCAGATCCGCACCGTCTTCACCCTCACCCGGCAGCGCGACCCCCGTCTCGTGCCGGCCCTGCTCATCGCCTTCTTCGTGCCGGTGCTCGTTGGGGTCATCATCGGCTTGCTGCTCAAGCCGTTGGTGCTCTGGATCGTCCTCGGCATCCTGCTCGGTGCGCTCGTCGCCCTCAACGTCTTCGGCCGCCGGGTGCAGCGATCGGCTTATGCGGAGGCGGAGGGCAAGCCCGGTGCAGCCGCCGGCATCATCGAGCGGATGCGGGGCGACTGGCGGGTGACCGCACCCGTGCAGGTCAACCGCAACCAGGACATGGTGACCCGCGTGGTCTCCCGCGCCGGCGTCGTGCTCATCGCCGAGGGGCGCGGACGTGGCCCCCGCGAGCTGTTGGGAGCGGAGGTTCGGCGAGTCAAGCGCGTTGCGGGCGATGTTCCCCTACACGACATCGTCATCGGGACGAGTGAGGGCGAGACGCCGCTGCCCAAGCTGCAGGCGCTGCTGATGCGCAAGACGCGGGTGTTGAAGAAGGGCGACGTCGAGGCGCTCGACCGGCGCCTGAAGGCGCTGGGGACGATGAACATCCCCGTGCCGAAGGGCCCGATGCCACGAAGCGTTCCCCGCAGCGGTCGGATGCGCTGACCGCTCCCAACGTCAGCGCCAGCTGGCCGGCGCCCGGCGTGGGACGAGCACCAGTACGGTCCCGGCTGCGCGGTCGTGCAGGCCGCGGCTGTCGCGGTCCCAGATCAGCGCCGGGACGAGCAAGCCGAGCAGCACGGTGCGCAGCAGCACCCACCCCGGCTGGGGCCGGCCGCCATCGAGCCGGACCAGGCGCATCGACAGCAGGCGCTTGCCGATGGTCTGCCCGGCGATGCCGACGAGCACGAACTCCTGCAGCAGGAACGCGGCGAACACGACCCAGTTGCGCGCCGCCGGGCCATGGTGCCAGCCGACGACCATCGGCAGGCCAGCGAGCAGGTTGGCGACGACGGCGTCGACGGCGAAGCCGCCCAGGCGACGACCGAAGGTGGCGACAGAACCGGCGCCCTCCGCCGGCAGCCCGAGTCGCACCCCGGCCGGCTGAGCGCGGGAGACCGGCGGGCCTTCAAGCCAGGAACCGCTCATCCGCCCCATGCAGCGAGGCTACGGTCACCTATCCTCCCGTCGCACGCTCACCGGCTGCGTTACATGGCCGAAACAACCGCGTGACGCTCGCGAGACGGCCGCACGCTAGTTTCAGGTGATCCGCCGGCAGCTCGATCCCGACCTGCCGCCGCTCGAGCGATGGACCCACGGAGGGTGGATGTTCAACAACACCGATGAGGTGCTGACCTACATCAAGGACAACAACGTCCAGTTCGTCGACGCACGGTTCTGCGACCTGCCCGGCGTCATGCAGCACTTCACGTTTCCGGCCTCGAACTTCGGCGTTTCGGCGTTCGAGGACGGCTTGCCGTTCGACGGTTCGTCCATCCGCGGCTTCCAGGCCATCCACGAGTCGGACATGCTGCTGATGCCGGACCCGACCACGGCCTACATGGACCCGTTCCGCACCCACCCGACGCTGAACATCTCCTGCTTCATCCACGACCCGCTCACGCTCGAGCGCTACTCGCGGGACCCGCGCAACGTCGCCCGCAAGGCGCAGGAGTACCTGACGACGACCGGCTTCGCCGACACCGCCTACTTCGGTGCCGAGGCCGAGTTCTACATTTTCGACGACGTGCGCTACGAGTACACGCCGCACAGCTCGTTCCACAGCGTCGACTCGATCGAGGGCGCGTGGAACAGCGGTCGCGAGGAGGCGGGCGGCAACAAGGGCAACAAGCCGCGCTACAAGGGCGGTTACTTCCCGGTGCCGCCGACCGACCACCTGACCGACCTGCGCTCGGAGATGGTCAACCAGCTGCTCGACGTCGGCATCGAGGTCGAGATGCAGCACCACGAGGTCGGCACCGCCGGCCAGGCCGAGATCGACTTCCGGTTCGGCACCCTGCTGCAGACTGCCGACAACGTGATGACGTTCAAGTACGTCATCCGCAACACGGCGGTCGCGGCCGGCAAGACTGTCACGTTCATGCCCAAGCCGCTGTTCATGGACAACGGCTCGGGAATGCACTGCCACCAGAGCCTGTGGAACGGCGACGAGCCGTTGTTCTACGACGAGGTCGGCTACGGGGGCCTGTCCGACACCGCGCGGCACTACGTCGGCGGGCTGCTCAAGCACGCGCCGTCGCTGCTGGCGTTCACCAACCCGACGGTGAACTCCTACCACCGCCTGGTGCCGGGCTACGAGGCCCCGGTCAACCTCGTCTACTCGGCGCGCAACCGCTCCGCGTGCCTGCGGGTGCCGCTCACCGGCAGCAACGCGAAGGCCAAGCGGGTCGAGTTCCGCGTGCCGGACCCGTCGTGCAACCCGTTCCTCGCCTTCGCCGCGATGCTGATGGCGGGCCTCGACGGCGTCCGCAACAAGATCGAGCCGCCGGACCCGGTCGACAAGGACCTCTACGATCTGCCGCCGGACGAGCTGGCCAAGGTGGCACAGGTGCCGGGCAGCCTCGACAAGGTGCTCGACGCGCTGGAGGCCGACCACGGCTTCCTGCTCGAGGGCGGGGTGTTCACCCAGGACCTCATCGACACGTGGATCAGCTACAAGCGGACCAACGAGGTCGACCCCATCCGCCTGCGCCCGCACCCGTACGAGTTCGAGATGTACTACGACATCTGAGTTCCGGTAGTCACTTCACCCGAGCGCGGGTCCCCTCTGGGGGCCCGCGCTCGTGTTCGTCCCCCGGTCTGCGCGGTCCGGTATCTTCCGAAAGCTTCGTACGGCGCACTCGCGCTCCTGTCCCCGTCCAAACTGCATATGGCATGCCCCCGCCGGGGCCGCTCGGCGGCGCGTCGCCGCGCGCCACGCCGATCGGGGGTGGATGACCCATGCAGTATCGACGAGCACCCCCTCGCCTTCGCCGTTACCCTCGGGATCGTGCTCCGGGCGGTGACGGCGACCCGCTACGTCACGCCGCTACGCGAAGGCGGCTCCCTGCCCGGCCTCATGGAGGCCGACGACTGCGGGACGTACGTGGTCAAGTTCCGCGGGGCCGGGCAAGGTCGCGCCGTGCTGGTCAACGAGGTCGTCGCCGGTGAGCTCGGCAGGCGGCTCGGCCTGCCGGTGCCCGAGCTGGTCGTCGTCGACGTCGATCCGGTGCTGGGCCGGGGCGAGCCCGACCAGGAGGTCCAGGACCTGCTGCGGGCCAGCGGCGGGGCAAACCTGGGGATGGACTTCCTGCCGGGCTCGATCGGCTTCGACCCGCAGGTGCATCCGGTCGACCCGGGCCTCGCCAGCCGCGTGCTGTGGTTCGACGCACTCGTCGGCAACGTCGACCGCTCCTGGCGCAACCCCAACCTGCTGCTCTGGCACCGCCAGCTGCAGCTGATCGACCACGGGGCGACGCTGACGTTCGCCCACGACTGGTCGCGGGCTGCGGCCGCGGCCGAGCGGCCCTACGACACCTCCGGGCACGTCCTCGCGCCTGCTGCCACGGCGCGGCGCGGCGCTGACGTCGCACTCGCCCCGCTCGTCACCCCCGAGCTGGTCCGGGAGGTCGTCGACCTGGTGCCCGAGCAGTGGCTGACCGGCGAGCCCGGCTTCGACGACGCCCCGGGCGTGCGCGGCGCCTACGCTGACCACCTGCTGCGCCGAGCGGCCGAGCACGAGCGGTGGCGGCCGTAACGCCCGCAGTGCTCGATCACGCGGTGTTCGAGTACGCGGTGTTCGAGTACGCGATGCTGCGCGCCACCCCCCGCATCGAGCGCGGGGAGTGCGTCAACATCGGTGTCGTCCTTTACTGCCAGCAGCAGGACTTCCTGGCCGCCGAGATCAGGCTCGACGAGAACCGGCTGCGGCTGCTGGACCCGGACGTGGACGTCGAGGCGGTCGGCGCTGCGGCGGACGCCATCCGCCGCAGCTGCGCCGGTGGCGGACCGGCCGGCGAGACCTCCCTGGGGCAACGCTTCCGTTGGCTGACCGCGCCGCGCAGCACGGTCGTGTCAGCCGGTCCGGTGCACAGCGGATTGACGAGCGACGCGCAGGCGGAGCTCGAGCGGCTTACCGCTGTGCTCGTCGGCTGACCAGCGTCGGCATAGCGGGGTGTGCCGCAGCTGAGCTGGGTCAGTCGAGGCAGAACTCGTTGCCCTCGGGGTCGGTCATCACGATGAAGCCGGCACTCATCGGAGGAGCGGGCTCGTCGCGGCGGACGCGCGTCGCTCCCAGCGCGACCAGCTGGTCGCACTCGGCCTCCAGCGCCGCCATCCGCTCGTCTCCCTGCAGCCCGGGAGCCGCCCGGACGTCGAGGTGGACGCGGTTCTTGGCGACCTTGTCCTCCGGTACCTGCTGGAAGAACAGCCGTGGGCCGCGCGCGTCCGGGTCCTCGAGGGCTGACCTCGCGTTGCGCTGGTCCTCCGGGACGCCGACCCGCGCGAGGAAGTCGTCCCACGCGGCCAGCGGGTCGGCGTCCTCGGGCAGGTCGACTCCGGGCGGGCCGGGGTGCACGTAGCCCAGTACGTCGCGCCAGAAGGATGACAGCGCCCGCGGGTCGCGGGCGTCGAAGGTGACCTGGACGTGTCGGCTCATCGAGCTCCTTTCGTAGTCGGCCGAGGGCCAGTCGCAAGGATCATTTGCTGGGTCGTGATTCGCCATGGGCTAGCCGCTGCCACTCCCCCGGCCCACTTCCTGCACCAGCCAGCCGGTGCCGTCGGGGTCGCTGAAGGACAGGAACGAGGCGTAGTCGCGGCGCTCCGGGTCGACTCCAGGAACCTGGCCCCCTGCATCGAAGTGGAAGACCTCGCCGGTCTCGACCCCGCGCCCCGCGAGCTCGGCCCGCGCGGCCTCGATGTCGACGACGACCAGGTGCAGCCCCTGCAGCGAGCCGGCGGCCTCCGGGTTGCGCATCAGCGCGATCGAGCAGGCCGAGCCCGGTGGGGTCAGCTGCACCACGCGGAAGTCGCCCGCCTGGTGGTCGACGTCGAGGCCGAAGCCGGCCCGCTCGGTGTAGAACGTCTTGGCGCGGTCGACGTCTGCAACGGGGACGACGATCTGCGCGAGCTTCCAATCCATGGGGGTTCTCCTGCCGGAAGGTGAGTGGGCAAAGCGATCAGCCGAGCAACAGCCGCGACACCATCTCGGTCATGATCTCTGTGGTGCCGCCCCCGATGCCGAGGATGCGGCTGTCGCGGTAGTGCCGCTCGACCTCAGTCTCGCGCAGGTAACCCATCCCGCCGTGCAGCTGAACCGCATCGTTGACCACGTAGTCGCACGCCGCGACGGCGGTGTTCTTGGCCATGGCGACCCGTTGGACGACCTCGTCGCCGGCCTGCCAGTCGTCGATGACGGCCCGCGTGTAGGTGCGGGCGACGTCGACCTGGCGCGCCATCTCCGCCACCCGGTGCCGGACGACCTGGCGGCTCGAGAGCGGCCGTCCGAACGTCTCGCGCTGCTTGACCCACCGCAGCGTGAGGTCCAGGCAGCGCTGGGCGGTGGCGTAGGCCTGAACGGCGAGGGAGAGCCGCTCCGGGATGAACTGCTGCATGATCTGAGGGAACCCGGCGCCCTCGGCACCGATCAAGTTGCTTGCGGGCACGCGGACCTCGTCGAAGCGCAGCTCAGCGGTGTCCGAACACAGCCAGCCCATCTTGCGCAGCGGCCGGGAGACCGTGAAGCCCGGCATCCCGCGCTCGAGCAGCAGCAGGGAGATGCCGTGCGCGCCCTCGCCACCGGTCCGGACCGCTGTGGTGACGAAGTCGGCGCGAGTGCCCGACGTGATGTACATCTTCGAGCCCGTGACGACGTAGCTGTCGCCGTCGCGGACGGCGCGGGTGCGCAGCCGGGCGACGTCGGAGCCGGCATCGGGTTCGCTGACCGCGAGAGCGGCGATCTTCTCCCCGGCGAGTACCGGCCGGGCGACGCGGTCGAGCAGGTCCGGGTCGGCGGCAGCCACCAGGTGGGGCAGGCCGATGCCGTGCGTGAACAGACTCGCGACGACGCCGGACGACCCGCCCGCCTGGATGATCTCCTCGGTCACGATCATGGAGTCGACCGTGCTGCCACCGCCGCCGCCGAGCCCCTCCGGGAAGCTGACACCGAGCAGGCCGGCCTTGGCCGCAGCCAGGTGCAGGCTGCGCGGCAGCTCCCCGTCGTCCTCCCACTGCGACAGGCGTGCGACGATCTCGCGCTCGGTGAAGCGCCGCACGCTCACGCGCAGGGCGCGCCGCTCCGGGGTCTCCCAACTGCTGGCCATGGCGTCATCGTCGCACCCGGTGCCGACAAGGATGCCCTGTCGGGCTGGCGCGCGCGTGGATAACATCGCGCGGCGCTGCGTGGCTGGCGCGCACCGCCGCCGCCTTCCGGAAGGTTCTGTGTCGATTGCAGCTGCCGTGACCGCCCGGCTCCGAGCGGCCGGATGCGTGTTCGCGGAGGACGAGGCAGAGCTGCTCCTGGGCGCCGCCGGGACAGCGGGCGAGCTCGACGCCATGGTCGACCGCCGGGTCGCCGGGCTGCCGCTGGAGCAGGTGCTCGGCTGGGCGGCGTTCTGTGGGCTACGCATCGTCGTTGCCCCCGGCGTGTTCGTCCCTCGGCGACGCACCGAGTTCCTCGCCAAGCAGGCGATCGGCCTTGCCGCGCCCGACGCCGTGGTGCTGGACATGTGCTGCGGGGCAGGCCCGGTAGGCGCAGCGGCGCTCGCGGCGCGGCCAGGGGTCGACCTGTACGCGGTCGACATCGACCCCGTAGCGGTGGGCTGCGCGCGGCGCAACGTCGCCGCTGCGGGTGGCCAGGAGGACCAGGTGTACGCGGGCGACCTGTATGAGCCCTTGCCCGCCGAGCTGCGCGGGCGGATAGCCGTCCTCGTCGCCAATGCGCCCTACGTCCCGACCGAGGCCATCGCGCTGATGCCCTCGGAAGCGCGCGAGTACGAGCCAAGCGTGGCGCTCGACGGCGGTGCCGACGGGCTCGACGTGCAGCGTCGCGTGATCGAGGCCGCGCCGCTCTGGCTGACACCCTGGGGGCACCTGCTGGTCGAGACCAGCGAGCGCCAGGCGCCGGGGACGCTGGATGCCTTCGTGCGCAGTGGGCTGGCCGGTCGGGTGGCACGGTCGGAGGAGCACGACGCGACCGTCGTCGTCGGCAGCAGGGCCGCGGGCGGCTGAGGTATTCCCGCCGACACCGGCCACGCGTTGACGCGGCGCCGTGCCAGCGTGTTAAGTCTGGGATGCGACGGTTGCAGGAAGTCGGTGTGATTCCGACGCGGTCCCGCCACTGTCACCGGGGAGCAGACCCCCCTCGTATGGTCACGGCCCCTAGGGGTTGGAAGGCCGGGGGCGAGCGTTGATCCGGGAGCCAGGACACTGCGTCCGTCGCGACCGACCGACCTACGGGCGTGGAAACCCGAGGAGGCTTTTCGGCTTTGCGATGCGTCCTGCCCTGCTACCGGTCGGCGCCCTGAGGGGTGCCGACGCCAACTGCCCGCGCCACCGGCCTGCTCGTCGGGTACCTCGCCGACCGCGCCTGGGCTGATCCCGCGCGGGCGCACCCGGTCGCCGGCTTTGGTCTGGCCGCCGGGCGCTTCGAGCGCGCCGTCTGGGCCGACTCGCGGGGGCGGGGACTGGCGTACGCCGGGCTCTGCGTCGGGACTGCGGTGCTCGCGGCGGCTGCGGCGGAGCAGGCCTCCCCCCGGAGGCGACGGGCCGCCCTTGTCGGGGCGACGTGGAGCGTCCTCGGCGGCACCTCGCTGGCCCGTGCCGGCACCGCTGTCGCCAATGCCCTGGAGGCCGGCGACCTCGCTACCGCCCGCGCCTTGATGCCCACCCTCTGCGGCCGTGACCCCCAACAGCTCGACGCGGACGGGCTGGCTCGCGCGGCGCTGGAGTCCGTCGCCGAGAACACCGCCGATGCCGTCGTCGCGCCGCTGCTCTGGGGCGCCATTGCGGGAGTGCCCGGGCTGGTCGGTTACCGAGCCGTGAACACCCTCGATGCGATGGTCGGGCATCGCAGCCCGCGGCACGCGAACTTCGGATGGGCGTCCGCTCGGCTGGACGACGCGGCGAACCTCGTCCCCGCGCGCGCGACCGCCCTGCTCGCGGCGGTGCTCGCGCCACTGGTCGGCGGCAGCACGCGGCGAACGCTCCAGGTGGTCGTCCGGGACGGCGGCCGGCATCCAAGCCCCAACGCCGGGCAGTGCGAGGCAGCGTTCGCGGGGGCGCTGGACGTGACGCTCGGCGGCCCGCTCTCCTACGGGGGGAGCCTGGAGGTGCGCGGCCCGCACGGCGACGGGCCGCCGCCCACTGCCGTCGACCTACGGCTGGCCGTGCATCTCTCATCCGCCGTCGGTGCAGCTGCCGTCGTGCTCGCCGCTGCGCTCGCGGCCGTCGTCGAGGCCCGGCCATGACCGGCCGAGCGCAGACCGGTCGAGCGCAGTCCGGGAGCGCGCTGACCGGAGCACTGCTCGTCGCCGGCACCACGTCGGATGCCGGCAAGAGCATCGTCACCGCGGGCATCTGCCGCGCTCTGGTGCGCCGCGGGGTGCGGGTGGCGCCGTTCAAGGCGCAGAACATGTCGCTGAACTCGATGGTGACCCGCGGCGGCGCAGAGATCGGGCGGGCCCAGGCGATGCAGGCCGCGGCGGCGCGCGTCGAGCCCGAGGCGGCGATGAACCCGGTGCTGCTCAAGCCCGGCGGCGACGGCCGCAGCCAGGTGGTGCTGATGGGCAAGCCACTCACCGACGTCGATGCGATCTCGTACCGGCCACTCAAGCCCCAGCTGATGGCAGCGGTGACCGGCGCCCTCGCCGACCTGCGCACCCGCTTCGACGTCGTCGTCTGCGAGGGAGCCGGCAGCCCCACGGAGATCAACCTGCGTGCCACCGACATCGCCAACATGGGCCTGGCGCGCGCCGCCGGCCTGCCCGTGCTGGTCGTCGGCGATATCGACCGTGGCGGGGTGTTCGCTGCCTTGCACGGCACGGTCGCACTGCTCTGTCCCGAGGACCAAGCGCTGGTCGCGGGCTTCCTCGTCAACAAGTTCCGCGGCGATGCCCGGCTGCTCGCGCCCGGGCTGGAGATGATCCGCAGCACCACCGGCCGTCGGGTGCTCGGGGTGCTGCCGTGGACCGACGGGTTGGAGGTCGACGTCGAGGACTCGCTCGGCCTGGCCCGCTTCGGCTCCGCGCGGGCGCGGGGACGAGCCGTACGCGAGACCCTGCGCGTCGCTGTCGTCCGCCTGCCGCGGATCAGCAATGTCACCGACGTCGACGCCCTCGCCGCCGAGCCCGGCATCGCGCTGCGCCTGGTCACCGAGCCCGAGGAGCTGGCCGACGCCGACCTCGTCGTGCTGCCGGGCACCCGGGCCACCGTGGCCGACCTCGGCTGGCTGCGCGAGCGTGGGCTGGCCGCCGCGATCACCGAGCATGCCGGGGGCGGGCGGCCGGTGCTCGGCATCTGCGGCGGCTACCAGATGCTGGCACGCAGCATCTGGGACGACGTGGAGAGCTGCGCCGGCACCGTCGCCGGGCTGGACCTGCTGCCGGCGACCGTCCGCTTCGGCGCGGCGAAGGTGCTCGGCCGGCCGCTCGGAGCGGCGCTCGGCCACCCGGTCCAGGCGTACGAGATCCACTCCGGCGTGGTGACGGCCGACGGCGGCGAGCCGTTCCTCGACGGCTGCACCGCCGGCCCGGTGTGGGGCACGACCTGGCACGGCGCGATGGAGAACGACGGGTTCCGGCGCGCGTTCCTGTGCGCCGTCGCCGAGCAGGCCGGGCGCGACTTCGTCCCGGCATCCGACGCGGATGCGGTGTGCTTCGCCGACGTGCGTGAGCGCCGGCTCGACGTGCTCGGCGACCTCGTCGAGCAGCACGTCGACACCGCGGCGCTGCTCGAGCTGATCCGCTCCGGCGCACCCGCCAGGCTGCCGTTCGTCCCGCCCGGCGCGCCAGCTGACCCCATCCCGACCGCAACCGGAGCGCCCGCGTGATCCTGCTGCTGTCGACAGCCGACACCGACCTGCTCGCCGCCCGCGGCAGCGGCGGCGCCTACCGCACCGCCAACCCGGCCCGCACGGAACCGGACGACCTGCCCGCGCTGCTGGACGGGGCCTGGTGCGTCGTCGTGCGGCTGCTCGGCGGTGCCCGCTCCTGGGAGGCCGGGCTCGATGCCGTCCTCGCCAGCGGCCTGCCTGTCGTCGTTCTCGGCGGCGAGGCGGCGCCGGACGCCGAGCTGATGGCCCGCTCCATCGTCCCCGGCGGCATCGTCACCGAGGCGCTGGCCTACCTGCGCGAGGGCGGCGCAGCCAACCTCGGGAATCTCGCCGCGTTCCTGTCCGACGCGTTGCGGATGACCGGCGAGGCCTACGACCCGCCGCAGCCGCTGCCCGCCATCGGGGTGCACGGCGAGTACGCCGCCGACCCCGCGCGGCCCACGGTCGGCGTCGTGTTCTACCGGGCGCACGCCGTCTCGGGCAACACCGGCTTCGTCGACACCCTCTGCGCTGCGGTCGAGGCCGCGGGCGCCAACGCCCGGCCGGTGTTCTGCGGGTCGCTGCGGGCCGCCGACGCCGCCGTCTACGACCTGCTCGCCGGCGTGGATGCCCTGGTCGTCACGGTGCTGGCCGCCGGTGGCGCGGCGGCGAGCGACGCCACCGCGGGTGGGGACGACGACGCCTGGGACGTGGGCGCCCTAGCAGCCCTCGGCGTGCCGGTCGTGCAGGGGCTGTGCCTGACCACGTCGCGGGCGGCGTGGCAGGCATCCGACGCTGCTCTCACCCCGATGGACGCCGCGATGCAGGTCGCCATCCCCGAGTTCGACGGCCGCCTGATCTCGGTCCCGTTCTCGTTCAAGGAGCTCGTCCCGACTGCCGGAGACGGCGACATCCCGACCTACGTCGCCGACCCCGAGCGGGCCGCCCGGGTCGCCGGCATCGCGGTTCGGCACGCCCGGCTGCGGCACATCCCCAACGCCGACAAGCGCCTCGCCATCGTGCTGTCGGCCTACCCCACCAAGCACGCGCGGGTGGGCAACGCTGTCGGGCTCGACACCCCCGCCTCGGCCGTCGTACTGCTGCAGGCGCTGCGGGAGGCCGGGTACGACTGTGGGTCGGCAGTCGAAGACGGCGGCCCGGATAACGCCTTTCCGGAGGACGGCGACGAGCTCATCCACCGGCTGATCGCCGCCGGCGGGCACGACGTCGAGTGGCTCACCGAGGCCCAGCTCGCCGCCGCTCCGATGCGGGTGCCGCTGGCCGAGTACCGCGCCGCGTTCGACGCGCTGCCGGCGCCGCTGCAGCAGTCCATCGTCGAGGCGTGGGGCGAGCCGCCCGGCGAGTTGTACGTCGACGGCGAAGGCGACGGCGCGCAGATCGTGCTGGCCGGGCTGCGGTTCGGCAACGTCGTGCTGATGATCCAGCCCCCCCGGGGGTTCGGCGAGAACCCGGTCGCGATCTATCACGACCCCGCCCTCGCGCCGAGCCATCACTACCTCGCCGCCTACCGCTGGCTCGACCGCACCTTCGGCGCCGACGCGGTGGTGCACCTGGGCAAGCACGGCACCCTCGAGTGGCTGCCCGGCAACGGCCTCGGCCTGTCGGCCGAGTGCGCCCCGGACGCCGTGCTCGGCGACCTGCCGATGGTCTACCCGTTCATCGTCAACGACCCGGGCGAGGGCACCCAGGCCAAGCGGCGTGCGCACGCCGTCATCGTCGACCACCTGATCCCGCCGATGGCCCGGGCCGACACCTACGGCGACATGGCCAAGCTCGAGCAGCTGCTGGACGAGTACGCGACCGTCCAGGCGCTCGACCCCACCAAGCTGCCCGCCGTACGCGCGCAGGTCTGGACGCTGATCCAGGCCGCGCAGCTGCACCATGACCTGCACCTGGATGAGATGCCTGGCGAGGACGACTTCGACGAGTTCGTCCTGCACGTCGATGGCTACCTGTGCGAGGTCAAGGACGTGCAGATCCGCGACGGGCTGCACATCCTCGGAGGTGCCCCGGCGGGTGAGGCGCGCATCGACCTCGTCCTCGCCGTGCTGCGGGCGGCGCAGGTGTGGGGCGGCTCGGTTGCCCTGCCCGGGCTGCGGTCCGCCCTCGCATCCTGGGTCGGGCTGGACGAGAAGGCGCTGCTCGCCGACCCCGGCGCCCGCGTGACTGTGCCGCCGGCGCTGACCGCCATCACGGGTGGCCCGGCGGTCAGCGGCGCCGACGCGGTCGACCTGCTGGAGACGCTCGCCCGCCAGCTCGTCGCCGCCCTCGACACGGCCGGATGGGAGGCGGAGAAGGCGCCGCTCGTCGCCGACGAGGTGCTCGGCGCCGCGCCCGCGGACGTCGTGCGGGTGCTGCGCTTCGCCGCCACCGAGGTCGCCCCGCGCCTGGCGCAGACCACCGACGAGATCGGCAACCTGCTTCGCGCGCTCGACGGCCGCTACGTGCCGGCGGGCCCGTCCGGCTCCCCCACGCGCGGACTGGTCAACGTGCTGCCGACCGGGCGCAACTTCTACTCCGTCGACCCCAAGGCCGTCCCGTCGCGCAACGCGTGGGACGTCGGCACCGCGCTCGCCGACTCCCTCCTAGCCCGCCACCTCGCCGACACCGGCGAGTACCCGCGCTCGGTCGGGCTGACGGTCTGGGGCACGTCCGCGATGCGCACCCAGGGCGACGACATCGCCGAGGTCCTGGCGCTGCTCGGCTGCCGGCCGGTGTGGGACGACGCCTCGCGCCGGGTTACCGGCTTCGAGGTGGTGCCGGCGGCGGAGCTGGGGCGGCCGCGCATCGACGTCACGGTGCGCATCTCGGGCTTCTTCCGCGATGCGTTCCCGCACGTCGTGGCCCTGCTCGACGACGCCATCCGCGCTGTCGCCGAGCTGGACGAGCACGCCGAAGCCAACTTCGTCCGGGCGCACGCCGATGCCGACACCGCATCGCACGGCGACCGGCGCCGCGCGACCACCCGCATCTTCGGCTCCAAGCCCGGCGCGTACGGGGCCGGGCTGCTGCCGCTGATCGACGCCCGCAACTGGCGCAGCGACGCCGACCTCGCCGAGGTCTACGCCGTCTGGGGCGGCTACGCCTACGGCCGCGACCTCGACGGGTGCGAGGCCCGCGGCGACATGGAGACGGCGTTCCGGCGGATCGCCGTGGCGGCCAAGAACCAGGACACCCGCGAGCACGACATCGTCGACTCCGATGACTACTTCCAGTACCACGGTGGGATGGTGGCGATGGTGCGGCACCTGACCGGCAGCTCGCCCGCGGCCTACGTCGGCGACTCGGCGGTGCCCGACCAGGTCCGCACCCGCACCCTTGCCGAGGAGACCAAGCGGGTGTTCCGGGCGCGGGTGGTCAACCCGCGGTGGACCGCGGCGATGCAGCGCCACGGCTACAAGGGCGCGTTCGAGATGGCGGCCACGGTCGACTACCTGTTCGGCTACGACGCGACCGCCGGGGTGGTCGACGACTGGATGTACGAGCAGCTGGCCGCCTCCTACGTGTTCGACCCCGAGGTGCGGGCGTTCATGCAGCGCTCCAACCCCTGGGCACTGCGGGGCATCGCCGAGCGGCTGCTGGAGGCGGCCGACCGCGAGCTGTGGGAGCACCCCGAGCAGACCACGCTCGACGGGCTGCGCGAGACGTACCTCGAGCTCGAGGGTGATCTCGAGGGCAGGCCCTCAGATGAGCACAGTGGCGAGTCGGCGTGAGCACGTATCCGTTCAGCGCTGTCGTCGGGATGGACGACATGCGGCTCGCGCTCGTCCTCAACGCGGTCTCGCCGGCGATCGGCGGGCTGCTGGTGCGCGGCGAGAAAGGGACGGCGAAGTCGACAACCGTTCGCGCGCTGACCGCGGTGCTGCCCGAGGTCGCGGTCGTGCCCGGATGCCGGTTCTCGTGCGACCCGGCGGCACCCGACCGGGCGTGCCCGGACGGGCCGCACGAGGTGTCCGCGCCGGTGGCGGTGCGGCCGGCGCGGCTGGTCGAGCTGCCGGTCGGTGCGTCCGAGGACAGGCTGGTCGGGTCCCTGGACCTCGAGCGCGCGCTGACCGAGGGGGTCAAGGCTTACGAGCCGGGGCTGCTGGCCGCCGCGCACCGCGGCGTGCTGTACGTCGACGAGGTCAACCTGCTGCACGACCACCTCGTCGACCTGCTGCTGGATGCGGCCGCGCTCGGCACCTCCTACGTCGAGCGCGAAGGCGTGTCGGTGCGTCACGCCGCCCGCTTCCTGCTGGTCGGGACGATGAACCCCGAGGAGGGCGAGCTGCGCCCGCAGCTGCTCGACCGGTTCGGGCTGACAGTCGATGCCAGCGCGCCGCGGGAGCCGGACGTGCGCGCGGAGGTGGTGCGGCGGCGCCTCGCGGCCGACGACGACCCGGCCGGCTTCGCCGTGCGCTGGGTCGACGAGGAGCAGGCGCTAGCGGAGCGCATCGTCGGGGCCCGCTCTCGATTGGCGGGCGTGGTGCTGCCCGACGCGGCGCTGCGGCAGATCACGACCGTGTGCGCGGCGTTCGACGTCGACGGGCTGCGCGCCGACCTGGTAATGGCCCGGACCGCGATGGCGCACGCGGCCTGGTCCGGCCGGGGTGAGGTGGATGCCGAGGACGTCCGCGTCGCCGCCCGGCTGGCCCTGCCGCACCGGCGGCGGCGCAACCCGTTCGACGCGCCCGGGCTGGACGAGGAGCAGCTCGACCAGGCGCTGCAGGATGCCGCGGATCAGGGCAATGACGGCGAAGACGGACCCGACGAGCCGCCGCCGGACGGCGCCGGCGGCGGCGCGCCGAATGACGGCGGCCAGGACGACGCCGCCCAGGACGAAGCGGAATCGGGCGCGAAGGCATCGGCCCCCGACGGCGCCGCACCCGGCCCGGCGCCTGCGCCCGAGGCCCCGCCCGCCGCTGCCGCGACGCCGTTCCGCGCCAGGCTGCTGACCGTCCCCGGCGTCGGGACCGGCGCGGCGGGGCGGCGCTCGCGGGCCCGGACAGACTCCGGGCGAGTGACGGCTGCGCGCATCCCAGCCGAGCGGATCAGCCGGCTGCACCTGCCCGCCACGCTCGTGGCCGCCGCCCCGCATCAGCAAGCCCGCGGTCGGACCGGCCGCGGCCTGGTCATCCACGGCGAGGACTTGCGCGAGAGCGTGCGGGAGGGGCGCGAGGGCAACCTCGTGCTGTTCTGCGTCGATGCCAGTGGCTCGATGGCCGCCCGCGCGCGGATGAGCGCGGTCAAGGGCGCCGTCCTGTCGCTGCTGCTCGACGCCTACCAGCGGCGGGACAAGGTCGGGATGGTGACCTTCCGCGGCGCCGACGCGCAGGTGGCCCTGCCGCCGACCTCGTCGGTCGAAGCTGCCGCGGCTCGGCTCCAGGCGCTGCCGACCGGCGGCCGGACCCCGCTCTCGGCCGGGCTGCTGCGTGCCGCCGACGTGCTGCGCGTGGAGCGGATGCGTGACCCGTCCCGCCGGCCGCTGCTCGTCGTCGTCACCGACGGCCGGGCGACTGGAGCAGCGGGTGGCGCATCCGGTGCTCCCGTCGAGCAGGCTCAGCGCGCGGCCGCCCTGCTGGCCGCCGCCGGCGTGGCATCCGTCGTCGTTGACTGCGAGTCCGGGCCGGTTCGCCTCGGCCTTGCCGCCACCCTTGCTACGGCACTCGGCGGCGAGCTGCTGCGCCTGGACGAGGTGGCCGCCGACTCGCTCGCCTCCTCGGTGCGCGCCCGCACCGCCACCCCGAGCCGAAAGGTGGCCTGAGGATGCCGCAGGGCCAGCCGAGCGTCATCCCCGACGACGGCCTCACCACCCGGCAGCGGCGCACCCGTGCGCTGACCGTCGTGCACACCGGCGACATGAAGGGCAAGTCGACAGCCGCCTTCGGGCTCGCGCTGCGGGCGTGGAACCAGGGCTGGCCGATCGGGGTGTTCCAGTTCGTCAAGAGCGCGAAGTGGAAGGTCGGGGAGGAGAGCGCGATGCGCGCGCTCGGCCGGGTGCACGAGCAGACCGGCGAGGGCGCCCCCGTCACCTGGCACAAGATGGGCGAGGGCTGGTCGTGGATCCAGCGCCCCGGCACCGAGGCCGATCACGCCGCCGACGCCCGTGAGGGCTGGGAGCAGGTCAAGCGCGACCTCGCCGCCGAGACCTACCGCTTCTACGTCCTCGACGAGTTCACCTACCCGATGGCCTGGGGGTGGGTGGACGTCGACGACGTCATCGCCACCCTGCTCAAGCGGCCGGGCACGCAGCACGTCGTCATTACCGGGCGCCGCGCCGACCCCCGGCTGGTCGAGGCGGCCGACCTCGTCGTCGAGATGACGAAGGTCAAGCACCCGATGGACGCCGGGCAGAAGGGCCAGAAGGGGATCGAGTGGTGAGCACCCTCCCCCGCGTGGTCCTGCCCCGGCTGGTCATCGCCGCGCCCGCGTCCGGGCACGGCAAGACCACTGTCGCCACCGGGTTGATGGCTGCGCTGCGCGCCCGCGGGCTCGCGGTCTCCCCGCACAAGGTCGGCCCGGACTACATCGACCCCGGCTACCACGCGCTCGCCACCGGCCGTCCGGGCCGCAACCTCGACCCGGTGCTGTGCGGCGAGGAGCGCATCGCGCCGCTGTTCCTGCACGGCGCTCGCGAGGCCGATGTGGCCGTGGTCGAGGGCGTGATGGGGCTCCACGACGGCCGTGGAACCGAGGCGTTCGGGTCGACGGCGCACGTCGCGCAGCTGCTGGACGCTCCGGTGGTGCTCGTCGTCGACGCCGCGGCGCAGGGGCGGTCGGTCGCCGCACTCGTCGCCGGCTTCGCCGCCTACGATCCGGCGGTACGCCTCGGCGGCGTCATCCTCAACCGGGTCGGCTCCGAGCGGCACGAGCAGATCCTGCGGGCGGCCCTCGCCGAGCTCGGGATGCCGGTGCTGGGGGCGCTGCGCCGCGACGATGCGGTGGCGACGCCCTCGCGGCACCTCGGGCTGGTCCCGGCCGCCGAACGCGCCGCCGAGGCCGTGTCGACAGTCGAAACGCTCGGCGCGCTGGTGCGAGCCTCGGTCGACCTCGACGCCGTGCTGGCCCTCGCCCGCTCGGCGGCCCCGCTCGCCGGTGAGCCGTGGGACGCCGCCCGCGAGGTCGGGCCTCCGCGGCCGGGCACCCGACCGGTCGTCGCCGTCGCCGGCGGCCCGGCCTTCACCTTCTCTTACGCCGAGACTTCCGAGCTGCTGGCAGCGGCCGGCGCCGAGGTGGCGGTCGTCGACCCGCTCGCCGACGAGGCGCTGCCCTCCGGCACGTGCGGCCTGGTCATCGGTGGCGGCTTCCCCGAAGTGCACGCCGCCGCGCTCTCGGCCAACGTGCCGCTGCGGAAGGCCGTGGCCCGGCTCGCTGCATCCGGTGCCCCGATCGCCGCGGAATGTGCCGGGCTGCTCTACCTGTGCGAGGAGCTGGACAGCCATCCGATGGCCGGCGTGCTGCCCGCAACCGGGCGGATGACGCCCCGGCTCACCCTGGGCTACCGGTCAGCCGTCGCGGCCGCGAACTCCGCGCTGCTGCCCGCGGGCACGGCCGTCACCGGACACGAGTTCCACCGCACCACGGTCGAGCGCGGGCCCAACCCGGGCGCCGCCGCCTGGTCGATGGACGGAAGAACCGAGGGTTTCGTCCTCGGCGGGGTGCACGCCTCCTACCTGCACCTGCACTGGGCGGGTTCCCCGCTGCTGGCCGCCACGTTTGTCAGCGCCGCCAGGCAGCATGCGCGGCAGGAGGTGGCGGCGTGAGGCTCGTTGGCGTGGGTGTCGGGCCCGGTGATCCCGAGCTGGTCACGGTCAAGGCCGTGCGGGAGCTGAACGAGGCCGACCTGGTGCTCGTCCCCGTGCTGGCCGCGGGCGAGGAGGGGCGGGCGGAGCGCACCGTTCGCAGGAACATCGGCCACGACCGGGTGCAGCGGGTGGTGTTCGCGCTCGACGACACCGGAGGCGTCACGCCCCGCCGCGAGGCCGCGTGGGACGCGGCCGCCGACGCCGTGGTCGCCGCCTTCCAGGGGGGCGCCGGCACCGTCGCGTTCGCCACCATCGGCGACCCCAACGTCTACTCGACCTTCTCCTACCTCGCGCAGAGCGTGCGCGAGCGGGCGGTACACGCGGGCGTGGCCGAGCCGCAGGTCGCCACCGTCCCGGGCATCACCGCGATGCAGGACCTCGCCGCCCGCAGCGGCACGGTGCTGTGCGAGGGCACCGAGACGCTCGCTCTGCTGCCGCTGACCGCCGGCATCGACCGGCTGCAGGCGGCGCTCGCCGGGTTCGACACCGTCGTCGGCTACAAAGGCGGCCGCACGTTGCCCGAGGTGCTCGAGGTCGTCCGCGCGTCGGGGCGGCTGGACGACGCGGTGGTGGGCGCGAGCCTGGGCCTCGACGGCGAGGACATCCGCCCGGCCGCCGCGCTCGCCGACTCCGGCGAGCGTGCCCCCTACCTGTCGACCCTGCTGATGCCGGGCCGCCGCGCCACCCGAGGAGCCCGGCTGTGACCGAAGCTGCTGTTCCCGTAGACAGCTCAGTCGACGCCGTCGTCGCCGGCAAGGTGTGGTTCGTCGGTGCCGGCCCGGGCGCCGCCGACCTGCTGACCCTGCGCGCGGCGAGGGTGATCAGCGAGGCCGACGTCGTCATCTGGGCGGCGAGCCTGGTGCACGAGGACGTGCTGCAGCACGTCCGGCCCGACGCCGAGGTGATCGACTCCTCGCAGCTGCCGCTCGAGGGCGTGCGCCCGCTCTACGGGCGGGCGGCGGCCGAGGGGCTCGTCGTGGCGCGCATCCACTCCGGCGACCCGACCCTGTGGGGCGCGGTGCAGGAGCAGCGCGAGATCTGCGACGAGCTCGGCCTCGAGTACGAGACGGTGCCCGGGGTCAGCGCCTTCTCGGCTGTCGCCGCCATCGTCGAGCGGGAGCTGACCGTGCCGGAGGTGGCCCAGTCGGTCATCCTCACCCGCCTGGGCGGGGGCAAGACGCCGATGCCCGCAGGTGAGGAGGTCAGCGACCTCGCCCGGCACGGCACGAGCATGGCGCTGTTCTTGTCGGCCGCCCGCTCCGGCCAGCTCGTCGACGAGCTGCTGGCCGGCGGCTACCCGCCGGAGACCCCGGTCGTCGTCGCCTACCAGGCCACCTGGCCCGACGAGCTGGTGCTGCACTGCACGATCGCCACGCTGGAAGCGACGGTGAAGGAGCACAAGCTGTGGAAGCACACGCTGTTCCTCGTCGGGCCGGCGCTGTCGGCGGGCGGACGGCGCAGCCACCTGTACCACCCCGGCCACTTCCACGGCTTTCGCAAGGCTGACCGCAGCGCCCGTCACGGGCTGCGCGCCGCCAGGGTCGCGGGAGAACCAGCGGGGGCGCCGGATGGCTGAGCTTCCTGAGCTGCCTCCCGAGCTGCCACCTGAGCCGCCGCTGTCCGAGCCGGACCTGCCCCGCACCGCCAAGGTCCGCCCGCACGCGCTGCGCACCGGCTGGACGACCGGCACCTGCGCATCCGCCGCGGCCAAGGCAGCGCTGACTGCGCTGCAGACCGGCACCCCGCCTGACGACGTCGAGGTGACCCTTCCCTCCGGCGCGCACGTGTCGTTCCCGGTCGAGCGGTGCGAGGTCGAGGGCGATGCGGTGACCGCCGTCGTGGTCAAGGACGCCGGGGACGACCCCGATGTCACCCACGGGGCACACCTGACCGCAACGGTCCGGCTGGCCGGACCGCCCGGGGTCGAGCTGGCCGCCGGCGAGGGCGTCGGGACCGTCACCAAGCCCGGGCTCGGTCTGCCGGTGGGCGGTCCGGCGGTGACCGAGGTGCCCCGCGCGATGATCATGCAGGCGGTGGGCGACGTCGTCGACCTGGCCGGGGTCGGGGTGCACGTCGTCATCTCCGTGCCCGGCGGCGAGAAGATGGCGCGCAAGACGACGAACGGCCGGCTCGGCGTGGTCGGCGGCATCTCGATCCTCGGCACCACCGGCATCGTCCGGCCGTTCTCCACCGCCTCGTGGCGGGCGAGCGTGGAGCAGGCGGTGTCGGTGATGGCGGCGCAGGGCGAGCGCACGGCTGTCTTGTGCACCGGCGGCCGCACCGAGAAGGGCGCGATGGCGCTGCTGCCGGACCTGCCCGAGGTGTGCTTCGTCGAGGTCGGCGACTTCACCGGCGCCGCGATCCGTCGGATGCTCGCCGATGGGCTCGAGCGGGTGGTCTTCGTCGGGATGGCCGGCAAGCTCGCCAAGCTCGCCGCGGGCGTGCTGATGACGCACTACACCCGCTCGAAGGTCGACCTCGGGCTGCTCGGCGAGATCACCGCAGCAGTCGGGGGCGACGGTGACCTCGTGGCCGCCGTGGGTGCGGCCAGCACCGGGCGGCACGCTTATGAACTGTGGGAAGCCGCCGGCTTCCTGCGGGTCGCGGGGGACGAGCTCTGCCGCCGGGTGCGTGGCGTGCTGCTGCGCGCAGGCGAGGGGCGGCTCGACGCCGACGTGGCGATGGTCGACTTCGCCGGACGGGCCGTCGTCGCTGCCTCCCAGCCGGGATGGGTGGTGGCGGCATGAGTGGGCACGGCCCCTCCCCCGTCACCGTCGTCGGCTGGGACGGCAGCCCTCCCGGTGAGGCAGCCCGCGCTGCGCTGCGGTCGGCGGTGCTGGTGGCCGGCGGTGACCGGCACGTCGCGGTGGCGCACGAGGCCGGCCTGCTGCTGCCCGAGGCGCGGGTGCTGACGATGGGCGACGTCCGGCCGGTCGTCACGGCCGTCGCCCAGACGGCTCTGAGCGGGCGTGGCCCGTCGGTCGTGCTCGCGTCCGGCGACCCGGGGCTGTTCGGCATCGTCCGGCGGCTGCGCGCCGAGGGCATCGCGCCGGTCGTCCTGCCCGCTGTCTCCTCCGTGGCCGCTGCCTTCGCCCGGGTGGGGCTGCCGTGGGACGACGCGCTGGTGGTCAGCGCACACGGACGCGAGCCGCGCCCGGCGCTGGCTGCCGCCCGGGTCGGTCGCCGGGTCGCCGTGCTGACCGACACCACGACCGGGCCGGCGCAGGTCGGCGCGGCACTCGCGGGACTCGATCGGGTGCTGGTCGTTTGCGAGCACCTCGGGATGCCGGACGAGCGATTGACTCGGGTGTCGCCCGAGCAGGCCGCGCAGCGCAGCTGGGCCGACCCGAACGTCGTGCTCGTCCTCGCTGACGAGCAGGTCAGCGAGCCCGGGTGGATCGTCGGCGGCTGGCCGGCACCGGGCGGGTGGGCGCTGCCCGAGGACGCCTTCGACCACCGCGACTCGATGGTGACCAAGGCCGAGGTCCGTGCCCTTGCACTGGCCCGGCTCGGTCCGGCGCTCGGCACGGTGGTCTGGGACGTTGGCGCCGGGAGCGGGTCGGTCGGCATCGAGTGTGCCCGGTTCGGCGCCGCGGTCGTCGCCGTCGAGCGGGACGCCGAGCAGTGCGCGCGGATGCGGGTCAACGCCGGCGCGCACGCGGTCCGGATGCAGGTGGTCTGTGGCGAGGCGCCCGCGGCGCTGGCCGGGCTGCCCGACCCGGACGCCGCGTTCGTGGGCGGCGGCGGCCCGGAGGTCGTTGCGGCGGTCGCCGCCCGGCAGCCAGCTCGCGTCGTGGTGACCCTAGCTGGGTTGGAGCGGGTGGGCCCGGTACGCGACGTCCTCGCCGGCGCCGGGTACGCCGTCGAGGGCACGCTGCTGTCCGCATCCCGGCTGGCGCCGCTGCCGGACGGTTCCACCCGCCTGGCGGCGACCAACCCCGTTGTCGTCCTGGCCGCCCAGCGGGAGGCGCCGTGATCGGCCTGCTCGCCGCCACCGCAGCCGGCCGCGCGGCTGCCGCCCGGCTGGCCGCCGCCTGGCAGGGCGAGACGCGCAGCTATCCCGGGCCGGTCGGCACCGCACTGCCGGTGGCGTGCCAGGAGTGCGAGGCGCTGGTGTGCTTCCTCGCCACCGGCGCGACAGTGCGCCTGGTCGCGCCCCTGCTCGCCGGCAAGACGCAGGACCCCGCCGTGGTGTGCGTCGACGAGGCCGGACGCTTCGCGGTCGCACTGCTCGGAGGTCACGGCGGCGGGGCGAACCTCCTGGCCGAGCGGGTCGCGGCCGTGCTCGGCGCGACTCCCGTCGTCACCACAGCTACGGACGCGGTCGGCGTGCCGGGCCTGGACTCGCTGGGCTGGCCGATCGAGGGTGACGTCGCGGCGGTCACCCGGGCGATGCTCGACGGCGACCCGGTGCGGCTCGTGGCGGATGCCGTCTGGCCGCTGCCGGCGCTGCCGGCGAACGTGTCGGGCGATGCTTCCCCCGGCGCGCCGCGGCTGCTGGTCACGGACCGGCTGCTCGCGGCCGACCCGGCTGGGCCACCCGAGCCAGAGACCGTTGTACTGCGCCCGCCCTCGCTCACCGTCGGGGTGGGAGCGAGCCGCGGCGTGACCGCGTACGAGGTGCTGCGCCTCGTCGACGCCGCCCTGGCCGGCGGCGGGCTGCATCCGGCCTGCGTCGCGCGGGTGGCCACGGTCGACGCGAAGGCCGACGAGCCCGGCATCGTCGAGGCCGCCCGGCAGCGCGACTGGCCGGTCGTCACCTACCCGGCCCGGCGCCTCGCGCTGGTCGACGTCCCGAACCCGAGCGCGGCGCCGCTCGCTGCCGTGGGCACGCCGTCGGTGGCCGAGGCGGCCGCATTGGCCGAGGGCGGCGAGCTGCTGGTGCCGAAGCGGACCGTCGCGACAATCGGCATCGGGCCGCCGGACGGCTCAGCCGGGGCCGCGCCGATGGCGACCGTCGCCATCGCCCGGCCAACGGTCCGAGGCCGGCTGGCCCTCGTCGGCCTCGGCCCGGGTGCCCGTGACCTGGTCACCCCGCGCGCGGTCGACGAGTTACGTCGCGCGTCAGTGGTGGTCGGGCTCGACCAGTACCTCGACCAGGTCCGCGACCTGCTGCGCCCCGGCACGCGAGTGCTGGCCAGCGGGCTCGGCCACGAGGAGGCCCGGGCCCGGTCGGCCGTCGACGAGGCGCGGGCTGGCCACGCTGTCGCCCTCGTCGGATCGGGCGATGCGGGCGTGTACGCGATGGCGAGCCCGGCGCTGGAGGTCGCGGGTGCCGACATCGACGTGGTCGCCGTTCCGGGCGTGACGGCAAGCCTGGCCGCCGCCGCCCTGCTCGGCGCGCCGCTGGGGCACGACCACGCGTCGGTCTCGCTGTCCGACCTGCACACGCCGTGGGAGGCGATCGAGGCCCGCCTGGCCGCCATCGGCGAGGGCGACCTCGTCGTCAGCCTCTACAACCCCCGCAGCCGCGGCCGCGACTGGCAGCTGCCAGCTGCGCTGCAGCTGCTCGGCAAGCACCGGCGCCCCGACACCCCGGTCGGGGTGGTGCGGGAGGCGACCCGCCCGGATGAGCAGGTCCGCATCACCACGCTGGAGGAGTTGCACCGTGACCCGTCCGTCGTCGACATGCTGAGCGTCGTCATCGTTGGCAGCAGCAACACCCGGCTGGTGGCCGGGCGGATGGTGACGCCCCGCGGCTACACCTGGATGCCCCGGTGACGCCCCCGATGACGCCGCCGATGACGCCGCCGATGACGCCGGTCGCCATGATGCCGCCGGTCGAGGTCCTGGCCTGTCAGGGGTGCGGCGCCTGCCTGCTGACCTGCCCCGAGCACGCGATCGTCCCCCGCGCCCGCGGCCTGGACGTGCGGGGCGACCGCTGCACCGGGTGCGGCGAGTGCATCGAGGTCTGCCCGGTCGACGCCATCGAGTGGACCGACCGATGAGCGTGCTCGCAGCGCCCACTCCCCGGGCGGCGCGAAGGCCCCGGGCCTTCACGCGCGCCCAACGGCTGCGGCTGATCGGAGTGCTCGCCGCCGTCGTCGGACTGCACCTGGCCGGTCTGATCCTCTACCTGCGCTCCTCCCACGCCGGAGCCGGGGGCGCGGGGGTGCTCGCGGGTGCGGGAACTCTCGCATACACCCTCGGGGTCCGGCACGCCTTCGACGCCGACCACATCGCCGCCATCGACGACACGACCCGGCTGATGGTGCGGCGGGGCCAGCGGCCGGTCGGGGTCGGCTTCTTCTTCGCGATGGGCCACTCGTCCGTTGTCGTCGTCCTCGCCGTCATCGTCGCCCTCGCTGCGGGGGCTGCCACGCGAGGCGCTGTCGACTCGTTCCGCGCCGTCGGCGGGAGCGTCTCGACCGTCGTGGCCATGCTGTTCCTGGCGCTGGTCGCGGGCCTCAACGCGGTCGTGCTGCGCGGCATCGTCCAGCTGTGGCGGCGACTGCGAGCCGGCGCGCTGGACGAGCGGGAGCTCGACGAGCTGCTGGCCGACCGCGGGCTGGTCAACCGGCTGCTCGGCGGCCGCGCACGGGCGCTGGTCCGGTCGTCGTGGCACATGGCGCCGCTCGGCGCGCTGTTCGGGCTCGGGTTGGAGACGGCATCCGAGGTGACGCTGCTGACCCTGTCCGCGGGCAGCGCAGCGGGTGCAGCGGGAGCCGCAGGCACGGGCGGCGGTCCCAGTGGTCTGCCGATCGGCGCCGTGCTCGCGCTGCCGCTGCTGTTCGCCGCCGGGATGAGCGCCTTCGACACACTCGACGGGCTGCTGATGGCCCGGGCGTACTCGTGGTCGGCGCGCACGCCCGTCCGCACGCTGTACTACACGATGGCGACCACGGCGATGACCGTGGCCGTCGCGGCCTTCGTCGCCTCCGTCTACCTCGCCGGTGTGCTGGTCGATGCGGCCGACGTCGGCTTCCTCGGGCCGTACGCGGGCCTGGCCGACCACTTCGAGGCGCTGGGCTACGGCATCGTCGCCACGTTCGTGCTGTCGTGGTCGGCGGCCGCGCTGCTGTGGCGAGTCGGCGGGTTCGAGCAGCGGTACGCGCCGGCGGCGGCGCCGACCCTGGTGGACGAGCCCGGGCAGGTGGCGCAGTGACCCGCGTCGTGCATCCCATCGAGCAGGAGTCGTACGCGATCCTGCGCCGCCGCACCGACCTGTCGCACCTGCCGCCCCTGTCGCGCGCGGTGGTCGAGCGCGTCGTGCACGCGAGCGCCGACGTCGGCTACGCCGGCGACCTGGTGCTCGACGAGCGGTCTCTGGAGTCGGGCCGCGCGGCGCTGGCTGCCGGTGCGCCGGTGGTCGCCGACGTGGCCATGGTCGCGGCGGGCATCACCGGGCGAGAGGTCGTCTGCCGGGTGCGCACCGCGGTGCCGCGCGGCGGGGAGACCCGGTCCTCGGCGGCGGTGCGCGAGGCGCTGGACGAGGTCGGCCCCGGCGCGGTTTGGGTCGTGGGGTGCGCCCCGACGGCCCTGCAAACCCTGATCGAGCTGTCCCGGTCGGGTGGCGCCGCGCCCGCCCTCGTCGTCGGGCTGCCGGTCGGTTTCGTCGGCGCGGCGGAATCGAAGGCAGCACTGCGCGCATCGGGACTGCCCGCATTGTCGAACGTGTCGGAGAAGGGCGGGTCGGCCGTCGCAGCCGCCGCCGTCAACGCCCTGCTGTATGCCGAGGAGCCCGCGTGAGCAGCACGATCAGTACGTCCGCCCCAGTGACGCGAGCCCGGTCCGCGACCGCACGCGCCGTGCCCCTGCTGATCGCCGGGCACGGTACCCGCAGCAGTCAGGGCGTCGAGCAGTTCGACGCCTTCGTGGCGAGGGTTCGCCGCCGGCTCGCCGCCGACGGGGTCGAGGTCGCCGGCGGCTTCATCGAGCTGGCGCCGCCACCGCTGACCGACGCCGTCGGCGCCCTGGTCGCCGCGGGCCACCGGCGGCTCGCGGTCGTGCCGCTGGTGCTGGTCGCCGCCGGCCACGGCAAGGGTGACATCCCGGCGGCGATGGCACGCGAGACCGTCCGGCATCCCGGGCTCGGCTACGTTTACGGGCGGCCGCTGTGGCCGCACCACGCACTGCTGACCGCTCTCGAGGAGCGCATCGACGCGGCGACCGACACGGGGCTGTCCAGGTGGTCGCGGGCCGACGTGACGGTGGTGCTGGTCGGGCGCGGCTCGACCGATCCCGACGCCAACGCCGAGGTCGCCAAGGCCGCCCGGCTGCTGTGGGAGGGCCGCGGGTTCGCCGGGGTGGAGACCTCGTTCATCTCGCTGGCCGAGCCGTCGGTCCCGCAGGTGCTGGAGCGGGCCCGGCGGCTGGGGGCCCGCCGGATCGTCGTCGCTCCGTACTTCCTGTTCGCCGGGGTGCTGCCGGACCGCATCATCGAGCAGTCTCGCGCGTGGGCCGCGGCGCAGCCGGAGGTCGAGGTGCGCGTGGCCGGGCTGCTCGGGGATGCACCTTCGCTGGTCGATGTGGTGCTGGAGCGCTACGCCGAGGCGCTCGGCGGGGACATCCGGATGAACTGCGACACCTGCCTGTACCGGGTAGCGCTGCCGGGAGTGGAGGAGCGCGTGGGCGCCCCCCAGCGACCGCACGACCACCCGCACGACCCCACCGACCCGCACGCGCACGCGCACGGTCACGGGCATGCCCACGACTGAGCCCGACCTGCATCACCATGGCGATGCGGAGACCAGCCCGGGCCTGACCGACCTGGCCGTCAACGTCCGCCTGCCCGCCCCACCACGGTGGCTGCAGGAGGCGCTGACCGAGAGCCTTGTCGACCTCGCCGCCTACCCGGATGTGACCCGCGCCCGCGCCGCCGTGGCCGCGCGCCACCACCGTCCGCCCGAGGAGGTGCTGCTGACCGCCGGCGCCGCCGAGGCGTTCGTCCTGCTCGCCCGCGCCCTCAGACCGCGCCACGCTGTCGTCGTCCACCCTCAGTTCACCGAGCCCGAGGCTGCGTTGGCCGCCGCCGGGCACCCCGTCGAGCGGGTGCTGCTGCGCTCGGACGACGGTTTTCGGCTGTGCCCGCACGGCCCGCAAGTCCCGCATGCGATACCGGCCGACGCCGACCTCGTCGTCATTGGAAATCCCACGAACCCGACCTCGGTACTGCATTCCGCCGATGACCTGGCCCGCCTCGCGCGACCCGGGCGCACGCTCGTGGTCGACGAGGCCTTCATGGATGCCGTCCCAGGCGAGCCCGAGAGCCTCACCGAGCGACGCGACCTGCCCGGGCTGGTCGTCGTCCGCAGCCTGACCAAGACCTGGGGCCTGGCTGGGCTGCGCGTCGGCTACCTGCTTGCCGCGGGCGACCTGCTCGCCCCCCTGGCCGCCGCCCAGCCGCTGTGGGCCGTATCGACGCCCGCACTCGTCGCGGCGGAGCGGTGCAGCGCCAAGGATGCGGTGGCCGAAGCGCAGCGGGCAGCCCGGAGCGCGGATGTCGACCGCGAGCACCTGGCGGCCGGGCTCCGCCGCCTCGAGGTGACGGTAGCCGGCGACCCGCGCGCACCCTTCGTCCTCGTCCGGCTACCCGGCGCGGACCGGATCCGCCGGCAGCTGCGCGGTCGGGGCTGGGCGCTCCGCCGCGGCGACACCTTCCCCGGGCTCGGCGTTGACTGGCTACGCATCGCGGTCCGCAGCCGTGACGTGACCGACGCCTTCCTCGCCGACCTCGCCACCCTCCTTCGCCCCACGCCGACAGCACCCCTGGAAAGGACCCCTGCATGAGCCTGCTCGAGGACACCATCGCCGCGATCACGCCGCCCGACACCGCCGCGAAGGCCGAGGCGCGCGCCCACCAGGACAGGTTGACCAAGCCGCGGGGGTCGCTCGGCGTGCTCGAGGACCTGTCGGTGCAGCTGGCCGGCATCGCCGGTGAGAGCCCGCCGCCGATGCCCGAACCGGCCGCCGTCGCCGTATTCGCCGCCGACCACGGGGTGCACGCGCAGGGCGTCACCCCCTGGCCGCAGGAAGTCACCGGGCAGATGGTGGCGAACTTCCTCGCGGGCGGAGCGGTGGTCAACGCGGTCGCCGCCCAGCTCGGCGCCATCGTCGTCGTGGTCGACGTCGGGGTGGCAGGTGACGTGGATGCGGTTCCCGGGCTGCTCGACCGCAAGGTCCGCCGGGGCACCGCCGACATGACTCAGCAATCGGCGATGACGCGCGCCGAGGCGGTCCGCGCGCTGGAGACCGGCGTCGAGGTGGCCCGCGAGCTGGTCGAGGCCGGCCACCGCTGCCTGCTCACCGGCGACATGGGCATCGCGAACACCACGGCGTCGGCCGCGCTCATCGCCGTGCTGACCGGTCGCGACCCGGCGGAGGTCACCGGCCGCGGCGCGGGCGTCGATGTCGAGACCCTCGCCCGAAAGGCCATGGTGGTGCGCGCCGCGATAGTTCGGCATCACCCCGACCCGGCCGACCCCGTCAGCGTGCTGGCCGCGGTCGGCGGACTGGAGCACGCCGGGCTCGCGGGGTTCATGCTCGGCGCCGCCGCCCTGCGCGTGCCCGTGCTGCTCGACGGCGTGATCGCGGGAGCGGCCGCGCTGGTAGCTGCCGCACTGGCGCCGAATGTCGTCGGCTACCTCGTCGCCGGGCACCTCTCGACCGAGCCGGGCGCCCGGGCCGCCCTCGACCAGCTGGGCCTGCGCCCCCTGGTCGACCTCGACCTGCGCCTGGGCGAGGGGTCGGGCGCCCTGCTCGCCCTGCCGCTGGTGCAGACCGCGGTCCGGGTGCTGCGGGATGTCGCCACCTTCGACGGCGCTGGAGTGACGGACAAGGACGGGTAGGGGTTGCTCACGCGCGGCTGCGTCCGAACTGCATGTGTCATCCGCTCGCCCTCACCGGTCGGCCGGCTCGTCGTGCGCGACGCGCCAGCGGTCGGAGGGAGACATATGCAGTTTCGACCGAGCGCCTCCCTGCCCAACCGCCGCCACCGCGCTGGGCCAGTCCAGCCCGACGCGTGTCCCGCCGTGTGGGACGATGACGGAGATGCTGGACCATGCCGCCGCCAGCAAGCAGGCGCCCTCCGTTCCGGTCGGTGACGCGGATCCCGCGGGTCCCGCGGACCCCCGGCGCGCCCGCCGGCTTGCCTGGCTGTACGAGGTCGCGGTCATCCTCGTCGGCTACGCGTTCTACAGCTACATCCGCAACCTCGTCACCGCCCGCGAAGGCGAGGCGGTCGACCGCGCTCGGCACCTCGTCGACTGGGAGAAGGCGCTCGGGACCTACCACGAGCGAGGACTCAACCACTTCGTCGCGGACCACCACTGGCTCGCCTACTTCTCGAACTACTACTACGCCACCATGCACTTCGCGGTGACGATCGGCGTCGGCATCTGGATCTATCGCTGCCATCCGGAGTACGCGCGGGGCCTGCGCAGCGCCTGGTACGGGATGAACGTGGCGGCGCTGTTCGGCTTCGCCTTCTTCGCGCTCGCTCCGCCGCGGCTGCTGCCCGGCGGCGGCTATATCGACACCGTGGTGCGATTTCACACCTGGGGATCGTGGGGCGACCAGTCGGTCTCGTCGCACTCCAACCAGTACGCCGCGATGCCCTCGATGCACATCGGCTGGTCGACATGGGTGGCGATCTCCGTCGTGGCCCTCGCCAGCCGGCGTTGGGTGCGGGTGCTCGGCGCGCTCTACCCACTCGTCACGCTTTTCGTGATCGTCGGCACCGGCAACCACTACTTCCTCGACGCAGTCGGCGGGCTGCTCGCGTTGGGCGCCGGTTTCCTCCTCGTCCGGCTGGTCACCGCGAAGCGGGTGCTGCCACCGCTGCGCAGGAACGCCCGGGGGGCACCAGGCTGACCTCGAGCCGCAGCCGGCCGTGCCCTGGGTCGGCAACCACCCGGGTCCACTCGCCGGCTCGGCCGGCGCAGCCGCCGTCGGCCCGCAGCCACCTGTTCCAGCGCACCTGCAGCACCGCGGCCGCCGGCTGCTCCATGGCCACCCCCGGCGTCCGTGCCAGCGTCACGCTGCTGCGCCCCACTGCCTGCACGAGGAGGTCGCCGCGGGCGAGCGGGGCCGGGCGCGTGATCGCGTACAGCGTCCAGTGCTCACCGCGCCACACCGGCTGCAGGTAGTCGAGGCCACGCCGCACCAAAGCGCCCTCGGCGACGCTCGCGAAGTCGAGCGGGGCGTCGGGCAGCGCCACCCACGCGGCGGCATGGGCGTCGAGGAAGGAACGGTAGAAGGCGGCATTCAGCGGGGCCCGCCCGTAGAAGATGGGGTTCAGGGCGCTGTCGACCTGCCGCTCCCACCCGCGGGCAAGCGGCACCCGCGTGGCGACCTCCGCCGCCGACCAGTGTGTGCGTGGGTCGACGACCTCCACCCGCTGCCCGGGCAGGACACGCGGCACGAGCTCGGCCAGCAGCGGCCGGTAGTACGCCGCCGACGCGCTCGCATCGGTGCTGCGGACGAGCTCCTGGCGCACGTTGCGCTCCGGCCACCACAGCAGCGGCACCGCGATCAGTGCGACGGCGAGCGCCGGCAGCGGCGACCAGGCGATCAGCACCGGGGCACCCCACAGCAGCGCCAGGCGTTCGGCGTTGCTGCCGACGGGGCTGGTCAGCAGGTACGCGGCGAGGACGAGCACGACCGACAGCAGCGCCCCGACCTGCAGCAGCCGGGCTCGCCTGCCATAGAGGGCGGGCAGCAGCCCGACGGATGCGACGAGTGACGGGCGCAGCGCGATGGCGGTGAACGGCATCCGGCCGGGCTCGGGGAACAGCATCGCGACGGCCAGCACGGGAGCGGCCGCGGCGGCGGCGAGCAGCAGGGCGGCCCGCCGATGCCCGGGCGCGGCACACACGGCAGCGGCGGCGACCAGGCCGAGAAGCAGCGCCGCGACCGGGCTCGCGAGGCCGGTCAGCACCGCGAGCACTAGTGCGGCGGCCAGCAGCGGCCGGCCCCGCTCCCGCTCCGCGCGAACGACGAGGCAGACGAGGGCGCCGAGCCCCAGCGCGGTCCCGACGGCGAACGTGACCCGGCCGGCGACGATGTTGGCCGTGGCGAGCACCGCGAACGCCGCGGCGCCCGCCCGGGGTCGCGGCGACGCCCGCACGAGCCGGGCGAACAGCGCGACAGCGCAGACCGTCGCCACGGCACCGACCACCGCTACGCCGAGCGCGGCCATCACCGGCGGGACCAGCAGGCTGTAGCCGGGGGTCGTGACACCACCGAACCAGCCGGTCCACCACAGCGTTGCCCCGGCGGTGCGCGCCCGGGCGGTCTGTGCGGCCAGGTCAGGAACCGGCGGCACCACGGCCAGCCAAGCGACAAGGAGAACGGTCGCCAGCCCGGTGGCGAGGGCGACGGGCGAGGCGAGCAGGCGCCTCGGCAGAGCTGGCTGGGCTGGCAGAAGGGGCTGGGCCGCCCGCTCTTGCGGCGCCGCCCGCGGCCTCACGGAGCGAGCAGGAAGCCCGCTACCGCGGGGGTGACGACCTCAGGGGCCTCCTCGTGCGGCCAGTGCCCGACGCTGGGGACGGTCAGCATCCGCACGCTCGCGGGCCCGGCGCTGCGGCCGAGGTCGCGCACCACGGCCTCGCCGCTGCGCAGCGGCACGGACGGGTCACGCACGCCCCAGACGACCAGCGAGCGCTCGGGCGTCGGACCTGCAGGGCGCTGGCCGTCCCCAGCGCCACCGGCCGGCACCTTCGCCCGGCGCACGGCCGCCCGGTAGTAGCCGAGCATCGCGTCGACCCGCTCGGGCTCGGCGTAGGCGTTGCGGTAGGCGCGCAGTGCCGCCGGCTCCACCGGCCGCGGTCCCTTCCAGGCGTAGCGGAACATCAGGCTGGTGATCTGCCGCCCGACCCGCTGGAACGCCCGCGGCGGCCCATAGCCGAACAGGGGGATGTGAAAGCCGCGCACCACGTCGACCTTGTGCCAGGGGAAGGAGATGACGACGAGGCGCCGCACCCTGGCCGGGAACGCTGTCGCCAGGGCGAGTGCCGCACCACCGCCCCAGTCATGGCCGACCACGTCGACGGCAGTGGTGCCAACCTCCTCGGCGAGGAACGCTTCGAGGGTGCGGGCGACCGACGGCAGATCGTAGGCGCCGCCGAACGCTGACGACCCGAGTCCTGGCAGGTCAGGGGCCAGCACTACCCGCTCGTCACCGAGCGCGCGCATCAGGTGCCGCCAGGTCAGCGACGTCTCAGGCACGCCGTGCAGCAGCAGCACCGGCGGCGCATCGCCCGGACTCGGCGGGTTGGACCGGCGCAGCGCCAGGCTACGGCCGTCGGCCTCGGCCATCCGCGGCGCCGGCATTCCCACGACGAGCGCGAGCTCGGCCGACTGGCCATCGCCCGAGGGCATCGCGTCAGCCGCGGACATCACGCCTCCTGCTCACGCGCGAACAGCGCATCGACGACGGCTCGGGCCCGCTCGCCGCGCCGGCGATGGTCCTTCAGCAGGGCCGGCCCATCGGAGGCAGAGTAGCCGAGCGCGGTGGCGACGCCGGCGAGCGCCCGCCCCTCTCCCGGCAGCACGTCGGAGAACCGGCCGGTGGTCAGCAGCACCGCGTTGCGTGCCCGCGCCGCCTGGCACCACGCCTGCACCAGCGCGTCGCGCTCGTCCCCGGACAGCAGGCCGGCATCTGCGGCCACCCGCAGGGCCGGCACCGTGCTCGTCGTGCGCAGGGCGGGCACGGCGACGGCATGCCGCAGCTGCAGCAGCTGAGCGGCCCACTCCACGTCGGTCAAGCCGCCGGGGCCGAGCTTGAGGTGCAGCGACCGGTCGACCCGCCGCGGCATGCGCTCGAGCTCCATCCGCCGCTTGAGCCGGGCGATCTCGTGCACCGCATCGCGGTCCAGCGACTCCGGGTACCGGACGGTGTCGGCCAGGGCCAGGAACCGGGCGCCGAGGTCGGCGTCACCCGCGGCCAGCTCGGCCCGGAGCAGCGCCTGCGCCTCCCAGCCCAGCGACCAGCGCCGGTAGTAGGCCGTGTACGAGGCCAGCGACCGGGTCAGCGGCCCCGAGCGACCCTCGGGACGCAGACCCATGTCGATGACCAGTGGCGGGTCGGCCGCGGGAAGGCCGAGCAGCCGGCGCATCTCCTCCGCGACGGCCTGGGCAGCGCGGCCGGCGTCCTGCTCCGGTGCCCGCTCACCGTCGGCGCCGGGCTGGGCCTCGTGCACGAACAGCACGTCGGCGTCGCTGGAGTACGCCATCTCGCGCCCCCCGAGCCGGCCGAGTGCGATGACCGCGAGCCCGACCGGCAGCCGCCGCCCCCAGCCGCCCTCCACGGTGCGGAACGCCACCTCGAGCGTGGCCTCGAGCAGGGCCAGGGTCACGTCGGACAGGGCCCTGCCGACGGTCTCGACGTCGATCAGGCCCAGCAGGTCCGCACAAGCGATGCGCAGCAGCTCGGTGCGGCGCACGGCCCGGACCGCGGCCGCCGCGGTGCGTGCCTCGCCCTGGTCGGGCCGGGTGGGGTCCGACCACCGCCGCGCGACGGCGAGGAGCGCCGGCTCCAGCGCGCTGCGGCTGCGGGGTTCGAGCGCCTCGTCACTGCGCAGCAGCTGCACCGACTCCGGCGCGCGGGTCATCAGGTCGGCGACGTACGGGCTGCTGGCCAGCAGGCGGGCGAGGCGCTGCGCGGCATGGCCCTCGTCGCGCAGCAGGCGCAGGTACCACGGGGTCGAGCCGAGCGCGTCGCTGACCCGGCGGTAGGCCAGCAGCCCAGCGTCGGGGTCGGCGGCGTCGGCGAACTCACCCAGCATCGCCGGCAGCAGCATCCGCTGGATCGTGGCGGTACGGCTGACCCCCGTGGTCAGGGCGGCCAGGTTCCGCAACGCCGATGCGGGTTCGGCGAACCCCAGGGCCTGCAGCCGGCGGCGAGCCGACTCCGGCGAGAGGGTGAGGTCGGGCTCCGGCAGCCGCGCGACGGCGCCGAGCAGCGGCCGGTAGAACAGCTTCTCGTGCAGCCGGCGGACCTCCCGGGCCTGCTTGTCGTGCTCGGCGGCGAGCGCCTCGGGGTCGCGGAACGCCATCGAGCGGGCCAGCCAGCGCAGCTCGGCCTCGCCCGTCGGGACGGTGTGGGTGCGCCGCAGCTGCTGCAGCTGGATCCGGTGCTCGAGGGTCCGCAGGAACCGGTAGGACGCCGCGAGAGAGACCGCATCGACGCGGCCGACGTAACCATGCCTGGCCAGCGCCTCCAGCGCGCGCAAGGTGGTCGGGCTGCGCACCCCGTCGTCGTACTGGCCGTGCACGAGCTGCAGCAGCTGCACCGCGAACTCGACGTCGCGCAGCCCGCCGGGGCCAAGCTTGACCTGCCGGGAGGCCTGCTCCGCGGGGACGGACTGCTCGACGCGCCGCCGCATCGCCTGGACGTCGTCGACGAACCCGGGGCGCGAGCCGGCAGACCAGACCAGCGGTGCGACCAGGTCGACGAAGGCCTGGCCCAGCGCGGCGTCGCCCGCTACCGGGCGTGCCTTGAGCAGCGCCTGGAACTCCCAGCCGCTGGCCCACCGCCGGTAGTAGCCCTCGTGGCTGGGGAGGGTGCGCACCAGCGGCCCGGCCCTGCCCTCGGGGCGCAGCGCGGGGTCGACCGGAAACATCGCGGGCTCGGTGCCCGCCTCGGCGCAGCCTCGCATCATCGCCTCGGCCAGCCGGGTCGCCGTGCGCATCGACGCGGCGTCGTCTCGGGTTCCGTCGGGCTTGGGCTCGGGGCGGGCGACGAAGATGACGTCGACGTCGCTGACGTAGTTCAGCTCCTGGCCGCCGCACTTGCCCATGACGATCACGGCGAGACTGACGGGTGCAGCGCCACCCGACAGCTCCTGCTGTGCGAGCCGCAGCGCTCCCGACAGCGCCTGCTCGGCCAGCTCGGCGAGCCGCGCGCCGACGGCGTCGAAGCTCACCTCCGCCCGCAGGTCGAGGGCGCCCAGCACTGCCAGCTCGCACCGGTAGGCGGCACGCAGGGCGTCCAGATCGGCCGCCGCGCTGATGTCGGCCGGCTTGGCATCGACGAGGCGCCGCCAGTCCTCGGGGTGGCGGACGAGATGGTCGCCGAGGGCGGTGCTCGCTCCGAGGACGGCGATGAGGCGCCGCTCGAGAACCGGGTCGTCCGCCAGCGCGGCCAGCAGCGCGGGCCCGCTGGATGCCGCCATGCGCTGCAGCGCCCCCAGCGCCAGGTCGGGGTTCGCGGCGCGGGCAACAGCGACGACCCGCGCCTCGCCAAGCCCAGTTGTCTCCATGGTCCGAGCCGCTGCCTCGACGTCGACGAAGCCCAGCCGCGCCAGCCTGGCGGGCAGGCCGCTGGTACGCCTGCCACCTGCGCTCGGGGGCGGCGGCGACTCGAGGCCGGCACGGCTCACAGCATCGGGAGGTAACGGTCGATCTCGAACGGGGTGACCGAGCGCCGGTAGTCGGCCCACTCGGCCCGCTTGTTGGCCAGGAAGAAGTCGAAGACGTGCTCGCCGAGGGTCTCGCGAACCAGTTCGGAACGCTCCATCACGGCGATGGCAGCGGCGAGCGAGTCCGGCAGCGGCTCCATGCCCAGCGAGCCTCGCTGCGAGTCCGACAGCGCCCAGACATCGTCGTCGGTCCCCTGCGGCAGCTCGTAGCCCCTGTCGATGCCCTGCATACCCGCGGCGAGCACGAGCGCGAAGGACAGGTAAGGGTTGCACGCCGGGTCGGGCAGCCGGAACTCCACCCGGGTCGAGTTGGGCTTGTTCGGCTTGTACATCGGCACGCGTACCAGCGCCGAGCGGTTGTTCTGCCCCCACGCTGTATGTGCGGGCGCCTCACCGCCCCACGACAGCCGCTTGTAGGAGTTGACCCACTGGTTGGTGACGGCAGTGATCTCCGGGGCGTGCACGAGCAGCCCGGCGATGAACCTACGGGCGACGGGCGAGAGCTTCAGCGGGTCGGAAGCGTCGTAGAACGCGTTGCGGTCACCCTCGAACAGAGACAGGTGGGTGTGCATGGCCGACCCCGGCTGGTCGGCGAACGGCTTGGGCATGAAGGTGGCGTACACACCCTGGGCCTCGGCGACCTCCTTGATGACCAGCCGGAAGGTCATCACGTTGTCAGCCGTCGTCAGGGCGTCGGCGTAGCGCAGGTCGATCTCCTGCTGCCCCGGCGCCACCTCGTGATGGCTGAACTCGACCGAGATGCCCATCTGCTCGAGCATCGTGATGGCGTCGCGGCGGAAGTCGTGCGAGACGTCGTGCGGCGTTAGGTCGAAGTAGCCACCGTCGTCGACCGGGCGCGGCACCGGCTGGCCGGGTGTCGGCCGGTCGCGCAGGAGAAAGAACTCGATCTCGGGATGGGTGTAGAAGGCGAATCCGGCGTCGGAGGCCCGCTTCAAGGTGCGGCGCAGCACGTGGCGCGGGTCGGCGGGCGACGGCGTGCCGTCGGGAAGCAGCAGGTCACAGAACATCCGCGCGGCGCCGGGCACCTGCCCGCGCCAAGGCAGCACCTGGAAGGTCGAGGGGTCGGGCCGGGCAAGCATGTCGGACTCGGTCACTCTGGTAAGACCTTGGATGGCCGAGCCGTCAAAGCCGATGCCCTCGTCGAAAGCGCTCTCGAGCTCGGCCGGCGCGACGGCGACCGACTTGAGAACACCCAGGACGTCGGTGAACCAGAGCCGGACGAAACGCACGTCGCGCTCTTCCAGCGTGCGAAGGACGAACTCCTGCTGCTTGTCCATGTGGCCTATCCTCGCAGGTCAGGGGCTCGCTAGGGGCTGGTAGTCGGCGCTGGGTCCGCACGAGCACTGGGCACCGTCCGAACGTGGCTCCACGCTAGCTCCACGACGCTGTGGGTGCGTTGGTCCGAGCGCGGCATGAGGTGGGGCGCAGGTGCGCAGTAGCTTCTCGGCCGCCGCGTGCCCGAGACATTCCTGCATGACCTCGACCGACTCACCCCTCCTGCGCCCAGAGCCGGTGGGGCAGTTGCCCAAGCGCGCGGGTTTGACCTGGGCCGGACGAGGACCGACGCCGGCTGATCACTTGGAGTGAGCTCTCATCAGGCGGCGAGCTTGTCCCTATGCAGGGCCCAAAGTCCCGGTTTAGGGTCACCTACGCCCCTGCCTGACGCCGCAGCTGACCAGCAAGGATGGAACCGTGAGTCACGACACGCTTGCCCGCTGGCAGTTCGGCATCCTGACCGTCTACCACTTCATCTTCGTGCCGCTGACGATCGGCCTGTCCCTACTCGTCGCCGGGATGCACACCGCCTGGTACCGCAGCCGGTCCGACGTCTGGCGCCGGGCCACCCAGTTCTGGGGCAAGCTGTTCCTGATCAACTTCGCCATCGGTGTGGTGACCGGCATCGTGCAGGAGTTCCAGTTCGGGATGAACTGGAGCGCCTACTCCCGCGTCGTGGGCGACATCTTCGGCGCACCGCTGGCGATGGAGGGGCTGCTCGCCTTCTTCCTCGAGTCGACCTTCCTCGGGCTGTGGATCTTCGGATGGAACCGGCTGCCGGCCCGTCTGCATCTGGCCTCGATTTGGGCGGCCTCGATCGGGACCGTCATCTCGGCCTACTTCATCCTCGCCGCCAACTCATGGATGCAGCACCCCGTCGGCTGGCGGTACAACGCCCAGCGCGGCCGGGCGGAGCTGACCAGCATCTGGGCCGTGCTCACCAACTCCGTGCAGCTGGTCACCTTCCCGCACGTCGTGCTCGGCGCCCTGCTGACGGGCGCCATGGTGATCGTCGGGGTCTCCGCCTGGCACCTTCGCAAGGGCAACGAGGTCGCCCTGTTCACGGCCTCCATGCGGATGGGGCTCGTCGTGGCGCTCGTCTCGGCCACCGGGGTGTCGCTGGTCGGCCACCTGCAGGGGCAGGTGATGACCAAGGTGCAGCCCATGAAGATGGCCTCGGCCGAGGCGCTGTGGCACACCGAGCGCGGCGCCGACTTCTCCCTGTTCGCCATCGGTGACGTCAACGGCGGCAGTAACAAGATCGACATCAGCATCCCCGGCGCCCTGTCACTGATCGCCACCGACTCCCCGAACGGCACGGTCCAGGGAGTCACCGAGCTGCAGCGCGAGTACGAGCAGCGCTTCGGCCCGGGCGACTACACCCCGGTCATGGGCGTCACCTTCTGGATGTTCCGCCTCATGATCGGCTTCGGGACCCTGGCCGCGCTGATCGCGCTGCTCGGCCTCGTCCAGCTGCGGCGCGGGCGGCTCCAGCGCAGCCGGCTGCTGCTCACGGTCGCCATCTGGGGCAGCGCACTGCCGTTCCTCGCCAACTCGGTCGGCTGGATCTTCACCGAGATGGGCCGGCAGCCGTGGCTCGTGTTCGGCTTGCTGCGCACTCGGGACGGGGTCTCGCCGGGTGTCTCCACCGGCGAGGTGATTGCGACGCTCACCGGCTTCACCGCGCTGTACGGCGTCCTCGCCGTCGTCGCCTTCGGGCTGTTCCTCAAGCACGGGCGGCGGGGACCGGACCCCGAGCCCGTGGCCGTACCGGCAGGGGAGACGCAGCCCGAACCCGAGCTCGTCCTGGCCTACTGAGTCCTTCTGGGTTTCCGGGACCTCCTGGCCCGTCCGGCGTACGAGCTTCTGACACTCCTGAAAGGACTGCGGAGATGTTGCGCGAGACCTGGTTCCTTCTGATCGGCGTGCTGTGGGCCGGCTTCTTCCTCCTGGAGGGATTCGACTTCGGTGTCGCCCTGATCGCCCCGTTCGTGAGCCGGGACGAGGTCGACCGCTCGGTCGCTCTCGGCACCCTCGGCCCGGTCTGGGACGGCAACGAGGTCTGGCTGATCGTCGCCGGCGCCGGCACGTTCGCGGCCTTCCCTGAGTGGTACGCGAGCCTGTTCAGCGGCTTCTACCTGGCGCTGTTCCTGCTGCTCGTCGGGCTGATCCTGCGAGGCATCTGCATCGAGTACCGCCACCGGGTGGAGTCCGCGCGGGGCCGCGCGCGGTGCGACGCCGGGCTGTTCGTCGGCAGCCTGCTGCCCGCGCTGCTGATCGGGGTGGCGTTCGCCGACATGATGCGGGGCCTGAAGATGGACGCCAGCCACGTGATCACCGGCGGCTTCTTCGACCTCGTCACGCCGTACGGGCTGCTCGGGGGCCTCGCCACGCTGGTGCTGTTCTGCCTGCACGGAGCGGTTTTCCTCGCGCTGAAGTCCGCCGGCCCGGTCAGTGAGCGCTCCGCGCGGCTGGCGCGGGTGCTGGGCCCTGCCGCTGTCATCGTCGTCGGCGGCTTCCTGCTGTGGACGGCCCTGTCCTATCGGGCAAGCGCGGGCAGCGTGCTGTTCTCCGTCCTCGTGGTGGGCGCCATCGCGGCAGCCGCTGTGCTCGCCCGGCGCGGCCGTGACGGCTTCGCCTTCCTCGCCAGCGCCGTCGCCACGATGAGCCTCGTGGCGGTGTACTTCTTCGCCCTGCACCCCGCCGTCCTGCCGGCCCGCAACAACCCGGCCTTCACCCTGACGATCGACAACGCCTCGTCGAGCCCGTACACGCTCAAGGTCATGACGATCGTCGCCCTGCTGATGACGCCGATCGTGCTGGCCTACGAGGCGTGGTCCTACTGGGTGTTCCGCAAGCGGCTGTCCCGCGACGACGTGCACCTGCCCGAGCCGCGCCAGCCGCTGTCGACCCGCCCGCAGGAGCAGGCGGGGGCGGGGGCGGGATGAGACCGCTCGACCCCGCGCTGCTACGCCGGGCACCAGCGCTTCGCGCCTACCTCGCGGCCCTGGGCGTCCTGGGTGCGGCGTCGGCCGGGCTGATCCTCGCCCAGGCAGTGCTGCTGTCAGCGATGATCACCCGTGCCGCGCTGGGAGGTGCGGGGCAGCACGAGCTCGCCGGCAGCCTCCTCGCCCTGCTGGCCGTCGTCGTCGCCCGTGCCGTGGTCGCCTGGCTCACCGCCAGGGCCGGCGTACGGGCAGCGGCCGGCGCCCGCGCCCAGCTGCGGTCGGCGCTGCTGGCTGGCGCGCTGCGCCGCGGCCCTGCCTGGCTGGCCGGCGAGCGCGCAGGAGAGCTCGCCCTGACGGCCACGACGGGGCTCGACGCCCTCGACGGCTACGTCACCCGCTACCTGCCGCAGCTCGTGCTCGCCGTCCTGGTCCCGGTCGCCCTGCTGGCCCGCGTGGCCTGGGCGGACCCGACGTCGGCGCTCACGATGGGGCTGACGCTGCCCCTCATCCCGGTGTTCATGGTGCTGATCGGCAAGACCGCCCAGCAGCGGATGCAGTCCCAGTGGGCGCTGCTCGGCCAGCTGTCAGGGCACTTCCTCGACATCGTCGAGGGGCTGCCGACGCTACGGGTGTTCGGCCGGGCACGGGCTCAGGTGGAGGCGGTCCGCCGGGCCACCGACAGGTACCGGGCGGAGACGATGTCGACCCTGCGCGTTGCCTTCCTGTCCGCGCTGGTCCTCGAGCTGCTGGCGACGCTGTCCGTGGCGCTCGTCGCCGTCTCGATCGGGCTGCGCCTGGTGCAGGGCCGGCTCGACCTGCAGACGGCCCTGCTCGTCCTGCTGCTGGCCCCCGAGGTCTACCTGCCGCTGCGTCAGGTTGGTATGGCCTTCCACGCCTGCGCCGACGGGCTCGAGGCGGCCGCCCGAGCGATGGACATCGCCGTGGACGAGCCTGACACGGCGCTGTCCACGGCCGCCAGCGGGACCGACCCGGCCGCATCGACGGCGACCGTGCGCCTGCCCCTGCCGCCGCACGTGCGGGTGTGCGACCTGACCGTCCGCTATCCGGGCCGTGACCTGCCGGCCCTCAGCGGGGTCTCCTTCGACGTCGCAGCCGGAGAGGTCGTCGCCCTGACCGGCCCCAGTGGCATCGGCAAGAGCACGGTGCTGGCCGCCCTGCTCGGGTTCGTGCCTGCGGCGCCGGGCACCGTGTGCGTGGACGGTCACCACCCCGCCGAGCTCGACCGTGCCGCGACAGCCTGGGTGCCGCAACGCCCGCGCCTGCCCGGCCGGACCGTCGCCGAGGTCGTACGGCTCGGCAGCGAGTCGGCCTCGGACGCCGTCGTCCGCCGGGCACTGGCCGATGTCGGAGCCGACTTCGTCCGGCGCCTCGACGAGGAGGTGGGCGAGGACGGCATCGGGCTCTCGACCGGGCAGCGGCGGCGCCTCGCCCTCGCGCGGGCATTGCTGCGGGTCCGGTCCGGCGCCCGGCTGGTGCTGCTCGACGAGCCGAGCGAGGGGCTCGACGCCGAGGCCGAGGCAGCGGTCCGCACGCTCATCGGCGAGCTCGCCGGGTCGGCCACCGTCGTGCTGGTCACCCACTCGGCGGCACTGGCCAGCATTGCCGACCGCTCTGTGTCGCTGGCCGTCCCTGCTGCGACGCGAGCCCAGACGCACCCGACGGGGGTGCCGGCGTGACCGGCCTGCGGCGCGACCCACTGGTAAGGCTGTTGCCGCTGCTGCGTCCGGTCCGTACCCGGCTCCTGCTCGGCGCACTGGCCGGTGCCGGTGCCCTCGGCTGCGGCGTGGGGCTGATGGCAACCTCAGCCTGGCTGATCAGCCGGGCCGCGCAGCATCCCCCGGTCATGTACCTCATGGTCGCCGTCGTCGCCGTGCGCGCGTTCGGACTGTTCCGCGGCGTGCTGCGCTACGCCGAACGCCTCATCTCGCACGACGCCGCCCTGCGTGCCCTCGCCGACCTGCGGGCCACCGTCGTCGAGCGGCTCGAGCCGCTGGCTCCCGCCGGGCTTGCCGCCTTCCGCCGCGGTGATCTGCTGGGCCGCTTCACCGCCGACGTCGACGGCCTGCAAGAGCAGTTGCTGCGCGGGCTGGGGCCAGCGTTCAGCGCGGTCACCGTCGGGCTCGCGTCCGTGGTGCTCGTCGGGGCGCTGCTGCCCGCGGCGGGCCTGGTCCTTGCCGCCGGGCTGGCGCTCGCCGGGCTCGCCGGGGCACTGCTGAGCGCTCGCGCAGGGCGCAGCGGCGGAGCCCGGCTGGCCCAGCTCCGCGCCGAGCTCGATACGGCTGTCGTCGAGCTGCTTGAAGGTGCCGGGGAACTCGTCGCGTTCGGTGCCTTGGACGAGCGGCTGGCCCGAGTGCACCGGCTCGAGCTGGACGCCCGGCGGGAGGCTGTCCGTCCCGGCACCTCACCCGCACTTGGCGAGGCCCTGACGACGCTGCTCACCGGCCTCAGCGTCTGCGCGTCACTGCTGCTCGGGATCTCTGCGGTGCGGGCCGGGGCGCTGGCCCCGACCTGCCTGGCCGTCGTCGTGCTCACCCCACTTGCTGCCTTCGAGGCGGTCAGCGGCCTGCCCGCGGCGTGGCAGGCCATCGGCCGCAGCCGAGAGCTGGCCCGCCGCGTGCTCGAGGTGCTCGATGCCCCCGTCCCGGTGAACGAGCCGCGCCCCGGCCATGCCCAGGCGCTGCCCGCCGGGGCGCTCGGCGTGCGGGTCGAGCAGGCTCAGCTGCACTACCCGGGCGGTGACGAGGTGCTGCGCGGGATCTCGCTCGCCGTCCCCGCCGGGGCGCGCGTGGCGCTCGTCGGCCCCAGCGGGTCGGGCAAGAGCAGTCTGATCGCCGCGCTGCTGCGCTTCCGCGACCTGTCCGGCGGACGGATCCTGCTGGTTGGCGAGGGCGGCTCGGCCGTCGACATCCGCGACCTACCGGGCGACGTCGTCCGCTCGCAGATCGCCGGCGTGACTGCCGACGCCCACGTCTTCGACACCACGCTGCGGCAGAACCTGCTCATCGGGCGGCCGAACGCCAGCGAGGACGAGCTCGATGCCGTCGCAGCCCGGGTCCGGCTGCTCGACTGGGTGCGCTCGCTGCCGCAGGGGTGGGACACCCGCGTCGGCAGCGGGGGCGCGCTGGTCAGCGGCGGGCAGCGGCAGCGCATCGCGCTCGCCAGGGCATTGCTCGCGGACCCGGCGGTCCTGGTGCTCGACGAGCCGACGGCCCACCTAGACGCGGCCACCGAGGCAGAGGTGATGGCCGACCTGCTCGCAGCCACCCGGGGGCGCACAATTCTGCTCATCACGCACCGCGACACTGGACTCACCGAGCTCGACGAGGTGGTGCACCTCGAGGGCGGCCGCGTCGTCGCCGGACCGCCGCCGCGCCTTCTCCCGGCGGAGCCAGCCTTGACAACACCGGCGGAGCCGGCCCTGTCAGCGCGCTGATCCGCCCACCCCAGCAACCCGCCGGCCAGCCCCTGCCGCGCAGGGTGCAAAGACACCCATCAAGACGCGGGTCGCGGCAACTGACCTTAAATTCTGGCTCGCCGTCCTGACCGAGATCAAGAACCGCGGCGTGCCCGCAGCGCGCCCGCTGGACGCGCATCCTGTGGCGCTGCTGGACCGAACCTCCGAAGGCCGCATCGTCCCATCTACAACCCACTAACCACGATCAGTTACACCGAAGATCGGACAGTCCCGACGCGTGTGGATGCGGCCGGTTCAGGTCAGCCGAGGTAGTAGTTGATCTCGGGGAGCACTTTGGCTGCGTTGGCGCTGAGGTAGCGGTCGTAGCGGTGGTCGCCGACGAGGGTCGATTTAAGGAAGGCGACGGTGTAGCGGTCAACGATGTGATGGGCTGTTTCGAGCGGTAGCGAGCCGATGAGGCAGTTGTTTATCTCAAATTGTTCGATGTTGGTAAGGCCGGCGCGCAGGTTGGATAGCAGGCCGGGGATGTTGCAGGTTTCGATGAACGCGCGGTGGGTGGCGCCGACCAGGTCGACGCGGATCAGTGGTCGTCCGGTGATGAGCTGCATCGGGCGGGTCAGGTTGGGGTTGAGCGGGGTCAGGTCGTCCTGGGTCCCGCCGAGCAGCAGGGTGGGGATGCGGATGGACCGCATTTGGGTGTTGGTGAGGTAGCCAGTCGTTGGGGTCATGGCGACGACGGCCTTGATCCGCCTGTCGGCTGGTACGCCGGGGTCGGCGCCGATCGGCAGGGCCATGGCGGCGTACGCACCGAGCGAGTGGCCGCTGGCGGCGACTTCGGTCACGTCGACGGTGGCGCCGAGTCCGCCGGCGCCGGCGGCGACCCGGTCGAGCAGGAACGACAGATCTTTTGAGCGTTCGATCAGGTCGGTGCTGACCGGTAGGTAGTCGTTGATTCCGGTGCTGCCAGGGTGGTCGGGTGCGAGGACGACGAAGCCGTAGCTGGCCAGGGCTTCCATCAGGAACGAGGACTGGAATCGGATGGTGGGTTTGCCGTGGCTGAAAAGCACGATGGGGTAGCGGCCGGCGGCGGCGGGCAGGCCGTCGTAGGCCATGTGCGAGGGGTAGCCGAGGCCGGGCACGACTTCGTAGCGCGACAGCGGCTTGCCCTTCGCTGATGCGAGCGGCGCCGGATACCAGGCGTCGACAGTCAACGTGCGCTGCCGGGTCGGGTCGGTGACCGTAAACGTGCGGCGCCCGACCGCGTAGTTGCCGCTCTTTTGCGGATCCGCAAAGGGCGGCAACGGCTTGGCCACCGCCGCGGGCGTGGAATTGACCTCCGGCGTCGCAATGGGTGCTACCGAGGAAGTGTTCGATACTCCTGGCTGCTCGTTCGACGCTTTGTCGACGCTTCTCGACCCAGTGCAGCCAGCAGTGCAGCCAGCGATGACGCCAGTGATGAGCAGAACAGACGCGAGTCCCCCGAGCAGTCTGTCGCGATGCCGCAGCGTCCTCTTGGATGGCCTTCTTGACGCGTTCGAGTGTGCGTCGGCCTGCTCGGATGGCTCAGCAGTCTCATAGTTGATCAGAAACTCCAAGCTAAGCATCGCTCACGACCCCGCTCGGGTCGATCGCATCCCAATAACAAGGATTCTGATGGCCCCGTTGACCGCCTCGCCCGGCGTGCGGCAGCGCACGTTGACGGTGACCGTCATTGAGCGTGGAGAGGCTGCCCGGGGTCGTGGAGGTTGTCACGTTCTCTGTGTAGGTCGTCGTGGTGATCTCTAGTGGAGGTGGGTGTCGAGTCGTCCGGGGACGAGCAGGGCGAGGGGGGTTCAGGACTGGTTTCCAACCGTAGACGAGTTGTCCTTCCACGAGTCTTCCGGGGGCTGTTCGGTGGTGGCGGGTGCGCTGCGCTGCTGGCCCGTTTGGCGCGTTCGGCGGCTCGCGGGCCTCGGTCGGCGTGTCGGGGCAACACGCCGACGGTTGCGGCGACGCTCGCCGAGGAGGCCTGTTGTTTGACCAAGCGACACCGGGCGTACCGCCAGCAGGTGATAGCAACGGCACATGAGCCGACCCACGCCCTGCGCGCTCTTGGCCGCACCGCTCGCGGCGGCGGTCATCGCCGGCGGCACGGCCGCATGCGGGTCCAGCAAGCCACCCGCGGCGACGCCGCCGCCGGGAGCGTCCCAGTCCTCGGCCGCGCAGTCCTCGGCCGCGCAGTCCTCGGCCGCACAGTCCTCGGGCGCGCAGCCCTCTCCGGCCCAGCCCCCGGCAGCGTCAGCCCAGACGGCCCCGACCCGGCACGTGTTCGTCATCAACCTGGAGAACAAGGGCTACGCGACGACCTTTGGCCCCGCATCGCCCGCGCCCTACCTCTCCCGCACGCTGCGCGGGCAGGGCGTGCTGCTCGAGCAGTACCACGGCACCGCCCACAACAGCCTGCCCAACTACCTGGCACAGATCTCCGGCCAGGGACCGAACCCGCAGCAGCAGGCCGACTGCCCGGTGTTCTCGCCCTTCGTCAGCGCCGACAAGGGACGGGCCACCGTCGCCCCCCAGCAGGCGGTCGGCAGTGGCTGCGCTTACCCCGCGTCGGTGCCGACCCTCGCCGGGCAGCTGACCGACAAGGGCCTGACGTGGAAGGGCTACCTGGAGGACATGGGCGCCGAGCCCGCCCGCGAGCCGGCGACCTGCGCCCATCCGGCGCTCGGCGCGCCCGACCCGACGCAGCACGCCAGCGCCAAGGACGCTTACGCCACGAAGCACAACCCCTTCGTCTACTTCCGCTCCATCGCCGACTCGCCGTCCTGCGACCGCAATGTGGTCAACCTCGGCGCCCTGACCGGTGACCTGGCGCAGTCCGGATCGACCCCGAACCTCGCCTACATCACTCCCAACCTGTGCCACGACGGGCACGACTCCCCCTGCGCCAGCGGCGAGCCCGGCGGCCTGAGAAGCGCGGACGCATGGCTGAAGACGTGGGTGCCTCGCATCCTCGCCTCCCCGGCCTACCGGCAGGACGGCCTGCTGGTGGTGACCTTCGACGAGTCCGACGCCCCGCAGGCGGACTCGTCCGCCTCGGGCGGCGAGGTGCCCGGCCCCAATGCTGGCAAGCCGGGCATCGTCGGCCCGGGCGGCGGCCGGGTCGGCGGGGTCGTCGTCTCGCCGCGGACCACTCCGGGGACGACGTCGTCGGCCGGCTACAACCACTACTCGCTGCTTGCCAGCATCGAGGACATCTTCGGGCTGCCCCACCTCGGGTTCGCCGCGCAGGCTGGGCTCCCGCGCTTCGGCTCCGACATCTACTCGGCGCGATGACCCGGCACGCGGCCTCGGCGTTCGGGGCGGCTCTGGCCGGGCTCGTGGTGCTGACCGCTGTCGTCGCCGGCTGCGACTCGTCCAAGCCGGCGGCCGGCCGAGCGGGGCCAACCGGGTCGCCGAGCGCATCACCGGGTCAGGTCAGCGGCCCGCCGGTCACCGACGCCTCGTACGGCCGCGGCCTGCTCGGCAACGGGCGCGCTCTGCAGCCGGCCGGCAAGCTGACTGCGGTGGGCAACGCGCCGACCGGAGGCGCCGCCACGCCCGACGGCCGGTTCTTCTGGTCGGTCTCGACAGGCCGCGGCCGCCAAGACATCCGCATCGTGGCCACCACCGGCACGAGCGCGCCAACGGTCGTGCAGACCATCCCCGTGCCGGGCGCCTCCGGAGGGCTCGCCTTCGACCCGGTCCGCCCGTTGGCCTACCTGTCGGGGATCCAGGACTCCGCACACGCCGACCAGCAGCAGCCGGGTCTGCCCGGCCGGCAGGGGGACGTCGTCTCGGTCTACCGCTACGACCCCGCGACCGGCCGCGCCCGGTTGGACCACCTCATCCCGGTGCCACCGCCCGCGTCGGCCCCGGCGGTCCAGTCCTTTCCACCATCCGCCAAGCGCTTGTCCTGGCCCGACCGACTGGCGATCAGTCCGGATGGTCAGCGCCTGCTCGTCCCGCTGAACCTGGCCGACGCCGCGGCCGTCGTCGACACCACCACGAGCGCGGTGCGCACGGTCCCCCTCGGCCACTACCCCTACGGCGCCGCGGTGCTGCGCGACGGCCGGACCGGGCTGGTGACGAACGAGTCCCAGGGCACCGTTTCGGTGCTCGATCTGACCACCGCGAAGGTGCTGAAGACGATCACGGTCGGCCCCAACCTCTCCCACCCGGAAGCAATTGTCGCCGACCCGCACGCCGACCGCGCCTTTGTCGCCGTCGCCAACTCCGACCAGGTCGTCGTGCTGGACACCGCGGACCGGTCGGTGGCGGCGACGGTGTCGGTCGAGCGACCGCACGGCCTCGGCACCTCGCCCGTCTCGCTGTCGCTGTCGGCGGACGGGCACCGGTTGTACGTGGCCGAGGAGGGCGCCGACGACCTCGCGGTCATCAGCGTGCCCGGCGAGGATGGCCCGGCCGACTACCGGCTGCTCGGCCGCATCCCTACGGCCGCCACCCCGTCAGTCGTCGCGGCGGTTGACCCACCGTGCGGGCCACCGGGCCAGCGTTGCTCGACCGTGGTGTACCAGACGTCGAAGGGCCTCGGCGTCGGGCCGAACCCCAACGGCCCGCGCCCCACCGATCCGCGCGACAGCGACGCCACGATCGGCAAGTACTCCTACCTGCCCTCGATCGTCACCGGGCAGGTCGGCGTGCTGCCCGCGCCGGACAATGCCGCCCTGGCCGGCACGAGCGCCACGGCGGAGCACCAGCTCATCCCGGTCAGCACCACCAGCCCGCCGGTCGACACGCCGCTGCACCCCGGCGGCCCGATCCAGCACGTCTTCTTCCTCGTCCGTGAGAACCGGACCTACGACCAGGTGCTCGGCGACGTTGCTCGCGGCGACGGCGACCCCAAGCTGTCGCTTTTCGGGTCGACCGTCACGCCCAACCTGCACGCGCTGACCGAACGCTTCCCGCTGCTCGACCACGTCTTCGCCAACTCCGAGGCTTCCATCGATGGCCACTTCTGGACCAGCGCTGGTGAGGTCAGCGACTACGTGCAGCAGAACTGGCCGCAGAACTACGGTGACCGTGGCCGCCCGTACGACTTCGGGGTCTACTCGGTGACCTGGCCCGGCAACAGGTTCCTGTTCGATGCGGCCCGCAAGCAGCACATCTCGTCGTTCAACTACGGCGAGGCGGTCGCCGGAGCGCTGCCGCTGCCGGACAAGGACCGGGACGAGGCGGCCACGGCCGCGACCACCGCGACGTTCACCGAGTCCGACCTCGGGCCGGGCGTCCCGTCGCTCGGCGGCGCGAAGCCCGCCGGCCAGTGCTACCCCAACGACGCGGCGATCAACAAGAATCCGCTCACCCAGCACCAGACCTGGGACAGCACGCCTCCGTCGGGCGCGGCGCCGCAAGCGGAGTCGCGCTTCGACTGCTTCCGCGCCCGGTTCCAGCGCCAGCTGGCCACGAACGCCGTGCCGGCGCTCAACTACCTGGTCGTCCCCAACGACCACACCGCGGGGGTAACACCGGGGCAGCGCACCCCCCAGGCGCTGGTGGCCGACAACGACTACGGCACCGGGCAATTCGTCGACCTGATCTCGCACTCGCCGGTCTGGGCGTCGTCGCTGATCGTGGTGGTCGAGGACGACTCCCAGGACGGCGCCGACCACGTCGACGCCCATCGCATCCCCGCCATGGTGATCAGCCCCTATGCCAAGCCTGGGGCGGTGGTGCACACCCGGTACGACCTGCTGTCCGCCATCCGGACCATGGAGCTGGTGCTCGGGTTGCATCCCCTGGGCTTCGCCGACGCGAACGCCGCCCCGATGTACGACGCGTTCACCGGGGCGGCCCAGAACGCCGCGCCCTACAGCGCTCTCGTACCGGTCCAGAGCCGGACGGCCACCAGCACCGCTGGCAGCCCCGGAGCGGCGGTCTCGCGGACGCTCGACCTCAGCCACACCGACGCGGTGCGCCAGCGAGACCTCGACCGGGTGCTGTGGCAGTCGGTGCACGGCGATGCCTCCGAGCCGCCGCCCCCCGGGCCGGGGGCCGTCGACGAGCAGTAGCGTTGAATCGTGGGTCGTGCCGGCATCACGCGCCGCCCGCCGCTACCACTTCTTGCAGCTGCCGTTGCCTCTGGGGCGCTGCTCGCCTCCTGTGCCGGCCCTATTGCCAGCGGCGGCCGTCCAGACGCGCCCGCAGGTGCCCTAGCGGCGCCCGTCGCCTCGTCCCCGGCTCCTGCGCCGTCGCCGGTCTGCCACCCGGCACCGCTCGCGGAGCGTGCGGCACGCACCCTGGTCGTCGGCCTGCCCGACACCCTCAGCCCCGCCGACACCCTCGCCTGGCTCGTCCCGCGGCTGCACGTGGGGGGCATCCTGCTCACCGCCCGCAACGTGCGCAGCACGGGGCAGGTCCAGACCCTCACCCGAGCGCTGCGGGCGGCTAGCGGAGGGCCGCTGCTGCTGACCATCGACGAGGAGGGCGGCCGGGTCTCGAGCCTCGCGCCGATCGTCGGGCCGACTCCCAGCGCGCGGCTGCAAGGCGCGGTCGGGGCTGCCTCCGCCCAGCAACGAGCCACGGTGCTGGCGGCGTCGCTGCGCGGGCTGGGCCTGACGTCCGACCTCGCTCCGGTGGCCGACACCGACGACGGCCCGGCGGGCGGCGCGATCGGCGACCGCTCCTACGCCGGCAACCCGACCGCCGCGGGGGCGGACGCGCTCGCCGTCGCCCGGGCGCTGGCCTCCGGCGGCATCACCCCGGCGATCAAGCACTTCCCCGGCCTTGGACGAGCAGCCGGCGACACCCACCTGAGCGACCCGGTCGTGCAGGCCGACCTGGCGAGCCTGGCCCGCACCGACCTGCGCCCCTTCGTCGACGCCGTGCGCGCAGGTGCACCGCTGGTGATGCTCGGGCACGCCGAGTACACGGCGTTCGGCGATGGGCTGCCGGCCAGCATGTCGCCGGCGGCCTACCGGCTGCTGCGATCGGTCGGCTTCACCGGCGTTGCGATGACCGACTCCATCGGGATGGGGGCGGTCAACACTCGCTTCGACTACCCGGAAGCCGCCGTACGTGCACTCGTCGCAGGTGCCGATGCCGTGCTGGCGACCGACGGGCGCGAGACCGTCCGGATGCGTGACGCGATCGTCGCTGCCGTGCGCTCCGGCCGGCTGCCCGAGGCGCGACTCGACGAGGCAGCCGCCCGCGTCGCGCGGCTCGGCGGCGGCGACCCCGTCCGGCTCACCTGCCGCGACGCCGTGCTGCCCGCACTGCTGGCCACGCCGACCCGGGCTCACGTCCCCGGACGAGAGAAGCCACCCGCCGAGCCAGCGCGCCGGCAGCCTTAGGCTGGCCCCATGCCTCAGCTGAGGGTCGCGCTCGCGCAGGTCGACACGGTTGTCGGCGACCTCGAGGGCAACGCCCAGACCGTCCGCGACTGGACGGCGCGAGCGGCCGAGGCAGGAGCGCACCTCGTCGCCTTCCCCGAGATGACCCTGACCGGCTACCCGCCCGAGGACCTCGTGCTGCGCAGCTCGTTCGTCATCGCGACCCGGGCCCGGCTGGAGCGGCTGGCCGCCGAGCTGGCCGACGACGGGCACGGCGATGTCGCGGTCGTCGTCGGCTACCTCGACCGCTCCCCCACCCCGACCCCGCGCCTCGGGCGCCCGGCCGGCGAGCCGCAGAACGCCGCCGCGGTGCTGTGGAACGGTTCGGTCGTCGCCCGCTACGCGAAACACCACCTGCCCAACTACGGCGTGTTCGACGAGGCCCGCTACTTCGTCCCCGGTGACCGCTTCCCCGTCGTGCGGCTGCGCGGAGTCGACGTCGGCCTGGTGATCTGTGAGGACCTGTGGCAGGACGGCGGCCCGGTGGCCGTGGCGCGCGAGGCCGGCGTCGGCCTGCTGGTGTGCATCAACGGCTCGCCCTACGAGCGCGGGAAGTCCCACACCCGCGACGAGTTGGCCGCGCGCCGGGCCCGGGAGGCCGGGGCGGTCCTGGCGTACGTCAACCTCGCGGGCGGGCAGGACGAGCTGGTCTACGACGGCGACTCGCTCATCGTCGACCCCGCCGGCACGCTGCTTGCCCGGGCGCCCCAGTTCGACGAGACGCTGCTGGTGCACGACCTGGAGCTGGCCGAAGCGAGCGACACGGGCACGACCGGCCCGGTCGACGCCGCCGACGGCACCGTTGTCGACGTGCAGCGGGTGCAGCTCGGCGGCGAGCCGGTGGCCGAGTACGAGCCCGACGCCGCGGGCTTTGCCGACCGGCTCGACCCCGACGCCGAGCTGTGGGCGGCCATCGTCACCGGCACCCGCGACTACATCCGCAAGAACGGCTTCTCCACGGTGGTGCTGGGCCTGTCGGGCGGGATCGACTCGGCGATCGTCGCCACGGTGGCGGTCGACGCGCTCGGCGCGCAGCACGTGCACACGGTCGCGCTGCCATCGGCGTACTCCTCGGGCCACTCGGTGGCGGATGCGGCCGAGCTCGCCGAACGGCAAGGCACGCAGCACCGGGTGCTTCCCATCGCGCCGATGGTCGACGCTTACCAGAAGTCGATGGCACTGTCAGGGTTGGCCGAGGAGAACCTGCAGGCCAGGGTGCGCGGCACGGCCCTGATGGCGCTGTCGAACGCGGACGGCCATCTGGTGCTGACGACCGGCAACAAGAGCGAGCTGGCGACAGGCTTCTCCACGCTCTACGGGGACAGCGCCGGGGGCTACGCGCCGATCAAGGACGTGCCCAAGACGCTGGTGTGGCAGCTGTGCCGGTGGCGCAACGCGGCTGCCGAGAAGCGCGGCGAGACGCCGCCCATCCCCCAGCAGATCATCGACAAGCCGCCTTCGGCCGAGCTCGCGCCTGGCCAGCTCGACACCGACCGACTGCCCGACTACGCCGAGCTCGACGTCGTGCTCGACGGCTACGTGGAGCGCGACCTCGGCCACGACGAGCTGGTGCAGCAGGGCCACGACGCGGCGCTGGTCGAGCGGGTGATCCGGCTGGTCGACCAGGCGGAGTACAAGCGCCGGCAGTACCCGCCGGGACCCAAGGTGACGGGCAAGGCGTTCGGGCGCGACCGGCGGCTACCCATCACCTCGCGGTGGCGCGAGCCCGCGGCTGGCGGGTAGCCGGCCGCCAGGGCCTCGGGCGGGGGGCTGCTCGATAAGCACGCCTCCTCCTGCTCGCCGCGGCGTGTCGCTCGCGACACGCCGCAGGCGGCCAGGGCTGGGGCCGAGGAAGCGTGCAGATGCAACACCCGTGAGCTGGCGACGACGAGGAGGACGGCCATGGCGGACCGGTCGGATGCAGGCAAAGGCTCGGCCGATGCGCTGCCCGCGCTCTACGGCGGGGTGACCGGCCGGCGGGTGACCGTCCGAGACGTGGCGCTCGCCAAGGAGCGCGGCGAGCGGTGGGGGATGCTGACCTCCTACGACATGCTGACCGCCCGCATCTTCGACGACGCGGGCGTGCCGTTGCTGCTGGTCGGCGACTCGGCGGGCAACAACGTGCTCGGCTACGACACGACCGTGCCGGTCACGCTGGACGAGCTGCTGCCGCTCGTGAAAGCGGTGGTGCGCTCGACCTCCCGTGCGATGGTGCTCGCCGATCTGCCCTTCGGGTCGTTCCAGGCCTCGCCGCAACAGGCACTCGAGTCCGCGCTGCGGCTGGTCAAGGAGGGTGGCGCGCACGGCGTCAAGCTCGAGGGCGGTCGCCGGGTGGTGCCGCAAGTCGAGCTGCTCGCCTCCGCCGGAATGGCGGTGATGGGCCACCTCGGGTTGACGCCGCAGAGCGTGCACGGCTTCGGCGGATACCGGGTTCAGGGCCGCGGCGAGGCAGGCGATCAGCTGCTCGAGGATGCGCTGGCGCTGCAGCGGGCCGGTGCGTTCGCCATCGTCCTCGAGGTCATCCCTGCCGACCTGGCTGCACTCCTCACCCGCGAGCTGCTGATCCCGACGATCGGGATCGGCGCGGGGCCGGACACCGACGCGCAGGTGATGGTCTGGACCGACATGGCGGGCCTGACACCCGACCCCGCACCCAAGTTCGTGCGTCGGTACGCCGACCTGCGCGGCACCCTCGCGGCGGCCGCCGACGAATACCTGGCTGACGTGCGGGACGGTCGCTACCCAGCCGCTGAGCACAGCTACAAGTAGCCCTCGGCCCGCGCCGCGGTCGCGGACTGTGGATAACTACCGACGCTGCGTGGCGGCCTGGAGCACGCTCCGGGGGTGACGTTCGAGGCCACGGGCCAGGCAGGGCTTCAGTGACCGGGCGGTTCATCCCCGATCTGGCCAACCCTCCCGGCACTTCGCCGCGCCCGCTGCGCCGCACGGCGACCCGACGGCGGTGCGGCAGACAGCCGCCGCCCTGCGGGTGGTGGCCGCCGAGGTCCGGTCTGCCCAGCGGCAGGCGGCAACCGCGTACGCCGGGCTCGGCGCCTCCTGGCAGGGCGAGGGGCAGCGGGCGACAGCCCATCCCCTGGCCGTCGTTGCGGCAGACGCGGAACGGGTAGCGAGCGGCCTTGACGAGGTGGCCGGCGTGCTGGGCCGGTACGCCGGCGAGCTCGACCGGGCTCAGCACGCCCACCGGTTCTCCTGGGGCAAGCTGCTCAAGGTCGGGGCCGTGGTGGTGGTCTCGGCAGGGGTGATCGTGGTCACCGTCGGTGCGGCGACCCCGGAGGTAGCGGCTGCCGACTCCCTGCTGGTCGGTGAAGAGGTCACCGCGATGGCCACCGCTTCGGCTACGGCGACTGCGGCGGCCAGCAGCACGGCAGCGGAGCTCCTGTCGGCGGCGCGGGTGCTGACCGGCCTGCGCGGGCTGGCGGCTGCCGTCCGGCCGGGGCTGCCATGGGCGGCCGGCTTCACTGGGCTCGACGCCGTGCAGCAGGAGGTGACGACCGGCCGGCTGGATGTCGGCCGGCTCGCGACGGAGTTTGGCCTCAACCTCGTGATGCCGCCGGCGATCGGCAAGGCCGGCGAGGTGGTGCGCGAGGCAGCCGGGCTGGTTGACCGACCAGTGGCGGCGGCGGCCGCCAGTCACCTTGCCGCCGGAGGCGTCAGCGCCGCTGCGGAAGCCGCTCGGGAGAAGCTCGAGCACGGCCACATCTCCCCGGCCGATGTGGCGTTGAGCGCCGGGGTTGGGGCGGGGCTGTCGGCTGCTGGAAGTGCAGTCGGGCGAGTGGGAAAGGCGCCTGCCGGCGCTCAGTCCGAGGCTGCCGCCCCGGCGAAGGCGGAGGCGCTCGTCGGCGGCCGGTTCCAGGACGCGTCCGCGAGGGCCGGCGGAGGAAGCAGCGACCCGGCGCCCGTTGAATCCGGCGGGCCGAAAGAGCCAGCATTAAGCTCGACCGACACACCGGCAGCGGCAGCGGCCTGGGTGCCGCCGAGACAGACGGCAGACCACGCGCTCGACAACCCTCTGGACCTCGAAGCGCACGAAGGCGCCGGCCTTGGTCACACCATTGAGCGGCACGTCGGGAAGACCCGTGAGTATCTGCAGGAGCGCCTGAACACCGGCAAGGGCAAGGTCAAGTCAACCTTCAACAGCTTGAAAGGTGCGAACGATGCCGTGCAACGGAACCTGCGAGAGAATCGAGCCGCAGTTGAGGCATACGCGGCCAATTCAAAGGCACCGTTGACCCTGGAACTGCGTTCACCTGCCAAGGTTGGTGAGGGACTCATCCTGCACCGTGACGGCTCCACACCCGATCCTGTTTCTGTCGTGACTGTGTTGACGCGGCGTGACGGGTATACGTACGTCTTGACCTCTTATCTGGAGTGAGAAATTGCTACATTTTCAAGGTGATGAACTTCTGGAACAGTTGTTTGCTTGCTGCTTCTGGCCCGACTGGACGGACGAATGGGCAGATGCGTACACCGCCCTCAGCACCTATCTTGGGCCTACGGATCCGGAGTATTCGCAGGAGGCCGCCCGACTGCTCCGCGAGTTGACCCACCAGAACGACAATGAGCTCCTTGAGTCACTGAGGCGTTACCACTGCTATCACGACGCGTCCTTCGAGGCCGACTCCGCGCGCCGCTTCGTCTCGTCTCTTGCGGCCTTCCTGGAGTCCGGCCGCCGCGACCCGGAGTTCGACTGGACCCCGGGGGCAGACACCGCCGAGCCCGAGCTGGTCGAGGACCTCGGTGGCGCCTGGAGCGTTGCGTCGACCTTCGACGACATCGAGCAGGCGAATCGCGAGATCACGCTGGTCATCCGCGCCAAGCCCGAACTGATCATCGCCTTTGCCCGACACGAGAGGCCGGACATTCCCACCATGCGAGCCCGATTGGTCGAACCGTGCGGCACGGTCATCCTCAACGACGGCCGCTTTGTCCGGGGACGCACCGCCGTCGCCGTGGCCCGGCTCCGCCCCGACGACGGCTCCGACTACGTCCACACCAGCTACCTCGAAGCCGAAGTCGACGACGGCGACGACCCGCGCGAGGACTACCCGCTGCTGCACCTGTACCTCGACGGCTACCTCCACCAGGACTGGCAGGACGACTACGGCACCTGGCAGAAAGCCTTCGCCGACTATCTCACCCGGCGCACCGACGCCGAGCGCAAGCAGCTGCTGGCCGAGATCGCCGGGCTGCGTGCCCAACCGCCTGCCGAACAGGCCGACGTCATCGTCCGGTGCCACAGCTACGTCGTTCCGTCCCGCGCCGGTGAGGACGACGGCCGGTGGCTGGACGAGCTGGCGGAGCTGGTCCAGCCCAGCGGCCGGGCCGACCGCCCGCGGCGGCGCTTCGGCCGGCAGTGATCACTGCCTCACCTCCGCGTACCGTCCGGCGACTATGCGTCCGATGTTCGCCACTGACTCGGTGCCCGGCTCGAAGTAGCGGACGTGGCCCGTGACGCCCGGGCCGACCAGGAAGCGCTGCCCGCCGAAGCTCGCTCGCGAAGGGTCCGGACCGAACCAGGAGTGCGACCGGGGCAGCGGGCCCGGCACGCCGCCGAAGCGGTGGGCGTCGAACACGAACCGGATCGGGTCGCTCGCCGCCCGGGCGGCCCAGACGTGCGACGCGCCTTGTGGGAGGTCGCGCGCCGAGCGCGCTGCCACTCCCGGGCTGCCGACCACGACGACGTCGTCGACCGGGGCCCCGCGCCCAGCGGCCAGTCCGGCGACGAGCGAGCCGTAGCTGTGTCCCACGACCGTGATGCGCTGTGCCCCCACCGGCGTGCCGACGCCCGCAGTCCGAGCAGCGCGCAGGCCACGGACATCGGCGTCCAGCGACCGGGCACCCGTGACCGCCTGGTCGGACGAGGCCACCTGGCGCACGTGCGGAGCGTCGTAGCCCAGCCAGGCAACGACAGCAGTTCCCGCGCCAGCGGCCGCCTGCACCGTGGCGGCATCCGCCGTGTTGTCCGGCACCTCATCAAGCTCGTTGCTCATTCCCGGCACGATGAGGCCGACCGCCCGGGCATGCTCGACATCGCCGACCGCGACTTCAGCCCGACCGTCGCCGCGGGGGCCGAAGCTCAGCAGTTGGCGATCCGGCCCGGCGATGGCACCTTGCACACCGAGCAGTGCCTTCTGGTGCGCCAGCACGCGCCGCCGCTCGGCAGTCAGCAGGTTGTGTCCGCGGCCGCTGTGCGCCAGCAGGTGGGGGCCGAGCTGGTCCAGTCGCGCCTCGTCCGCCTGCAGGGCCTGGCTCAGCAGAGCGCGGTTGGCAGCGTCGCGGGCACCGCTGGGTAAGCCCTGCAGACCGCCCAGTGCCTCGGGCTTGCCGCCCAGCAGTGCTGCTCGTTGCAGCGGCAGCAAGCCGGCCCACCAGCCGGCTACCTGCAGGGCCGAACTGCCCGCGGCGAAAGCGACCGGCACGGGCGGAACCATCTCGGCGGCCAGCACGTCAGCGGCCGCGGACGCACCCGCAGTCAGCCCGCCCCCAGGTCCAGCGCAGAGCAGATCGGTTAGCGCGCGCGCGACCGCGGCGTCGACGGCGTCGAGCCGTGCCCTGGCGGCGAGCACCTGTGCCCGGCCGGCCCCGGCCGCCTGCAAGTCAGCTCCGGCCTCGACCGGCAAGCGGACGGGCTGCGGTGTGCCCTCGTCGTCGAGGAGCAGCCCGGCCGTGGCGGCCAGGCCCTGCCCTATCGCGACCTGCGCCTGCGCCTCCTGCACCGCCAGCGCGAGTGCTCGGAGCGCGGTGTTAACCGCGCCGGTGACGAAGCCCTGCCGGCGCAGCTCGGCCCCCAGCACGTCCCGCGCCTGGCTGCCCGCTGTTGCCCCCGCGCCCAGCCAACCGGAGGGCGCGAGCCGGCTGACTGCGGCGGCCACCTCCGCCAGCAGTGTCGTCACCGCCGCACTCGTCTGAGCGCCGGCCTCCAGCGCCGGCGCCGATGCCGCGAGCAGGCCGCCGGTTCGAGCGGTCACTGGGCTCGCCGCTGGCTCGGCAGGGAGACGGCCGGGTGCACGGCATCGGCGTCGGCCCCGCGGTACCTCACCGCCCCCGCGTCGAGCGCACGCGCAAACGCGAGCACGCGCTCGGTCAGGCCACCGACGGCTGCAGAGGTGATGTCGGCGTGTTCGGCGAGTGCCGACGCGGAGCGAGACCCACCGGCAGCTCCGGCGGCGGACGACAAGGCGACCCGTAGCCGCTGGGCTGCTGCAGGCAACGCCTCTGCTGCCTGGCGCAACTGGCGTGCCGCAGCGTGCAGGGACTGTGGCTCGACGGCTATGTCGGAGCCGGCGGCACCGGGACTGGCGGCATCGCGCACAAGGGCTGGGGACTCGAACGGTGGCATATGCGACCTCCGGGATGACGACGGGACGCGCTCACCATCCGGTGTCTGGCCCCCAACCGCGGGCACTGTCCACAGCCCGAACCGCAACCTTTGAGCGGCGGCAGCCTGCTGTGGATCGTCCGGCTGCCGTTGGTCCCGCTGAGGAACAGCCCGAGCCGGGCCGCGCGGGTCGGCTCGCAAGGCTGTGCGGCCTGTCGCACCATCGCACTCCGGTCCCCCGGGCGGCAGGCGCGTCGCCGCCTTTCGTGATGGTGAGGCAGCGCAGGCGCATCCGTCCGCCAGGGGACCGGACCTCAGCGAGGGTCAGCGGCCGGACTGCGCGGACCTGGACCGCAGCGCCCAGCCCACGGCCGCTGGCAGACTGAACTGACAGCCCTCCGCCGCGCCACGGCCACGCCTGCCCGGCTCCCACCGGTCACGCCGACGAAGGAGATCCTCTCGTGCCCGCACTGCTCCTCGGCCCCATGCTGCGCTACCTCGACACCGACGCGGCCACCATCTGGCTGCAGACCGACGCGCCAGCAACCGTGGAGATCCTCGGCCGCAGCGCGAGCACCTTCGCCGTCGCTGGCCGGCACTACGCCCTGGTGGTGCTCGAAAATCTGGCGCCGGAGCCGGTCGAGTACGCCGTCACGCTCGACGGCACGCAGGTTTGGCCGCTGGCGGGAGCCGCGCCGAGCTGCATCCGCCCGGTCACGCAGGACCGGCTGTTCTCGCTCGCCTTCGGCTCGTGCCGGGTTGCGGCGCCGCTCGACGACGAGAAGGCAGGCACCGACGCGCTGCACGCCCTCAGCGAGCGGGTCAAGGGCGGCAGTCCCGCCCTGCGCCCGGATGCGCTGCTGCTCGTCGGCGACCAGGTCTACGCGGACGACAACATCTCGCCTGAGACCAAGGCGTTCGTCGAGTCGCGCCGCGGCCCCGGGTCACAGCGGCCGGTCGAAGTCTGCGACATTGACGAGTACGTGCATCTGTATCAGGAGGCCTGGTCGCCCGAGGAGATCCGCTGGTTGTTCTCCACGGTGCCCACCATGATGATCTTCGACGACCACGACATCCGTGACGACTGGAACACCTCTCAGACCTGGCGTCGCACCATTCAGCAGACGCCGTGGTGGCAGGAGCGCATCGTCTCCGGGCTCGTGACCTACTGGATCTACCAGCACCTGGGCAACCTGTCGCCGGCGGAGCTGGCCGGGGACGAGACCTGGCGACAGGTCCAGCAGGCCGCGGCGCAGGGCCGGGATGCCGAGGATGTGCTGCGCGACATGGCCACCCGAGCCGACGCCGCCGCCGACGGCGCCCCGGGCGTCCGCTGGAGCTACGCCCGCGACCTCGCCGGCACCAAACTTGTGGTGCTCGACTCGCGGTGCAACCGCAAGGTCGACGGCGACCAGCGGTTGATGGTGGGTGACCGCGAGTGGGAGTGGTTCCGCGAGCAGGCCGCCGGCGACGTCGACCACCTGCTGATCGCGACGAGCGTCCCGTTCCTGCTGCCGCCCGGCGTCCACGAGCTGGAGACCTGGGACGAGGCGCTGTGCAGCGGCCGATGGGGCAGGCGTGGTGCCCGCCTCGGGGAGCGGCTGCGCCAGGCGATCGACCTGGAGCACTGGCCGGCCTTCGGCGACTCGTTCGAGCGGATGTGTGACGTGCTGGCCTCCGTCGGTTCGGGCGAGCGCGGTCGGCCGCCCGCGACGATTACGTTCCTGTCGGGCGACGTCCACTTCGCCTACGTCGCCGAGGCTGCGTTCGCCGGCCGGGACGACATCAGCAGCCGGGTCCTGCAGGCTGTGTGCTCACCGTTTCGCAACCCGCTCCCGCCGAGTGCGCAGGTGGGCGAGCGGTTCGCATCGACCGCGGCCGGCCGCGCGATCGGTCGGTTGCTTGCCGGTACCGTGCGCGCCACAGCGTCGGAGCTGTCGTGGAAGGTGACCCGCGGGCCGGCGTTCGGCAACGAGCTGGCGACCGTCCGGCTCGACGGCGCCGAGATCGACATCACGGTGGAGTCAGCCGCCGCTCCGGCCGCCTTCAACCACCGCTTCCGGGCGGTGTACCAGCCCTTGCGCACACGCGTGGCCTGAGCCGGGCGGCGCACTCGAGACGGAGAGCTGTCCTGGTCCACCTCGTCCCACGCCCGCGACCGCTCCGCGCCCTCGCTGCGCCGGTCGCACCCCCCACTGGAGGTATCCCATGCGCATATTCGTCACCGGCGCGTCCGGCTGGATCGGCTCCGCCGTCGTGGCCGAGCTGCTCGCGGCCGATCACGAGGTGCTCGGCCTCGCCCGCTCCGGCGCCGCGCGTCTGGTCCGACTCGGAGTCGAGGGCGCGCCGGCCGGGTCCGTGCTGCACGCGGTCGGCGAGCAGGGAGTCGCCATCCGCGACGTGGCCGAGGCGATCGGGCGGGGGCTCGACCTGCCGGTCACCTCGATCACGAACGAGCAGGCCGCAGCCCACTTCGGGTTCCTTGCCGGCTTCCTCGCTATGGACATACCGGCCTCCAGCGCGCTCACCCGCGAGCTGCTCTCCTGGGGGCCGCCGGGTCGCGGGTTGGTCGCCGATCTCGAGCAGGGCCACTACTTCGCCGCCGCGGCGGCCTGACGGCTCGCCCGGCTTCCACCATCGACATCGAAAGCTCCCAGCACGACTCTAGAGACCTGTGACGCGCAGGGTGAGGTTGAGCCGGCCGGCGCTGAGCCCGCTGTCGGGGTCGGCGGTGCCGGGGTAGACCCGGGGCACACCGTGGTAGGCGAACCGGGCCGAGCCGCCGAAGACGAACAGGTCACCGGAGGCGAGCTGCACGTCGGTGTAGGGGCTGCCCGGCTTGCTGATGTTGCCGAAGCGGAAGCGGCACGTGTCACCGACGCTGAGGGACACGACCGGCTCGGCGCTGCGCTCGTCCTTGTCCTGGTGCATCCCGAGCTTGGCGGCGTCGTCGTAGTAGTTGATCAGAGCCGCGTCGGGCGAGTAGTGCGCCGCCGCGTCGGGGTCGCCGTAGGCGTCGGCCACCGCCGCACGGCCGAGGTCCGCCAGCCACTCGGGCAACGCGGCGACCCTGCCACCGCCCGCGTCCTCGGCGGTGCGGGTGTAGCGGTAGGGCTGCCAATGCCAGCCGAGGCACACTGTCCGTACCGACATCTGGTGACCGTTCGGCAGCCGCGCCGCCCGCATCGGCACCGGACCGGTCGCCCATGCCCGGCAGGCCTCGACGAGGCGGCGCTGCTGGGCGAGGTCGAGCCAGCCGGGGAGGTGTACCGCTCCCGGCGCGATCTGCTGTCGGCCGTGAGCACCCTCGACGTGGTCCAGCGGGAGCGGGTCTGCAGCGCGACGTTGGGGGGTCACGGTCCTGGGCCTCCCTCAGCTGACGAGGCGCCCTGCTGAACCCCGCGCCGCCAGCAGGTGCCACCCGAGACATTGTTGACCCGTCGTCAACGAGTTGGCCACAGCCTGAACGCGGCGGGCAACCGAGCAACTCCCCGCACCGCCGCAACCGGACCCGGTGAGCCATCCGTCATGCCGCGCGCGCATGTTCCCAGCGTCCACCCAGCGTCCGTCCAGCCCGCCAGCAGGCGAGCGGCCGATGCTCGGAGCCCCGGACGAAGGAGAAGGCAGTGTCGACGACGACGCCCATCCCATCAGGCCAGCACGCACCTGGGTGGCCCGACCCTGCCTGGGGCGACCCGTACACGCGGACCCACCCCCAGGGCGGCGGCGACGCACCGCCGACGGGCTCCTACCCGCCGCCGACCGACGGCCGCCCGCCGCGATCACATCGCGGCTCGGGCCGCATCGTCGCCCTCGTTGCCACGGGTGCGCTGCTCGGCGGCACCGGCGGCGTCATCGCCGGCTCCGAGCTCACGCACGGAAGAGGCACGAACGTGACGCTTGGCGCCTCGGGCGCGGCCGCCTCCCCCTCGACCCCGAGCGCGAACGGGCAGTCCGCTGCCTCGGTCGCCGCCGCCGTGCTGCCCTCGGTCGTTGTGCTCGACGTCTCCGGCGGCGGCCAGTCCGACACCGGCTCGGGCGTCATCCTCAGCAGCGACGGTTATCTGCTGACGAACAACCACGTGGTGGCCGCGGCAGCATCCGGCGGAACGGTTCGGGCGACGTTCAACGACGGGACCTCCGCCGCCGCCCGCATCGTCGGCACCGACGCCACCTCCGACCTCGCCGTCGTCAAGGTGGACAAGACCGGGCTGCGGGCCGCCAAGCTTGGCCGCTCGTCAACCCTCAAGGTCGGTGACCCCGTACTCGCCATCGGCAGCCCGCTGGGACTGTCCGGCACGGTGACCTCCGGCATCGTCTCGGCCCTGAACCGACCCGTCACCACGGGCGACAGCGGTGGCTCGGGCGGCTCGGGTTCCGGCAGCTCGAGTGACACCACCGTCCTCGACGCCATCCAGACCGATGCGGCCGTCAACCCCGGCAACTCCGGCGGTCCGCTTGTCGACATGGCCGGCCAGGTGATCGGCATCAACTCCGCCATCGCCTCGCTGGGCTCGGGCTCGGGCAGCAGCCAGTCCGGAAGCATCGGGGTGGGCTTCGCCATCCCGGTCGACCAGGCGACCATCATCGCCGGCCAGTTGATCAGGACCGGTCATGCGACGCACGCCGTTCTCGGGGTCTCGGTCACGGATGCGAACGCTTCCGACGGCTCGAGCCAGGCCCAGCTGCGCCAGGTGGCGGCCGGCGGCCCCGCGGCGAAGGCCGGACTGCAGGCGGGCGACGTCGTCACCGCGATCAACGGCACCCCCGTCATGACGACCGAGGCGCTGATCGCCACCGTGCGTACTCACCAGCCGGGCGAGAAGGTGCAGGTGACCTACCGGCGCGGCGGGACGACACGCACCTCGTCGGTCACGCTGGCGGACGCGTCCGCGACGGGCTGACCGCGCACGGCCTCGTGCGCCTTCACTGCGACATCCTCCGGCGGCGCACACAAACCCGGCACATTCCGCGCTTTGGGCGCTCTGGGCGCTCTGGGCGCCGCGAAGGGCTCGTTCGTGTGCCGGCCTCGACGCAGCAACACGCAAAGTGGCCGCTGACAGGCTCCAACTGGCCGAAGCACCCTCGTTTGTGTGCGGCGCCCGCGTGCCCAGTGGCTGACGGAAGCTCGAAGGGCTAACGGACAGCGGAAACGCGGCAGCCCCGGTACGCCAGTGGCGGTACCGGGGCTGCTGTGGTGTTGCGTGGCAGCTGAAGGATCAGCTGTTCTGGCGCTCCCGACGCTCGGCGTCGGCCAGCTGCGCGAGGCGCGCGGCCTCCCCGCGCTTCTGCTGCGCGTTGCCAGTCTTGCTGTTCGCGTCGGCGAGCTGGCCCTTGGCAGGGGCAGTGGCCTGCTTCTCTCGCGCGGCGATGCGGTCCTGCTCGGCCTTCTTGGACTTCTCCGCAGCCGCAATCCGGTTCGCGGCCTCGCGCTCGGCCTGCTCCCTGTCGGCCTTGGCCGAAGCCTCGGCCGTGCGGCGGGCCTGCTGCTTGTCGTCCTGCTCCTTCTGGCGCGCCTCGGCGACCTCGTCGCGCTGCTGGCGCTGTGCCTGCTCACGGGTGCGCTCGGCCCGTTCCTGCTCTGCTCGCAGCTTCTCGTCAGCCTCGCTGCGCCGAGCCTCGGCCTTGGCGTCCAGCTGGGTCGCCTTCTGGATGATCTCGGTCCGGCGCGACAGGGCCTCGCCACGGCGGGTAATGGCCTCGTCGCCCAGCAGGCGGCCCGCAGCGCCGTCGAGCGAGCCGAGGAAGCGCTCAAGACCCAGACGGACCGGGGACTCGTCGGGTAGATAGCGGGCGAAGACGCGGCTCTCCAGGACGGTCAGCGGCAGGCGAACGGCCGAATACTCAAACTTCGCGATGTTGCGGGGAACGGTGGTCAGGTTCATCTCAAGCTTCTTTCTTGTCGTGATCGGAATACGGCGGTCGGCGTCAGGACAGGCCGGCGTCGGCTTCGAGCTGGCGAGCCTCGGCGCGGGCGCGCTCGGCGGCGCGCTCGGCCGCGTCGGCGCTTGCTTCAGCGGAGTCGTGGCTGGTCGCGGCCTGCTGCTCGGACTGCCGGGCATCGCGCAGCTGCGCTGCCGACTCGGCTGTCGCCTGGCGGACGCGAGCGTCGGCCTCCTGCTGCGCGAGCGTCTGGTTGACCTGCTGCTCGCGCTCGGCCGCGGCCTCGGCGATGCGGGCCTGCTGCTGAGCCTGCTGCTGGACCTGCGTCTCGGTGGCGGCGGTCTGGGCGGCAACCTGCTGCCGCTCCTGCGCAGCGGCCCGCTGCTCGGCAGCCAGGACCTGCTGTGCCTCGGTGCGCTCGGCGTCGGCAATGGCCTGCTGGGTGTTGGCCTCGCGCTGCGCGCTGGCCTTCGTCTGCTCCAGCTGCCCCTCGGCGACCAGCGAGTCGTTGCCGCTGAGCGCTCCAGCGACCTCCTTGGCCTTGCCCTTCAGCGAACTCAGCAGGCCCTCGCGGGCCTCACTGGACTTGTCGGTGCTCATCGGATCTCCTGGCATTTCGGTGGCCCAGCCGGCAGGCGGGCGGGCGGGCGATGTGTGGCGGTCGATTCTGCTTGGTCGGACACCGGAGGTGCTACCCGGCACAACTCATATGCTAACAAGCGCAAGCAGTGGACGCGGTCACACCGCACGCATCCGGCGACATCGGCCGATGAGGGCGAGCTTCCGCGATCCACCGGAACAAGCACCTGCCCGCGCCCGCTACCCCAGCGGATCAGCCGGCAAGGACCTCGTCGACCACCGCGCGCGCGTCGTCCTGGATCCGGTGCAGGTGCTCCTCGCCCTGGAAGGACTCGGCGTACAGCTTGTACACGTCCTCGGTGCCGGAAGGCCGTGCGGCGAACCAGCCGGACGCCGTCGTCACCTTCAGGCCACCGATCGGCTGCCCGTTACCCGGCGCATCCGTCAGCGCGGCGATGATCGGCTCGCCGGCCAGCGTGTCTGCCGTGAGCTGGTCGGCCGACAGCTTGGCCAGCCGCGCCTTCTGCTCACGGTCGGCCGGCGCATCGACGCGGGCGTAAGCCGACTCGCCCAGCCGGGCGGTGAGCGCGCGGTAGTGCTCCGAGGCGCTGCGCCCGGTGACGGCCTGGATCTCGGCTGCAAGCAGGCACATGATCAGCCCGTCCTTGTCGGTACTCCACACCGCGCCGTCCTGCTGCAGGAACGACGCGCCCGCGCTCTCTTCCCCGCCGAAGCAGATGGTGCCGTCCAGCAAGCCGTCGACGAACCACTTGAACCCGACCGGCACCTCGAGCAGGCGTCGGCCGGCGTCCGCGACGACCCGGTCGATGAGGCTGGAGCTGACCAGCGTCTTGCCCACCGCCGCATCGGCGGGCCAGCTTCCCCGGGTGCGGATCAGGTGCTCGATCGCGACGGCGAGGTAGGCGTTGGGGTCGAGCAGCCCGCCGTCCGGCGTCACGATGCCGTGCCGGTCGGCGTCGGTGTCGTTGCCGGTGGCGACGTCGAAGTCGGACCGGCGCGCGATCAGGGAGGCCATCGCGTTCGGGGAAGAGCAGTCCATCCGGATCTTGCCGTCGGTGTCGAGCGTCATGAACGAGAAGGTCGGGTCGACCCGGTCGTTGACGACGGTGAGGTCCAGGCCGTAGCGCTCCCCGATCTCGGCCCAGTACGCCACGCTGGCCCCGCCTAGCGGGTCGGCGCCGATGCGCACGCCTGCCGCCCGGATCGCAGCCAGGTCGACGACTCCGGCGAGCGCGCTCACGTACGCATCGAGAAAGTCGTAGGTCGCCGTCGTCTCCGCTGCCCTGGCGCGCTCCAACGGGATGCGCCGCACCCCCGCCAGCCCGGCTTCGAGCAGCTCGTTGGCCCGGTCCTGAATGGCGCCGGTAGCCTGCGACCCGGCCGGGCCGCCACTGGGCGGGTTGTACTTGAACCCGCCGTCGCGGGGCGGGTTGTGCGACGGGGTGACGACGACACCATCAGCCAGCCGCTGCCCGCCGGCCCGCGCACCGTTGTACTGCAGGATGGCCCTGCTCACCGCCGGGGTCGGGGTGTAGCCGTCGCGGCTGTCGATCAGCACCGTCACGCCGTTGGCGGCGAAGACCTCGAGGGCGGTGTCGGTCGCCGGCGCTGACAGCGCGTGAGTGTCGCGGCCCAGGAACAGCGGCCCCTCGATGCCCTGCGCGGCGCGGTACTCGCTGATGGCCTGGCTGGTCGCGGCGATGTGGTCGTCGTTGAAGGCGGCGTCGAGGGCCGAGCCCCGGTGCCCGGAGGTCCCGAACGACACCCGCTGGCCGGGCTCGGCCGGGTCTGGGCGGCGGTCGTGGTAGGCCGCCAGCAGGGCATCGACGTCAACGAGATCCTCGGTGCGGGCCGGCTGCCCGGCTCGCGCCCGGGCGTCGGTGGCCACGCCCGTGCTGGTGCCCGTGCTGATGGTGCTGCCGCTCATCTACCTGCTCCTCCGGTTCTCCCGGCACTGATCCGGGAGCTCGCCGTTACGTCACTCAGTGTGATCCTGGCAACCACCCGGTCGGGTGATGACACTTCTGCCGCACCGACCCGTTGTAGGTAGTGCCTCGGGGGGCCGGTTTCGGCGGGATCCCGGCCTCCCGAGGTTCAGCCGGTGCGGCCAAGGCCTCAGCGCTGGTCGGCCGGAACGAAGCTGCGCTCCTTCTCCCCGGTGTAGACCTGCCGGGGGCGCCCGATCTTGGTGCTGGGATCCTCGATCATCTCGCGCCACTGGGCGATCCAGCCGGGCAGCCGTCCGAGCGCGAACAGCACGGTGAACATCCGGGGCGGGAAGCCCATCGCCTTGTAGATCACGCCGGTGTAGAAGTCGACGTTGGGATAGAGCTTGCGCTCGACGAAGTAGTCGTCGGCGAGCGCCGTCTCCTCCAGCTTCATCGCGATGTCGAGCAACGGGTCGGAGCTGCCGAGCTCCTGCAGCACGTCGCGGGTGGCCTGCTTGACGATCGCCGCACGCGGGTCGTAGTTCTTGTAGACCCGGTGGCCGAAGCCCATGAGCTTGACCCCGGGCTCCTTGTCCTTGACCCGGCGCACGAAGCTGTCGACGTCGCCGCCCTCGTCCTGAATGCTCTGCAGCATCCCCAGCACCGCCTGGTTGGCGCCGCCGTGCAGCGGGCCGAACAGCGCGTTGACGCCCGCCGAGACCGACGCGAACAGGTTGGCGTGGCTGGAGCCGACCAGCCGCACGGTAGAGGTGGAGCAGTTCTGCTCGTGGTCGGCGTGCAGCACGAACAGCATGTCGAGCACTTTGGCGACCGCGGGGTCGACCTCGTAGTCCTGAGCCGGCACGCCGAAGGTCATCCGCAGGAAGTTGGCGGCGTAGTCAAGGTTGTTGTCCGGGTAGAGGAAGGGCTGGCCGATCGACTTCTTGAAGGCGTAGGCGGCAATCGTCGGCAGCTTGGCCATCAGCCGCGCGGTGGAGATCTCGACGTGCTCGGGGTCGAACGGGTCGAGGCTGTCCTGGTAGAAGGTCGACAGCGCGCTCACCGCTGAGCTGAGCACGGCCATGGGATGGGCGTCGCGGGGGAAGCCGGCGAAGAACTCCTTGAGGTCCTCGTGCAGCATCGTGTGCTCGCGTACTCGCCCGGTGAAGTCCTCGAGCTGGGCCGGGGTGGGCAGCTCGCCGTAGATCAGCAGGTAGGACACCTCGAGGAACGACGCACCAGCAGCCAGCTCGTCGATCGGGTAACCGCGGTAGCGCAGGATGCCGGCGTCGCCGTCGATGAACGTGATGGCCGAGACGCACGACGCCGTATTGACGAACCCGGGGTCGAGCGTGACGAAGCCCGTCTCGGAGAGCAACTTGCCGACCCCGAGACCGGACGGCGCTTCGGTGGCCTCGGTGAGGGGCAACTCGAGGCTGCCGCCGGGGTGGGACAGTTCGACAGGTGACATGAGCGGCTTGCCTCCGGCGTGGGCGGAACGGGTGGCGTCAGTGTCTCAGCCCGAGCGGGCACTTGCATCAACGGGGGCGCCGCGACCGCCGGCACGAGACACCGGCGTGGCGATCTCGCCTGGCTCGTGCGTCAGGCAGCACACTCCGATCGGTCACTGCGGCTGCCACTGGCCACCTTTGACCGGAAGTGGTTCCGAATTGGACACAACCTGCGGTGGAGAGGTTTAGGTAGTGGCCGATGGCGTACTTCGTAAACGACCCCAGCCCTAGTAAGAGAGGCGCCACGATGCGGCGTATTACCACCCTGATCGCGCTGTTGCTGACGAGCTGCCTGCTCGTCAGCGGGTGCGGCAAGAGCAGCTCCACCTCGACTGCGGCAGGCTCGTCCTCGAGCTCGTCCGCCTCAGCGGGCTCGTCGGGCTCGTCGAGCTCGGCGAGCAGCGACGCCTCGGGCGTTCCGACCGATGCCAACGGCTGCCCGACGTCCAACACCAAGACGCTCGCGAAGACCAAGTTCGCTCTGCACACGGGTCTGGCCATCGGCACGTTCCACCGCTACATCTACAAGCCGTACAAGGCGGGCCAGTTCCAGAAGGGTGCGCAGGGCCGGATCAAGGCCTTCGTCAAGGCGGGTGCAACCGCGCTGTTCGCGAAGCGCGAGATCCGGCTTGCGTCAGAGGACGTCAAGGCCAGCCCCGCGCTGTGCAAGGTCCTGGCAGCACCGCTGCGCAAGCTCAGTGACGGCTTCAGCACCATTGCCGACAAGATCAAGACCGGCAACACCAGCGGCATCGACGACGCCCAGGGCCTCATCTCGCAGGTGACCAGCCAGTCGGCGAAGAACGGTGCTCCCATCGCCGAGCGCACCGACGAGAGCGCCGGCGGCTGACGCGGTGTCCCGGCCGCTCGTGCTACGGGCGGCCGGGCGGCACCACGACGACGAGTGAGAGCGCGCCGTTCACGATGGCGGGCCTGGCGATGGTGATGGCAGCCGGCGACATCCCGGCGGCCGTCACCATCGCCTTCGTCGTTGCCTCCAGCTGCCGACCGTCTCGCCAGGTGATGAGCACGCGGATCTGAGTCGTCGCATCGTCTGCAGTGAGGCGATGCGTCAGTGAGTGCTCACCGGCGATCGTGCGGCAGTCGTCCTTCGTGCACCGCTGCCAGGTGATCGCGGGCTTCGCCGCCGCCTCGGACGGCAGCAGCTCGACCTGCAGCGTCTCGCCGACCGCGGCTGGAAGCGGTGCCAGGGATGGCGGAGAGGCCGCCGGTCCGGGCGACGGTGCCGCCCCAGGCGAGGGGCTGGCACCAGGCGACGGCGGGGAACCCGGCGACGGCGTGGCCGCCCCAGGCGAGGGGCTGGCACCAGGCGACGGCGGGGAACCCGGCGACGGCGTGGCCGCCGGCGACGGTGTGGCACCAGGAGACGGTGTGGCACCAGGAGACGGTGTGGCACCAGGAGACGGTGTGGCACCAGGAGACGGTGTGGCACCAGGAGACGGCGTGCCCGCCGGTGACGGCGTGGTTCCCGGAGACGGCTTCGTGCCCGGAGACGGTGTGGCAGCGGGTGACGCGCTTGACGGAGTCGGATGCGCGCTGGCCGCCGGCCGCGGCCCGGCCTTTGGGGACGCGGCCGCCGGCGACAGCGGGTGCGGGGCTGGCGCGTGCGGCACCGGCGCGTGGGAATGCGCCGGCGCCTTGGCGGTCGGAGCGGGCGCGGTCGGACGCCGACCCGGCGCGGGGCGGTGTGGTGCCCCCGCGGCGCGCGGGGAGGGCCCAGCCGCGGGGCGGCCAGCCGCCGGACGCTCGGCGGCCATGACGGGCGCGCTCAGGGCGACCGAGGGCACTGCCGGCTGCGTCAGCGCGGGCGGCTCCTGCAGCGCGGGCGGCTCCTGCACCGCCTGCGGCTCCGCACCCGGCATCACGGCCGAGAGTCCGCCGCCGACTCCGTCGACGACGCGCACCGCGCCCGCGTAGTCGTCGAACCACAGGGGGCTGACCTCGACGACAGCTCCGGCGTGCGGCGCGTGCACGACCAAGCCGTTGCCGAGATACATCGCGACGTGGTGCACGCTTGCCTGCGTCTTGCCGGTGGCGAAGAAGACGAGGTCACCCGGAAGCAGGTCGGCCAGCGCAACAGCGTGCCCGACCGCTGCCTGGTCGGCCGCTACGCGCGGGAGGCTGATGCCCGCCTCGCGGTAGGCCGCCTGGACCAGACCCGAGCAGTCCCACGTCGTCGGACCGGTGCCCCCCCAGACGTACCGGTCGCCGAGGTGAGCGAGTGCGAAGCGCAGCGCGCTCAGCGCCGCTGGCGAGGCACCGAGCCCGGCTGCCCGGTCGAGCTGCTGGCCGGCGTGCAGGTCGAGCACCAGACCGGTGACGTCGACCGGTGCGCTCGAGGCCGCAGCGCGGCTCTTGGCCTGCTGGGCAGCGGCCGCAACGGCTGCGATACGGACGGAGTCAGGGACCTCTGCATCGCCGTCGGCCTGGACGGTGAAGCGAGGGCTCATCGTCTCGCCGGTGTCGCCCACGGACGGCAGGAGCCGGGCGGGTGGCCCGAGGGGCGCCGATCCGACCAAGCTCGCCAGGCCGGCTGTCCCGGTGAGCTGCCGGTCGTAGCCCGCGGGAGTTGTCGACAGGCCGCTGCTCGAGCCGGAGGCGGCGTGTGGGGACGCGAAGGCACAGCCGAGGCAGCCGAGCACGAGCCCGACGCCGAGGCCGGCCCGGCGGCGGCGGATGACGGGAGGGTGCAGCTGCACGGACGCTCGCTCCAGGGTCGGTAGAGTGCCCTCGCTGGGCCCTCGGTAGGACGCTGCCTTTGCAGGAAGCGTTACTCCTTCGGCCACGGCCCGGCAAGAGCGTGGGTCGAGCACGGCACCGCTCGACCCGTCTCGTTCGACGGTAGTAGTCGTGGAAGCCTTATGGGACTGTCGGCAGCCACAGGCCGTTCCGTATTCACCTGTACGGACGAATGACGCACCGCCTCAGCGGCAGTTGGGTGAGGGCATGTCGGACCACGCTGGCTGGCAGGACCCCGGTGGCGTCGATGACGAGCCGGCCGCGCGTACGAGTCCGGGCCTGCCCGGCCCCGGCGCCACATGGAGCGCGCCGGTGTACGGCCAGCAACCCCCGTACGGCCAGCAGCCCCCGTACGGTCTGCAGCCCTGGGGTCAGCAGGGGCCGCAGGGCTTGCCGTGGGCAACACTCGGCTGGGCTCCGCAGCGCAAGACGAGTACGACGGCTATCTGGGCGCTGATCCTGGCGATCGTCTTCCCACCCGTAGGCCTGATCCTGGGGCTGGTAGCGCGATCGCAGGTGCGGCGGACGGGTGAGGACGGCGCGGGCGTCGCGAAAGCCGCGATCATCATCAGCATCGTCTACTTCGCGTTCATCATCCTGTTCGTCGTCTTCGTCGGCGTGGTGGCGAGCACGCACCCGAGCCAGGTGCCCGGCTCGACGACGGGCTGAGCGGCGGGCGGTTGTCCCCAGATCTGCTGCCCCCTTGCCGAACTGTCGGCAGCGCGGCTTACTGTGACGTCGTTCACCAACGAAGTCCCAGCGGTGCCGTCACCGGCGCGCCGCGCCCGCGCAGTGGAGGTCTGATGGCCCAGGTGGAGATGAAGGTCGACGGCGTCGAGTACGCCGACGAGGTGGAGCCCAGGCTCCTGCTGGTGCACTACCTGCGCGAACGGCTGGGGCTGGTCGGCACGCCCATCGGGTGCGACACGTCCAACTGCGGTGCGTGCACGGTGCACCTCGACGGCGTGAGCGTGAAGAGCTGCACCGTGCTGGCCGTTCAGGCCGGTGGGCACGAGGTCATTACCATCCAGGGGCTCGCCAACGGCGAGTGGCACCCGCTGCAGAAGGCGTTCCGGGAGCACCACGCGCTGCAGTGCGGCTACTGCACCCCCGGGATGATCATGGCGGCGGCCGATCTTCTCAAGGAGAACCCCGACCCGAGCGAGCACGAGGTCCGCGAGGGGCTCGAAGGCAACCTGTGCCGGTGCACCGGCTACCAGAACATCGTGAAGGCCGTGCAGGCCGCGGCCGGTGAGCTGTCCGGCGGCGCCCCGGTTGCCAGCGAGAGCTCAGCCGCCGCAACAGCAGGGAGCGCACAGTGACCGAGCAGCTCGACGCGGGCATGGTGGCCCGCCAGATCGCCGAGTCCGATGTCCTCAACGCGCCAGACCCGCAGCGCGAGCTCGGCCGGCCACGGCGGCGCAAGGAAGACGCCAAGCTCGTCACCGGCCAGACCCGGTGGACCGACAACATCGCCCTGCCCGGTCTGCTGCACATGTCGATCCTGCGCAGCCCGATGGCGCACGCCCGCATCGCGTCCATCGACGTCACCGCCGCCCGCGAGCAGCCGGGTGTCGTCGCCGCGTTCAGCGGCCGCGACCTGGCCGCCGAGATGGCGCCGATGCCGTGCGCGTGGCCCGTGACCCCCGACATGGTCAACCCCGAGCACACCCCGCTGGCCAAGGACGAGGTCCGCTACGTCGGCGACGCCGTGGCCGTCGTCATCGCCCGCGACCGCTACCAGGCGGCCGACGCGCTCGAAGCGATCGAGATCGACTACGACCCGTTGCCCGTCGTCACCGACATGGAGGCCGCGCTTGCCGACGGCGCTCCGCTCGTGCACAGCGAGGCAGGTACCAACCACTGCTTCACCTGGCCGTTCGCCGCCGGCGACCTCGATGCCGCCTTCGAGGGCGCAGCGGTCCACGTCAAACGGCGGTTCATCCAGCAGCGGCTGCTGCCCTCGGCGATGGAGCCGCGTGCCGTCGTGTGCGAGCCGATTGCCGCCGCCGACGAGTACACGCTGTACTCGTCGACGCAGATCCCGCACATCCTGCGCGTCCAGCTGTCGATCGTCACCGGGATCCCGGAGCAGAAGCTTCGGGTGGTCGCGCCCGACGTCGGCGGCGGGTTCGGCGCCAAGCTCGACGTCTACGCCGAGGAGATCCTCGCGCTGCTCGTCGCCCGCCGCCTTGGCCGGCCCATCAAGTGGACCGAGTCGCGCAGCGAGAACTACCAGGCGACCATCCACGGCCGCGACCAGATCCAGGACATCGAGATCTCCGCCGATGCCGACGGTCGTATCCGCGGCCTGAAGGTCGAGCTGCACGCCGACATGGGCGCCTACCTGCAGCTGCTGACGCCGGGCATCCCGGTGCTCGGAGCCTTCATGTTCAACTCGATCTACAAGATGGATGCCTACTCGTTCGAGGCAACCGGCGTGTTCACCAACAAGACACCCACCGACGCCTATCGCGGCGCCGGTCGCCCGGAGGCCACCTTCGGCATCGAGCGGATCATTGACGAGCTCGCGCATGAGCTCGGGATGGAGCCGCTCGAGCTGCGTCGGCGCAACTGGATCAAGCCCGAAGAGTTCCCGTTCACCACCATCGCGGGCATCACCTACGACTCCGGCGACTACCCCAAGGCGACCGACCGGGCCGTCGAGATGTTCGGCTACGACGCGCTGCGCCGCGAGCAGGCCGAGCGGCGCGAGCGCAAGGACCCGGTGCAGCTCGGCATCGGCATATCGACGTTCACCGAGATGTGCGGCCTCGCGCCCTCCCGGGTGCTCGGCAGCCTGGCGTTCGGCGGCGGCGGCTGGGAGCGCGCCGCGGTGCGGATGCTGCCCACCGGGAAGGTCGAGGTCGTCACGGGCACCACCCCGCACGGCCAGGGTCACGTGACCTCATGGAGCCAGATCGTCTCCGACGTCATCGGGGTGCCGTTCGAGGACATCGAGGTGATCCACGGTGACACCCGCTCGTCGCCGCAGGGCATGGACACGTACGGCTCGCGCTCGCTGGTGGTCGGCGGCGTCGCCGTGCTGAAGGCGGCCGAGAAGACTGTGGAGAAGGCCCGGCGCGTTGCCGCGCACCTGCTCGAAGCGGCCGAGGGCGACGTCGAGTTCGCCGGCGGCACCTTCTCGGTCAAGGGCTCGCCCGATGCCAAGGTGACCATCCAGGACGTCTCGCTCGCCACCTTCGCGGCCCACAACCTGCCCGACGGCATGGAACCAACGCTCAACAGCGACGCGGTGTTCGACCCGGAGAACTTCTCCTACCCGCACGGCACCCACCTGTGCGCCGTCGACGTCGACACCGAGACCGGCTTCAGCACGATCCGCAAGTATGTCGCCGTCGACGACATCGGCAACGTCGTCAACCCGATGATCGTCGAGGGCCAGATCCACGGCGGTCTCGCGCAGGGCATCGCCCAGGCGCTCTACGAGGAGGCGGTCTACGACGAGGCCGGCAACCTCGTCACCGGCTCGATGGTCGACTACCTGGTGCCGTCCGCGGCAGACCTGCCGCACTTCGACACCGACCGGACCGTCACGCCGGCCACCTCGAACCCGCTCGGGGCCAAGGGTGTCGGTGAGGCCGGCACGATCGCGTCGACACCGGCGGTGGTCAACGCCATCGTCGACGCGTTGCGGCCATGGGGCATCAACGACGTGCGGATGCCCTGCACGCCCGAGCGGGTCTGGCGGGCCATCAACGGCGAGGGCGGCCACACCGGCCGGGTCGCCGAGGGCTCCATCTCCTGGGGCGGCGCGTCCACAGAAGCCACCTCGGGCGGCGCCACCTCGACCTCCGGGAGCAACCAGTGATCCCCAGCTCGTTCGAGTACCTCAAGGCCACCTCGGTCGACGAGGCGCTGTCGGCGCTGGCAGGCGACGAGGACGCCAAAGTCCTTGCCGGCGGGCAGAGCTTCCTGCCCCTGCTGCGCCTTCGGTTGGCCTACCCCTCGACCGTGATCGACCTCGCCGGGGTAGACGAGCTGCGCGGGGTGCGCGACGACGGCTCGCACGTGGTCATCGGCGCGATGACCACGCACCACGACGTGCTCACCGATTCGATGCTCAAGGAGAAGGTCCCGCTGCTGGTCGAGGCCACCGGGACCGTTGCCGACCCGGCCGTCCGGCATCGGGGGACGCTGGGCGGCGCGCTCGCCCACGCCGACCCGGCAGGCGACCTGCCGGCAGTGGCTCTCGCGCTCGACGCGGAGTTCGTCATCGCGAGCGCCAGCGGACGGCGGACCGTCGCAGCCGGGCAGTTCTTCACCGACTACCTCGCGACGGCCATCGAACCCGACGAGGTCCTCGTCGAGATCCGTTTCCCGAAGCTGCCCGGGAACGGCTGGGGCGTGCGCTACGAGAAGTTCCACCGCGTCGCGCAGGCCTGGGCCATCGTCGCGGTGGCGACGGCCGTCCGGCGGGAGAACGGGTCGATCGCCGAGGCGCGCATCGGGCTGACGAACATGGGAACCACCCCGATCCGAGCCTCGAGCACCGAGCAGGCGCTGGCCGGGGTGCCGGCCACGGCTGACGCGGTACGGGCGGCCGCCCAGCGTGCGGCCGACGGTACCTCGCCCTCGTCCGACCTCAACGCTCAAGCCGACTACCGCGAGCACCTCGCCCGGGTTCTCACCGCCCGCGCCGTCAGCACCGCTGCGGGGCTGTGACGGAGAGCCTGGACGCGGAAGCCGGCAGCGAACGGTTGCCCCTGACGAGCGCCGTGCAGGGGATCGGTGGCCTGCTGCCGGCCGACATCACCGGCCCGGAGGCGCTGCGGCAGCAGCTCGGCGGCCTCGGCTACCTCGCCGACGACGGCCTGGCCACGGCGGCTTATCTCGGTATGCGGCTGTCACGGCCACTGCTGCTCGAGGGCGAGGCAGGCACGGGCAAGACGGCGCTCGCCGCCGCCCTCGCGCAGCTGCTGGGTGCGCCGCTGGTCCGGCTGCAGTGCTACGAAGGCATCGACGCCACCCAGGCGCTCTACGACTGGGACTTCCCGCGCCAGCTGCTGCATCTTCGGGCCAGCGAGGCGGCAGCAAACGCCGGCGCCGCCGCCGGGGCCGCCGGGGCCGCGGGTGGCTCGGCACCGCTCGAGGCCGACCGGCTCGAGGGCGAGCTCTACAGCCGACGGTTCCTGCTGGCGCGCCCGTTGCTGCAGGCGCTCGAGACGAGCCCATGCGTGCTGCTGATCGACGAGGTCGACCGCGCCGACGACGAGTTCGAGGCCTTCCTGCTCGAGGTGCTCTCCGAGTACTCGGTGAGCGTTCCCGAGCTCGGGACCCTGCGCGCCCCCGTACCGCCGGTCGTCGTGCTGACCAGCAACCGCACTCGCGAGCTGCACGACGCCCTGAAGCGACGCTGCTTCTACCACTGGCTGGACCACCCCGCCTTCGCGCGGGAGGTGGAGATCGTTCGCGTCCGGCTGCCGCACGTGAGCGAGCAGCTCGCCCGCCAGGTCACCGCGGCGGTGCAGGCGCTGCGCCGGGAGGACCTGCTCAAGCCGCCCGGGGTGGCTGAGACGCTGGACTGGGCCGCGGCCCTGACAGTGCTCGGCGCCGAGCGGCTGGATGCCGACCTCGTCGCCCGCACGCTGGGCTCGGTGCTGAAGTACCGCGAGGACCAGCAGCGGGCAGCGAGCCTGGACCTGCAGGCGGTGCTCACCGGTGCCTGAGCCCGGCCAGGTCGCCGTTCTGCCGGGCGCCAGGCCGCCGGTGCTCGACGGCCTGGTGTCGTTCGTCCGCGTGTTGCGAGCCGCGGGCGTGCCGGCCGGGACCGACCGCCTCGTCGCCTACGCCGACGCCCTGGCCGCGCTCGACCCTCAGGTCCGCCGCGACGTCTACTGGGCGGGGCGGATGACGCTGTGCAGCGGGCCGGATGACCTCAGCCGCTACGACCGCGCCTTCGCCGCCGTCTTCGACGGCGCCCCGACGACCGTGCCGACGACGCTGCGCCCCCGCCCGCTGCTGCACGCGCTCCCGACCACGCTCGCGATGCCGCAGGACGATGCGGGCGGAGCAGGCGAACGCGAGCGGGCGACCGCGGCCGCGAGCAGGACCGAGGTGCTGCGCGAGCGCGACATCGCCGAGCTGGGGGCGGCCGAGCGCGAGATGCTGCACCGGATGCTCGCCTCGTTCGCCCTGCCGGGCGAGACGCGCCCGTCCCGGCGCTGGACCAGCGCCCCGCGCGGTGGGATCGACGCCGCCCGCACGGTGCGCGAGGCGCTGCACGACGGCGGCGAACCCGGGCGGCTCTACCGGCGGCGTCACCGGGTCCGGCCGCGGCGGGTGGTCCTGCTCGTCGACGTCAGCGGGTCGATGGCCTCCTACGCCGACGCGCTGCTGCGCTTCGCCCACGCCGCCCGCCGCGGCTGGGCACCGACGGAGGTGTTCACCATCGGGACCCGGCTGACCCGCATCAGCCGGGAGCTGTCGCACCGCGACCCCGACACCGCGATGCGCGCGGTCGGCGCCGCTGTACCCGACTGGAGCGGCGGAACGCGGCTCGGCGTGCTGCTCCGCGAGTTCCTCGACGTCTGGGGCCAGCGCGGGATGGCCCGCGGCGCCGTCGTCGTGCTGCTGTCGGACGGCTGGGAGCGCGACGAGCCCGCGCTGCTCGGCGAGCAGGTCGCGCGGCTGCAGCGCCTCGCCAGCCGGGTCGTGTGGGCCAACCCCCGCATCGCCCGAGCCGGTTTCGCGCCCCTGGCAGGCGGGGTGGCGGCCGTGCTGCCGCACGTCGACGACGTCGTCGCCGGTAACAGCCTGGCCAGCCTGCAGCACCTGGCCGAGGTGGTCGCCGGTCGGCGCCGGGCGCCGTGGGCGGGAATCACCGCGCCGCACGCCGGAGCCGCCGCGTGAGAGACATCGCCGACTCGCTGCGCACCTGGTGGGACGCGGGGCAGCCGTTCGCGCTCGCGACCGTCGTGGGGGTGAGCCGGTCGGCCCCAAGACAGCCCGGCGCGGCAATGGCGGTCGGAGCGGGTGGCGAGGCGGTCGGCAGCGTGTCGGGCGGCTGCGTCGAGGGCGCGGTGTACGAGCTGGCGCAGGAGGTGCTTGCCAGCGGCGAGCCGCAGCTGACGACCTATGGATACAGCGACGAGACGGCGTTCGCCGTGGGGCTGACCTGCGGCGGGATGCTCACCCTGCTGGTGGAGCGCATCGACCGCGAGCGCACCCCCGAGTTCGGCGATCTGCTGGGCGCGGTGCAGCGGGGCGAGCCGGTCGCCGTGGCGCAGGTGCTGTCGGGGCCCGCGCTGATCGGCGCCCGCCGGACTGTCTGGCCGGATCGCACGGAAGGCTCGCTCGGCACCGAAGGACTCGACGTCGCCAGCACGGCCGACGCACGGGGGCTGCTGTCGCAGGGGCAGACCGGCCAGCGGCACTACGGACCGCACGGCGAACGCCGGGTCGACGACGTCACCGTCTTCATCTCCTCCTTCGCCCCGCCGCCGAGGATGCTGGTGTTCGGGGCCATCGACTTCGCAGCCGCTGTCGCCCGGATCGGGGTTTTTCTCGGCTACCGCGTGACCGTGTGCGACGCGCGGCCGGTGTTCGCCACCGAGAAGCGCTTCCCCGACGCGCACGAGGTCGTCGTCGAGTGGCCGCACCGTTACCTCGCCCGCACCCACGTCGACGAGCGCACCGTCATCTGCGTGCTGACCCACGACCCGAAGTTCGACATCCCGCTGCTCGAGGTTGCCCTGCGCACCACAGCGGGCTACATCGGCGCGATGGGCAGCCGGCGCACGCACAACGAGCGCTTGGACCAGTTGCGCGAGGTGGGCATCACGCCCGGCGAGCTGGCGCGGCTGCACTCCCCCATCGGGCTCGACGTCGGTGCCCGCACCCCGGAGGAAACGGCGGTGTCAATCGCGGCGGAGATCATCTCGGGCCGCTGGGGGGGCAGCGGCCGGCCGCTCGCAGCGACGCACGGCCCCATCCACGGTGCTGCCGACAGCACAGCAATCTCGCCAGTGGTCTCGCCAGCGCTCCCGCCAGCGGACTCAGCACGAGTGGCGAGCGCGTCGTGAACGTCTGCGCGGTGCTCCTGGCCGCGGGGGGCGGAAGCCGCATGGGACGGCCCAAGGCCTTCCTGCCCTACGAGGGGGAGCTGCTCGTCGAGCGCGCGGTCCGCGTGCTGGACGAGGGCGGCTGCTCGCCCGTCGTGGTCGTGCTCGGCGCCGCCGCCGAGCAGGCCCCGCCGTTGCCGGACGCGCTGGTCGTCGTGAACCACGACTGGGCCAGCGGGATGGCATCGTCCCTGCGGGTCGGGCTCGCCTACGCCAAGGGCGAGGCCGCCGTCATCGGGCTGGTCGACCAGCCGTACCTCACCGCGGCCGCCGTGCGCCGGCTCGTCGCCGCACCCCGGCCTGGTGGAGCTGCTGTAGCCACCTATGGCGGACAGCCGCGCAACCCGGTGGTGCTCGACGCGCCCGTCTGGCATGAGGTGGTGGCGGCAGCCAGGGGAGATGCCGGCGCCCGCGACTGGCTGCGCGCGCACCCCGACCGCGTGACCGAGGTGGCCTGCGATGATGTCGCCGACCCGACAGACCTCGACACCCCGGCCGACCTCGCCGCGGCAGCCGCAGCCGCAGCCCTCCCCCTTCCCGACCGCACCTAGGAGCAGCGATGCAACTCGACAACTCATTCACCGTCCCCGCACCGATCGACCAGGCATGGGATGTGCTGCTCGACGTCGAGCGCATCGCCCCGTGCATGCCGGGGGCGACGCTGACCGAGAACGACGGGCAGTCCTTCGGCGGCACGGTCAAGGTCAAGGTCGGGCCGATCGGCGTCACGTACAAGGGCTCGGCGACCTTCGTCGACCGCGACGACGCCGGGAAGACCGTGACGATCGACGCCAAGGGGCGCGAGACCCGCGGCTCCGGGACCGCGTCGGCCACCATCAAGTGCGCGATGGTGCAGGAGGGCGACGTGACCCGGGTCGACGTCAACACCGACCTCGCCATCACCGGCAAGCCGGCGCAGTTCGGGCGCGGGGTGATGGGCGAAGTGGCTCAGAAGATCATCGGTCAGTTCGCGGACTGCCTGTCTGAGGAGATCAGCGCCCCGGCAGCGGCTCCGGCAGCCGAGGCAGCCACCCTGGCGCCAGCTGCTGAAGCCGCCCCCACAGCAGGCTCGGATGCCGGCCTCGCCGGCGAACCAGCACCGGTTGCGGGCAGCATGCCCAGCCAGGCCGCCGCCCCGACCGACGCCCCGACCGCGGCCCCGACCGCGACACCAACACCCGTCCCAGCGGCCGCGCCCTCAGCCGCGGCGCCACCGGCAAGCCCCCCTGCAGCACCCGCTCCCCGCCGAAGCGCGGAGGCGATCGACCTGCTCGACGTCGCCGGAGCCCCGGCCCTCAAGCGCCTCGGCCCGCTCGCGGCCGGGATCGCCCTGCTGGCACTGCTCGTCTCGGCCTTGCGTCGACGGGCTGCCCGACCGACCCCTGCCCCCGCCAAGCGGACGGTAGCGAGCCGCCTAGGTGCCCGACCGACCCCTGCCCCCGCCAAGCGGAGGATAGCGAGCCGCGTAGGTGCCCGGCCGACCTCGGCAGTCCCCAGCCGGAAGCTAGCGCGCCGCCGCGAGGCAACCCCCGTGCACGTGCGGGTACGAGTCCGGCGGCGCTAGCACCAGCAGCGGGCGTCTGCATGCCGACCGCCGGCCTCCTCGTCGCAGCGTGACGCCCTACGTCGCCGTCGTCGGACCATCGGATGCCGACGAGCAGTGCCTGGACCTCGCCCGCGCGGTAGGAGCGGCGCTGGCTGAACGCGGTGCGATCCTGCTGACTGGTGGCCTCGGCGGCGTCATGGCAGCGGGCAGTCGCGGCGCTGCCGAGCGGGGCGGCACCGTCGTCGGCCTGCTTCCCGGGCTCGACCGGCGCGCGGCCAACCCGTTCGTCACCATCGCCATCGCGACCGGGCTGGGGCAGCTGCGCAACGGCATCGTCGTCAACGCTGCCGACGGGGTGGTGGCGGTCGGGTCGAGCTGGGGCACCGTCAACGAGGTGAGCCTCGCCCTGCGCACCGGCAAGCCCGTGGTGTGGCTGCGCGGGCAGGCCGCGGACGGGTTGGCGCCCGCGCCCCGTTACGCCGGTGACGCCGTGGATGCCGTCGAGCAGATCCTCTCGCTGCTGGCGCAGCGCACCGCCTGAGGCGCGGCCAGGCTCGCCGCTGAAGCTTCCCCCGTTCGGGGTCACGTCCCCTTGGTTTGGCTGCCGATCTGTAGTGGGACAGCACTGAGCCTCGCCGTTCGCCGAATCCTGCCGCGGCCGGGCCCCACCGACAGCGCACGGCAGGAGCGGGGGACCCATCGCGGTCCGCCTTTGCGGGCCTGGGGTCAAGCCTCACGACGAGGCCGGGCGTCCCCGCCCGAACCCGACAGCTCACCTCGCAGGCGGCCAGGGAGCCGCATGACTGCAACCACAACGACCCGTTCCGTCGCCACCAGAACGACGGAGACTGCACCTTCACCAGTGGCATCCGGTAGGCGACCGGGGCGCCGCTGGCGAAGCGTGACCGCCACCGCTCTCACCGCCGGTGTCGCATTCGGCGTGGCAACCGGGTGCACGGCGCCCCCGCGTACCACCGACGTCGTGACGCTCGCCGCCGCTCAGGAGGGCAAGCCGTACGTCTACGGCGCTGCCGGCCCGGACTCCTTCGACTGCTCGGGGCTCGTGCAGTACGTGTTCCGGCAGGCTGGCCGCACCATGCCCCGCACGGCACAACAGCAGTACGACGCCACGTGGCACATCTACCCCGGGCAGGCTCACCGCAGTGACCTGGTCTTCTGGGGCGCCCCGAAGGCCGTCTACCACGTGGGGATCTACATCGGGAACGGCCAGATGATCGCCGCGCCGCACACCGGGGCGAACGTGCGTCAGGAGACGGTCTGGTCGGGCGCGTCGTACGGCCGACCACTCACCTAAGCGCTGGTCCCGTTGCTCGGCTGGCTGCTCAGCCGGCCGTCCGACCCACGTCGCCGCAATCCGCTGGCCCGGACGATGGGCCGCGTCACGGCAGCGCGGACTGCCTCATCGGTGCCGAGCACCCGCACGTGCCCGGTGGCCCGCGTGACGGCGGTGTAGAAGAGCTCGCGGGTGAGCAGCGGCGACTCCGCGGGCGGTAGCACGAGCGACACCGAGTCGAACTGGCTGCCCTGGCTGCGGTGCACCGTCATGGCGTGCATCGTCTGGACCGCTGACAGTCGGCTTGGCGACAGCAGGACCGGTTCGTTGCCGCGGGTGAAGGCGGCAAGAACGCCCCCGTTGCCTCGGGTCTTGCCGTCGACGACGACGCCGGTGTCACCGTTGTAGAGCCGCAGCTCGTAGTCGTTGGAGGTCACGAGCAGCGGCCTCCCGCGGTACCAGAGACCTTCCCCTACGGGCCAGCCCGGCGTGGCTGCGAGCCAGCGCTCCACCTCCTGGCTCCAGCGGGAGACGCCGTAGGGGCCCCGCCGGTGAGCGCACAGCAGGCGGTGCTGGCTCAGCGTCCGCAGTGCCAGGCCGACATCGCCCTCGCGGGCTGCCTCCGCCATCCGCTGACCGGCAGCGACCACATCGGCTCGCAGCGCGGCCAACGGGCCCGGCGCCGCAGCGGCGGCATCACCGACTACGAGCTCGATGTCAGCCGCCCCGCTGTGCAGCAGCGCCAGCACCGCGTCCGCGTCGCCGGCCTGCACGGCGGCCGCAAGCTTCCCGATGGTGCCCCCGAACCGGTGGATGGTCCGGAGCCGGACGACGCCACCCCGCAGGCTGTCGCCGGTCGCCTCACCAGGGTCGAGGTCGGCGGATGCCAGCGCTTCCAGCAGTGGAGGCGCAGCCAGCGCGGATGTGGTGGTCGAAGGGCGGGCGACGAGGTCACCGAGCACTGCCCCCGCCTCCACCGAGGCCAGCTGGTCCGGGTCGCCGACCAGCACCAGCCGGGCGTCGCCGCGCACCGCCTCGATCAGCCGCGACATCATGGTCAGCGACACCATCGAGGTCTCGTCGACGACGACGACGTCGTAGGGCAGGCGGTTGTGCCTGTCGTGCAGGAAGCGGCTGCGGTTGCCCGGCCGGAAGCCGAGCAGCCGGTGCAGCGTCGATGCGGTCACCTCGCACAGCGGTAGACCGCGCGCCGTCGCCTCCTCGCGCACTGCCTCCTGCAGCCGCGCCGCCGCTTTGCCGGTCGGGGCGGCCAGGGCGATACGCGGCGGCGGGCCGGGTTGGTCGAGCAACACGGCCAGCAGGCGGGCCACAGTCGTCGTCTTGCCCGTCCCCGGTCCGCCGGCCAGCACGGTGACGAGGCGCAGCGCCGCCGTCACGGCGGCCAGGCGCTGCCGGTCGGGTCCGGGATCGGGAAACAGTCGGGCCAGGGCGGCGCGCAGCCGGTCGGCGTCGACCGCGGGGCCTGGCCGGCTCGCCCGCGCGTCGAGCTCGGTGCGCACCAGCTCCTCTTGCCGCCAGTAGCGGTCGAGGTAGAGCAAGCCCTCGACCAGGCGCAGCGGGCGCCAGGCGGGGCTGCCGGGGCCGCGAGGGCCGCTGGGACCGCCGGGACCGACCGCCACGAGGGGGCTCGCCGCGCAGGCACCGAGCCAGGCATCCGGCTCCGGCCAGGGCAGTGCGGACAGGTCCGTCCCCGTCTCATCGCCCTCGACCGAAACCGTGCCGCGCACCTCGGCCAGCGGCACGCAGACTGAGCCCAGGCGAGCAGCGCGCACGGTCAGCCCGGCCGCGAGCAGGACCCGGTCGTCCGTCTCACCACCGAGCCGGCCGAGCCGCGCAGCCACGTGCACGTCGGCGGCGGACAGCACTCCGACCTGGTTGAACTCGCGCAGCACACCGGCGGCGGCGACGGCGATGCGGGCATCGAAGGGGTCCGCCCGGCCGTCGCGACCGCGGGCAAGCGCGACGGGGCTCACGCTGTCCCTCCGCCTGGTGACCTTGGGTCGGCTGTCCCCGCGTCGAGCAGGCTCGAGAGCTCCTCGATGAGCTCGGCGGGCGGGCGCCAGCCGAACACCCCGCACGGGGCGTCGTCGACCAGCGGGGTGTCCGGCCCGCACATCCCGCGCACGAACAGGTACAGGGCGCCGCCCAGGTGCCGCCCCGGGTCATAGCCGGCCTGGCGCCAGCGCAGGTAGCGGTGCAGCGCCACCGAGTACAGCAGTGCCTGCAGCGGGTAGTGCGCGGCCAGCATCGCCTGTGACAGCGCCGCTGGTCGGTAGTGCCAGGCGCTCAGCTGCTCCCCGTCAGCAAGGTCGTGACCGAGCCAGTTGGTCTTGTAGTCGACGACGACGTATCGCGACTCGCCCCCGGGGTCGCGCAGCCGCAGCACGGCGTCCAGGCTGCCCGTGAGGTACCCGCGCAGCTGCTCGCCGCGCAGCAGCGGCCCGTCGAGCAGCTCGGCGTAGCCGGCGAGCGCATCGCTACCGGCCCGTCCTGGAGGCAGGTGGCGGCGCAGCAGCTGGGCGACGGCCCCGAGTGTCGTCCCGCGGGCAGCATCCGTGACACCAGGGGCATCCGGACCATCCGGGCCGTCGCCGCCGCCGAGCGGCAGCTCGAAGCCGAGCTCGGTCAGCCGGTCGGCGGGCGGCACGTCGGCCAGCGTGTAGCCAGCGGCCAGCGGGCCGAGCGGCGTCAGGAAAACCGGAAGCAGCCCGGCGGCCAGCGCCTCCGGGTCCAGCCCACCCCCGGTGCGGCCCGCCAGAGCCGCAGCGCACTGGCTGGTCAGCTCCGCCACGAGGTCCGGCGCGGTGGTGTCGACGGTCTCCAGCACGGTGTGCACGAGGGTGCCGAAGGACGTCCCCGCGGGCAGGGTCGCCATCGGGCTGATGACGGCTCGCAACAAGTCGCCCCCGTCGGTGTCCACGTCGGCGTCCCCGCTCACCGCGTCGTCCTCCTCCGCCGGGTGAGCTTGCAGCGGGGTGCCGGGCTCGGCCTCGTCAGCCAGCTGCGGCACCTCCGGCTCACTGTCGACGGCCAGGGCGGGGCCGGCGCCGACCCCGCTGCCGGCGTCGCCCCTGGGGGCCTCGTGCACCGCGGCGGTCAGCCCGGAGTACGACGTGCGACGCCACGCGGTGTCCAGCCTCCGGTCGAAGACCGCAGCAGCCAGCGGCGCCGGCGGAACCGGCGGCTGCAGCCAGCGGGCCGGTCCTCCACCGCCCACAGCTTCGATGCTGATGCCACTGGTACTGCCGCTGCCGCTACCGCTGGTGCTACCGCTGCCGCTGGTGCTACCGCTGCCACCGGCCCCTGCGGCCAACGCCTGCAGCCGGGTCTGCGCCTCGTCGTCGGTCGGCACCCGTACAGCGACTGAGGGCGCCTCGCCCGGCCCCCCTGCCCCGAACAGGAAGCGGTGCATCGACGAGGTCTCGGTGTTCCACGTCGGCACCCACCAGGTGACGACCTGGCACTGCGCCCGGGTCAGCGCCACGTACAGCAGCCTCAAGTCCTCGCCCGACTCTTCCGCTTCGTGCGCGGCCCGCCGCTCCCTGTAGCCGGGGCCGCTGAGGCCGCCGACGTCGAGCACCCGCCGCCCACTCGGGTCGTGCAGGTGCAGCGGCCCGCCGCTGCCCGCATCCTTGTTGCGGTCCCAGCCGAACGGCACGTAGACAACCGGGAACTCCAGGCCTTTGCTGCGGTGCACCGTCACCACCTGCACGGCGTCGGCGTCGGACTCCAGTCGTCGGCTGCGTTCGGCCGTCGTGTCACCCGCAGCCTCCGCGATGCGCCGCCCGAGCCACTCGACCAGGGCAGCCGGCCCGAGCTGGAGCTCCACGGACGCCTCGTGCAGGGCTTGCGCGACGTGCCGCAGGTCGGTCAGCCGCCGCTCGCCGGACGTGGTGGCCAGCAGCCGCTCGGTCAGGTGGCCGCTGGTCGTCATCACCTCGAGCAGCGCGGCGACGCCACGCTCGGCGAGCACGTCTGCCCACGCCCGCAACCGCGGGCCGAGCTCGTTCAGCGCATCCTCACCCGCGTCGGCGAGCGCCGCGGCACTCCACCCCACGAAGCAGGTGAGGGCGGCCGAACGGACCCGGCCGGCCCGGTGCGGCTGCTCGATCGCCTGCAGCAGGACGAGCCACTCCTTGGCCGTCTCCGTGGCGAAGACGCTGGCCGTAGCGGTCAGCACGGCCGGCACCCCGGCGGCCTCCAGGGCATCGCGGGCGATGGTGCCCTGCCGGTTGGCCCGCACCAGCACCGCGATGTCGCCCGGGCACACCGGTCCGTCCCGCCCTCCGACGGTGAGCCGCGCCCCGCTCGCCAGCAGGCGGACGATGTCGCCGGCGCAGTCCTCCGCGACCTGCTGTCGGGCGGCGCCGACCTGAACCAGCCCGCCGCCCGTCCGCTTGACGGCCTGATCCCGGCGCAGCAGGCGTACCCGCAGCGGCGCACCCACCGGCGCATCCCGCAGTCGCCGTTGCGGATGTGCCGAGGCCACCGGCCGTACCACGATGCGCGGGTCGCCCAGCGCCGCTCGGCCGAAGAACGCATCCAACGCTTCGAGCAGGGCGGCGTCGCTGCGCCAGTTGCGGGCGAGCGTCGCACTCGTGCCCGCGGCCTCGGTGGCGGCGAGGTAGGTGACGACGTCGGCGCCCCGGAACCCGTAGACGGCCTGCTTCGGGTCGCCGATCAGCACCAGCGTGGTGTGGCCGTGAAAGGCGAGCCGCAGGATCTCCCACTGCACCGGGTCGGTGTCCTGGAACTCGTCGACCAGCACCACGTCATACCGCGACCGGAGCCGCCGACGCGCCGTGGGGCCACGGCGGGGGTCGGCGAGCGCGTCGCGCAGCCGGGTCAGCATGTCGTCGTAGTCGAGCAGGCGCTGCTGACGCTTGCGGCGCAGCACGTGGCTGCGCACGGTCTGGGCCAGCCGGTAGCGCTGCCCCGCCGGCGAGCCGGGGTCCGCGTCCGCCGGCGCGAGCTCGGCCTGACTGTCGCCGACCGCCTCGCGGGCCACCTCCAGCGCCTGGCTGTACGTCAGCTGGGGCGGCCCGGCGTCGATGCGGCCGAACTTGCCCAGGTACACGTCGTCGACGACGTCGGTCACGAGGTCGTCGATGCTCTCGACGAACACGGCGCCCGGCTCGAGGTCGCCGGCGATGCCCAGGCCGGCGAGCATCTGCTGGCAGAAGCCGTGGGTGGTGGCGATGGTGGCGCCGTCGAAGCCGGCGAGCGCGGCCGCCAGCCGATGCCGGCGGAGCGCTACCTGCTCGTCCGGCACGGCCGCGAGCAGCCGAAGAAGGTCGTCGTCGGATACGCGGGCGCGTGCCGGGTCGGCGAGCCCGCGCTCGGCGGTCACCAGCCGCTCGCGCACCCGCTCCCGCAGCTCCTGGGTCGCCGCGCGGCCGAAGGTGACGATCATCAGCTGCTCGAGCTCCGCGACCCCCTCGGCGACGTAGCGCGTGGCGAGGGCCGCGATGGTGAAGGTCTTGCCTGTGCCGGCGCTGGCCTCGAGGACCGTGGTGCCGAGCGGCAGCGGCCCGCAGATGTCGAACTCGGCAACGCTCATCCGACGTCGGTCCGCTCGGCGTCGATCAGCGGCCCCCAGACCATGCGGGCGAGCGCGCCGAACAACGACCGCTCGTCTGATGGCCGGCCAGCCAACGGGTCCCGTCCGGGCGGAACCGGGCCGATGGCCCGATCGATCAGGACGTCGAAGCCCGCCTCCGGACCCCATGCGAGCACGTGATGCCGGTCGGCGGCGCCCTCGAACCCCTCGAGCCAGTCCTTGGCGGCAGCGTCGCGGGCATCGTCCACCGCGTCGCCGAGCTCGCGCCGCAAGGCGTAGGTGTGCGAAGCGTCCACGGCCATCGGCAGCGGCTCGCACAGGCCGCGCTCCCGCAGCTCGACGAGGGCGCCGAGCACGCGCGCCGCGACGTCAGGTGCGGGAGCGGTCAGCGTCGAGCGCTTGATCCCCTTGCCCCTACCGCGCCCGATGGTGACCGCCTGCCACTGTTGGCCCGGACGGCCGACGGCCAGGGCGAGCAGCTGGGCCCAGGCCCGGAGCCGGTGCTTGGGCCCCAGGCGGGAGTAGACGACGCGGACGATGCTCGCGCCGTGCAGCCCGCCGACCGTCCCGGTCAGCAGCCGGTCGCCGGGAAGCGGAACGGCAAGGTCGGCGGCGGCCGGCGGGCCCTGCCGTGCTGCCATGCCGGCCACGACCAGCGGCTCGAGCTGCTGCTCGAGGTCGTCGAGGACTCGCTTGCCCAGCGCGCCGGGGGGCAGCATCCCGCGGCGCCACTCCGCAGCCCGGCAGTCGGCGGCGTCGGCGCCGTTCAGCCGCGCGTCGAGCATGCGGTCACCCACCTGCCAGCGCTCGAGCGGCTCGAGCTCGACCGACAGCGCGTCGGCGACCTCGTCCTCCCCCTCGAGGACGACGACGCCGAGGCGCTGGCGCAGGAAGCCACGCACGGGGTGCTCGAGGAAGGAGATGAGGTCGCGCAGCTCGACCTCCAGGGTGGCGACCGCCGCCAGGGGCGCCGCCAGGAAAGGGGGAACGGGCTGGCGCTCCCCGCCGGCTGCCCGCCGGGCGCCCTCGAGGGCTGACATGTCGAAGCTGAACGAACGGGTGGCCCCCAGCTCCCCGACGGTGAAGTTCCGCGCATCGAACGGCTGGAGCGGGTGCCGGACGACGAGCCGGTCGCGCACCGGCGAGCCGTCAGGGGTGCGGGCGGTGGCCTCCAGCACGTCGAGGATCTCGCCGATGGGCACGGCCGGCGGGCGCGGGGCGTTGGTGCGCTCGTCGGCCCCGGAGTAGAGGACGACGAGCGTCTGCTGCGCGGCCAGCACCGCATCGAGCAGCAGCTGGCGGTCCTCCGCACGCCGGTCTCGCTCCCCCACACAGGGGTCGCGTGCCATGACGTCGTCGCCGTCGGTCCCGGCGCCGCGCGGGAAGACGCCGTCGTCGAGGCCGAGCAGGCAGACGACCCGGTGCGGTACGGAGCGCATCGGCACCATGGTGCAGACAGTCAAGGTGCCGGTGCGAAAGCCGGCGCGGGTCGGTCGCCCCTGCAGCCGCCCGGCGAGCAGCGCGCGGACGTCGGCCAGCGACAGCTGCACCTCTCCCGCCCGGGCTCCGGCGGCTGCGGCGACCTCGGTCAGCTCGCCGCGCGCCTGGGCCAGCTGCCACGAGTCGCGGGTGCCGACGTCGCCCAGCAGCTCGAGCGCTTCCTCCAGCGTGGCGAGCCAGTCGCTGAGCGGGCGCTCCGCGCTAAGAGCGTCGAGCGTGGCGGCGAGGCGGTCGACGAGCTCGCAGAGCCGGCCGGCAAGGTCGATATCGCCGCTGTCGACGTCGTCCAGCGGCAGTGCCAGACCAAGCCAGCGAAGCTCGTCCTCGGCCATCGCCGCTCCCAGCAGGATGCGGTCCAGCCCGGCCCGCCACGTGTTCTGGCCGACCTGCTGCAGCCCGAAGGGGGCGCGGTGCTCGCGGTCGAGGCCCCAGCGGACCCCGGAGCGCGCGACCCAGTCCCGCAGCCGTTCGAGGTCGTCGTCGTCGAAGCCGAACCGGCGCCGCACCGGCGGCGTCGCGGCCAGGTCGAGGACCTGGGAGGCGGTCACCCGCCCGTCGGCAAGCTCCAGCAGGTGAGCGAGCAGGTCCAGCAGCGGGTTGGTGCGGCGCAGCGAGCGGTCGGCGAGCCGGACCCGCAGCCGGTGGCCGGGATGACGTGCCGTCCCAGTTCCGCCGCGAGCCCCGTCGGCCGCGTCGACAGCGCGCCCGACAGCACCGTCCGCATCCTCCTCACCGAGGCCGAAGGTGGCCGAGACCAGCGGCGCGTAGCTCTCGATGTCCGGGCACATCACCAGCACGTCGCGCGGCTCCAGCGAGGGGTCGGCCTCCAACAGCCCCAGCAGCACCTCGCGCAGCACCTCGACCTGGCGTGCCGGCCCGTGACAGGCGTGCACCTGGACGCTCCGGTCCCCCGGTGCGAGCACCACGCGGGCGTCACCAGCGGCTGCGACGTCCCCGAGCGGGGCGTCAGGGGGCCGCTCGTCTCGCGCCAGGTCGTCCTGCAGCCGGCCGAGCAGTGTCTGAGGCCGCGATCCGGCCGGGTGATGAGTGTCGACCGCCGACCCAGCAGTCGCCAGGCTCAGCTGCAGCTCGCGGACCTCCCGGCCGAGCGAGGCCAACAGCGGATGCCGGGGCAGCGAGCGGGTGGGGTCGGCTCGCCGCCGGACCGGGCCTCGCGCCACGTGCTCTCGAGCGATGGTGTCCCACAGCACCGGCGAGGGGTGTGAGATCCACAGGTGCACCTCGCGGTGCACGGCCAGCGCGGACAGGACGGCGAGCTGGTCGGCGGACAGCCGCGTCGCCCCGAACAGCGAGAGCCGCTCGGGCAGGTCGACCGTCTGCGGCCGCTCCCGCAGCGCGGCGCAGGCCTGCTCGAGCCGCTCGGCCGGACTTGGCACGCCCAAGTGCCGGCGCAGCCGTCGCCACAGCTCAGCCTGCCAGGCGATGTCGGCCTCCAGCGAGCCGCCGGCACCGTCGGCGTCGACCCCGCCCGCCCACTCGCGCAGCATTGCGGGGCGGTAGGACCCATAGGCGGAGAACAGGCCGGCGAGGTGCTGCGCCGCGGTGAGCCGGCGACCGCGGCGATGCGGGTCGGGGTCCCGGCCGAGCCCGAGATGCCCGGCAAGCGCCGAGCACCAGTCCTCGCCGGCGCACTCGTCGATCACCTCGAGCAGCCACCAGACGAGGCGCGGGCCGTCCCACGCGTCGTCTCCCCGCGCGACGCCACTGGCCACGGTGAGAGCGTCTGCCACCAGGGCTGTGACGGAGGGAAAGGCGATGTTGGCGCAGACCCCGTCCTGCCCGGCGCCTGCCGAGCCGTCTCCGCTCGCGCCCAGCACGTGCGACAGCCGCTGGGTCAGCCAGCGCTCGACCCCCTTGGCGGGGACGGCGATGACCTCGGGCGCGAACGGGTCGGCCGCCGGCTCGCGCAGCACCTCCGCAAGTGCTGATGCCAGCCGGTCGGCTCGCTCCGAGCGGTGGATGTGCAGCACTCAGCCCAGCTTCCTCCCGCGTGGCGGCAGCGACTGTTGCAATTGCACTGTTCCTCCGCTCCGGCGGCCACGTAAACCGGCGTGTCGCCCACGACACGCCGGGTCTACACAGAGGTGGCGTGCTTTCCGAGCAGCCGCGGTGGCTGCTAGACCGCCCCGGGGATGACGGCCTGCCACCGCTCCGGAGACAGCGTCACCAGAACCTCGTCGGGGGTCGTGAACTGCTCGGCGTAGCGGCGCCCGCCGGACTCGCCGAGGTAACGGCTGGCCATGGTCAGGATGGCGTCGTAGGTCCCCGCGCCGAGCGGCTCGATGGCCACCGCGCCCTCCGCGATGACGTAGCGGTAGGGGTAGTCCTCCGCCTGGACGCAGACGGTGGCGCGGCCCTCCGCGCGGAGCCGTCGCGCTTTGGCCGACGACCCGCCCATGCAGAACCGGAAGGGTCCGCCGGGCTCGTAGGCGTACCAGATCGGCGACAGCAGGGGACCCGCGGCGACACGGCCGACGCCGAGCACGGCGACCCGTCGCTCAGCAAGGAAAGCATCTCGCTGCTGCTCGGTCATGTCGGCCACGGGCGTGCCTTCCGCTGGGGCTGTGCTCGCCGAACATCTGTGATCTCGCCGTTGACGGGTTGACTCAGTTGACCCGTCGGGAGCGGCTCTCCCAGAAAGGCTCGCGCAGCATCCGCCGCAGCACCTTGCCGGTGGCGTTGCGCGGCAGGGTCGGCAGGAAGTCGACCGAGCTCGGGCACTTGTAGTGCGCCAAGTGCTCCCGGGCGAAGGCGACCAGCTCGGGTTCGGTCGCCGCGGTCCCGGGAGTCCGGACCACGAGCGCCTTCAGCGTCTCGCCCCAGCGCGGGTCGGGGATGCCGACGACCGCCACCTCGGCGACGCCCGGATGCCACTGCAGCACGTCCTCGACCTCGGCCGGATAGACGTTCTCGCCACCCGTCACGATCATGTCCTTGAGGCGGTCGCAGAGGTAGAGATAGCCTTCGTCGTCCTGCTGCGCGAGGTCGCCGGTGCGCAGCCAACCGTCCGCGGTGATGGACTCGGCCGTCTCGTCCGGCAGGTTCCAGTAGCCCGCCATCACGCGCGGGGAGCGGATCTGCACCTCCCCCACGTCACCGGGGTCGACGACCGCGCCGGAGTCGGAGTCGACCAGCCGCAGTTCCAGCGTCGGCAGGGGGCGCCCGCAGGAGCAGCCGCTCCGTCCCGCCGTCGGCGAGGGTGTGGTCCTCGGGCTGCAGGACGGCGATGGTGCCGACGCACTCGGTCATCCCGTACACCTGCAGCAGCCCGCACGGCAGGTGCTGCAGGGCGTCGCGCAGCACCTGCTGGCTGATCGGGGCAGCCCCGTACGCGACCAGGCGCAGCGACGCGAGCGGCACCGCCTCACCGCGCTCCCTGCGGGCGGCGACCTCGTCGAGCAGCCACTGCAGCAGCACGGAGGCGAGCACGAGGTTGGTGACGCCGTGCGCTGCGATGGCGTTGACCATCGCGGCCGCCGTGACCCGCTCGGGCACCACCAGGGTCGCCCCGGCGTAGAGGGTGCCGATGGCGGCGCCCACCCCGGCGATGTGGAACAGCGGCAGGACGGCGAGCATCCTCGAGGATGGGTCCAGCTGCCACATCTGGCAGATCTCCGGCAGGCTCGCGGCGAGGTTGGCGCCGGTCAGCATGACACCCTTGGGCCGCCCGGTGGTGCCGGACGTGTAGATCTGCAAAGCCACGTCCTGCGGGTCCCGCTTGACGTCGCTGTGGGCGCCGAGCGGCGTTGACGGCTGGTCTGCGGTCCACATCTCGTAGCCGACGACGTGAAGGTCCGCCCCCACCTGGTCGGCCGCGGGCGGCGACGGCTCGCCCAGCACGACGACGGTCCGGACACCCGCCAGCGCGCCCGGCTCAGCCGAGAGCGCTGCCAGGGAGCCAGCCGTGGTGACGAGGACCGGTGCCTGGCTGTCCAGCAGGATGCCCGCAACCTCTGCGGCCGACAGGCGCCAGTTCACCGGTACCGCGACCCCGCCCGCCTGGGCGGTGCCGATCACGACCTCCAGGCAGTGCCCGACCTCCTCGGCGAGGTAGGCCACCCGCGTCCCCGTGCTGACACCGCCCGTCCGCAGCGCGTGCGCCACCCGCCGCGCCCGGGCCTCCAGCTCGCCGTAGGTGACCGTGCCGGCCGGGCCCACCATCGCCAGCGTGTCCGGTGCCGCCCGGGCCGGATCAGCGGCGAGCCGGTGCAGCGCGAAGTCGCGAGCTCCCGCGAGCTCCCCAGGCCGCTCACGCAGCGCGCCGGTCATGCCGGGAACAGGTACTCGTCGAGGCTGGTGTGGAAGGCGAGCACGCGGCACTCCTGGTCCGACAGGCGCACGTTCTCAAAACCGTTGGAGTGCAGCCCGAGCTGCACCGTCGGCAGCGCCGTGAAGTCCTGGTCGGGCACCCGGCCGACCTCGGTGCCCGGGGCGACCTCGACGTGCTGGCGCCGCGGCCGCGCGGCCTTTTGCTCCGGCGAGAGCCAGTCGAACACGTGCATGTCGAAGTAGCACTGCTCGGGGTCGGTGGCGTGCGGCCGGATGCGGGAGGCGATGAAGTGCCCGGCGTCGATGTTCATGATGACGTTGGGGAAGAAGAAGTAGTGGTGGTCGTCGGCGACCTGCGCGTCGGTGAGCCCTGAGTAGTCGCGGCCGAGCTCCTCGGCCTCGGCCCGCCCGGCCTCGATCAGCGCCTGGCGCACGGTGACGCCACCCGTGAGTTCGGCCTTGCCGTCGACCTCCCGGAAGTAGCGCGAGCTGCGCAGGACCTTGCCGTGGTAGCCCGAGCCCTTGGCGGACAGCTCGCGCAGGGTCACGTCGTCGTCGGGCGCCTTGAGCCGCGGGCTCGGGATGCCCATCGGCATGTACATCGCGCTGTGCCGGCCCCAGACCTCGTACGTGGTGTTGACGTCGTCGAGGAAGCGCAGCAGCTGGGGGTGGATCCCCTGCAGGTGGTAGACCTCGACGAAGCCGTCGACGACGGTCTTCCAGTTGGCGGCGATCGGCATCGTCACGCTGCGGGTGCAGGTCTGCTGCTCGAAGTGGTACGGCGCGAGCTTCTCGGTCAGGGGGGCGAGGTAGTCGGCCAGCTCAGGTGCCTCCGGGTCCAGGCAGATGAACACGAAGCCGTTCCAGGTGTCGATACGGACCTGCCGCAGGGCCAGGCAGGCGTCGTCCATCGGGTCGAACTGGTCGCGGTCCGGGATCGACTTGAGCGTGCCGTCGAGGTTCCAGGTCCAGTGGTGGTAGATGCAGGCGATCTCGCGCGTGACGCCGGCTCCCGTGCGCAGCCGGTTGCCCCGGTGCTGGCAGACGTTGTAGAAGGCGCGCAGCTTGCCCTCTGCCCCGCGGGTGATCAGCACCGACTGGTCGCCGATCTCATACGTCCGGAACGCGCCCAGCTTGCCGAGGTCCTCCTCCAGGCAGGCCCACTGCCAGACCTTGGGCCACAGCCGCTGCATCTCGAGCCGGTGCATGTCAGCCGACAGGTAGCGGGCCTTGGGCAGCATGCGCTCGGCGACGCGGGTGCGCAGCGCTTCGCGCTCGTGACGCAGCGCGTCGGCCTGGGGGTCGGTCTGCGTGGCCTGCGGCTCGGTCGGCGGGTCAGTAAGGTCGAACGCGGGGCGAGCCTGGACGTCGGTCATGTCGTCTCCTCGGGGTATGTGCCTCACCTTGACTGACACTGGCGTCAGCGTCAATGGCGTGGTGGCACACTCCGCCCGGGCCCGTCGATGTCAGCTACTGCCCGGGCGCGGGGGGGCTGACCGCCTGCCGCCAGATGAACGCCATGGTCGAAACGGCGGCTTGCTCGTCCAGCGGAGCCTTGAGAACGTAGGAGGTGTAGGCCATGTCCTCGACCATCGCGCCGAGGGCCTGGGCCAGGTACTGAGCGTCCGGCCGGCCAGCGTCGGGGCGTCCCTCGGCGCGCACCCCCGCCTCGATCAGTGCCGTGAACCGGCTCTTGATCTCCAGGCGGAGGCGCAGGAACTCGGGCGAGAAGCTCGCGACCTGCTCGAGGATGCGGATGAGGGCCGCCCGGTCACGGTAGGCGTGCATGAACTGCCGGAGGGTTGCCACGAGCGCGCGGTCAGGGTCGGTCGAGCTCGGCCCTGGGGCAAGGGCGGCCGCGTACAGGTCCTCGACCAGCACCTCGAGCAGGGCGTGCAGCACGTCGTCTTTGGAGGTGAAGTACAGGTAGAACGTGCCTTGCGAACAGCCGGCAGCAGCGACGATGTCGGCGATGCGCGTTTCGAAGTAACCGCGGTCGACGAACACTTGGCGGGCGGCGTCGAGCAGTTCGGTGCGGCGAAGCCTGCGGCGCTCTGCCGTGCGGGGGTTCGTCACCGTTGCGTCCGTCCGCTTGCCGTGCTTGCAGCGCAGTGCATGGTTGGCTTTGGACCAACAAAGTGGCGAGCCATGCCGCACCATTGGTATCAGCCCGCTTGGTAGCCGCCCACCTGCTGCACGGACACCCAGCCGATCCCGAGCGTATTCACAGCCAATGCCCAGGCAGCGGACTGACTGTTCAGTCGGTAGCGGTACCGCCGCTGCCCCGACGAACTGGAGCCACTCGTGCCTGCTCGCCTGCGCCGCCCCCGCCACCCATTCCGGTGGCTGGCTGCTGCCCTCATCACCGTCGTGGCACTCGCCGTCGCCATCCCCTACGCCTACATCCACGTCGTCGAGGGCAAGGCTCCCGCCGCACTTGCGGTGAGCGCGCCGGCCGCACCGGCCGCCGCCACCAGCAGCGTCGACGGCACGTGGACCGTCGCCCCGGGCTCGCAGGCCGGGTACCGCGTCGGGGAGGTGCTCGCCGGCCAGAGCACCACTGCGGTGGGTCGCACGGGGGCCGTCACCGGGCAGTTCACCGTTGGCGGCGACGCCGTCACCCGTGCCAGCTTCACGGTCGACCTCACCAAGGTGAAGAGCGACCAGTCACGCCGCGATGCCCAGTTCCAGGGCCGGATCATGGACACCGCCAAGTACCCGAACGCGGTGTTCGTCCTTACCAAGCCGATCCCCCTCGGCCCCCTCGCGACCGCCACCGGCACCCAGACGGTGCAAGCGAGCGGCACCCTGCAGCTGCATGGAACCACCAAACCGGTCACGGTCACGCTCACAGTCGTTCGGAGCGCCAGTGGCGTGCAGGTCAGCGGGCAGATCCCGGTGCTGTTCGCCGACTACGGCATCGCCAACCCCAGCTTCGCGGGGTTCGTCACCACGCAGGACCACGGCGTCGTCGAACTGCTGCTCTCGCTCAAGCAGGCCTGAGAAGACGGCTCAGGGGCACTGCCGAGGCGGCCTCCGGCCGGGCGTACCGTGACCTCACTCACGCCACCCAGCCGGAGGTACCGCTATGCCACTTCTGTCCCGAGACGACGAGACGCTCACCGGCGACGCCGAGGCGATCGCGGCCCTCCGGGCGTCGTTCGACCGGCAGAAGAAGGCCTTCCGGGCGCACCCCTACCCGAGCCTTGCTGAGCGGCAGGAGCACCTGCAGGCGTTGGCCGGGATGATGATGGCCAACCGCGAGCGGATCCGGACCGCGATGAGCGAGGACTTCGCAGTGCACCCGGAGCTGTTCACCGACCTCATCGAGTGCCTGGGCATCGCCGGGCGGGCGGCGTACGCGATGACCAAGCTCGAGGAGTGGATGCGCGACGACGAGCGCGAGACCGACCCGGCCATGTTCGGCACCACCAAGGCCTTCGTGCGCTACCAGCCCAAGGGCGTCGTGGGCAACATCGTCCCCTGGAACTTCCCGTTCGACATCGGGGTGGGGCCGCTCGTCGAGATGCTGGCTGCGGGCAACCGGGTCATCGTCAAGTCCTCGGACTACACCCCGGCCTGCGGTGAGCTGCTGCGCGACATGGTCTCCTCGACGTTCGACCCCGACGTCGTCACGGTGTCGGTCGGCGGCCTGGAGCTGGCGCAGACATTCCCGACCCTGCCGTGGGACCACCTGCTCTACACCGGCAGCCCGGGCCTCGGCCGGGTGATCATGAAAGCCGCTGCGGAGAACCTCACCCCGGTCACTCTCGAGCTCGGCGGCAAGTGCCCGGCCGTGCTGACCGACGACTCGGTCGACATGAAGTCGGTCGCCAACATCCTCGGCACCAAGATGATCAAGAACGGTCAGATGTGCATCTCGGTCGACTACACCCTGGTGCCCCGCGCCCGGATGCAGGAGTTCGTCGACCTCGCTCGCCAGTACGTGCAGGAGAACGTTGCCGACTACTCTCGCAGCGGCGACTGCACCGGCATCATCACGGAGCGGCACTTCGACCGCGTCGTCGAGCTGCGCGAGCAGGCCCGCGACGCCGGCTACCAGGTCGTCGAGCTGGAGGAGGGCGGGGTCACCGACCGCGCCAGCCGCCGCATGCCGATCGCGCTCGTCCTCGACCCCGGGCCCGAGCTCGGCGTCTCCAAGGAGGAGATCTTCGGCCCGCTGCTGCCGGTCAGGCCCTACGACCAGCTCGACGACGCCATCGACCTCATCAACGACGGCGAGCGCCCGCTCGGGCTCTACGTGTTCGGCCATGACGACGCACAGGTGGCGCGGGTCCTCGACCAGACGACCTCCGGCGGAGCGTGCGTCAACGCCTGCGCGATGCAGGGGGCCGTCCCGTCGCTGGGGTTCGGCGGCTCGGGCAACAGCGGGATGGGGCGCCACCACGGCATCGAGGGGTTCCGCGAGTTCTCCAACCCGCGCGGGGTGGTGGTCCGCGGCGAGCAGGACATGATCGACGCCTTCTACCCGCCGTACGGTGATGCACTGGGCGCGATCACCTCGGCGGCGTTCACGCAGGCGCCGGGCAGCGTGTAGTCGAAGGTCGTCGTCGCAGGTACATCGGCGGAGGTGATCGTGGTGGAGTCTCGCGAGTGGAGCTACCCCGGCACGCAGGGGACTCTCGTCGCCCGGACCTGGTCCGAGCCGGATGCAGGGGGCGATGCCAAGCCCTCGCACGCCGTGCTGCTCTCCCACGGCTACGGCGAGCACATCGGCCGGTACGAGCACGTGGCGGCCGCCCTGGTAGCACATGGGGCGGTCGTCTACGGCGTCGATCACCTCGGCCACGGCAAGAGCGACGGCGAGCGGGCGGTGGTGTCGGACTTCGAGGATGTCGTCACCGACCTGCACGCCCTCGACGACACCGCCCGGGCTGAGTGGCCCGGGCTCCCCGTCGTCCTGGTCGGGCACTCGATGGGTGGGCTCATCGCCGCCCGATTCGCCCAGCGCTACGGCGACACGCTCGCGGCGCTGGTGCTCTCCGGGCCGGTGATCGGCGACTGGCAGGCCGCCAAGGCGCTGCTCGCCATGGACGAGATCCCCGATGTGCCGCTCGACATCGGCACCCTGTCACGCGACCCTTCGGTGGGCGAGAGGTACGCGGCCGACCCGCTGGTGTGGCACGGGCCGTTCAAGCGCCCGACGCTCGAGGCGTTCGACCAGGCGGTGACTGCCGTCAGCACGGGGCCTTCGCTGGGCGACCTGCCGACGCTGTGGCTGCACGGTGAGGACGACCAGCTCATACCGATCAAGGGCACCCGGGTAGGCATCGAGCACCTGCGCGGCAGCAACCTCACTGAGCGCAGCTACCCCGGCGCGCGGCATGAGATCTTCAACGAGACCAACGCTGACGACGTCCTGGCTGACGTGACGTCGTTCCTGAGCAAGGTGCTGGCCGACCGGCGCTAGCCCGGCGTAGGGCCGCTCGTCACCCGTGCGCAGACCGGCCTGGCTACACGGCGAGCGGCACCAGGTCGAGCAGCCGGCGCGGATCGTCGGTGACGATGCCGACCACGCCCAGCCCGAGAAAGCGACGGGCCAGGGGCCGGCTGTTCACCGTCCACGCAGTGACCTGGACGCCGCGCTCGGCAGCCCGCGCGACGATGCTCTGCTTGCGCAGCAGCGTCAGGTAGTGCAGGTGAATGTGGCCCAGGCCCCGTCGCTCGGCCTCGTCGAGGATGTCCTCCGGCGGCTCGGTCGGGATGCCGAGCAGCGCCGTGCGGTCGGCGTACTCGGGCGCCGCCTGCGCGAACAGCGACACGCTGTCGCCGTCGAAGGACGACACGGAGCGGACGCGGTCGTTGATGCCCTGCCGGCGCCGGCCCCGCAGGAAGTCCGCGAGCACCAGCGCCGAGCGGCGGTCAGCCCGGAAGTCGGGCTGCGTGGGCTTGTTCTTCACCTCGACCACGACGCCAATGCGCCCGTAGCAGACGCCGAGCACGTCCTGCAGCGTCGGCACCGTGGCCCCGCCCTTCAGGGTCTGCCCCTGCACCTGCTCCAGGGTCAGCTGCGCGATCGGGACCCTCGCCCCGCCGAGCCGGCCGAGGCCTGGGTCGTGGGAGCAGACGAGCACGTCGTCCTTGGTCAGCCGCACGTCGAACTCGACCGCCTGGACCCCGGCGTCGATGGCGGTCCGAAACCCCTGCAGCGAGTTCTCCGGGTCGGTTGCCGGGCTACCTCGGTGCCCGATGATCACAGCACGGGACTGTCCCGCCCGTGCCGCATCCCCTGAGTCGGCAGGCAGCGCGCTCACCTGGGCAGCGCCGCGGGTTCTCGGCCCCTCACAGCACTGCCCCGCACAGCACTGCCCCTCACAGCACCTTGCCCAGGAAACCCTTGGTCCGCTCGTGCTGCGGGTCGTCGATGACCTGCCGCGGCGTCCCGGACTCGACCACGACGCCGCCGTCCATGAACACGACGGTGTCGCCGACCTCGCGGGCGAAGCCCATCTCGTGGGTCACCACGACCATCGTCATCCCCTCGCGGGCCAGCTCGCGCATGACGTCGAGCACCTCGCCGACGAGCTCGGGGTCGAGCGCGCTGGTCGGCTCGTCGAACAGCATCAGCTTCGGGTCCATCGCGAGCGCACGCGCGATCGCGACCCGCTGCTGCTGACCACCGGACAGCTGAGCCGGGTAGGCGTCGACCTTGTCGCCGAGCCCGACTCGGCTCAGCAGCGCGTGACCGCGCTCGAGGGCCTCCTTCTTCGGCTGCTTCCTGACCCGCGTCGGGGCTTCAGCCACGTTGCCGAGCGCAGTCATGTGCGGGAACAGGTTGAACCGCTGGAACACCATGCCGATCTGAGCCCGCTTGCCCGCGACCTCGGACTCCTTGAGCTCGAGCAGCCGGTCGCCCTGCTGTCGGTAGCCGACGAGCTCACCGTCGACCGACAGCCGGCCGGCGTCAACCTTCTCGAGGTGGTTGATGCAGCGAAGGAAGGTCGACTTGCCCGACCCGGAGGGCCCCAGCAGGCAGCAGACCTCGCCCGGCTGGACCGCCAGCTCGATGCCCTTGAGCACGTCGTTGCTGCCGAAGCTCTTGCACACCCCCTCGGCCAGCACCATGGGTGCTGGTGAGGCTGGTGAGGCTGTGGAGGTCATACCGGTGCCCTCCTCGTGAGGTGCATCCGCTGCAGCGGCGTCAGTGGCAGGTCACGCAGGCTGCCACGGGAGAAGCGGCGCTCGAGGTAGAACTGCCCCACGTACGCGATGCTCGTCAGCACCAGGTACCAGATGCTCGCCATCACCAGCAGCTCGAAGACCTCGCCGTTCTGCGAGGAGATCGCCTGGGCGCGGCCCAGCAGCTCGACCTGCCCCAGCACCTCGATCAGGGCGGTGTTCTTGAGCATGCTGATGAACTCGTTGCCCGTCGGTGGGATCACGACCCGCATCGCCTGCGGCAGCACGATCCGCCGCAGCACGAGCCCACGGCTCATCCCGAGCGCCTCGGCCGCCTCGGTCTGCCCCGCATCCACCGACAGCAGTCCGGCGCGGACCACCTCGGCCATGTAGGCCGCCTCGTTGAGCGAGAGCGCGAGGGTGCCGGCGACGAAGACGGTCAGCACGTCGGTGGTGCGGCCTTGATAGACCGGGCCGAGCGAGATGGTTGAGCCAAGCACCTGGGGCGCCCCGTTGAACCAGAACAGGACCTGAACGATCAGGGGCGTGCCCCGGAAGAACCAGATGTACCCCCAGCTGACCGACGACAGCACCGGGTTTTTGGAAAGCCGCATCGTCGCCAGCACGGTGCCGAGGACGATGCCGATCACCTGGCTGAGGACGGCCAGCTCGATCGTGGTGAGCAGCCCCTGCAGGATCGAGCCCTGGAACAGGTGGCCGGTGATACTGCCGTAGTTGATGTTGTCGAGTGTGCCGAGCCGGATCAGGAGCAGGACGAGGACGAGCGCCACGACGGCGCCCGACACCACCCTCCAGGGGTGCCGAAGCGGGACGACCTCCTGGCCGGGACCGGCGGCCTTGGTGGCCGTTACGGTCGCCACGTCACGAACCAGCGTTGACAGTGATCGTCTTGAGCGCGCCCTGGCTGATGTCGTACTTGCTCAGGATCTGCCCGTAGGTGCCGTCGGTGACGATCTCCTGCAGCGCCTGCTTCACCGCGTCGCGCAGCCCCGTCAGGTCCTTGCTCACGGCCGCGCCGTACGGCGCGCTCTCGTACTGGGTGCCGACGACCTCGAAGTCGTTGCCCCCGCCCGAGGTCTTGGCGGTGTAGGCGGCGACGGGGAAGTCGTTCATGTCGGCGACGGCCCGCCCGGTCTTGACCTGCAGGCGTGCGGTGGCGTCGTCGGGCAGCTGGGTGACGTTGATTTTGCCGCCGCCCGAACACTTGGCTCCTGCGGCGATCTTGACCTGGACGGTGCCCGACTCCATGGCGACCTTCTTGCCGCACAAGTCCTCGAGCTTGCTGATGTGCTCGGGGTTGCCCTTCTTCACCAGGATCGAGGTGCCGGCGCTGAAGTAGTCGACGAAGTCGACTTTCTGCTGGCGCGCCTTGTTGTCGGTGAACGAGGAAAACGCCATGTCATAGCGGCCGGCGGTGATGCCGGTGATGATGCTGTCGAACTTGGCGTTGTCGAAGTGGACGGTGACGCCGATCTTCTTGCCGACCGCGTTGGCCAGGTCGATGTCGAAGCCCTGGAGCGTCTTGCCGTCGGCCGCGGTGAACTCGTTCGGCGGGTAGGTGCCGTCGGTGGCCGCCCGGACGGTCTTCGACGACTGAATGCTCTTGGGCAGCATCGCGAACAGCGCACCACCCCCCGAGGCGCCGCCCCCCGCGCTTGCGCTCGGTGACGAGCTACTTCCGCTGCTACTACTGCTGCTACTGCTACTGCCGCTGCTGCTATTACTGCTGCTGCTGCCGCAAGCCGCGAGCGTCAGGCCGAGGGCCACGACGGCGGCTGCGGCTGCTGGGGCGGTGGACCGTGAAGTGGAGGAGGTGAGGCGCACGCTGGTCTCCAGGGGTCAGGCGGCTCGGACAGTGGCGGCGCGGCGCTGCGTCGGCTCTCGAGCGCCAGCATGCCATGGGTGAGCCCTGTGTGGTCACCCAGTGCAGCCGTGCCGCCGAAAGATCCCGTCACCCGCCCCGCGCCCGGAAGCGCAGGCTCCGACCCGCTACCCCGCCGGATCCGGCTGCTGCACCTCGAACCCTGTCGTCACGGCCCGCGAGACGATGGCGATCAAGGCGTCCTTGCTGACCGGCTTGGCCAGATAAGCATCCATCCCTTCCGCCAGGCAGCGCTCGCGGTCCTCCCGGCGGGCACCCGCGGTCATCGCAATGATCGGAGTGTGGCGGTCGGCCCCCTCGTGGGCACGGATCGCGGCGGTGGCCTCGTAGCCGTTCATCTCCGGCATCTGACAGTCCATCAGGATGGCCTTGTAGTTCCGGTTGGCAACGGCCTCGACCGCGGCGACGCCGTTGTGCACGCAGTCGACGACGAAGCCCGCTCCGGCCAGCATGGCCAGGGCGACCTTCTGGTTGATCGGGTTGTCCTCGGCCAGCAGCAGTCGGTCGCGTACCGGTTCGCCGTCGGAGCGAGGCTCGGGGACGGCCAGGTCAGCGTGGTCGCGAGACACCCGCTCCTGCAGGCCCAGAACCGTCCGCAGGCACTCCTGGAGCTGCTCGGGGTGGACCGGCTTCGACGCGATGGCTCCGACGCCGGCTTCAGCCGCGAGCTCGGCGTCCTGGCCCAGGCCGGTGAGCAGCACGATCCGGGTTGCCAGCGCTGGGTCAGCGACGATCGCATCCCGGAGCTGCAACCCGTCCATCTCGGGCATCGAGCGGTCGATGAGGGTCACGGCGACGGGCCGAGCCTCGTCGGACGCCCTCCGCAGGGCTGCCAGGGCGGCGGGGCCGGATTCCGCTGTCGCGACCTGCAGCCCCCAGCTGGTGAGGTAATGGGTCAGCACGCTGCGCTGCGTCGCGTTGTCGTCGACGACTAACGCTGTGACACCGGCGAGACCGGCGTCGGGGGAGAGTGAGTCGTCAGCCCGCTGTCCCGCTGCAGCGTGCACGCTGACCGTGAACCAGAAGGTGCTGCCGATGTCCGGCTGGCTGGCCACGCCGCAACTGCCGCCCATGAGCGCGACGAGCTGTCCGCTGATGGCAAGGCCGAGACCGGTGCCCCCGTACTTGCGGGAGTTGGAGCTGTCGGCCTGAACGAAGGGCTCGAAGATGCTGGCGAGCTTGCCGGGGGCGATGCCGTCGCCGGTGTCGCAGATCTCGAAGCGAACGACCGTCTCGCCACCCGCCTGGTCTGGTGCCTCGGCCGTGACCCGGATGATGATTTCCCCGGTCTGGGTGAACTTGACGGCGTTGCCGATCAAGTTGGTCAGTACCTGGCGGATTCGTCCGGGATCGCCGCCGATCACAGCGGGGACCGAGCTGCCCACCACGGCTACGAGCTCCAGGCCCTTCGCCTGGGCCGACCCGGCGAGCAGGTCGACGACGTCAGAAATGATGGTCCGCAGGTTGAAGTCGACGTCCTCGATGTCGAGCATGCCGGCCTCGACCTTGGAGAAGTCGAGGATGTCGTTGATGATCGTCAGCAGCGCCTCGCTGGAGTTGCGCACCGTCTGGGCGTACTCGCGCTGCCGGACGCTGAGCTCGGTCTCGAGCAGCAGGTCGGTCATCCCGATGACGCCGTTCATGGGCGTGCGGATCTCGTGGCTCATGTTGGCGAGGAAGTCAGACTTCATCTGCGATGCCTCGGTCGCCTCGTCGCGCGCGTACGACAGCGCTGCCTCCGCGCCCGCCTCTGCCGTCACATCCGCGAGCGTGCCGACCCAGCCGGCGACGCTGCCGCCCGTGCCCGGGACGGGCTTCGAGGTGACCTGAACGATCCTCGTGGCCGAGCCCGGGAGCCGGATCTCAAACCGGTGGCAGCGCTCGGACCGGTAGAGCGGACCATCGGCCAGCTCGTCGATGAGGTCGGCGCGAAGCTCGGACGAAACGATCGTGTCCCACCGTTGCCCGACGGCCTCGTCAGCCGGGATCCCCGTGATCTCGCTCCAGCGGGGGTTGGTGTAGATGTACCTGTTCGCGGCATCGGTCTGAAAGATGCCGACCGGAGCGGCGTCGGTGAGCAGCCGAAGCTGGTCGGCCGAGGCCTGCACCTCCCTCGCCTGCGTGGCGAGCGCCTCGGCCTTGGTGTGGAGGTTGACGAAAACCGAGACCTTCGCCCGCAGCTCGTCGGGGGGAACCGGGGCGAAGATGAAGTCGACCGCTCCCTCGACGTACCTGTCGGACTGGGAGATCTCGTCGCTCGCGAAGGCAGTGATGAAGATGATGGGCGTCATCTCCGACTGCCGCCGCTGACGTATCAGCGCAGCGGTCTCGAACCCGTCCATCAGCGGCATGCAGACGTCGAGCAGGATGACCGCGAAGTCCTCAACCATCAGGCAGCGCAGGGCGGCCCGGCCCGAGTCAGCCTCGACGATGGGGTACCCGAGCTGCGTCAGGACCGCCTTGATCGCCAGCCGCTTGGCGGCATTGTCGTCGACCAGCAGAATGGCCGACGAGGCGGAAGGGTGGGCGCCGTCCGCCATGAGCCGCTCCGGCAGGTCGCGCAGCGCGGTCATGTCGGCTGCTGGATGCCGAGGGGCAACCATGGGGTCAGAGCAGTCAGGAGCTCGTCGGTGTCGACCGGCTTGGGGATGTAGTCGTTGGCCCCCGCCTCGAGGCAACGCTCCCGCTCCCCCGCCATCACCTTGCCGGTAACGGCGACAATCGGGATCGTCTCCAGCCCGGTACACGTCCTGATCGCGCGGATGGTGGCGTAGCCATCCATGGTCGGCATCATGATGTCCATCAGCACGATGTCGATGGCCGGCGCCTGCTTGAGGATGGCGATGGCGTCGGGTCCGCTCTCCGCTGCGGTGACGTCGGCCTGTCCTCGCTCGAGCAGAGCTGTCAGCGCGAAGATGTTGCGGAAGTCGTCGTCGACCACGAGCACTCGCGTCCCCGCCAGGGCGCCGTCGGCGAGGTGGTCGTTGCCGCGCCGGACGCGGACCGTCGCGGGATGCCCGGCAACCCAGTCACTGCTGGAGGCGAGCGAGCCGGGGCGCGGGGCAGGCAGCGGAGTCGGCAGCACCGCGGCAGGAACCGGCGTGCCCCGCTCGGGCGGTGCCTGCGCCGCCGGGAGGTAGACGGTGAACGTACTGCCCTCGCCCAGCGTGCTGGTGACCCTCACCTCCCCGCCGAGGAGCCCGGCGAGCTCGCGGCAGATCGACAGGCCGAGCCCGGTGCCGCCGTAGAGCCGGGCGGTGGTGCCGTCGCCCTGGGCGAAAGCCTCGAAGATCCGGTCAAGCTGGCTCTCGTCGATTCCGATGCCGGTGTCCCGCACGGAGAAGGTGATGACCGACGGCGCCGCGGCAAGCGACTCGGTGCCGGTCGACCATCCCGCGTCAGCCATCGTGATCAGCACGTCGACCTGGCCGCGCTCGGTGAACTTGAATGCGTTCGACAGCAGGTTCTTCAGAATCTGGTGCAGGCGCTGCGGGTCGGTCGTGAACTCGGCTGGAACCCCGGAAGCAATGTCGATGGTGAAGTCCAGGCCCTTCCCGTGAGCGACCTGCTCGAACTCGCGCAACAGCGTGCTCCGGAGCTGCTGCACGGCCAGCTCGGTCGACTCCACCGTGACGGTGCCCGACTCCACCTTCGCCAGCTCGAGGATGCTGTTGAGCAGCGTCAGCGGGTCATGGCCCGATGCGCGGATCACGCTGGCGTACTCGACCTGGGTGTCGGTCATGTTGTGCTCAGGGTTGTCCTCGAGCTGCTGGGCGAGGATCAGGAGGCTGTTCAGCGGCGTGCGCAGCTCGTGCGACATGTTGGCGATGAACTCGGACTTGTACTTCGACGACAGCGTGAGCTGGCCGGCCTTCTCCTCGACCAGCCGCTTGGACTGCTCGACTTCCTGGTTCTTCTGCTCGGCCTCGATGTTCTGCGCGGCGAGCAGCGTGGCCTGCCTGCCCAGGTCCTCGTTCGACGCACGCAGCTCCTCCTGCTGCGAGCGCAGCTCCTGCGCCAGGGACTGGGACTGCTTGAGCAGGTTCTCGGTCACGGTGTCGGCGTCGATGGTGTTGAGGACCAGCCCGATGCTCTCGGGCAGCTGATCGAGGAACGCCTGGTGGGTGGCACTGAAGGCGGAGAACGAGGCCAGCTCGACGACGGCACGCACGGACCCCTCGAACAGCACCGGCAGAACGATGATGTTCAGCGGCGGTGCCGCGCCCAGCCCTGAGTTGATGCGGACGTAGTCCCCCGGCACCTCGGTCAGCAGGATGCGCTTCTTCTCCTTGGCGCACTGCCCGACCAGGCCCTCCCCCAGACGGTAGGAGGTCGCCAGGTGCCGTCGCTCCTCGAAGCCGTAGCCGGCCTGCAGCTGCAGCACGGGCTCACCGTCAGCCGCGCTGGTCATCGAGTAGAAGACCCCGTGCTGTGCCGAGACGAGCGGCGCCAGCTCGGACAGAATCATGCTCGACACCGCCGCCAAGTCGCGCTGGCCCTGCAGCATCCGCGTGAAGCGCTCCCGGTTGGTCTTCAACCAGTCCTGCTCGATGTTCTCCCGCGTGGTCTCGCGCAGGTTGCGAATCATCTCGTTGAGCTTGTCCTTGAGGACCGCGACCTCGCCGCTGGCCTCCACCCGGACCTGCCGGGTGAGGTCGCCCTCGGTCACAGCGGTGGCGACCTCGGCGATGGCCCGGACCTGGTTGGTGAGGTTGGCCGCGAGCTGGTTGACGTTGTCGGTCAGGTCCTTCCAGACGCCGCCGACCTCCTTGGACTGCGCCTGGCCGCCGAGCCTGCCCTCGACCCCGACCTCGCGGGCCACGCGGGTCACCTCGCCGGCGAAGGCGTTCAGCTGGTCGACCATCGCGTTGACCGTGTTCTTCAGCTCGAGGAACTCGCCCTTGACGTCGATCGAGATCTTCTTGCTCAGGTCGCCATTGGCCACGGCGGTAGTGACCTCGGCGATGTTGCGCACTTGGCCGGTCAGGTTGCCGGCCATCAGGTTGACGTTGTCGGTGAGGTCCTTCCAGACACCGCCGACCTCGATGGTGACGGCGGCAGCCTGCCCGAGCTTGCCCTCGGTGCCGACCTCGCGCGCCACCCGCGTGACCTCGGAGGCGAAACCGTTGAGCTGATCAACCATCGCATTGATCGTGTTCTTGAGGTCCAGCATCTCGCCGCGCACGTCGGCCGAGACCTTCTTGCTGAGGTCGCCGTCGGCAACGGCACCGATGACCCGCTGCATCTCGCTCGTGGGGCGCACCAACGCTTCGATGAGACTGTTGACCGACTCCACGCTGCCCGACCAGCTCTGCGTCCACCCGCCCAGCACGACCCGCTGCGAGAGCTCGCCCTGCGTGCCGACCACCCGGCTGACCCGGGCGAGTTCCGCCTCGAGCGCCTGGTTGGCGATGATGATGTCGTTGAGCGAGTCGGCAACCTTGCCGGCCACCCCGGTCCACTCCAGCGGCATGCGGGCAGCGAAGTCACCGCTCTTCACCTGCGCGAGGACGCCGAGCAGCACCTTTGCGTCCAGCACGTCCGTCGCCGTAGCCGTACCGGACATGAGGGTCTCCCATAGTTCTCGCTTGCTGCACCACGGGGCGGGGTGGTCTCAGTAGGCGGTTCGGCACACAAGCCGCGGAACCTGAGCCCGCTTGGCGGTCCGAGGTGAAGCCTCGTCAGCGGACCCACAGTTGGAGTCCAGCGCGTCCGAATGCCTGGCTGCTCATAAGGTGGCGTCCGACCTCAGCGGCGTGCATCGTGTCGGCGCCATCGGGCGTATCAGCCGTGGCTATCCACACGCGAGCGTAGCGGGCCAGTACGGTCGCTTGTTGCTGCACCGGTATATCACGGCCACTGAGAGTGCCACTGGGAATTGGCGGAGTCTGCAGCAATGCATCGGCCGGCCACCTTTGGTGGGGCAAGTACGGCGCAAACAGCACTCGGCATTCCGACCCGACAAACACGATGGCGTCACGGGGCAGGGCCTGGGCAGCGAGGAGGCGCCCGGCTGAGGCCGGGTCGTCGCCATAGGTAGCGGCTTGGCGCACCCGTACCGCCGAGGGAGCTTGAGCGGCGACAACAAGCGCGATGAGCGCTAAAGCGCTCCCGATTTGCAGCTTCGGTCGCCTGACCCGCTCGACGGCTGCCGCTACCCCGGTTCCGGACAGCGCGGCGACAGCGGGTAGGACACCAGCGAGATACCGAGGCTGGTAGTACGGGTGCGCGAGTGACACAGCCCACAGACCGAGGGGTGGCAGCAGCACCCACGTCAGCAGCAGCCAGAAGGGGCGTCTCGACTGCCAGAGGTAGGCAAGACCCGTGATGACGAGGACGCCGACAAGTACCACTGCCGGCGCGTTACCGCCGAAGGTATGTCGCATGCGTATCAGGTCATTGAGATGCGTGACCCCCTGGTACTGCAACTGTGACCCCTGCGCAAGCCCGATGCCGATGATGGGTAGCGCCAACGTGCCCGGCAGAATGCCGCACGCCGCGATAGATGCCCTGTGCTGCGGGAAAACGAGGAAGGCACACAGGAGAACACTTGCCACGACGGGCAGGCCAGCCAGCGGATGAACCAGAATCGTCACGGCTGCAAGCAACGTCCAGGCGATTGCTGATGATCGAGTCGGCTGCTCCAAGTACCTCAGCATGGCAAGTCCCATCCCAGCCGAGGCCGACATGAGCAAGGGGTAAGGGCGCGCCTCCTGAGCGTGCTCCACCAGCACGGGCGTGACTGCCGCGAAACAGCCGGCTGCGAAGGCTGCTACGGGTCCAGCCAGCTTCTGCCCTAGCCGCGCGGTCAGTACCACCGCCACAACCGTCCCCACCGCGCTCGGAAGTCGCAGCCAAAACAGTGAGGCGCTGATCGAAAGCCACACATGCATCGTTGAGTAGTAGGCAGCGAGCGCGGCGTCCTGGTGGGACAGGAGCCGCGCAAGCGCGTCGATCGGCCGGGTTGCGCTACTGAGCGTGAAGGCTTCGTCGCGCCACAACGGTTTGGCGTCATACCGCCAAGCCGTCAGAGCAGCAGCCAGCACCGCAGGAACTACGTACTCAAGCCGCAGGGCAGCGGCTGCGCCCCACGGCCGTCGGTACACCTCGAGAGTGTGCGGCAGAACACACGTTTCCGTGGGAGTTTTGGACGACTGGACGGCTGCACGGCTGCGTTCGCGTTCGTGGGGGGGTCGGGTGCCAGCTCGCCGCTCCAGCCGAGCCGAACCTCACCCGTATGCTCGACGAGCTCCAACACGCCGCCGCCGGAGCGGTCTTTCGACTGACAGCGTTGGCGTAGGCCAAAGCCCCCTCGGAGCCGGCTGCTGGGTCTCGGCGAACGGAGGCGAGGGACCTAGCCGGACGACAAGCCTTCCGCCTCGCCGGAGAACTACGGCCTAGTCAAGGCTTCGGGCGACCAGCAGCAGAGCCGAAAACACGGCAGACGTGGCCGCCGTCGCGAGCGCCGTCCGGCTTGAAAGGCCGCCCCGCATCCCGGCCAGGGCGAGGACAGCGTCGAGCCCGTTCATGCCCGCGAATGCGAGCAGCAAGTCGTCGCGGTCCTCGTCACGAGCCCGCATTGCGAGCACGCCGAGCGTTGCAGTCCGCGTTCCCCACGACCGCATGAGACTCCGGGAGGAGGGAGTGCTAACTACGCCGTAACCGCTTTGCATCGCCCCCGGTGCTGCAACAGCAACGACTCCGAACGTGACCCCGCACCCACCGAGCACGTCCACGAGCAGACTCTTCTCCACCGCTACTCCTCAACCGGGGAACGTGTGGCGCACTAGCACGGTGCCCCGCAGACGATTGGCGGGACTCACCGTAGAGCAGGTGATCTCGGCGAGGCAATAAGGACGAGAAGATCAAGGCGTCCATGTCACTCGACGGCCCGCAGGCAGGGACGCTCATCCACGCCCCCCACGACGCCATCCTCGCGTCCTGGACGGTGTCGTAGCACTAAGCCAGTCCGCACTTAATCCGCAGAAAGTCCGCAGGACGTTCGTATGGACCATTCGCTTGCCAAAGCTTGCCAACGCCATAGGTGCAGGTCAAAGGCCCTTTGAGGGCCATCTGTGCTGGTAGGGCGGACGAGTCGGCCTGTACGCCGAGAACTGATCGGCCATTGCGCTGACCTGCGGCTATGCGGCCGATAGTGCCTCTGACGTGCGGAAACGCCTCTTAGCGTTGCTCGTCGTTACCCGTCGTTTCTCATGCTCCTGTGCCCCCGATGTGCCCCGGGAGCCATCATCCCGGCCTCGTAGGGCGGCGGCCCCGCCCTTGACAACTGGGCGGGGCCTTGATCGGCACCTTGCGGAAGGGAACCGACCCATGGACGAAACTAGTGGAGTGCTCGTCGGTGGCGGCAGCATAGGGGGCGGACATCGTTCGCGGGCAGCTTCCGGTGGGAACACTGTGGCCGTGGAGCCGCCGCTCATGATGACCGCACGAGCCGGTGAGTGGCAGAGCGGTGTAGCACTCCGCTGCCGGCGACTACCACTGTGTGCGCTGCAGGCAGCGGGTAGCTCCGTCAGCCGCCTCTTACGTCGAGCCCGGCTCGGTGTTCGTGTGCTTCACGTGCGTCAACGAGCTGCGCAAGCCCGGCGATCGAGGCTGGCAATGGCTTCGGGCCAGCCTCATGTTGCCTGTCGGCGACGGTGAAGACCCCGAGGGCGGGGCTCCCTAGACACCGCTGACGTGGTATCGGAGCTGGCCCGCTTGGCGCCAAGTGCGCGTCGACCCTCGACTCCAACCTAAGGGGCGTAATACGCTACGCCATGCGTGGGTGGCCGTCTGCTGCTGGAAACAGTGGCACCCGCCGTAGGGCGGCATAGCCGGTCGACACGCCTACAGGGCCGTCACCCACGGGTAGGCGGCCTTTGTAGCGTCGTTCCAAGGGTGCATCTTCAGTCCGTACGAGGTCAGCGCGCCACGTGGTCGGCGGTAGAGCCTCGGCGCTAGTTCTGTCAGGTACCGCTGCTCGGTGTTGCCGAACCTGTCTGGCTCAAAGGCCGGCGCGGTTGCGGAGGCCGCCAAATCGGCTAGCTGGAGCGCCTCCAGCCGTGAGGGCTGGTTGATCTGTGCCCCCTTGGAGTCAAGAAAGCCCCAAGCGACCTGAGAGTTATAGCCGGCCTTCAGGTTGTGCTCGTACTGTCGGAGTTGGGGCATTTGAAAGCGGACGATGTGGGCCAGCGTGAGTGACAAGACGCGGTTCCCGTCTCGCGCGTACCAGGACAAGCGCTCAAGCAGGAACCGCAGCGTGAACAGGTAGGCCTGTTCCTCTGATGGAAGAGCTGTGGTGAGGTACCGCTTGCAGACGACCACGGAACTGACCGTGAGCCAGGGCTGGCTGCCCAGCGTGCGGGCAGCATGCAGCCGCTCGGCGTGGCTCTTGAGGTTCTTCCAGGCGAGCGGGTCCCCTGGCCGCCTGGACAGGTCGGTCCGAAGTCGCGCTAGCAGCGAAGCCACGCGGTGGTAGTCCTCCGACGTCACGATCACCGCAGACATCACAAAGTGGTCGCTCGACCTCGCCGTTCTAGAGCGCTGGCCGGACTCGTCCACGAAAGCGAGGAGACGCCCGGACGGCATGGGGAAGACCTTATGGTCATCGCTCGGCTAGACCACATTTCGGCGACCAACACCAGCGCGCCGTGACGAGCGCCAACGCCCTCAAACGAACGCAGATGCCCTAGAACCGGGCACCGGGCACTCGGGGACCACTCACCACACGCTCGAGCGCGGCTGCGGCTGACCACGGCGGCAGGTGCAGCACTCGGCGAACTTCTCGCCCATCAGCGAGGCATACTGCGCCACCTCGAGCAGAGTCACGGTCCGCCATCCAGGCTTGCCGGCAAAGTGCTCGAGCGCGTTCTGCAAGCTCGCTGACGACAGCCGGTCAGCCATCGCAGCGTTCTGCTCGTCGGTGCCCAGCAGGTGATCGGTGGCAGCCACGGCGTGCCGGAGCCAGTGGACCGGGTCCAGGATGCAGTACGGATCGTGCTCGTCGAGCGTCGTCATGTGCGGTGTCCTCTCGGTGGGTGGGTTCACAAGACCATGAGTCGGCCGGGGCGGCGTTTCGCGGTCGACAGGCCGTGGACGGCGAGCGCGGCAGCCACCAGCGGGCTCACCCGCGGGTTGCGCCTGGACAGCACCCGTGTCCCCGCCTCACCTGAAGTCGACCAGCGGGCCAGCGACACCGCCTCGGCCAGCTCGGCCAGCCCGTCGTGGCGAAGCTGCCGTGAGGTGACCGCAGCGTCCAACGCCCCGCACGCATCGACGAAGAACTGTCTGCTGACGCCGGTCACCGGCACACCCGCCCGCTCCATGGGGGCGATCAAAAATCCTGCCGTGCCGCCCGTCTCGATCACGACCCTGGCCCGCCATCGATGGCACAGCCCGCCCAGTCGGGCGACGACCCAGTCAACCCCCGGCCGGTGCTCGACCAGGGTCACCCCCACAGCACCATCCGGGCGTCGCCAGCAGACCGCAATCGAGGCCGTCGACTGGTCCGCCGGCACGTCCAACGCGAAGGAGACCACGTCGGTCGTCGCGGGCTGGGCGGCGTCGAGATCAGCGAGCGACTCCCACACCCCCGGCGGAAAGGCAGCGCCCGTGTTCAGCACCGACTGACACAAGATCTCGCAGCGGAACACATCTTCCGGATCGGTGTCGAGCGCTGAACGGATCGACGACTCCGAGACCGTGTGCCCCAGGGCGGGGTTGGCCTGCACCCAGCCGACCGGGTCGTCCAGGTCGCAGCCGTCGAACGCTGACCACTCGAAGATGGCCAGGGACGTTGCCGGGTCGTCGGCTGACGCGAGCGCCCGGCTCCGCAAGCTGTCCAAGACCACAGACTGCGCGTCGCCTGCTGACGAGAATCCGATAATCATCGGATCAGGGCGGGCCATTGTGGTTTTGCTCACTGCACCCCACGCGTCCCAGGTTTGGTGTTCTCTCAATTCGTCCAACAACACCAAATCACTGCTCGAGCCACGGCCCCCTCGCCGTGAGGCCGTTGTGACTTGATATTTCTCGCCTGAGACGAGCCTGAGAGACTTCGCGCCGTTTGTACGAACCACGGAACCGATCTCGGCGGCGAGATCGGGCTGCCCCTGCGCCATATCTACCGCCCCCGACCAAGTTTCCTCGGCGAGGGCGAGCTGCTGTGCGCTGCCGATGACCAACCCGGCTTTATCCAGATACAACCGCCACAACGCGAGGACCTGCAGCAGCACCGTCTTGCCTTGCTGGCGGGCGCAGCAGATCAGCACGGTGCGGAACCGGAACCCGCCATGCGGCGCAAGCTCCAAAGCGTGAATTAACACCCATTTCTGCCACGGCAGCAGGTCCAAATCGAGGAGGTCCGCGGCAAAGTTGATCGCCTCGAACCCTTTCGATGTGGCAGGCGTCAGCGGGCCGGCCGGTGAGGTGAACAACCGGGGCACTTCGCTACCGAGCAGCACGCAGCACCGCCAGCTTCCCGCGGATAGGCGCCTCGATCCCCAACGCCTTCCGTTCAGCCGGCGCCCCACCCAAGGAGCGCATGACGTTGACGAGGTGCGGACCCAACCAGCCCACCGTCTTCGCGTCGTCGGCAGCGTCGATCTTGGCCGCATACGTCCTCGCGAGCGCCACCATCGCCTGATCCGACGGGGTCAACCACGTCATCTCGGCCACGGCAGCCGTAACGGCCGCCAGCACGCCTTCAGGAGGCCTCAAACGGGCCATTTCAACACCTTCCAGGGGGTGGGGGTCGGTCGGGGGGATAGGCGCACTGCGGGGTCAGCAATGGACGCAGCACCAGGGTTCCGCCCCATACCCGTATCGGTGGCAGCAGGGACTTGCCCCCGCGCTGGCGCTATGGCTGCGGGCAGAGACTGCCGTGAGCGAGATGCCGCAATCTGCACGATCTCGGTGCGTGCCGGTGGGATGGAGTGGTGCCGTGCAGGTCGTCGTTCCATTGCTTCCCCCTCCGGTAGCTGGTGCTACAGGGCAGCGAAGGTCGAGGTGCGCTCCCCGCCGAGCAGGTCGCTGGGTGACACCTGCGTCGCGTCGTCGGCGGCGGGCGGCGCAGGCGCAGCGGCCAGGTCGTCGTGCAGGGCCGACGCTGCGCGCTGGACTAGCGCGGTGACTGAGGCACGGGCACGCTGGCTCGAGGCGACAGATGGGGCAGGCACGGGCGACGGCGGCCAGTGCCTCGTCGTCGGCGGTGGCTGTGCCAGCCCGTCGGGCCGCTGGCATGACATCACATCGCATGGGCCATGGCGCCCCGTTGCAGGTTAGTTCGGTAGGTACGGATGCGCTCACCGAACACCTCGAGGTACCGGGCGTCCTGCTCGGTGGGTGTCGGCATCCACACGTCGGCGTCGTGGTGCGTGCCGAACCAGAGCAGCCACTCGCTCCCGCTCAGTGCTCGCCACGGCAGCCCGTCTGCGATCTTGGTGACCGGCCGTGAGCGGGTCATGTCGGTGAAGCTGTCGGCGTTGCGGACGAGGCCGAACAGGGACGCCTCGTCGGCGGTGGCCGTGTGGCCGACGCTGGCGAGGGCGGAGCGTGCGGCGCTGAGCGCGGCCCAGCGGGCGGACAGCTCGCCGACAGCGAGGTATGCCTGGCGTGCCTTGTCCGGTGCCTTGAGCAGCTCGCCGGCTGTGGCGCCGTATTTGCTGAAGGTGGCCACGGCGGCCCGCAGCTCGCCGACCAGGTGGTCGAACGCTGGGCGCAGGTGGTTCACGAGGATCGTGTCCGGGTCGTCGGCGACCTGGGCGTGCAGCTCGCCGGCCAGCGTCTCAATCGCCCCGCCGATTACCCGACGATGCACGGTCAGCGCCTCGCGGCTGCGGGCGGCGTCGACGAGTGGGCTCACGTCCGGGACGTCCTCGCCGCGCACGGCGGCGCCGGCTGTCTCGCTGACGAGCCGGGCATGCAGGCTGGCCTCGTCGACCACCTCGGGCTCGGGGGTGGACAGTAGCCGGTCTAGCCCGGCTCGCAGCGTGAGGACATCGTCGGGCAACGTCCAGCTGCCGACGGCGCATCCGGCGAACAGCGGGCCGAGCGGGCGGAGCGGGGCGGGGACGGGCAGGGTGGTGGTCATCGGCGTTGGCCTTTCTCCGTGTGAGTGATGTGGGGACTGGGGTTTCGGCGGGAGTGGCAGTTGGGGCAGGTCAACGCGTCGAGCCACGCCGCGGTCGGGTCCGGGTTCGGCTCGGTGGCCGCCGCGGTCGGTGTGTCGGCTGGCGGGTCGGTGGCCGGCTCAGTGCCGGTGAAGAGTGCGCCAAGCCAACTCGCGCTAGCGGCGAACTGGCCCTGGTCGTCACGTTTCTGCTCGGTCATTTCGTGCCCTTTCTCTGGTGAATCGGAAAGTGGTTGCCCGCCCGGGCGCTGGACTCGCCTTTCGCCGCTGGGAGGAAATGCGGCATGGCGGCCATACGTCCCCCGAGGCGCCCAATGGATTTCGCGTCGGGGGTGGGGTTGACGCCCGGGCGGACAAGTTGTGGTGGACCAACCGGGTAACACCCGTTTGATGGGATCGGGCCACGTGGCCGGCCGAACTGGTGCTGGCGGTCATCTGCCCCGCCGTCCCTGCTCGTCGCCGACCTTGTCGCGGGAAAGGCGACGCGCCTGGCGGCGGCGGTCCTGCGCGTCCTGCCGGGCGGTGCGGTCGGCGTCGCGACACTCGGCAGAGCAAAACCCGGGATGCCGCACGTTGCTCGCCTCCACGTAGCCGTCGCACCACGAGCACACGGCGGCGCTCACGAGGCCGCCCTCTCGGTGTCGCATCCCGAGCAGATGGTTTCTAGACCGAGGTCGATGGCACGGCGGGACGGTCGGACGGGCTGAGCGCAGACGGCGCACGCCACGACGGCAGGCCACCATCCGTGCTCGGGTCCGGAGGCCGGCAAGGCAGGCGTGGCAGGCGTGGCAGGCGACGTTTCCGCACCTTCTCTTATGGCCGCCCTTTCTCTTACCTCTTTCAAGGCTTCAAGTAGAGGAGGTCCGTGTTTGTCGCCTGCGTCGCCTGCCTGCCTGTCCGTTTCGGGTGTTTCTGCAGGTCGTGGGCTTGCCGACAGGCAGGCGACGCCTGCCGCTGTCGCCTGCCTGGCAGGCGTCGTCGCCTGCCTGTCGCCTGCCTCGTCGCCTGCCTGCCACGTGTCACCCGGCGGTGCGATGCGGAAGCGAACGACCCGCGCTTTGCCGCCACGGCCGAGGTCGTCGACGGTCCACCCGAGCCGCCGCAGGGCAGGTCCGCGTCGGCGCAGGACGGCTGTGAGCGCGCGTCCGTCTTTGGGCCAGTCGCGTGGTGCGCGGCTTCCGTCGGGAGGCTCGAGCAGGCCGAGCAGCTCAGCGGCTGGAGTCGGGTTCGTCGGTGTCCGCCTCGGCAGCGCGGCATGGAACACCAGCACCAGCAGGTGAAGCGGGAGCGGCGTCAGCAGGCACGCTGCCGTGAGGGTGTTCATGATTCTCCTTCGGGGGTTGAGGTCTGCGCGTCGCCGGGCAGGGTCCACACCCAGCGGCCGGCGTCACCGAATCCGGCCTTGACTGACTCGACGCCGAGCTGGCCCTTCGCCCGCTTCAACGTCATCGGCGAGATGCCGACGTCGCGGGCGCGTGCCTGCACGACCTTCGCGGGAAGCGGCTCGAACTCGAGGGCGTCGCGCAGGAAGTCGACTGCCTCGCTTCGGTCGCTGCCGCTCTCGTCCCCGGGCGGCCTGAGCAGGTCGGCGGCCTGGTGCTCGACGGTGCCGAGCCACTCGACGCGGGCCACGTCCCCCGCGGACACGAGGCGGTAGCCGAGCGTGGGAGCCTTCGCGGCTAGGTTCATCTTCATCGACGCGAAGGCGCACCGGCTGTCGTCGTCGGGGTCGGGTGCGGCGACGAACGCGGCACGGCTAGCGCCGGTGATGCCGATGCTGCCTCCGCCGCGGTACAGGGGGCTCGCCCCCGAGCTGCCCTTGGTCAGATGCCGCAGCATCAGCACGGTGCACCCGGTGCGTTCGGCGAGGCTGGACAACTGGTGCAGGACACGGCGCACGTCCTGGTCGCGGTAAGAGTTCACATCGCCACTGAGGTACGCCATCAGCACGTCGACGACCAGGAGTGCGGCGCCGACGTCGCGGACGGCGGACTCGATGAGGTCGAGGTCGTCAGGGATCACGACGGGCCGGCTCGTCTGCCTCCCGCGGTCGTCGTATCCGGGCACGTCGACGATGGCGACGATGCGGGCGAGGTTCGCACCGGCAGCGTCAAGCCGTGGCCGGACGGTGTCGGCGAGCCCGTCTTCAGCCGAGAGCAAGACCACACCACGGGCGCCCGGACCGGGGGCGCCGTCCGGCATGTCCGCACCACTGCTGACCCGGGCGGCAATGTCGAGCGCGACAGTCGACTTGCCCACGCCGGGGTCACCGTCGAGGATGACCAGCTTGCCGATCGGGAAGCGGCCGGGCCAGAGGTAGTCGACACTCTCCGGAGTCACGCTGTTGAGGCGGACCACACCCGAGGCTGGCGAAGTGGTCCTAAGGGGGTCACACACAGGGGGTGATCCCCTTAGTCCCCTTAGAGGGTCCTCGGGGGGGTGTGATCCCCTTAGCGAAACTCCTGTATTGACGGGGGTTTCGGGGCCTTCCTCGGTGTTCTGCCCCTTAAGGGGCTCACGGGTTGTGTGTGACCCCCTTAAGGAGGAGGTGATCCCCTTAGCCGGTGGCGCCCCCCGGGGCTCGCGGGCACCTGCGGCCAGCCCTGAGGTAACAGTGCGTGACGCCTCTATGGTGCCCAGCCCGGACGCCTGAGCGGCGTCAAGCAGGCCTTGGCGGGCGTCGTCCTCGGCCAGCTCCCCACCCCCGACGAGTTGCCCGAGGGAGAAGCTGGCGACATTCAATCGATGGTTGCGACCTCCGACGGACGTTCCCGCGACCGCTTCACACTCCCGTACGAGCGCGCCCGTGGCGTAGCTGCTCGAGGCACCGGACACGGCAGGCGGGGCTACAGGACCCGCTGGCCGGATCGGGGACGGTGGCTGCTCTTCCCACGGCAACACGATGGTGCTGAGGTCGACCTGCTCGGCGCTCACGCTGTTGCCCCTTCGACGAGCCCGCGCTGGCAGGCAGCGAGGATGCGCTGGTGCTCGGCCGGCTCGAGCGGCTCGACGACCTGCCACTGGTAGCGCCTGCCACTGGCGTGGAGTGACGGAGGTGCGACGACGTATCCGCCCTGGCCGCGGTAGTCGATCCCCGGCAACATCGCAGCGCGGTTGCCGGCACCCGTCACGGCGACGAGCAGGTGCCAACTGAACGAGCGACCGGTGACGACGGTGGCGAGGACGTCAGGAACCTTGCCGGCAGCGACGAGGCGGGCCAGGGAGCACAACCCGGGCGGCCCGTCGACGTCGAGGGCGTCGAACTTGACACCAGTGCGGGCGCCCACGTTCGCAGTCGGCCAGCGGTCCCACCAGGCCGTGATGACGGCGAGGTCGGTGGAAGCATCGGCGAGCCCATGTGGGGTGCGGGGATGCTTTCCCACGGAGGTGCAGTCGCGCCGACCGCATGAGCACGACACGGTCGCTGTACCGGCCTCGAGCGGCTCGTGTAGTGGGAACACGGGGACACCGCGACGGGCCAGGGCCAGCGCGCCTGACAGGGTGCTCACGCCGCCTCCTGAAGCTCGGCGCAGATCTGTGCGTCCACGACTGCTCGGATGCGGGCCGTCAGGTAGCCGTAGAAGCCTTCCAGCAGGTCACAGGCGGCGAGCGGGCTGGCGCCTTGAGCGACCATGAGGGCGGCGAGGTCCAGACATTCGGCTGCGATGGCGTCGTCGAAGTCGTCGAGCCACTGCAGTCGAGCCAGTCCTGCCGTCGGTAATGGTTCGACTAGCCGTGGACCTTCGTAGCGGTGCATGATTGGGTTGCTCCTTCGCGTGGTGTCGCGGTGGACGGGTGGACGTGGGCGGCCGTTGAGCGCGGTCGCCTTCGTCATGTCTGGAATCAGGCGGCCGGCTGCTCGTCGGCGTACTGGGCGTCGAGCCAGCCGTCCACGTCAGACCGTCGAAAGCGCACGTGCTTTCCGAGGTGCACCCGGCGCGGGCCAACGCCCTTGTGATTCCAGGCGTAGACGGTGCCGATGGGTACGCCCAGCAGCGCGGCCAAGTCCTCCACGCTTAGCAGCGGTTCCGACACGCTTCCTCCTTGGTTGCAGCGGGCTGTTTTGTATTGCTTGACTTCAGGGTGCGTTGCCGTGCATGCTTCGTCAAGCGGAAGTAAGTTGAGCGCCACAACTGCTGAGGAAAGCGCACAGAGGGGAGCCTTCAATGCGGGAGCCACTGACGTTCGACGTCGCGCTCGGGCACCGACTACGCCGGGCGCGGGAGGATCAGGGACTCACAGCCGATGACATCGCCCGCCACTCGACGCTGCTCGGCCTGGACTGGGACCGGTCAACGGTCGCCCGTATCGAACTCGGCAAGAGGCGAGTGACTGCGTCGGAACTGTTCCTGCTTCCTCGCCTCTACGGCCGCTCCGGCTCCAGGCTGGTCGAGATTCTGCCGACTGAGCGGGTCGCCTTGACGCCGGCCGTCGCGGCGACGCCGGACGCGCTCGCGTCGGTGCTAAGCAAATCGCGCGTAGAACGTTCCGGTCTCGAGGGCTGGAGCCTGCCGAAGCGCGACGAATTCGTCGCGCAGACCCTCGACCAGATGAAGGCGTACGCGCCAAAGATGGATGCTTGGGCGCGGGCGGCGGCACCCGGTGCTGAGTCCTACGGAACGGTCGCCATAGCCAGCCAGCACGTGAAAGAGGACGCGACGGTGAAGGCGGCGGCTCGCTTGGGAGCGACGCCCCTGCACGTGGCTGTGGCAGCCGAGCAGCTATGGGAACGGCGCCTTGCCGAAGAGCGCGATGCGCGGGTCGAGGCCATGGGACCTGCCCCGTCGACACGTGCCCGCCAGGCGCGCCGCGGGCACGTCACTCGGGAACTCCTGGTCGAGCTGGCACCAGAGGTCGAGAAGGTCCGAACCGGCAGCACGGAGCAGCAGGAGGCAGCAGATGGCGAGCGTTGAGAAGCGGCTACGTGACAAGCAAGCGACGTGGCTCGCGCGGTGGCGCGACCCTGCAGGACGCCAGCGCAAGCGGACGTTCCCCCGGCGGGTGGACGCCGAACGGTTCCTCACCACGACCGAGCACGCCATCCTGACCGGGGGCTACGTCGACCCGGCCGCCGGCAAGGTCACGTTCAGGGACTACGCCGAGTCCTGGCGCGCCGGCCAGGTTCACCGGGCGACCACGGCCGCGCACGTCGAGACGATGTTGAGAAGGCACGCCTACCCGGTGCTCGGTTCCCGGCCGCTGTCGGGCATACGGCCGAGCGAGGTGCAGACGTGGGTAAAGCGGCTCAGCACCGGGACTGACGACAACAAGGCGCTGTCGCCGGCCACGGTCGGCGTCGTGCACGGCCTCGTCGCGGCAGTGTTCAAGGCGGCCGCCCGGGACCGGACGGTGACGGCCTCACCGTGCGAGGGGACCAAGCTGCCCAAGCGCGAGCCGCACAGGGTCGTCCCGCTGACCACCGACACGGTGCACGCGCTCGCGGCCGCTGTGCCCGGGCGCTACGGCGCCGTCGTCGTGCTCGCAGCAGGGACGGGTCTGCGGCAGGGCGAGGTGTTCGGGCTGACCATCGACCGGGTGGACTTCCTGCGTCGCACGCTGACGGTCGACCGGCAGCTCGTCCTGCTCCCGGGCAGGCCGCCGTTCCACGCCCCGCCCAAGACGGGCGCGTCCTACCGCACGGTGCCGCTGCCCCAGGTGGTGCTCGAGGCGCTCGCCGAGCACGTCCGCAGATTTCCGGTCGAGCCGGGAGGGTTGCTGTTCACGACGGCCGCCGGGGACCCGCTGCGCCGTACGGCGTTCTCGGCGAAGGTCTGGCGGCCGGCCACCATGGAGGCGGGCGCGCCAGGTGCTGTGTTCCACGAGCTGAGGCACTACTACGCTTCGTTACTCATCCGGCACGGGGAGAGCGTGAAGGTCGTTCAGGCACGGCTCGGGCATGCGACGGCAGCGGAAACGCTGGACACGTACAGCCACTTGTGGCCCGACTCGGAGGACCGCACCCGGCAGGCCATTGATGACGTGCTGGGAAGCGCTTGTGCCCCCGTGGTGCCCCGAACGGCGGCCAGCGACCTGTAAGTGCAGGTCAGAGGCTTAGGGCGGACGAGTCGGCCTGTACGCCGGGTTCTGTTCCGCGGCAGCCTCACGGCCACCGCGGCGACGGCCATCTGTCTACGACTGCCGTTGCCGACAGCCTCTAGCGGTCTACCCGCAGGCTCGGGCGGGCCGCCCTCGAACGCCTGCGCAGGCAAGCCGGCGAACCGGTCTGCCCTCTTGACCTAGCTCCGGGTGGGGTTTACCGAGCCGCCCGGGTCACCCCGGGCGCTGGTGCGCTCTTACCGCACCGTTTCACCCTTACCCCGGCCGACCGGAGCCGGCCGTGGCGGTCTGCTTTCTGTGGCACTGTCCCGCGGGTCACCCCGGGTGGGCGTTACCCACCACCTTGCCCTGTGGAGCCCGGACGTTCCTCGGCACATCTCCTTTCGAGAAATGTGACGCGGCCGTCCGACCGGCTCGTCCGCCGATGGCGAGCGTACGCCGCCAGCAACCGCGGCCGGACGGCGACAAACCTCACGCGACGACGAACCGCACGGAGCGGGTCGCCACGTCGGCCACCGACAACCGGGCGCGGACCGGCTGGCCGAGCACGAGCCCCGACCCCTCGCAGCGCGCTCGGACCGGAGGCTGGCGCAGCTGCAGCGTCCCGCGCGCATCCTTCGCGTCCACGACGACGGCGTCGAAGATCTCGCCTTCGCGCCCGGCCAGCAGCAGCGCCTCGACGGTGTCGACGACCGCCCGCTCCACCCCGTGCGCACGCGAGTCGGCCGTCGCCATCTGCTCGGGAAGGGCGGCCAGCCCAGCGTGCACCCAGTCCGGCACCGGCGCCCCCGCGCAGACGGCGACACAGACCGCCAGGCCGTACCTGTCCACGAGGCGCCGTAGCGGGGCCGTCACGTGGGCGTACGGACCACCCATCGCCGCGTGCACGGGCACCGGGTCGGGCGCCGTCGCGAAAACCTTGTAGCCAGCGCCGCGAAACAGCGACGCCGCCTGAGTGAGGATCGACGCGACGGCACCGCTGTCCGGAGGGTCGGAGCCGGCAGCGCCGTCCGGCGCCTCACCCGCAGCGCCGTCCGCGGGTGTGAGGCTGCGCAGGAACTCGGCATACGGCATCTCGTCGGCCCAGGCCAGGCCCAGCGTCCGGGCCGACCGCCGGAGCCGGTCGATCCGCTCGTCGTCCGGCGGCGGCATCGTCCGCAGCACCCCGACCCCGGCGTCGAGCATCAGCCGTGCGGCCGCCATGCCGGTCAGCAGGGAGATCTGCGCGTTCCAGTCCTCGAGCGGAAGCGGTCGGCGCAGCTCGAGCCGCCACGGCGTGCACTCGTCGCCCGGCACGACCTCCTCGTCCGGCGTCTGCAGGCTGACCCCACCCCGTGCCTGCTCGAGGGCCTGCCGCCGTCGGCCGACTTCCCGCAGCAGCCCCATCACCTCGGGCGCGGTCCCGGCGTCGAGGGCCTGCTGCATCGCCGGGTAGTCGAGCTGGGAACGGCTGCGCACGCGGGCGCGGCGAACCGTGGCTCCCGACACGTCGCCGGCGGCGTCGATGCCGAACTCCCATACCAGGGCCGACCGATCCTGACCTCGCAGCAGCGACGCCCACCCCTGGCTCATCGCCGGTGGGTGCAACGGGACGAGCCCACCCGGCAGGTAGACGGTTTCGCCGCGCCGGTGCGCCTCCGCGTCGACGGAACCACCCGGGCGCACGGCGGCAGGCACGTCGGCGATGGCGTACCAGAGCCGGTAGCCCTTTCCCTCGCGAACGATGGACATCGCCTGGTCGAGGTCAGTTGCGCCCGGCGGGTCGAGCGTGACGAGCTCGAGGTCGGTCGCGTCCGGCAGTCCGCCGAGGTCAGGCGCGACGGCGGCTTCGTCAAGAACCGCAGCCGGGAATGCTTCGGGCAGCTCGAACTCGGCGCGCACCGAGTCGAAGGCTCCGCGTGCCTGGCCGGCCGCCGGACCGCCATATGCAGCCAGCTGGATGCGGCGAATCGGCATGGCACGCTCCGGTGGTGTGGGTGGTGGTTGGTATCGGCGGCCTGCTCGCCGTCGTCACCGGACTCCTTCCCCTCGCCGAGGCTCGTGACGTCACCGTTCGGCTCGCACCGGTGCTGGGATTCCTGGCCGCGGTCACCGTCCTCGCCGAGCTCGCGGACGCGGCAGACGTGTTCGAGGTCGCGGCCGTTCGCGCGGCCCGCCTCGCCCGCGGCAGCGTCCCCGTGCTCTATGCGCTCGTGGTCGCGCTCGGCACCCTCACCACGGTGCTGCTCAGCCTCGACACGACGGCCGTGCTGCTGACTCCGGTCGTGCTGGCACTGGCGCTGCGGCTGGGGCTGCGACCGCTCCCGTTTGCCATCACGGCCGTCTGGCTGGCCAACACGACGAGCCTGCTGCTGCCCGTGTCGAACCTGTCCAACCTGCTGGCACAGGGGCGCCTCGGGCTGTCGGCGACCGCCTACGCCGGGCGGATGATCCTGCCCGCGCTGGCCGCTCTGGCGACGACCGTGCTCGTGCTCGTCGTCCGCTTCCACCGCGACCTGTCCGGACGGTACGAGGTGCCGCCGGTGACGCGCCCCCGCGACGCTGTGCTGTTCGCGGCAGCGGCGCTCGCGTGCCTGCTGTTCGGGCCGTTGGTGCTGCTCGGGGTGGCGCCCTGGCTGGCGGCGACCCCACTCGCGGCCGCGCTCGCCCTGGCCTTCGCGGTGCGACGGCGGACCGACCTGCGACCAGGTCTCGTCCCGTGGCGGCTTCTGGTGCTCACCGAGGGGCTGTTCCTCATCGTGTCGGCAGCGGGTCGGCATGGTCTGGACCACCTGTTGGCGCGGCTCGTCGGCAGTGGCGGGAACGGGCGGGTCGCTGCCGTCGCTGCGGCCGGCGCCAACCTCGTCAACAACCTGCCTGCCTACCTCGCGCTCGAGCGCACCGTCCCTCGCAGCAACCTGCTGGGCTTGCTGGCCGGCATCAACATCGGGCCGCTGGTGCTCATCTGGGGCTCGCTCGCCACGCTGCTCTGGCGGGAGCGCTGCCGTGCCCGGGGCGTGCACGTCAGCTTCGCGTCGTTCGGGCTCCTAGGCATCGTCGGGATGCCGATCGTGCTCGCGGCTACCGTTCTCGCCCTTCCCTGACGCCTGGACGAGATCGCCAGCATGGTGGGTGTCCCGTCACGGGGACGGGGACGGGGACGGGGACGGGGTAAGGCGACCGGACCGGTTCACCTGTCGCCAAGGAATAGACAAGATGCAGCTCAGTCCCGGACCGGGTGCTCCGCGGCGCCGCCGGCGCGGAGCACGACCGCTCGTTCGGCGGCTGACCCCGGCAGGCTGACCTCGTCGACGAGCGGTGCCGTGCAGGCCAGCACGTTGGCGAGATGCTCAGCCAGACAGTGTGGCATGTTGTCCGGCGGCTTGGGGGTCGGCCCGAAGACGAGCACCCGCGCCTCGGTGCTGCGTAGCCGGCGGACCATGTCGGCGAGCGCGCTGACCCAGGCCGGGCTGTAGACAGCGAAGTGGTACTCCGGGCCGTAGTGCCGAGCCATGTCGAGCATGACCATTGCGGGTCGTTCCGCCGCGATGCGGGCAAGCACGGAGCTTCGCCACGACTCGCACTCCCGGAACGTCCGGCCGAGAAACGGGCTGACGAGGGGCAGCAGCGGCGGGCACGTCGCCTTGCTGAGGTTCTCGAGCTTCCAGTGGTCCTGGATCGCAGTCGCGTTGAGGGCCGAGAACCACTGGGCGGCGTGGGAGTCGCCGAACGCGATCACCCGCGTCGTCGCAGAGGTGTCCCCGTAGGTGCACGGCGGGGACACGTCCCGGAAAGGGCTCGGGCCGAACCGCTCGCGACGCCGCGCTGGCCGTGGCCGCCCGTGCCGGTATGCCCAGCGCCGCGACGGCAGCTGCCGGTCCCGACCCCATCAAGACCGGCGTGCCAACGGCCGCGCCGTCGCGGCCAGCACCGCGGTCGCCGTCAGCGCAGCCTGCAGGCCAAGCGCGCGGGCCGACACCTGGACGAAGCCGCTCGCCCTGCGCACCGGGTCCTCCACCAGCCGGACCGTTCCGGCGGCGAGCAGCACGGTGAGCCCCACCAGGCCCGTGCCCCAGCGGACCCGTGCACCAACGTCGCGACCAGAAGTGCTGGACCGGCGACGGCGGGGCTTGGGCGCTCAGGTAGCCGGTGCCCTGCAGCGGCGTTAGCCACAACCACGACGCGCCGAGCGTCGCCACCAGCACCAGCACCGCCGCCGGCAACAGCCGCCGGACGCGCCGGGCGTAGAAGGCGGCCAGCGACAACGCGCCTGTTGCCGCCAGCTCCCGCCACAGCAGCCCGGTGATCAGAAAGCCGGAAATGACGAAGAAGACGTCGACGCCGGCATAACCGCCGTCGGACGCACGCGTCTGATCGCTACCCGAGCCGGGGAAGGCGTCCCGCGAGGGCGAGCAGCACCCCGCCGACGATCAGGGCGTAGGCGCCGAGGACGACGGCAATGGCGAACACCCCGGTCGCCGGTTCGGCGATGACGACGAGCCCCGCGATGATCGACGCCGGGCCGCGCAGGGCCAGCACCTTCCAGGTGCGCTACGGGTCAATACCGACACCGCCCGGCCCATAGACGGTCACCATCCGTGACACCATCTGCCGATTACCTCGCCGTCGTGGGTCCGTCCACGCAGGTGCAGGCCTACCCAGCGACGGGCGCTTCGTGCTTCCCAGTGTGGGTCGAGGCCGGCCCTGACGCCGAGGCATTCAGCTCCGCTACCCGCGCCGTGCGCGGCGTCATCCCGACCGCCGACCCGGCCGCCAGGCCGCACGCGAGCACCAGGGCCCAGCGCACGTGGTCGAAAGCCCCATGCACCGCGGCGTAGCCGACGGGCGCGCCAAACAGGGCCACCAGGATGCTGACCCCCAGCACCGTGCCGACCTGCCGGCTCATGTTGACGATGGCGCTGCCGGTCGCGGCACGTGCAGGCGGCAGGTCGGCTGTGGCCGCGGACAGGATGGTCGGTAGCGCCAGGCCCACCCCGGCACCGCCAACAAGGGAGCAGGGCAGGAGTTGGCTCACGTACGCCGGGTCACGGCCGAGGAGCAGCACGCTGAGCGCGAGCCCGCCGCCCAGCAGCAGGCAGCCGGTGGCGGCGATGCGGCCGACGGGGATGCGGTGGGCGACGCTCTGCGCCACGGCGGCGAACACCGGCACCATGAGAGGGCCGGGGGCGACGCCGAGCCCGGTCCGGAGGGCGCTGTAGTGCCAGACCTGTTGCATCCACAGGATGTTGACCAGCAGGTTGCCGGCGAACGCGACCCCGAACACCAGGGCTGTCGCGTTGGACCAGGCGAAGCTGCGGACCCTGAGCAGGAGCGGTTCGACGACAGGTGCCCGGTGGTGCTGTGACCGGCGCCAGAAAAGCGCCATCGCGACGGCGGCGACGGCGAGCACCCCCAGAGTGCGCGTGCTCAGCCAGCCCCAGGATGGCGCCTCGACCAGCCCGAGGGCGACAGCCCCGATCGCGCAGGCCAGCAGGGCGGCGCCGAGCAGGTCGGGGATGGGCCCGGGCTGCGGGTCCCGCGACTCCGGGACCACCCTGGCTGCCAGGCCCAGCGCCAGCAGCCCGATTGGGATGTTGACCAGGAACACCCAGCGCCAGGAGGCTGCGACAAGCAGGCCGCCGACGACGGGGCCGGCTGCAGCAGCGAGGGCGCCCGAGGCCGCCCAGATCCGGACGGCGCGGGCGCGGCGCTCGGCAGGCATCGCATGCAGCAGGAGCCCGAGGCTGGTGGGGGTGAGCAGCGCCGCGCCCGCGGCCTGCAGCGAGCGGAAGGCTACGAGCGCCCACAGGTCGGGAGCGACAGCACACGCGGCGCTGGCGAGCGTGAAAACGGCGAGGCCGGCGAGGAAGCCGGCCTTGCGTCCGTACCTGTCGGCCAGCCGGCCGAGGGGCACGAGCAAGGCCGCGTAGACGATGGCGTAGGCGTTCAGGATCCAGCTCAGGTCCGACAGCGAGGCGCCGCTGAAGTCCTGTCCGATCGCGTGGAACGCGACGTTGACGATGAACAGGTCCAGGCTGGCCATGAAGGCGGCCAGTGACAGCACGGCGAGCACCGCCCCCGGCGAGGCCACCGTTCGTTCGGGCCCGCCGCGGGATGACGAGGGCGGCATCGTGCTCCTTCTCACGCGGGGCGTCGGTGCTTGGCGCTACCGGCGGGCGGTCAGGGCTTCGATCTCGTGCCGGGACTCGAGCGTCGGCGCGGCGGCGATCGCCTGCCGGACGGCGCGACGGTCGCGCGCTCCCTGCTGAGTCTCGCGGTATTGGGTCAGAGCGGTGCGGATGCGGCTCATTGTGTGCTCCTCGGTGAGCGCGGTCGGGGTGGGGCTGAAGGCTCCGCCTCTGGGTTCGCGTCTCGAACTCTGCTCCTCGATTGGCGGTTCGTCAAATGAACTCAGGTCGGGATAGCCTGCTTCCGTGGCAGATCACATTCCTGACCGATCGCGCTGCACCGTGGCCGCAGCCCTGACCGTCGTCGGCGAGAAGTGGAGCTTGCTCGTCCTGCGGGAGGCCTTTTACGGCGTGCGCCGGTTCGCCGACTTCCAGCAGATCCTCGGTGTCCCGAAGGCGGTGCTGACCGACCGGCTGAACACCCTCGTCGGGGAAGGCGTCCTGCAACGAGTCCCCTACCGGGCCGACGGCGACCGGCAACGACACGAGTACCGGCTCACCGACAAGGGGTTGGATCTGTATCCAACGCTGGTGGCCCTGATGCAGTGGGGCGACCGGTACCTCGCCGGCGAGGGGGCTCCTCCGGTGGAGCTGCAGCACCACGGCTGCGGCGCCACGGCTCACTTGCATATGGAGTGCGAAGCCGGCCACCGCTTATCGGGGGCCCGGGATGTGCGACCTGTCATGCGCAACCGGCACGAGGCACAACCGGCTGAGGCCGGCTAGGTCGCCATCCGGCCTCACAACCCGCGCGGCGAGGGCGTCGGCGGCCTGCCGTCACCACACCCTGCAGGACGTCAGGCCTCCGCCTGGGCCGCTGGCTGCGGCGTCACGTTGACTGACCGGACCACGCACGGGCCGTCCTCATACCAGTCGATCGTGGACAGCGATGCCAGGTCCAGGTGCAGCCGGTAGAGCGCCGACGGGGGCGCCTCCAGGGCGATGCGGACCATGGTCTTGATCGGCGTGACGTGCGAGACCACGACCACCCTGCCGCCCTGGTAGGTGGCGAGCGTGCGGGCGAGCGCCTCGCGCACGCGCGCCTCGGTGTCGGCGAAAGACTCCCCGTCCGGCGGCGCGACAGCCGGGTCGGCCAGCCAGGCTTGCATCTCATCAGGCCACCGTTGTGCGATCTCGGAGAAGGTGAAGCCCTCCCACTGACCGAAGTCGGTCTCGCGGAAGCCGTCGTCGACGAGCACCTCGCGCCCGAGGACCTCGGCCGTCTCCCGGGCGCGGCGCAGCGGGGAGCTCACGACGACGTCGAATGGCGCGGACCGGAGCATCCCCGCGGCCGCCCGGGCTTGCGCTCGGCCGGTCGCCGTCAGCTGCGGGTCGCCGGCCACGCCACTGAACCGGCGCTCGACCGAGTGGGCCGTCTGCCCGTGGCGCAGCAGCAGCGTGCGAGTGGCCGTGCCGGTGGCGGCCACCCAGCCAGAGCCCGTGCCCGAGCCGCCGAGTGGCGCAGCCGCCCCTGCCGCCGGTTCGGGGGCGAGCGGCACCGGATCGGGGACGGAAGAGGCCGAGGTCGACCACGACCGCCCCTGCGCTGCGGCGTCCATCGCCTCGTTCGCCAGCCGGTCGGCCACCGCGTTCTGCGCGCGCGGGATCCAAGCGAAGCTCACCCGCGAGAAATGGCGCACGAGCTCGGACGCCTCCGATGCCAGGGGCCGCATGTCGGGGTGCTTGACCTTCCACCGCCCGCTCATCTGCTCGACGACGAGCTTGGAGTCCATCCGTACTTCGAGCTCGGCCTCGGGGTCGAGCTCGAGCGCGGCGGTCAGCCCGGCGATCAGGCCGCGGTACTCGGCGACGTTGTTGGTGGCGCGCCCGATGCCTGCGGCCCGCTCGGCCAGCACGGCAGCTCCGTCGCGGACCACGGCGCCGTACCCGGCGGGGCCCGGGTTGCCCCGGGAGCCGCCGTCGGCCTCGACGGTCAGGACCCGCCGACGGCTCATAGCCCGCTCTCGGGCGTGCGGACGAGGATGCGCCGGCACTCCTCACACCGAACGACGCGCTGCGGGGGCGCCGCTGCCAGCTCGGCCAGGTCGGTGCCGGCCAGCTCCAAGTGGCAGCCCTCGCATCGTCGCCGGCTCAGCCGAGCGGCACCGACCCCGCCGGAGGAGGCACGGATCTTGTCGTAGAGGCCGGTCAGCTCCGCGGGCAGCTCAGCCGCGACGGCCTCGCGGGCCTGGCGCCGCTCGGCCGCCTCGGCGTCGATTGCCGCGACGGCGGCGTCCCGGCGGGCCACCGCCTCGTCGCGCCCGCGCAGCGTCTCGTCCCGGTCCGCGGTCAGGACCGAGACCCGGCCCTGCGCCTCCTCGGCGCGCTCCATCACTTCCAGAAGGTCGTCCTCGAGGGCGCCCTGGCGCCGGCCGAGCGAGGCGATCTCGGACTGCAGGTTCTCCAGCTCCTTCGACGAGCTGACGGCACCGGCGTCGAGCCGCTTCTGGTCGCGTTCCGTTCGGCCCCGGATGACCTCGACCTCGCCCTCCAGCCGCGTCTGCTCCCGGCCGATCTGCGCGGCCAGGGTAGACGCGTCGCCCAGCTCCGCCGACAGCTGGGCCAGTCGTGCCGTCGACTGCTCGATCTCGGCGTGCTCGGGAAGCGAGCGACGGCGGGCGGCCAGCCGGGTGAGTGCGGCGTCGATGTCCTGCAGGTCGAGCAGGCGCAGCTGCACCTCGGGGGCGGCATCCACCGGTGTCGGGCTCCTTCACAGGTGCGTCGGGTCGGGGCCGGATCGGCACCGATCAGTGCTGGCAGGCCGGGCTGGCGGTTCAGCAGGCGTGCAGCCGCCACGGGTCGGTGACCCGGGTGCTGACGGCGGTCTGCGGCAGCGTCACGGTATCGCCCGGGGAAGGCGGCTCGGGCGGCCCACCGGTACGGTGCGGCCCGCGCAGCCCCTCGAGCAGGACGCGCTGCGCATCGGCCAGCCACGGCCACTCGGTCGCCCAGTGCGCTGCGTCGATGAGGGCCACGCCGTGGTCCGCGACGGCATCGAGGACGTGATGGTGGCGGCCGTCCGCGGTGAGAAAGGCATCGGCTCCGAGCGCGGCAGCACGTCCCGCGAGCTCGCCGCCGCTGCCGCCACAGACGGCTAGTCGGCGCACCATCTGGTCAGGGTCGCCGGTGGCCCGCACGCCCCAGGCGGTGCGCGGCAGCGCGTCTGTCACCTGGCGGACGAGAGCTGACAGCGGTTGCGGCCGCGGGAGGTCGCCGACGCGGCCCAGCCCCCGGGCGGTCGGCGGCGCGAGCGCGCCTGCCGTCACCGCCGGGACCGGCACCAGCTCGACGAGGTCGAATGCCGGCTCCTGGTACGGGTGGGTCGCGCGAAGAGCTGCGAGGACCCCTGCGCGACACCGACGGGGCAGCACCATCTCCAGCCGCGCCTCGGCGACCTCCTCCTGCCGTCCGACCGAGCCCGCTACCGGGGCTGCGCCCTCGAGGGGACGGAAGGTGCCCGAGCCGGCGGTCCACCAGCCGCACCTGTCGTAGGCGCCGATCGCGCCCGCGCCGGCAGCGGCCAAGGCGTCGAAGACCCGCTCCCGGTCGGCCAGCGGGACGTAGACCCCGACCTTGTCGAGTGCTCCGGTGTCGTCGGGGGTGGGATCGAGGGGCACGGTCCCGGTGAGACCGAGCAGCCCGGCGAGCGCGTCGCTCACCCCCGGCCGAGCGACATCGGCGTTGGTGTGCGCGCTGAACAGGGCGCATTCACCCCGCACGAGGGTCGCCACCACCCGGCCGCCCGTCGATGTCTGCGGCACACCGTGGACGCCACGCAGGAACAGCGGATGGTGGGTCACCAGCAGCTGCGCCCTCATCGCGACCGCCTCGCGTGCGACCTCCTCGGTGGGGTCGACGGCCAGCAGCACCCGCTCCACGACGGCATCCGGGTCACCCACGGAGAGCCCGACTGCGTCCCACGACTGCGCTGTCGCCGGGTCGTAGGCCTGCTCGAGCACGCGGGTGCACTGGGCGACTGTCGGGGACGCCGGCACGAACGCTCCTCAGGTGGTGGGTCCGGCCAGTGTCCCACGTCGGTTGTCCGCCCCAGCCCGGCCGGAGTAGTCGCAGGTCAGCGGGCGGCCCAATTCCATCGGGAGCAGATTGCATCGAGCCGGCTACGGGAAAGGCCTACGGCGTGACAACGGGACGCGTCGCGCGGCACGGCGAACAGCCGGCAACGCGCTCGGGCGACCGCCCCGCCCGAGCCGCCCGATGACCGGCCTGCCATTCGGCACGACCGAGCAGGCGTGGACTTCCGTACCGACAGCGGCCGCACAGGCGCGGCGCGTCGTCGCCGACCAGGCCCGCACCATGGGGGTCTCGGAGGACGCCTGCGACGTCGCTGTGCTGCTCACGAGCGAGGTCGTGACCAACGGCCTTCTGCACGGGGAAGGCCGCGTCACCCTTCGTACCCTTGCGCTGCCCGAGAGCGGCCTGCGCGTCGAGGTCGACGACGACGGGACCGGACAGCCGGCCGTCAAGGCGCAGCAGCTCGACGCCGAGCACGGGCGAGGCATGGCCATGGTCGAGATGCTGGCGACCCGGTGGGGCTGCCTGCCTCGCGTGGGTGGCAAGACGGTCTGGTTCGAGGTCGTGCCCTGAGCGCGTAGCGCCTGGAGGGTCGGTCGGCGGTCCCTTAAGGCCGCTGCTCACACCGCGAGCCGTCGCACACCTTGCACCGGTTCGGGGGCAAACTGCCCGCCGTAGGACTACGGTCGATATCACGACCGACGGCGCGCCGCAGCGTCACGGAGGAGGCCCCCGTGCTAGCAGCCCTGGTTCCCGCCCTGCTGGTGATCGGCGCGCTCGTCGCCGTCTCCTGCCTGCTCGCAGCCGGCTCCGAACTCAGCCGCATCATGGGTACCCGCAGGCACTCGGCCGAGGGCATTGCCGCCATCGAGCAGATGCTCCTGGACCGCGAGGCCGCCGCGGCCGGCGCGGCTCGGCCGCACGAGCCGGGCGACTGACTGCTCATCTGCGTTGAATGCCTTCGCCAGGCTGGCCGCGGTGGCTCAGAGCGTCAGCTCACCACGATCGAGGTGGTGACTCCGGCGCCGGTCGGGGTCGGGTAGTGGCCCTCCGCCGCCGCGAACAGGGTCGTCACCTGGGCGACGCCGGTGTGCAGGGTGCCGCTGAGCGGCAGGACCGTCGTGCTGCTCCGCTGAACGGAGCCGGTGCACGTCCCGTGCGCCGCTAGGCCGAGCCTTGACGTCCCGGTCACCCCCGTCTCGCGCAGGTCGGTCAGCAGAACGAACAGCTGCCCTCGCGGGCAGGAGACGTCATAGCCGACGCTGACCGAGGGGCGGCCGCTGTCGGGGTAGACGTGGATGCTCGCGGTGGTGGCGGTGGCCGTCGGGCCGGCGGTTCCGCATCCCGCGGCAAGGACAGTCAGGGCGGCCACGGCGGAGCCGGCGAACGTCATGGTGCGGGCCGTGCGAAACATGGTGTCCTTACGGTGCGTGAGTGTCGTCGTCACCCCGGTAACCGCTCGACGCCGGTTCCTGCACCGTCTGTTGGGCCGACTGGCGCAACTGCATGCGCCACCGTGATGGAGACCAGCGGCGACACAGCCATTAAAGCCAGCCCAGCCCGCCGGGTGGGCACGGCAGGGTTCGAACCTGCGACATCCCGCTTGTAAGGCGGGCGCTCTCCCGCTGAGCTACGCGCCCCGGTCCTCGCGAGGGTACGTGCCGCCGTTCTGGCCCAGCACCCGCGACACCGCCGCACCGATCTCGTCGGGCGTCGGCACGTCGCCATCGACAGTAGCCGCCTCGCCTTCCTCAGCCGGTGGCGAGGGCTGGTGCACCGCTCCGCAGGCCGAGCACCGGACGCTGCCCAGGGCTTTGGACAGCCGCAGCGAGCCGCAGCTCGGGCACGCATCGAGCCGCTCGTCCCACCCGCCTGATACCTGGCACCTCGGGCACAGCAGCACCTGGCTGCCCTCGACCACGCCCCGGCGCCACGGGCTGGGCCCCCGCGCCGGGTCGGCCTGCCGCGCGCCGCAGCCGAAACAGGGCACGGAAACCCTGCTTACAAGCCGGCCAGCACTCGCTTGTACTCGTCGTGGTCACGAGCGTCAGGGATGGCGTTGACGACGCTCCAGCGCACCCCGCCGTCCTTGTCGATGACGAAGGTGCCGCGGTTGGCGCGGCCCGCGATGTCGTTGAAGACCTCGTAGTCCTGCGCCACCTTCCCGTGCGGCCAGAAGTCGGACAGGATCGGGAAGCGGAAGCCCTGCTGGTCGGCCCACACCTTGTTGGCGAATGGCGAGTCGACGCACACCGTCAGGACCTGAACGTCGTCGTTCTGGAACGTCGCCAGGTCTTCCTGCACGGCGCACAGCTCCCCCTGGCAGACCCCCGTGAAGGTGGCCGGGTAGAACAGCAGGACGACGGTCTTCTCGCCGCGGAACGACGACAGCGTCACCTCCTGGTTGTTCTGGTCCTTGAGCGTGAAGTCGGGAGCCTTGTCGCCTGCCTCGAGGGGCACGAGGTGTCCTTCCGTTGCCGATGCGGTATCTGTTGAGCATGCCACCGCAACAGCAGGGCCTGGCCAGTGCCGGACGCGGCGCCGTCGAGCCCATGGTGATGCGGGCCTGGGACGCCTTCACGGGCATCGCCGAGCAGGTCGACCTGCAGGCCCCGACGAGGCTGCCCGGCTGGCGGGCGCACGAGGTGTGCGTGCACCTCGGCGCGTGGGACAACTACCTGGCAGTGCAGGGGATCATCGCGTCCGCGAGCGGGCAGCGCGACGGGGACCACGGCCGCACGAGCATCCCCGACCCGGACGAGGCCAACGCCAGCATCACGCGGCAGGAGAAGGACGCGAGCCGCGAGGAGGTGCTCGCCGCCCTGCACCGCGGCCGGCAGGAGGTCGAGCGGTACTTCGCCACCGGGGATACCTCGCTCGACACCGCGGCCGTCGTCTCGACGCTCGGCCCGCTGCCGCTGCTCAGCGTGTTGCTCGGTCAGTGCTACGAGCTGGCGGTCCACGCGCTCGACCTGGTGAGCGCGGGCGCTCCCGCGCCGCCCGAGGACCTGCTCCAGACCGGGCTGGCCGCGCTCGCCGACGTTACCGGAGCTGTGGCGCACCGGGTGGGCATCACCGACTCGACTACGACGCTGTGGACCCCGAACGGGGGATGGACCTTCAGCACCGCTGCACCAGGCTGGTCGACCACCCGGGTCGACGGCTACCGCCCACGCGGCACCGCAGTCGAGGGACGCACTCCCGTCGTCCTCGACTGCGCCTCCGGACGGATGAATCCCGTCGCCGCGCTGGCCCGCCGCCAGCTCAAGGTGCACAGCATGGCCGGGCTCACCCGGCTCGCCCCCATCGTCGAGAGCGTCCCGGGCATCCCCGGCGGACCCACGCTGCGCCTGGCCGCCCGCGCGCTGTCGGGTGCCGGCGGAGTCGTCGGGCGGTTCACCCGCTCCTGAGCCAGCCCCCGGTTCCGCCCACCCTGGCGCTCAGCGCTGCTTGCGGTGCCCGCCCTTGGGGGCGTCGAGCTTGGTGCCGCTCCACTCCCCCGCGACGTTGAGGTTGCCGGTCTGCACCAGGCCCGCGGTCGGGACAGCCTCGAGGATGTCGCTGGGCTCCACGTGCCCGCCGCGCCCGGCCTTGGGCGTCAGCAGCCACAGCGAGCCGTCGTCGGACAGCTGACGCCGAGCGTCGACGAGGGCATCGACGAGGTCGCCGTCGTCCTCGCGCCACCACAGGAGCACGATGTCGACGACGTCGTACGCGTCCTCGGGTACCAGGTCCTCACCGCTCGCGGCGCGCAGCTCGTCGAGCAGGTCGGCCGGCACGTCGTCGTCGGCGTTGATGGACTGGACGAGGCTGCCTGCGGTGACCCCGAGGCGCTGCGCCCTGCTGGCCCCCTGCTGGCTGGGGGCTGTCACCGCGCGTCCCCCGCTGCTACTGCACGGATGTGGCTGCCTACCGTTCGCGCGCGATGCGCGGTCGACAACAACGGGCCCTCCTTCGTCATGGGGGATCTGTCCCCACCAGTCCTGCCGATAGTCCACCCCGCCGCGACGGTCTGCGCAAGTGCGGCGCCCCCGACCGTCCATCCGAGTGGCGCCACCGCGGGGGCGTCCAGCGGGCGCTCAGCCAGCCAGGAACGACAGGCGAACGGTCCGCTCGCTGTTGTCGACGTTGAGGTCGACGAGCGCGATGCTCTGCCAGGTCCCGAGCGCGAGGCCGCCCGCGAGAACCGGCACCGTCAGCGAGGGGGCGATGAGGGCCGGCATCACGTGAGAGCGCCCGTGCCCGCGCGAGCCGTGCGCGTGGGCGTACCTGTCGTCGGCGGGCAGCAGGTCGGCCAGCACCTGCAGCAGGTCCTCGTCGCTGCCCGACCCCAGCTCCAGCACCGCCACGCCCGCTGTCGCGTGCGGGACGAAGACCGACAGCAGCCCGTCACCGAGCCCCCGCACGAACAAGGCCGCCTGCTCGGTGAGGTCGTGCACCGCCTCACGGCTGCCTGTCCGCACGGTCAGGGTGGTGGTCTGCATCAGCCACGTCTACCACCGCCCACCGGCGATGGCTGCCCTACCTGCCGGTAGCCGCCTCCGGTGACAGGATGAGGCGGCCGGACCAGGCGCCAGCGAAGGAGAAGCCGTGGCGAACGATTCCCGCCGGTACTCCGTCATCACCGACGGTCTGCCCAACCAGCTGCCCGACATCGATCCCGACGAGACCCGGGAGTGGCTGGACTCGCTCGACTCGGTGATCGAGATCGGCGGCCGCGGGCGCGCCCGCTTCCTGATGCTGCGCCTGCTCGAGCGGGCGCGCGAGAAGGCGGTCGGCGTTCCAGCGCCGCGCAGCACCGACTACCTCAACACCATCCCGCCCGAGAGCGAACCGTGGTTCCCGGGCGAGGAGGACGTTGAGCGTCGCATCCGCGCCTACATCCGGTGGAACGCCGCCGTCACCGTCAGCCGCGCCAACCGCAAGGGCCTCGAGGTGGGCGGCCACATCGCGACCTACGCGAGCGCGGCGAGCCTCTACGAGGTCGGCTTCAACCACTTCTTCCGTGGCAAGGACCACGGCGAGTCGGGCGACCAGGTGTTTTTCCAAGGCCACGCCTCCCCCGGCATCTACGCCCGCGCCTACCTCGAGGGCCGGCTGACCGAGACCCAGCTCGACGGCTTCCGGCAGGAGATCAGCGCCGCCCCGCACGGCCTGCCGTCCTACCCTCACCCGCGCCTGATGCCGGACTTCTGGGAGTTCCCGACCGTGTCGATGGGCCTTGGGCCGATCGCTGCGATCTACCAGGCGCGCTTCAACCGCTACCTTCACAACCGGCACCTGAAGGACACCAGCCGCAGCCGGGTGTGGTCGTTCCTCGGTGACGGCGAGATGGACGAGCCCGAGGCCCTCGGCGCGATCGGGGTCGCCGCCCGCGAGGAGCTCGACAACCTGATCTTCGTCATCAACTGCAACCTGCAGCGCCTCGACGGCCCCGTCCGCGGCAATGGCAAGATCATGCAGGAGCTGGAGTCGGTGTTCCGCGGGGCCGGGTGGAACGTCATCAAGGTGGTGTGGGGCCGCGACTGGGACCCGCTTTTGGCCCGCGATGTCGACGGCGCCCTCGTCAACGCGATGAACACCACGCCCGACGGGCAGTTCCAGACCTACTCGGTGGAGTCGGGCGCCTACATCCGCGAGCACTTCTTCGGCTCCGACCCCCGGCTGCGGCGCATGGTCCAGTCGATGAGCGACGACGAGCTGCGCCGGCTGTCGCGCGGCGGCCACGACTACCGCAAGCTGTACGCCGCCTACGCCGCCGCCGTGGCGCACGAGGGCCAGCCCACGGTCATCCTCGCCCACACCGTGAAGGGCTGGACGCTGGGCAAGGACTTCGAGGCCCGCAACGCCACGCACCAGATGAAGAAGCTGTCGGTCGACGAGCTCAAGGAGTTCCGCGACCGGCTGTTCCTGCCCATCCCCGACGCCGACCTCGAGGGCGAGCTGCCGCCCTACTACCGGCCGGCGGAGGACTCTGACGAGATCGCCTACATGAAGGAGCGGCGGGCCGCGCTCGGCGGTTCCCTGCCCACCCGGGTGGTGCGCGCCAAGCCGCTTGCCCAGCCGCCGGAGTCGAGCTTCGCCCTGCTGCGCAAGGGCTCGGGCAAGCAGCCGGTAGCCACGACCATGGCCTTCGTGCGGCAGCTGCGCGAGCTGATGAAGGACAAGGAGCTCGGCCCCCGCTTCGTGCCGATCATCCCGGACGAGGCCCGCACCTTCGGGATGGACTCGTTCTTCCCGACCGCCAAGATCTACTCACCGTTCGGCCAGCTGTACGAGGCGGTCGACCGCGACCTGATGCTGGGCTACCGCGAGTCGACCGACGGCGTCATCCTGCACGAGGGCATCAGCGAGGCCGGGGCGATGGGCTCGGTGATCGCCGCAGGCACCTCGTACGCCACGCACGGGGTGGCGACCATCCCGGTCTACGTCTTCTACTCGATGTTCGGGTTCCAGCGCACCGGCGACCAGATGTGGGCGCTCGGCGACCAGCTGGGCCGGGGTTTCCTGCTGGGGGCGACGGCCGGACGCACCACGCTCAACGGGGAGGGGCTGCAGCACCAGGACGGCCACTCGCTGCTGCTCGCCGCGACCAACCCGGCGTGCATCTCCTACGACCCGGCGTTCGGCTTCGAGATCAGCCACATCGTGCGTGACGCGCTCGACCGGATGTACGGCGAGCGCGACGAGGCCGTCTTCTACTACCTCACGGTCTACAACGAGCCGTTCCCGCAGCCGGCCGAGCCCGAGGGCGTCGACCCGGAGCAGGTGCTGAAGGGGCTCTACCGCTTCCGCCCGGCCGCCTCGGGCGAGGCGCGGGCGCAGGTGCTCTCGAGCGGTTCCGGGATGCTCTCGGCGATGCGGGCCCAGGAGCTGCTGGCCGAGGACTTCGGCGTCGGGGTCGACCTGTGGTCGGCGACCTCGTGGAACGAGCTGGCCCGCGATGCCCTGGCCTGCGAGCAGCGGGCGCTGCTGCACCCGGACGAGCCGGCGCGCGTCCCGTACGTGACCCAGGTGCTGACAGGCGCTCCCGGCCCGGTCGTCGCGGTCAGCGACTGGATGTGCGCGGTGCCCGACCAGATCGCCCGCTGGGTCCCGGCGGACTGGTCCTCCCTCGGCACCGACGGCTACGGGCGCTCCGACACCCGCGCGGCGCTGCGGCGCCACTTCCACACTGATGCCCCGTCCGTCGTCGTCGCCGTGCTGGAGGCGCTGGCCCGCCGCGGTGAGGTCGAGGGCAGCGTGGTCAAGGAGGCCATCGAGCGGTACGCGCTGCACGACGAGCAGGCCGTCGACCAGGGGTCGGCCAGCGAGGCGGACGAGGCGCCCGTCTCCGACTGAGCGGCTTGCGCCCTGGCGAAGATGAGCGGCTTGCGCCCTGGCGAAGATGAGCGGGGCCGAGCGCATATCGGGGTGAGCCGGTGCCCGTCCCGGGTAGGCGAGCAGGGACACCCGATGCGGCACCGACCCCGAAGGACGAGCACATGGAGCGCGGCAGCGACAAGCACACCCGCCGACTCGACGAGGCGATGAAGGGCGAGACGGCCGGGATGGTCTCGAGCGGACACGACACCCATGCCGAGGAGTGGAAGTCGGCCGAGCCGTCCGGGGAGGACCAGCCGGAGGTGTCGCGCTCGCCCGAAGCGGTGCTCATCGGAGGCACGCCGAAGGGCATGGACGCGCAAGACGTCGAGGCCCGCAGTGAGCTGGCCCAGTGGCTCGCCCCGTCGCTGTTCCCCGCTGTCGGGCAGGTGCTGCTCGAGCACGCCCAGGATTCCGACGCACCGGACGCCATCGTCGCCAAGCTCAGGGCACTACCGGCGGGGCGCGAGTACGACACGTTCGGCGAGGTGTGGCGCGACGTGTCCGGCGGGCGGGTCGAGTCCGAGCGCTTCTGAGACCTGCGGAGCGGTGGCGGACGCCGAGGCTGGCGTCGCCTGGTCGGCTGCTCATGGCCCGAGCAGGGCCAGGGTCGCCGTGCGCAGCTCGGGGGTCTGCGCCTGGACCAGCATGAACAGCGCTGCGCGGGCGAGACGCTGAGCGGGGTGTTCGGCGCTCATCCCCTTGCCGCCCTGCGCGGCGACCCCGGCGGCGGTGGCCTGCAGCGTCAGCCGCAGGGCCTCCGCCCGTAGCGCGATGCGCTCGTCGAGGCATTCACCCGCGGGCACCTGGTCGATCAGCCGGTAGGCCCGCTCGCGTACCTGGTCGAGCGCCCCCGCCAGGCTGTCGGCGAGCTCGACGGCACCGGCGGCTCCGGCAGCTCCGGCCGCTCCGCCGGCAGCTCCGGCCGCTCCGCCGGCGGCGCGCAGCCCGTCGAGCGCTGCCCGGGCGATGCCGAAGGTGGCCGGCACGACGTGGGCGGCGCGGGCGGCGTCGGCCGCGCGCCACTGCACGGCCGGCTGCTGAAGGACCACGGCCGACGCCGGAACGGTGACGCCGTCGAGGCGCAGCCCGACGGTCCGGGTGCCCTGCATCGACGCGAGCAGCAGCGGTGCGGTAGGGCGCAGGCCGGAGGGGGCGTCCGCACCGAGCGGCAGCAGCGCGAACATCACCTCACCGGTGTCGGTGAGGCTGCCGAGCGCGAGGACGTCGGCGACGCCCCACCCCGTCAGCCACGGAACGCTGCCGTCGATGCGCCAGCCCGCAGGCGTCCGCGCAGCAGTGACGCCTGGCTGCGGGCGCCTCAGGTGGCTGAACGCCACCGCCGCGAGCGTCGTCGAGCACAATTGCGGCAGCAGGCGCTCGCGCAGCTCGGCGTTGGCCGTCGCGGTCAGCAGCGAGACGGGCATGTGGTGCTGGGTCCACACGAACCACGCATCCGGCCCGGCCCCCGCCAGCACCTCGGCCACGTCCCGGGCAGCGCCGGCTGACACGCCACCGAGCGCCGGCGGCGCCACGATGGCCAGCAAGCCGGCAGCTGCGAGTGCGTCGATCGTTGCCCGCGGAACGCCCTCGCGCTCGGCTCGAGAAGCCCCGGGCTCGAGCACCTGGGCCGCCACCCGCCGTGCGGCCGCGAGCGCGGCCTCATCCTCCATCCCCCGATCTTCACCCCGCCGGCAGGGCGTCCGCGCCTCGAGCGGGCGGTCATCGCCGTGATTTGACCCGCAGATCGCTTGCCGGAGGGCGGCCTGTTCCGACAGAAAGGAGAGACGCAGGAGGCTTGCATGGCACGACGGCAGATCCGGCACCTGGACGAGCACCCGCACCAGGCCGAGATCGCTGGGGTGCTGGCCGAGGTGCCCAACCTCAGCAACGACGAGCTGCGCCGGTTGGCAGCCGCCTGGCGCAACACGGTGCCCCTTGCCCAGGCGCGGCAGCGTGCCCTGTCCCCCGACAGTCCGCTGATCATCGACGTTCTGGCGGCGTTCGACACCATCGGCGCGCTGTATGAGGACGATGTGTTCAACCCGGCGTGCGACGAGGTGCACGACGGCCAGGTGGAGCCGGCTGTCGTCGTCACGGCGCTGCGCGCGATCCGCGACGCGGTGGCCGGGGCGTACGCCCGCCCCGTCCTCACCCGAGCGGAGCACCAGAACCTCACCCGGGCCTGGCGCTCGGTCTTCGCCCGGAGCCGGCGCAGTGAGCCCGACCTCGGGCCCGGCACGATCGCTCTGCGCGAGCTGCTCCGGGCCCTGCCCCAGCTTGCGGACCGCTGCCACGACGCCGCCGCCGAGCGGCTGTACGACGGGCTCGCCGTCGAGGGGATGACCCGCTGCGACGACGATGCCGACCAGGCGCGCCAACAGGTGCTCGACGCCCTGCTGCACACGCACCGCCGCCGGGTCTGGACCCTGGTGCAACGCTCGGTCGCCGAGCGGGTGGGGCGAGGTTGCTCCCGGTGCCACCGGTCGGCCGTGCGCGGCGAGCTGTGCGGCGACGACGAGCGCGTGCTCGCGGTGTGCTGCGAGGCTGCGAGCGCGCTGATGGTGAGCGACGTGCTGCCTCACGAGCTGACGTCGCGGCTGATGCATCCGGTCCGGCACCTGGTCGGACTGCAGACGACGGAGTAGGCGAGCCGGTTAATCGCCCCCTCACCGTCCGGTGGCAGCTGGCCGGTGACAGACACTGCCTTCGGGTAGGACCCACCGCATGACCGACACCGGCGAGCAGGGCTTTGCCCATCAGGACCCGGCACAGCGGGCCGGCGTGGGGGGCGGCGCCGTGCCCGACGATCAGTCCGAGGGGCAGGCCGAGACCTCGATGCTGGGCACCGACGAGGGCGCGACCGAGGCCGCCGACAGTGCCGACAGTGCCGACAGTGCCGACAGTGCCGACAGTGCCACCGGCGGCCCGACGGGTCCTGCTGCCCAGGCCCCCAAGACGGCGGGCTGACCCGGCCGCCGGCGGAGCCGCCGCCAGCTGACCCGCGACTCAGCGTCAGACCGAGTGCCGCCCTGACCAGGCAAGGAGCCGCTCGGCGTCCCAGGTGGTGACGACGGTGTCGGCGGCGACGCCGCACGCAGCGGCGCGTTCGCAACCGTACGGCTGCCAGTCGAGCTGGCCGGGGGCGTGTGCGTCGGTGTCGATCGACAGCAGGCAGCCGGCCTCCACGGCCAGCCGGAGCAGCCGCTTGGGCGGGTCCAGCCGCTCGGGGCGTGAGTTGATCTCGACGGCCACCCCGAAGCGCTCGCAGGCGGCGAAGACGAGCTCGGCGTCGAACGTCGACTCCGGCCGCTTCTTGCCGACCACCAGCCGGCCGGTGCAGTGCCCCAGGATGTCGGTGTGCGGGTTGGCGACCGCGGCCACCATCCGCCGGGTCATGTCGGGCTCGGGCATCCGCAGATGGGAGTGCACGGAGGCGACCACGACGTCGAGCCGGGCCAGCAGCTCGTCCTCCTGGTCGAGCCGACCGTCGTCGAGGATGTCGACCTCGATGCCGGTCAGCAGCCGGAAGGGTGCCAGCTGCTCGTTGACCCGCTCGACCTCGTCAAGCTGGGCCCGTAACCGCTCCGGCGACAGGCCGCGGGCGACCGTGAGCCGGGGGCTGTGGTCCGTGAGGACCGTCCAGTCGTGGCCCAGGGCGCGGGCGGCCTCGGCCATCTCCACGATGGGCGACCCGCCGTCGGACCAGTCACTGTGGGTGTGGCAGTCACCACGGATGGCGGCACGCAGCTCGGCCCCGCCCTCGACGACCGGCCGCCCGCCGGTTGCTTCGAGCCGCCGCAGGTAGACCGGCACCTCTCCCTGCGCCGCCTCGGTGATCACCTTTGCGGTGACGTCGCCGACACCGGCCAGCTCGCGGAGGGTTCCTGCCGCGACGCGCTCTGCCAGCTCCTGCTCACTCAGATTGGCGACCACGCCTGCTGCCGTGCGGAACGCCCGGACGCGGTACGTGGGCTCATGCGCGCGTTCGAGCAGGTAGGCGATACGGCGCAGTGCCGCGAGGGGGTCTCCGGCTCCGATCTCCGGCTGGGTCGTCACGCGCCCAGTCAAGCAAACGCCGGTCCCGTGACCACGCCGGGCTGGGGCTAGGGCCGGCCCGGCAAGCAGGCCAGTGCTGCGCGGCTGTCAGCCGCCGAGCAGCGCCTGCAGCTCGGCGTCGATGTCGACCTCGTCCGACTCGCTCCCGGCTGCCACCGTCGAGTAGCTGTCCGAAAGGAACTCGCCCACCTCGTCGAGCGGGAGCGCAAAGGTCGCCACACCGTGCGGGCTGCTGGTGCGCAGGAACAGCTGATCGGCCTCGCCACCGCTGCCGGGCCACAGGGTCACGTCGCCGGTCCCGACGGGCCGCGTGCGGCCGTCGTCCAGCAGCTCGCGCGCGAAGGTCCAGACCACCCACTCGTCCTGGTCGACGAGGAACTCGACCTCGACTGCCCACGGGTTGCTGGCGCGGAAGCGCAGCCGGGAACTCACCGGCACCTCGCCAGAGGGAGTGACGAGGAGTAGCACCGTCTCGCAGACGATGCTGGGTGCCGACACCGACATGGGCTTCCTCCGCGCTCGGCCGACTGGGGCTCAGTCAGTCCTTCAGCACGCTTAACGAGCCCTGCGTCCAGGGGTGACGGCCTGATCAGGTGACTCCGTGTGGTCACCGTCACATTCCGGCCGCCGCCGGAGGCGTCAGAGCATCGCTTCCACGAGGTGCGGGCCGGGCTCCCGCAGCCCCTCTGCCAGCGCACCGACGAGGTCGTCGGCAGTCTCGACCCGGCGAGCGGGGACGCCGTAGCCGGTGCTCAACGCGGCCCAGTCGACGCGGGGGGAACCGAGGTCGGTCAGCGAGCGGGACGCGTGCCCGGGCTCGGTGACGCCGGCCCGGGCCAGCTCGGTCTGCAGGATGCGGTAGGTGCCGTTGGCCGCGACGACCACGGTGACGTCAAGCTGCTCGCGTGCCATGGTCCACAGCGCCTGCGCGGTGTAGAGGCCGCTGCCGTCGGCCTGGAATGCGATGACCGGCCGGTCCGGGCAGGCGATGGCGGCCCCCGCTGCGCTGGGCAGCCCCTGCCCGATCGCGCCGCCGGTCAGCGACAGGACGGTGTGGCGCGGCGCATTCGCGGACGCCGGGAAGTAGGCGCCGGCGCTGGACAGCGCCTCCTCCACGACGATCGCCCCTTCCGGCTGCAGCGCGGCGATCGCCTGGCACAGTGAGCGGGCGTTCAGCGCGCCGGTCGGGACCTCCGGCGACCCGTAAGGCGGGCCAGGTGCCGGCTCGGCCGTCCCGACCTCGTCGGCGAGAGCGCACAGAGCAGCGACGACGTCGTCGCCGGGCGCGGCGAGCGGCACTGCCGTCGTGCCCTCGGGCACCTCCGAACTCGGGACGCCCGGGTAGCCGAAGAAGGCCACCGGGCTCGGCGCACCCGCCAGCACCACGGCCCCGACACCGCTCAGTGCCTCCCGTGCGGGCTCCGGGAAGTAGGGCAGCTTGTCGACGACGGGCAGCCCGGCGCCCCGCTCGGCCCGCGCGGGGAACTTCTCGGTCAGCAGCCGGCATCCGGTGGCAGCGGCGATCCGACCGGCCGCGTGCACCCCCGCCTCGGTCAGCGCGGCGCCGCCGAGCAGCAGGACGCCGGGCGTCGCGTTCCGCAGGGCCGCCGCCGCCGCCGTGACACGCTCCTCGCCGACGACAGCCGGGGCCACCGGACGTGCCGCGCCTCCGGGCAGGTGCCCGACGCTCTCGTCGACGACTCCCCACTGCGCATCAGCGGGAACGATGAGAGTCGCCACCTGCCCCGGAGCCGAACGGGCGGCGGCGAGCGCCGCAGCGACGTCACCCGCCAGGGCATCGGCACTGTCGCTGCTGTGGACCCATCCCGACACGGGACGTACCAGGGAGTCGATGTCGCTGGTCAGCGGCGCGTCCCAGGCACGGTGCCAACTGGCGTGGTCGCCGACCACGTTCAGCAGTGGCGAGTGGGCACGCCGGGCGTTGTGCAGGTTGGCGAGCCCGTTGGCGGTGCCCGGTCCGAGGTGCAGCAGCGTCATCGCCGGCCGCTCGGCCATCCGGGCGTAGCCGTCGGCGGCGCCGGTCGCGACCCCTTCGAACAGGGTCAGGACCGGGCGCATGCCCGGCTCGCCGTCGAGCGCCTGCACCAAGGGCATCTCGGTGGTGCCGGGGTTGGCGAAGCAGACGTCGACGTGCCCCGCCAGGGCAGTGGCAATGAGGGACTCGGCGCCGTTCACATGCCCTCGTTCCCCGTGAGCACGGTGAGGTTTGCGGCGGCCACGAGGGGCGCTCCCGTCCGTTCCTGCAGCTGCTCGAGGGTCATCCCGTCGACGATCTCGCGCACCACGAGGCCGTCCGGTGTCACGTCGATCACCGCGAGATCGGTGAACACCCGGTCGACGACCCGCTCGGCGGTCAGCGGGTAGCTGCACCGCTCGACGATCTTGGGCTGGCCGTCCCGGGTCTGGTGCGTCGTCATCACGAGCACCTTCTTCGCACCGACCGCGAGGTCCATGGCGCCGCCGACCGCGGGGGGCATCGCCTCGTCGCCCGTCGCCCAGTTGGCGAGGTCACCGGTGCTGGAGACCTGGAAGGCGCCGAGGACGGTGAGGTCCAGGTGGCCGCCGCGCATCATCATGAAGGAGTCGGTGTGGTGGAAGTAGCAGCCGCCGGTAACCAGCGTGACCGGGGCCTTGCCGGCGTTGATCAGCTCGGGGTCCTCCTCGCCCGGCGGCGGTGCAGCGCCCATCCCGAGCAGGCCGTTCTCGCTGTGGAAGATGACCTCACGCCCGGGCAGCAGGTGGTCGGCGACCAGGGTCGGCAGGCCGATGCCGAGGTTGACATACGCACCGTCGGGGATATCGCGCGCGATGCGGGCGGCCAGCTGGGTCTTGTCGAGCGGCCGGGCTCGCATGGTCGCAGGTTGGGTCACTGTGCTACCTCCACGACGCGGTCGACGAAGATCCCAGGCGTGACGACGCATTCCGGGTCGAGCGCACCGAGCTCCACGATCTCACGCACCTGCACGACGGTCAGCGCTGCCGCCGTCGCCATCGTGGGACCGAAGTTGCGCGCGGCCGCGTGGTAGGTCAGGTTGCCCCACCGGTCGGCGCGGTCGGCCTTGACCAGCGCGACGTCGCCGGGCAGCGGGGGCTCGAGCACGTGCAAGCGCCCGTTGATCTCGCGCACCTCGCGGCCCTCGGCGAGCGGCGTCCCGGCGGCGGTGGGAGTGAAGAAGCCTCCGAGCCCCGCGCCCGCGGCCCGCATCCGCTCGGACAGCGTGCCCTGCGCGACGAGCTCGAGCTCTACCTCGCCGGCGCGGTAGCGCTCCTCGAACCACACCGAGCCCGAGCTGCGCGGGTAGGAGCACACGATGCGCCGCACCCGGTGCTCCTTGAGCAGCAGCGCAACCCCGGACTGGCCGGAGCCGGCGTTGTTGGTCACCACCGTCAGCTGGTCAGCCCCGCTGTCGAGCAGCGCCGCGAGCAGTTCTTCCGGGATGCCCGCATCGCCGAAGCCGCCGATCAGGACGGTCGAGCCCGCCGCGATACCGGCGACTGCCTCCGTGGTGGAGCCCACCCTCTTGTCGATCATCGGCCCGAGCCTAGCGCGGGCGTTTCGCGCGTCACCCGACGGTCGCGAACACGGTCACGTCGCCCGTATTGGCGAACTGCAGCGTCACCGCGGCGGTCTCCTTGGCGACCAGCGGAGCGCTCGGCGGCAGCGTGGCCGCGGACCCGGCACCCGTGGCGGTGAGGCTTATCGTGCCGCCGGCGGGGACCGGCACCCGGCTGGGTACGAGCGTGGCGGATCCGAGGTTGGTCGTGACGCCGACAAGGGCATCGTCGCCGGCCGTCGCCCGGGAGGAGTTGGCGATGCGCAGCACGATGGCGGCACCCGCTCCCGCCCGCGGCAGAACCTGAGCATCGGTGATGACAAGGTCGCCAGCAGTCGCCGAACCCAGTCGAGCCGGGGTGCCGCCGCTCGACGGCAGGATCGTGACGGCCGGCGGCCCGGCGGAACGAGAGCACGAGGCCGCAGCTGCAGCCAGAGCCACCGCGGTGAGCACGCTCCGGCGGCAGAACATCAGACCGGCCGATAGCAGACCACGCCCTGCTCCACCGCGGAGTGGAGGCGCCCGGTGGCGACGAGCAGGTCGAGGTGCGCACCGGTCTCGGTCACCGCGAGCATGCGGTTGAAGGGGTTCATGTCGTCGAGGTGGTGCTCGCGCCGGGTCCAGGTCAGCTGCCGGGCAGCCTCGGCCGCCGTCACGGCTCCCGCCTGAACCGCAGCTTGGGAGGCGGCGAGGCGCTTGTCGTGGTGCTCGACGAGCTCGTCCACCCGTGCGTGCACGCTGGGAGCCGTCGGTCCGTGGGCAGGTAGCAGCACGGTGTCGGGCATCGCCCGAACCAGCCGCAGCGAGTCGAGGAAGTCCCCCAGCGGCAGCGGCCCCGGCTCGGGCACGAACCCGATCGAGGGGGTGATGTGCGGCAGGACGTGGTCGCCGGCGAACAGCAGGCCCGCTGCGGCGTCGCGGAACACGACGTGGCCGCGGGTGTGTCCCGGGGTCGGGACCGCCTGCAGCGACCGCTGCCCCAGAGAGACATCGACCTGGTGCGCCGTGTCGCCGTCGGCTCCCTCGCCCAGCCACTCGTCGGGCGTCTCCCACGGTCCTGTCTCGGACGTCTCCTCGCCCCGAAGCAGCTCGATCTCGTCGGCCAGGCTACCGGCTCCACACGCCCGCAGTCGAAGGAGCGGCCCCGAGCCGCCACCACCAGCCAGGACCCGGCGCACCGAGGGCCGCTCGGCGACGCCCAGCGCGACCCGCGTGCCGTACTTCTGCCGGAGCGTGATGGCGAGCGTGTAGTGGTCGCGATGGATGTGGGTGACCAGAACCCGGCGGATGTCACCCGGTTCGGCACCGATGGTCCGCAGGCCGACGGCAAGCTGCTGCTCCGCCTCCGGCTGGGCCCATCCGCCATCGATCAACACCAGGCCGTCGGCGTCGGTGATGGCGTAGACGTTGACGGCCCGGAGCGCGTCGTTGGGCAAGGGCAGCGGAATGCGCGTGACGCCTGGGGACACGGTCTCGGCTCCGGGGTCTGCCCAGGCGGTTCGGCTGCTCACCTGCCCGAGTCTGCCGCAGCGGCAGCGGGCCGGTTTGCCTACGCCTGGCGCTGGACCTGCAGCACTCTGCCCTTCACGCCACCTGCAGCTGCGCGGCGCTCACCCACGTCTCCACGAGCACGCACCGGTCGGCGACGGTGACGGCATAGACGACCCGGCCCTCCCACCCCGAGCTTCCGCGACGCCACTCGGCGAGCAGCCCCGCCCAGCGGCCCGGATGCTCAGGCACACCAGTCACCCAGCAATGCCGGTGGCTGACCGCACGGGGCCGACCGACAGCCGGGTCGACGTCGTCCGGTGCCGTAGAGGTGACCGGCTGCGAACGCTCAGCCAGCGTTCGTCCCCGTCGGCCTGACATCCCACCTGCCATCGAGACAGCATGCCTCATCCGTCGAACGTGTGTTCGATGAAGTGCGGCAAACAATGACGTGCTTCACTGCTTGCGGGCTGGTAGCAGGAGTTAGCACGCGTTATGCTGCAAGCACCCCAGCTACCGAGGGGGCCGGTCAAGGGCCGGGAGCAGCATCGGTCCAGCCAAGCCTGTCGGACCAGGGCAACGGTCAAGCGGCGGCCGGTCCTCGAGATCGCCGCCCGCCATCCAAGGAAGGCAATCAAAGCATGGCTCAGTCAAAGACCTCCACTCAGAGCGAGACAGTTACCGCCAGCGTCGACCTCGTCGTCGAGGAGGGCGACCAGGGTCTGAAGGGACCCGCCGGGCCCGTTGGCCCCGCTGGCGAGCGCGGTGACAAGGGCCCCAAGGGCCCAGCCGGCACTCCCGGAGAGCCCGGCGACAAGGGCGTCAAGGGACCGACCGGTCCGGTTGGCCCCGTTGGTGAGCGCGGCGACAAGGGCCCCGAGGGTCCGCAGGGCGAGCAGGGCCTCGAGGGTCTGACCGGCTCGCAGGGCGAGCAGGGCCTGCCCGGTTCCACCGGCCGTCCAGGCGAGCAGGGCGAGCAGGGCGAGCAGGGCCCCCAGGGCCTGCGCGGCGAGCAGGGCCCCAAGGGTTCCGTCGGCGAGCAGGGCCCGCAGGGCGAGCAGGGTGAGCAGGGCGAGCTAGGTCTTCGCGGCCTCACCGGCGAGCGCGGGCTGCAGGGCGAGAAGGGCGAGCAGGGCCTTCGCGGTCTGCAGGGCGAGCAGGGTGAGAAGGGCGAGCGCGGCGAGAAGGGCGCGATCGGCGCCGTCGGCGAGCAGGGTCCCCAGGGCGAGCAGGGCCTGCAGGGCATGTCCGGCGACAAGGGTGAGAAGGGCGCAATCGGCTCGGTCGGTGAGCAGGGGCCGCAGGGCGAGCAGGGCCTGCCCGGGGCCCAGGGCCAGCGCGGCGTCATCGGCGAGACCGGTGAGCAGGGGCCGCAGGGCCTGCAGGGGCTCCAGGGCGAGCAGGGCGAGCAGGGCGAGCAGGGCGTTGCCGGCCCGCAGGGTCCGCAGGGTGCCCAGGGCCAGGCTGGCCCGACCGGCCCCGTGGGTCTGCCCGGCGTGCAGGGTGCGCAGGGCCCGACCGGCCCGGCGTGGCTCTACCAGCCGACCCCGGCCGAGCTGGTCGCCAAGGTGCGCGAGGTGGCGCTCGACGTGTCGCCTCGTACGCTGCTCAACCCTCGCGAGGCAGCTGCCTACGCGACGGCGCTGACCTCGGCGCTGATCAAGCTGCAGGGCGGGCTGTTCCTGCGCGCGATCGTGACCACCGAGCACGCTGCCGAGACCACCCCCGTCGACATGTCGAACGTGCGCTCCATCGCGTAAGACACATCGGCCGGTAACGGCTAGCAGGTGAACGAACCACGGGCCCCGACCAGTTGGTCGGGGCCCGTGGCATGTCCGGCGCCTCCCACATCATCTCGGTGGGCCTCCGGCCACCCGTACCGGGGGCAACTGCACGCCGGTTGCCCGGATGCGCCGCCGCCCTGCGTCCTTATCGGGGCAACTCGGGCAGTCGGGCCGGGAGGGGGGCAGGAGCGCCGTGCAATTGCGCCCGCTCCTCGGTGAACGCTGTGGACAGATCACAACCTGCCGGAGACGGCGCTGGCATCGACCATGGGGCTCAGCCACCCCTGGTGTGACGCCGGGGGTGGCCCGCCTCGTTGGAACCGCGCTACTGGCCGCCACCCCCGGTGGCGACAAAGCCCGTGTGGCCGTTGCAAGCGACTCCCGGACTTGGCGCGAAAGCCTTACCGCCCGCTGCGACGATCTGGCCGTAGGACTGCGTCCGGCCCGGCTCGGTCGGCTCATTGAAGTTGTTCTGTCCCGAGTAGGCACAGATCGACTGAGCATGCTGGGTCGCAGGTATCGGCTGCTGGTTGCCGTTGACCTCCCCCGCGAAAGCGGTGCCACTCCCGACCACCACAAGAGCTACCGCGCAGCCACCGGCCGCAATCAACGACTTTGTCCGCATAGTCCCGTCCTTCCCGCATGGATACCGCCCGGTCGGGCGCCTCGCGCAGTATGGGCGTGTTCCGGGGAGCCGTCCCGCGAATCGGCGCAATCCACGGGCGCCGTTGCGCCGCTCGGAGAACTTCTCACCCATCAGCGACGTGTTGCGTCACCTCGAGCAACGTGACGTCCGCCAGCCGGGAGGGCGGTCCGTTGCGGTCGCCGAATCGGCGGAGGCGGGTGTTCGACCCTGCAGTGCGACAGGCGGGCCTCGACGGGCTCACGCCGCACGATGGCGGCACACGGCTGCAAGCCTGACCGTGGCGACCGGTGGCACGGTCAAAGCGGTCCAGCGACAGCTCGGGCACGACTCCGCGGTGATGACGTTAGACGTCTACGCGGGCTGTTCTCGGACGAGCTGGAGAGCCTCGCCGACCGGCTCGACGACGCCTTGATCATTCCTGCCGTGCCCCGAGCGTGCCCCGAGCGTGCCCCCGTCGATCTTGCAGAGCGACGCGCAAGCCTGTGTCGTGCATCTATGACGGTGGGGCGGGTGGGGCTCGAACCCACGACCGACGGATTATGAGTCCGCTGCTCTGACCGGCTGAGCTACCGCCCCGGCGCTACCACCCTGGCACATCCGGGCGCCTTCGGCCGCCTAGGTCTGAGCTGCGGCCCGGTGGGGCACGTCCTGCTCATGCGATCCATGACGTTGGGGGCCAACCCCGACAACAGCCTGACCGTGTCCGCGCAGGGGCTCGGCTGCATGGGGATGAGCGAGTTCTACGGCCCGGCCGACGATGCGGAGTCAATCCGCACCATCCACCGCGCACTCGAGCTCGGCGTCACGCTGCTCGACACCGCTGACATGTATGGCCCGTTCACCAACGAGAAGCTGGTCGGCAGGGCCGTCGCCGGTCGGCGCGAGTCCGCGGTCATCGCGACGAAGTTCGCCAACATGCGCGGCGAGGACGGCAGGTTCCTGGGCATCAGCGGCGCCCCCGACTATGTCCGCCAGGCGTGTGACGCGAGCCTGCAGCGGCTCGGTGTCGACACCATCGACTTGTACTACCAGCACCGGGTCGACCCCAAGACCCCGATCGAGGACACCGTCGGGGCGATGGCCGAGCTCGTCGCTGCCGGCAAGGTCCGCTACCTCGGCCTGTCCGAGGCCGCTCCGGACACCATCCGCCGCGCCCATGCCGTCCATCCGATTACCGCACTGCAGACCGAGTGGTCCCTCTGGACGCGCGATGTCGAGGACGACGGCGTGCTCGCCACCGTGCAGGAGCTCGGCATCGGCTTCGTCGCCTACTCCCCGCTCGGCCGCGGCTTCCTCACCGGCGCCATCACGTCGCCCGACGATCTGCCCGAGGGCGACTTCCGGCGCCACAACCCCCGCTTCGCCAAGGACGCCTTCGAGGCAAACATGCGCATCGTCGATGCGGTCAGGGCCATCGCGAACGAGAAGGGGGTCACCCCCGGGCAGCTGGCCCTGGCCTGGCTGTCGGCCAAGGGCGCCGTGCCGATCCCGGGGACCAAGAAGGTCAGCCGGGTGGAGGAGAACGCCGGGGCTGACGACACCGTGCTGACCGCCGATGACCTGCAACGGCTGGACGAGGCCGCGCCCGCTCGTGCTGTTACCGGCGACCGCTACCCCGACATGTCGAGCGTGCGCCGATGAAAAGACACTCTGGGGCTTCTGCTCCCGCGACTGGACTCGAACCAGTAACCTGCCGGTTAACAGCCGGCTGCTCTGCCAATTGAGCTACACGGGACCACGAACTACCGCTTCCGCGGCTGCAAGCACAATCCTAGCCGATGCACTCCCCGCTCATACCAACTCACCTTGGAGGCTCCGATGGCCCTTCGCATCCCCTTTGCCGTCGGCCTTGGCGTCGGCTACGTCCTCGGCGCTCGCGCCGGCAGGCAGCAGTACGACAGCCTGGCTCGCACGTTCCGCTCGGCCAAGGAGCAGCCCGCCGTGCAGGAGGCGGCCGGGGTCGTCGTCGCGCAGGCGAGCGGCCTCGTCGACCGCGCCCGGCACGTGGCCACCCGGGCTCGCCAGCCGGCAGCCACCGTTCCGCCGATGCCGGCGGCAACCGGACCTTCGTCACCGCCGACCTCGGGCCCCACCATCCTCAGCAGCCCGCCCAACGGACAGGTCGGTCCGACCGACGGGGTCATCTCCTAAGCCGGATCCACGAGCGTCCGTTCCGAGGTACCCGGGGAAACACCCGGACCTCGCGCACGGTTTCACGCGCGGCAACCGCGGGGCATCTTCCGAGTAGCACGGTGAGCGTGACCGAGGTCCGTTCTCACCGAGCCCGCCACAGCCAACGAGTGGCTCACGCCGAGCCGCACGCCTTCGATCCGGGAGTGAGCACCATGGGTTCCGTCACGCACTACATCGAGGTCAACGTGCCCGCCGAGAAGGCGTACGGGTGGTGGCGCGGCCTCACCAACCTGCCGTCGATCCTGCCGGACGTGAAGTCGGTCGAGGCCAAGGCCGGCGACACCGCCGTCACCCACTGGGTCGTCTCCGGCCCGCTGGGCAAGTCGGTCGAGTGGGACGCCCGAATCGTCGAGGACGTGCCCGGCACGCGGATCGCCTGGGCGAGCGTAGATGGGTCGACCGTCAGCAACGCCGGTGCCGTCCGTTTCGACGACCACGGCCAGACCACCGGCGTCGAGTGCTCGCTGCAGTACGATCCTCCGGCCGGGGTGGTCGGCGAGATCGCCGCCAAGCTGTTCGCCGACCCGCAGAACAAGGTGGAGCGCGCGCTCGAGGCCTTCAAGCAGACCATCGAGGCCAGCACGCCCGGCTCCGACCAGGCAGTGACGATCAAGTGAGCCGGCTGCCCGACCCCGGCTCGGAGTTCGACGCCGAGGGCATCCCGGACCCGGGCGACGCGGAGGGAGACCAGGTCGTCACCGGCGACGTCGAGGGGCGCCTGATCGCCCCCCGCGACCATGCGATTGCCGCCGACGACTTCGGCACGACGGGCGAGGAGGAGCGCGCCGGCGAGAGCCTCAACGGACGGCTCGCCCGCGAGCAGCCCGATGTGCTGACCGACGGGAGCGTCAACGAGACGATCCTCGGCGACGACCTCGACACGCCCTACCACCCGGCTGACTCGGTCGGCCAGATCGTCGAGGACTCCGAGGGCGCCGGGCCCGATGTCACGGCCGAGCAGGTCGGACACGAGGTCCCAGTCGGTGGAGCGGAGTCGGCCGAGGAGGCCGCGATGCACGTCATGCCCGGCGAGGGCTGAGCACCCGTCGTGGCGCGCCTTCGCCGCTCGGACCCGACAGCCCCCGGGATAACGAGGCGGCGCCGAGGTGCCGGGTGGAGCTATGTCGGCCCAGACGGGCGAGCCGTCACCGACCCGGCGACGATCGAACGGTGCCGCGCGCTGGTGCTGCCGCCGGCCTGGACCGACGTCTGGATCTCCCCGCATGCCAACGCGCACATTCAGGCGATGGGGACCGACGCGGCGGGGCGGCGGCAGTATCGCTACCACGAGGAGTGGCGGCGGTTGCGCGACCTCGCCAAGTTCGACCGGGTGCTGGAGTTCGCCGACCTGCTGCCGGGCATGCGTGCCCGGGTCGCGCAGGACATCGCCCTGCCGGGGATGCCCAAGCGCCGTGTGCTCGCGTGCGCCGTGCGGCTGCTCGACATCGGCTTCTTCCGGATCGGCAGCGAGGAGTACGCCGAGCAGAACCAGACGTTCGGGCTGGCGACGGTGCTGCGCGAGCACGTCTCGCTCGGCCGGGATGGCAACATCACCTTCGAGTACCGGGCCAAGTCGGGCAAGCAGCGCGTGGTCACCGTGATGGAGCCCGACGTCGTCGAGGTGATCACCACGTTGCTGACCCGCACCGGTGACGCGAACCCCGAGCTGCTGGCCTACCTCGACGACGCGGGCGGATGGGTCGACGTCAAGTCGCGCGACATCAACGCCTACCTGCAGGAGGTTTCCGGCGGCGCCGAGGTCTCGGCCAAGGACTTCCGCACGTGGAACGCCACCGTGCTCTGCGCGGTCGCGCTGGCGGTGTCGGAGCAGGCCGTGACCTCGCCATCGTCGATCAAGCGGGCGGTCACCCGGGCGGTGCAGGAGACCTCGACCTACCTGGGGAACACGCCCGCGGTCTGCCGCTCGTCCTACATCCACCCGCGGATCATCGACTTGTTCGAGGGCGGCATCACCATCGCCGAGGACATCGGCACGCTCGGTGACGAGACCGACTCCGGTGCCTTGGCGGTGCACGGCGAGCCCGAGCACGCGGTCGCAGCGCTGCTGCGCGACCCACAGGCGGCTCGGATGGCCCACCGGCGGCAGCGGATGGCGAGCCGGGCAGCCGGGGGGGTTCGCCGCGTACCCAGGGCACTCGCACCTGCAGCCGCCTGACTCACCGGTGTCGTCGATCCCGCTGCGCCGGGACAGGCCGCGGGACCCGCACCTGGCGGGCTCCTTGCAGCAGCCTCAGCGAGTATGCGCGAGAACTGTCCGTAGGCAATGAGGGATCTTGACTGCTTCTCGGGTAGGCAAGGACCGTGTCCAATGCTGCAGCCCGACCCGCGCGAGTGCGCGCGCGCCCTGCTGCCGTGCTGCTCGACCGGGACGGCACGCTGTGCGTCGATGTCCCCTACAACGGCGACCCGGACAGCGTGATCCTGATGCCGGGCGCAGCCGAGGCGCTGGAGCGGCTGCACAGCGAAGGCATAGTGACCGCGCTCATCAGCAACCAGAGCGGGGTGGCGCGGGGGCTCATCTCCAAGGCACAGGTCGATGCCGTGAACGCCCGGCTCTCCGAGCTGGTGGGTGGCGTCGGGCCGATGCTGGTGTGCCCGCACGGGCCTGACGAGAACTGCAGCTGCCGCAAGCCGGCGCCGGGCCTCGTGCGCGCCGCCGCCGAGGCGGTCGGCGTCGACCCGGTCGACTGCGTGGTGATCGGTGACATCGGTGCCGACCAACTGGCTGCTCGCGCCGCCGGAGCGCGGGCCGTGCTCGTGCCGACGGAGGCGACCCTGGAGGCCGAGGTCGTCGCCGCCCGCTCCGAGCGCGCGCTCGCCCCCGACCTGCGGACGGCGGTCGCGCTGGTGCTCGACGGCGAGCCGGCCCCCCGGTCGGTCGGGTGAGTACGCGCGCCGGGACCGACGCCGGCTCCCGGGTGCTGGTGGCCCGCCTCGACAACGACGGAGACGTGCTGCTGAGCGGCCCCGCCGTGCGCGCGGTGGCGGCCGGTGGGGCGGCCGTCACGATGTTGGTGGGTCCGCGGGGGCGGCAGGCCGCCGGCCTGCTGCCCGGCGTCGCCGACGTGCTGGTGTGGCGCTGCCCATGGATCGACTCCGATCCGAGGCCAGTGAGCCGGGGCGACATCGACGCGCTCGTCGACATCCTCGCCGCGGCCGACTTCACGGCCGCCCTGCTGCTGACCTCCTACCACCAGAGCGCGCTCCCCCTGGCACTGATGCTGCGGATGGCTGGGGTGCCACGCATCGGTGCGCTGAGCGACGACTACCCCGGCTCCCTGCTCGACGTCCGCCACCGGCTGCCCGAGACCGGGCTGCACGAGGTGCAGCGGGCGCTGGCGACGGCCGAGGCGCTCGGGTTCATGCTGCCGCCGGGCGACGACGGGCGGCTGCGAATACGGCGCGACCTGGCCGAGCCTGAGGGCGGCCTCGAGGCCCTGGTCGGCGCAGGCCCGTACGTCGTGGTGCATCCGGGAGCCAGCGTCCCCGCACGCGCATGGTTGCCGGAACGATGCGCGCAGCTGGTCGACGCCCTCGTCGCCGCTGACCGCCGCGTGGTGGTCACCGGGGGCCCGGGCGAGCGCGCGTTGACGGCACGGGTGGCGCACGGGGTCGGCATCGACCTCGGAGGTCGCACCGACTTCGCCGGCCTTGCCGCCGTGCTGGCGCGGGCTGACGCCGTCGTGGTCGGCAACACCGGGCCCGCTCATCTGGCCGCTGCCGTCGATGCCCCCGTCGTCTCCCTGTTCGCTCCAACGGTTCCGGCCGAGCGATGGGCCCCCTACACCCGGCACCGCGTCGTGCTGGGCGACCTGGCCATCCCGTGCGCCGGGTGCCGCGCCCGCGAGTGCCCCGTCCCGGGTCATCCGTGCCTGTCTGCGGTACGTGTTGACGACGTCGTGCTTGCGGTCGAGAGCCTGACTGATGCCGGGGGCGCCACGACTGCCGCGACCGCCTCACCCAGCCACCAGGACATGGAGGTCCGCCCATGAGGGTCGCGATGGTCTCCGAGCACGCGAGCCCGCTCGCCACGCTCGGCGGCGAGGACGCCGGCGGCCAGAACGTCCACGTCGCTGCCCTGGCGAAGGGGTTGGCCGCACGCGGGGCCGACGTCGTCGTGCACACCCGCCGCGACGACGTGCGGCTGCGGCGGCGGGTGCGCACGAGCGCGGGCGTGAGCGTCGACCACGTGACTGCCGGTCCGCCGCGGGTGCTGCCCAAGGACGAGCTGCTGCCGTGGATGGACGACTTCGCGGCCGACCTGTCGCGCCAATGGGCCGCGCGGCCTCCCGACGTGGTGCACGCCCACTTCTGGATGTCCGGGCTCGCCGCCGTCGAGGCCGCGCGCCCGCTCGGCATCCCGGTCGTGCTGACCTTCCATGCACTCGGGGTCGTCAAGCGGCGGCACCAGGGCAGCCGTGACACCTCGCCGGTCGACCGGCTGGCCATCGAGGAACGCCTGGTCGGCGAGGTCGACCGGATCGTGGCCACCTGCACCGACGAGGTCTTTGAGCTGGTCCGGCTGGGTGCGGCGCACGACAGCATCCGCGTCGTGCCGTGCGGAGTCGACGTCGGTCACTTCACGCCGGACGGGCCGGCCGACCCGCGCCCACCCGGACGTCACCGGATCGTGTTCGTCGGGCGGCTCGTCGAGCGCAAGGGCGTCGGCAACGTCATCGCCGCGCTGGCCGAGGTGACGGGTGCCGAGCTCGTCGTCGCGGGGGGGCCTGACGCCAGCGAGCTCGACGGCGACCGCGAGGTCGCTCGGCTGCGTGCACTGGCCGCGGAGTCCGGGGTGGCCGACCGGGTCATCTTCCGCGGACGAGTGGGCCGCGCGGACCTTCCCGCCCTGTTGCGCTCGTCCGACGTGCTCGTCTCGGCGCCCTGGTATGAGCCGTTCGGCATCGTTCCGCTCGAGGCGATGGCCTGCGGCGTCCCGGTCGTCGCGTCGGCAGTGGGAGGCCTCATCGACACCGTGGTCGACGGCCGGACCGGGCTGCACGTGCCGCCGCGCAGCCCTGAGCGCATCGCCGAGGCGCTGCGCGACCTGCTCGCCGACGACGAGCGGCGGCGCGCTCTCGGCGCTGCCGGCGCGCAGCGGGCCCAGTGGCGTTACTCCTGGGACCGCGTTTCCCGGATGACCCTGCAGGTCTATGCCGAGTTGCTGGGCCAGCAGGCCGAGTTGCTGGGCCAGCAGGCCGAGTTGCTGGGCCAGCAGGCCGAGTTGCTGGGCCAGCAGGCCGAGTTGCTGGGCCAGCAGGCCGAGGCGGCCGAGCTGCGCGCCGCTCCCCCGCTCGACGTCGTAGCCAACTACTGGAGCGAGCCCGGCGCCGACACCCCGGCTGAGTGGCGCTCGTGAACCGCCCGCTGCCGTTGGGCCGGCGACACGTCGCCGAGCTGATGCGCGTGCTTCCCAACCTTGACACCGACCGGCTGACGGCCTGGGGGCAGCACCTCGCCCAGGTGCTGCCCGCCGGCGCTCGCCTGCTGGTGGCCGGCAACGGCGGCTCCGCGGCGGAGGCCCAGCACCTGACTGCCGAGCTGGTCGGGCGGCTGCGCGACGACCGGCCGCCGCTGTCGGCCATCGCTCTGCACGCCGAGACGTCCTCGCTCACCGCCATCGCCAACGACTACGGCTACGACGAGGCCTTCGCCCGGCAGGTCCGCGGGCACGGGCGCGCGGGTGACGTGCTGCTGCTGCTGTCGACGTCCGGTCGCAGCCCGTCCGTCGTCCGGGCGGCGCAGGACGCGCGGGAGCTGGGCATCCGGACCTGGGCGCTGACCGGCCCCCTGCCCTCGCCGCTGGCGCTCGCATGCGACGAGGTCGTGGCTGTCGACGCCGAGCACGTCGCGACCGTCCAGGAGGCGCACCTCGTCGCGGTGCACCTGGTCGCGAGCGCCTGCGACGTCGCCCTGGGCGTGGCGCCAGCGGCTGGTGAGGCGGCGGATGCTGCACCACTGGCGCCCGCGGTTGGCTCAGCGGTCGCCCCCGTCGCTGTCAATGGTGCGGGTGCCGCACCTCGCCGCGTCCGGGCGCCGCTGGTCGTCGTCGGTGACACGCTCCTCGACCGCGACCTCGTCGGCCGGGTCGAGCGGCTCTCGCCGGATGCGCCTGTTCCCGTGGTCGAGGACCTGACCGACCGCCCCCGCCCGGGCGGGGCGGGGCTTGCCGCGGTGCTGGCGGCGCGCGACGGCAGAGCGGTCACGCTGGTCACCGCCCTCGCGAGCGATGCCGGGAGTGACGAGCTGCGGCTGCTGCTCGAGGGCGCCGGCGTGCGGGTCGTCGACCTCGGCCTCGACGGGACGACGCCCGAGAAGATCCGCGTTCGGGCGGCCGGGCGCAGCCTCGTCCGGCTCGACCGCGGCGGTGCCAGCGGCGGTGGTGCTGGTGGTGCTGGTGGTGCTGGCGCCGTCGGGCCACTCACGCCCGAGGCCGCAGCGGCGCTCGAGCAGGCTCAGGCCGTGCTGGTGGCCGACTACGGGCGCGGCGTCGCCGCCGAGCCGGGCGTTCGGCAGCTGCTCACCCGCCTGGCCGCGCTGCCCCGCCGCCTGCCGGTGGTGTGGGACCCCCACCCGCGTGGTCCCGAGCCGGTCGCCGGATGCCGGCTGGTCACGCCCAACGCCGGCGAGCTGCAGCACTTCGCCTCGCTTGCCGGCCTCGACGTCGCGGCCCAGAGGGGTGGACAAGCTGGGCAGGAGGGGCACGGCACCGGCGACGAGATCGCCCGGACGACGAGGGGCGCCCGCGCGCTCGTCCAGCGCTGGTCGGCGTCTGCCGTCGCTGTCACCCGGGGCGAGCACGGCGCCCTGCTCGCCGGCGATGCCGACACGCCGCCGCTGCTCGTCCCCGCTCCCCCAGCGCCGCTGTCGGACCCGTGCGGGGCAGGTGACCGCTTCGCGTCGGCTGCGGCCGGGCTGCTCGCCGACGGCGGGTTGCCGTCGGAGGCGGTGCAGGCGGCTGTCATGGCGGCGAGCACCTTCGTCGCCGCCGGCGGGGCTGCGGCTGTCGACGTACGCGGCTTCACTGCGGCCGGTGCGGCACTGGACGACGTCGACGCCGGCCTCGGCCCGCCTGCCACCGCCGCCGAGGTGGCCGAGCGGACCCGCGCCGCTGGCGGCACCGTCGTCGCCACCGGCGGGTGCTTCGACCTGCTGCACGCCGGCCATGTGGGCGTGCTGCAGCAGGCCCGGGCGCTGGGCGACTGCCTCGTCGTCCTGCTCAACAGCGACGACAGCGTCCGCCGGCTGAAGGGCGCCGACCGTCCGCTCGTCCCCGCGACGGACCGGGCAGCGGTGCTGCTTGCGCTCGGCTGCGTCGACGCCGTGCTCGAATTCAACGAGGACACCCCCGCGGACGCACTGCGCGAGCTGCGTCCGCACGTCTGGGCCAAGGGCGGCGACTACGCCGTTGCCGACCTGCCCGAGGCGCCCGCCCTCGCGGAGTGGGGCGGCCAGGCCGTCGTGCTCCCCTACCTGTCCGGACGATCCACCACATCCCTGATCCAGGAGGCCGTGCGCCGTGGGCGCTGACCCGAACACCAGCCAGACCAGCACCACCAGCCCGACCAGCACCAGCAGCCGGACCAGCACCAGCCGCGACCCCGGGACCGTGCTCGTCACCGGGGCGGCCAGCGGCCTCGGGCGTGCCGTCGTCGACGCGGTCCGGGCCGCCGGGGGACGCGCGCTCGCGCTCGATCGGGTGCCCGTCGACGGCGTGCCGCACGAGGTCGTCGACCTGGCCGACACGCGGGCGGCGGAGGACGCTGTCCGGCGAGTCGTCGACGGCGCGGGCGGCACGCTCGACGCCGTCGTCACCGCTGCGGGCTGGGACGTGCCCGCCCCGCTCGGGATGCTCGACGGCGCCACCTGGGACAAGATCGTCGGTGTCAACCTGCTCGGCACCGCCGCAACGGTGCGGGCGGCCCTCCCCTACCTCGAGCGCTCGCACGGGACGGTGCTGACGGTCGGCTCCACCCTGTCGCTCAAGGGCGTGGGCGACGCGACGGCCTACTGCGCCTCGAAGTTCGGCGTCGTCGGCTTCACCGAGGCGCTGCAGGCCGAGTTGCGCGGCCGGGTGGGCGTGACGCTGCTGATCCCGGGCGGGATGTCGACCGCGTTCTTCGACGAGCGCGACCCGCAGTACAAGCCTGGCCCCGACGCGCTGCTCAATGACCCGGCGGACGTCGCGGCCACGGTCCTGTTCGCGCTCACCCAACCCCCCGGCTGCGAGATCAAGGAGTTACGGGTCATGCACGGGTCCGAGCCCTCCTACCCGTGACCCAGCCGGCCGGCCGGGTACTCGCGCTGCGTGCCCTCGGGCTCGGAGACCTGCTCACCGCCGTGCCGGCCCTGCGCGGCCTGCGCCGGGCCTACCCAGACCAGCGCTTCGTGCTGGCCGCCCCCGGCTGGCTCGAGCCGGTGGCGACGCTGACCGGCGCCATCGACGGGGTGCTCGACACCGTGCCGCTCGGCCGGGTACCAGGCTGGCCGCCGCGGCTGGCGGTAAACCTGCACGGCCGCGGCCCGCAGTCGACCCAGCGGTTGCGTGAGCTCGGGGCGGGCGAGGTCTGGGCCTACGACACCGCAGGTGCCCCGGCGTGGGACGAGGACGAGCACGAGGTCCAGCGCTGGTGCCGGCTGCTCGAGGCCCACGATGTGGAGTGCGATCCGCTCGCGCTCGACCTGACCGCGCCCGACGAGCCGCCGCTCGCCGGTGGCCTGACGGTCGTGCATCCCGGCGGTGCCGCTCCTGTCCGGCGGTGGCCCGCATCACGCTGGTCGATCGTGGCCGAGGCGCTGGCCGACGCCGGACACGACGTCGTCGTCACCGGCAGCATTGACGAGCTCGACCTCGCCCGGGCCGTCGCGGCCGGTGCCGGCCTGGCGCCCGATGCCGTCGTCGCCGGGCGGCTCGACATCACCGGCCTGTGCGCGGTGATCGCCTGCGCCCGGCTCGTGCTGTCCAGTGACACCGGCGTCGCGCACCTGGCCACGGCATACCGCACCCCGTCGGTCGTCCTGTTCGGCCCGGTGTCGCCCACCCGTTGGGGGCCCCCGGCCGGTCGTCGTCAGCACGCCGTGCTCTGGTCGGGCAGCACGAGTGACCCGTTCGCCGCCGCGCCTGACCCCGGGCTGCTGAAGCTGACCCCCGAGGACGTGCTGGCCGCCTTGCCAGCGCCTGCCCGGCGGTGACGCCGTGATGGCTCGAGGTGCCCGCGGGCAGCGGCCACCGGGGGCGGCCGGTGACTGGACGTCGCTGAACGCCCTGGTCGACCTGCTCGGCCGACGCCACAGCCTCGCGGTGGTCGAACTGCTCCGCGGACCGGCCCAGCCGTTCCGTAGCATCGCCACCCGCCTCGGCGCGCCCGACACGCAGCTCTCCCAGCGGTTGCGCGAGCTGCGCGAGGCCGGCCTGGTGGAGGTCGACGAGGCGGGCGACTACCGGCTGACCAGCCCCGGTCGCCGCATGCTCGACGACCTCGAACGGCTGGCGAGCTTCGCCGACGGATGGGCGCAGCTGACCCTGCGGCAGCGCATGCCACGGGGGGCGGCGGATCGTGGACGCGGTGAGGGCGGCTGAACAGCAGCCCGGGCCTGCTGGCGGCCGGACCACGCCTCGGCTGGCCTCGCTCAGCCGTACATGAGCGAGCCCGGCGTGGTCAGCAGCTCGCCGGTCTCGAGCCAGGTCTTCAGGCCGGACAGGATCATCGGCCAGCCGCCGTAGAGCTGCTCATTGGCTCCGTCGCGGAGCTGGTCGTGGGTGACCGTCAGCCGGCAGGAGTCATCGCCGACCGGCTCGATCTCCCAGGTGATGCGGGAGGTCCCCTCCCTCTTCACATTCTCGCCCCAGAGCGCCACCATGGTCTGCACGAGCCGCCGGGGCGGGTCGATCTCGAGATTGACCCCCTCGCCGAGGACCATGTTCGCTTTGGGATTGCTCTGCTCGAAGTGCGAGCCGGGCGTCCAGTCCGAGACGATCCGGTTGCCGAAGTTGTACTTGCTCCGGATCTCGCTGTCGGTGATCGCCTCCCAGAGCCGCTCCGGCGAGGTGCGGATGTACAGCTCGAACACCTTTTCCACGTCATCGTCCCATCTGTTGCTGCGCCTGCTCCGCAGGCGCCCATTGGCTCGTGCTCCAGAACATAGGTGACCATCTAGTCACATGTCAAGCGGCGCAGGAGCAGCGTCAAGATCGGTCGTGTCAATGTCGATGATCCTGTTGGAACGATGGAGTTCGTGACGGCATCTGGGAGCACGATGAACAGGGTTGTTCCGGCACTCGCCCTGATCGCGGTCGGGCTTGCTGGCTGCAGTGGCAGCTCGGCGACGACGGCAACAGCGACGTCGCCAGCAGCCACGCCGCCAGGAGCATCGCCGCCGCCAGCAGGGACGTCGCCAGGAGCATCGCCGCCAGCAGCGACGCCGAGCAGCCCTCGGACCGATTCCACGCCGTCAGCGAGTGTGCTGCTCAACGGGGAGCAGTCCAAGCCCGCCCAGCAGGTGTTGGCCGACGCCAAGTCCGCCTTGTTCAACGCCACATCGGTCCACGTCAAGGGGAACGTGAGCGCGCAGGGCAAGAGCGAGCGGATCGACCTGCAGTTCCAGGGGCAGGACACCTCTGGCAGCCTCACCATCACCGGCATCCCCGTCCAGATCGTCAAGACCGCCGGAAAGGTCTACATCAAGGCGCCCGGTCAGTTCTGGGTCAAGACCGTGAGTTCGACGCTCGCGCCCAGGTTGGCCAACAGGTGGCTCGTGCAGGACGCCGCCAAGGCCGGTAATCTCAGCAGCCTCACCCTGCAGGGTGTCGCGCCCTCCCTGAACAGCTCCGACTCACCACTGAAGCCCGCTGTGACGACGGCCGTGGTCAACGGCCAGAAGGTGGTCGTGCTCTCCGAGCAGGACGGGTCGCAGTTCGCCGTCGCCAACACGGGCGCACCCCTGCCGCTCTCGGTCACGAACGCCACCACCCCCACCAGCTCGGGCACCTTGACGTTCACCGGCTACGGCCAACCTCAAACGATCAGTCCACCGCCTGGTGCGGTCGCCCCTGAGCAGGCGGCCAAGGCGCCCATCGGCGGCAAGGCCTGACGCGACCCCCGGGGCTCGCAGGACACAGCTAATGCTCGTGGCTCTAGGCGGACACGTCGTGTGGCTGCGACCAGACGCCAGTAACGCAGCAACACGCGCCAGTCCGGGGGACGGCCCCTACTCGAGGTAGTCGCGCAGCTTCTGCGAACGGGAGGGGTGGCGCAGCTTCGACAGGGTCTTGGACTCGATCTGCCGGATGCGCTCGCGCGTGACCCCGAACTCGCGCCCGACCTCCTCCAGCGTTCGCGGGTGACCATCGGTCAGGCCGAAGCGAAGCTGGATGACCTTCTTCTCGCGGTCGGACAGGGTGTGCAGCACCGAGTCCAGCTGTTCCTGCAGCAGGATGAAACTCGCCGCGTCGACCGGCACGACCGCGTCGGAATCCTCGATGAAGTCGCCGAGGTGGGAGTCCTCCTCCTCGCCGATCGGCGTCTCGAGGCTCACCGGCTCCTGCGAGACCTTGAGGATCTCGCGGACCTTGTCCGGCGTCAGGTCCATCTCCTTGGCGATCTCCTCCGGCATCGGCTCGCGGCCGAGGTCCTGCAGGAGCTGACGCTGGATGCGGATCAACTTGTTGATCGTCTCGACCATGTGCACCGGGATGCGGATGGTCCGGGCCTGGTCGGCGATGGCGCGGGTGATGGCCTGGCGGATCCACCACGTCGCGTAGGTCGAGAACTTGTAGCCCTTGGTGTAGTCGAACTTCTCGACCGCCCGGATCAGGCCGAGGTTGCCCTCCTGGATCAGGTCGAGGAACAGCATCCCGCGCCCGACGTAGCGCTTGGCGATGGAGACGACGAGCCGCAGGTTGGCCTCGACCAGCTTGCGCTTGGCGATCTGCCCGTCACGCTCGATCATCTCGAGGTCGCGGCGCATCCGGTCGACCACCTTGGGGGCCCCCAGCGAGAGCTTCTCGGAGGCAAACAGCCCGGCTTCGATGCGCTTGGCGAGGTCGACCTCCTCCTCGGCGGTGAGCAGCGGTACCTTGCCGATCTCCTTGAGGTACATCCGCACCGGGTCGGAGGTCGGCGTCTTGAGAGCGAGGTCCTCCTCCTCCTTGCGACGCTTGGCGGCATCCTCGGCGTCGTCCTCGGCGGACAGCTCGACGATCTCGACACCCTCATCAAGGATGACCTTGAGCACGGCGTCGACCTGGTCCTGCGGCAGCTCTGCTGCGATCATGGCCAGGCTCACCTCGTCAGAGGTGAGGAAGCCGGCCTCCTTGCCCCTGGTGATGAGGTCGCGGACCTCGTCGACCTGTGCTTCACGCGGCAGGACCGGTGCGCTCATTAGCTGGATCTCGTCCTCTCCTGACCGTCCGGGGAAACCTCAGGGTATGTCTCCGCGGAAGAAATGCGGGCTAGGTCACGTACGGCGAAGGAGTGACATCCGAACGGAAGCGTCAAGGCTCGTCCGCGGGCCGGCAGGGGTGTCACCCGGCGCCGTCCAGCTGGGTGCGCAGCTCCCGCTTGCGCTGCTCGAGGACGATCAGCTCGTTGAACAGCCTGTTGTACGCCTCGGTCTCCGACTCGGGGTTGGTGCGCTGCAGGCGTGACTTGACCTCGGCGACGCGCCGGGTGACCTCGCGCTCGTGCACCGACACCACCACCGAGCTGACGTAGCGGTGCTCGGTGTCGCCCTCGTACTGCAGCGGCTGGACGGCCAGCGACGTCACGAGCGAGCGCACCGAGTCGTCCGCAGCCGCCTCGCTCACGGCCGCGACCCACGCCGGCACGCTGGTCGCAGTGCTCGTCCCGCCTGCCCGGCTGATCGCCTCGCGCAGGCCGCGGTGCGCCGGGTCGAGGAACATCGCCGGCTCCGTCGCATCGAACATCGGGCCGGCCACCGCGGGGCACTGCAGCGCCCCCTTGAGCGCCTCACGCTCGACCGTCAACGCCGCCGCCTCTGCGCCGCTCACCGGCCGGCGGGTGCGGACGGGGCGGGCCTCGCTCGTGCTGCCGTTGCTGTCGGGCGGACCCGAGCTGCTACCCCCGGCGTCGGCGGCCTCGGCAAGCCGGCGCACCTCGGCGATCACCGGCTCCGGCGACTCCATCCCCAGCCAGCCTGACAGCCGCCGGGCGTACTCACCCCGCAGCGCCCAGTCCTTGATGCCCGCGACCAGCGGCGCGGAGGCGTGCAAGCCGGCGCTGCGCCCCTCGGCGCTGTCGAGGTCGACCCCGTCCAGCGTGCTGCGGATGGCGAACTCCACCAGCGGCACCCGCCGGGCGACGAGCTCGCGGACGGCGGCGTCTCCCCCGGCCTGCCGCAGCTCGCAGGGGTCACGGCCCGCGTCATCAACGGCGACGTAGGTCTGCGAGACGAATCGCTGCTCGAACTGCAGCGCCTTGCGGGCGGCGGCGCGGCCGGCATCATCACCGTCGAAGGTGAAGACGACCTCGGCCCGGTGCTCGTCCTGGTCGTGCAGCATCCGGCGCAGCAGCCGGACGTGGTCGGAGCCGAACGCGGTGCCGCAGGTGGCGACCGCGGTCTCGACCCCGGAGAGGTGGCAGGCCATCACGTCTGTGTAGCCCTCGACGACGACGACCTGGTCGCGCTGGCCGATGGCCCGGCGGGCGAGGTCGGCTCCGTAGAGCAGGGTGCTCTTCTTGAACAGCGGCGTCTCAGGGGTGTTGAGATACTTGGCGGCGATCGGGTCGTCGTCGTGCAGCCGGCGGGCGCCGAAGCCGACCACGTCGCCCCCCACGTCGCGGATCGGCCAGAGCAGCCGGCGGTGGAACCTGTCGATCGGGCTGCCCTTGCTGCCCGGCCGGGACAGGCCGGCCTCGGTCAGCTCCTCGACGGTGAAGTCGCGGCCCCGCAGGTGCCGGGTGAGGCTGTCCCAGCCGCCGGGGGCGTAGCCGATGCCGAAGCGCTCGGCCGCAGCAGCGTCGAAGCCGCGCTCGAGCAGGAACTCGCGGCCGGTCTGCGCCTCAGCGGTGCCCAGCTGCCCGGTGTAGTACTCGGCGGCGGCAGCGTTGGCGTCGACCAGCCGCTGGCGCCGGCCCCCCTCGCGCCGACCGCCGCTTGTGCCCCCCTCGTACGCCAGGGTGACGCCGGCGCTGCGGGCCAGGTGCTCGACCGCCTCACCGAACTGCAGGTTGTCCAGGCGCATCACGAAGTCGAAGATGTCGCCGCCGACCCCGCAGCCGAAGCAGTGGTAGAGGTTGGCCGACGGGTTGACGCTGAACGACGGCGTCTTCTCCTCGTGGAACGGGCACAGCCCCTTGAGCCGGCCACTGCCCGCGGGCCGCAGTGCGACCTGCGCGCCCACGACGTCGAGGATGCTGGCCCGCTCCCGGACGGCGGCGATGCTCGCGTCGCTGATCCGCCCGGCCAACCAGCCCTCCCTCGCCTCGCACCGCGCGCCGGCGACCGCGTAGGCCGGGCAGGCGACGCGGCGAGCATATGTCGGCTGAGCGGCCCCGTCCGCGCCGTCAGCTGGCCCTGGGGACACCGCGGCAAGAGGGCGGCTCAGCCAGCGCCCGGAACGGTTCAAGCACCCACGGCACGAGCCGGATCACGGCGTGAGCCGCGCGTGCCAGCGGACTGCCGAGGTGTCCGTCAGCCGGGCCACCTGGTCGACGACGACCCGCAGCCGCTCCGCGTCGTCGGCCGCAGCGTGCCAGGCCTCACGCAGGCCCGCGTCGAGGACATCCGGCGCCGCTGCCAGGACGAGCTCGCACAGCTGCGCCAGGGTCTCCCGCTCGCGCTGCTGCTGGGACGACGCGCCCGCTCGCCCCATGACGAGGTGCGCCGTCACCGCCTTAAGCAGCGCGCACTCGGCCCGCGCATCGTCGGGCACGTGCAGGCTCGCCGCATAACGGGTCAGCCGGCCCGGTCCTTCGGCCGCGCGGGTGGCGTCGCGAGCGGCTCCGGTGAAGCGGGCGATGAGCTCGCTGGTCATGGCCTTGAGCGCGATCACCCCTGATGCGCTGCCGGGGCCCGCCGGCACCCACCAGGGCTGCTGGCGCAGCCTGCCCACGGCCTCCGGGTCGCCCACGCCGTACTGCGCCGCGGCGACGTCGACCAGGTCGCGCCCGAGCCCAGGGTCGGCGAGCTCGGCCAGGTCGACCAGGCCGGCGAGAACACCGTCCTCGAGGTCGTGCACCGAGTAGGCCACGTCGTCGGCCCAGTCCATCACCTCGGCTTCCAGGCACCGTCGCTCGTCGCCCCGTCCTCGGCGCACCCACTCGAAGGCGGCGTGGTCGTCGGCGTAGACCCCGAACTTGCTCGTCCACTCGCGGCGGGGCCACGGGTACTTGGTCGACGCGTCGAGCGCGGCGCGGGTGAGGTTGAGCCCCGCACCGGCGACCTTGGGCTCCAGGCGCACCAGCTCGCGGAAGGACTGCGCGTTGCCCTCGAAGCCGCCGCACGGCTCGGCGACGGCGGCCAGCGCGATCTCGCCGTTGTGCCCGAAGGGGGGATGGCCGAGGTCGTGGGCCAGGCACGCGGCGTCGACGAGGTCGGGGTCGCAGCCGAGGGCGCCTCCCAGCTCCCGGCCGACCTGCGCGCACTCCAGGGAGTGGGTGAGGCGGGTGCGCGGCACGCCCTCCTGCTCCTCGACCCCCACGACCTGCGTCTTGGCCGCGAGCCGCCGCAGCGCGCTGGAGTGCAGCACCCTGGCGCGGTCGCGCTGGAAGGCCGACCGGGTCGCGCTCGTGGCCTTGGGTGGCTCCGCCACCAGGCGCTCGACGTCGGCCTCGTCGTAACCCGGCATCAGGATGCCGAGAACCGCCTCACGCCGACCGGCCCACGACGAGCCCTCACGACGACCGGCGCAGCACAGCCGCCCGGCCGGACTCGAGCCGCGCGACAGGCACTCGGAACGGCGAGCAGGAGACGTAGTCGAGCCCGACCTCGTCGAAGAAGTGCACCGAGTCCGGATCGCCGCCATGCTCCCCGCACACCCCGAGCTTGATGTCGGGCCGGGTCTGGCGCCCCTCGCGGGCGGCCAGGTGGATGAGGCGTCCGACCCCCTCGCGGTCGATCGACTCGAACGGCGACACCCCGAACACACCGAGCTCGAAGTAGCGGGCGAAGAAGGACGCCTCGACGTCGTCGCGGGAGAACGCCCAGGTCATCTGGGTCAGGTCGTTGGTGCCGAACGAGAAGAAGTCGGCGACCTTGGCGATCTCGCCGCCGGTCATCGCCGCCCGCGGCACCTCGATCATGGTTCCGACGAGCGCGGTGACCTCGGTGCTGGTCTCCGTCGCCACGTCGTTCAGGATCTTCTCGATCTCGTCGCGGACCGCCTCCAGCTCCTGCACGGCGGCCACCAGCGGCACCATGATCTCCGGCTGCGGGTCCTTGCCCTGGCTGCGCAGCTCAGCCGCCGCCTCGGCGATCGCCCGGACCTGCATCCCGAACAGGCCGGGGATGACCAGCCCGAGGCGCACGCCGCGCAGCCCGAGCATCGGGTTCTGCTCCGACAGCCGGCGCACCGCCTCGAGCAGCGGCACGTCGCGGTTGTACTCCTGGCTCTCGGTCTCCCCTTCCGACTCCGCGACGGCCACCCGCACGGACAGCTCCTCGAGCGGGGGCAGGAACTCGTGCAGCGGGGGGTCGATGAGCCGCACGGTGACCGGCAGCCCGTCCATCGCCTCGAACAGGCCGACGAAGTCGGCACGCTGCAGCGGCTCGAGGGCGTCGAGGGCCTTGTTGACCTCCTCGTCGGTGCCGGCGAGCACGAGGTCCTCGACGAGCTGGCGCCGCTCCCCCAGGAACATGTGCTCGGTGCGGCACAGGCCGATGCCCTGCGCGCCGAACCGCCGGGCGCGGGCGGCGTCCTCGGCGGTGTCGGCGTTGGTGCGCACCGCCAGCCGGCCGGCCTCGTCGGCGTGGTCGAGCAGCCGGTGGACGGCGGCGACGAGCTCGTCGGCGTCGGCGTCGAGCTCGCCCTCGAAGTACTGCACCACCGGGGAGTCGACCACGGGGACCTCGCCGAGATAGACCTCGCCGTTGGAGCCGTCGATCGACAGGACGTCACCCTCGGACACCACCTGGCCGCCGGGCAGCTTGATCCTGCGGCCGGCGACGTCGACGTCGAGCTTGTCGGCCCCGGACACGCACGTCTTGCCCATCCCCCGGGCAACGACGGCGGCGTGCGAGGTCTTGCCACCGCGACTGGTCAACACGCCCCGGGCGGCGATCATCCCGGCAAGGTCGTCGGGGGTGGTCTCGCGGCGGACGAGGATGACGTCCTCGCCCCGCTCCGACCACTCCTTGGCCGTCGCGGAGTCGAACACCGCCTTGCCCACGGCCGCGCCGGGTGAGGCGCTGACGCCGGTGGCCAGCAGGGTGCGCTCGGCGTCCTCGTCGAACCACGGGAACATCAGCTGGGCGAGCTGCGCGCCGGTGACCCGGGTCAGCGCCTCGTCCATGTCGATCAGGCCCTCGTCGACGAGCTGCAGCGCGATGCGGAACGCCGCGCCCGCGGTGCGCTTGCCGACGCGGGTCTGCAGCATCCACAGCTTGCCGCGCTCGACGGTGAACTCGATGTCGCACAGGTCGCGGTAGTGGCGCTCGAGCCTGGCCATGATCTCGAGCAGCTGCTCGTAGCAGGCCGGCGCGACGCCCTCCATCTCGGCGAGCGCCATGGTGTTGCGGATGCCGGCGACCACGTCCTCGCCCTGCGCGTTCTGCAGGTAGTCGCCGTAGATGCCTTGGTTGCCGCTGCCCGGGTCGCGGGTGAAGGCAACGCCGGTGCCCGAGTCCTCGCCGAGGTTGCCGAACACCATCGCGACGATGCTGACCGCGGTGCCGAGGTCGGCCGGGATGCGCTCCTGGCGCCGGTACAGCACTGCGCGCTCGCCGTTCCACGAGTCGAACACCGCCCGGATGGCGAGGTCCATCTGCACCCGCGGCTCCTGCGGGAACTCCGCTCCCGTGCGGTCGAGCACCAGCTTCTTGAACGACTCGACCAGCGACTTGAGGTCCTCGGCGTCGGCGTCGAGGTCGAGGTGGGTGCCCTTGACCTGCTTGGCCTCCTCGAGCAGGTGGTCGAAGCCGTCGACCCCGAGCACGGTGCGGCCGAACATCTGCAGCAGCCGGCGGTAGGAGTCCCACGCGAAGCGCTCGCTGCCGGCCTGGGCGGCCAAGCCCGCGACCGACTCGTCGTTCAGCCCGATGTTGAGGACCGTGTCCATCATCCCGGGCATCGAGAACTTCGAGCCCGAGCGGACCGACACCAGCAGCGGGTCCTTCGGGTCACCGAGGCGCTTGCCCATCGCCTGCTCCAGGCTCGCGAGGTGCGCAGAGACCTCCTCGGCGAGCTCTGCGGGCTCCTCGCCGCTGGCGAGGTACTCGCGGCACGCCTCGGTCGTGACCGTGAACCCGGGTGGCACGGGCAGCCCGAGGTTGGTCATCTCGGCGAGGTTGGCTCCCTTGCCGCCGAGCAGGTCACGCAGGTCCCGGTTGCCTTCGGAGAAGTCGTAGACGTACTTGGTCATCTGGTGCTCCCCGCATATCGGGCGTCGTCGCCGGTGCGTCAGGGTACCCAGGAGCCGCTCACGGGGCAGTCGGGGCTCCGTCGGAGTTCGAGAAGCACGCCTCCTCACCGGGCCACCGGCGTGGCTCGCGCGACTCGCCGGGCGAGCGGCCGAGCCACGCCGAGGAGGCGTGCTGTTCGAGCGCCGTGCGTCGCTCAGGCCTGCGTGGGCAGGTGGCGCCAGGCGGCCGCGCGGCCGGCGCCATCGGGGACGACCCTGCCCGAGGACTTGAGCCTGTCCAGCACCAGGCGGATCGTCTGGTCGCTCACCCCCGGTAGGGCAGCGCGGACGTCCGCCATCCGGAAGGTGGGCGCAGCATGGTCGAGCACGTACTGCTGCACCCGCTCCTGCTTGGTCCCCCTCAGTCGCTCGGCAGCCGCTCGTCGCGCGAATGTCCGGTACGCGCCGGCAACGACGCCCGTGAAGTACGTCAGCCACGGCCACGGCCACGGGTCGGCGTCGTCCTCGTGGCAGTGCTGCGTCGACGCGAGCAGCGAGCAGTAGTACGCGTCGGCAGTGTCGGCGATGGCCTGCTCCAGCGACACCCACTGGCAGACCTCGTAGCCGGCGTCGAGGAGCAGCGCGTTGGTGAGGGCGCGGGCGACACGCCCGTTGCCGTCCTCGAAGGGATGGATGACCAGGAGGTCAAGGACGAACAGGCCGACGAGCAGCACGGGATGATGGCGCAGTTCGCGCTGTGCCGCTGTGTAACGCTCGATGAGCTCGGCGAGGTAGTCGGCGGTCGCCGCTGCAGGAACGGGGACGAACCGCACCCGGACGGCTCCATCGGGCGAACGATCGACCACCAGGTTGTCGGCGCGCTTGAGGCTGCCTCCCCTGATGTCGGTCTCGGAGAACAACAGCCGGTGCACATGCAGGAGCAAGCCGACGTTGAGCGCGTGCCAGTCGTCGCGGAACAGGTAGTCGAGGGCGGTCCGGTACCCCGCGAGCTCCTTCTCGTCGCGGGTGCGTAGGACACTGACCTCAGCGTCGATGATGCGAGCCGCGCGAGCCGCGCTCGGCACGACAATGCCCTCGAGCGCTGAGGAGGCGGTGATGCTCTGCACCCGCGCGCGTTGCGCCAGCTCGGTCAGCAACGAAGGGAGCTGGTCTTGGAAGAGTGCCTGGGCCCCCCGGCCGATGTCGACATCGCGCAGAGACAGCACAACAGCTGCTGGCACGCGCCCGAGCAACGCGTCCAGATCGCGAAACGAGCGCACCGGGAACCTCCCAACAAAGCGCCAATCTACCTAATCCAGGGCCGCATTAGGTAGTTCAGCGGCTCAGCAGGCGCCGATGTGCTCCGAGAGGTAGCCGACCAGGGCGTCGATGCCGATCCGTTCCTGCGCCATCGAGTCTCGTGCGCGCACCGTGACCGCGCGGTCGTCCATCGACTCGAAGTCGACCGTGATGCAGAACGGCGTGCCGATCTCGTCCTGGCGGCGGTAGCGCCGGCCGATGGCCTGGGCGTCGTCGAACTCGATGTTCCACCGCTTGCGCAGCGTGGAGGCGACGTCCTTGGCGAGGGGAGTGAGGTCGGCGTTGCGCGACAGCGGCAGCACCGCCGCCTTGACCGGGGCGAGTCGCGGGTCGAGCCGCAGCACCGTGCGCTTGTCGACGCCGCCCTTGGTGTTGGGGGCCTCGTCCTCGGCGTAGGCGTCGAGCAGGAAGGTAAGGGTGCAGCGGTCGACGCCGGCGGCGGGCTCGATCACGTACGGCGTCCAACGCTCGCCGGAGGCCTGGTCGAAGTAGGACAGGTCGACTCCCGAGGCCTTGGAGTGCACGGTCAGGTCGTAGTCGGTGCGGTTGGCGACGCCCTCGAGCTCGCCCCACTCCAGGCCCTGGAAGCCGAAGTGGTACTCCACGTCGACCGTGCGCTTGGAGTAGTGCGCCAGCTTCTCCTTCGGGTGCTCGAAAAGGCGCAGGCTCTCGTCCTTGATGCCGAGGTCGGTGTACCAGCGGTAGCGCTCGTCGATCCAGTACTGGTGCCAGTCCTCGTCGGTGCCGGGCTTGACGAAGAACTCCATCTCCATCTGCTCGAACTCGCGGGTGCGGAAGATGAAGTTGCCGGGCGTGATCTCGTTGCGGAATGACTTGCCGATCTGCCCGATGCCGAACGGCGGCTTGCGGCGCGACGAGCCCAGCACGTTGGCGAAGTTGACGAAGATGCCCTGCGCGGTCTCGGGGCGCAGGTACGCCAGGCCCGACTCGTCCTCGACCGGGCCGAGGTAGGTCTTCAGCAGGCCGTTGAACATGCGCGGCTCGGTCCACGCGCCGCGGGTGCCGCACGACGGGCAGGCGATCTCAGCGAGTGGCTTGCCGCGCTCCTCCTCCAGGTGGTCCTGGCGGTAGCGGCGGTGGCAGGACTGGCACTCGACGAGCGGGTCGACGAACGCCTCGACGTGGCCGGAGGTCTGCCACACCTCGCGGGCGAGAATCACAGCGGAGTCCAGCCCGACGATGTCGTCGCGGCCCTGCACCATCGCGAGCCACCACTGGCGCTTGACGTTGTTCTTGAGCTCCACACCCAGCGGTCCGTAGTCCCACGACGCGCGCAGGCCGCCGTAGATGTCGCTGGACGGGAAGACGAGCCCCCGCCGCTTGGCGAGGTTGACGATGGTGTCCATGCGGGTCGGGCTTGCCACAGTGAGCTCCATCCGGCTGGTGGTCGGCGAGGCTCCGAGGCTACGGCAGGTGAGGAACACAGCGGGTCGGGCTAGGTCAGCTCGGCGCCATCCGCGCGGTCGCTGCTGCCGGTGCGATGACCGATCCGCTGACCCAGAGCGTCGGCGGCCTCGAGGACCTCGAACGCGCTGGGCTCATCGGCGGCCAGGCTCAGCAGTGGGGACGCCTCCAGCTTGACCTCGTACGACGACAGGGCGCGCCGCCAGGCGCCGACGTGCTCCCACTCCGTCACGAGGACCCAGGCGGTGGGGTCGTCGGCGGCCCGGCCCAGCCGGCCCCAGCCGAAGCCCGGCCGCTCGGAGAGCACGGCGATGGCCTGGCGGGCGCGGCCGGCGAACCCTTCGCCGTCGACCTCGGGGACGCTGAAGCGGCTGACGACGAGCACCAGGCCAGCCTGCCACGGGCGTTCCGTCGGGCGCTAGTTTGGGAACGGTTTCCATTCCCGTATGGTGACGCACGTGCCCGTCCTGCTCACCCTCGCCACCGTGGTGTCGACGCTGCTCGGGGGGGCGCTCGCGCTGCGGGCCCGCGACCAGCTGCACCTGGTGCTCGGCGCCGCCGCGGGCATCATGCTCGGCGTCGTCGCCTTCGAGCTGATCCCCGAGATCGGGCACCTGTCGACCGAGTCGGGCCGCTCGTTGACCGCTCCCATGGTCGCGTTGGTCGCCGGCTTCCTCGTCCTGCACGTGCTCGAGCGCAGCGCGGCGATGCACGGCGACCACGGCCACTACGAGGAGCACGCTCATCCCAACGTCGGGCTGGTCAGCGCGCTGGCGCTGTGCGCGCACAGCGTCACCGACGGCATCGGGATCGGGCTCGCGTTCCAGGCCGGGGAGGGGGTCGGAGTGACGGTCGCGCTCGCAGTCATTGCGCACGACTGCGCCGACGGGCTCAACACGGTGACCCTGATGCGGGTCAGCAGCAACACCCGGCGTCGCTCACTCGTCCTGCTGGCGCTCGATGCCCTCGCGCCGCTGGTCGGGGTGCTGCTGACGCTGCTCGTGACCGTGCCCGAGTCCGCGCTGCGCATCTACCTGGGGGTGTTCGCCGGCGTGCTGCTCTACCTCGCCACCAGCGACATCCTCCCGGAGGCGCACGCGCGGCACCCGTCCCGGCTCACCTTCCTGACGACAGCCGGCGGTGCAGCCGCGATGTTCGCGATCGCGCAGGCGGCGCTGTGATCGGGGCAGCTCGGTGACTCGGGACAGCTCAGTGACTCGGGACAGCTCAGTGATCGGGACAGCCCAGTGACCGGGGCAGCTCAGTGACTCGGGGGCGGGAGACGGTGCGCGCCGAGCTGGAGGCGACGAGCGGCTTCGTGTCGGCTCAGGAGCTGCACGACCGGCTGCGGCACCGCGGCGAGTCGATCGGGCTGACGACCGTCTACCGCCACCTCGGGGCGCTCGCTGAGGAGGGCGAGATCGACCTGCTGCGCAGCGCCAAGCCCGGTGCCACGTCGGGCTCGGCCGGCCAGGGCGAGGCGCTCTATCGGCGCTGCCAGGTGGCCGAGCACCACCACCACCTCGTGTGCCGCTCCTGCGGGCAGACCCAGGAAGTGGCCGACGACGCGGTCGAGGCCTGGGCCGCGGCTGTCGCGGCCCGGCACGGCTTTCGCGAGCCGACCCACACCGTCGAGGTCTTCGGGGTCTGCAGCGCGTGCCACGAGCGGTCGGGCGGCTGACTCAGCGCGACGTGCCCAGCTGTCACGCGCTGGGTGCCGACCCGTCGACGGCGTTGGGTACGGCTGCCCCGAACCTGCGGTCGCGCCGGGCGTAGTCCTCGCAGGCCTTCCACAGGTGGCGGCGGTCGAAGTCTGGCCAGAGAGTGTCGACGAACGCCATCTCGGCGTAGGCCGACTGCCAGAGCAGGAAGTTGGAGATGCGCTGCTCACCGCTGGTGCGCAGGAACAGGTCGACGTCGGGCATGTCCGGCTCGTCGAGGTAGCGGGCGAGCATCCGCTCGTCGATCCGCTCAGGGTTGAGCCGCCCCGCTGCCGCCTGCCGGGCCAGCTCGGCGGCCGCATCGGCGATCTCGGCCCGGCCGCCGTAGTTGACGCACATGACCAGGCTCAGCGTGTCGTTGTTGCGGGTCTGCTCCTCGACCTCCTCGAGCCGCTTGATGACCCTGCGCCACAGCCGGGGGCGGCGGCCGGCCCAGCGCACCCGCACCCCGAGAGCGTCCATGTCGTCGGCCCGCCGGTTGAACACGCCCTCGGTGAAGCGCATGAGGAAGGCGACCTCGTCCGGGGAACGGCGCCAGTTCTCGGTCGAGAAGGCATATGCCGAGAGCCACCGGACGCCGAGCTCGATCGCCCCCTCGACGCAGTCGAACAGCGCATCCTCCCCGGCCTCGTGGCCGCTGGTCCTCGGCAGGCCGCGCTCCTTGGCCCAGCGGCCGTTGCCGTCCATCACGATGGCGACGTGCTGAGGCACCGCCTGCGGCGGCAGAACAGGAGGCTTCTCGCCCGAGGGATGCGGGCGAGGCTGCATCAGCGGCGGCCGTCCGGCCGGCACCGCAATATGCCCCCCACTGCGCCTTCCGCTGGGTCCCCCGCGAGCCACCTCAGCCGCCCGAGCTGGTCGGGCCGGCGACGAGGGCGTCCGGGGTGCGATCGACCAGCGGCAGCGAGCGCAGTCCGCGCTCGAGGTGCCACTGCAGGTGGGCGGCGACGACGCCGCTGGCCTCCCGGCGCTGGCGGGGATCGGAGGCGTCCGCCTGCTCCCATCCCCCGGTCAGCAGGGCGGCGAGCAGGTCGACGGTGGCCGGTGCCAGCCGCACCGCCCCGGCGGGCTTGCACACCGGGCAGACCACGCCACCGGACGGCACCGACAGGGCCGAGAACGGGCCGGCGGCGCCGCACCGCGCGCAGGCGGTGAGCGCCATCGCGTAGCCGGAGACGGCCAGGCTGCGCAGCAGGAAGGCGTCGAGCACCAGGCTGGCGGCGTGCTCGCGCTCAGTGAGGGTGCGCAGCGCGCCGACCAGCAGCAGGTGCAGCCGCAGCGCTGGTTCGCGCTCCTCCGCCGAGAGGCGCTCGGCCGCCTCGAGCATGGAGGATGCGGCGGTGTGCCGGGGGTAGTCCGCGGCGAGCGAGGCACCGTAGGGGGCGAGCGTCTCGGCCTGGGTGACGACGTCGAGCGAGCGACCCTCGGCCAGCTGCAGGTCGACGACCGTCGCCGGCTCCAGCCGCGAGCCGAACCGGGAGCGGGTCCGCCGGACCCCCTTGGCCACAGCCCGTACCCGCCCGTGCCGGCGGGTCAGCAGCGAGACGATGCGGTCGGCCTCACCGAGCCGGGTGGTGCGCAGTACCACCGCCTCATCCCGGTAGAGCGCCATGCCTCATTGTCACCGACGCCGGTCGCACCACAGGGAGGCGGAGCCGACGGGTCGGTCGAGGTGGCCGTCGCAACTGCATGTGTCTTCGGTCCGGCTGCCCGGTTCATGCCGCGAGGCGGCCGCGACACGCCGACGGCCGGGGCAGGACGTATGCAGTTTCGACCAGGAGCCCTGGAGATGGGCGGGCCTCAGAAGCCGAGCCGGCGCAGCTGGCGCGGGTCGCGCTGCCAGTCCTGCGCCACCTTCACGTGCAGGTTCAGGTAGACGCGGGTACCCAGCAGAGCCTCGATGTCGCGCCGTGCCCGCGTACCGACCTCGCGCAGCCGCGCCCCGCCCTTGCCGAGCACGATGGGCTTCTGGCTGTCGCGCTCTACGTAGACCGTGCACCAGACGTCCAGCAGGTCGCCGCCCTCGCGGGGCGTCATCTCCTCGATGGTGACCGCGAGGCTGTGCGGCAGCTCGTCGCGCACCCCCTCCAGGGCGGCTTCGCGCACGAGCTCGGCGACGAGCGTCTGCTCAGGCTCGTCGGTCAGCAGGCCCTCGGGGTAGAGCGGCGGACCCTCCGGCAGGTGCTGGACCAGCAGGTCGGCGAGCAGGCCGACCTGGAAGCCGTCAACGGCCGAGACCGGCACGACGTCGGCCCAGTCCCCGAGCTCGGACGCCGCCAGCAGCTGCGCGCCGATGGTGTCGCGACCGGCCGCGTCGGTCTTGGTGATGACCGCGAGCACCGGGGTGCGGCGCAGCCGGCCGAGCTCCTCGGCGAGGTACCTGTCGCCTGGACCCACCTTCTCGTCGGCCGGCAGGCAGAAACCGACGACGTCGACCTCCGACAGCGTCGCCCGCACCACGTCGTTGAGCCGCTCGCCGAGCAGCGTCCGGGGCCGGTGCAGGCCGGGGGTGTCGACGACGACGAGCTGGGCGTCCGGCCGGGCGACGATGCCGCGGATGGCGTGGCGCGTGGTCTGCGGTCGGCTGCTGGTGATGGCGATCTTCGTGCCGACGAGCGAGTTCATCAGCGTCGACTTGCCGACATTGGGGCGCCCGACGAAGCAGGCGAAACCCGATCGGTGCGGCACCGCCGGTGCTGCAGCTTGCGGCCCCGGCGCCTCCGGCCCCGTCGAACCCGGCGCGGCAGTCATCTGGCGGTCACGCCGCTGCCGGCGGGAGTGGTCGTCTCGCGCAGCACGCCGTCCGGGCCGGCGACGAGCACCGGCACGTCAGCACCCAGCTCCGCGAGCGCGGCGAGGTCGTCGGAGCACAGCGGGCGGCCGTCGTCGCGCACCACGGCGGCGGCTTCCAGGCGGCGCGCACCCGATGACACCGCGGCCGACAGCGCGCCGCGCAGCGCCGACACGGTCAGCCTGTCCTGCGCGTGCTCCATCGTCGCGGCCGCGTAGGTGCGGCCGTCGGTGTCGCGAACGGCGGCACCCTCGGCCCACCCGGTATGCGGGGCGTAGGCCCGCAGCCGGGCGGTCCGGGCCAGGGTGATGATCTTCGCATCCTCGGGGTCGAGCGGCGGCGTCACCCCGCCATTCTCGCAGCCCGCCGGCAGCACCAGCAGCACCAGCGAAACTCAGCTTGACGTGCCGGCGTGCTGCTCGACGTGCCGGCCGGCCTCGGTCTCGAGCCCGACCCTGGTGACGAGCACGGTGTCAATCCGGTTGCGGCGCCCCGCCGTTCCTTCGGCCACGAGCCGAAGGCCGGCCAGCTCGGCGCTCGCGCCCGGGATGGGGACCCGGTCGAGCGCGCTCGCCAGGAGGCCACCGACAGTCTCGACGCTGTCATCGTTGACCAGCTCGACGTCGAACAGCTCGGCGAGGTCCTCGACCGGCAGGCGGGCCGTGACCCGCGCGGAACCGTCGTCGAAGCGCTCGATCGGCGGGGTCTCGACGTCGTACTCGTCGGTGATCTCGCCGACGATCTCCTCCAGCACGTCCTCGATCGTCACCAGCCCGGCGGTGCCTCCGTACTCGTCGATCACGATGGCGAGGTGCGTGCGGCGGGTCTGCATCTCGCGCAACAGCTCGTCGGCGGGCTTGGAGTCGGGCACCCACTCGGCGGAGCGCATGCAGGACTCGACCGGCCGGTCGTCCCAGCCCTCGTGCTCGCGCCGGACCAGGTCCTTGAGGAACGCCACGCCGACGACGTCGTCGACGCTCTCCCCCACTACCGGGATGCGGGAGAACCCGCTGCGCAGCGAGAGCGCCACCGTCTGGCGGACGGTCTTGCTGCTCTCGATCCAGACCATGTCGGTGCGCGGCACCATCACCTCACGGGCGATGGTCTCCCCCAGCTCGAACACCGAGGCGATCATGTCGCGCTCGCTGCGCTCCACGACACCGCGCTCCTCAGCGAGGTCGACCAGGTCACGCAGCTCCGCCTCGGTCGAGAACGGCCCCTCGCGGTAGCCGCGCCCCGGGGTGAGGGCGTTGCCGAGCCAGATGAGCAGCCGGGGCAGCGGCCCGAACACCCGCGCGAGCAGCGTGGTGAGCCCTGCCGTGCGCCGGGCGACCTCCGCGGCGTGCTGGCGCCCCAGCGTCCGGGCTGCCACGCCGATGACGATGTAGGACACCAGCGTCATCGCGAGTGTCGCGACCCCGACCGTCGCCAGCCCGGCACCGAGCGCATGGACGACTGACACAGCCACCAGGCTCGCGGCGCCCAGCTCGCACGCCATCCGCAGCAGCAGCACGAGGTTGAGGTAGCGGGCCGGGTCGGCGACGATGCTCGCGAGCCGCTCCGAGCCGCGCTTGCCCTCGCGCACCGCGTCCTCGACAGCCACCCGCGAGACCCGGGTCAGGGCGGCGTCGACGGCTCCCAGCACAGCGGCGCCCAGGACGAGCAGGACCGCAAGGGCGATCAGCGGGATGTCGGCGGCGGTCACCGGTCAGCCCGACCGGGCGGCGTGCCAGCCCTCGAGCAGCCGCCCCTGCAGCTCGAACATCTCGCGCTCGGTGTCGGCATCGGCATGGTCGTAGCCCAGCAGGTGCAGCACGCCGTGGGTGCACAGCACGTGCAGCTCGTGCTCGGCGGTGTGCCCCCGCTCCTGCGCCTGCCGCTCCGCGACCTGCGGGCAGATCACGACGTCGCCCAGCAGGGCCTCGGGCAGGTCGTCGCCGCCGAGCGGCGCTCCGCTGCTGAGGTCGTCCTGTGGGAAGGCGAGGACGTCGGTCGGGCCGGGCTCGCCCATGAACTGCTCGTGGAGCCGCTCCATCGCAATGGCATCGACCAGCATGACCGAGAGCTCGGCGAGCGGCGCGACGCCCATGCCGGCGAGGACGTGCCGGGCCAGGGCGACCAGCCGTACCTCGTCGACCTCGACGCCGGACTCGTTGGCGACGTAGACGGACACCGGCGCCTACCGGCGCCGGGGACGGGAAGGCAGGTGCTGGGGAGGCTGCGGGGCCGCGGTCTGCTCGTCGTAGCGGGCGTAGGCGTCGACGATGTCGCTGACCAGGCGGTGCCGTACGACGTCGCCGCTGGTCAGCAGGGAGAAGTGCACGTCGTCGACGCCGTCGAGGATGTCGCGCACCACGCGCAGCCCGCTGGCCGTGCCCGAGGGCAGGTCGACCTGGGTGACGTCGCCGGTGACCACGATCTTGGAGCCGAAGCCGAGCCGGGTCAGGAACATCTTCATCTGCTCGGCGGAGGTGTTCTGCGCCTCGTCGAGGATGATGAACGCGTCGTTGAGCGTGCGGCCCCGCATGTATGCCAGGGGCGCGACCTCGATCGTGCCGGCCTGCATCAGGCGCGGGATGGAGTCGGGGTCGATCATGTCGTGCAGCGCGTCGTACAGCGGCCGCAGGTAGGGGTCGATCTTCTCGAACAGGGTGCCCGGCAGAAAGCCCAGGCGCTCGCCGGCCTCCACCGCGGGACGGGTGAGGATGATCCGGTTGACCTGCTTGGACTGCAGCGCCTGCACCGCTTTGGCCATCGCGAGGTAGGTCTTGCCGGTGCCGGCCGGGCCGATGCCGAACACGATGGTGTGCGCGTCGATGGCGTCGACGTAGCGCTTCTGGTTCAGCGTCTTGGGGCGGATGGTGCGGCCGCGGCTCGACAGGATGTTGAGCGTGAGCACGTCTGCCGGGCGCACGCCCGCGTCGTTGCGCAGCATGCCCAGCGTGCGCTCGACCTTGCCGGCGTCGAGCACCTCGGCGCGGTCGAGCAGCGCGAGCAGCTCCTCGAACAGCCGGGCCGCAAGGGCGCCCTCGGTCGGATCACCGGACAGAGTGATCTCGTTGCCGCGGACGTGGATGTCGATGCCGGGCAGCGCCCGCTCGACGACCCGGAGCAGCTCGTCGCGGGAGCCGAGCAGGCTGACCATGTCACGAGCACCGGGCACGACGACCTTGGTGACGATGCGATCAGTGCCGGCGCGCTGGGCGACGCCGGAAGCCGCTCTGGACTGGGCCGCGCTGGATAGGCCCGCAGTGGCCTGGGCTGGGGTGGGCTGAGTAATCTCGGGCATCGACGGCGACCGGGTGGCCGCGGCACTCCCCTCGGAGGCTGCGCCAGGGTCGGCAACGACCCGGCACAGGCGTGGATCAGGCATCGACGATGTTACGCGGGCGACCTCCTGCTGTCTGCGCCTCGGGTACCTGTGGATGAGGGCAGCCCATCCCACCGATGGGTCCGCGAGAGCAGCACCCCGGCGCCCACCGCACCTGCGCTGGAGGCCCGCAGCACGCTCGGGCCGAGCCGCACCGGCTGCGCCCCCGCACCAACCAGCGCGTCGTGCTCGGCGACGGTGTAGCCACCCTCGGGCCCGACGACCAGCAGGACCTCCCCCTGCGGCGGCACCACGACACCGGCCAGGGCCGCCGCCGCCTGCTCGTCGAGCAGCAACGCAAGGTCTGCGGCCCGTACCCGTGCGGTGAGCTCGTCGAGCCCCGGTGCCGGACGCACCAGCGGCCACCGCGCCCGACGTGACTGGCGCGCCGCCGCCTCGGCCACAGCGGTCCACCGCCGCAGCGTGCGCTCCCCCGCCCAGCGGGCGATGCTGCGCTGGGCCGCCCACGGGACGAGCTCGTCGACGCCCACCTCGGTGCACAGCTCGACGGCGAGCTCGGATCGGTCGCCCTTGACCAGCGCCTGCACGACGACGACCCACGGCTGCGGAGCAGGCTCCTCACGCCGGACATCGACGGCGAGCTCCAGCCGCTGCCCGCTGGCCCCGAGCCCGACCACCCGGCAGGTGGCCACCCGGCCCGCGCCGTCGGTGACCTCGACGACCTCCCCCAGCTGGAGCCGGCGGACCGTCGCCGCATGCCGTCCCTCGTCGCCCTCCAGCACCAGCGTGTCGCCGGGCGGCAGCGGGCTGAGCCGGAAAAGCGGGGGGGTCACCTGCCCTGCCGCGCCCCGCGCAGCTTGGAGAACAGCCCGCGGCCGTCGTGGTCGCCGCTGCTCTCGCGCTCCTCGCCGCGCAGGCGGGCCAGCTCGCGCAGCAGGCGCTCCTGCTCGCTGTCGAGGCGGCTGGGCGTCTCCACATTGACGTGGACGAACAGGTCACCGCGGCCGGTCCTGCGCAGGTGCGGAACTCCCCGTGCCGGAAGGTGCACGACGTGCGCGGGCTGCGTGCCCGGACGCACGGTGATCTTCTCCTCGCCGTCGAGCGTGGTCAGCGGGACGCTCGAGCCGAGCGCCGCCGCCGTCATCGGCAGCGTGATCTCGCAGTGCAGGTCGTCGCCCTCGCGGGTGAAGATGGAGTGCTCGCGCTCCGCGATCTCGACGTAGAGGTCACCGGCTGGGCCGCCACCCGGCCCCACCTCGCCCTCGTTCGCGAGCCGGATGCGCATGCCGTCCTCGACGCCCGCCGGGATCTTGACCGTGAGCGTGCGCCGCCCGCGGACCCGTCCCTCGCCGCTGCACTCCCGGCAGGGATGCGGGATGACGGTGCCCGCGCCGCTGCAGCGGGAGCAGACCCGGGCCGTGACCACCTGGCCGAGGAACGAGCGCGACACCTGCTGGGTCTCGCCGCGCCCCTTGCAGGTCGGGCAGGTCTCGGGGTGCGTGCCCGGGGAGGTGCCTTCGCCCGTGCACACGGGGCACACGACGGCGGTGTCGACCGTGATCTCGCGTGTGACTCCGAAGGCGGTGTCGGCGAGGTCGAGCTCGAGCCGCAGCAGTGCATCCGCGCCCGGGCGCACTCGCCCCCGGGGACCGCGGCCCGATCCCCCGCCGCCTGCGGCACTGCCACCGAAGAAGGCGTCCATGATGTCGCCGAGGCCGCCGAAGCCGGCCGTCCCGAACGGGCTGCCGCCGCCCCCACCGGCGGTGGCCAGCGGGTCACCGCCGAGGTCGACGATGCGGCGCTTCTCGGGGTCCGAGAGCACCTCGTAGGCGCGCGTGACGTCCTTGAAGCGCTCCTCGGCGCCGGGGTTGACGTCGGGATGCAGCTCGCGCGCGAGCTTGCGGTACGCCTTCTTGATCTCGTCGGGGCTTGCCCCCTGCTTCACGCCGAGGGTGCCGTAGTAATCGCTGCTCACGTGCGGTGTCGTCCCGTCGTTGGGGTCAGGTGGGGGGCGGCGCAGGATGCGGCACGCTTCATGGGGACCTGTGCGGCACGCTTCATGGGGACCTGTGCGGCACGCTTCATGGGGACCTGTGCGGCACGCTTCATGGGGACCTGTGTGCGGCACGCTTCATGGGGACCTGTGCGGCACGCTTCATGGCACCCGGGCGGCACGCGTCATGGGACGCGGGCGGCGGTCACGGCGTACCGCCCAACAGGTTGCCGACGTAGCGCGCGACGGCGTGCACCGCTGCCATCGTGGCCGGGTAGTCCATCCGGATCGGGCCGAGCACGCCGAGCCCGCCCAGGCCGTACCCGGCCGAGACAACCGATGTCGTCTGCAGCCCTTCGACATCGTGCTCGCGCCCGATGCAGACGGTCAGCGGGTGGGCGGCGTCAGTCTGCCCGAGCAGCTTGAGCAGCACCACCTGCTCCTCCAGCGCCTCGAGCACCGGGCTGAGCGTGTGCGGAAAGTCGATCACGCTGCGGGTGAGGTTGGCCGTGCCCGCGAGCGCCACGCGCTCCTCGGGCTTCTCGACGAGTGCCTCCAGCACCACGGTGACGAGGGCAGTCGCCGCGCCGCGCAGGTGCGGCTCGGCCTGCTCCGCCAGAGCATCAAGGGCGTCGGGAGCATCGACGAGCCGGCGCCCGTGCATCGCGGCTCCCAGCAGCGAGCGGAGCCGGGCGACGTCGTTCTCGGCCACGGCCGCGGCCATCTCGACCACCCGCTGCTCCACCCGACCCTGGTCGGTGATGAGCACGACGAGCAGGCGGGCATCGGTCAGCGGCACGAGCTCGACGTGCCGGACAGCCGAGCGCGACAGCGTCGGGTACTGCACCACGGCGACCTGGCGCGTGATCTGCGCGAGGAGCCGGACGCTGCGGCGCACGACGTCGTCGAGGTCGACGGCGCCCTCGAGGAAGCTCTCGATGGCTCGCCGCTCGGCCACCGACAACGGCTTGACCGTGGAGAGCCGGTCGACGAACAGCCGGTAGCCCTTGTCGGTCGGCACGCGGCCGGCGCTGGTGTGCGGCTGCACGATGTAGCCCTCGTCCTCGAGCGCGGCCATGTCGTTGCGCACCGTGGCCGGCGAGACGGCAAGTCCGTGCCGTTCGGCGACCGCCTTGGACCCGACCGGCTCGCCCTGCAGCACGAAGTCCTCGACGATGGCGCGCAGGACCTCCAGGCGACGCTCCTCGACCATCTGCGCCCCCTTCCGTCAGCACCGCTGGACGAGCCGCTAGCACTCCTTCACCGTGAGTGCCAATGATAGGCCGCACCACCGACAGAACAGGCTCGCGCGGCTCTCAGCACCCGCCGGCGACCGCCGTCCACCGCCGCGCCTGGCGCTCTGTATGCAGGTCTGACAGGGACGCACAGCATCGCGTGGGCCGTTCGATCGGACGGCCGGTCCCGCGGCTAGCGTGTCGACGCATGCCGCTCGACCTCGACGCCTACCTGCCGATCCCCCGGCTCGCCGGCCTTCGCCTGGCGCCGGACGGTGAGCGGATGCTGTTCACCGCCGCCACCCCCACCCCGAAGGGAACGGCATTCGCCACGGCGCTGTGGTCGCTCGGCACCGATATGACGAGCCCCGCCCGCCGGCTCACCGCTCCGCGGGAGGGCGATGCGCTGGTCGGGGTACTGCCGGACGGCTCCGCCCTGCTGGTGTCCGGCCGCCCCGACCCGGAGGCGGCGGTCGATGCCGACGAGGAGGACTCCGGGCTCTGGCTGCTGCCCCGCGCCGGCGGCGAGCCGCGACACCTGCTGAGCCTGGCGACCGCCCCCCGCGCGGTTGCCGTGGCACGAGCCGCCGGCACCATGGCCCTGCTCAGCGAGGTCTTTCCGCAGTCGGCGACGCTCGCCGACGACCGCGCGCTTGCCACGCGCCGCAAGGAGGTCGGGACCGGCGCCCTGCTCTTCGAGGACTACCCCATCCGGTTCTGGGACCGGCACCTCGGGCCTCGGCGTCCCCGCCTCTTCGCGCTGCCGGCACCGGACGCGGAGCCGGAGACGAGCGCCGGGCCAGCGTCTGCCGAGCCGCTCGACCTCACCGGTCCGGCGGGGCAGAGCCTGGTCGAGGCGAGCATGTCGGTGCTGGACGACGGCAGTGCCATCGTCACCACCTGGCGCACGCCTCTCGGACTGGGCGCGCACCGCGTCGACCTCATGCTCATTCCCACCGCGGGGGGCCAGCACCCGGAGCACCGCGGGCACCGCGTCGTCGCCGCGGTCGACGACCACGACCACGACGCCCCGGCAGTCAGCCCGGACAGCCGGTGGGTGGTGGCATCACGCAGCCACACGCCCCGTCCGGACCGGGCGCCCGCCTTCGAGCTGTGGCTCTACCCGCTCGACCCAGCCTTGACCGACGAGCCGCGGCAACTGGCCGCCGACCTCGACCGCTGGCCCGGGGCGCCGCTGTGGTCGCCCGACGGCGCCACCGTCTACGTCACCGCCGACGACGAGGGCAACGGCGCCGTCTACGCCGTCGACGTCGCGGGCGGCCCGACGCGGCGGGTGTCTGCCGACGGCGCGCTGTCGGACGTGTCGGTCTCGCCCGACGGCACCACCCTGTTCGCGCTGCGCAGCAGGATCGGCTCACCGCCCGAGGTGGTCTCGCTCGATGCCGCGGGGACGGACGTCGCCGCTCGGGTCCTGCACGCCGTCCCACTTCCCAAGCCGCTTGCTCAGCGGGTCGAGCAGGTGCGCGCCACCGCCGAGGACGGCACGCCGCTGCGGGCCTGGCTCGTCCTGCCTGAGACCGCTGCTGCGGACGGCGAGCCGGCAGGTGCGCCTGCCCCGCTGCTCGTCACCATCCACGGCGGCCCGCTCGGCTCCTGGAACGCCTGGCAGTGGCGCTGGCAGCCCGCCCTGTTCACCGCCAGCGGTTACGCCGTCCTGCTGCCCGACCCGGCGCTGTCGACGGGCTACGGGCAGCAGATGGTCGACCGCGGCTGGCACCAGTGGGGTGGCACGCCGTACACCGACGTGATGGCGCTGACCGACGCCGCCGTCGCCCGCCCCGACGTCGACGGCGAGCGCGCCGCGGTCATCGGCGGGTCCTACGGCGGCTACCTGACCAACTGGGTGATCGGGCACACCGACCGGTTCCGCGCAGCGGTGACGCACGCGTCGCTGTGGTCGATGGGCCAGTTCCACGGAACCACCGACGACGCCATCTACTGGGAGCAGGACTGGGGCGACCCCCGCCGCGACCACGAGCACTACGCCCGCTGGTCGCCGGACTCGTTCGTCGACGAGGTCCGGACCCCGACCCTGGTGATCCACGGCGAGCGCGACTACCGCGTCCCGGTGAGCGAGGGGCTGCGGCTGTGGACCGACCTGCAGCGCCGCGGCGTCCCGTCGCAGCTGCTGTACCTGCCGGACGAGAACCACTGGGTGCTGAAGCCGGGCAACATCCGGGTCTGGTACGGGGCGGTGCTCGCTTGGCTCGACGCGCACGTGCTCGGGCAGCCCTACGCGCGGCCCGAGCTCGCTTGAACCCGGCTCGGGCGGCCGAGGCCGGCCAGGGCGCTGATCAAGCCCGCCGTCAGTCGCCGGTCAGCGCCCGGATGACGGTGTCGGCCAGCAGCCGGCCGCGCAGGGTCAGCACTGCCCTGCCGGCATCAAGCGCGGCCGGCTCGAGCAGTCCGTCGTCGGCGAGCTCCAGCGCAGCGCCGGTGTCGACGCCTGGCACCGCGTCAAGCGCGAGCCCGTCGGCCAGGCGGACCCCCAGCAGCACCGTCTCCAGCCGCCGGGAGTCGATGTCCAGCACCTCCCGCGCGTGTGCGGGGCTGCACCCCTCGGCCAGGCGCTGCGCGTAGGCGGCCGGGTGCCGCACGTTCCACCAGCGGGTGCCCCCGACGTGACTGTGCGCCCCGGGGCCGACGCCCCACCAGTCGTCGCCGCGCCAGTAGCCGAGGTTGTGCCGGCACTGCGCATCCGGGTGCCTGGCCCAGTTGGAGACCTCGTACCACGTCAGGCCGGCGGCACCGAAAGCAGCGTCGGCAGCCTCGTAACGGTCGGCCAGCGCATCGTCGTCCGGTGCCTGCACCTCGCCCCGACGCACCTGCCGCGCCAGCCGGGTGCCCTGCTCCACCACCAGGGCGTAGGCGCTGACGTGGTCCGGCTCGAGCGCGAGGGCGGCCTCGAGGCTCGCGGCCCAGTCGGCGTCGGTCTCCCCGGGCGCACCGTAGATGAGGTCGACGCTGACCTGTCCGATGCCGGCGTCCCGCGCCCAGCCCACCGCCTCGGCAACCCGGCCCGGGGTGTGCCGGCGGTCGAGGGCGGCGAGCACGCGCTCGACCCCGCTCTGCATGCCGAACGAGATCCGGTTGACGCCGGCGTCGGCCAGCGCCTGCAGCGATGCGGGGGTGACCGACTCGGGGTTGGCTTCCGTCGTCACCTCGGCGCCGGCTGCCATCCCGATGCTGTCATCCAGCGCGGCGAGGACGGTGCGCAGCATGGCCGGCGGCAGCAGCGTGGGCGTCCCACCGCCGATGAACACGGTCGACACGGGCCGCGGGGCCGGGCCGAGGATGCGGGCGGCGAGCTGCACCTCCGCGAGCGCGGCGTCGAGCCAGGCTGCGGGAGCGGCCGGACCGCCCTCGCCCAGCTCGCTCGCGGTATAGGTGTTGAAGTCGCAGTAGCCGCAGCGGGTGGCGCAGAAGGGCACGTGGACGTAGGCGCCGAGCAAGCGGTCACCGGCGCCGTCGAGGGCTCCTGCCGGCAACGAGCCGTCGTCGGGCGCGGGCTCGCCCGCAGGCGGGGTCGAGGGCACGGTGACGAGCCGCGCTCAGCTGGTCGGGGCGGTCGAGAGGGCTGCGATGAACGCCTCTTGCGGCACCTCGACCCGCCCGACCATCTTCATCCGCTTCTTGCCTTCCTTCTGCTTTTCCAGCAGCTTGCGCTTGCGGCTGATGTCGCCGCCGTAGCACTTGGCGAGCACGTCCTTGCGGATGGCGCGGATGTTCTCGCGTGCGATCACCCGGCTGCCGATGGCCGCCTGGATCGGCACCTCGAACTGCTGGCGCGGGATCAGCTCGCGCAGCTTCTGGGCCATCCCGACGCCGTAGGAGTAGGCCTTGTCCTTGTGCACGATGGCGCTGAACGCGTCGACGGCCGTGCCCTGCAGCAGGATGTCGACCTTGACCAGCGCGGAGGCCTGCTCGCCCGAGGGGTCGTAGTCCAGGCTGGCGTAGCCGCGGGTCCGTGACTTCAGCTGGTCGAAGAAGTCGAAGATGATCTCGCCGAGCGGCAGGGTGTACTTGATCTCCACGCGCTCCTCGGACAGGTAGTCCATTCCGCGCAGCGAGCCGCGGCGCCCCTGGCACAGCTCCATGACCGGGCCGATGTAGTCGGTCGGCAGCAGCAGCATCGCGTCGACCACCGGCTCGTAGACCTCGCCGATCTTGCCCTCCGGCCAGTCGGCGGGGTTGGTGACAATGACCTCGGTGCCGTCCTCCATCAAAACGCGGTAGACCACGTTGGGGGCGGTGGAGATCAGGCTGAGGTCGAACTCGCGCTCGAGGCGCTCCCGCACGATCTCCATGTGCAGCAGGCCGAGGAACCCGCAGCGGAAGCCGAAGCCGAGTGCCGCCGAGGTCTCCGGCTCGTAGGTCAGCGCTGCGTCGTTGAGCTGCAGCTTGTCGAGCGCCTCACGCAGCTCGGGGTACTGGTCGCCGTCGACGGGATACAGCCCGCTGTAGACCATGGGCAGCGGGTCGCGGTAGCCGCCCAGGGCCTCGGGGGCGGGCCGCGCGGCGCTCGTCATCGTGTCGCCGACGCGGGCCTGCCGGACGTCCTTGACCCCCGGGATGACGTAGCCGACCTCGCCGACCGAGAGGGTGTCGGTCTTGCGCGGCTCGGGGCTGATCACCCCGACCTCGAGGGTCTCGTGGCTCGCTCCGGTGGAGATGAAGTGGCACCGCTCGCGGGTGCTGAGCTGGCCGTCGACCACCCGGACGTAGGTGATCACACCGCGGTAGATGTCGTAGACGCTGTCGAACACGAGCGCCCGCGGCGGGGCGTCGGGGTCGCCGGTCGGCGCCGGGACGTCGCGGACGATGCGCTCCAGCAGCTCCGGCACGCCCTGGCCGGTCTTGGCGCTGATGCGCAGCACGTCGTCCGGGTCGCAACCGATGATCTTCGAGAGCTCCTCGGCGTACCTCTCCGGCTGCGCGGCCGGTAGGTCGATCTTGTTGAGCACGGGGATGACGGTGAGGTCGCCCTCGATCGCGAGGTAGAGGTTGGCGAGCGTCTGCGCCTCGATGCCCTGCGCGGCGTCGACGAGCAGCACCGCTCCCTCGCAGGCGGCCAGGCTGCGGCTCACCTCGTAGGAGAAGTCGACGTGGCCCGGGGTGTCGATCAGGTCGAGGGTGTAACTCTGGCCGTCGGCTGCCTTCCACGGCAGGCGGACCGCCTGCGCCTTGATGGTGATGCCGCGCTCTCGTTCGATGTCCATCCGGTCGAGGTACTGCGCCCGCATGTTGCGCGCCTCGACGACGCCGGTGACGTCGAGCATCCGGTCGGCCAGCGTCGACTTGCCGTGGTCGATGTGCGCGATGATGCAGAAGTTGCGGATCGTCGCTGGGTCGGTGACCGGCACGCGCCTCGCTCGCCTCGTCGTGGTGGTGGTGGTATCAGTGGTGGCACCGTGGGGAGCCGACAGCCGTGGCAGCAGCGGCAGCCAGGCCGTCATCCCATGGTGTCACGGCCGCCGCACCATCAGACAATCAAGCCTGCGTGCTAACCTGACGTGGCGCGCTTGACGTGCGCTGCCGCTTGTGCAGCGCCTTCAGTTCGCGCTGCCATCTTGTCTCGCTCGCCCCCTCATCGACCGGAGTCCTCGCCGCGTGGCCAACATCAAGTCGCAGCTCAAGCGCATCAAGACCAACGAGAAGGCGCGGGTGCGCAACAAGTCGGTCAAGTCCTCGCTGAAGACCTCGATCCGGCACTTCCGTCAGGCTGTCGAGGCCGGCGACCGCGACACCGTGCTCACCCGCCTGCACGACGCCTCGCGCGCACTCGACAAGGCCGCCAGCAAGGGCGTCATCCACGCCAACCAGGCCGCCAACCGTAAGTCGGCGATGGCGAAGAAGGCCGCCAGCCTGTAGTTCGCTCGCTCCGCGCGCCTGCCCCGCAGCAGGCGGCGTCCCTGCCGCGGGTATGAGCCCGGTCACGGGTCGTCGCACCCGTGTGGTGGGGTGTGCGGTGAGCAGTGCCTCAGTGGCGAGGGACTGCCGTGGTGAAGACCCGGGCTCTCGTTGCCTGTGCCGTCACCCATGGCGGAAGGAAGCCCCGTGACCGGTGCGACGGCCTCGGACACCAATGCCTCGGACGCCCCTACCCCGAACGGCTCCGGCGGAAAGGGCGCTGACCCCGGGGCGTCGGGTCACGCCGCGGGGGCAGGTGCAGCGCATCGCGCCAGCGGCCCGGCGCTGGTACTGGCGGCGCTCGGCATCGTGTTCGGCGACATCAGCACCAGCCCGCTGTACGCCCTGCAGACCGTCTTCTCCATCGACCATGGTGCTGTCAAGCCCACGCAGGGCGACGTCTACGGCGTCATCTCGCTGATCTTCTGGTCCGTCACGCTGATCGTCTCGATCAAGTACGTGATGGTGATCATGCGGGCTGACAACAACGGCGAGGGTGGCGTCATGGCGCTCGCCGCGCTGGCCCGCAGGCTGTACTCGGGCCGGACCAAGCACACCGGCCTGCTCGTGATCCTCGGGATCGTCGGGGTGTCGCTGTTCTACGGCGACTCGCTGATCACGCCGGCGATCAGCGTGCTGTCCGCGGTCGAGGGGCTGAAGATTGCCGCGCCCAGCCTCGGCCAGTATGTGGTCCCCGCCGCCGCCGTGATCTTGACCTGCCTGTTCGCGGCGCAGCGCTTCGGGACCGGCAAGGTGGGCGCACTGTTCGGGCCAATCACCGTGCTGTGGCTGGCAGCCATGGCCGCGGCCGGCCTGCGGGAGGTCATCAGCCACCCGAGCGTGATCAAGGGGTTGTCACCGACGTACGGGGTGCTGTTCGTGACGGCGCACCCGCGCATCGCGTTCGTGGCAATGGGCGCCATCGTTCTGGTCATCACGGGTGCCGAAGCGCTCTACGCCGACATGGGCCACTTCGGGCGCCAGCCCATCCTCCGCGCCTGGTTCTTCGTCGTGTTCCCCGCCCTGGTCCTGAACTATTTGGGGCAGGCCTCGCTCATCCTGCGCAACCCCGACGCCGACACGAGCCCGTTCTTCCTGCTGCTGCCCAGCTGGGCCCGCCTGCCGATGGTGGTGCTGGCCACCGCCGCCACCGTGATCGCGAGCCAGGCCGTGATCTCGGGCGCGTTCTCGTTGTCGCGGCAGGGGATGCAGCTGGGCCTGCTGCCGCCGCTGTCAGTGCGGCAGACCTCCGAGAGCGAGGGCGGCCAGATCTACCTGCCAGGGGTCAACGCCATCCTGTTCGTCGGCGTGCTCGTCGTGATGCTGGCGTTCCGCTCCTCCGAACGGCTCGCGACCGCCTACGGCGTCTCCGTCACGGGTGCGCTCGTCGTCGACACGCTCCTGCTGCTGCTCGTGGCCCGGGTGCTCTGGCATTGGCGCCCGTGGCAGGTCGCGCTCGCAGCGGTGGCGTTCGGCGGCGTCGAGGTGACGTTTCTGTCAGCGAACCTGTCCAAGGTCGCGCATGGCGGCTGGCTGCCCCTGCTCATCGCGGTGATCGTGTTCACGGTGATGACGACCTGGCAGCGCGGCCGTTCGATCGTCACGGCCAACCGGACGGCTAAGGAGGGCTCGCTGCGCGAGTTCGTCGAGGACGCCCGCGACCGCGGCCTCGTCCGGGTGCCGGGCACGGCGGTCTTCCCGCACCCGGGCAAGGAGACCACCCCCCTGGCGCTGCGAGCGAACGTGGAGCACAACCGCGTGCTGCACCAGGGCGTGATCATCATGTCGGCTACCGCGGAGAACGTGCCGCACATCGCGCCCGAGGAGCGCGTCACCGCCGACGACCTCGGCTACAACGACGACGGCATCCAGCACCTGTCGGTTCGCTTCGGGTTCTCCGACAAGCCCGACCTGCCGGATGCGCTACGCCAGGCGTGCGCCGACGGCCTGCTCGAGCCGTCCGTGGTCGACGTGGGCGACGCGTCGTACTTCCTCTCGCGAGGCTCCATCAAGCGGACGACCGCGCCGGGGATGCGACGCTGGCGCAAGATGCTGTTCGTGGCGTTGGCGCACAACGCGGCCGACCCCGCGGCGTACTTCGGGTTGCCGCCGGACCGGACGGTCACGATGGGCAGCGACGTCAACGTCTGAGTGCCGATCGAGAGCGCGGCCGGTCACCTGCTGACGAGCGGTGCCGCCGCGTGGCTGCCGGCCGAGCGCGCGGCGACGACCTGACTGATCAGGCGCTCGAGGGCGAAGGTGTCGTCGGCGCCGTCCCCTTTGAGCGCGGCGTCGGCTCGCGCGGCGGCGCCCACCGCTCGAGCGAGGCCTGCCTCGGTCCAGCCGGCCGCGCTCCGGCGCAGCTTGTCGAGCTTCCACTCCGGCATCCCGAGGCGCTTGGCCTGCTCCGCGCCGCCGGCGGCGCCCGCGGCGGTGACCTTCGCGAGGTCGCGGACGGCGGTGGCGAGAGCGCTCGCCACCAGCACAGGCGCCGTCCCGGTGTCGAGCGCCTGCCGCAGCAGCGCCAGCGCGCTCCCGAGGTCGCCCGCGACGACTGCATCGGCGACGGCGAAGCCGCTGGTCTCGGCCCGACCGCGGAAGAACCGGGCGACGTCGTCCTCGTCGACGACGCCGGGGGTGTCGGCGCACAACTGCTCCACCGCCCCGCTGAGGGCGCGAAGGTCGCCGCCGACGGCGTCGACGAGTACCCATGACGCGTCGGCCGTCATCCGCGACCCCAGGCGCCGGGCCTCGGTCAACACGAAGTCCCGCCGCTCACCGGGCCTCGTGCGTCGTGCCGCTTGGACGACGACCGGCGGCGGCTTCACGGCCCGCAGCGAGCTGAGGAACGAGCGCTCCCGCGACCCGTTGGCGCTGGTCAGCACCAGTGAGGTGCCCTCGACGGAGAGCGCGGCGTACGAGAGCAGCCCGGCCTGCAGCTCCTCATCGAGCTCGCCCGCCGAGCGGACGACGACCACCTGCCGCCCACCGAACAGGGAGTCGCTGCCGAGGCGCATCAGGGCATCGGCGTCGAAGGCGCCGGGGGCGTGGTCCTCGACCTCGGTCGCCGCGTCGAGGCGGCGCGCGGCCGCTACCGCTCCGGCCACCGCACGCGTGACGAGCAGGTCCTCGTCCCCTAGCACCAGCAGCACCGGAACGGGCCGGTCGAGGTCGGGGTCGGTGTCAAAAGCAGGCATCGTCGCCGAGCCTTTCACGCTTGAGGCCACCTTGCGGCACCGCTCTGTCTTGCTCGCCATCACCCGGTCCGGGACGCCACGACCTCGATCCGGCCGCCGCGTCGCTCGACAGCGACGCTGCCGTCCTGGTCAGTGCGCCAGGTCGACGTGCCGTCGTCGTGCAGCTCCCGCAGCGTCGTCTGGGACGGGTGCCCGTAGGGGTTGCCCGTCCCGACGCTGACGAGGGCGACGCCGGCGTGCGCGCCCTGCAGAAAGGCAGGCTCCTGGTGAGCTGAGCCGTGGTGGGGCACCTTCAGCACGTCGACAGCGGGCTCGCCTGCCAGCAGCAACCGCTGCGCCTCCGGCTCGACGTCGCCGGTGAGCAGCAGCCGCAGGCCGCCGGCGGCGACCAGCAGGACGAGGCTGTCGTTGTTCGGGTCGCTGTTGGTCCCGTGCAGCACGGTGCGCGGGGCGAGCACCTCGAACCTGGTGGTGCCGACGGTCCAGCGCTCGCCGGGCGCGGCGGTGCGCATGGACAGGCCGCGGGCGCCCACCTGCTTCACGACTTGGCGCCACTGGCCGGGTGGTTCGCGCAGCGGCCCGACGACGACCTCACCGACGGGCAACCGGCCGACCGCCCCGAGGAGCCCATCGACGTGGTCTGCGTGCATGTGGGTCAGCACGACCGCGGGTAGCCGGCGGACCCCGGCCGACGCCAGGCACCGGCGCAGCGGGGCGGGGTCGGGCCCGGCGTCGACGAGCACGGCGTCGGCCGGTCCGGTGCGGACCAGGAGCGCGTCGCCCTGACCCACGTCACAGGCCACGAGAGTTCAGTCGGCCGGCGGCCACTGCCGCACGGTCACCGGCACCAGGCAGACGTGTGCCACCAGCAACCCGGCCAGCAGCGCGAGCATGAGCCGCCTGCTCCGCCGACGGAAGGCCAGGGGGACGACGATCAGCAGCGCAACAGCAAGCAGCACGGCTCCGCGGGTCCCGTCCGGCCACGCCAAGCGCGCACCGGGCAGGCCGGCGCCCAGGCGTGCGACGCGCACCAGCCACCAGCAGAAGGGCTCGGTCGCGAGGGCAGCGGTCCCGCCCAGGGTCGGGCTCAGCTGCGCCGCGCCCATGGTGACGACCCCGAGGATGGTGGCCGGAGGAACTGCGGGAATGGCCAACAGGTTCGCGGGAACGGCAGCCAGGCTTGTGGTGCCGCTGATCCCGGCGATGACGGGGGCGCACATGAGCTGAGCCGCCAGCGGAACGGCCAGTGCCTCCGACACCCAGCCGGGACATCGAGCGGGCAACGCAGCGCGCAACCGCTCGCCCAGGGGCGGAGCGAGCACGACCAGGCCGGCAGTGGCGAGCGCGGACAGGGCGAAGCCGGCGGATATCGCGAGGTCCGGCGCACCCAGCAGGAGGACGAGAATGGCCCCCAGCAGTGCCGGAAGGGCCGACCGTGGACGCCCGGACGCCAGCGCGAGCAGGGTGACCGCGCCCATGACGGCGGCACGCAGCACGCTCGGTGACGGCCGGGCGAGGACGACGAACCCGACGAGGGCGACGCCGCTGAGCGCCGCCCGGCCGCGCACCCCCAGCCGGGTGCGACGAGCCAGCACGAGCACCATGCCCAGCACGACCGCGCAGTTCGACCCGCTGACGGCCGTCAGGTGGGTCAACCCGCTGGCGCGAAAGGCGTCGGTGAGCTCCGGGCTCATCGCCGAGTCGTCACCGTCGACGAGGCCGGGCAGCAGCGCGGCCTCGTCGCTGGGCAGGCTTTGCGCCGATGCGCGCAGCCCGCCGCGCAGCCGGCCCGCCAGCCGCTGCACCGCACTAGGGGTCGACACATGCTGGGGTGGCCCGCGGGCGACCAGGACGGCGGCCACGGTGTCGCTCGACCGGGCAGCGAGCACCCTCGCCTCCAGCTCGACCTGCTGGCTCGGCAGCAGGCTGACCCACCCCTCCGCCGGCGTCAGCAACAACACCGGCTGGCGCACGGCAAGCGGCCGGCCGGCGGGCGGCGTGACCCGGGTGAGCCGGGCTGCCGTCACGGCCGTGTCGTCCCGGCGGGCCGACCCGACCACGCGGCCGGTCCTGCGCAGGGGGTCACCGGTCAAGGTGACGGTCACGCGCACCGTCGTCCGCTGGCCGGCGAGCTGGTGCAGCGGACCATCCCGACGCGAGTCCGCGCGGAACCCGGCCGAGAGCAAGCCGCCGGCCACCCCGATGCAGGCGGTGGCCGCGGCGAGCTGCAGCCCCCGACGAGCGGTCCCGGCTCGTCGGGCCCGCAGCGTCAGCGCCGCCCCGGCCAGCGCGAGCAGCGCTGCCGGCAGCAGGTGCAGCGAGGACCTGCCGGCGAGCGCCCCGCACCACGTGCCAAGGACAATGGGCAGCAGCCGCAGGTCGAGCCGCTGTGCCGCGTCCGCTGTCGCGGTACTCGCAGCTGCGGAGCTGCTGGAAGCTGCGCTCACACCCGTACGAGCGGCATGAGCGCCTCGCCCTTCTTGCCGCCGAGGCCTGAGACCTGCCGCAGCTGGTCGGGTGAGGTGAAGCCGCCGTGCTGCTCGCGCCACGCGACGATCCGCTGGGCGAGCACGGGCCCGACCCCCGGCAACGCATCGAGCTGCGCGACGGTGGCGGCATTGAGGTCGAGCGGTGCATCCGTTAAGGCGGCCGCCGCGCCGCCCGACGAGCTCGACGGCGTGCCTGACGGCGTGCCTGAGGCGGGTGCTGCCCCGGCCGCTGCCGGGCCTGGCGCGCCGACGACGATCTGCTCCCCGTCGACGAGCCGCCGGGCCATCGACAGACCGATCGTGCTGTTGCCCGGGCTCAGCCCACCGGCCGCATGGACAGCGTCGCCGACGCGCGATCCGGCCGGCAGCCGGACCACCCCTGGCCGCGCCACCTTGCCGGCAACCTCCACGACGACCTGAGCCGCCGCACTCGGCCGCACGCCGGTGGGCGCCCCGCCCGCCGCTGCGCCTGCCACGGGCGTCCCCGTCGCATCCACGACCGGACGCGGTAAGGCAACCGAGGCGGGACGAGGAGCCGAGCGCCAGGCCAGCACGACGGCGACGAGGGCGGCGACGGCCGCCAGGACGGCAAGCCCGGCCACCCCCCGCACACCGGGGTCTAGCCGCCGGCCGCGCAGCGACGCCGGGACGCGGCTCCGCACGCGCGCGAGCAGGCTGCCACCCTGGCCCTCGTCGTGCGGGGGCGGTGAGTCGGACGGGGCGGCTCCGGTCAGCGGCACCCACTGCCCGACATCGATGCCGGAGTGCTCGCGCAGAGCGTCGCCGTCGAGGTGCGGGGCAGGCGGTGAGGTGAGGCGGAGCAGGCGGTCGTGGGACGGCGCGGGGTCATGACGGGTCGGCAGGGCGAAGGGCACGGGGCGACGCTAGGAGCCCGCGCCTGCGCTCCGACCTCCGCAGACTGCCGCTGGGGACGGGAGCGCGTCACCCACAGGTTCCGCGAAGACCTTGCGCGTCTGCGTCAGGCGTGCAGCACCCACACAGTCTGACCGGCAAACACAGCCGGGACGAGACGGAACGTCCCGTCCCGGCGCCGTGCTAACTCGAGGTCGAGCCGCCGAGCTGGTCGTCGGCCGACAGCTCCTTCATCACCGTGTTCGGCCCGTCGAAGGTGTCCTTGCTCAGGCCGCGCAGCGCGTCGACCAGGCCCTTGTCGGCGCCCTTGGACTCCGCGTGCTTGGCGAGATCGTCCGGCGTGCCCGGGTAGTCGAACCCGCCGAGCGCCTTCTGGACCTCGGTGACCTGGTACCCCATGGGTGCTCCTCTCCTGGTGCCGCGTGGCCGCGGCAGCAGGGTCGTGCCCGGACGAGCCGGGCACGACCCTCGCGACCCTGCTCAAGTTGGCAGCGGCAGACCGCACCGGCGCCGGGGTCAGCCCGGAACGACGTTGACGAGCTTGGGCGCGCGCACGATGACCGTACGAATGCCCCGGCCAGCAAGCGCCCGCTGCACGGCGGACGACGCCAGCGCCTGCGTGCGCAGCTCCTCCTCCGCGATCGACGGGGAGACCTCGAGCCTGTCGCGCACCTTGCCGGCCACCTGCACCACACAGGTGACCGACTCCTCGACCAGCAGTGCCGGGTCCGCGGCCGGCCAGGCCGCCAGGTGGACCGAATCGCCCGAGGCCGGTTCGTGTCCGAGCAGCGACCAGCAGTCCTCGGCCAGGTAGGGCACCAGCGGGGCGAGCAGGACGACGAGCGTCTGCGCGCCTGCACGCACCGGGCGCCCCTGCCCGGCGGCGCCGCGCAGTGCCCGCGTCAGCTCTCGGAGCCGGGCGACCGCCACGTTGAAGCGGAAGCCCTCCATCAGCCGGGTGACCTCGTCGACAGTGTGCGCGACCGTGCGGGCCAACTCCGTGTCCAGTCCCGACCCGGCCTCGGACGCAGGCTCGTCCACCGCGTCACGGCACAGCCGCCACACCTGGGACAGGTAGCGCGACGAGCCGGCCGGCGACATGTCGGCCCAGTCGATGTCGTCCTCGGGAGGCCCGGCCGACAGCATGGTCAGGCGGATCGCGTCGACGCCATGCGCGGCCAGCTCCGCGCCGAGGTCGACACCGTTGCCCAGCGACTTCGACATCGCCTTGCCCTGATTGATCACCGATCCCTGGTTGAGCAGGGCGCTGAACGGCTCGGTGAACTCCACCAGCCCCAGGTCGTGCAGCACCTTGGTGAAGAATCGGCTGTACAGCAGGTGCAGGATGGCATGCTCGACGCCGCCGACATACTGCGCCACCGGCATCCACTCGCGGACCTTTGCGGGGTCGAACGGTCCGTCCTCGTACCCCGGCGAGCAGTAGCGCAGGTAGTACCAGGACGAGTCGACGAACGTGTCCATCGTGTCGGTGTCGCGCTCCGCGGGCCCGCCGCACCTGGGGCAGGTCGTCTCGACCCAGACCCGGTTGGAGGCCAGCGGCGACTGCCCCTTGGGAGCCAGCGCTTCGCCTCGCATGTCGGGCAGCTCGACCGGCAGCTGGTCGTCGGGCACGGGCACGATGCCGTCGACCGGGCAGTGCACCACCGGGATCGGCGCGCCCCAGTAGCGCTGCCGTGACAGCAGCCAGTCGCGCAGCCGGTAGGTGACGGTGTCGCGGCCGAGGTCGCGCTGCTCCAGGTCGGTGGTGACAGCGGCGATGGCCTCGTCCTTGCGCAGCCCGTCGAACGCACCCGAGTTGACGAGCACGCCGTCGCCGGCCGTCGCCACGCCTGTCTCGGCCGGGTCGTCGCCGCCGGTGTCGACCACGACGCGCACCGGCAGGTCGAAGGTCCGGGCGAAGTCGAGGTCGCGCTGGTCGTGCGCGGGCACGGCCATGATCGCGCCCGTCCCGTAGTCGGCGAGGACGTAGTCCGCGGCGTACACCGGCATTGCCTCGCCGGTCAGCGGGTTGGTCGCCTTCACCCCGAGGTCGACGCCGGTCTTGGGCCGGTCGGTGGCCTGCCGGTCGATGTCGGACAGCTTGCGGACCTGCTGCAGGTACGCGTCGAGCTCACCCCGCCGCTCCGGGGCGCACACCTCGGCGGCCAGCGGGGCATCGGCGGCGACGACGAAGAACGTGGCGCCGTAGAGCGTGTCCGGCCGCGTGGTGAACACGGTGACCGCGCGCTCCCCGATGCGGAAGTCGACGTGCGCGCCGTGAGAGCGGCCGATCCAGTTGCGCTGCATCAGCAGCACCCGCTCGGGCCAGTGCCCCTCGAGCGCGGCCATGTCGTCGAGCAGCCGGTCGGCGTACTGGGTGATGCGGAAGTACCACTGCGTCAGGTCGCGCTTGGTGACCTCGGCGCCGCAGCGCTCGCACCGCCCGGCGACGACCTGCTCGTTGGCCAGCACGGTCTGGTCGCGCGGGCACCAGTTGACGGCCGAGGCTTTCTGGTAAGCCAGCCCCTGCTCCCAGAAGCGCAGGAACAGCCACTGCGTCCAGCGGTAGTACTCCGGGTCGGAGGTGTGCAGCCGCCGGCTCCAGTCGACGCTGACCGCGTACCGGCGGAACGACGCCGCCTGGGTGTCGATGTTGCGGTAGGTCCACTCGGCGGGATGCGCGTCGCGCGCGATCGCGGCGTTCTCCGCCGGGAGGCCGAACGAGTCCCAGCCGAGGGGATGCAGGACGTCGTAGCCGCGCAGCATCTCGAACCGGGCGACGACGTCGCCGATCGCGAACGCCTCGGCGTGCCCCATGTGCAGGTCGCCGGAGGGGTAGGGGAACATGTCGAGCACGTACTTCTTGGGCCGACCGGCGCGAGGCCCCGACTCCCCCGCCCGGTAGCTGTCGAGCGCGTCCCACACCGGCAGCCAGCGCTCCTGCGCAGCGGCGCCGTCGTACCCCTCGCGGGTGACGTCCTCGTTGCCGGGGATGGTGTCGGTCATCGCTGCTGGGTCGCCGCCTTTGTCGCCGTTGGCCTGCCGGACATGAAAAAACCCCTCACGCAGGAGGGGTCGCCGCGCTGCAGCTGCTCAGCGCGGCGGAGCAAGGAGCAGGCCGGTCATGACCCGATCCTAGCGCGGCGGCTGCTGCCACTGCTGCCACTGCTGCCCGCGCTGAACCTGTCGCCGGCAGCGGGCAGGATGGCGTCGTGCGGCTCGCGACATGGAACGTCAACTCAGCCAAGGCCCGGCACTTCCGGCTCGTCGACTGGCTCGACCGGGCCCAGCCCGACATCGTCTGCCTGCAGGAGACCAAGCTCAGCGACGTCGACTTCGACGCCCTGTACGCCGACGACCTGCACCGCCGCGACTACCGCTACATCCACGTCGGCCAGGGCCGCTGGAACGGCGTCGCGGTCCTGTCGCGGGTCGGGCTCGACGACGTCCGAGTCGGCCTGCCCGAGGCCGGCGGGACGATGTCCGGTGAGGCACGCGCGGTCGCTGCCACCTGCAGCGGCCTGCGGGTCTGGTCGCTCTACGTCCCCAACGGTCGCAGCTTCGACGACCCGACCTTCCCCGAGAAGCTCAAGTGGCTGATCGCGCTGCACGGCGAGCTGGCCGGGGAGCCGCACCCCCTGGTCGTGGCCGGTGACATGAACATCGCCCCCACCGATGCCGACGTGTGGGACCCGAGCGCGTTCGACGGCTCCACCCACGTCAGCGAGCCGGAGCGCACCGCCCTGGCTGCGATCGAGGACCTCGGCCTGGTCGATGTCGTGCGGCGCCGCTGGCCGGACGACGTCGTCTACTCCTACTGGGACTACCGCGCCGGGATGTTCCACAAGAACCTCGGGATGCGCATCGACCTGCTGCTGGCCACGGATGACATTGCCGGGCGCGTCGCCGCCGCCTGGATCGACCGCCAGGCACGCAAGGGCAAGGATCCGAGCGACCACGCGCCCGTCATCGTCGACCTGGACGAGGCGCCCGACGGCGACATCGGCCCGATGGTGCCCCCGCCATCGGCCTCGGGCGCGCCCCGCGGCCGCACGGTGGCCAACGACCGTGACTCCCGCACCGCCGGTCGCCCCACCGGCTGAGCCCGGGGAGCACACTGATGCGCGCGCCAGCACCACTCGTGCGGCGCAGACCACGGGTGAGGAGCCGCGCGGTGTCAGGAGCAGTGTCAGCAGGAGAAGTGCCAGACAGCCAGAATGCCGCCCCGGGGTACCCGCCGATGCTCCCGCGTTCGCTCGACTACCCCGACCGCCCGGTCGGCTCCATCCTGGCCGCGGCGGCGCGGCGCTGGGGCGAGCGGCCCGCGTTCGTCCACCGCGGTGAGCAGCGCACCTGGGACGAGGTGTGGCACGACGCGTGCCGGTTCGCGCACGGGCTCGCGGGCCTCGGCGTCCAGCCCGGCGACGTCGTCGTGCTGCACCTGCCGAACTGCCTCCAGTACCCCGTGGCCTACTGGGGGCTGCTGCTCGCCGGCGCCACGTTCAGCCCCGCGAACCCGCTGCTGCCCCCGGACAACCTGCGCTTCCAGGTCACCGACTGCGAGGCGCGGACCGTCATCACCTTCGGGCCGGTGGCACCCGCGCTCGCCGCCTGCGAGGTGCCGCTCAGCACCGTCGTCGTCGTCGGCCCGCTCGACCCCGCGGTGCAGGAGCAGCTCGCCGGCTGCGCCGAGCAGGTCCTCGGCTTCGACCAGGTCCTCGCCGGCCAGCCCGCCACGCCGCCGGAGACCGTCGTCGACACCGCTGGCCTCGCGCATCTCGCCTACACGGGTGGCACGACGGGCTGGTCGAAAGGGGTGCGGCTGCCGCACCGCAACGTGGTGACCAACGCGCTGCAGTTCGCCTGCTGGGGCAACGGCGCCGTGCCCGCGGTGGACGAGCACGGCGACGTCATCCTCGACCAGATCGGCAGCGCGGAGGAGTGGCCCACCCGGCTGGGTCAGGCACTGCTCGTCAACCTCACCCCCTGGTTCCACGCGATGGGGACGGTGGGCTACCTCAACATTCCGGCGCTCACCGGCACCACACTGGTGCTGCACGACCGCTTCGACCCGGGCGAGTACCTCGCCGACGTCGAGCGCTACCGGGCCACCTCAATCGGAGGCGCCCCGCCGATCTTCGTCGCGCTGCTGCGTCACCCGGACTTCGCGACTCGCGACCTGTCCTCGGTGCGGGCCATCGCCTCGGGCGCCGCGGCACTGCCGGTCGAGGTCATCGAGGGCCTGAAGCTGCGGCTGCCGGGGGCTGTGGTCGGCGAGGGATACGGCCTCACCGAGGCGACGATGGGGGCCGTCTCCAACCCCAGCCACCGCTCCGGGTTGCGCAAGCCGGGGTCGGTCGGCGTCCCCGTGTTCGACACCGAGGTCCGCATCGTGCCCTTCGACGCCGACTCCCCCGACGCGTGCTGCCTGACCGGCGAGGAGGGCGAGGTCTGCCTGCGCGGCCCGCAGACGATGCTCGGCTACCACAACCGCCCCGAGGAGACCGCCGCCGCCCTCGTCGACGGGTGGCTGCACACCGGCGACATCGGGGTGCTCGACGACGACGGTTACCTGCGCATCGTCGACCGCAAGAAGGACATGCTGATCTACAAGGGGTACAACGTCTACCCGCGCGAGCTCGAGGAGTTGCTGTTCACCCATCCCGACGTCGCGAATGCCGCCGTCGTCGGTCGGCCCGACCTCGAGGCCGGTGACCTGCCGGTCGCGTTCGTGGTGCTGCGGGCCGGGGCCAGCGCCACGGTCGAGGACCTGATGGCGCACGTCAACGAGAAGGTCACTCCCTACAAGAAGCTGCGGGAAGTGAACCTGATCGACGCGATTCCTGTCTCCGCGGCCGGCAAGGTGCTCAAGCGCGAGCTGCGGGTCGGGCTGGTCGAGCAGAGCTGACTCGTGCCGCTGCGGCGGCACGATCCGGGAGACAGCGGGTAGTCGTTCACGTGTGACGTCAGTCGAGCCCGATGCCGCTCCGCACATCAGCAGCGGCGGCGACGCGCATCCCCTCACCGCCGATGGGCTGCCGCGTGACGAGGACCGCGCGCCAGGTGCGCCCTCCCCCGCGGAGGCGGCGCGTGCCCCCAAGCGGTGGGTGCCGCGGCAGGTGCTCATCACCCCGGCCGCGCGCGAGTGGGAGCACGGGCGCGCCATCGCCGAGCGTGCCGCTGCGCTCGGCGCGGACGTGGTCGAGCTGCCCACCAACCGGCTGACCGGCCTGCGCGGCGCCGACCCGCGCGAGACCTACCGGCTGGCGAAGTCGACGCTGGGCATCGTCGTAGCCCCGCCGACCAAGCTCAAGCTGCAGCCCATCCCGCCGAGCGCCGACTGGCGGGTCGACCTCGCCGAGGGCTGCCCGGCTCACTGCCAGTACTGCTACCTCGCTGGCTCGTTGCAGGGCCCACCGGTGACCCGCGTGTACGCCAACCTGCCCGAGATCCTCGGCGTGCTGCCGGGCTACCTCGGCAAGCGGACGCTCAAGCGCCAGCACGAGGGGACGACCTTCGAGGCCTCCTGCTACACCGACCCGCTCGGCATCGAGCACCTGAGCGGCTCGCTCGCCCAGACGATCCGCGCGTTCGGCGCCTGGGACGCCGACGTGGGGCTGCGGTGGACGACCAAGTACGACGCCGTCGGCCCGCTGCTCGACCTCCCGCACGGCGGCCGCACGCGGGTGCGCTTCTCGGTCAACGCCGAGCCCGTCGCGGCCCGGTACGAGGGCGGTACCGCGCGGGTCGACGAGCGGCTCGGCGCTCTGCGCCAACTGGCGCTTGCCGGCTACCGCGTCGGGTTGACGGTCGCTCCGGTGATGCCGTTCCAGGGCTGGCTCGAGGCGTACGACGACCTGTTCGCCCGGGCTGCGCGCGCCGTCGCGGGCGTGCCGGGCCTGGACCTGACCGTGGAGTGCATCACCCACCGGTTCACCCCGGGCAGCAAGGAGGTCCTGCAGGGCTGGTACCCGCGGACCCGGCTGGAGATGGACGAGACGAGCCGGTCGGCCAAGACGAACAAGTTCGGCGGGCGCAAGTACGTCTACCGCAAGCCGGTGATGGACGAGCTGAAGGCCGCCGTCGAGCAGATGGTCGAGGCGCACCTGCCGCAGGCCGACATGCTCTACTGGACATGACCGACAGCCACGGCGGCGCTGAGCGCGCCGGACCGGTGGCCTCCGCCGGCACAAGCCGGGCACAGTAGGCCGGTGAGCGACGACGACGACGACGACGACCTCGTCCCGCCTGACCCGGCACGGGCCAACGCGGCCACCGAACTCGCCCGCGAGCTGCTGCTGGCCGGCACTCCCGACGACGACGTGGTGTGGCGGCTGCAGCGCACGACCGACGAGCCCAGCCTGCGCCGGGCCGCGGCGCTGGCCGGCAAGTACGCCGGCTTCCCCGGCACCCGGATACGACTGGTGCTGGGCGCGGCGGCCGAGGGCAGGCCGATCGAGCCGCTCAGCGACGAGCAGCGCGAGGCGGACGAGGCCGAGCGCCGCCTGTTGACCGCGCCACCGGCAGCGGCGTGGGAGCTGCTCGCCGTCGAGGTGCCGGAGCTGGCGGCGCTTGCCGCGCGCATCGAGCGCGAAGGTGCCGGTCCACGCCCCGGCCTGCTGACCCGGCTGCGTTCCGGCGGCGAGCGTCGCGCCTCGCTGCGGGGCGTGCTGGCCGCCGCTCGCCACCTCGTCGGTCCGGAGTCGGGCCAGAACGACCCGCTGCTGGCCTCACCCGCTGCCGCCTTCGTCGCCAGCCGGCATCTGGTCGCCCTGCTCGAGCAGGCCGAAGCCCGGCGTCAGAAGTAGAGGCGGCTGACCGTCTCGGCGATGCACGCGGGCTTGTCGGCGCCGTCGATCTCCATGGTCTGCGTCACCACGACCTGAACGCCACCAGACGCCTCCTTGACCGAGGTCAGCACGCCTGTCGCGCGTACCCGGGAGCCGACCTTGACCGGGTTGAGGAAGCGGACCCGGTTGGAGCCGACGTTGACGCCCATCTGAACGCCCTTGACCTCCCACACCTGCCAGGACAGTGCCGGCAGCAGCGAGAGGGTGAGGTAGCCGTGCGCGATGGTGCTGCCGAAGGGCCCGGACGCCGCCCGCTCGGGGTCGACGTGGATCCACTGGTGGTCGCCCGTCGCCTCGGCGAAGGTGTTGATCCGCTCCTGATCGATGGTGAGCCAGTCGCTCGTGCCGAGCGTCTCCCCCTCGGCGGCCATCAGCTCGTCAGCGCTGGTGAAGGTGCGCACGCAAGTCCTCCCGGTACGAGGGGCACGCGGGTCGTGCCCGTGCCCACCATGGCAGACGGCCACTGCTGACCCGGCGGCACCTGCCGCCAGGTGACCGGTTGCAGATGGCACAGTGGGGCGGTGAGCCGCACAAACTCTGTTGTCGACCGCGCCATGGCCAGCCGCCGACATGGCTCGTCCGCATGACGCGAATCGGGCTCGTCCTCGGTGCCGGCGGCATGGCGGGCCAGGCCTACCATGCGGGCGTCCTCGGCGCGCTCGCCGACGAGGGCGGCTTCGATGCGCGGACTGCGCAGATCATCGTCGGCACCTCCGCCGGCTCGATCGCCGCCGCACTGCTGCGGGCGAACCGCACCGGCCAGGACCTGCTGGGCCGCTACGGCCCGCTGGGGCAGGCCGGCCGAGCCACCCTGCCACCGGACATCGACGAGGAGCTGGTGTCGGCTCCGGCGGCAGCGATGGCCCTGGCGGCGATGCGTCCCGGCCGGGCTCGGTTCGGCGGACGGCTCGCCCGGCTGATTCCGGCCGGCCGCGCGAACCCGGGCGGGATCATCACCATGGTGCGCAGCGTCGCCGGGGAGGCCTGGCCCCGCCGGTCGACGTATGTGTGCGCGGTCCGCCGCCGCGACGGGCGCCGCATCGTGTTCGGCCACCCCGATGCCCCGCCCGCTCCGCTGCCCAAGGCGGTCGCCGCGTCCTGCGCCATCCCCGGCTTCTTCGCCCCCGTCGTCATCGACGGCGAGGCCTACGTCGACGGCGGTGCGCACTCGCCCACCAACCTCGACCTGCTGGCCGGGCTCGACCTCGACCTCGTCGTGGTGAGCTCACCGATGTCCGTGTGCCGCGCGGCCGCCCTCAGTCCGCGCGTCGACCTCGCGCCGCGGCTGCTGTTCCGGGCGACGCTCGCCCGTGAGGCACGCGCGGTTCGCCGGCGCGGCACCGCCGTCGTCACCATCCAGCCGACAGCCGACGACCTGCGGGTGATGGGCGTCAACGCGATGGACCCGCGGCGGGTGCGCGACGTCGAAGCGCAGGCGCGGGCATCGACCCGGGCACGGATCTCCGACGGCACACTCGGCCAGCTGCTCGCCGCCTGACGCCGTTGGTTGGGCCGACCGGGGACGGTCGGCCCGGGCCTCAGCGCACCTGCAGGACGACGTTGCCCCGGCTGTGCCCGCCCTCGACGCCGTGCAGCGCCTCGGCCGCGTGGTCGAGCGGTCGGACATCGCTGACGTGTGGGTCGATCTTGCGGTCCGCCACCAGATGAGCAAGCGCGGCCAGGACCTCGCCGGACCGATTGCGCTCCACGCCGCTGCCACCGACCTCGGCGGCGGTCTGCGGATCGCCAGTGCTGACGATCCGACCACCCTCGCGGGCCAGACCGGCCACGGCCCGCAGGGCGTCGCCCCCGACGAGGTCGAGCACCGCATCCACGCCGTCCGGCAGGATCTGCCGGACCCGCTCGGCCACCCCGTCGCCGTAGGTCACGAGTGTCGCGTCGAGCGACTCCGCCAGGGCCCGCTTGGCCTCGCTGCCCGTGCCGATGACCGTGATGCCGGCATCGCGGGCGAGCTGGGCGGCGATCACGCCGACACCGCCGCCGACGCCGTTGATCAGCAGGGTCGCCCCGGCCGGCAGGGCCAGCTGCTGCATCGCGTCGTACGCCGTGCCGCCCGCCACCGGTAGAGCGGCGGCGTCGGTGAACGACAGGTGTGGCGGCTTCTTTGTGGCGGTACTTGCCGTAACCAGCGCGTACTCGCCATAGCCGCCCGAGCCTTGAGCGACGACGCCCAGCACCTGGTCACCTGCGGCAAAGCCGTCGACGTCGCGCCCGACGTGCTCGACGACGCCCGACACCTCGTTGCCGAGCACCGCTGGGAGTTCCAGCCGCAGCGCGCTCTGCAGGTAGCCGGCCCGAATCTTCCAGTCGACCGGGTTCACGCCCGCGGCGTGCACCGCGACCAGCAGCTCGCTCGGCCCCGGCGTGGGGACCGGCAGGTCGAGCCACTCCTGGGTCTCCGGGCCGCCGTACTCTCGAAAGCCGTATGCCTTGGGCATCGTCACGTCCTGTCTGTCGTCATGTGTGGGCCTCGATACGTCAGCCGGTCAAGCGCCGGTTCCCGCACTTATTGCATCCCCCACGGCCACCGGCCCAGGCCGCGCCACGCTCGCCCCCACCGCCAGGCGGCCGCCCCGCTCCCGATGAATGGTGCGCAGTACGTCGAGGTCGCGCCCGACCCCACCTGGCTGCGGCCGGGTGACCATCACGCAGCGCAGGATCTGCATGCCCACATCGAGGTGCGCGCCGCCGACCGTGGCACGGCGGCCGAGCAGCGACTCCTCGTCTGCGCCGTCGAGCACCACGTTGGTCCGGAAGCGGCGGGTCTCCCAGCTGCCGATCGTCGCCGTGGACACCAGGGAGATGGGTGCGCCGGCCAGGTCATGGAAGCCGCCGTGCGAGCCGTCGAAGGGCTCCCACCGGCTCGTTTCCTCGTGCTCGAAGTCGGCCGGGTTCTCATAGCGGCGGGTCACGTCGTCAGCGGTGGAGCGCAGGACGACCGGGCGGCCCAGCCACGCGGACAGCGCAGCGTCGTCGGCGGCCACGGACCCGTCCGGCAGCGTGATCTCCGCGCTGCCGTCGGAGCGCATGCGGGCCGAGGCGAACAGCAGCTCGGGCGCCCGCCGGGCGGTCAGGCCGAAGCCGGTGGCCGCGTCGAAGATGGCGTACCGCCGGTCGCCCTCGATGCCGTCGAATCCCACCTCGGCGGCCTCGAGCTGCTCGCCCTGCAGCGACTTGACCGGGAACCGCCACACCTGGGCCACGCGCATGGTTGGCACGTTAGCCCCGGGCATCCGGCTCAGATGCCCATTGACGCGCGCGCAGCCCAGGTCCAGCATGCGTGCCACCAGACACCGGACGGGGGCGATGGGGCACTGTGGCCGACTACGCGCTGACCCTGACCGACACCGAGATCGCCCGGTACCGCTTCATGGCACATGCGGCTCTGCAGACCGAACGAGACCAGTGGGCGAGTGCCGGAGTGGGGCACGGTGCCCGGGTCGCCGACATCGGGTGCGGGCCGGGAGCGGTGGCCATCGTGCTAGCCGGGCTTGTAGGAGCGAGCGGCACCGTTCACGCCCTCGACCGCGACCCGGCCGCCCTGGCGGTAGCCCGCGACATGGCAAAGGCCGCCGGCGCGACGAACATCGTCTGCAGCGAGGGCGCCGCCACCGACACCGGTCTCGCGCCGGGCAGTGTCGACGTCGTCATGCTCCGGCACGTGCTGGCGCACAACGGTGGACGGGAACAAGCCATCGTCCAGCACCTCGCCAGCCTGGTCCGGCCAGGGGGTTGCGTGTATCTCGTCGACATCGACGCGACCGCCATGCGCATGCGACCGCCCGAGAACGCCGCGGCCATGATGGAGATGGCCGAGCGGTACGCGCAGTTCCACGCCGGCCTCGGCAACGACCTCTCGGTCGGGCTACGCCTCGGTGACCTGCTCGAGCGCGCCGGCCTCGAGGACGTCGACCACCGCGGCCGCTACGAGATCATCCGACCGCGGCCCGGCATGCGGCCACCGGCCTGGGCAGCGCGGGCCGAGATGCTGGCCGCCGGCGTGGTCAACGACGATGATCTCACGCGCTGGCAGGCGGAGTTCGATCGGCTTGACCGCGGCGAGGTGAGCTTCACCCTGTTCATGTCAACGTTCACTGCCGCTGCCCGTCGGCCGGCGTGAGCTCCGCGTCCCCGCGTACGGTTCGCCGATGGCCGGGGACCCGCTGACCTACCTTCCGCGCAACGTCGCGGCGTGGGAGGCACGCCACGACGACCAGCTGCGGGTGGCCCGGCGAGGGTGGTCTTCTCCCGCTCCCACGTGGGGCATCTACGGGGTTGCCGAGTCGGTGATCGGCGTGCTTTTCGAGCAGCTGGAGGGCGTTCGCACGCTGGAGCTGGGCTGCGGGACCGGCTACGTGTCGGCCTGGCTGGCGCGTCGCGGCGCCACTTCGGTCGCGCTCGACCCGAGCGCCGGACAGCTCAGCATCGCGAGGCAGTTCCAGAACGAGTTCGGCCCGCGGTTCCCCCTCGTGCAGGGTGCGGGCGAGCAGGTGCCGCTCCGGGGCGCTGCGTTCGACCTGGTGATCAGCGAGTACGGAGCGGCGATCTGGGCCGACCCCTACCGCTGGATCCCGGAAGCGGCGCGGCTCCTGCGGCCCGGCGGCCAGCTCGTGTTCCTGGGCAACAGCACGCTGCTGATGCTCTGCGTGCCGGAACTCGAGGACGAGGCGGCGACCGACCGGCTGCTGCGGCCCCAGCGCCGGATGCACCGGTTCGAGTGGCCCGACGACCACACCACGGAGTTCCATCTCGGCCACGGCGACTGGGTCCGGCTGTTCCGCGCCAACGGGCTGCAGGTCGAGGACCTGATCGAGGTCTACGCGCCCGAGGACACGATGGACAACTGTCCCTTTGTCACTGCCGACTGGGCACGGCAGTGGCCGTGCGAGGAAATCTGGCGGCTGCGCAAGATCACGGACTGAGCGCCGCACCGTCCTCACCGGCTACGACACGGCGAGCGCGGTGACCGCCGCCGCCAGCTCCAGCAGATCCGCGGCGTGCACGCTGGGTGACGAGTCGCTGGCTGAGCGAGTGAGCATGAGGCCGAGCCCGACCTCCCCCTGCCGGGTGAATGTCGGCGCCCACAGGCTGACCACGTCCCGATGCTGGGCTGCCACCGCCGCTGTGACGGCAACCCCAGAGCCGTTCAGCGGCACGTAGTCCAAAGGGTCCAGCGTCAGACCGGCGATCAGCGCCCGCTCCTCCGGTGTCGGCTCGCCGCCCGGCCCCGGCCGGTTGCTGACCATCACCTCCGTTGCGGCGTGGACGGTCCTTAGCCCGAAGCTGTAGCCGTGCTCCCGGATCCGCGTCAGGGCCTCGCGGTACCGCTCCCGGAGCTGCTCGGACTCGACCGCTCCCAGCCAACCGTCGACCTGGCCCCGGTCGGCGAACGCCATCCACCAGATGCCGATGGGCGCGGTGACCGGCAGGTGCTGGCCGATCGCCGCGGACGACGCGTCCGGGTCGCTGGGACTTCCGGCGCTGGCCAGGAGCGTCAGTTCATAGCCGTCGCAGTAGGCCGCGACCACCTGCTCTCCGGTCCGCTTCGCCAGGCGTTCCATCAGCGGTCGGGCCCGGTCGACGAGCTGCAGCTGCACCCGGAACCGGGCGTCGCGCACTGCCAGCGACTGCGGCGAGAACCTGCCATACCCGCCCTGGAAGAACACCAGGGGCAGGGTCGGCCGCTCGATGTCGAGGTCGGTCACCCGGCCTACGACGATGTAGTGGTCGCCCGCCTCGTGCACCGCGTCGAGCTCGCAGTCGACCCAGGCCACGGCGTCGTCCAGGATCGGCGCGCCTGACGCAGCCGGTCGCCACGCCAGGTCCGCGAACTTGTCCGCGACCTTCGAGGCGAACACGCGGCACACGTCCTCCTGGTCAGCGGCCAGGATGTTGACGCAGAAACGGCCCGCCGGCTCGATCCTGGGCCAACTGGTGGACCGCTTGTCCGGCAGGAACGCGACCAGCGGCGGGTCGAGCGACACCGAGGTGAACGAGCCCACGGCAAGGCCCACCGGCTTGCCGTCAGCTGCCATGCCGGTCACCACCGACACCCCGGTCGGATACTGGCCGAGCACCTGCCGGAACCAGTCCGGGTCGGCGGCGCGGGAGCCGCCCTGCCCCGTGCCGCCCTCCTCCGAACCGTGCATGCCGGCCTCTGACATCACGGGCATCGCAATCCTCGAGTCGGCGTCGGTCGGCAGGCTAGCAGGCCGGCCACCCCACTGGCCGCGCTAACCGTGGACCCGACCAGCGCTAAGCCGACGCTGGCTGCAGCTCCGCCATCTGGCTCCAGCCGGTACCGGGCACTTCGACATTGACGATCTGCGGCGTCGCGGCGATGGCCGCGGGCAGCCTCGACATCGCGGCCTTGAAGTGCTCGGAGTTGACGTGCGCCGCTCCGGCGTCGCTGTCGCGAAAGGCTTCGAGCAGCACGAACTCGTTCGGGTCGTCGACGCTGCGTGACCATTCGAAGAACACGTTCCCGGGCTCGGCGCGCGTGGCAGCTGTGAAGTCCTTGACGAGCGAGAGCCAATCGTCGCTGCGCTCGGGACGAACGGGGAACTTCACGGCAATGAAGATCATGGGGCCTGACTCCTTGGCTGACTATCCGTCGTGGGCGACGATCCCGAACTCCCGGATCTTGCGGTAGATCGTCGCCCGTGACATACCCAGAGTCGTCGCCGCCCTCGCCTTGTTGCCCCGCGAGTCGAGCAGGCTCCGCACGATGGCATCGCGCTCCAGGGACTCCAGTGGGCTGAGCAGGCGCCGGCTGACGGTCAGGAGCTCCGGCGGCAGATCGGCGGGCAGGATCGTGCCGGTGCGCCGGTGCTGCACCACCGACCGCAGCGTCTGCAGGACCTGCTCTACGTTGCCCGGCCAGGTCGCCCGCATCAGCACCTGCATCACCTCCGGCGAGCAGGCCAGCTTGCCGCCGTAGCCCAAGCGGGACAGCAGAAACGGGAAGAGCCGTTCCAGGTCGTCGACGTGGTGCCGCAGGGGCGGCACCACGACGCTGCGCGGGAACAGCTGCAGCAGCCGGCCGAACTCCTCGCTGACGGGGCTGGTCGAGAACGTCGCGGCGACCCACGCCCGCGGCTCGTCACCCTCCCTCGCCGCCTGCAGGGCGGCGGACAGCGCTCGGACACGCACGCCGTCGAGCTGGTCGACGTGGCGGATGACGACCGCGTCCCCTCCGCTCGGGAGCCCCCGGCGAACGTCCTGCAGCCACGCCTTCCCCTTGGCTGCGGCGGCGTCGACGACGGTAAACCTGCCGGCAGGGTTGCGGCGCTGGTGAACCGCGCGCAGGACGGCCAGCTTGCCGACCCCGGGCTCGCCCTCCACCGCGAGCCACTCGCCGGAGCCGTAGACCGCCTCCACCTCGTCGCACGCGCGCCGCCAGACCGCGCTCGAGCCGACCAGGCCGGGCAGCAGCATCCGTGAGGCCGTGCCGCCGCCGTCGGTCTCGACCCGGCCGGCCTCGATCAGCTTGAGGTTGATGACGACGCCGGCGAGAACCCCTTCCTCGCCCACCGGACGCGTGAGCATCCTGCCCCTGGCACCGCTGGGAAGGTCGATGAACGCAGACCGTCGCTGCCCGGCAAGCCCCTCCGCAGCCTGACGAAGGACGGCGGCCTGGTCGGCGGGGTCGAGCAGCCGGCGGGCGTACTCGTTCATCATGCTGACCTCGTTGTTGAGCGCGAAGACGATCCCGCTGCTGCGCCGGCAGGCTCGCAGATACTCCTGCAGCAGCTCGACCTCGCGCACCCCGGTGTCGGTCAGCAGCGCCTGCCGGATCTGCTCGGTCGTCGCCTTGGCAAGCGTGATGAGCAGGGGGCCAGCATCCTTGCGCCAGCAGGTGAGGTCGAGCGCGCCGACCGTCTTGCCCGACACCGGGTGATGGATCGGAACCCCGGCGCACGCCAGGTTCTCGAGGTTCTCGGCGTAGTGCTCGTGGCCGAACACATGCATCGCCCGGCCGCCCTCGAGCGCGGTGCCGATGCCGTTGGTGCCGACGAACTCCTCGGCATAGCTGAACCCGGGTGCGAGGCGCACCTTGTCGAGGTGCCGCTCGAGGTCACGGCTACCGGTGAGGCGGCTGAGGACGAGCCCGGCGGCGTCGGTCAAGACGATGCTGATCGCCTGGCCGTCGAGCTGCTCGGCCAGGCGGCGCAGCACCGGCCTGGCGCTGCGGGCCAGCGGGGTGTCGAGGTCGGGGTCGTGCAGGTAGGGCAGCTCGATGCGATCGGCGGCGACCCGCAGGCTGCGCGAGCGCCGCCAGGACGCGAGGATGGGCTGGCGCACCCCCGCAGGCTCAACAGCGTCGGCCGTGAGGAAGCGCACCCGCGTCTTGGCCAGCCCGTCGGCATCGGTCCTGTCCGGCGGACACGAAGGTGCCAGCGGCATTCAGCTCCTGCCTTTCGCCTGAGCGGTGACAACTGCGCCGTGGCCGAAAGCATGCACCCGGGAGCCTCCGGGTAGCAAGGGCGACCGCCCTTTCCCTGGGCGGGGGCGGGGGCTATGGTCCACGCCTGCCGTCAGGGACTGTCAAGGAGCTGAGCCGTGGAGCAATCTGAGCGATCAGACGAGAACTGGGTCGAGACCTTCAACCCGTGGAGCGTCGTCAACCTCGTGTTCAACCATCTCGCCGAGCAGGGCCTGCACCCGGTACTGGGCAGCTCGGGCGACCCGGGAGTGCCGGCAGCGGCGCTGTTGGTAGCGCTGGGTATCGAACCGGCCGCCGAAGGCAACAAGCAGGTGGTGCGGGACATCCGCGACCACCTGGCCACACTCCGCACGACCGTGCTGGGAGAGCGCTGAAAGCGCAGCCAACACGCGTCACCCCGTGTGTCCTGCGTCTCATGATGAGACCCCAATGCAGCGCAACTCGGCGTTACATCGCGCACAGACGCCCTCGCCGAGCAACAGGAGTCGCAGATGAGTCGTCAGAGCGTGGCAAAAGCCCACCAGAAGATCCAGGAGCTGTCCTGGGAGCCGCTCTACCACGAGCCGGTCGCCCATTACGGCACGGACTACAAGTTCTCGAAGGCCAACAAGAAGGACCCGCTCAAGCAGGTCCTGCGCTCCTACTTCCCGATGGAGGAGGAGAAGGACCACCGCGTCTACGGCGCCAGTGACGGCGCTATCCGCGGCAACATGTTCCGCCAGGTCCAGGAGCGCTGGCTGGAGTGGCAGAAGCTGTTCCTGTCGATCATCCCGTTGCCGGAGATCTCGGCCGCCCGGGCCATGCCGCTGCTGTTCCGCAACGTGCCCAACCCCGAGCTGCACAACGGCCAGGCCATTCAGATGATCGACGAGGTCCGGCACTCGACGATCCAGCAGAACCTCAAGCGCCTGTACATGAACAACTACATCGACCCCGCCGGGTTCAACAACAGCCTGCACAGCTTCCAGGGCGACTACTGCGGCACCATCGGGCGGCAGTTCGCCGAGGGCTTCATCACCGGCGACGCGATCACGGCGGCCAGCATCTACCTGACCATCGTCGCCGAGACCGCGTTCACCAACACCCTGTTCGTCGCGATGCCCGCCGAGGCCGCCGCCAACGGCGACTACCTGCTCCCCACGGTGTTCCACTCGGTGCAGTCCGACGAGTCGCGGCACATCAGCAACGGCTATGCGACCCTGCTGATGGCGCTGGCCGACGAGGGCAACCACCAGCTGCTCGAGCGGGACCTGCGCTACGCCTGGTGGAACAACCACCGGGTCGTCGACGCGGCCATCGGCACGTTCATCGAGTACGGCACGAAGGACCGCCGCAAGGACCGCGAGAGCTACGCCGAGATGTGGCGCCGGTGGATCTACGACGACTACTACCGCAGCTACCTCGTCCCGCTGGAGAAGTACGGACTCGTCATCCCGCACGACCTGATCGAGGAGTCCTGGAACCAGATCTGGAACAAGGGCTACGTCCACGAGGTCGCGCAGTTCTTCTGCACCGGGTGGCTCGCCAACTACTGGCGGATGGACCCGATGACGGACAAGGACTTCGAGTGGTTCGAGTACAAGTACCCAGGCTGGTATGACAAGTACGGCGCATGGTGGGAGAACTACAACCGCCTCTCGATGCCCAACGGCCATCACCCGATCGTGTTCGAGGACGTCGACTACCAGTACCCGAACCGCTGCTGGACGTGCATGGTGCCGTGCCTCGTCCGCGAGGACATGGTCATGGCCGAGGTCGACGGGCAGACGCGCACGTACTGCCACGAGGCCTGCCGCTGGACCGACGTCGAGGCGTTCCGACCCACCTACCAGGGCCGCGACACCCCGAACATGGGTCAGCTGATCGGCAAGCGGGAGTGGGAGACCCTGTACCACGGCTGGAACTGGGCCGACGTCGTGGCCGATATGGGGCACGTGCGGGACGACGGCAAGACCCTCGTCGCCCAGCCACACCTCAACCTCGACCCCAAGAAGATGTGGACGCTGGACCACCTGCGGCGATGCCCACCGCTGCAGAGCCCCAACGTGCTGCTCAACGAGATGTCGAAGGACGAGCAGACGGCGTTCCACGCCAACTACGTCCGCGGTGGCCCCGCGGGCCGGCCGGCGCCTGCCGACGCCTAGAGCGCCCACGCTCTGATCGAGCGGGAAGAAGGGCCCGGCCTCCGGGCCCTTCTCCTGCTCGACAACTGATTCGACCCGTCACCCGCCAGACGGTCTCCCCGCCAGACCGTCTTTCGCCAGACCGTGAACGCCCGTCAGACCAGGAAGGCCCGTCAGACAACGTGCGAGGCAGCCCATGACCGACAGCCACGTCGTCCACTTCGAGCCCGTCGGGATCGACATCGAGGTCCGTGAGGACCAGAACATCCTGCGTGCCGCGTCGGAGCAGGGAATCATGCTCATGCACGGCTGCAAGGAAGGCCAGTGCGCGGCCTGCAAGTCCTTCGTCCTCGACGGCGAGGACATCGAGCTCGACAAGTACTCCACCTTCGCGTTGCCCGACAACGAGCTGGAGGAGGGATACACGCTGCTGTGCCGGGCCCACCCCTACGAGGACCTGCGGATCGAGCTCCTCAACTACGACGAGGAGATGATCCGCTCCGGGCTGCCCATCCAGGAGGCGGTGACCGAGGTCGTCTCGAACGAGCCGGTCACCCACGACATGCGTCACCTCGTGCTGCGGCTCGTCGAGCCCACCGACATCAAGTTCTTCCCCGGCCAGTACGTCGACATTGCCCTGCCCGGCCGCAAGGAGACCCGCTCGTTCTCGATGGCGAACACCTCCAGCCGCGACAGCGGGCAGCTGGAGTTCGTCATCCGGGTGTATCCCGACGGGCTGTTCTCGACGTACCTCGCGAACGAGCTGAAGGTCGGGGACCGGCTCGACATCACCGGCCCGTTCGGTGTCTTCACCTTGCGCGAGGGCCACGACGCCGACATCGTGTTCGTCGGCGGCGGCGCCGGGATGGCACCCATCCTGTCGGTCCTGCGCTCGATCTCCGAGCGCGGTCTGGAGCGCAAGGTGACCTACTACTACGGAGCTCGCGGCCGCCGTGACCTGTGCTTCGACAAGGAGCTGCGGGCGCTCGAGGAGTCCTTACCGGGCTTCCGCTACGTGCCGGCGCTGTCGGAGCCGGTCGAGGCAGAGGAGTGGGACGGCGAGGTCGGCCTGATCACCGACGTGGTCAAGCGGCACGAGAGCGACCTCAAAGGCACTGACGCCTATGTGTGCGGGCCGCCTCCGATGGTGGAGGCGGCCATGGCCACGCTGACCACGCTCGGGGCGCACGAGAAGCACATCTACTACGACAAGTTCACGACGACCGGCGACCCCGAATCCACCTCCACCTGATGAACGGGAAGGCACCCGCATGACGACGACGACGGAACGAGACCTACCGAGGCCGCAATTCACCGACGCGGAGGCCGGAGCCAAGGAGTTCCCCGACTCAACTGCGCGCCTGTTCAACTACTACCAGCCGCAGAAGCGCAAGCAGTCCCACTACGAGGACGTGACGGTCGAGGTCCAGCCCGACCCGCGGCACTACCTCAGCCAGGGCTGGCTGTACGGCTTCTCCGACGGCCGCGGCGGCTACCCGCTCGACTGGACGGTGCTCAAGGCATGGGGCAGCGACCGGCCCGAGCCCGAGCGCTACCCAGGGTCCGGCGGCAAGGGCTACGACTGGCCGGCGCACGGCTGGCACGAGTTCCGTGACCCGAACGAGGAGTGGGAGCTCACGCTCTACCGCTACAACTCCAACGTGGTCCGCCAGATCACTGCCAACATCGACTCCGCTCGGGAGACAAAGGCGTTCGAGCAGTGGAACCCCAACTGGGTGCGTTTCGTCGAGCGCAACGTCGGCGCCTGGATGCACGTCGAGCACGGCCTCGGTCTCTACCTGTTCGCCAACGCCCAGCGCCGGGCGCCAACGAACATGCACAACAACGCGATCTCGGTCAATAGCATGCACCGGATCCGCTTCGCCCAGGACCTCGCGCTCTACAACCTCACCCTCAGCGAGGAGATCGAGGGCTTCGACGGCGCGGCCCACGTCGAGACGTGGAACAGCGACCCGGCCTGGCAGGGCGTGCGCCGCACCGCCGAGCAGCTGACCGCCATCGACGACTGGTGCGAGGCAATCTTCGCGGCCAACATCGTGTTCGAGCCGCTGGTCGGTGAGCTGTTCCGCAGCCACCTCGTCCAGCAGGCGGCCCCGGGCAACGGTGACTTCGTCACCCCGACCGTCGTCGGCGCCGGCGAGCACGACTACGCCGCCCGCGACCTGCGCTACAGCAAGGCGATGTTCGAGCTGCTCACCAACGACCGGGAGTTCGCCGACCACAACAAGGCGATCATGCAGCAGTGGCTTTCGACGTGGGTCGAGCGCTCCCTCACCGCCGCCCGCATGCTTCAGCCGCTGTGGTCGCAGCCGGACGCCAAGCCGCCGCGCTTCGAGGACGGCCTGGACCGCGCCAAGAACCGCTTCACCGGCATCCTTTCCGAACTCGGCCTCACCGCCCCGAAGGAGCTCTCACAGTGACCAGCCCGGCCGCGACCCACCCCAGGACGTTGAGCGAGAGCCCGTTCAAGTCCGACAACACCGCCTCCAACAGGTGCGGCGTCACGCTGATGAACAACCAGGTCGGCGCCGTGGTGGCCAACGTCATGAAGAACAAGCCCAACGTGACGATGACCCCGCTGCCCTCGATGATCCGCCTCGACGCCGTCGGGACGATGGTCTTCGACTACGACGAGATCTCCGAGGCGCTGGGCGAGGAGGAGGGCTACTTCGACGCCGCCGAGTTCGAGGAGAACATGTCGACCCACTACGGCCGGATGATCCACGAAGACGACCGGACGATCATGTTCGCCAACCCCGAGGACGCCGCCGAGTACATCGGCTTCGACCTGCTGCCCGGCACCAAGTAGCGCGAGTAGAGCGAGCAGCGCCACCACACAGCAACGGCAGGCGCCGGCAGCAGCGCCGCCGACCACGTGACCTGAGGACAAGGAGACCGACATGTACGAAAAGGACGGCGAGAAGTACTTCGTGGTCGACAGCCACATGCACTTCTGGGACGCGAGCCCCCAGAACTGGGTGGCTGGCCACGAGAACTATGCCAAGGGGTGGATCGAGTGCTTCCACGCCTACCAGAGCCTCGGCCCGCCCGAGACCCACTGGACGATCGAGCACTTCCAGAAGTACTCCGAGCAGGACCTGATGAAGGACGTCTTCGAGGACGGCCACGTCGACATCGGCATCTTCCAGCCCACCTACCTGACTGAGTGGTACTCGGAGGGCTTCAACACCACGGAGAAGAACGGCGCCCTGGCCGAGAAGCACCCGGGCAAGTTCATCGTCAACACCCGGTTCGACCCCCGTGAGGACGAGTCCACCGGCTTCGCCGAGCTCGAGCGCAACATCGAGCGCTGGGGCTCCAAGGGCGTGAAGATGTACACCGCCGAGTGGCGTGACGGCTCGCGCGGCTGGACCCTCAAGGACCCGGCGGCCTACCGCTACCTCGAGAAGGCCCAGAGCCTGGGCATCAAGAACGTCCACGTGCACAAGGGCCCGACGATCTGGCCGCTGGACAAGGACGCCTTCGACGTGGCCGATGTCGACCACGCTGCGACCGACTTCCCTGAACTCAACTTCATTGTCGAGCACGTGGGCCTGCCGCGCATCGAGGACTTCTGCTTCATGGCGACACAGGAGCCCAACGTCTACGCCGGCCTGTCGGTCGTCCTCGGCGGCCTCATGTATGCCCGGCCGAAGTTCTTCGCCAAGGTCATGGGTGAGCTGCTGTTCTGGGTCGGCGAGGACAAGATGACCTTCGGCAGCGACTACGGCATCTGGGAGCCCAAGTGGCAGGTCGAGGGCTTCGTCGACTGGGACTACCCCAGCGACGAGTTCTCCGACTACCCGCGGGTGAACACGGCGACCAAGAAGAAGATTCTCGGGCTCAATGCCGCGAAGCTGTACGACATCGAGGTCCCGGCCGAGCTGCAGCTGCCGGCCGAGGCCGGCGCGCCCGCAGCGAAGGACGACGCCGTGCTCGTCGACGACGCCGGCCGGTCGGCAAACGTGGGAGCCGGGGTGTGACAGACGCGGCGACGGTGCTCGCCGCGTTGGACACGGTGCGCGACCCGGAGCTGGACGAGCCTGTTACCTCGCTCGGCTTCGTCGGGTCGTGCACCGTGTCCCCGGACGGTGTCGCGGAAGTCCGGCTGCGGCTGCCCACCTACTTCTGCGCGCCCAACTTCGCCTACCTGATGGTGGCCGACGCCTACGACGCGGTCAGCGTCCTGCCCGGCATCTCGCGGGCGGACATCGTGCTGGAGGACCACTTCGCCTCCGACGCCATCAACGGCGGGGTGGCGGCGCGCTCGGGCTTCGCCCAGTCCTTCGACGGCCTGGCCGCCGGAGAGCTGGACGAGCTGCGGGCCGACTTCCTGCGCAAGGCGACCATGGCCGCGACAGACCTGGTCTGCCGGCCGCTGGTCGCCGCGGGCAGGACGCCCGAGCAGCTCGCCGAGCTCCGGCTCGGCGACGTCCCGCCCTCGCAAGAGCGGGAGCGCCTCCGCTCGCGGCGCGTCGCCCTCGGCCTGCCGGCCGGTGACGACGCACCGCTGCTGATCGACCCCGTCAGCGGCGAGGCCGTCGGCGTGCAGGCGCTGCCGCTGCACCTGCGGCGCGCCCGGCTGACCGGAGTCAGCATCGAGGCCAACAGCGGCGTCTGCAGAGGGATGCTGCGCCAGAGGTACGCAACAGTCGGACCCGGTCAGAAGGAGGACCAGTGAGGGCAGTACGCCTGCACGGCTATCACCAGCAGCCCGTCGTCGAGGAGGTCCCGGAGCCGTCGGTCTCCTCGCCGCTCGACGTCGTGGTCAAGATCGGCGGCGCCGGGGTGTGCCGCACCGACCTGCACATCATCGAGGGGCAGTGGGAGCAGGCGATGGGCCCGGCCCTGCCCTACACGATCGGGCACGAGAACGCCGGCTGGGTGCACGAGATCGGCTCGGGGGTGACCAACCTGCAGGTCGGTGACACGGTGATCCTGCATCCCACCCCCACCTGCGGGCTGTGCCGCGCCTGCCGCGCCGGCCAGGACATGCACTGCACGTCCAGCTCGTTCCCGGGCCTCGACAGCGACGGCGGGATGGCCGAGTACCTGCTCACCTCGGCGCGCGCCTGCGTCAAGCTCGACCCGAGCACCCAGCCCAAGGACGTTGCCGCCCTCGCCGACGCCGGCATCACTGCCTACCACGCCGTGCGCAAGGCGATCCCGCTGCTCTACCCCGGCACCACCTGCGTGGTGATCGGTGCCGGCGGCCTCGGCCACATCGGCGTCCAGTGCCTGGCGGCCCTGACGGCCACGACGATCGTCGTGGTCGACCGCAACCCCGATGCTCTCAAGCTTGCCGAGCAGCTCGGCGCTCACCACACCGTGGTGTCCGATGGCGGCCAGATCGCAGCGGTGCAGGAGCTGACGGACGGGGCGGGCGCCGATGTCGTGCTCGACTTCGTCGCCGAGCAGGGCGCCGAGAACGACGGCTTCGCGATGACCCGCCCCGGCGGCTCGTACTACGTCATCGGCTACGGCGGCACCCTGAACGTCCCCACGCTCGACATCATCTCGACCGAGCGCAACATCGTCGGCAACATCGTCGGCACCTACAACGAGCTGGCCGAGCTGATGGTCCTGGCGCAGACCGGCAGGGTCACGCTGCACACCAGCACCTACCCGCTCGACGCTGCCGTGGAGGCGATCCAGGACCTCGACGCCGGCCGGGTCCGGGGGCGCGCAATCCTCGTCCCGTAGCCGCCGAAGCCGCTTTCGGCAGCAGTCACGACTTCGCGAACCACCCCATATCCACAAGGAGCACGATGGCCAAGGAACTACGTTTTGGCGCGGATGCCCGGGCCCAGCTGCTGGCCGGCGTCGACAAGCTGGCCGAGGCTGTGAAGTCGACGCTCGGGCCCAAAGGCCGCAACGTGATCCTGGAGAAGATCACCGGCTCCCCGGTGGTCACCAACGACGGCGTCACGATCGCCCGCGAGATCCACCTGCCCGACCAGTTCGAGAACATGGGCGCGCAGCTGGTCAAGGAAGCAGCGATCAAGACCAACGACATCGTCGGCGACGGCACCACCACCGCAACGGTGATCGCGCACGCCATCATCCGCGAGGGGATGAAGGCCATCGGCCAGGGCGGCAACCCAGTGCTGGTCAAGCGGGGCATCGACCTGGCCGTCGGGCGCCTGGTCGAGCACCTGCGCAGCGTGGCGCACGAGGTCGAGTCCGAGCAGGACTACGCCCGCGTGGCGGCCATCTCGGCCAATGACGACGACGCTGTCGGCTCGGTGCTCGCCCATGCCCTGCACCAGGTGGGCGACGGCGGCATCGTCACGGTCGAGGAGGCGCCGGTCAACGGCTTGAGCGTGCAGTTCCTCGAGGGGTTCGAGTACGACAACGGCTACATCTCGCCGTACATGGTCACGCACCCGGCGAGCCTGGAAGCGATCATCGACGACCCCTACATCCTGCTGTGCTCCGAGAAGATCACCAAGGTGCAGCAGCTGATGCCGCTGCTCGACAAGGTCATGCGGGAGCCGCGCCCATTGGTCATCATCGCGGAGAACATCGAGGGCTCCGCCCTCAGCATGCTGGTGCAGAACCACGTCAACGGGATCTTCCAGTGCGTGGCCACCCGGGCGCCCGGGTTCGGTGACCGCCGGCTGCGCAAGCTCGAGGACATTGCCACCATCACCGGCGGTGACGTGCTGAGCAAGCACTCCGGCTTCACCCTCGAGACGATCACGCTCGCGCAGCTGGGCCGGGCGCGGCAGGTGCGCGTGAACGCCGAGCGGACCGCGATCATCGGTGGGGCGGGCACTCCCGAGGAGATCGACTTCCGCGTCGCCCAGCTGCGGGCCGAGCTGGAGCGCGCGACCTTCGGCGTCGACGAGGACGTCCTCACGGAGCGGATCGGCTCGCTGTCGGGCAAGGTGGCGGTGATCCGGGTCGGGGCGCCGACCAACGCCGAGCTGGCCGAACTGCAGCACCGCGTCGAGGACGCGCTGTCGGCCACCCGGGCGGCCATGGCCGAGGGCATCGTCGCGGGCGGCGGTGCCGCCCTCATGCATGCTGCGGTCGCGCTCGAGGACCTCGAGGTGAAGGACGACTACGCCATCGGGGTCGAGATCGTGCGCCGCGCGCTGCCCGAACCCACGTTCCTCATCGCGGCCAACGCCGGCTACTCCGGCCAGCACGTCGTCGACCAGGTGGCGGAGATGGGCGTCGACGAGGGTTTCGACGCCCTGGAAGGCCGCTTCGGCAACATGATCGAGATGGGCATCATCGACCCGCTGCGGGTCTGCCGGTCAGCTCTGCAGAACGGCGCCTCGGTGGCGGGGTTGCTGCTCACCACCAACACGCTGATCGCCGAGGAGCAGACCCCCTGGGGCGGCAGCCGTGCGCTGATGACCGAGTTCGGGGAGCTCGACGGCGGCCTGCACCAGCCGTCGCCGGACTCCAGCACGCCCCAGTCGCTCGGCCTCGGTCCGTCGGTCGGCTGATCCGGTGACCAGTAACGGCTCCGCCACGAGTAACGGCGCGCCTCAGTCTGTCGCCGACCGGCCGGCGGAGGTTCGCCACCTCTCCACCCCGGCCGCACTCGCACTGGCCGACCTGGCCGGCGTGTTCGATGACCTGCAGACCGTCCTGCGCTGCTGCGAGCGACTGATGGCCGAGCTGGCATCTCGCCGGGGCGAGCCCGACGACCTGGCTCTGGAGGGCTACTGGACCACCGCGGTGCTCGCATACGGCCGGTGCTTCGCGACCGGCGCCAGGGGGGTCGGTCTGACCGCCGACGACGTCACCGCGACCGGTCTGCCCGGCGACGTCCTCGGCTGGCACAAGGTCCTCGAGCAGCTGCGCGGTCACTACGCCGACCCGGCGGTCAACCCGCGGGAGTCGTTCTCGGTGGGCGCCACACGGGACCCTGCGGGGGCGGCGACGGGGATCGCGGTGACGTCAACGCCTCGGCCGCCACTGGACGACGTGACGGTGCGCCAGACGGGGGCGCTCGCCTACGAGCTGAGCCGCCTCGTCGACGGCCGCATCGCCGACCAGCAGAAGGTGATCTTCAAGGCCTTGCAGTCGATGTCGTCGAAGCAGCTGGACGCGCTGCCGCTGCTGGAGATCGTCGAGGCGCAGGACGCGCAGGCGTCCGTCCAGCCGGCTGCACAGCAGGAGTCCGCCGCCGACTCCGGCGGCGCGTAACCCGACGGGGACGTGACATGACGAGAGGGGCGGCGTACCTGGTCGAGGCGCTGCTGGCTGCCGGCCTGTGGGCGGTGTGGCTGACCAGAGGTCGCGACGAGACGATGCGCCGGGTCGAGCAGCGGGTTCGGTGCGCATCGGCAGCTCGCGGGCCCATGGTGCTGCTCTGGGGACCGTGGGGCGTCCAACGCCTGCAGCGCAGCGGGGTCGACCGGACCCGCATGGCCCTGTGGTGCTGGGGAGCCACCGTGGTGGGTCTCGCCCTGCTGTCGGTGGCGCTGCTGGTCCTGGCGGTCGTCGAGTTCGCTCGCTGACTCGGGGTAGCACGTCTGGCCAAGCGAGGCCGAGCCGGGTTGCTCGCGCTGACACACCGAGGCCCGCTCACGCTCTGCGCCGCGAAGTGCTCGCCGGCTGGGGCGCCGCCGTAGGTGCGGCCGCGACGAGCGCTCACCGCACCGCCACCAACAACGACATGCGGCGCGCAACGCGGCGCAGAACGGTGACGACGACCGGCCGTTAGCATCGATCAATGCTCAGGTCGGGTACGCCGCCGGACACCTCGGAGCCCTCCGTGCCCTCCGTGCCTTTGCAGCCGTCCGGAGCGTCTGTCACCGATGCGGCGTCCGCTCCGTCACCCAAGGCACCTGATCAGACCCGGCGCCGCCGGGAGAAGCTGCAGCAGCTGCGCGAGAGCGTTCACGAGCCCATCGCGTATGAGTTCGACGTCGATCACCACGCCTTCGACATCGTCTCCCAGTGGGCGGGGTTGTCAGCCGGTGAGCGCACGGACGAAAGGGTGCAATGCGCCGGGCGGCTCTCGCTGATGCGCAAGCACGGCGGTCTCGCCTTCGGCGTGCTGCGCGACCGGTCCGGCACGATCCAGCTGTTCGTCGACCGCACCGCGGTCGGCCCCGAGGCGTTTGCCGCCTTCCTGGCCCTCGACCGCGGCGACTGGATTGGCGTCGGCGGGACCGTGATGCGCACCGACCGGGGTGAGCTGTCCGTCGCGGTCGAGCAGCTGACCCTGCTGGGCAAGGCGCTTCGGCCCCCGCCGGACAAGGACAAGGGGCTGACCGACGTCGAGGTCCGCTACCGGCAGCGCTACGTCGACCTGATGACCAACGAGCGCACCCGCCAGATCTTCCAGATCCGCCGCGTGGTGATCCAGACCATCCGCCGCCACCTCGAGGACCACGGGTTCTGGGAGGTGGAGGGCCCGATGCTGCAGAGCATCCAGGGCGGCGCCACCGCCCGGCCGTTCATCACCCATCACAACGCGCTCGACATCGACATGTACCTGCGCATCGCGCTGGAGCTGCACCTCAAGCGGCTCGTCGTCGGTGGCATGGAGCGGGTGTTCGAGCTCGGACGGGTATTCCGGAATGAAGGCATCGACGTCCGGCACAACCCCGAGTTCACGATGCTCGAGGCCTACCAGGCCTTCGCCGACTACACCGAGATGATGGACCTCGTCGAGGGGATGGTCGTCGCTGCAGCCCGCGCCGCGCTGGGCGGCAACCTCGTCGTCACAGTGGCCGGGCGAGACGTCGACCTGTCCCCGCCGTGGCCGCGGGTGACGATGGCCGACCTCATCGAGCAGCGGCTCGGTGTCCGGATGGACCCGACCATGCCCCTGCACGAGGCGCGGCGCGTCCTCGACGGCCAGCAGGTCGCATGGCGAGCCGACTGGGGCGCCGGCAAGCTGATGAAGGAGCTCGTCGACGAGAAGGTGCAGCACGACGTCGTCGAGCCGCTGTTCTGCACCGACTACCCGCAGGAGGTCTCCCCGCTCGCGCGGGCGCACCGCAGCAAGCCGGGCTACGTCGAGCGCTTCGAGTTGATGGTCGCGGGCTTCGAGCTGTGCAACGCCTACAGCGAGCAGAACGACCCTGACGCGCAGCTCGCCGCCTTCGAGGACGAGGCGCGGGCCAAGGCGGAGGGCGATCCCGAGGCAGGCGACATCGACCTGGACTACGTCCGCGCGCTCGAGTACGGCATGCCCTGCACCGGCGGCCTCGGCATCGGCATCGACCGCCTCGTGATGCTGCTATCGGGGGCGGAGAACATCCGCGAGGTCATCCTTTTCCCCACCATGCGGCCGGCGGCGGGCACACCCGGGCCGGGCGGGCCGGCACGCCCGGGCGGCTCCCGGCTCGGTCGGCTGAATGCGGCTCCATCGCCCGCCGCTAACCGCCCCGCCAGTCCAGCCAGTCGTAGCATCCCCACTGAGGCCACTCCTCCCGCTCGCACCTCCGGCGCTGCCGCCATGACACACCTGAAGCCGCGGCGCGCCGCGGCGGCGGTCCGGGTCGGGCCCCCGGCGTCGCGACGGCCGCTGCGCGTCCTTGGCAGCCTCGCCGCGCTCGGCGGCCTGATCCAGCTGCTCGCTCTCATCCCGTTCCTGCACTCCCGGCTGCGGCCGTTCGGCCACCCCATCGGCCCGGTCTGGTTCCGCGTCACCGGGCACCTGCTGACCGTCCTCGTCGGCCTCGCGCTGCTGTTCCTGGCCGGTCAGATCGCCCGCGGCAAGCGGCGGGCCTGGCAGGTCAACCTCGTGCTGTTCGGGCTCGGCGCAGTGACCAACGTGCTGAAGGGACCGCACCCGATCTCGGCGGCGTACTGCGCCGCGATGGTCGCCGCGCTGGTCGCCTACCGACGGCTGTTCCGCGGCCGCGCCGACCCGCCCTCGTTGCTGCAGCTCCTGAAGCTGGTGCCCTTGTACGCCGGCTCCGTGGTGCTGTTCGGCCTGGCCAGCCTCGGCGTCGAGCGCAAGCACCTCGGCGGCCAGCTGACGCTTGCCGGCGCCCTCGAGACCATCGTCAAGGGGGTGGTCGGGGTGAGCGGCCCGTACACCTACCAGCGAGACTTCTTTCGCGACTTCTTCCCGAACGCCCTGCTGATGCTCGGGGTGGTGGGGGTGATCGGGATCGCCTTCCTGCTGTTCCGGCCGCTGCGGGCGCGGCACCCGCACACCGAGTCCGACTGGACGCACGCGCGTCGCCTGGTCAACCAGTACGGCGCCGACACCCTCGCGTACTTCGCCCTGCGCGACGACAAGAGCTTCTTCTTCAGCTCCGACGGCGAGGTGCTGATCGCCTACACCTACCTCGGAGGGTTCGCGCTCGTCTCCGGCGACCCGATCGGCGCCGACGCCTCGATCGACCTCGCGCTCGACGAGTTCATGGACTTCTGCCAGCAGCGCTCGTGGCGCGTCGCGTTTCTCGCCGCCCAGAGCTCGGAGATGCCGCGCTACGCCGCCCGCGGCCTGCGAAGCTTCTACCTCGGCGACGAGGCGATCATCGAGTGCGACACGTTCACCATGGAGGGTTCGGCCATGAAGAGCGTCCGGGCGGCGGTCCGCCGGGTGGCGCGGACGTACCGCTTCGAGGTGATGCGCGAGTCGCAGGCACCGGCCGCGCTCGTCCGCCAGCTCAACGCGATCAGCGAGCAGTGGCGCGGCAAGGCCCCCGAGCGCGGGTTCACGATGTCGCTGAGCCAGGACATCGAGGGCGGCGGCCGCAACCCGGAGTTCCTGCTCTGCGTGGCGCTCGACGAGAAGGGGGCGCCCGGCGGCTTCCTGCGCATCGTCCCGGCGTACGGCGAAGACTTCGGATACACCCTCGACCTGATGCGCCACCTGCCCGACGCCCCCAACGGGATGACGGAGTACCTCATCGCCCAGACCGCGCTGGCCTTGGGCAGGGAGGGCATCTCACGGCTGTCGATGAACTTTGCGATGTGGGGCAAGCTTTTCGACGAGGACGTGCACTTCTCGGCACCGCAGCGGCTGGCCAAGCGCGCGGTGGAGATCCTCAACCCGTTCTTCCAGATCAAGTCGCTGTATGACTTCAACGCCAAGTTCTCACCGCACTGGGTCTCGCGAGTGCTTGTCTTCCAGGAGCCCACCGACCTGCCGCGGGTCGGCCTGCTGTACGCGGGCGCCGAGGGCTTCCTCGCCATCCCGGGCGTCGGCGAGCTGTTCGTCCCCCGCGCGGTGGGGGGCGCATCGTCGGAGCTCGCCGCCTGAGGCAGCGCCACCTGAACTGGCTTGAACGCCGAAGTCCAAGGGCGGAGGCCGGGACATGGACGTCGACTCCACCTCGCTGATCAACGGCGCTGTCCCTCCGACGATCGTCGGGCTCGGGCTGGGCGCGGTGCTGCTGTCATTTCGGTGGCGCGATGCGATCTGGTTTCGGCAGCTGCTGATCGGCGTCCCCGTGACCGGGGTGCTGATCGGTATCGCTGCGCTGCTCGTCGACGGGCTGGCCCTGATCCCCTACCAGTTCCCGAACTCCTACTACCTCTGGGTCGGCCTGGTCGTGCTGTCGGTCGTGGTCGGCGCCATCGGCTGGCGGCGGTCGCGCCGGCGTCGGGTCGTAACGGTGCTGGCTGTCGTGCTGACCACCGCCATGGCCGCGACTCTGATCAACCAGCACTACCAGTACTACCCGACGGTCGGCTCGCTGGTGGGCGTCGACGCCCAGCACGAGGTCAGCCAGCGCGACCTCGAGGCGCTGAAGAAGACCAACGGCGGCGCCATGCCTACTCACGGCTTCACGGTGCAGCTGACGATCCCCGGGACGGTGTCGGGCTTCCGGCCCCGCGACGCCTTCGTCTGGCTGCCGCCGGCCTGGCTGGCCGGTACCAGAGCCCTCCCGGTCATCATGCTGCTGGCCGGCGTGCCGAGCGAGCCGTCGGACTGGACGCGGGCCGCCTTCGCCGACCGGACCGCGCGCGAGTTCGCGCTCGCCCATGAGGGGTTGGCCCCGATCATCGTCATGCCCGATGCTTACGGCTCGTCGTCGACTGACACCGAATGCGTCAACAGCCCCCTCGGGCAGGCGGAGACCTACCTGACGATCGACGTGCCGACTTTCGTGCGGCAGACGTACGCCGCATCGAGGGCTCCGGGGTCGATGGCCGTAGGCGGGCTGTCCGCGGGCGGCTTCTGCGCGACCATGCTGGCCCTGCGGCATCCGGATGTGTTTGCGACCTTCGCCAACTACTCCGGCCTGGCGAGCCCCACCGTGGCGGAAGGTCCGGCTCCGGCGCTGACGACGCAGCAGCTGTTCGGCGGATCGAGCGCGGCCTACGACGCGCACAACCCGGTCGCGCTGCTGGCAACGAGCAGGTACCCCACGCTCGGCGGGTGGTTCGAGGTCGGCAGCTCGGACTCCGCACCGCTGGCCGACCAGCGCCAGCTCGTGCCCCTGGCGAGGAACGCCGGCATCGCGACCTGTTCGGACGTCATCTCCGGCGGCCACGACTTCGACGTGTGGGCGCAGTCGTTCCAGGACTCGCTGCCGTGGCTGTCGGCGCGGCTCGGGCTGACGCCTCCGCCGGCCCCCGCGCCTGCTGCGTGCCAGTGACGCACGGTGCGTCGACGGCGCCGTGCACTCCGGCTTCGACTGTCGAGCCGCTGGTCGTCGGGCGAAGCCCGTCAGGTCGGGGGCCGCCGCGTCGCGCCGGGAAGCTGGTCACGCGGGGCGGGCGGATCGGCAGGGGGTGGCCAGTCAGGTGCGGGGCGCGCCCCGATCGTTGCGTCGAGGTGCTCCCCGAACTGCTCGCCGATCTGGTCGCCCGTCGCGACGTAGCCGACGAAGACGAACACGATGAGGACCGCCAGCGCGGTGCCCAGCCAGCCCGACGCGAAGTTGTCGTAGAGGCCGTGCAGGACGGCCGCGAACGCCAAGCCGAAGCCGATCAGGCCGACGCGGTACTGCCGGTAGTGACGAGCGAGGCCGATGAAGAACGCGGTGACGCCGGCCATGCACGCGTGGAACAGGGAGTCCGTGAGGAATCGCCAGATCTCCGTGACAATCGCATCGTTCGGGTTGTCCAGGTACGGCAGCTGTTGCGCGTAGGCCGTGGAGTACGAGACAGCCTCTGCGGCGCCGAACGCCAAACCGCTCACCGCGCCGACGAACAAGAAGCTGCGCAGGAAGAATGTCGTCCGCGACCAGAACATGAAGACGTAGATCGCGAGCGCTTTCGCGAACTCCTCGGGCAAGCCCACCCCGAGCACGTACTTGACCACATTCGTGTCGCCGGTTGCGAGCCGCTTTTCGAGGCCCACGGCGATCGACACGCCTGCAATGACGGTGAACAGAGCGACCTTGCCCAGCAACGCCCAAGGCAGTGGCCCCGGCCGGATGAGGGTGTAGAGGGCGATGAACCACAGGAAGGCGAAGTAGACGGAGAACCCCCAGGCCAGCTGGTGGAAGTTCTCCAGGCTGGTTCCGAGGTGCAGGAGCAGGAAGGGCGCGAGTGCTGCGACCAGGAACAGTGCCACCCACGTCTGCTGCCAGATCCGCTGGTCGACCCATGCGCGCAGAGGCACCAGCGTGCGCAGGGGCAGCCGCTGGAACTCGCTCATCAGGCTGTTCACCGCGCCGCTCACGGCCCGGGCGTCGAACGGCACCCGCGGAGCGGCCGTGGAGGCCGCCGGCGGCGGGAACCAGGTCTGCTGGCTGGTTGGCTGTGGCTGTGGCGGTCCGGCCGGCAGGGGCGCACCGGCGCCGCCGGTCCCCACCGCAGCCGACAAGACTGCGCCGCACGAGCCGCAGAAGCGGTCGCCGTCCGAGCGAGGGGTCCCACACATTCCGCAGTAGGCCACGGCCATCAACTCGGGGTGAATGTTGCCGTTGTGGGGTCGCCGCCACTCCAGTCCAAGGTCCCTGACGGGGACACGGACTCGTCGTCGGAGACGGTGGAGTAGTAGCCGTCGCCGTCGGGAGTGAGTCCCGAAAGGTGCGCCGACCCGGCGGAGTCGGTCGAGACCTCGATCGTCCCGTCACCGCGGGCCGAGACGCTCACCCCCGGGTACTCGGTGATGGTCCATCGCCCATTGGCGACACTGCTGTCGTAGTAGGAGAACGGGCAGCCCGGTGGCGCCGCGCTGGACGACGTGGCGCACGTGTCCAGGTAGGACCTGACGGCATCAGTGGCTGCAGTCACTGCCGAGGGGTCGATGCTGGGGGTCAGCGTGACCGGCCGCACGCCATCACCGGTCGCATGGACGGCAGCTCCGGTCGACTGGTACGGCCCCGATGCGCCCTGCGTCACCGTGTAGGTGCCGGGGAACACCGGCAGCGAGCCGGAACTGGACACCGCAATTGAGTTGACCGTCACCGACGACGAGGCGCCGATCCCGGACAGCTCGAGATGGGTGAAGGGGTCCTGCAGCCGCCACACCGGAAAGACGCCGCCGGCCGTGCCCTGCCGGACCAGCGAGAAGTCGGCAGTGTCCCCTCCCTCGTCGGCCGTGACCGTCGCGGTCTGCCCGCTCTCGTCCGATGAGCGCACCGATACCGCCGCTGGAAGGTCTGTCAGAGCCGGCTCCGTCAGCAGGGTCAGGTCGAGGCCGCGCAGGGTGCTGGACGAGACCAGGCCCAGCGCGCCGTCCACGTCGTGCGCGCGGAGGTCGGCGAAGTACTTGTTGACGACGGCGGTCGGTCCGTACACGGCGTCCTTAATCACCGGGTAGGCGACGAAGCCCCCGATCAGCGCGACAACCAGCACGGCTGCAGCGCCGATGATGGAGCGGTCGCGAAGCGGACGGATGGTCAGGGGCGGACTCTGTGGTTGAGCTCCCTCGCGCAGCGCGGCAACCGACGGGGCCAGTGCGAGAGGCACCGGGCTGCCGTGCAGCACAACGGAGCTCGCGATCAGCAACCGCCAGTCGGGGTCGGTCTGCCTGCCGCCGAGACGGAAAGCGAGACGCGGCGCTGCCGCCGCGAGGAAGCGAGCGACGACGCTGCCGCCCGGCGTACTGACGACGGCCCAGGCGAGGGTGGCACCGATCAGGCTGGGCAGGCCGAGGCCCGCGCTGACGGTTCCGCGGCCGTCCCCGATCTCGTTGATGGCGGCCGCCGACCCGGACAGCGAGATCGAGCCGCGCAGTAGCAGGCCGAGGGCGGCCCAGATCAGGGCGAACAGGCTCGCGGTGCGCCAGATGTGCGGTCCGAGCATGGTCGACGGCGACCGCGCGTAGGCAATCCGCGCACCGACGGCCAGCATCGCCGCGAGCATCGGGATCGTCACCAGGTAGACCGTGACCGGAAGGCCGCCGGCGAGCAGTCCGACGCCACCGCCCCGTTGGCCCCCGAGCAGAGTGGAGTCGGCGAACAGGCCGCCAGCGCTCGCGCTGGAACCGAGCGTCCCGCCGAGGGTGGCGCCGACTGCTGCGACGAGGATGTTCGGCAGCGCGAGCACGGCGGCCACGATGAGCGCCGCGACCTGCCTCGCGTCGAGGCCCGACGCGCTGCCGGCGTCGCTCGTCGCCCCGCCCGAGCTCAGCGGGGTGTGGACGGCCGCGGCGATGCCTGCCACCGCGGCGGCGAGGACCGTGACCGCAGCTGCCGCGAGGAACAGGTCGCGGACGTGACGGATGTCGCTGCGCCACGGCCCTGCTTGGGTCGCCAGCCACTCGCGTCCGGTGCGGGCACCTCGCGCCATCCCGAACACCCGGGCGCGGCCGAGCAGGGCACCGGCGGTGACGACGAGGAAAGCCCCCGGCAGCAGGCGCCAGGGGTCGACGCCGACCCGTGCTACGAGCGTGCTGTCGAACGCCTCGTCGCCGCCGAACCCGATGCCGCCGGTGGACGCGGCAGCAAGCAGCGCCGCCGCTACAGCGCAGGCGCCGCCGCTGACCGCGGACACGAGTGCGAGCGCACGAAGGTCGGTGCTTGGCACGGCTCGTTCGCGGCGACCGGACAGGATGGCGGCAACGAGGGCGACGGCGAGCGTCAGCAGCAGCGGCGTTACGGTGGCGGAAAGAATCGCCTGACCGGCGACCGGGTTCTCCGCTCCGTTGGTGCTGAAATCACCCGACAGATGCAGCTGTGCCGCGGAGTGCACAGCGAGGCCGACCATGACGACACCGCTGCGAAACCAGTCGATGGGCGAGCCATTGTGGCCCGCGTCGGCGAACGTCAACGCCACAACGCAGGCGACAACCACGAAGATCGCGCTGACGGCGGCCAGCGCGAGCAGGCCGGCCCGCAACGCCGACCCGGTCTGCTCAGGCGACAGAGACCCCACCGACAGCGTGTGCGACGCCCCCCGCGGTGTCGCTCTGCTCGCTCCGGGTGGACTCATGCCAGTCGCTGCCGGGAGCGGGGGTCGCGCGGCGGCCGGCGAGGGGCTGGGCACCGCAGGCGGACCCTCCTCGCGGGCCGGCGGCGCCGCAACCCCAACGGGCGCGCCGCAGGCTGGACAGAAGCGCACGTGGGGCGCGAGGCCGTTGCCGCAGTGCATGCAGTACGAGACCCGTCGCGGTCCTGCGGCCGTCGGGGTGCTCATACTCTCACCGTTCCGATCGGCGGGTGACGGACAGGACCCGGGCTGGTGGGTGCTCATCCCTTTGCCGGGCGGTAACCGGTCAAGGGGTTGCGTGGCTATCGGCATGGGTGTCCCTACCTATTAACAGCGTCGAACTCGTGATGCTGACGCGGACCGCTTTCGTGCTCATTGACTGTGGCTGAGCCCGTGGATACGGCAATGTGCAACGGGCGGCCCGCCGAGGTGGCACCCTGAGAGTTCGGCCCGAGGGGAGAACACGTGTACTGCGTGCATTGCGGGGCTTCGCTCTGGGAAGGCGCTGCCTTCTGCACGGAATGCGGCCAGGCGGTGCCGAGCAGGGGCAATCAGGCCCCAAGCACGGCGGCAACGCCGGTTTCCGACGCTCCCACGGTCGTCACACCGCCTCCCGGCCAGCGGATGCCGGCTCCTCAACCCGCTGATGAGATTCCTTCGCCGTGGGGCGCCGTCGGTCCGTTCGCCGGCACGCAGGGTCCACCACCGGCACCGCACCCGCGCTCGTCGCCCAGACGGAACGTCCTCATCACAGCGGGTGTGCTCATCGCTCTGCTGGCCGCTGCCGGGATCGCCTTTGCCGTGCGAGGCGCCAGCACGTCCTCAACTGCCAGCACCCTTCCGGCGAGCCCGCCGTCCCTTGCCAGCTCGTCCACTGCACCCTCGGCGGCGCCCCCGCCGACCTCGTCCACCGCAGCGGGCGGCGACTCGTCCTTCGCCGAGCTGTACAAGGCTGACAGCAGCGGCGTCGTTCGCATCGAGACAGTCAGCTGCGACGGCCAGGGAGTCGGTACCGGCTTCCTGCTCTCCCCCACGCTCGTCGCTACGGTCGCGCACGTCGTCGACCAGTCCGCGGTCGTCAGCCTGATCAGTGGGACCGAGCGCATGACCGGCACGGTCATCGGTATCGACACCCAGAGCGACCTCGCGCTCGTCCAGTCGGACCGGGCATTCAGCGGCCACCAGTTCAGCCTCGCGACCGAGCAGCCCGACGTCGGGTCACGCGTGGCCGCCATCGGCTTCCCGGTCGGAGACCCGATCACGCTGACGCAGGGCGGCATCAGCGGGCTGAGCCGGAACATCACCATCGAGGGCGCTCCCCGCACCGGGTTGATCGAGACCGACACCCCGATCAACCCGGGCAACAGCGGGGGTCCGCTGCTCGACACCAAGGGAGCCGTGGTCGGCCTGGTCGACGCGCTCAACACCGAAGCCAACGGGATCGCCTACGCGGTGCCCGCCGCCAAGGCGAGTGCGTACTTCAGCCAGTGGCGAGCCAACCCGCAAGGGCAGCCGGGAGCAGGCTGCGCGAACCCGGTCGGCCCCCGGCAGGAGGCCAGCCCACGGATCGCGCCGCCCAGCGGCTCTTGTGGGGCCGCAGCAGCCGGGATCAGCGATGCGCTCGGAAGGTACTTCTCAGGCATCAACACTGGCAACTACGCATCGGCCTACGCTGTGCTGAGCCCTCGTCAGCAAGCCTCGATCAGCTACTCGACCTTCGTCACCGGCACCCAGACGAGCTTTGACACCGGTGTGACGGTGCAGCGCCTCACCCCCCAGAACGCCGCGACCTACATCGCGTCGACGACGTTTCGCAGCATCCAGTCGTCACCCCAGGGACCGGGCGGGGACACCTGTGACTACTGGACCCTGGACTACACGATGGTCCAGAGCCCGAGTGGTCTGTGGCAGATCGATGCCACGGCCGGTTCCGGCGGATCGACGCACACTTCGTGCTAGCCCGGCCCGGGTTCAGCCGAGGGGCAGGTCGCCGCAGAGCCGGGGCAGCACTCTCGGCGGCCTCGGTCGGCTTTTTGGCCGCCGCGTGCGGTGGCGCTGGGCACCCGCTCGCAACCCCGAGTCCGGTGCCCGACAGCAGCGGTACTTCGTCTGCCGCTGCGGCCGGCAACCCCAGCCACGCGGTTCCGTCGAGCGTCGACCGCCAGATTTCCGCGATGCCGCTCGAGCGCGAGGTCGGGCAGGTGTTCATGTCATACGCGTACGGGCGCACCGCTACCGACGCTCAGCCCGACATGGTCCACGCCAACCAGCTGCTGTCCGGGGTCGACACCGCCGCGCAGCTCGTCAGCCGGTGGCACGTCGGTGGCCTGCTCCTGCTGGACCACAACCCGCTCGACGTTCGTCAGCCCACGCTGTCGACGAACAACCTGGCGTCGAGCCGCTCGGCGGCCGGCTTCATCAGCGGCATGCAGGCGGCGAGCGCGGACGCCGGTGATCCCCCCTTGCTGGTCGGCGTCGACCAGGAGGGCGGCATCGTTCAGCGCCTTGGGCCGCCCCTGACCGCCTTCCCCGCGCAGATGACCGTTGGCGCCGCGCCCGATGGCACGTCGCTGGCTCGCGAGGAGGGACTGGCGATCGGGCAGGAGCTGCGAGCGATGGGCGTGAACCTCGACTTCGCCCCGGTCGCCGACGTCAACAGCGACCCGGTCAACCCGGTGATCGGCACGCGCTCCTTCGGCGACCGCCCGGATGCCGTTGCCGGCTTGGCGGCCGCCGAGGTTCGAGGCCTGACAACGGGCGGCATCGCGGCTGCGGCGAAGCACTTCACGGGCCACGGTTCGACCAGCACCGACAGCCACTACGGCTTGCCGACCGTGTCGGCCGACCGGGCGACCCTGGAGCGCAGAGACCTGGCTCCGTTCCGGGCGGCCGTCACCGCCTCGGTGCCGGTCGTCATGCTCGGTCACCTGCTGGTTCCGGCACTCGACCCGACGACTCCCACGTCGCTGTCCGGGCCCATCGTCTCGTTGCTGCGCGACGACCTGCACTTCGGCGGGGTCATCGCCACCGACGGGCTGTTCATGGCGGCGCTCCGCCAGCGGTATCCCGACGACGAGATCGCCGTCCGGGCCCTGCAAGCCGGCGTCGACCTGCTCGTGCAACCGGCCTCGATCTCGACCGCGATCCCCGCGGTGGTGGCAGCCGTCCGCAGTGGCCGTTTACCGAAGCGCCGTCTGGACGATGCGGTGCGGCATCTCCTCGTCCTGAAGCGGTCCCTCATGAGCGCGCCGGCGGGACGCTGGAACCTGCAGCAGCACGCCCAGGTCGCCCTGACGATCGCTCGACACGGAATCACGGTGGCTGCTGACCCTCGGCGTCTCCTGCCGCTGCACGGCGCGCGCGTGGTCGGCACGTCGGCGCTGGCAACTCGACTTCGGGTCGCCCTTGCCGCTGACGGGGTGCCAGACGGCGCCGCCACCACGATCAGCGTGGACGATCCGGCCGCCGAGGCACGCGTGCAGGTCGAGTTCGGGGCGCCCTATGCCCTTGGGCGCGCACCGGCCGGCCGGACGCTCGTCGCGGCGTACGACTCGACGCCGGCATCCGTGCAGGCTCTCGCCGAGGTGCTCTCCGGCCGCACGCCGGCCATGGGCCGGCTTCCCGTCGCGATCGGGCCTGCACAGCGGCCGTGACGCGGCCGACGTGCGTTCGTCAGCCCCGGCGACCGGAGCCGACCAGGACCGAACCACCGAAGTCGAGGCCATCGGGGGTCTGTCGGGCAGCGGCTCGGCCGTAGTCGAGCGCTCGCTGACGGATGGCGTCGCGCACGTCGCGGGCCTGAGTAGGGGCGGCGGGAAGGTGGTACCGAACTGCTCGCCCACGGCGTCGAGAACGAGGCCGAGCCATGGGTTAGACGGGCGGCTGTCCCACGTCATCGCGGCGTAGCGCCCGCCTGGACGAAGCACCCGACGCGCCTCGCGCACGGCGACTGCCGGGTCGTCAACGAACATCAGTCCGTGTCGGACGATGACGGCGTCAAAGGATGCGTCAGGCGCGTCGATCTGCACCTGGTCGCACACCAGAGTGCTGACCTGAGGCAGGTCGGCGCTGCGCCGGGCAGCGACCTCGACCATCCCCGGGGCAACGTCGGCCAGCACGACTCGTCCCGCGCCGCCGACCCAGCGGGCAGCCGCGATTCCCGCGCCGCCCGGCCCGCAGGCGAGCTCGATCACATTGCTGCCAGGGCCGATGCCGGCAGCACCGAGCAGCGCATCGGTGGGCGCGGCGAGGTAGGCGTCGACGACGTCGGCCTGCTGGTCCCACGCCCCCGCAACGCTGTTCCACATCTCGGACATGCGGCACTGCGGCACGCCCCTTGCCCGCTTGTCACCGGTCACGGTGGGTCAGTTTCCGGGCCGTGCTGACGAGTCGGCGGCTGCCGAGTGTGGGTAAGCGTTCGACGGACGAGCGCGCGGTACGAACAATGGGGCACGTGACCGAGCGATGGGTGTAACCGAGCGCGCTACCGACCGGGCCGTGGTCCGCCTCCTGCGGGAGGAGGACATCGACGCCGCGCAAGAGCTCGCCTGGCACTCGCTCGACGACGCCAGCCGCCGGTTCGGCTTCTCGATGGGCCCGCGCGATGCCGCTAGCACCATCCGTGCTCGGAGCCGCGTACAGCACCTGGCCGCAACCGACCCGGGTGGCAGCGTCGTGGCCGAGCTGGACGGGCGGCTGGTCGGCGTCGCATTGGGGCTGCGGCGCGGCTCGCTGTGGTTCCTGTCGCTGCTGACGGTGAACACTGACCTGCAGGCCGCCGGCATCGGTCGCCGGCTGCTGGACGCAGCGCTCGAGCACGGCAGGGGCTGCCTGACCGGTCTGATCTGTGCCTCTCCGGATCCCAAGGCGTTGCGCCGCTATGGCCGGGCTGGCTTCGCCTTGAACGCCGGCTACGAGGCGCACGGAGTGCCGGACCGGTCCGAGCTGCCGTCGGGCCTCAGTGTTCGGGAGGGTGACTGGGACCGGGACACCGATCTGGTTGAACAGCTGGTCACCGAGCGGCGCGGTGAGCCCTACGGCCCGGACCTCGTCTGGCTCCGTGAGCAGGGCACCCGGCTGCTGGTGCGCGACGGCTCCCAACCGGCGGACCGAGCCGTCGCCCTCGTCCGTCCTGGACGCGTGGTGGCGCTGGCCGGCGCATCGGACCAGGCGGCCGTGCGCGTCCTGTGGGCGACCGTTGCCGAGGCCCCGGAAGAGATGTCTCTTGGCTATCTCACCAACCCCCAGCAGTGGGCAATCGAGGTGGCCCTCAGCGCCCGCTTGTCGCTCAAGTTGAGTGACACCGTCTGCACGCGCGGCATGAGCACCCCGCCTAGGCCTTACCTGCCGTCAGGCGTGTTCGGCTGAGAGTCCGCGGTGGCGGTGGCGGTGGCGGTGGCGGTGGCGGTGGCGGTGGCGGTGGCGGTGGCGGCGCCGGCGACGGCATGGGGTGCGTGAAGCACGAGGATTTTCAACCTGACCGCTGCGCGGCGCATCAGACGACCTCGCACAAGGGCAAGCTTCGAGCTCACCTGCCGTCTCCGCATCACGAGCCGGAGGGCTTCTTGATCCAAGGGGTCGACGACGGCGCGGAGTGAGTCGACGCAGGTGCCGAGCAGAGTGTCTTTGCGAGGTGCAGGCCTGCTACCCCGGCGCAGATTGCCCGTCGGATTGTCCCAGCACCGTGATGGACCGCCGCACAGGCAGCCCCCGTGTGACCGGTGCCACCTTGGGCACACCACAAGGGTCGCCGAGGGAGGTTGGCCGTGACTGCAACCGCAGCTGGATGGATAGAGCAGGCGGTGGATACGGAGCGCTATCCCCTGTCGGCTCCGACCAGCACCGACTGGAAAAAGGCCATCTCTGCGGCCCGCCAGGAGCTCGACTGTTCTGGCTGCACCGTACTGCCCGGCTTCATTCGCTCCTCCATGGTCGAGGCCTTGCGGCTTGAGTGCTCCTCGGTCGTTTCTTCGGCCTACTACGACGTGGAGACGGTCAACGTCTACAACACGGCCGCCGACGTATCGCTGCCGGAGGGCCACCCGCTCAACACGATGATGGAGCGCGGCAACGCGTTCGTGCCCCGCGACACCATCCCTGAGGAATTTCTGATCCAACAGCTTTACGCCAGCCAGCAGCTGCAGCACCTCGTGGCCAGCTGCTTTCACCTCTCAAGGGTGTATGAGCTTGCAGATCCCCTTGCCGGCCTGTGTCTCAACGTACTCACTCCAGGACGTTCGCACCCGTGGCATTTCGACACGAACCAGTTCGCGGTCAGCCTGATCACGCAGGGGCCGGAGGCGGGCGGCTCATTCGACTACTGCCCGAACATCAGATCCGCGAATACGGAGAACTTCGATGACGTGGGCCAGGTCCTGGCCGGCCGCGGCGAGCACCTGATCCGGAGCCTTTGGCTGCGCCCCGGGGACCTCCAGCTCTTTCGAGGACGCTATTCCATGCATCGGGTGAGCGCCGTGCAGGGTGGAACTGAGCGCCATTCGGCAATTTTCGCGTATGCCGAGCGCCCGGGTGTTGTGGGCACCGTGGCCCGGACCCGCCAGCTCTTCGGCCGCGTGCTCCCCGCTCACCTGGCAGCAGGCGACCTCGCCGTACGGGCCGACCAGCTGCTCGACTAGGCTGCCCGGCATTCATCGCCGTTCCGGCGGTTCGCAACACCAGAAAGGTCGCCAGTGGACCCGAACCCAAGCGTTGATGTGTCCGAGCGCACTTTCGGATACGAAGACCGGCTCCCGCGAGTGCCATTACCCAGCTTGGAGGAGAGCTGCGACAGATTTCTCACCTGGTGCGAGCCACTGCTGACTGCAGCCGATCTCGCCTCGACCAAGAGTGCTGTATCGGCCTTTCAGCGACCAGACAGTCCTGCTCGCGAGCTTCACGCGGCCCTCGAGGAATACAACGCCAGCGACGGTGTTCACAGCTGGCTCGACGCTTTCTGGCCGTACCGCTATCTGGGCCGCCGCGACCGCATTGCGCTCAACGCCAACTTCTTCTTCCTGTTCAGGGAGGGGGAGCAGGAGCAGGTGGAACGCGCGGCAGGGCTCATCGCCGCGGCCGTCGACTACAAGTTGCAGCTCGATGCGGAGCAGATTCCCCCGATCATCCAGCACGGACAAGTGCTGTCGATGGAGCAGAACAAGTACCTGTTCTCCGCCTGCCGGATCCCCGGACCCCTTCAGGACACGGTCCGGGCCCCCTACAGCTCGGCGCGCCCCGGACCGTCCCAAGAACGCCATATCGTGGTCTTCTTCCGCGGCCACATGTTTCGCATGGACGTGATTGGCCCGTACGGGCGCCCCTTCACACTCGACGAGCTGCGCGCCGGCCTGCGCGGGATCATGGCAGCCGGCACGACGCCGGCAGCGCCCGGCACGTCCGTCGGGCATCTCACCACCAAGGCACGGGCGGAGTGGGCAGCGAGCCGGCGAGCGCTGCTTGACTGCCATCCCGCGAACGCGCAGCTGCTCGACACGGTGGAGACGGCACTCTTTTGCATCTGCCTGGACGACGTATCCCCCGCGAACGTACAGGTGGCCTGCGATCAGTTGCTGCACGGCGACAGCGGCAACCGGTGGTTCGACAAGCCCATCTCATTGATCGTCTTCGCCAACGGTATGGCGGGTTACAACGGAGAGCATTCCGAGCTGGACGGCACGACGGTCGTCGCATTCATCGACTCGCTGCTGAGCGATTCGGCTGAGGAGCACGCACGCCGGGCAGGAGCCCAGTCCCAGGGCCGACCGCCCTTCGCGCGCCTGGACTTCGAGCTCGACGCCGACCTGAAGTCGGACGTGCAAGAGGCGGCCGCCGCATTCACTGACTATGCGACCGACAACGCCAGCTGCGTGCTGTCCTTCAAGGATTGCGGTGCGAAGCAGATCAAGCAGTTGCGGATGTCACCGGACGCTTTCGTGCAGATGGCTTATCAAGTCGCTCACCGGCGCGCCAGAGGACTCGTGGGGGCTACCTACGAGGCGATCGCCACTCGGCAGTTTCGTCATGGGCGCACTGAAGCGATGCGCGTCGTCACACCCGAGGTGCTGCGGTTCGTGGCCGCGATGGACGACCCTGAGGCGGACCGGGCGAGCCGCAGGGCGGCGTTTCGAGCCGCTGCTGAAAAGCATGTGCAACGGGCGAAGGATTGCCAGGCGGGGCGGGCGCCCGAGCAGCACCTGTGGGAGTTGCAGCTGATGCAAAGGCGCCGCGGTGCGGCCCTGGGGGTGACCGAGCCGCTCGCCCTGTATGAGACCGCCGGCTGGCTCACGATGCGGGATGACTATCTGAGCACCAGCTCGGCACCGTCCGCCAGCACCCAGTACTTCGGTTTCGGGTCGACTGGCGCCAAGTGCATCGGCGTTGCGTACGTCCTGCTTCCCGACCGCTTCAACCTGTACCTGAGTTCGCCGCGTGCGCTGAACGAGGAGCTTCGGGGGTTTGCTGACGAACTCCGAGCAGCGGTCCGCGAGCTGCAAGATCTGCTCGCGACCGAACCCCAGGTCGCCGATGAGGCATCACCTCGGGCCGCCGAGAACGGTGGGTGAGCCGGCCTGCTCGGCCACATCCAGACTCGCCAACACTGTGCCGGTCGTTCTAGCGTTGATTGCCGACCCCGCCGGCGGCCGTTGACAAGATCCAGAAACTCGGGGCAGCGCTCAGCGAGCGGTGTCCCCCCGGCCGCGCTCTCGTGCTCGCGGAGGCCGGGGCGGACCCATCCAGCATTCGGTGGACGCTAGCTCACTTGCCGATGAAGCCGTTGCTCTGCAGCCAGTCGCGGGCGACAGCCTCGGGCTGATCGCCCTTGACGTCAACGTCGGCGTTGAGCCGCTGCATGGTGGTGGTGTCCAAGGCCTTCGCGATCGGGTTGAGAACCTTGGCCAGGTTGGGGTTGGCGTCGGCCACGGGCTTGCGGACGGTCATCGCCGGGTTGTAGACGGGGAAGAACTTCTTGTCGTCATCCAGCACGGTGAGCCCCAACGACTGGATCCTCCCATCGGTGGTTGATGCTTCGCCGAACGCGCAGGGCTTTCCTTTGGAGACCGCGTCGTAGATCGCGCCCTCAGCGATCGTGGCGAGGTTGCCCGACTGGACCTTGAATCCGTACGCCTTCTGCAGGCCGGGGAAGCCGTCGCTGCGGGCTGCGAACTCGCTGGCGACACACATGGTCGCCTTCGACGGGTTGGAGGCGACGAGCTTGGCGTAATCAGAAAGGGTCTTCACGCCCAACTCCTGGGCGACGCTGGTCTTCACGACAATCGCATAGGTGTTGTTGAACGGTGCCGGATCGAGCCACACGATCTGATTCTTGGCCAAGTCCTCCTTGACGACCGCATCGTACTGCCCCGTGGCATCGGGAATGGGGGTGGTGTGTTTGAGAAAGCCGATCCACGCCGTGCCCGTGTACTCCCAGTACATGTCGATTTTGCCTGAGGTAAGCGCATCGCGGACGGTGTTGCTGCCGGACAGACCGCACTTGGGCGTGGTCTTCGCGCCCGCCGACTGCAGCGCCTGAATAGTGATCTGACAGAGAATCTGCTGTTCGGTGAATTCCTTCGACCCAACGGTGAAGCTGGCGCCAGACAGCGAGGCGTTGTTGGCCAGGCTCCCGGACTTTGCTGACTTGTCGCCGCCGATGCTGCAGCCGCTGGCGAGGAGGCCGACCGCGGCGACGGCGACACCGGCCAAGCGAAGCGGCCGAGCGTGGCGTCGGGCGTGTCGCGGGTGGAGTGAAGGCATGGTGTTGTCCTTTCGAGTGGATAAGGGTGTCAACTACAGACCGCGCGGCCTCAGGACTCGTTCCGCGAGCCCGGCGAGCCAATCAACGGTTAGCGCCAGCAATGCAGTGAGCACACTCCCGGTCAGCAGGATGGGGATCCGGTTCAGGGCGATACCGGTATCGATCAATGTGCCGAGCCCGCCGGCGTTGGTGAATGTGGCGAGGGTCGCGGAGCCGACATTGAGAATGAGAGCGACTCGGATACCGGAAAGAATGACCGGGACGGCAAGGGGCAGCTCGACGCGGAACAGGATGGCATTCTTGGTCAGCCCCATGCCCCGCCCGGCATCGATCAAAGACTGATCCACCTGGGTGAGGCCGACCATGGTGTTGCGAAGAACAGGCAACGCCGAGGAGATCACAAGGGCGAAGACGGCTTTCTGAAAGCCGATGCCGACCGTGACGGCGAGCAGAACGAGCACTCCGATCGAGGGTACGGCTTGGCCAATGTTGGCCACACCGAGAATCACAGTGGAGGCTCGGCGCAGTCGCGGACGGGTGAGCAACACGCCCAGTGGCACCGAGATCGCGATCACCGCGAGGCTCGACACCGCTGCGAGTTCCACGTGCTGCAGCAGAAGGTGCGTGATCACCGAGCGGTTGATGGACCGCTGCTCGATCTCGTCGAGCTGCTGCCCGTTCAAGTACAGCAGCAAGGCGCCGAAGAAGACGAGCACGAGTGCTGGAGGCAGGAACACACCTGCGGCCACAGCACCCCGCCCACGTTGGCGTGACTCACGGGGAGCGCTTCCAGACGGGCTTGCTTCGCGCTCGTCGAGCGCCGTGGCAGTCACTGCTAGTCGCCTGACGTGTGCATCGAGTCCTGCGGCAGGGCACCCTGGTCCGCGTCCGCCTGAGTTCGGTGGACAACCGAACTCCACCGCAACTGCCCGCGGGCGCGCCCGTCCTCATCGACGACGACCGCTACGTCGTCATGTGCACGAAGCATCGCATCCAAGGCGTCGTAGAGGCTGTGCTCACTACGCACTGTCGCGACGCTGCCGTCGGCCACTCGGCCGGCCGCTGAACCTGGGATCCACCGTAGCGGGCGTCCGCCGTCGTCGACCTGGAGGCGACGTCGTGAGCGGTCAGCGGTGTCGCCGCCTTCGACGTCAAGGGGGTCCAGGCGAAGCTGTCCTACCTGTTGGAGGACAAGACCGCGTACAGCCGCACCCGATCCGATGAACGACGCAACGAACTCATCGGCCGGATCCGACAAGATGCGCGCCGGAGTGTCGTACTGGGCGATACGGCCGCCCTCGCTGAAGATCGCGATCCGATTCCCCAGCTTGACGGCTTCCTGTATGTCATGGGTGACGATGACGATCGTCTTGCGGATGCGTGTCTGCAGGTCCAGGAGTTCGTCCTGGAGGCGGTCGCGGGTGATCGGGTCGATTGCTCCGAACGGCTCGTCCATCAGCATCACCGGGGGGTCGGCCGCCAGGGCACGAGCCACGCCGACCCGTTGCTGCTGCCCGCCGGATAGTTGCTTGGGGTAGCGGCGTCGGTAGACGCCGGGGTCGAGCCCGACCAGGGTCAGCATCTCGTCGACCCGGCTCTGTATGCGCTTCTTGTCCCAACCGAGAGTGCGCGGTATCAGGCCGATGTTGGCCGAGATTGTCATGTGTGGAAACAGGCCGACCTGCTGGATGACGTAGCCGATCCGCCGACGAAGCTGATCAGGGTTGACTGTGGTGACATCGTCGCCGTCGAGAAAGACCCGGCCGGTGCTGGGTTCGATCAGCCGGTTGATCAGGCGCATCGTGGTCGTCTTGCCGCATCCCGACGGGCCCACCAGGACCACGATTTCGCCGTCCACGATGTCGAGCGACAAGTCAGACACGGCGGGGGACGAGACGCCGGGGTAGACCTTGCTGACGTGGTCGAGCCGGATCATCGGCTGGCGGGCAGCGCCCGAAGGGGTGCTAGCCACGGGCAACTCGCGCCGTGGTCATCCGGATCAACACGACGAACAGGAGGTCGAGAGCCAGGGCGAGAACGGCCACGCCAAGTACTCCGGCGAGGGTGTCGTTGACGGAGTTGGCACCGCCGATACGCGCCAGGCCGTCGAAGATCAGCTGGCCGAGGCCCGGGCCCGCCACCGCCGCGGCGATTGCGGCGATCGCCACGCTCATGATCGTGGCAACCCTGATCCCCGTGAGCACGATCGGCCAAGCGAGGGGGATCCGAACGGTGAGCAGTCGTCGGGTCCTCGACAGGCCCATGCCGCGGGCAGCGTCGACGATCTCGGCAGGCACCGACTCGAGGCCAGTAATCGTGTTGCGCAGAATCGGGAAGATCGCGTATAGCACGAGGGCAGTGATGGTAGGCGCAAGACCAAGGCCGAGGGTGGGGATCAGAAGACCGAAGAGTGCAAACGACGGGATCGTCAGCATCGTGCCGGTAACGGCCAGCACTACCCGGCTCGCTAGTGGATGACCTTCGATAAGGACGCCCAAAGCAATGCCGATCACTGCAGCAATGACAACCGCGATCAGAACGACCTGAGCGTGTTGGATCGCAAGGCGGACGATGTCAGGCCATCGCTGTGAGAGGTACTCACGAAAACTCATTGCGTCCTCTGTTCGTAGGGTCGAGCGACAGAAGCATAGAGCCCTGCCTCTGCGGACGAGTGTCCGCCTGCGTGAGCAGCGCGACGTCCGCTCTGCAGGGCGACGCGGGGGGCTCTGCGCGGGCCGCTTCAGGACTCGGAAGAGGCTCACTTCGAGCGGCTGACCAGCGGCGTCCAGAAGGAGTTCCGTCGCCCGTCGGTAGTAGCGTCAGTCGGTTCGAGCTGGCCATGAGAGCGCTCGCGTCCAGGACGATCACGCCGGCCAGTCCTCCCGGAGCTGGTCAAGGTAGCCAGGCTGTTGTCTCTCACCCGAAACTCCAGGTGTCGCACCGCCTCGCCCCGCAGGCTCCGTCGTCGAATCGACGTGAGAACGCACTTGATATATCGTGACTATCATCGAGTACCCAGGCACCAGGAGTTGCATGAAGCCGAATGACGAGGGTCGAGTCGAGGCCGGGTCAGACGAACACAGCGGGCACCCCGCCCCTGCTGGCCGCGGCCGACGCGAGCACCGCCCCGAAGGACCAGGACCGGCTGCCGGTGGGCGTCGTGGCGGCGCGGGCCGGTTCCGCGCGGGCGAGGGACGAGGAAGCGGCAGGGCCCAACGGGGCGGCATCCGTGCCGCCAGCCTGCTGCTGCTAGCAGACGAGCCGATGCACGGCTACCAGCTGATGCAGGCCGTCGCGGCACGCACCGGCGGGGCCTGGCGCCCCAGTCCCGGCGCCATCTACCCCACGATTGCCCAGCTTGCGGACGAGGGGCTGGTCACGATCACGCCTGAATTTGGCCGCAAACTGGTCACCTTGACGGAAGCGGGACACGAGCACCTGGCAGCGAACGCCACGACGATGGCCGATCCCTTTGCGGCGCTGATGCAGCAGGCCGGCCGTCGCCATGACCTGCGTGGGGGCGTCGAGAAGGTCCGCGATGCCGCCCGGGCGGTCGGCCACAGCGGCAGCGACGCGCAGGTCGCCGCTGCTCAGCAGATCCTCGACCACGCCCGGCGCGCGCTGTACCTGTTGCTGGCCGAGGACGCACAACCAGACGCACAACCAGGGGACGGCATGACTACTAGCGAGGAGACCTCATGACCACGAGCCCGCCCAGGGGGCCACAAGGTCGGCGGCGGCCGGCACCCCTTCGTGCCGTTGTCGTTCGGACTGCCCAACTGACCCCGCACCTCACGCGAGTCACTGTCACCGGCGAGGACTTCGACCGGTTTCGCTGGCCCGGCCCCGCGGGTCACTTCAAGCTCATGCTCCCGGAACCTGGCGCGGCCGACGTGAACCTCCCCGAGGCAGACGCCAGCGGCACCGTGGCCTTCACCGGAACCGCGATGCCGACCATGCGGACGTACACCGCGAGCCAGTTCCGCGCTGATACGAAAGAGCTCGACATCGATGTCGTCCTGCATGGCGATGGGCCTGCCACCGCCTGGGCAGTGCAAGCGCGACCGGGTGGCAGGCTTGCGGTCACCGTGCCGCGCAGCGCCGGATTCACTGAGGACCCCACTGCGGACTGGGTTCTGCTGGCCGGTGACGCCTCCGCGTTGCCGGCGGTCGCCACGATCGCACCAAGCGTCACCAAGCCGCTGACCATTTTGCTCGAGGTGGGCGGTCCGACTGAGCAGCTCGACCTGGGCCACCCGGTGCAGTGGCTGACAGCCGATCCATCTGGCGGCGGGGATGCTTCGACGCCGCTGGAGCAGGCTGTCCGCTCGTTCATCCGGCCTGCCGGACGTGGCCAGATGTGGGTCGCCGGCGAAGCAGCCGTCATCCGGCGCATCCGTGCCGCCCTCTTGGCTGATCTCGACCGCGACCAGGTGGTCACCCGCGGGTACTGGCGGGCCGGCGAGCAGAACCATCCCGACCACGACTACGGGGACGACAACTGAGCCCCACCTGCCAAGGAGGAGATGGCGCCTCGTTGACCAGCAATGCCCGCTTCTGATCTGAGAGTGACCTGCCTGGGCTAACCGCCGGTGCCCGCAGATCCCGGCGCGCCGCAAGGTCGGCGAGCCCGGCGACCGCGGTCAGCAGCGCCGTGTCGACGTCGGGCGGCAGGGCTCGCGGAAGCGGCTGCGGCAGCCACGGGGGTCGGAGCGATGCAGCGCACCACCCTGGAGCGCTGGCCTACGACGGCGAGCTTGCTTCGTAGTTACTGAAATGCTGGGTCGACGGGTGGTACACCCTGCTCGTGCACGCGCACAGCCGTTGTGTTGAACGCGGGAATCTGTGACAAGGGGTCGACTTGGCGGTTTGAGACCAGCTCATTGCGATTCACGCCGAGCGAAGTTCCCCGGTCGTTCCCTGTGGGGTCCAACAGCGCTGATCCCCAGCCGTGCTCGGCGACGACGACGCCGCGCCGGACCGCATCGCTTAGCGTTAGCGGTAGATCGACGCTGCCGACCGCGGAGGTGACCGTCACCAGATCGGACTCCGCGAGGCCGAGCGCAGCGGCATCCTCGCTATTCATTTCCAGCTCGTTGGTGGCACGGCGGCGCGCAAGACTCGGCATCTCATTCAGCCAAGAGTTCATCGAGGCCACGCGTCGACGATTGATGAACGTGAAGGGAAAGGCAGGGTCAACGGCTGCTGCTGGGACGGCGAGCAATCGCTCCAGCTCCTGCATGAGCAGGGCAGGGGTCGCCTGCACGATGCCGGCAACTCCATCGAGCTGATCAGCCAAGTGACCGTAAGACCGCTGTCCATAGATCAACCCATGGGGATGCTCGCTGATTTCATCCCAGGTCAGTCGGCCGCCTTTGCGAATGATGCTTCGCTGTATAGCCCGTGGATTCAGGCCTAGTTCGGCTCTCCTCGTGCGGCGAGCTTCCCGCCGTGCGGCGCGCTGCTCTTCGGTGAAACGTCGGCCAAAGAATGGCACGTCGAGCGCAAGGGCCAGATCCAGCCATAGTTCCCATTCCTCGCGGACGTCCGCAGGTGGTGTCAGTGCGGCGCGACCGAACTGAACAAACGGCTGGTCCTCCAGGCTGCTGGCATGAAGCAACAGATCGTCGCGTTCGAGCCAGTGAGCGCTTGGGAGTAACCAATCCGCGTTGCGGTGAGAGTCGCGTTGCATAAGGTCGACTGCAACAAGGAGATCCAGTTCACTCATCGCGCGACGAAGACTTTCTCCGTCCGGGCCGGACACGGTGGGATTACCGCTGTTGATGAATAGTGCGCGTATCCGTCCGGTCCCGGGAGTTGTGATTTCGTCGGGCAGCTCGGCGAGGGATCGAAAACCGGTTATCGTGGGGACGCCGCGGACCCGGCTGCGGTTACCCCCGCTGGCGCGGGCTTGGCTCGTCTTGTCGCCAAAGACGGTGGCGGCGTCCACGTATCCCGGCTCGAAGCGCCGTCCACCGGGCCGGTCCAGGCGGTCGGTGACGAGGTTGAGCAGCTGCCCCAACCACTCACCTACGGTCCCGGTTTCGCTGTGCGCTACGCCGGTGTGCGTGAGGCACATGCCAGTTGGAGCGGCGGCGAACAGCCGCGCCACGTTGACAATCACCGCGAGGTCGATCCGGCATCGTTCGGCCAGGGAGCGCAGGTCGAGCCGACGGGTGAACGCGCGTAGTTGGTCAAGGCCATCGACGGCAAACGCACTGGGCGCGCGATCCCAACCGCGACCCATGATGATCGTCAGCACCGCTAGCAAGAAAGCCCAGTCCGTTCCCGGCCAGACAGGGACGTGCAGATCAGCCCGCTCAGCGCTCGGCGTGCGACGGGGATCAACCACAATCAGGTCTGCGCCGTTTGCTTGAGCGGCAAGGATGCGTTTCCATCCATTCGGTACGTTGCCGGACCAGTTGAGGGTCGACTCGGCCGGATTCATGCCCACCAGCAGGAAATATTTAGCTGGGTCCACGTCGGGGATCAAGGGTAGCGTTGCGCGGCCGAACATCTGCTCGGAAACGACGTGGGTGTTGTTCTCATCGACGGAGCTGACGTAGTACTGGTTTGCCGTGCCGATGCCGCTCGCGAGCCCTGACAGGAACATAACGTTGCTGCCGCTGAACCCTGTCGGATTGCCGCTGTAGAAAGCGATGGCGTCGGGTCCGGACTCGTCAATCAGCTGGCGCATGCTGTCGGCGATCGTATTGATTGCTTCGTCCCAGGTGCTTGGGACGTACGCAGAACCGACGCGGCGCATGGGGTGTCGTAGCCGGACCGGATGCTCGACGAGCTCCGCCGCAGTTCGTCCTTTCACGCAGAAATCACGCCAGGTGAAAGGGTTGAGCTTGTCCGGGCCGATGTGCACCGCCCGGTCTTGGGAAACGGTGACGTCGATGCCGCAGCGACACTCACAGATCCGGCAGAACGTCGAGATGACCTCGCTACTAGCCATCACTTCCCCCCGTAACCCGAAGTTGAAGAACTAGCCATCACTTGCCCGCGTAACCGAACTTCAAGATGCCAGGCGACTTGTACGTCAGCACTAGGCTGGCGCCCGCCACGCCGGTCGAGCGAGCCGGTTACCAGGGCCTGAACGTCATCCATGCGGCATGACAGTAGGCCAGGGGCACGCAGCGGACACATGGCGGTTCTCATCCGCTGAAGAATGACCAACCAAAACGACACGCAGGCGGTCTGACCTGCGGTTTTACGGGTGGAGCTGAGGGGACTCGAACCCCTGACCCCCACACTGCCAGTGTGGTGCGCTACCAGCTGCGCCACAGCCCCGTACGTCCGCCACCATACCCGGACACGACCCGCGCCTGCCGGCCGGCGCCGGCCTCCGCCTCAGGCCCGCATCCCGTACCGCGACAGTCGCCAACGGCCGTAGAGCATTCGTAGCTCCGCCCACTCACAGTTGCCCGTCGGGCCGAGGGTCGCCCAGGTGTCGGAGCCCAGACCCAGCATGCGGCCGACGATCGACCGGACAGTGCCGCCGTGGGTGACCGCGACGACGAGCCCCCCGGGTGGTTGTGCCGCAACGAGTGGTTCGAGCACCGCCACCGCCCGGTCGGCGACCTCGGGGTAGGTCTCGCCACCGCCGCGCCGGACTTCCTCCCCACGCACCCAGGCGGCGTACTCCTCCGGGAACAACTCCGCAGCCTCCTCAGCGGTGCGGCCCGACCAGCTGCCGAGGTCGATCTCGCGCAGCCCGGCATCGACGACGAGCGACAGCCCGGTCAGCTCGCCGACGCAGCTGGCGGTGTCGACGGCCCGCATGAGATCCGACGAAGCCAGCGCCGTCGGCTGCATCGCGCCCATGACCGGAGCGACGACGCGGGCCTGCTCGCGGCCGACGTCATCCAGTGGTTCATCGCGCTGACCCTGGAATCGGCCGACGAGGTTGTACGCAGTCTGGCCGTGCCGGAGCACGATCAGGCGCTGGCGCGGCTCGCTCACCCTCCAGGCGCGGCGGCTCCGGCGCGAAGCTCGGCCCGCTCCCGGTCGCGGTCGACGAACGGGATCGTCGGGCAGTCCTTCCACAGCCGCTCGAGCGAGTAGTAGAGGCGGTCCTCGTCGCTCTGCACATGCACCACCACGTCACCGAAGTCGAGCAGCACCCACCGGCGCTCCCGCTCCCCCTCGCGCAACACGGGTTTCACGCCCTCGGCCCGCAGCTGGCGCTCGACCTCGTCGACGATCGCTGCGATTTGCCGATCGTTGGATGCGCTCGTCACGACGAAACAGTCGCTGATCACGAGCCGTTCGCTGACGTCGATGATGACGACGTCGCGTCCGAGCTTGTCTGAGGCGGCTTGCGCCGCGACGAGGGCGAGCTCAACGGCACGAGGTGTTGCGGTCACAGGCGGCTCCGGCGCTTTGGTTGGGTCATTCAGCGGTGGCAGACGTGCTTGCCACCCACCTTGACACAACACGCGCTGCCATGCAGTTGTGCCAACAGCCGGATCCGGATCGCTCAGTCGACGCGGTACAGCCCGCGCTTGTCGATGTAGCGCACGACCGGGTCCGGCACCAGGTACCAGATGGGGCTCTGGCGGGCCACCCGAGCCCGGCAGTCCGAGGAGGAGATGGTGAGCGCCGGCACCTCGACCAGGCTGACGGTGCCGTCGGGGAAGCGGTGGTCGAGCTGTAGAGGGTAGCCGGGACGGGTCGCGCCGACGAAGTGCGCCAGCTTGAACAACTCCGAGGCGTCGTGCCAGTCGAGGATCTGGGCAAGCGCGTCGGCGCCGGTGATGAAGAACAGCTCCGAGCAGGGGTTCAGCTCGTGCAGCTCGCGCAGGGTGTCGATGGTGTACGTCGCGCCGGGCCGGTCGACGTCGACCCGGCTGACCGAGAACTGCGGGTTGCTCGCCGTCGCCAGCACGGTCATGAGGTAGCGGTCCTCGGGCGGGCTGACGTGCCGCTCGGTCTTCTGCCACGGCTTGCCGGTGGGAACGAAGACCACCTCGTCGAGCCCGTACAGCGCCGCTACCTCGCTGGCGGCGACGAGGTGCCCGTTGTGCACCGGGTCGAAGGTGCCGCCCATGACGCCGAGCCGGCGCGGCTGCGTGCTCACCCCGGGACCGTACCGTCCGGGCCGTTCGCGCTACCGTTGCTCACGACGCACCGAGCGTTCCGCACACCGCCGCGGCCGCCTGCCGCGGACCGCCGATCGAGGAGGAACCATGGCGATGCCCCGGCCGCGCACCCCGGTGGGCATGTTGACCGCCGTCGGCATCACGCTGCTGCTCATCGCCGCTGTGCTGGCAGTACTGAAGCAGGAGGGCGCCGCCCTCATCGTCGTCCTGCTCGGCGCCGTGGTCATCGTCGCTGTAACGGTGCTCGAGGTGAAGCAGAACCGTGCGGGCTCACAGGTCGGGCGGCACCAGGGCGGACGCGAGGGCGAGGCCCGCGGCTCGGCCTCCGAGCAGGCCGGCGTGCCGTCCCGGCCGGGTTCCGGCGTCTGAGTAGTTCCGACGGGCGTCGTCCGGCTCTCAGGTCGGCAGGACGCGCTGCACGAAGTCACTGAGCTGCTCGACGTTGCGGCACTCGACCATCTCGTCGACCAGCGGAGCGTAGACCGCAGTGGCCGAGTCGCCGGTCCCCCAGTAGCCGCGCGGCTCGGGGTTGAGCCAGTAGCTGTGCCGGCACTCGCGGGCGATCTCGCGCAGCGCCCCCGCCGCGGGCGACCGATGGTTGTTGCGGGCGTCGCCGAGGATCAGCAGCGAGGTCTTGGGCGTGAGGGCCTCGCTGTAGCGCTCGCGGAAGATCTCGAATGAGTGCCCGTAGTCGCTGTGCCCGTCGAACCAGACGAGGTCGGCCTGGTTCGCGATCTTCGACATCATGTCGCCGAGGTCGTCTCCGCGCACCAGGTCGGTCACCTCGTCGACGCTGTCGATGAAGGCGAACGCCCGGACCCGCGTGAACTGCTCGCGCAGCGCGTTGGTCAGCATCAAGGTGAAGTGGGCGAAGGACGAGACCGAGCCCGAGACGTCGCACAGCACCACGAGCTCGGGCTTGTGCGGCTTGTGCGGCTTGTGGTGGGTGACGACGGGCACGCCGCCGGTCGCGAGCGAGGCGCGGACCGTGCGCCGGAAGTCCAGCCGACCGCTGCGGCCGAGCCTGCGCCGGGCGGTCAGCCGGGTGGCGAGCCGGCGGGCCAGCGGGTGCACCTCGCGCCGCAGCTCGACGAGGTCGGCCCGCGAGGCCCGCAGGAACTCGACCTGCTCGGCCAACGGTCGGATGGCGGTGCGGGCGATCTGCTCGGCCCCGCGGTCCTCGGCGAGCCGGCGCCGCACCTCGGACTCGACGGCCTCCTCGAACAGCCGCATCCGGTCGGTGATGGTCTGCCGGGCGATCTTCTCGGCGAACCCGCCGCGCTGCTGCTCGCCCAGCATCAGGGTCAGCACCGAGGCGGTCAGGGTCTGCGGCGAGAGCTGGCGCATCACCCGGTAGGTGAACCAGGACTGCCGCCCGGGTGCCGCGTCGGCCCGCCCCATCCGGCTGACGGCCTCGCTGGCGAAGCGCCGGATGGCATCCTCGTCGCCGTCGGCCAGCAGCTTTTCGAGCTGGGCGCGCATCAGCTGGCGCAACAGGTCGGGATCCATCGGGGGAAGGTCGGGCGCGTCACCCTCGTCACTGGCACCGTCAGCGTTGCCGTCCGCATCCATCCCGGCGCTGTAGCCGTCGCCCATCCGCGGCGGGAAGTACAGGTCGAACAGCGTGTCGAAGGTGCGGCGGTAGACCGGGCGTTTGCAGGTGGTGGCGGCGAGCGCGGCCCGCAGCTGCTCGCGGTCGAGCAGCTCGATGCGGCCCATCGCGGTGACGGCGTCGACGGTCTCGGCGGTGCTGACCGGCAGTCCCGCGCCGCGCAGCGCGGAGGTCAGCTCGATGACGCGGTCCAGCAGCGCCATCTCAGGCCAGCTTCAGCTCGGCGACGGCGCGGGCCTGGTCGGATGCGTGCTTGAGGACGACGCCGAGGGTGTCGCGCACGGCAGCCTCGTCGAGGTCGTCGCGGCCGAGCGCGAGCAGGGTCTGGGCCCAGTCGATGGTCTCGGCGATGCTCGGCGACTTCTTGAGCTCCATCGCCCGCAGCGCCCGCACGGTGCGCACGAGCGAGTCGGCGAGCTGCTCGGACACGTCGGGCACGCGGACCTGCACGATGGCACGCTCGCGCTCCGCCGACGGGTAGTCCAGGTGCAGGTACAGGCACCGCCGCTTGAGCGCCTCGGACAGCTCGCGGGTGGCGTTGGAGGTCAGCACGACGATGGGGCGCCGCACCGCGGTGATGGTGCCGAGCTCGGGGATCGTCACCTGGAAGTCCGACAGGACCTCCAGCAGCAGCCCTTCGACCTCGACGTCGGCCTTGTCGGTCTCGTCGACCAGCAGCACGGTGGGGTCGGTGCGGCGGATGGCGGTCAGCAGCGGCCGGGCGAGCAGGAACTCGTCGCTGAAGATGTCGTCGTGGGTGTCGGCCCAGGCCGAGTCTCCGCTGCTCGCCTGGATGCGCAGCAGCTGCTTCTTGTAGTTCCACTCGTACAGCGCGCGGGCCTCGTCGAGCCCCTCGTAGCACTGCAGCCGGATGAGCTCGCTGCCCGTCGCGGTGGCCACCGCTTTGGCGAGCTCGGTCTTGCCGACGCCGGCCGGCCCCTCGACCAGCAGCGGCTTGCCGAGCCGGTCGGCGAGGAAGACGGTCGTCGCGATGGCGTCGTCGGCGAGGTAGCCCGTCTCGGCCAGCCGGGCGCGGACGTCGTCGACGGAGGAGAAGGCAGGCTGCTGCATCCCTCGATAATGCCCGCCGCGCGCGGTGACTGCGTTGACCGTCGTGCGTGCGGGTGACGGGCGCAAGTGCACGGTGCTCCCAGTGCCGTTGGCCGAGGTAGCGGCGTGTCACGCAGAGCCACGCGGACGAATCGGAACCGGCGGGCGGAGCGGCGTGCGAATGTGACGAGGGCGGTGGCGAGCACCGTGAGCGGACTACCGCAGCGAGAGCCTGGCCCTCGGCCGCGGGCAGGAAGCAGGAGAGCCAGCCGTGCAAGTCTCCGCGGGGTCGAGATAGGAGGGGTCGAGCTGGAGTTCCGGCGGCAGCGGGGGCGAGCAACACATGCTAGGCGCGTTCGGCGCGAACAACACGTGACGGCGCTGGGCTAACGACAACTCCCGACCATGCAGTGGTACTCGAACGTCAGTCGCCCCACTAGTCCGCCGGAGCCACCTGCACGCCTACCGCTTGCGCGCCTACTCGCAGCCGCTGGTCCCAGACCCCGAAGAGGGTCTCCTCAGCGCCGACGGCGAGCAGGCTCGCCAGGTGTACCGCATCAGCGCCCCGAAGCGCGTGCTGGCTGGCGAGGTGCCCGGCGTGGGCAGCGACCAGGGGCGTCAGCTCCACCGGCCGGGTCGCCGCCCAGAACTCTTCCCACGTTGCCTCAGCGCGGTTCTGGTCGCCGGGAGTCAAGCGGCTGGAGCGCCCGGCAGCGGCCAGCGCGGCGCGCACCTCTGGGTAGGCGAGGTGGCTGGATACCGCCGCGTCACAGCCGTCCCAGAGCGCTGCGGCGAGATCGCTGCCAGCCTCCTCGACAAGGAGCTTGACGAACGCGCTGCTGTCGAAGTAGACGATGGTCACAGACGGCAGCAACGTCAGCGACGCTGCTCGCTCACGAGGTCGGACACTGGCTCGCGGGCATGCACACGGTTGGCAGCCCGCGCACTGGGGCGCCCGGCACGGCGCGGCTTGCTCAACACGCCGCGCTGAACAAGTTGGTCGAGCAGCGGCGCCGTGTTGACGGGCAGCAGGCGCGCGACAGGGGTCCCCCGGTCAGTGACGACTACCTCCTCGCCGCTGCGAGCCCGCTCGATCCAGCTCGCAAGTTCGGCCCGCAAAGTGCTGATGGCGACCTCCACCCGCTGACGGTACATGTCATGGGCTACATCTTGTACACATCCGCTCGGGAGGGGCTGGTGCAAGGTGGATGGCAGTTCTCGGCCCCGCGAGTCAGCCCGAGCGGCGGCAGCGAGCCAAGCCGCTGCCTGACTGTTTCGCCTGCCGTCCACGTGCACCCGCCGCACCACGGTAGGCGTAGCCTGCCCCCGTGCGGGTGGCCCTGTTCATGACGTGCTTCAACGACACGCTCTACCCACAGACGGGGCAGGCGGTGGTTCGCCTGCTGGAGCGGCTCGGCTGCGAGGTCGACTTCCCAGTCGAGCAGACCTGCTGCGGCCAGATGCACGTCAACACCGGCTACGCCTCGATGGTCGAGCCGCTGTTCACCCGCTACGCCGAGGTCTTCGACGGATACGACGCGGTCGTCGTCCCGAGCGGCTCGTGCGCAGCGCTCGTGCGCCACCAGCACCCGCCATCGCCCGCGCGCGAGAAGACGTATGAGCTGACCGAGCTGTTGGTTGACGTGCTTGGCGTGACGGACGTCGGCGCCAGCTTCCCGCACCGGGTCACCTACCACCCGACCTGCCACTCGCTGCGGTTGTTGCAGGTCGGCGACCGGCCGCAGCGCCTGCTACGCGAGGTGCGCGGGCTCGACCTCGTCGACCTGCCGCAGGCTGAGCAGTGCTGCGGCTTCGGCGGCACCTTCGCGCTCAAGAACGCCGAGACGTCGACGGCGATGATGTCGAGCAAGATCCGGGCGGTGCTCGACACCGGCGCTGAGGTGCTGACCGCCGCCGACAACTCCTGCCTCGCCCACCTCGACGGCGGGCTGCGGCGGTTGTCTGCCGGCATCCGGGTGATGCACCTCGCCGAGATCCTCGCCAGTACCGACGGCCCGGTAGGCCCCAGCGGGAAGGTGGGCGTGGCATGACCGACCACCGCGGCGCCGCGCCGCCGAAGAAGTTCCCGGCGGCCGCTCACGACGCCCTCCAGGACACCCAGCTGCGGCGCAACCTGCTCGCCGCCACGACGACGATCCGCGGCAAGCGGGCCGACGTCGTCGGTGAGCTGCCCGACTGGGAGGACCTGCGCGAGGCCGGGCGCGGGCTCAAGGAGCGGGTGCTGCGCCACCTCGACACCTACCTGCTGCAGCTGGAGGAAGCGGTCACTGCGGCCGGCGGGGTGGTGCACTGGGCGGCGGACGCGGACGAGGCAAACTGCATCGTCGTCGACATCGCGCGGGCCCACGGGGTCGACGAGGTCGTGAAGATCAAGTCGCTGACGACCGACGAGATCGGGCTGAACGAGGCGCTCGCCAGCGCCGGCGTGACCGCGCACGAGACCGACCTTGCCGAGCTGATCGTGCAGCTCGGCAACGACCAGTCCTCGCACATCCTCGTGCCCGCGATCCACAAGAACCGCAGCGAGATCCGCGACATCTTCCTGCGCGAGATGCCCGGGGCCGACCCGGGGCTGACGGCCGAGCCGCGGGAGCTGGCGATGGCCGCGCGCACCCACCTGCGGCGCACCTTCCTGCGGGCCAAGATGGCGGTCAGCGGGACCAACGTCTGCGTCGCGGACACCGGCGCGATCGGCGTGGTGGAGTCCGAGGGCAACGGCCGGATGTGCCTGACACTGCCCGAGGTGCTGGTGACGGTGGCGGGCATCGAGAAGCTGGTCCCGACGTGGCAGGACCTCGAGGTGTTCCTGCAGCTGCTGCCGCGCTCGTCGACCGGCGAGCGGATGAACCCCTACACCTCGTTCTGGACGGGCGTGACCCCCGGCGACGGGCCGCAGGAGTTCCACCTCATCCTGCTCGACAACGGGCGGACGCGGGTGTTGGCCGACGAGGTGGGCCGAACCGCGCTCGCCTGCATCCGCTGCTCGGCATGCCTGAACGTCTGCCCGGTCTACGAGCGGGTCGGCGGCCACGCCTACGGGTCTGTCTACCCCGGGCCGATCGGGGCCGTGCTCACGCCGCAACTGCGGGCGTTCGAGGGCAGCACGGCATCTCTGCCGTACGCGTCGTCGCTGTGCGGGGCGTGCTACGAGGTCTGCCCGGTTAAGATCGACATTCCGTCGCTGCTGGTGCACCTGCGCAACCGGGTGACGCAGTTGACGGGGGGTCACGGCGCGGAGCGCGCGGCGATGCGGACGCTGGCGTGGACCTTCGCCTCTCGCCGGCGCTACGAGGCCGCCCAGCGGGCCGCGCGGGCTGGTCGGGCAGCGGCTCCCTTCGCCTCGGGTCTGACGCCGTGGGGCGGAGCGCGCGACGCGCCCGCGGTCCCCGCCCAGTCCTTCCGGCAGTGGTGGGCGGCGCGCGAGCGGGATGCCGGCGGCACGGCGGCCGACAGGGTGGAGCAGTGAGCACGCGGGATGCGGTGCTGGGGCGCATCCGCTCTGCACTGGCCGACGTGCCGCCGGACGAGGGCCCGGACGACGTCGCGGTCACGCGAAGCTACCGGCACCACGGCGACGGTGGGGCCGAGCTGTTCGCGGAGCGGGTCAGCGACTACCGCGCCGAGGTGCGCCGGGCTACGGCCGACAGCCTGCTGCCGGTCGTCGCCGGGGCCCTGGCCGAGGCCGGCATCCGCCGGCTGGGCGTGCCCGCGGGGCTGCCCGCCGAGTGGTACGCCGCCGCCGATGTCGAAGTCGTCGTCGACGACCCGGCGCAGCAGCGGTCGCTCTCGGTGGCCGAGCTCGACGGGCTGGATGGCGTGCTGACCGGGTGTGCCGTCGGCATCGCCGAGACGGGCACGTTCGTGCTGGACGGTTCCGAGCTGTCGGGGCGCCGGGCGCTCAGCCTGGTCCCCGACCGGCACGTGTGCGTGATCGGGACCGGTCAGGTGGTGGGTAGCGTCCCCGAGGCGCTGGCCCGGCTCGACCCGCGGCGGCCCCTCACATTCATCAGCGGTCCGTCGGCCACCAGCGACATCGAGTTGAGCCGGGTGGAAGGCGTGCACGGCCCGCGGACGCTGATCGTGGTGCTGGTCGACGAGACGGTAGCCAGCAGCTGAGCGGTCGCTCTGCGCGCCGCGATTGCTCTGCGCCGCAGCTGACCGGCTAGCGGTGGGTCATCCCATATGCGGCGAACCGGAGCCGCTTCCACAGCGACGGACGGACCGGCCCTCCCCCTGCCTCCGCCAAAGCCAGCCGTGCTGCGACCCGCCGTCCGTGCGCTGACAACTCGTGCACGGGCGCGGCACGCGCCCAGGCGCGGTCGAGCGGCTCGCCGGCCCTGAGCTCAAGCTCAGGGTCGCCGGCGTCAGCATCGTCCTCCACAGCAGACACAACGCCGCACAGGCTCGGCGCGCTCCCGCCCATCAAGCGGTCAGGGGATCATCCACGACAGCACCGAGGTTGACTGCAGGTAGATCAAGACGGCCATGAAGGCCAGGAAGCCAAGGCTCCAGCCGAGCACCTTGCGGAACAGCACCCCCTCCTGGTCGGCCAGCCCCACGGCTGCTGCGCCGATGGCGAGGTTCTGCGGCGAGATCATCTTGCCCAGCACCCCACCGGAGGAGTTTCCGGCCGCAAGCAGCAGCGGATTGATGTGAGCATCGGACGCGGCCTGCAGCTGCAGTACGCCGAACAACGAGTTCGACGAGGTGTCCGAGCCCGTAACCGCCGTGCCGAGCCAGCCCAGCACGGGTGATAGCAGGGCGAAGATGCCGCCGGCGCCGGCCATCCACTTGCCGATCGTGACCGTCTGGCCGGAGTCGTTCATGACGAAAGCGAGCGCCAGCACGGCCATCACCGTGACGATGGCGAGTGCCAGCTGGCGCAGCGTTGCCACGTAGGCCGAGAGCGCCCGGGCCGGGCTGACCTTCAGCACGACCATTGTGAGCAGCCCTGAAATCAGCAGCAGCGTGCCTGCCGCGGCGAGGTAGTCCAGCTTGAACGGGATGCTCGACAGCGGCTTCCCGCTCGCGTTCACGACGTGCAGGCCCGGCCAGTTGACCAGGTGAGTGACCGCATTGATGCCGGTGCCGGAGCCGCCGGGCTTCGCCGGCGCGGTGCCCTTGATGAACGCCAGACTGCTGAGCACGAAAACGGCGATGATGATCACGTACGGGGCGTAGGCACGGGCAACCTCGATGCCGGGGTCACGGCCCGCACGCCCGGCCTCGATCCTGCCGGCCGACCTGACCGGTGGCTCGTCGACGGCCCCGCCGGCGATCGGTAGTGGCCGTGGCGAGGCGGAGATCTTGCCCGCCCCTGCCTCCCCGGCCGGGCGCCACACGCGGACCAGACCGACGATGGCTGCTGCCGCAAGCAGCGCGGCGACGACGTCGGCCAGCGGCACCGAGATGTAGTTGGCGGTCGCGAACTGCGCGACGCCGAACACGAGCCCGGCGACCAGGGCGACCGGCCATGCCTGGCGCAGGCCGCGGCGGCCGTCGGCGATGAAGATCAGCGCGAGCGGGACGAACACGGCCAGCACCGGGGTCTGGCGCCCGACCATCTTGCCGAGATCGTCGACCGGTATGGAGGTCACCTTCGACAGCGTCGTGATCGGAATTGCCAGCGCTCCGAACGCCACCGGCGCGGTGTTGGCGACCAGCGCGAGGGTGGCTGCCTTGATCGGCTCGAAGCCCAGCGCCACCAGCATCACCGAGGTGATGGCCACTGGCGTGCCGAAGCCGGCGAGTGCCTCCAGCAGGGCACCAAAGCAGAAGGTGATGATGACCGCCTGCACCCGCATGTCGTCGCTGATGCTGGAGAACGAGCGGCCCAGCACGTCGAAGTGCCCGCTGTCGACGGTCATCCGGTAGATCCAGACCGCGTTGATCACGATCCAGAGGATAGGGAAGAACCCGAACGCCGCGCCCTCGGAGGCGGCGAGCAACGACTGGCCGACCGGCATCGAGTAGACGGCGATCGCGATGACGAGTGCGAGCACGAGCGAGACCAGCGAGGCGATCCACGCCCGCGTCTTGACCACGCCGAGCAGCACGAACAGCACTGCCAGCGGGAGGCAGGCGACGAGCGCGCTCCAGCCCAGAGAGTGCCCGACCGGATCGAGAATCTGCTTGTACATCCATGACCTCCATGTGCGGGTGGCCGGCCGCCGTTGTGCGGCCGGTCGGGGTGGCGGCTGTCGGCCGGCTAGGGCAGCTATCCCGGAGCGAGCGTTCCCGGGCCCTCCAGTGCTCGGTCGAGGAGCTGCTCGCGGGAGGTGCCGTCGATCGAGGCCGCCAACAGCTGCATCGGGTGCGCGACCGGCATCCGGTGCCCGAGACCAGCGAGCGCCGTCGTCACCTGCATCCAGCAGCCGGGGTTGGCGGTGACGAGCAGCTCGGCCTCGGTCCGCAGCACGTTGCGGGCCTTGCGCTCCCCCAGCTGAGAGGCCGGCTCGGGCTGCAGCAGGTTGTAGACCCCGGCGGACCCGCAGCACAGGTCGCCCTCGGGGATCTCGCGCACGTCCAGGCCGGGGATCTCGGCGAGCAGCGCCCGGGGCTGGGCACGCACGCCCTGCGCGTGCGCCAGGTGGCAGGCGTCGTGGTAGGCGGCGGTGACGGGCAGCGGGTGACGTGGGGCGACGGTGCCGAGCTCGGCCAGCAGCTCGGTCACATCACGCACTCGCTCGCTGAATGCGGCCGCCCGACGGGGCCACGGGGCGGGCTCGTCGCGCAGCAGGTAGCCGTAGTCCTTCATTTGAGAACCGCAGCCGGCCGCGTTGACGACGACGCTGTCGAGCCCGTCGAGCTGGTCGATCACCCGCTTGGCGAACCGGATGGCCTCGCCCTCGCGGCCGGCGTGCCCGGACAGCGCACCGCAGCAGCCGGTGGTTCGCGGGGCATGCACCTCGCACCCCTCGGCGGCAAGGACCTGGACGGTCGCGGCGTTGACGTCGGGGAAGAAGGCGCCCTGGACGCAGCCGCGCAGGAAGCCGACGGTGCGGCGCTTGGTTCCGACTGCTGGGGTGACGTCGGCGATGTCGGGCATCGGCCCGAGGCGCGGCGCGAGCCCCTCCATCGTCGCGAGCTGCCGCGGCAGCAGTCGCTGCACCGCCGGGCGCCGGACGAGCGATGCCAGCCCCAGTGCCTGGTAGGCCCGCAGGGGTCCGCGAGCCGCGCGCAGCCGCCGCGGGTAGGGAAACAAGGAGAAGATCGCGGCACGTTCGAGCCGCTCACGCCAGGGCCGCGAGTGGTTGCGCTCGACCTGCGCCCGCGTCGACTCGATCAACTTGTCGTACTGCACCCCCGAGGGGCACGCGGTCACGCAGGCCATGCAGCCGAGGCACTGGTCCCAGTGCCGGGCGGTCGTGTCGTCGATCGGACCGCCCTCGGCGACGACGTTCATCAGGTGGATGCGCCCACGCGGGGAGTCCATCTCCTCGCCCCACAGCACGTACGTGGGGCAGGTCGGCAGGCAGAAGCCGCAGTGCACGCAGTCCCCGCGTAGGGCGGCCTCGGGCGGGTGGTGCGCGTCGAACCCGGACCGCTGCGGACCATCAGGCAAGACGCCGGGCATGCCGAGCGCGACACCCGCGGGCTCTGCGTCGCCCACCGTCGCGTGAGTCGTGCCGTGCGGCAGGTCCTGAGGCATGTCCTGCGGCAGCTCGTATGTCGTCATCAGATCCCTCCGACGAAGCGGCCGGCCTCGAGCCCGCCATCCGGGTCGAACGCGTCCTTGACCCGGCGCATCAGCTCAAGGGGCGACGAGGTCCCGCGCCCGACCGGACCCCACACGTCGAGGCCGGGCGGCCCCTGGCGGACCACGACGCTGCCTTCGTCGCCCGCGACGGCGGCGCGGAGTCTGGGCAGGTCGAGGTCGGCTGCGTCGACGGTCACCTCGAGGACGCCGGTGGCGATCCGCCCGCGGACGAGCGCGGCGGACGGCAGCGCCGCGAGTGCTCGGCCGATGCCGGAAGGCGCGACGGCGACGGCAAGCCCGACTCTCGAGCTGGAATCCGTGCCGAGCCATGGCCGCTGGCCGAAGCCATCCGGAGCGGCGTCGACGAGCCTCCCCGCGGCAAGCGTGGCGAGGGCGGCCGCCTGAGCCTGCACCGAGGCCTCCAGGCCTTCGAGCAGCAGGACCAGGCCGTAGCCGCCGCCCGCCGACCCGTCGACCTCCACCGCGCTGGGCGTCTGCGGTGCCCGTCGGATCGCGCTGGCGAGGCGGACCAGCTCGGCGGTGTCGGCCACCTCAGCCGTGACCACCTGCTGAGCCGCCGGCAGCGGGTGCAACCGCCAGATGGTCTCGGCGACGGCGGCCAGGGTGCCGAACGAGCCGGTCATCAGCTTGGGCAGGTCGTAGCCGGCGACGTTCTTGACCACCTTGCTGCCGCTGCGCGCGATGGTGCCGTCGGCCAGCACGACCGTGACGCCGAGCAGCAGGTCACGGACGGTGCCGAAGCGGTGTCGGCGCGGTCCGGAGGCGTTGGCGGCGATGACGCCGCCGAGCGTCGCCTCCGGTTCGGGTGGGTCGAGCGCGAGCCGCTGCCCCGCCTGCCCCACCAGCTGCTGCAGGTCGGCCAAGCGCACGCCGGCCTCGGCGCGGACGACGAGATCCTGCGGGGAGTGCTCAAGGATGCTGCCGAGCCCGCGCATGTCGACCTCGACGGCGGACCGCGCCGCGGGCTGCGGCGGGGCCAGCCAGCCCAGCTTGGTGCCGCTGCCGCGCACCCGAACCGGCGCGACGACCGCCCGCATGATCTCGGCGAGCTCCTCGACGCTGGCCGGGCGCAGCGGGGGCGGCCGGACAGCGTAGGTCGCTGGCGTGACTCGTGGCCGGCCCGGGTCAATCGCCGCCGCACTGACCGCCCCGGTGACCGGCCCGGCAGCGTAGGTGCTCACAGCTGCTCCGCCAGACCCGCCTCGACCAGCGGGTGCACGCCGCGGTGCCGCCCGGGGCGCTCGCCGCACAGCCGCGGGGTGGGGAAGACCTTGCCAGGGTTGGCGAGCCCGTCGGGGTCGAAGGCGCAGCGCACCCGCTGCATGGTGTCGAGGTCGTCCTCGGTGAACTGGCGCCCCATGTAGGCGACCTTGTCTGTACCGACGCCGTGCTCGCCGGTGATCGAACCGCCGACCTCCAGGCAGATGTCGAGGATGCCGCCGGCAACAGCCGCCGCCCGCTCGGTCTCGCCCTCGACCCGACCGTCGAACAGCACCAGCGGATGCAGGTTGCCGTCGCCGGCGTGGAAGACGTTGGCCACGCGCACGCCGTGTTCGGCGCCCAGGTCGTGGATGCGGCCGAGCACCCGCGGCAGCTCGGTGCGCGGGATCACGCCGTCCTGGACGAAGAAGTCGGGGCTGATCCGCCCCACCGCGGCGAACGCCGACTTGCGGCCTCGCCAGAACAGGGTCCGCTCGGCGTCGTCGGCCGCGACCCGGATCTCGAACGCCTTCTCGCACAGCTGCTGCACCTGCGCGAACTCGACGTCGACCTCGACCTGCGGCCCGTCGAGCTCCACCACGAGCACGGCCGCGGCACCGACCGGGTAGCCGCAGGCGGTGGCGGCCTCCGCCGCCTCGATCGCCAGGGCGTCCATCATCTCGACGGCGGCCGGCACGACCCCCGCGGCGATCATTGCCGACACGGCCTCGGCGGCCTCCTCCACCGAACGGAAGCCGGCGAGCAGGGTGCGCACCGCCTCGGGCCGGGGCAAGAGGCGCACGGTCACCGTTGTGGCGACCCCCAGCGTCCCCTCGCTGCCGACGAAGGCTCCGAGCAGGTCGTAGCCCGGACGCTCGGCCGCCGCGCCCCCCAGCTCGACGACCTCGCCGGAGGCCAGCACGACCTCCGCGCCCATCACGTGGTTGGTGGTAAAGCCGTACTTCAGGCAGTGCGCGCCGCCCGAGTTCTCCGCGACGTTGCCGCCGATGGAGCAGACCTGCTGGCTGGAGGGGTCCGGCGCGTAGTACAGCGAGTCCCCCGCGACCGCCTTGGAGATGTCGAGGTTGATCACCCCCGGTTCGAGGATCGCGCGCTGCCCCTCGACGTCGATATCGAGGATCTGCCGCATCCGCGACAGCACGATCAGCACGCCGTCGACGCTGGGCAGTGCCCCCCCGGACAGACCGGTCCCAGACCCGCGGGCGACGAACGGCACCCCGGCGGCCGAGCAGGCGGTGATGACGTCGACGACCTGGTCGGCCGTCTCGGGCAGCACGACGGCGGCCGGCACGACACGGTAGTGCGCGAGCCCGTCGCACTCGTAGGTCCGCAGCTGCGCCGGCTCGGTCAGCAGCCCGCGCGCGGGCAGCACGGTGCGCAGCCGAGCGACGAGGCGCTGCATCCGCTCGGAAGTGGCGCCGTCAGGGTCTGCGACGGTGACGAGGGCATCCATGGCCGGCGCTCTCAGGCGAGCTTCGCGTAGGCGCCGAGGGTGAGGAAGTCGGCGAGGGAGTCGTCGAACACTAACGACTCGAACAGCTCGCGCGCCTCGTCCAGCCGCGCCCCTTCCGGAGCCTGCCCGCGCAGCGACGCTGCCTCGGACTCGATGACCTCACGCACCTCGGCCTCGTCGAACGCCCCCGCCTGCAGCCACTGCCACACCTGCGAGCGGGCGATCTCGGCGGTGGCCGCATCCTCCATCAGGTTGAAGATGCCGACGGCACCGTTACCGCCGAGCCACGCCGCGATGTACTGCAGGCCGACACTGACGTCGTTGCGCAGGCCCTCCGAGGTCGGCTCGCCCGGCGCGGACCGCGCGTCGAGCAGCTGCTCGGCCGTCACGTGCACGTCGTCGCGCAGCACGTCGAGCTGGTTCGGCCGGTCGCCGAGGGCCGCGGAGAACACTTCGGTGCAGATCGGCACGAGGTCGGGGTGCGCCACCCACGAGCCGTCGAAGCCGTCGCGGGCCTCGCGCTCCTTGTCCTCGCGGACCTTCGCCATCGCCTTGTCGTTGACCTCCTTGTCCTTGCGGCTCGGGATGAACGCCGCCATCCCGCCGATGGCGTGGGCGCCGCGACGGTGGCAGGTGCTGACGAGCAGCTCGGTGTAGGCGCGCATGAACGGCACCGTCATGGTGACGGTGTTGCGGTCAGGCAGCAGGAAGTCCTTGGGGCGGGTCCGGAAGGTCTTGATCATCGAGAAGATGTAGTCCCAGCGGCCCGCGTTGCAGCCCGAGGCGTGCGGGCCGAGCGCGTGCAGGATCTCCTCGATCTCGAAGGCCGCCGGCAGAGTCTCGATCAGGACGGTCGCGCGGATCGTCCCGACCGCGAGGCCGAGCGAGTTCTCCGCGGAGGTGAAGACGTCGTTCCAGAGCGCCGCCTCGTGGTGGCTCTCCATCTTCGGCAGGTAGAAGTACGGGCCGGAGCCGCGGTCGAGCAGCCGCTGGGCGTTGTGGAAGACGTAGAGCCCGAAGTCGAACAGGCTGCCGCTGACCGGCTGGCCGTCGACGGTGACGTGCCGCTCCTCGAGGTGCCAGCCGCGGGGGCGGATGATCAGCGTGGCCAGAGTGTCGGCCAGCCGGTACTCCTTCTCACCGCTGGTGAACTGCAGCCGCCGCTCGATGGCGTCGGTCAGGTTGAGCTGGCCGCGGATCAGGTTGTCCCACGTCGGGGCGTTGGAATCCTCGAAGTCGGCCATGAAGGTCGTGGCGCCACTGTTGAGGGCGTTGATGAGCATCTTGGCCTCGGTGGGGCCGGTGATCTCGCACCGCCGGTCGGCGAGGTCGGCCGGCGCCGGTGGCACCCGCCAGCTGGGATCATCACGCACCTGCTGGGTCTCGGCCAGGAAGCTCAACGTGCCACCGGCAGCGAGCTCGCGGGCCCGCTCACGCCGCTTGTCGAGCAGCTGGCGCCGGCGCGAACCGAACTCGCGCTGCAGCCCGGCGACGAACGCCAGCGCGTCAGCGGACAGCACCTCGTCGTAGCGCTCCTGGCGAGGCCCCAGGACCTCGGTCCCACCGTCCGTTGTGGCGCGCGTCTCATCCATGCGGGCATCTTGCCTCACGGCAGGTCGTTATGGCGACCTCGGGGGTAAGGCCGTGGCATGCGAGTCGCTTTCCTCGGGTTGGGTCGGATGGGTAGCGCGATGGCACAGCACGTGCTGAAGCGCGGCGACCAGCTGACGGTGTGGAACCGGTCGCCCGGCAAGGCCGGTGAGCTGACCGCGGCGGGTGCCTCGGAGGCCGGGTCGGTGGCCGAGGCGGTGCGTGATGCCGAGGTCGTCGTCCTCATGCTGTTCGGGCCTGACTCCGACCGCGAGGTGCTCACCCAGGTCGCCGACGCCGCGGCTGAGGGCACGCTCGTCATCGACGCGACCACGATCGGCCCGGAGGCCGCGCGCGAACTGGGCGCGCTCGCTGCCAGCAAGGGTCTGCGCTACGTCGACGCGCCCGTCGTCGGGACCGTGGCGCCCGCCAAGCAGGGGACGCTGGGAGTGCTCGCCGGCGGCAGCGAGGCTGATGTCGAGGCGGCCCGGCCGCTGCTCGAGGCATGGGGCGACCCGGAGCGGGTGCGCCGCGTCGGTGACCTCGGTGCCGGCAGCGCGCTCAAGAGCGTCGTCAACCTGTGCCTGGGCGTGGCGATGGCAGGGGTCGGCGAGGCGATGCGGCTCGGCACCGACCTGGGTCTCGACGCCGCAGTGGTGCTGGGCGCCCTCGAACAGGGCCCGTTCGGCTTCAGCGTCAAGCAGAAGCGGCAGATGCTCGAGTCGGGTGACTACTCGGGCACCGCGTTCTCGCTCGAGCTGATGGCCAAGGACCTGGCTCTGGCGGTGTCGAGCGCCTCAGCCGACCTGCGGCTGACGAGGGCCGCGCGCGACGAGGCGGCCGCTGCCACGGCGGCCGGGCGCGGCGGGCACGACTACGCAAGCCTGGCCGGCTACCTCGCGGGCCAAGGCGGCTAAGACCTGGGTTTCAGCAGGAAGCGTGCTATCCGAGCGAAGCAACAATCGCTACTCCCGGATCTGGCCGTCGCCGGTCACGATCCAGGTGGTCGAGGTCAGTTCCCCGAGCCCCATCGGGCCGCGGGCATGCAGCTTCTGGGTCGAGATGCCGATCTCCGCGCCCATGCCGAGCTGTTCCCCGTCGGTGAACCGCGGCGAGGCGTTGATCATCACAGCGGCACTGTCGCAGCCCGCGATGAACTGCCGCGAGGCGGCGAGCGAGCCGGTCACGATGGTCTCGGTGTGGCCGCTGCCCCACTGGCGGATGTGATCGACCGCGTCGTCGAGGGTCTCAACCGTGCGGACGGCGAGGTCGAGCGAGAGGTACTCAGCCGCCCAGTCCTCGTCGGTCGCGGCGACGACGGCAATGCCCGCCTCGCGGCCGGCTGCGGCGGTGGCGTCGTCACCGTGCACCGTCACGCCCTGCTGGTCGAGAACGCCCAGCAGCTGCGGCAGCCAACTGTCGACGAGGTCGCGATGGACGAGGACGGTCTCGGTGGAGTTGCAGACGCTCGGGCGCGACACCTTGCCGTTGAGGATGATGCGGGTGGCCATGTCGAGATCAGCGGCGGCATCGACGTAGACCGCGCAGTTGCCGACGCCCGTCTCGATGACGGGGACGGTCGACTCCTCGACCACGGCCCGGATCAGCCCCGCCCCGCCGCGGGGAATCAGCACGTCGACGACGCCTCGCAGCCGCATCAGGTGCTTGACGGACTCGTGGTCGACGCCGGGCACGAGCTGCACCACGTCCGCAGGAAGGCCCGTGGCCTCTGCCGCGGCCCGCAGCACCTCGACGATCGCGGCGTTGGACTGTGCCGCCGACGCGCTGCCGCGCAGCAGGACGCTGTTGCCCGACTTCAGGCACAGGCCGGCTGCGTCTGCAGTGACGTTGGGCCGGGCCTCGTAGATGATGCCGACGACGCCAAGCGGTACGCGGACCTGGCGCACCTCGAGCCCGTTGGGCAACCGTGACCCACGGACGTCCTCGCCGACCGGATCGGGCAGGCCGGCCACCTGGCGCAGCCCCCCGGCCATCGCTTCGACCCGCGCGGGGGTCAGCGTGAGCCGGTCGACGATGGCCTCGCTGGTGCCGGCCTCGCGCGCGGCCGCGACGTCGAGCTTGTTGGCGGTCAGCAACTGATCCTGCTCGGCAACCAGAGCGCCGGCCATCGCGTGCAGCACCGCATCCTTGGTGGCGCGGGTGGCGGTGGCGAGCAGCCGCGCGGCCGCCTTAGCGCGCTGGGCGACGGCGAGGACGTCATCGGCGCTGGCTGCCCTCTGCGGTGCCTCGGAGCCGGCCGGTCGTGCGGTCGTCATGGTTCCAGGATAGTGGCCGCCGACCCGGCCGCGGGGATCCGGCAAAGGGCTCAGGGGACGTACGCGCCCGCGCCGGACGGGTGGTTGATCGGTCCGAAGTGGACGATGTACCACTGCCCGCGCCAGGAGATCAGCGAGTAGATGCCGAACGAGCCTGCGGTGCCGGCGGCAGTGCGGTAGCGCACCCGCGTCCCGTAGACGCGCCAGTAGCCGATCTTGTTGTACTCCTGCCCCGGCTGGACCCAGGTGGCCGCGCCGGCTGGAACGTCGACGCCCTCCGGCCTGGCACCCGCGCCGACACGGCTGTGCGCGGCGCCGAGGTCGAGGTCGTACAGCGCCACCAACCGGCCCCGCCAGTCCGCGGCCGGGTCGGCCAGCGCCTTGACCTGCTGGTAGGCCGTGAGCGGGAAGAACGCCGGCAGCGCCTTCGCCGTCGTGCCCGAGGTGACACCGGCCCAGAACTCGCGCATCCGCGCGTCGAACGCCGCCGTGGTGGCGCTGGGGCTGGCCTCGGTCTGCGGCAGCCGGCCGGGGTCCGCGGTGGCGGTGGGTGTCGGGCGCGGCACCGCTGACGGTGATGCTGTCGGGGTCGCGACCGGCGCCGGCGGCAGGACGCCCGCAGGCGCGTCGGTGGGCGCGTCGGTGGGCGCGGAGGTGGGCGCGTCTGCGGGTGCGGCAGGCTTGCCCGCGCTGCCCCCGCATCCGCCCAGCACCGAGACGACGGCCAGCCCCGCCGCCAGTCCAGCCGAGCGCACCCTCACAGCAGCACCAGGTCGTCGCGGTGCACGACCTCCCGCGAGTACGCCGGACCGAGCTCGCGCGTGGAGCGGCCGAGCATCGCCGGCAACTCGTCCGCGTCGTAGCCGACCAGCCCGCGGGCGACGGTCCGGCCGGCGGGATCGACGAGCTCGACCGGGTCACCCGCACCGAAATCCCCCTGCACCCCGGTGACGCCCGCTGCCAGCAGCGACGAGCGCCGCCCGACGACCGCGGCGACCGCCCCGTCGTCCAGCTCGAGCCGCCCGCCGGGCAACGAAGCATGCGCCAGCCACAGCAGCCGAGACGGTGCGCGGCGGCCGGTGGGATGGAACAGCGTCCCGACCGGTTCCCCGCGCAGAATGGCGGCGACGTCGGAGGTCGCCCCGACGACAGCCGCGCAGCCGCCCGCCGCAGCCACTCGCGCCGCTTCGATCTTCGTCGCCATCCCCCCGGAACCGATCCCAGCAGAGCCCGGACCCCGAGCCAGCACACCCGCGAGGTCGGCCTCGGAGCGCACCTCCCGCAGCGGCGTCACCGGGCCGCGCCGGGGGTCGGCGTCGTACACCGCGTCGACGTCGGAGAGCAGCACCAGCGCGTCGGCCGCGACGACATGCGCGACCAGTGCGGCAAGCCTGTCATTGTCGCCGACCCGGATCTCTGCGGTGGCCACGGCGTCATTCTCGTTGACGACGGGGACGACGCCGAGGGCGAGCAGCCGGTCGAGCGTGCGGCGGGCGTTGCGGTAGTGCGCGCGGCGGGTCACGTCCTCATGGGTCAGCAGCACCTGGCCCACTCGCCGGCCGGCGCGGGCGAAGGCCACCGCGTAGCGCTCGACGAGCAGCATCTGGCCGACGCTGGCGGCCGCCTGCAGGGTGGCCAGGTCACGTGGCCGCCGGGCCAACCCCAGCGGGGCGAGCCCGGCGGCGATCGCACCGCTCGAGACCAGGACGATCTGCCGCCCGGGAACGGACAGCGCATCCGCGAGGGCGTCGACGAGCGCGTCGAGGCGGTCGGGATCCAGTCCGCCGGCCGCGCTGGTCAACGACGACGAGCCGACCTTGACGACGAGGCGCCGCGCGTCAGCGATCGCCGGGCGGGTCACGGGGTGTCGCCGGCGCCGGGCTCGACCGCCTCAAGCGCGGCGTCGGCCGCTTCCTCGTGGTCGGCCGCGAAGACTGGCTTCTCGACGTCGGCGGCGTCGATTAGCTCACCCTGCCCGTGCCGGCTGCGCCACAGCGCCTCCCGCTCCGGCCGGCTCATCCGCACCGAGTCATCGAGGCGCCGGTCGGTTCCGCGGGGACCGCCGCCATGGTCGTTCAGCCCGAGGGTGGGCTCCCAGTCGAAGCTGACGTCGCCGATGGTGACGGACACACCCGGTTCGGCTCCGACCTTCAGCAGCTCCTTCTCGACCCCGAGCCGGGCGAGCCGGTCGGCGAGGTAGCCGACGGCCTCCTCGTTGTCGAAGGCCGTCTGCCTGACCCACCGCTCGGGCTTGGTGCCGCGAACCACGTAGCCGTCCTCATCGACCTCAACGGTGAACTCCGGTCCGGCCACCGCAGCCGGACGCAGCACGATGCGGGTCGAGCCGGTGTCGGCGAGCCCAGCCCGGTGCTCCTCGACCAGGACGGCCAGCGCCAGGATGAGCTCGCGCAGCCCCTCGCGGGTAGCCGCGCTGACCGAGAAGACGCGGTAACCGCGGGCCTCGATGTCGGTCCGAACAAGCTCGGCCAGCTCGCGAGCGTCTGGCACGTCGATCTTGTTCAGGACGACCACTCGTGGCCGGTCCGCGAGCCCCCCATAGGCCGCAAGTTCGGCCTCGATCACGTCGAGGTCACTCAGCGGGTCGCGGCCCGGCTCCAGCGTCGCGCAGTCGAGGACGTGCGCGAGGACGCTGCAGCGCTCCACGTGGCGCAGGAACTCCAGGCCGAGACCGCGCCCGGTGCTGGCGCCGGGGATCAGCCCGGGGACGTCGGCCACCGTGTAGGGCGCCCGGTCCCCGGGCTTCACGACGCCGAGGTTCGGGACGAGGGTGGTGAAGGGGTAGTCGGCGATCTTGGGCCGGGCGGCGGAGACCGCGGCAACGAGCGAGGACTTGCCGGCGCTGGGGAAGCCGACGAGCGCAACGTCGGCCACGCTCTTCAGCTCGAGGACGACGTCGAAGCTCTCGCCCGGCTCGCCGAGCAGCGCGAACCCCGGGGCCTTGCGGCGGGTCGAGGCGAGCGCGGCGTTGCCCAACCCACCGTGCCCGCCGTGAGCGAGGACGTGCCGTGTCGCGACCCCGACGAGGTCGACGAGCGTCTGGCCGGTAGCGGCGTCGACGACGACGGTGCCGTCAGGCACCGACAGCACGACGTCGGCGCCGTTGCCCCCGTTGCGGTGCCCGCCCTGACCCGCCTTGCCGCTGGTGGCCTTCTGGTGCGGGTGGAAGTGGAAGTCGAGCAGGGTCGTCACGCTGGGATCGACCACGAGCACGACGTCGCCGCCACGGCCGCCGTTGCCGCCGTCGGGGCCCCCGAGGGGCCGGAACTTCTCGCGGAACACCGAGGCGCAGCCATGCCCGCCATCGCCCGCGGCGACATGCAGCACCACCCGGTCGATGAAGGTGGTGGGCACGGTCAGCTCCGAACTGGAGTCGGTCGAGGGTCGCGGTCGGGTGGTGCGATCAGGCGCGGGGCGGCTGTACCTGCCTGAAGCACGAACGGGCGAGCCGGCACGCAGCCGACCCGCCCGTAGACGTGTGGGGTCTACGCGCCGGCCGCCACCGGGGTCGGCTCGGGAGCCGGCGCGGATGCCGCAGCGCTCGGCTCGGACGACAGCGGCACGATGTTGACGACCTTGCGGCCCTTCTTCAGCCCGAACTGCACGTGGCCGGGCGCCAGGGCGAACAGCGTGTCGTCGCCACCGCGACCGACGAGCGCGCCCGGGTGGAAGTGGGTGCCGCGCTGCCGCACGATGATCTCGCCGCCGTTGACCAGCTGGCCCCCGAAGCGCTTCACGCCAAGACGCTGGCTGTTGGAGTCGCGACCGTTGCGCGAGGAGCTCGCGCCCTTCTTGTGCGCCATGGCTCAGGCCTCCGTCTGGGTGGCGGTCTCGATGCCGGTCACGCGCAGGCGGGTGTAGCCCTGGCGATGCCCCATCCGGGTGTGCTGACCGGTCTTGTTCTTGAACTTGTGAATCCGGATCTTCGGGCCCTTCACCGGCCCGACGACCTCGGCGGTGACGGAGACGCCGGCAAGCTGCTGCGCGTCGGTGGTGACGGTGGCACCGTCGACGACGAGCAGCGCGGGCAGGGTCAGCGACGCTCCAGTCGCTCCCGAAAGGCGCTCGACATCGAGCTCGTCCCCGACCGCGACCTTGTGCTGCTTGCCGCCACTGCGGACGACCGCGTACACGGCGACTCCCCTGATTCGATGGCCGAAGTGTCTCGACTGCTGATGATGGACGGCGCGCGCACAACGAGCGGCTGCGCGCCAGGCTCAAGGGTACAGCCTGACCCTGAAGGCCCGTCCTCGCTCGTCAGCCGCCGATGGTTACCGCCTGGTCCTGCTCGGCCTCGGACTCGGCGAAGTCGGTCTCGGTCTCGGTCTCGGTGCCGGTGCCGGTGTCCGGCTGCACTGTCGCGAGGGCTGCCGCCGGCGCACCGGCCGGCGCGCTGGCCCGGCGGCGACCCGTGCGACGGGCTCGCGGTGGAGCCACCGGGTCCTGCGCCTCCTGCTCGGGCGCCTGGTCGGCTTGCTCTGGTGCCTCGTCGAGGGGCTGCCGGGTCGTCTCGTCGTCCGGTTCCGGACCGGCGCCGCCGGCCTCGATCTCGACCCGCTCGGCGTGCTCGGGCAGCACGGCACCGCCCTCCATGACCGCGTCAGCGCTGCCCGGGTCGTTGGCCTCACCAAAGGTCAGATCCGCCGGGTCGGCCTCGTCACCAGTGTCCGGCTCAGTGGTCTGTGCAGCATCGACGGTCTGTCCGGCATCGACGATCTGTCCGGCATCGACCACGAGATCGCCGGCCACAGTGCTCTCGGGTGCGTCAAATCCTCCCCCGGCCGCGATCTCGTCGGGGCGCCGTGGCGGCATGGCCGGCGGACGCGGGATGGGTCGCGCCTTGGGGGCCGGCAGCTCGATCGTCACGCCCTGACCACCGCAGGTGGGACACGGCTCGGCGTAGGCCTCGAACAGCCCCTGTCCGACCCGCTTGCGGGTCATCTGCACGAGCCCAAGGCTGGTCACCTCGGCGACCTGGTGCTTGGTGCGGTCGCGCCCGAGGCACTCGGTAAGGCGCCGGAGAACCAGCTCCCGGTTGCTCTCCAGCACCATGTCGATGAAGTCAACGACGATCATCCCGCCGACGTCGCGCAGCCGCAGCTGGCGCACCAGTTCCTCGGCCGCCTCGAGGTTGTTGCGAGTGACGGTCTCCTCGAGGTTGCTCGTCCCCTTGCCCGTGAAGCGGCCGGTGTTGACGTCGACGACCGTCATCGCCTCGGTGCGGTCGAACACCAGCGACCCACCGCTCGGCAGGTACACCTTGCGGTCGAGCGCCTTGAGCAGCTGCTCGTCGATCCGTAGCGCGGTGAAGACGTCCTCGACGGCGACGTGCTTGCGCACCCGCGGCATCAGGTCGGGGGCGACGCCCGCGACGTACTGCTCGATCTGGGCCCACTCGTCCTCGCCCTGCACGACGAGCTCGGCGAAGTCCTCGTTGAACACGTCGCGCACCACGCGGATGACCAGGTCGGGTTCGGCGTTGAGCAGCGCCGGGGCGGCCGCCTTCGCCGCCTTCTTCTGGATCGACTCCCACTGGGCGGCGAGGCGGGCGATGTCGTTGCCCAGCTCGTCCTCGGTCGCCCCTTCAGCAGCCGTGCGGACGATGACGCCGGCGTCCTCAGGAGTGATCTGCTTGAGGATGCCCCGCAGCCGGGTGCGCTCGGTGTCGGGCAGCTTGCGGCTGATGCCGGCGCTGCCGCCCTCCGGAACGTAGACCATGTACCGGCCGGGCAGGCTGACCTGGCTGGTCAGCCGGGCGCCCTTGTGCCCGATCGGGTCCTTGGTCACCTGTACCGTGACGGCCTGCCCCGACTTCAGCGCCTGCTCGATCTTGCGGGGCTTGCCCTCGAGCCCGCTGGCGTCGTAGTTGACCTCGCCGGCGTAGAGCACGCCGTTGCGGCCCTTGCCGATGTCGACGAACGCCGCCTCCATCCCCGGCAGGACGTTCTGCACCCGCCCCAGGTAGACGTTGCCGGCGTAGGCGGACGAGCTGGCGCGGGTGACGTAGTGCTCGACGAGGACGCCGTCCTCCAGCACCGCGATCTGGGTGCGCTCGCCGACGTTGCGAACGACCATCGTCCGCTCGACAGCCTCGCGGCGGGCGAGGAACTCGGCCTCGGTCGCGATCGGCACCCGGCGACGGCCCTGGTCGCGCCCCTCGCGGCGGCGCTGCCGCTTGGCCTCGAGCCGGGTCGACCCGGTGAGGCCCCGCACGGCCGAGTCCGCGGACCGCGGCTCGCGGACGTGGACGACGGTGTTCGGTGGATCATCCGGCGACAGCTCGGTCGCTGCGCCGTCTGCGTCACCGGCTCCGCCCCGGCGCCGGCGCCGCCGGCGGCGGCGGGTCGTGCCGGTGCCGTCCTCGGACTCGTCGGTCGGCTCGTCGTCCGTCTCGTCCGAGACGAGGTCCACCTGACTGTCCGACTCAGCAGGCGCCTGCCGCCCACTGCCCGCCACGCTCTCGGTCTCGCCGGTGTCGTCGGTGTCGCCGGCGGCGTCGGCATCGCTCTCGTCGCGGATGCGGCCGCGGCCCCGCCGGCCACGCCGGCGGCGACGGGTCCCGCCCGCGGCATCGTCCTCGTCACCCGGCGCGGCTTCGCTGGCCGCCGCGTCCGGATCCGACTCCCCGGTGGCGGCGTCGTCCAGGCTCTCGCCGAGGTCGGCCGCCGCGTCGTCGTCATCGGCGAAATGCTGAGCGCGCGGGACGGCCACGATCTCGGGCTGCTGGAAGGTGACGACGGGCGGCGCACCACGCCGGCGTCGGGAGCGGGTAGGCGTCGGCTCTGCTGCCTCTACCGCCTCGTCGGTGGCAGCGTCGGTGGCAGCGTCGGTGGCAGCGTCGGTGGCAGCGTCGGTGGCAGCGTCGGTGGCAGCGCCCACGTCGGTGTCCTCGGACTGCACCGGCCCAGGCGAGGTCTCGCCGGCCAGCGCGGCGACATCGGCGAGGGCGTCGCGGCTGGTGGCGCGACGGCGCCGCCGGGCCGGGCGGGACTGCTCCACGCGCTCGACCTCAGACGTCTCGGCGTCGGCGGGCTCGACCACATCGGCTGTCTCGACGGGCGGAGGAAGTGTCTCCGACGTTGGGGTGGGGCGGTCGGTGCCTGCGAGCTCGTCGGTGACCGTGGGGGACTGCCCGACGGTCTCGTCAGCCCGGTCAGCTACCGGCGCGGGCGCGTCCACCCCGTCGGCTGGCGCCGCCTGAGGGGAGGCATCAGCCGCCGCCGGACCGGGGTCTGGCGTACTGCTGCGGAGTGCGCCACCGCCGACAGCGTCGCCCTCGTCCGTCTCGTCGTCCTCAACCGCCTGCGTGTCGTCGAGGTCGGGCAGCCCCTCGTCGGGCGCTGCCTGCTCACCAGCACCTGGCTTGGCAGCGTCCGGGTCACGGCGAAGCGGTCCGCTGCTGATGACGGCTGCCGCCGCTGCCAGCTCGGCCGCAGTCGGCACCGGCGGTGGCCCTGCCGGCCTGCTGGCTGCCCGCCGGCGGCGGCGAGGAGCCGCATCGGTGCCCTGCTCCGGCTCTTGTGCCGGTGTGTTCTCGTCGTTCTCGCTCACGTCGTACGCCTCTCGGCCCCCGGGCGCGGTGGATAACCCGCGGCCGCACAGGGGCGGTATTGGCACCAGCGTTTCCACGCCGGTGGTCTCGGGACGCCAGAACTCACCCGATGGAGACTGCGTGCTCCCGGTCGGTGCGCAGCGGGTCGTCAATCGACCCATCTGCTGCCAGCCGGCCCTGTGCAAGCCGGGTCACCTCTGCGGGGACCGGCGGCTCGAGACCGGCCACCGATCTGAGGGCAGCCAGTACATCGTCGGGTCGTACAGCGGGCGTCGTCTGCTGTACGACAACTTGAAGTATCGCACAGTCGGCGCTCCGTCCGTCCGAGCACGCTCCCGGCGTGGCTCGGGGCAACACAGCTACCGACACCACAGCACCCCGGGCGTCGAGCAGCCGCACACCGTCCTTGGTCAGCCGCTCGACCTGCACCACCTGCTCGGCGAGGAACAGCGAGACGGCCCACCGGGCCTCGTCCGGGCTCACCCCGGGCAGCACGATCTGCCACTGCGAGGCCTCCACCCGCTCGGCGAGGCTGCCGCCGCCGGAGACCACGCACTCGACGACGTCGAGCCCCGGCGCCAGGCTGGCGTCGAGCGCCAGCCGCACCGCTTCGGGGTCGCAGACCTGCGCCAGCGCCAGCTCGACGTACTCCGCCTCGCTGGCCACGCCCGTTGGTGCGGCGCCCAGCCAGGAGAGGCGCGGGTGCGCGGTGAAGCCCGAGGTGTAGGCCATTGGAACCTGCGCGCGGCGCAGCGCCCGCTCGAAGCAGCGCGCGACGTCACGGTGCGAGGTGAACCGCAGCCGTCCCCGCTTGGCGTAGCGCAGCCGAAGCCGCTGCACCACCTCGGTCGGCCGGCCGGTGAGGTCGGGCTGGCGCTTGGCCACCGCTCAGCGCGTCGCGGCGAGCGGGTTGCCGGTGACGGCGAGCGGCAGCAGCGTCCGGCCGGTCGGGCCGATCTCGATGTCGGTGCCCTGGGTGGGGCACACGCCGCAGTCGTAGCACGGGGTCCAGCGGCAGTCGTCGACCTCGCGCCCGCTGACCGCGTCCTGCCAGTCCGACCACAGCCACTCGGGGTCGAGCCCGGCGTCGAGGTGGTCCCATGGCAGGACCTCGGTGAAGGTCCGCTCGCGGGTCGTGTACCAGTCGACGTCGACGCCGCAGGCCCGCGCCGCCGCCATCCACCTGTCGTAGGAGAAGTACTCGCTCCACCCGTCGAAGCGGCCGCCCTGGCGCACCACCTCGGCGATGACGGCGCCGATGCGGCGGTCGCCGCGCGAGAGCAGCCCCTCGACGATGCCGGGGCGCCCGTCGTGGTAGCGGTAGCCGATGGAGCGGTCCCGGCCGATCGCGTCGCGCACCAGCTGCAGGCGCCGGTCGGTCTCCTCCCACGACAGCTGAGCTGCCCACTGAAAGGGGGTGTGCGGCTTGGGGACGAAGCCGCCGATGGAGACCGTGCAGCGGATGTCGCGGCGCCCCGTGGCCTCCCGACCAGCACGGATGACGTTCTTGGCCATCCGCGCGATCTGCAGCACGTCGTCGTCGGTCTCGGTCGGCAGGCCGCACATGAAGTAGAGCTTGACCTGCGACCAGCCTCCCTCGTAGGCCGTGGTGACGGTGCGGATCAGGTCGTCCTCGGTGACCATCTTGTTGATCACCTTGCGCAGCCGCTCCGAACCGCCCTCCGGTGCGAAGGTCAGCCCCGAGCGGCGGCCGCCGCGGGCCAGCTCCTCGGCGAGCGTGATGTTGAAGGCGTCGACCCGGGTGGAGGGCAGCTGCAGCGAGGTCTGGGTGCCCTCGTACCGGTCGGCCAGCCCTTTGGCGATCTCGCCGATCTCGCTGTGGTCGGCGCTCGACAGGCTGAGCAGCCCGACCTCCTCGTACCCGGTCGCGGCGAGCCCGGCCTGGACCATCTCGCCGATGCCGGTGATGCTGCGCTCCCGGACCGGTCGGGTGATCATGCCGGCCTGGCAGAAGCGGCAGCCGCGCGTACAGCCGCGGAAGATCTCGACGCTCATCCGCTCGTGCACCGTCTCGGCCACCGGGACGAGCGGCTGCTTGGGGTACGGCCAGGCGTCGAGGTCCATCACCGTGTGCTTGCTGACCCGCGCCGGGACGCCGGGCCGGTTCGGCACCACCCGGTGGACTCGGCCGTCGGGCAGGTAGCTGACGTCGTAGAACTGCGGCACGTAGGCGACTCCGGAGCGGGCGAGCCGCAGCAGCAGCTCCACGCGGCCGCCCGGGCCTCCCTCGTCCTTGTGCCGCCGGACGATGTCGGTGATCCGCAGGACTGCCTGCTCGCCGTCGCCGAGCACCGCGGCGTCGATGAAGTCGGCGACGGGCTCGGGGTTGAACGCGGCGTGGCCGCCGGCGACGACCACGGGGTGGGTCTCGTCGCGGTCGACGGCCAGCTGCGGAATGCCGGCGAGGTCGAGCGCCACCAGCATGTTGGTGTAGCCCAGCTCGGTGGAGAAGGAGATGCCGAACAGGTCGAACGCCCCGACCGGGTGGTGCGCGTCGACGGTGAACTGCGGCACGGCGTGCTCGCGCATCAGCGCCTCGAGGTCGGGCCAGACGCTGTAGGTCCGCTCGGCCAGCACGCCCGGCTGCTCGTTGAGCACCTCGTACAGGATCATCAGGCCCTGGTTGGGCAGCCCGACCTCGTAGGCGTCGGGGTACATGAGCGCCCACCGCACCCGGGCGGCATCCCAGTCCTTGACCTGCGCGTTCAGCTCGCCGCCGACGTACTGCACCGGCTTGCGCACGCGAGGCAGCAGGGCCTCCAGGCGAGGGAAGACGGAGTCGACAGGCATGACCCGAGGGTACGGCGGCAGGGAGCGCGGCCGACGCTGCGCGTGTGGTCGAGGCCCCTACGAGCGGGCAGGCGAGCGCAGCCTGACGTTCTCGACCAGCCCGATGGCCAGCATGGCGGCGAACATCGACGAACCGCCGTAGGACAGGAACGGCAGCGGCAGCCCGGTCACCGGCATGATGCCGATCGTCATCCCCACGTTGACGAAGGTCTGGAACGCGAACCACACGATGACCCCGACGCAGACGAGCATCCCGAAGGAGTCGCTCGCCCGCTGCGCCGCGGCGGCGGCCCGCCAGATCACCAGGGCGAGCAGGACGAGGATGGCAGCGGAGCCGACGAAGCCCAGCTCCTCACCCGCCACCGTGAAGACGAAGTCGGTCTTCTGCTCGGGCACGAACTGCCCCTGCGTCTGCGAGCCGTGCAGCAGCCCTCGGCCGAACAGGCCCCCGTGCGCGTTGGCGATCATCGCCTGGTTGACGTTGTAGCCGATGCCGGAGTTCGCGGTCTTGCTGTGCCGCGCGAACTCGGTGAGCCGCGCCACCTGGTAGGGCTTGAGCAGATTCAGCCGGAAGACGGCGAAGCCGAAGCCGGCACCCGCGACGAGCAGAGCGAGCACGTACCGCGCCGGCGCGCCCGACAGCGCGAGCATGCCGAGCAGCACCACGACGAAGACCATCGTGGTGCCGAAGTCAGGTTGCAGCATGATCAGCCCGAGGGGCAGGGCGGCGAGCACCAGCACGAGCAGTACCTCGCGCCACCCCGGGCCGGTGCCGAGACCCGTACGAGGTTCGGTCCGGCCGCCGCCCAGCACGATGGCCGACACGACGATGAGCGCCACCTTGGCCAGCTCTGAGGGCTGCAGCTGGAACCCCGCGGGCAGCACGATCCACGACCGGGCGCCGTTGATGGTCGAGCCCGCGACGAGCACCGCTGCCAGCCCGAGCAGCGACAGGCCGTAGACCACCGCCGCGTAGGTGCGCAGCAGCCGGTAGTCGACCGAGGCTGCCACCACCGCGAGGACCAGGCCGACCCCGGCGGTGAAGATGTGCTTCTGCAGGTAGGCGTACTGGTTCAGGCCGTGGTCGAGCTGGTACTGGCGGGTGGCCGACCAGACCAGCAGCGCGCCGATGCCGACCAGAGCGGCCACTGCGAGTGCCAGGATCCAGTCGATGCGGCGCACGAGCGTGACCGGCCGCGGCTGCACCGCGCTCGGTGCGACGATCCGGAAGGTGCTCATGGCGCCTTCGCGGCGGCCGGGACCGGCGCGTTGGCTCCGGGAGGCGCGGCAGGCGCACCCGGCGCACCCGGCGCACCCGGCGCACCCGGCGCACCCAGTGCCGGGCCGACGCTGCCGTCGGCGCGGACGGCCGGCAGCGTCGTGGGCGTCTGCCCGCCCGGCAGGGCGGCCGGCCGATTGATGCCGTAGATCCCCTCCCACACCTCGCGGACGGCCGGCGCGGCGAAAAGGGCGCCCTGCCCGGTCTTCGGGACGGTGACGACCACGACGTACTTGGGGTTGTCGACCGGCCCGAACGAGGCAAACCAGGACGTGTCGTTCTGCCCCTCCACCTCTGCGGTGCCGGTCTTGCCGGCGACGTGGACCTGGTCGAGCGGGAAACCGGCGAACGTGCCCGCCGCCGTGCCTCGGATCGTCACGTCGCCGAGCGCCGAGCGGATATAGCCGAGGATCGCCGGGTCGACGGGAAGCTTCCTCGCGACCGAAGGGGCGATCACCTTTGCGACCGAACCGTCGGGCCGCAGGACCGCCTTGGCCAGCCGGGGGTGGTACACGGTGCCGCCGTTCGCGACAGCCGCGTAGGCGGTCGCCATCTGCAGCGGGCTCACCGACAGGTAGGCGCCCTGGCCGATCCCGAGCATCGTCGCGGCGCCGCCGTTGTAGAGGTAGCCGTCCTGGCAGGCCTCGATGGCGTAGCGCTGGAACGTCGCCCGCTTGGCCGGATCGGGCTCCTCCGGGTAGCCGTTCTTGGCCCGGCGGCAGTACATCCCCTTGAGCTCGTTGTACTGCTTGGCCAGCCGGGCGCGGTCGACCAGCGAGCCGGCGGTCTCAGCCGGCAGGTCGACGCCCGTCTGGCTCCCGAAGCCGTACTCGCGGGCCGTCCTGGTGAAGACCTCCTGCGCGGGTGGCAGCCCCGGGGCTTGGCGCAGGCCGCCGTCGTTCAGCCAGGCGGCATAGGCGAAACGGTCGAAGATGGTGTCACAGGAGATGACGAGCGCCTGGTGCAGGTCCATGCTCCCGGGGGCTTCGCCCTCGAAGTTGTGGAACACCTGGGCACCGACCTGCATGCTCGGCGAGCAGTCGTAGACGTCGCTCAAGGAGGCCAGGCCACCGGTGACGGCAGCGGTGAGCGAGACGGGCTTGAACGACGAGCCAGGCGCCGAGGACCCTTGGAAGGCGCGCGAGAGCAGCGGCGTGCCGGCGGCGGGGTCGGACAGCGCGGCGTAGTCCTTGGCTGAGATGCCGCCGACGAAGGCGGACGGGTCATAGGTGGGCAGCGACGCCATCGCCACCACCCGTCCGGTGCTCGCCTCCATGACGACGCCGCTGGCGGTGTCGGCGGGCTTGCCCTGCGCGTGCGCGTGGTCGAGCGCGTGCTGCAGCGCCTGTTCCAGGGTCTGCTGCACGCCCGCGTCGAGCGAGAGCACGACGGTGTTGCCCGGCTTGGGGGCATCACGGCCCACCTCGCCCGCGACGCGGCCGAACCGGTCGACCGCAAGCCGGGTGACGCCGTCACGGCCCCGCAGGTCCTTGTCGTAGGACAGTTCGAGCCCGGCCAGCCCGACCAGGTCGTTGCGCTGCAGCGTGCTGTCTTTCGCGAGCATCCCCTCCGTGACCGGCCCGGTGTACCCGAGCTCGTGAGCGGCGAGTGAGCCCATCGGATAGGTCGGCAGCGACTGGGCGTCGGCCGCGATGCCGGGGAAGCGGTCGGGGTGCTCGAGCACGGCCAGTGCCTGCTCGGGCTGCACGTCGGTCGAGACCGGGATGGGCTGGTAGGGCGAGCCGTTCCAGCACGGCGGCTTGACCTTCTGGCTGCAGAACCGGACCTCGGCCTTGAGGTCGGCCGGCCGCCTGCCGAGCACGCCGGCCAGCCGCTTCAGCACGGCCGCCCCGTGGTCGGGAAGCCGGTCGAGCGTGCTGCGGTCGACCGTCATCACGAGCGAGGTGCGGTTGGACACCAGCGCGCGCCCCTGGTCGTCGACGATGCGGCCACGGGCGGCGGCGTCGACGACCTCGCGCACCCGGTTGCCCTCGGCGACGACCCCGTACCGACCCGCCTGCACGACCTGCAGCGACCACAGCCGCAGCCCCAGCACCGCGAACAGTGCCAGCACGACGAACAACAGGATGCTGACCCGCAGCCGGGACTGCCTCACAACTGCTCGCTCACGACTGCTCGCTCACGGCTGCTCGCTCGGTGGCCGACGGGGGAGCCGGCGCAGCACCCAGCTGATGCCCGGGAACACGAACGGCGTGAGCAGGACGGCGTAGAGCACCGAGGCGACGACGGCCTGCACGAGCGTCGCCCCGCCGGCCCGGGAGTCGTCGACGAGGGTGCCCGTCGCCGCGAACAGCAGCGCGGCCAGAGCACCTGCGCCGGCGACGGCGGCGAGGGGGACCACGATCGAGCGCTTGGCCTCGAGCCGCAGCATCCCGGCGAGGTAGCCGACCAGGCACAGCACCATGGCGAGGCGACCGATGACGTGGTCGGAGATCAGGTCGGCAGCGAGGCCCGCGGTGAAACCGAGCAGGCACCCCGCAGTGGGCCCGGTGCGCAGGGCGAGGCAGGCGAGCACGATGGTCGGCAGGGCAGGTCCGCCGAGCGGGAGGTGCAGCAGGCCGACCACTGTCGGCTGCAGCACCACCGCGAGCGCCAACATCCCGACGGCAGCGACGGCCTGCAGGAGGGACACGCCCCCCATCCTTGCGGCGACCACCCGCAGCCCGCGTGGCGTAGGACGCGGCTCCTTGGCGATGGTGTGACCGCGCTGCTGGGGCAGCGCTGCCGGCCGAGCGTCTGGCTGCGGTGCCTGGGCCGGCGCCGGCAGCACGGGAGCGCTCACGTCGACTGCCGGGGAGTCAGCAGCCGGTCACCCGCATCGGCCTGCGCGTGCCGGACGACGACGCCGACGAGGTCGAGCGTCCCCGGCTTGGCGAACGTGCGGACGGTGGCCCGGCGGGAAAGCCCGGCACCGGCGTCGGTCGTCCCGGTGACGACGCCCACCGGAACACCCCCCGCGTAGTCCCTGCTGCCGAAGGTGACGACCCGCTCCCCCTTGCGGACGGGCACGGTGGGGTCGAAGACGGTAAAGGTCAGCACCCCCGGGGTCCCCGTGCCCGTCACCGTGCCAAGTGCTCGGGACGCCTCCAGGCGGGCACCGACGACCGACGTCGGGTCGCTCGCCAGCCGCACGGTCGAGGTGCTGGCCACGGCCCGGACCACCACGCCGACGAGCCCCTCCGCGACGACGACCAGCTGCCCGACGACCACGCCGTCGGCCGTGCCGGCATCGATGTCGACGACCTGCTCGCTGCCCGTCACGCCACCGGCGCCTACCACGCGGGCGGGAACGATGGTGTAAGCCGCGGCGTCAACGGTGAGCCGCAGCCGGGCCAGCGCGGCTGCCGTTCGCTTGGCGTCAGCGTCAGCGGCGACCTGCCGGCGCAACGCCGCGACCTGCTGCTGGAGCGCATCCGCCCGAGCGCGCTGCTGGTCGGCCTCCCCCAGGTTGCCGACCGCCCGACGCACCGGGCGCGTCACGTCGTTCACACCCTGCTCGACCGGCCCGACGGCACTGGCAACGCGGTCGCGCAGCCGGCTGTCCGCCCCGCGCACCCGGTAGTCGATCGTGAGCAGCACCAGGGCTGTAAGCAGAAGCAGGGCGAGCAGCAGGCGTCCGCGCCGCGAGTCACGCATCGTTCACCGCCGGCTCGGTCGGTTGGGCTGGGCCAGGCACCCCAAACCCCACTGCCTCCGGATTCGAGTCACGACCGTGGCTCCGGGCGCAGCACCTGCTGCAGTGCCTCGAACTCCTCGACGCAGCGGCCGGCACCGAGCGCTACGGCGTGCAGCGGGTTGTCGGCGAGCGAGACCGGCATGCCCGTCTCGTGGCGGAGTCGGTCGTCCAAGCCCCGCAGCAGTGCTCCCCCGCCGGCCAGCATGATGCCGCGGTCCATGATGTCGCCTGCCAGCTCGGGCGGGCACTTGTCGAGCGTGCCCCTCACCGCGTCGATGATGTCCTTCACCGGTTCGTCGACCGCGTCGCGGACCTCCTCGGACGTGACCACGATCGTCTTGGGCAGCCCGCTGACGAGGTCGCGCCCGCGGATCTCGGCCGACGGCTCGTCCTCACGGGGCCAGGCGGACCCGATGGCCATCTTGATCTCCTCGGCCGTGCGCTCACCGAGCATCAGGCCGTACTGCTTCTTGACGTGCGTCATGATCGACTGGTCGAGCTCATCGCCGCCGATCCGGATCGACTGGCTGGTGACGACACCGCCCAGGGAGATGACCGCCACCTCGGTCGTGCCCCCGCCGATGTCGACGATCATGTTGCCCGTCGGCTCGTGCACCGGCATCCCCGCGCCGATGGCAGCCGCCATCGGCTCCTCGACGATGTAGACCTTGCGTGCCCCGGCGGCGTAGGCGGTGTCCTTGACCGCCCGCTGCTCGACCCCGGTGATCCCCGAGGGCACGCAGACCACGATGCGCGGCTGGGAGAAGCGCCGCCGCCGCTGCACCGCGTGGATGAAGTAGCGCAGCATGCGCTCGGTCGTCTCGAAGTCGGCGATCACGCCGTCCTTGAGCGGCCGGATGGCCACGATATTGCTGGGCGTGCGGCCGATCATGCTCTTGGCCCGGGTGCCTACGGCGACGACCGTCGAGGTGGTGGTGTTGATCGCAACCACGCTCGGCTCGTTGAGCACGATGCCGCGGCCACGGACGTAGACGAGGGTGTTGGCTGTGCCGAGGTCGATCGCCATGTCACGACCGACGAGCGAGAACCTTTTAGCCATGCCGCGGAGGCCCTTCAGCGGGAGAGGCCCCAAATGTAAGGCGATGAAGCCCGGCTATGGATGCGACGCGCAGACCCGCGTCGTAATCATGCGCAACCGACAGGTGACAGTCCGACATGGTGGGGCTATCGCCCGCCACCATCGGACCAAGAGGCCTACAGCTGCGGGAAAAACAAGCCGATCTCGCGCTTCCCCGACTCAGGCGAGTCACTGCCGTGGACGATATTCTCGCCGATCTCGAGCGCGTAGTCGCCGCGCACCGACCCCGGAGCTGCCTTGACCGGATCAGTGGCGCCCATCAGGGTGCGAACTGCCTCGACGGCCCGCGGCCCTTCGACGACGAGGGCCATGAGCGGGCCGCCAGTGATGAAGTCGACCAACTCGCCGAAGAAGGGCTTGTCGGTGTGCTCCTGGTAGTGCTGCTCGGCAGTGGCACGCTCGAGCACGCGCAGCTCGGCGGCCACCAGCGTCAGCCCCTTGCGCTCCAGCCGGTTGATGACCTCGCCGACCAGACCACGGCGCACGCCGTCGGGCTTGACAAGGACGAGGGTGCGCTCGGCGGCCACCAGAGAACTCCTTCACTATGGGCCTGGGTTCAGCAGGCTCTGCTGGTCCAGCGGCCGACCGGCCGGCGGGCGCCCCGAGTCTATGGGCAGGCGATGGCCCGGACCCACCAGCGACGACTGATGCGCCCGGGCCAACCGCTGATGGGGAGTTCCGGCGGCGGTTAGCTCTGCTCGATGTCGGAGAGCAGGAAGTCGACCCCGCCAGTGGCCAGCTGCATCGCGTCCTTCGCGGCCGCACCGCCTTCCGGGCTGCCGAGTGCAGCGACCGCGGTGTCATAGTCGGCGAAGTAGAGGTCGGCCGTGCGGTACTTCGGGGTCGGGGTGCCGTCCTCCTTCGGGAACACCTTGGCGAGCTCGGCGCGCTGCAGGTTGGGGACCTTCTGGACCAGCGGCAGGTGCACCTCCTGGTAGTGCTGCTCGAACGCCTCGGGATCGGTCGGGTTGCCGTAGATGACGGTGAGTTTGACGGTCATGCTGCGCTCGTACCCCTTGCGGGGGCTTCCTAGCGGGGCGGCGAGCCGCGTCGTCTGTTGCAACAGCACGCTTCCTGCTGCGCGGAGCGGCGTGTCTACCGCGACTCGCCGTTGCAGGTTCACTGCTCACGAGAGGGAGCGTGCATCTCGAGCAGGCTGTGCGGCAGCCCTAGCGCCACCAACGACGAGGGAAAAGTCGTGACCACGTCCGTCATGCTGCGATACGGGGGCGCTATGCGCCTACCGCCGCAGCAGCGTCCGCGCCTCGCCGACCGTTACCAGGGAGCCGGTGACGATGACGCCCGACCCGCCGTACGTGGCGTCCTCCTCAGCCAGCCGGACGGCGGCGTCGATCGCGTCGTCGAGTCGCGGCTCGACCTCCACCCGGTCGGCCCCGAACACGTCGACCGCCAGCGCCGCCAGGTCGTCTGCCCCCAGCGCGCGCGGTGAGGCGTTCTGCGTCAGCACCACGACGTCGAGCACCGGCTCGAGTGCCGCGAGCATCCCCGCGACGTCCTTGTCACCCAGCACACCGACGACGCCGACCAGCCGGTTGAAGGCGAACTCCTCGGCGATGGCAGCCGCCAGCGCTTGAGCTCCAGCCACGTTGTGGGCACCGTCGAGCAGCACGGTCGGCGAGGAGCGCACCGTCTCGAGCCGGCCCGGCGAGGTCACCGCGGCGAACCCCGCGCGCACCGCCTCGACGTCGATCCGCCGCTCGCTGCTGCCGCCGAGGAAGGCCTCGACCGCCGCGAGCGCACACGCCGCGTTGTGCGCCTGGTGCGCCCCGTGCAGCGGCAGCAGCAGGTCGTCGTACTCGCCGCCGAGGCCCTTCAGTGTGACGAGCTGGCCGCCGACCGCCAGGGAGCGCGAGACGACGCCGAACTCGAGCCCCTCCCGCGCGACGGTCGTGCCCAGCTCGGCGGCGCGGCGCAGCAGCACGGTTGCGGCCTCGACGTCCTGCTGGGCGATGACGGCAACCGCCCCTTCCCGAAGGATGCCGGCCTTCTCGCCCGCGACCTCCGCCACGGTCGAGCCCAGCTCTGGGTGGTCGAGGGTGATCGGGCCGATCAGCTGCACGGCGGAGTCGACCACGTTGGTCGCGTCCCACGTCCCGCCCATCCCGACCTCGATCACGCCCACGTCGACCGGGGCGTCTGCGAAGGCCGAGAACGCCATCGCGGTGATGAGCTCGAAGTACGTCACCCGCTGCGCGTTGCGGGCGTCGAGCAGCTCGGCGTAGGGGGCGACGTCGTCGTACGCCCGCACGAAGGCCTCCGGGCTCGCGGGTTTGCCGTCGATGCTGATCCGCTCGGTGACCGACTTCAGGTGCGGCGAGGTGTAGCGCCCGGGGCGCAGCCCGAACGCGCCGAGCAGGGCGTCGACCATCCGCGCCATCGACGTCTTGCCGTTCGTGCCCGTGATGTGGATCGTCGGGTAGGCGAGCTCGGGGTGCCCCAGCAGGTCGACGAGGGCCGTGATGCGGCTGAGGTCCGGCGCCATCTGGGTCGGCTGCCGGGCGGCGAGGGCGCACTCCACCCGGGCGAGCTCCGCCGTCACGTCGCGGGCGGCAACCGCTGCGGCCGGCTTGGCGTCGCCCGTCTTCTCCGGGGGGTCGAGGTCGCCACGCTCGAGATCGTCAGCCAAGGGACACCAACTGACGCTGGAGCCGCTCGATCTCCACGTCGGCGGCACTGGAGCGCTCCCGCATCCGCTCGACGACCTCCGCCGGTGCCTTGGCCACGAACGCGTCGTTGACGAGCTTGCGCCCCACCTGCTCACGCTCCTTCTGCGCGGCGGCGAGCTGCTTGCCCAGCCGGGCGCGCTCGGCCTCGACGTCAACGGCGCCGCGCAGGTCGAGCGCGACGCGGGCACCGGCGGCTTGTAGCACCGACCAGCCTTCTGGCGCCGCGTCGGCCGGTTCAACGGTGAGGTCGGTCAGCGAGCCCAGCTCGGCCGCCCAGCCACCCCCGCCGGCGAAGCCCCGATCGGCGACGAGCGCAGCCGGCACCTTGCGCCCCGGCGGGAGCCCCTGCTGCACCCGGAAGCGTCGCACCTCACCGACCAGCTCCTGAAAGCTCTGCACCGCTTGCTCTGACTGCTGGTCCGGACGGGCACCACCCTCGAGGCCGGGCCAAGGTGCCAGGGCCACGGTCTCGCCGCCCGTCAGCGCGCGCCACAGCTCGTCCGTCGCGAACGGCATCACTGGATGCAGCAGCCGCAGCAGCGTGTCGAAGCAGTAGCCGAGGACGCGCCGGGTGCGCTCGGCACCTGCTTCCCCGGGGCGCATCGCCACTTTGGCCAGCTCGACGTACCAGTCGAACAGCTCATCCCACGCGAAGTGGAACAGCGCGTCGCACACCTTCGCGAGCTCGAAGTCCTCGTACAGCGCGTCGACCTGCGCGGTCACGGTATCGAGGCGCGACAGGATCCACCGGTCGGGCAGCGAGAGCCCGTCGGCGGGGGGCCGTCCGTCGCTGACCGCGCCGTTGAGCAGCGCGAAGCGGGTGGCGTTCCACAGCTTGTTGACGAAGTTGCGGCTGCCCTGCACCCACTCCTCGCCGACCGGCACGTCGACCCCGGGGTTGGCCCCGCGGGCGAACGTCCAGCGCAGCGCGTCGGCGCCGTAGCGGTCCATCCAGTCCAACGGGTCGACGACGTTGCCCGCCGACTTCGACATCTTGCGGCCGCGCTGGTCGCGCACCAGGCCGTGCAGCAGCACCGACCGGAAGGGCGGCTCGGGCTGGATGTAGGTGCAGAACATCATCATCCGAGCGACCCAGAAGAAGATGATGTCGTAGCCCGTGACCAGCACGTTCGTTGGATAGAAGTGCTCGAGGTCGCTCGTCTGGTCCGGCCAGCCCAGAGTGGATGCCGGCCACAGCGCCGAGGAGAACCAGGTGTCGAGCACGTCCTCGTCCTGCACCCAGCCCTCGCCCGACGGCGGTGCCTCGTCCGGGCCGGGGGCCACCACCTCGCCGTTCGGGCCGTACCAGACCGGGATCCGGTGGCCCCACCACAGCTGGCGGCTGATGCACCAGTCGTGCATGTCGTCGACCCAGCCGAAGTACCGGGCGGCCATCGACTCGGGGACCATCGCCGTCTCGCCCTGCCGCACCGCCTCACCGGCCCGCTTGGCCAGCGGCGCGACGCGCACGAACCACTGCAGCGACAGCCGCGGCTCCACCACCGTGCCGCAGCGCGAGCAGTGCCCGACGCTGTGCACGTACGGGCGCTTATCGGCCGCGATCAAGCCCTGCTCGAGCAGGGCGGCGACGATGGCCGGGCGCGCCTCGAACCGGTCGAGCCCCTGGAACGGGCCGGGCGCGGTGATCACGCCCCTCTCGTCCATCACGGTGATCGCCGGCAGGTTGTGACGCTGACCGATCTCGAAGTCGTTCGGGTCGTGCGCCGGGGTGACCTTGACCGCCCCGGTGCCGAAGGCGGGGTCGACGTGCTCGTCGGCCACCACCGGGATCTCCCGGCCGGTCAGCGGCAGGGGCACCGTCGTGCCAATGAGGTGGGCGTAGCGCTCGTCGTCCGGGTGCACCGCCACGGCGGTGTCGCCGAGCATGGTCTCGGCACGGGTGGTGGCGACGACCAGCGGCCCGTAGACGATCGACACGAGCTCGCCGTCGGTGTCGCGGTGCTCGACCTCGATGTCGGACAGCGCGGTGAGGCAGCGCGGGCACCAGTTGATGATCCGCTCGGCGCGGTAGATGAGGTCGTCGTCGTACAGCCGCTTGAAGATCGTCCGGACGGCACGCGAAAGGCCATCGTCCATCGTGAAGCGCTCGCGCGACCAGTCGACGCTGTCGCCGAGGCGGCGCATCTGGCCGAGGATGCGGCCGCCGTACTCGGCCTTCCACTGCCACACCCGCTCGAGGAACGCCTCGCGGCCGAGGTCATGGCGCGAGAGCCCCTCGCCCGCGAGCTCGCGCTCGACCACATTCTGGGTGGCGATGCCGGCGTGGTCCATGCCTGGCAGCCACAGGGCGTCGTAGCCCTGCATCCGCTTGCGGCGGACCAGCGCGTCCATCAGCGTGTGCCCGAAGGCGTGGCCGATGTGCAGGGAGCCGGTGACGTTGGGCGGCGGGATGACGATGGTGAACGCCGGGCGGCCGTCGCCGCGAGCGCGAAAGACGTCGGCGTCGACCCAGCGCTGGTAGGCCCGCGCCTCGACCGACGACGGGTCGTACGTCGTCGGCAGGTCGGGGCTGAGGGTCTCGCTGGGCATGGGGCCGAGTCTAGAGATCGGCCGCGGATCGGGCCCTGGCGTTCCGGCGCCTCCCGGCTACTCCGGCGCCCCCGGCTACTGCTACCCCCCCGCTACCGGCGCGGCGCGAGTGCGCGGATCGCCTCGCGCTGGTCGTACTGGCCGGGCAGCAGGGCGATGGCGGGGGTGGTGACGCCCGCGGCGACGTAGCGCTCGACGTGCTCGCGGCAGGCATCCGGCGAGCCGTGGACGATCAGTGCGTCGACGAGCTCGTCGGGGATGGCGGCGACGGCGGCCTTGCGGTCGCCGGCCTCCCAGTGCTTCCACAGGCCCGCCAGCTGCTCGCCGCGGCCCAGCCACTCGTGGAACTTCGCGTACACGGGCACGGTCAGGTAGGCGGCGATGGCCATCCGCCCGATCGTCCGGGCCGTCTGGGCGTCATCGATGGGCAGCACAAAGATGCGCGCGGCGATCTCGCGGTCGGCTCCGTCAGCGGCCTCGTGCACGTACTTGGTGACAGTCGGGACGTCGTCGGCCGCAAGCCAGTTGAGGATGACCCCGTCGGCCTCACGTCCGGCCAGGCGCAGCATCCCCGGGCGCAGCGCGGCGATGAGGATGGGCGGCCGCTGCTCATCGGGCAGCGGGCGGCCGAGGCGGAAGCCGTTGACGGCAAACGTCTCGTACTCCTCGACCACCTTGCCGCCGGCGAGGGCGGTGCGCAGGAAGCGGACGGTGTCGCGCACCCGCTGGAACGGCTGGTCGAAGCTCATCCCGTTCCAGCGCTCGACGATCACGTTGCTGCTGGTGCCGACGCCCAGCACGAACTTGCCCTGCGACGCCTCGGCCAGCGCCGCCACCGACTGGGCCAGCAGCGCGGGCCCACGCAGGTACACGGGGGTGATCGCGGTGCCCAGGCGCAGCTCGGGCGCCCATGCGGCCGCGAGCGTGAGCGGGGTGAAACCGTCGGTGCCGCCGGCCTCGCTCGACCAGATGTCGGTGTACCCCAGCTCGACCAGCTCGCGGTAGAGCTCGCGATGCTCCACCAGGGGAAGCGAATCGAGCGGAACCGTCATGCCCCAGCGCTGCGCAGCCACGTCGGCAGCCTCTCACAGCCCGGCGGAGACGATCCGACCTGCTCGCTGACAGGTCCCACCCGTGTGGCTCCGCCCGCAGCGGTGGCCTCTGTCGAGCCTGGTCGGCTGTGACCAACCCGCCGTGAGTCGGTGCCGACGACGGCAGGACATCTGCGCCGCCCTCGGTAGGGCCGGCCGATCGTCAGGTCCGCGCCAGCATCGTCGCCTTGCTCGACACCGCCCCTGAGGGGAGGCTGCTCGTGCTGGCCGAGCTCCGCGGCACGGGTTGGTGCCTCGCAAACGGCACGCAGATGACCGGCCGGCTACTCCCGGGCTGAAGCACCCCAGCCCACCCCCTCCCGGCCGCGCCTGACATAGCACAGGACAGGACGGAGCGCCTCACTATTCCGGACCGCGGAGCCCGCGCGGCACGAACCCTGCCCGCGTCAGAGGACCGGCGTGCCGGCACCGATGCGCGGGAGCGGTCGTGCCGTTCAGCGGACACCGGTTACTCGTGAGACAGCCCCCAGGGGTCCGGCGGCTTGTGGGATGAACCGCTCGAGGCTCTGCTGCGAACACGTGCCGTGCAGATCGACTCAAAAGCGGTTGAGGACGGGTCCCGCCGCCTTGCCGACGACGTGCTGCTGACGGAGCTGAGCGACGTGTTCGCTTTGCTGTACGACACCTGCCTGCGCCTGGCGAACCGCACGGTGCGCGACTCGGGGCTGGCAGAGGAGGTGGTGCAGGAAGCCTTCCTCGCCGCCTGGCAGCACGCGCCGGCGCGCTTCGACCCTGCCCGCGGCCCGTTGGCCGTCTGGTTGATGACCCTGACCCGACACAAGGCGGTGGACGCGGTTCGACGCGCCGAACGCACCCGGCGGCTGCAGGGCAGGCAGGAAGCCCTGCCGCACCAGGAGGTCGACGACGCCTCACCCGAAGAACTGGTGCTGCGCCGCCAGGCTGCCGACCGCGTCCGAAACGGGCTACGGGCACTGCCAGTAGCGCAGCAGCGGGTGCTGCTGATGAGCTACTGGGGCGGCCTGAGCCAGTCCCAGATCGCCCGGCAGGACGGGACACCACTCGGCACGGTCAAGACCAGGACTGGTGCCGGCCTGGTGCGCCTGCGCGGGTTGCTAGGTCCCGAAGCCGGACCGGGCTGAGTTGCATTCACCTGTTCAGCAGCTGGCTGATGTCCTGGGTCTGGGCGGCGGGCGGGGGTGCGAGCTCGCCGACGCCGGCCTTGCCGAAGTCGTACAGCTCCTGAGTGAAGGTGAACGAGCCGACGCCACTGAGCGGTTTGAGGGAGTACGACGTGCGGTCGGCGCGGCCCTGCTTGTCGATCCAGACATCGACCGGGAAGGTGCCCGTTCCGAACTGCTTGACGAAGGCGTCGGCGGTGGACTGGCCGAACGCGCCGTGCTGCACCGCTTTGGCCAACTCGATCTGGGTGCGGTAGTGCGTGCTCGGCGTGCCCCGCACGTCCTCCTTGCCGACAGTCGTCACTGACCCGCTGGAGCCCTGCAGATACTTCAGGACCTGGCTCGGGTCGCTGCTCTGGCTTAGGCTGCCCAGCTGCCTGCCGCCGGCTGTCTTCGACAACGCAATCAGGTCGATCTTGAGCCATTGCTTGCCGCCGGTCTGGCTCGCCTGCTGCGGCGGCAGCTTTTCGTAGATGACGTCGCCGATGAGCCGCAGCTCCCGGGTGCCGCCCTGTGCCAGAGCGATGGTGATGGTGCCGCGGCGGGCGGCGAAGTCGAACGCGCCCGTCCCGTTGATCGGGACACTTCTTCCGGCAGCGGCCACCGAGCTGCTCAGTGCGACCTTCGCGTTGCTGGCCGAGGTCTTCGCTGAGACCGCCGACACCAGCTGCTCAGGCGTCGAAGCGGTGCCGCTGCTGCCGCAACCGGCAAGCAGGACGGCCAAGACGACGGCTGGGACAGCGATTAGACGGCGGCGCACGGCCAACGGGGGTTCCTCCACGAGGTGAGATCCGCGGGCAGCGTGGGCCGCGGACTTTCGATGATGCCCTTCACAGCCCGCAGCCATCTCGCAGCGCTGCGCCGGGATGGCTAGCCGAGCTGGCGTCGGACGCGGGCTGAGTCGGCGCCGTCGGCGACGTCGAGGGTGAGCCAGGCACGGTCGGTGGCGGTGGCGGTGGCGCTGATCGCAGTAGGGCTTGTCACGGTTGGCGGTGTAGTAGGCGAGCATGGGAAGCTCCAGTTCGCTGACCGCCACCTCGCCTGCCTGGTAGGCCGTTGTGGGCTGCCGGGTCTGGTGAACCATGCACGTCTGGGGGTTGGCGCCCTGGTCGTCGAAGGCGGCTACCGGCGCCGCAGGCTGGTGCCGGGTTGGCGTCGACGACGAGCAGCCCGTTGCCGCTCCGGCCAGAGCGAGAGCCCACCCGGCGACGAGGGCAGGGCGCCGGGAATTGGCGCGGCCGGCGCGGGTCGGGGTTTGCGGGTGCACCGGTGCGACGCTAGTCGCGCCTCGGGGCCGCGGGCTGGCGGCATTCGCTCCAGTTGACCGCCAGCGTCCGATACGACGACTCGTTACCGATGGACCAATCCAACCGGGTCCGAGGAGCGAATAACAGCACAGAGGCACCCCTGGGCCGGTGCAGCAGCATTGCCCGTGGGTGAGTTCTGCTCGGTTCACCTGCGGAAGGGATGTACGCATGACGTCTCACGGGAAGCGGCACCAGAACCGGAAGCGGGCGGCTGCTTTGGCGGTCGTGGCACTTGCCGGCACGAGCATGGCGGGGGTGAGCGGCGGTGTGGCGAACGCTTCCTCCCACCGGGAGGCGCCGCTGACGGCTGGCGATCCGCAGCATGACAACACCGACGTGTATGCGTTCGCCAGCCCGGACAAGCCGGACACGGTGACGCTGATCGCGAACTGGATCCCGTTCGAGGAGCCCAACGGCGGCCCGAACTTCTATCCGTTCAAGGCCGGGTCGCATTACGACATCAACATCGACAACAGCGGGACCGGTAAGCCTGACATCACCTACCGCTGGACCTTCGCCGACCAGGACGGCCGGGCCACCGCGCCAGGGGGCGGCACGTTCTTGTACAACAACGGCCCGGTGCAGTCGTTGGACGACCCGCACCTGCTGTTCAAGCAGACCTACACCCTCACCGAGATCAAGGGCGGGCAGACCAAGACGCTGATCAGCAACGCCAAGGTCGCGCCCTCCGACGTCGGCCCGGCGTCGATGCCGAACTACGCGATGCTGCGCGACCAGGCCATCACCAACCTGCCGGGCGGCGGCAAGACCTTCGCCGGCCAGGCCGCCGACCCGTTCTTCCTGGACCTGCGGGTGTTCGACCTGCTCT